>WUUC01227873.1_pt1 | contig 130123 bp, 91 predicted proteins | sample 6278441 | NCBI WGS metagenome assembly WUUC01 (sample SAMN13675441, study PRJNA597444) | soil metagenome | isolation source: soil | place: USA: Washington | collected 2017-10 | reverse complement strand
GGCCGGAACGATCCCCGCCCGGCCGCGCAGGTTGAGCACATCACGGCTCTCGCTGTAGGCGATGACGTACTCATCGTAGCCCTGCAGGAGATGGGCACGCGGCGCCGGAGCTTTCACCGCTTTTTCGGGCGCGCGGAGATAGTAGACGCGTCCCTCGGACTCGAACGACTCGAGCTCCCCATCCACAAGGCCGAGCGCCCGTTTGATGTCCTTGACCGTGAGGCTCGACCACCACGCGAAATCTTTGAGCGTCGCCGGACCGTGGGTGAAAAAATATCTCCGCGTCAGCTCCGCGAGCGACTCTTCCGTGGATCGTTTTTTCGCCTTCGGGACACGTTCGTCGAGGAGCGCATAGGTTTGTTGTTTTCCGCGGAGCGCACCGCTGGCGATCAACAGATCGAGCTCGGCGCGTATCAAAAAATAGGCGAAGCGCAGGCCTTGGGCGTCGATGCCGGCGCGCGAAAAAACCGCCGCGACCTCTTTGCGGTCCAATTGTTTGCCGCCGCGGAGCGCTTTTTCGAGCGCATTTTGGCTCCTCGCCACCAACTTCTCGTCGAGCTCTAATTTCCGGTAATAATATGCGTTCGCTTGATGCACCCGCGGCGCGGTCAGCTCCACGATCCAGCGAAGGTCTTCGGCCGCCACGAAGTGCCACGTCGGCCGCAAAACATGCGTGCGCAGGAATTTTCCCTGCGCAAACAGCACCTCCACGGCCGCGTCGGTCAGACCGGGCTCGGAGCGCTGCGCCAGTGACCATTTGGCCACTGCGAATTCTTGCGCTTGGATCGCTCCATAGGCGCGGAGGACGTCGAGCGGCGAGGCAAAACGTTCACCAACGAGGTGATGATTGTGCAGCCTGAGGCGGGCTATTTCTTCGGGCTTCAGCGTTTTCAACTAACGAGCTCCGTAGCCCCAGCTGTCCCCAAGAACATCTGATTCACTGCGTCCGCCGAAGAGGATGATCGAGCTGCCGCCGCTGTCGTATCCCATGGCGGCGCGACTGCGCGCAGGGGGCGTGCTCGCGGTATCGACCGGGACCCAATAGTCGTCGTGCAGCTCCCACGTCCTGTCATCCAGTACAGGTGGGGCCGACGTATCGAGCTCGCCGCCGAACAACACGGCGATCCCGCGGATGGCGTCGAAAGCGAGCGCGTGGCCCGCGCGGGCGGAGGGCGCGCCGAATGTTGCTCCCGGGGACGGTCCTTCGCGCCACGCGGCACCGTCGAAGAACCAAATATCGGCCAATAATCCGCGCGCGCCGCGCCCGCCGAAGAGGATCATTCGACCCGAAGCGGAGTCATAAACCATGGCATGTCCGCTCCGCGCAGCGGGGCCCGGCAAAGTCATACAGCTCCACCGGCGGTCCTCGTAGATACAGGTGTCACCGAAAATTTCGCAGCCGCTTTGAGCTTCGCAGCTCGCGCCGCCGAAGAGGACGACTGCGCGGTGCACCGGATCGTAGGCCGCCGCGGCGTACATCCTTGCGGACGGGATGACTGGTGACTGTACCGAAGACCAGGCGAACCCGTCGTAGGTCCAACTGTCGTCGAGCGCCGCGTTCGAGGCGGAGCTCTCTCCCCCGAAGATCAACAATCCACCGTTCTCGATGTCGGCGAGTACGGCCCCGCGCCGGCCCGGCGTAAATTCGGCGGTGAAAGATAGTTGGCTCCAGCTCTCGCCGCGAAAAGCCCAACTCTGGGAGCACGGCGCGAGCTCGGTGCGCCCGCAGCCGCCGGCGAGCACCAAGGCGCGGTCGACCGGCGAATACGAGATTGCGGCGCCTTCGCGAGCCGGTGGGTTCGGGCCGGGCTGTTCCGTCCAGGTGCCGCTGAGAACGCCGGCGTCGAACGAATCTCGTGCGTCCGCTTCACCTCCGCCGTCGAGCTGTGCGTCGCCCGCATCGGGCCCGGCGTCGCTGCCTTCTTCGATTTCGCCGGTGTCGGGCGGACATTCATAGGCCGAATAACACTCGGGGCGCTCGAAGCTCGGCGTACAGGAGCTCGCGAGGATCGCGGCGAAGGCGAACGCGGCGCGCCCGAACACGAAGTGAGCTTGCCACGGAACGGCGGCGGGGTGCGACTCCGGGAAAAGTGCGGATCGCAGGTCGAAAATCGTCTATGAAGGACGCGTGAAAAGAAGCGCTCTGCTCTTCGCTTTGGCTCTCGCCGCCTGCAGCAAAGGTGGCGACGCGCAAGCGCCCGCTGATCCGAAGGACAGGTCGGCGCCGGCGGTGAAAGTTTTCCGCGCCGGCGTCGTCTTCGATGTCGGCGGGATCGACGACAAGAGCTTCAACGAAGCCGCGTACAAAGGTTTGATGCGCGCGCAAAAAGAGATGGGCGTGGAGATCTCACAATATCAGCCGAGCCAACCGGCGGATCGCAAGACCGGCTTGCGCCAGTTCGCGGCCAAAGAGCTCGACGTGATTATCGGCGTCGGTTTTATCTTCACCGACGAGATCATCGCCATGGCCAAAGATTTCCCGAATATCAAATTCGCCTGCGTCGACATGGTCGACAAACCGGAGGCGGAAATTCCACCGAATTTGGTGGGGCTGAAATTCCGCGAAGAGGAAGGCTCTTTTCTCGCCGGCGCGCTCGCCGGTTTGATGACCAAGACGAAAAAAGTGGGGTTCGTCGGCGGCATGAATGTGCCACTGATTCATAAGTTCGAAGCCGGTTATCGCGCGGGCGTAAAACACGTGGCGCCGGACGCGGAAATTTCCGTGAATTATGCGGGTGAAACGCCGAAAGCGTTCGAGGATCCGGAGACGGGAAAAAATCGCGCGATCGAACAATATAAGAGCGGCGTCGATATTATTTTTCACGCTTCGGGAAAAACGGGCCTTGGAGTATTTCAAGCGGCCAAAGAAGAGAAAAAATTGGCCATCGGCGTCGACGCGGATCAATGGTCCGAAGCACCGGGTTTCGTGCTCAGCTCCATGGTCAAAGGCGTGGAGCTGGCGGTCTTCGAGACGATCAAGGCCGCGAAAGAATCGCGCTTCAAATCCGGCAAACAAGTTCTCGGTCTCGCGGAGAACGGCGTAGGCTTGGTCTACGACGAAAATAATAAAGCGATGATCCCGGCGGACATCTATCAAAAGGTGATGGCGCTGAAAGAAGAAATCGTCGCCAAGAAGATCGCGGTGCCCGCAACGCGATGAATAACCTGGCCGTCGAGATGGCGGGGATCACCAAACGCCTCACGCGCTGCGTGGCCAACAACAACGTCAGCCTCTCTGCGAAACGTGGCGAGGTGCATGCCATCGTCGGCGAAAACGGAGCCGGCAAATCGACGCTGATGAAAATTCTCTACGGGCTGCTGACGCCGGACGAAGGAACTATCTTTGTCCGCGGAAAACAGCTCACCGCGCACTCTCCGAAAGAGGCGATCGCTGCGGGCGTGGGGATGGTGTTCCAACACTTCATGTTGGTGGAGTCGTTGACCGTCGCTGAAAATATCGTGCTCGGCCGCGAGCCGGTGCGCGGGCTCAGCTTCGATCGTGCGCGGGCGATGAAGGAGGTCGGCGAGCTGGCGGAAAAATTCGGGCTGGAGATCGATCCCGCGATACGTGTCTCCGATTGTTCGGTCGGCCTCCAACAACGCGTGGAAATTCTCAAAGTATTATTTCGCGGCGCCGAAGTGATCGTCCTCGACGAGCCGACCGCGGTGCTCACTCCGCAGGAGATCGAAGAATTAATTCGAGTCATGCGGCGCCTGGCGGGTGAGGGCAAAACGATTTTGCTGATCACTCATAAGTTGCGCGAGGTGATGGCGGCGGCCGATCGGGTGACCATCATGCGGCGCGGTGAAACGGTCACCACGCTGGAGATCGAAAAAACCAGCGTCGAAGAAATCGCCGAAAAAATGGTCGGCCGAAAGATCGAGCCCCCGCCGCGCGAAGAAACGCATCCCGGAAAAATAATTCTCTCCGTGGAGAAACTATCGGCGAGCTCCGACCGCGGCATCGAAGGATTGAAGGAAGCGAGCTTCGAGGTCCGCGCCGGGGAGATTCTCGGCATCGCCGGTATCGAAGGAAATGGTCAGACAGAGCTCCTGGAAGTGCTCTCCGGCTTGCGTCGTGCGAGCGCGGGGCGGGTGGTGCTCGACGGCGTCGATCTCACCGAAGCCGATCCGCGGGCGCACTATGACGCAGGGCTCGCGCACGTACCCGAGGATCGCCACGAACGGGCGATCATTCTCGATTTCTCCATCGCGGAAAATTCCATCCTCGGAAGTCAGCGCGAATTTTCCACGCCGCTCGCGCTGAATCTAAAAAAAGCGAAACGGCACGCCGAGACGATCATCGAAAAAAATGATGTCCGCCCTCCGGAGCCGCTCGCACCCCTGCGCGAGCTCTCCGGTGGAAATCAGCAAAAAGTGGTCATCGGCCGCGAAATATTACGCAACCCGAAATTATTGTTGGCGGCCCATCCGACGCGCGGCTTGGACATCGGGGCCATCGAACAGGTGCAAGAGAAGTTGCGCGAGGCGCGGGCGGCCGGTGCGGCGATCGTGCTCGTTTCTTCGGAGCTGTCGGAGCTGTTGGCGCTCTCCGACCGGATGATCGTCATGTTCGCCGGACGCGTGTTGGAGGAGGTCGACCCGCGGGCGATCGACGAAAAAAGGCTCGGTTTGATGATGGCCGGCGGTGCGCGGACCGGAGCGCGCGCGTGAATCAGGCGCTGCGTGTTTTTGTCCGCGAGCTCGCCGTGGCCCTGGCGGCGGTGGTGCTCTCCCTGGTCTTTGGATCAGTGTTGATCCTTTGGCAGAACCAAAACCCGCTGGAAGTTTATACGGTCTTGTTCGAGGAGGCGTTGGGCCGGCCCAGCGGTCTGTCTCAAGTTTGTTTCAAAGCGACGACGCTGATCTTCACCGGGCTGGCCGCCGCGTTCGCCTTTCGTGCGGGCCTCTTCAACATCGGCGCTGAAGGCCAGCTCTATTTGGGTGCATTTACCGCGGCGCTGGTGAGCCTGGCGCTCCCGGAATCGACGCCCGGAATTATGGCGATACTCATCATTTCGCTCGCCGCCGCGCTCGGCGGTGCGCTCGCTGCGTTGATCCCGGCTGCGCTGAAAGCGACGCGCGGAGCTCATGAAGTCATCAACACCATGATGATGAATTTCATCCTCATCTCCGTGGTGAATTGGTTGCTCTCCAGCGTCCGCGAAAATCCCGAAGTCGTGCGCACGCGGGCCGTTTCGGAGAGCTGGCGTCTCCCGCTTTTCGTGCGTGGTTTCGACGGCAATATTTCTTTGTTCCTGGGTATCGCCGTCGCTGTAGGTGCGCTCTATTTATTGTCCCGCACCCGCACCGGTTATGAGCTCCGTGCCGTCGGACTCAATCCCGCCGCTGCGGAGTACGGCGGCGTCGCCGTCGGCAAAATGATGATGTTGGCGTTGATCGGCAGCGGCGCGATCGCCGGTCTCGGCGGGATCAATTTTGTGCTCGGGAGCCCAGGATATTTCGAGCAACATTTCGCTCCTTTTCAGGGCTTTTTGGGGATCGCGGTCGCACTGCTGGCGCGAAATCATCCGCTCGGCGTCGTTCCTGCGGCATTTCTTTTTGCGGTGCTCGCGGAAGGAAGTCAGTCGATCCAGAGCTTCGTGCCCAAGGAGCTGGGAAATATTCTCCAATCGATCGTGGTGGTTTTCGTCGTCGTCTGCGCGCGGGCGGCAAACTATCTCGAGCTGCGCGCCCAACGCGCGAAAATCGTGAGGGCCTAGATGGATCAGTTCTCCCTGCTGATCACCCAGACGATACTCATCTCCGTGCCGCTCATTTTGGCGGCGCTCGGCGGAACCAGCTCGGAACGCTCCGGCGTGGTGAATATCGCGCTCGAAGGTATCTTGCTCGGCGGAGCCTTCGCCGCGGCTGCCGTAGGTTGGGCCAGCGGCAGCGCGATGTTGGGAGTATTCGCCGGAATCGTTGCGGGAATATTCGTTTCACTGATCCACGCGGTGTTGTCGATCGCGTTGCGCTCCGATCAGATCATCTCCGGCTTGGCGATCAATCTCTTCGTCGCCGGTGCGACCGAGTACGGTTCGCGGATCATTTGGCCGGCCGCGGTGTCACGTGGATTGCCGGCGCTCAGCGTGTGGAAACCTACCGGCATCGACGTCATCGACACCTTGGCCGGGAGGCCACTGGTCTTGGGGACATGGATCCTCGTCGCAGCCATGGGTTTCTTGTTGCACCGCACCGTCTTCGGTTTGCGGCAACGTGCGGTCGGCGAAAATCCGGCCGCGGCGGATACTTTGGGCGTGTCGGTCTATCGTGTCCGCGCGATCAGCGTGGCGCTCTCCGGTGCGCTCGCGGGCCTGGGAGGTGCGTGGTTGGCCTTCAACGTCGGACAGTTCCAGCACAATATGTCGGCCGGAAAAGGATATATCGCCATGGCCGCGGTCGTATTCGGGAAATGGAATCCGCTCGCCGCGACTGCCGCTTGTTTATTATTCGGATTTTCCGAAGCGCTCGCCGCAGCGATGGAGCGCTGGCAGGTTCCATTTCCGAGTGAGCTGATCGGGACGCTGCCGTATGTATTGACGATGATCGCCTTGGTCGGCGTCGTCGGCCGCGCTAAACCGCCGGCTGCGCTCGGCGTGCCCTACGAAAAGTCCGCCGTCTAGCTTAGGCTGAGGTGCGAGCTCTGGACCGAGCTAGAGCCGAGCCCCGGCCGCATCGGCACATTGGCTGCGAAAGCTCTCATTGAGCCGCGGCGGCTCAAACCTTCGCGCCGCTGACGCAGCAACTATCTCAAATTCACCACGTCGCGGAGCGGCGGCGGCGACTGGCTCCAAGAACAGGTGTTGCTCGAGTTGCAGAGATCGATCGGCAATTCTTTGCCGCCGGTGCTGAAGTATCGACCGAGCATGTTGTACATGAAGAAGCCGATATCGAACGGCTTCAAGTCTTCGCAGCCGCAACCGCTGCCGTCGGTACACGCGTTCCTGCAGTCCCGTTTCACTTCGTCGGTCATTTCGCCCGGAAACGCGAAGCCGTGTTGTCCCTCTGGAACGGCGTAAGGAAAAATGGCGCCGGAAATTCCGCCGCGTAGATCGGTCTCTTTCAAACCGAGGTGGAGCGGAGGATCGAGGCGGGGCACGTCGCTGCCCCAACGATCCGTGCCTTGGCTGAAATTCTCCACGTCGAGGTGGATCCCTTCGCCGGCGCTGTTCGTGTAACGCTTCAAAGTATTTACTGCTTCGGCGGTATGAGTATCGAGCAATACTTGGTTCGCCGGCTTTCCGTAACGCGGATCATTTTCGAGATAGTTGATATATCCCGCCGCGCGGCCGACGGAGACACCCGAGCTGGCCGGCACATTCATGTCGCCCATGGTGGTGACAATGAGGGTGTGGGCGGTGCGCGGCTCGGTGTTCGCGTATTTCAGCGGCTCGCGGAGATTCCGCGAGAGCACGGCCGGATCCGCGGGATCGAGCACCAGCTGCGACAGACCCAAAAACCGGCGCAGGCGAGGGTGCGCGCGCGGCAGCGCCAGACCTTCGGCGAGCGCCACCAAGGAACTATCCGCGCGATAGTCTTTCGCTTGAAAGGAAACCGAGGACATAAATTTATCGACCACCGCGTAGGGCACGGCATTATTCGCCACCTCGCAGTGCGCGTCGCCGCGGCCGAGCAACGCTTCGCCGCGATAAAATTTCACGGCGATCGCGTCGAGGAAGTCGCTCTCCACGCCGGCCCGCACGCGACCGTCGCGTACGTAGCCGCAGCCGAGCTTTCCGTTGTTCCCATTTTCCACCACCAAGGTGTCGCCGTCTTCGACGCCGGATACTGTACCAAAGACCAGGCGAGCGTCGCTGTTGAGGTCCGGGACGATCGTCGCCAGCTCCAGGTCGCCGTTCGCCACGCGGGTGCCGGTGAAGAGCGGTGCCATCAGACGCAGCTGGACCGCCTCGCGCACGCCGCCTTGGCGCGAACGGATGCCGATGTCCGAGAGGCCACCTCCGCCGGCGATGGGCACGCTCACCGAAACTTCAGGCTCGAGCGCACCGATGGCCATGGACATGATTCCGCCGAGCGAACCGCCGGTGATCCCGATGGTCGCGTCGCCGCCGACATCGATTTCGCCGTCGCCGTCGAAGTCACCGGCGAGCTCCGGTTGCCCGTCTCCGTCGAGATCATGAGCCCATTCTTGGGCGCCGTCGAAGCCGCGCAGGATACGAACCAACTGCATATAATCGACCGCGGATTGCCGGACGACGTCGCGCGTGTGGAATAAGTATGAAGTCCAAAAATCGGCACCGGAGTCGACGACCAAATCTCCGTCCTGATCGTAGGCGCGATCTTTGAACACGGACTGGACGAACGGTCCGACGCCCGCGTTTTGCACCATGCCGAGCACCGCCGCTTGTTGCAGCGGATGAACCTCCAAGCCGTGCGAGACGCAGTCGATGGCGATCGTCGCCAACCCTTGGCGGGCGAAATATCCCGAATAAAACAACATCTCGAAGCGATTCGAAGTATATCCGTGGCCCGCGATCACCACCGGTGCCGGTTTTCCTTCTCCGCGCACCGAGATCTCTTTTCGCGGAACCGTCAGCCAAAAATAGACCCGTTCCGCCCGTGCATTCGCCGGTTTTTGGTGCAGATCGTTCGGCCAAGATTGTTCGTCCCAAGGAAGCGGTTTGCCTTCGGCGTCGTTCCGCTCGAACAGCTGCGGAGATAGAAAGCTCCCCACGATGTGATAGTCCACGTAACGCTGGCTCTCGAGGAGAATGTCGAATTGGTCGGTGTCGGGCTCGATCCCCACCAGCTCCACGGCGACATCTGCGAGAATATCGAGCACGTGTTCGGTGTAAATAATTTTTAGATTCGCGGCGTCGCTGAAAACTTCCGCGTCGCGCAGGCGCTCGAAGGCATCGACGACCGCCGGGAAATCTTGTCCTAAATGTTGTTGTACACCGTGGCCGTAAAGCCCATCGCGGATGGCGATCCAATCTGCATCGAGGGATTGGGTCGTATAGGAGAAGGCAAAAGCGACGTCCTCCAGCGACACACCTTCCGGCAATACCTCGGGCAAATATTTGAGCGCTTCGGTCTGCGCCGTGTGGTTGATGAATTCGAACGGCGAGCCCACGGGAAATCCGGAGACATCTTTCAAACGACGCGTGACCACCACGGCATAGGTCGTCCGTTCGTCGAGCGGCACCATGGGCCGGGCGATCAAAGTATTCGACTGATTTTCGTAGAACGTCATCAGCGCATCCGCACGTGCGGCGAGATCGTCGCGCGCCGGCGTCGCGCCCGGCAGATAGTTCGGAAAATCGAGCTGGCCGTCGGCGTCCGTGTCTTCTCCGGGATCGAGCTCACCGTTGCCGTTGAGATCTTCATTTTCCTCCTCGAAAGCCAGCGACAAGGTCCATCCTCGCGGATCGTTTTCCCAATAGTTCATGTTCTCGAGGACAACGGGATAGTTGCCGTTGCCGAGATCGAGGTGTTCGATCTTTCCAAAACGCGGAGATTTTTTGTCGACGTTGATCAGATAGATGACGTCATTCGAGGTGTCATAGTTCGCGTCGCGGTGCCCATCGAGGATCGACTGCACCTCGAGCGGCCCGTTGAACGGCACGGTGATCGTCTGAAAGAGGCCCCAACCGTCGAGTGTATCGGCGAGCCGGCGCACCCGGCTCTCTAATTCCGTCGGCGCGATCATCGAAGCGTTGATCCGCCTCCCGGTGGCCGACGTTTTATCGAAACGGGTCGCGAGATCGTTCGGGAGCGGAATTTCCGGCAGCGGCCGGTGGAAAAAATCCATCTTCACCGTGGTGCGCGCGTCGGGTGCGCGCGCGAGACCTTCGGGACCGGGCTCGGTACACGAGGCCAGCAGCAGCGCGGAGCAGAGTATCGAGGATGAACAGCGCATCGGTCGTTTCCTCATAGTCGGTAGGAGAGAAGCAGCCGTCCGCCGAGGACCGAGCTCATCGTTCCGTTGCCCGTGCCGCGAAAGGCTCCGCCCGGTTCGAGCCAACCCATTTCCCCTCCGATGGTCAGCTCTGTCCCTTGGATCAGGGTGCGGTAGCGGAGCCCGAGATCGAGCTCCGTGCCGAGATAGTCGCCCGGCTCGAGGTTGAAAGTATTGCGGATCGTGCCCCCGGCGAGCCGCGTGTAATAAGGATCGGTCAGGAGCGCGTCGGCGAAAGCGAAGAGGATCCCGCCGTAGAGCTCGACGCCATCTCCTGGCCTAAAGTACAGGCGTGGAAAAAGGGAAACGGTATTGGAGAGGCTACCTCGCGTCGGCAGGCGATCGATGTCGTCCGGTGGCACGCCGAGCAATTCCAGGTCGCTCGCCACATGAGCTGCGCGCCCGCTCTGGCCGGCGAGGACGTGGCGAAACAACAACAGGCCGGCGCTGAAATTCGGATCCGCTTTGAATGCGTTTTGTACTCCGTCGTCGAGGTTCGCGTCGCCCGAGGCGTACAAAAAGTCCATCACCACCCCGAATCGCCCGATTTCGAAACCTGTCCTTAAGACCAGGCCGAGCTGTTTGACGTCGTGTTCGGGAAATTCTGCGGCACCGGCGAGCTCGGTCGTTCCACGGACGATCGCTATTTCGGTTTCGAAGAGCAGCGTCAGCTCGCCGATCTGTGGACGCGTCGACGCAGAAAAATCGAAGACCCAAACTGCGGTTCGTTCGCCGTCGGGTGAGTCTTGGAGGCGCCGGACCAAGTAGACGCCGGCCCAGTGCGGCTGATTTCTTCCCACTAAAATGGCCGCTGAAAATTGTCGCGCGTCGTCTCCTTCGAGGAGCACGTCGTCGCCGAGCACCGAGTCGTACGCCAGGCTGCCGAATATTTTATAGTCGGTGAGCGGACCGGTGGCCAAGAAGCCGCGCAAGACGCGATCCCCGCCGCGCGGATCGATGAATTGTGCGCTGCCCGGCGTCCAGCCATGGGCTCCGTCGTTCGCTAAGAGTCCGAGGCCGAAGTGTGAAGTCATCACTCCGCCGCCGAGGTGTAAATAAGGTCCCAGCGAGCCTCGGCCCCATAATTTTCGCAGTTGTTGTTCGACCGGTTGCGAGGAGGGCAGGCCTTCGCCCTCGATCGCCGGTCTTCCGGTGGCGAAGCCGGTGACCAGATCGTGCTCGTATTCGGCGAACGCCAGAAATGGCACCAGCGCTAATTTGCTGTCGAAACGGGCGCCGACGCGGACCTCGTTTGCGAGCGATGTATCTCCCAGCTCTGCACCTTCGCGATCGACGGGATAGTCGCCGACATTTTCCAGACGCGTCGACAACGAGAGCGGAATCTCGAATTTCATCTCCGAAAATTCGAGCGTCATCAGGGGCTGGTACGCGGGCGGCGCTTCTCCGCGCGCGTTCGCCGGTCCAAGGCTCAGCGCGGCTGCGCAGACCAGGATGGATCGCTGCATTGGCCGCAAAGAGAACATGCACCTTCGCCGCGGAAAATCCGCCTGCTGCGTCTTTCTCCGTCGGCCTCGGCGCCTAGGTCGGAGCTCGCTCGACGGTGCCGCGGAAACCTGCGATAAGAAGCGCGCTTGTTGCTGGATACGAAGCGGAGCCGGGCGATCCAAGCGGCGATGGCCAAAGAGCTCGAGCGCGGTAAAAAAGGGCTCCACGTGCGCGGACATCCGCGGCCGTTCTTTATCTCGTACTTACTCCGCGCGACCCGCGGTTTCGACGTTTGGGGCCGCTACGGCGCGGTGTTTTCGTCGCAGCCGATCGAGGATGTCGACCTCTACACGGAAATGCGCGTCGGCAGCCGGCAGCTCGATCAGACGATCGACGGCGGTTTGAACAACGATCTGTCTCAACGTGAGAGTTGGCGTTGGACCCGAGGCCCGCGCGATCTTTCGCCGGAAGCGGTGCGTTATTCGTTCTGGAAGCTCTCCCAACTGAAATATTGGGAAGCGGTCCAGGAATATTACGAAAAAAAGAAGGTTCTCGTCGACCAAAAGTTGCGCCACTCGGGACCGACGTTCAGCAAAGAACCGGTTCTGAAGATGAACGAGCCGTTGGAGCCGGTGAAATTTCCCATCAAACGTTGGGAAAAATTCGTGCGCGACAGCAGCATGGAATTTCGCAATTTCCGCCACATCGCCGATCCCCACGTGGCGGTCACCGGTACCACGCGCGTGCGCGTCTTCGTCAGCAGCGAAGGCACGCGGTTCATCAGCCAAGAGAGCTTTTATCACTGCTCGGTCACTGCGTATTATCTCACCGAAGACGGCGTGTGGCTCAGCTCTTCGCGGCATTTTCACGGCCGCGCCCACGACGAGCTGCCGACTGTCAAAAAGATCAGGGCGGCGGTCGAGTGGGTCGCTGAAGATTTAGAGAGCTTGGGTCGCTCGAAGCCGCTCGATCCCTACGCCGGGCCCGCGCTGTTATCGGGCCGCGGGACCGGATTATTATTTCACGAAGCGATCGGGCATCGCTTGGAAGGCGAGCGCATGAGCGCCCGCAGCGAAGGACAGACTTTCGCGGGAAAAATCGGCGAAAAAATATTACCCGAAGGTGTCGAGCTGATCGACGATCCGACGCTCTCCCACTGGGACGGCACCCCGCTCTTTGGGCACTATCGCATCGACGACGAAGGGGTGAAGTCGCGGCCGGTGCAGGTCGTCGAGGACGGCGTGTTGAAGTCGTTCTTGATGAGTCGCTCGGCGGTGCCCGGATTTTCGCGATCCAACGGACACGGCCGTGCAGAGCGACATCAAGATCCGATGAGCCGGATGGCGAATCTGATCGTGAAGTCGCGCGACATGAAGACTTGGGATGAGCTCAAGTCGATGTTGGCCGACGAGGTCGACCGCCGAAAATTACGCTACGGAATTATCGTCAAAAATGTCTCCAACGGAGAGACGCGCACCGATCCTTACGACTTCCAAGCGTTCAAAGGTGTGCCCACCGAGGTTTATACACTCGACGCAAAAACCGGCGAAGAGAAACGCGTGCGCGACGTAGCCTTCATCGGAACTCCGCTCGCGGCGATTCAGAGAATTCGCGCGTTCGGTGGTGAGTACGAGGTCGACAATAGTTATTGCGTCGCGGAGAGCGGCGTCGTGCCGGTGGCTTCGGTGGCGCCTGCGATGTTGGTGGAAGAGCTCGAGCTACAACGGTCGACCAGCCACTATTTCCGCAGGCCGACCTTACCGCTGCCGCCCATGGGAAAATCGTCGTGAGCGAGAAGTCGCATTTTTCGGCGGGTAAAATAATTTCTATTTTAGTGGGCGTCATCGCCTACGCAGCGATCATCCTCATCGACAATCCGCTTCATCACCTCGGTGATTACGGCTCGCGTCCGGCCTACGCGGCGGCGGCGACGGTACTGATGGCCATTTGGTGGCTCACGGAAGCAGTGCCCATCTATCTCACGGCTTGTGTGCCGCTGGTCTTATTTCCGCTGACCGGCGTTTTCGGCGGCTCGCTGGGCCATGAAATTGCCGAAACCGTACTCCCTTATTTAGACGCCTATATCTTCCTCTTCATGGGCGGCATGTGTATCGGCGCCGCCATGCAGCAGTGGGATCTGCACCGCCGCATCGCGCTCCACATCATGAGTTGGGTGGGTACCGATCCGAAACGTTTATTGGCGGGATTTTTGGCGGCGACGGCGTTCATCTCCTTATGGATCTCCAACACCGCGACCGCCGCGATGATGCTGCCCATCGGGATGGCGGTCATCAGGCAGCTTGAGCTGCGCCTGGGAAATAAGCGGCTCGCTCACTACGGCGCGGCGATCATGTTGTCGATCGCCTATGGCTCGAACGTCGGCGGTATCGGGACGAAGATCGGAACCGCACCGAACGCACAATTTGCGGGCTTCATGGAAACGCACGGCCAAGAGATCAGCTTCCTCGACTTCGCGTTGGTTGGTTTTCCGTTCGTGCTCATGTTTTTGCCGATCACTTGGTGGGCTTTGTGGCGCGTGGGCCGGCACGACAATCTCGGGGAGGTCGCCGGCGGAGACACGATCCGCGAAGAGCTGCGCGTGCTGGGACCGGTCAAAAAAGCAGAGCTGATCGTGCTCGCGGTGTTCGCCGCCACTGCGCTGATCTGGATCTTCGGCGCGCCGATCGCCGACCTCATCAAACACTCCTATCCGAAGATGAAGACCTCGTATCTCGAGGGTGGCGTCGCCATGCTGGCGGCCTTGGTCTTGGTGCTGGCGCGCGTCGGTGGCCGCAGCGTGCTCGGGCTGAACGCGCTTCGCGGACAACCTTGGGCGACGTTGTTATTGCTCGGCGGCAGCTTCGCCATGGCTCAAGGAATTCAGGGTAGCGGACTCTCCGGCTGGGTCGGTGGAGAGCTCGCGCGCCTTCGCGACTTCTCCCCGTTCATGCAGGTCTTGCTCGCGAGCTTGGCGACGGTCGGGCTCTCCGCGGTCGCCTCGAACACCGCGACGACCAGCGTCATGTTGAACGTGCTCCACAAAGCGGTTGCGCCAGAGATGTCCTCGACGGTGTTGTTCTCGGCGACGATCTCCGCTTCGTGTGATTTTGCACTGCCCGCGGGGACACCTCCGAATGCGATCGTCTTTGCCAGCGGATATTTGACGATTCCACGAATGGCGAAGACCGGTGTTTTGCTCGACGTGCTCGCGGCGTGTGTTTCCTCAGTCTGGTGTTATTTGATCGTGCGTTCCGTGTTGTGAACGTTCAAAAATAATATCCGTAGACGAGAAAAGCCGCGGAAACCAGCGCCGCATAGACCAAGAATAACGTCAGGCAATAACCCATGATGTCGCGAAATCCGAGCTTGGCCATGGCCAGGAGCGGAATCGCCCAAAACGGCTGGATGATATCGGTCAACATATCGCCCCACGCATAAGAGACGATCGCTTTCGGCATCGGCACACCGATCGTCTTCGCCGCTTCGGCGACATACTGCACTTCGATGAACCATTTCGCGCCGCCGGAAGGGACGAGATAGTTCAAGATTCCGGAGTACCACACGACCATCAGTGGAAAAGTTTCCGGGGACGCCGCGCGGCTGAAAAATCCGGCGATCCCTGCGGCAATTCCGCTTTTGTCGATCACGCCCGCGACCGCCGCATAGAGCCCGAATTGAAGCAGCACGCCCCAAACATATTTCCCGCCGCGCTCCGCGGATCGCAGCAGCGAAGCCGGCCGGTAGTGCAGCAGCGCGCCGACACCGAAGAAGATCAAATTCACGTGGTTAATATTCAGCTTGGCGATTCCGTCCCTCATTAAAAATTGCGGGACATAGACGGCCACACAGGCCGCCAAAAACAGATTCACTGCCGGTGATCGTTCCAAGCGGGCTGCAGGCGTTTCGGCCGGAGCAAGCGGCGGCTCTTCTTCTTCTTCGACTGTCTCTGGGGACAGCGCATTGTCCGGCGAGCTCGCGCGTGGCTGCATCCACACCGCGGCCATGGTCATGACGAACATGACGATCAGCGCCAGCCCTAAATTAAAGCCGGAAAAGACGGTGTCGGTGACGGGCACCGGACCGCCGAGATAGTTCTTCACGAAATTCTGGGCGGGGTCCGAGGAGGTGAGCGGGGCGGAGGCCGATAGTCCCGAGTGCCACATACAACCGAGGCCGAGATAGGCGGAGGCGACCAAGAGCCGAAAGTCGGCGCCGATTTTTCGTGCACCGATGTGTCGCGCGAGGATCGCTGAGGCGACGATCGACAGCCCCCAGTTGATGAACCCGAGGCCCATGGAAATGATCGCCGTCAGCGCGATGGCGCCGCGCGGCGTCGAAGGGACCGCTGCGAGGCGGATCAATCCCTGGCGCAGAAGCGGTGCGTCAGCGACGATAAATCCGGTCAAAACGACCATGGACATCTGGAGCGTGAATGGGATGAATCCCCAAAAACCGTCGCCCCATGCGGTGATCATCGCCAGCGGTGGTTGTTCGCTGATAAACACGGCGATCATCAAGATCAGCGCGGTCAGCGCGACGGCGATGACATAACCGTCCGGGATATAGCGCACGCACCAGCGCGTCAGCGCGGTGGAGAGGCGTTCGAGCATCGACTCGGAAGTTACGATATGCTCCCGCCCGATGCACGCGCTCCCTCTGATGCTCGTGGCGCTGGCGATGTTGGCGATCTCTTATCGCTTCTATTCCGCCTTCATCTCCGCCCGAGTTTTGGCGCTCGATGATGCCCGGCGCACGCCGGCGCATACTTTGAACGACGGCCAGAACTATCACCCAACTCATCCGGCCGTACTCTTTGGTCATCACTTCGCGGCGATCACCGGCGCAGGTCCGCTGATCGGTCCAGTGCTGGCGATGCAGTTCGGATGGGCGCCGGGTTTTTTTTGGATACTCATCGGCGTCTGTCTCGGCGGCGCGGTGCACGATCTGGTCATCCTCACCGCTTCGGTCCGCAGAAACGGGCGCTCGCTTGCGGAGATCGCGCGCAGCGAAATTAGCCCGCTTTCGGGGACGATCACTTCGATCGCCATCTTATTCATCGTCGTCATCGCGCTCGCCGGGCTCGGCGTCGCGGTGGTCAATGCGCTCTCCGAATCTGCGTGGGGCGTGTTCACCGTCGGCGCCACGATGCCGCTCGCCTTATTTATGGGCGTCTATCTCTACGTGTTCCGCAAAGGTCGCGTCTTTGAAGCGACCGCCATCGGCGTGGTGGGTTTGATCCTCGCGGTCATCTTCGGAAAAGACGTCGCCGCTTCGAGCTACGGACATTATTTTCAGCTCACGCGAAATGAAATTACGGTGGCGATCGCCATTTATGGGTTCGTCGCCTCGGTTTTGCCGGTGTGGCTGCTCTTGTGTCCGCGGGACTATCTGTCGAGCTTCATGAAATTGGGGACCATTTTTGCGCTGGTGATCGGCGTTTTGGTCGTCAATCCTCCGCTGCTCGCTCCGGCGGTTTCTGTCTTTGCGGACGGCGGCGGGCCGATCGTCTCCGGAAAATTATTTCCTTTTCTCTTCATCACCATCGCCTGCGGAGCGATCTCCGGCTTTCACTCTTTGGTCGCGAGCGGGACGACCCCGAAAATGTTGGGCCGCGAAACTCATGCGCGACCGATCGGTTACGGCTGCATGTTGCTCGAAGGTTTGGTGGGAATTACGGCGCTGATCGCCGCCGCCTCGCTTCATCCGGGAGATTATTTCGCAATTAATACTTCGATGGAGAAATTCGCCGGGCTCGGCATGTCCATGGTGAATTTGGGTGAGCTGGAAAAAGAGATCGGCGAAGCGATCGCCGGCCGTCCCGGAGGTGCAGTTTCACTCGCCGTGGGTATGGCGCAGATCTTCGCCGGCCTCCCCGGGATGAGCACGCTGGTCTCCTATTGGTATCACTTCGCGATCATGTTCGAGGCGCTGTTCATCCTCACCACGATCGACACCGGCACACGGGTCGCGCGTTTCTTGGTGCAGGAAATGTTCGGCCGCGTGCATGTCTCGCTGGCGAAGACCGATAATATTTGGGCGGCACTTTTAGCGACTGGATTGGTGGTCTTCGCCTGGGCCTATTTTCTGTGGACCGGAGATATCAGTACGATTTGGCCGATGTTCGGCATCGCGAATCAGTTGTTGGCGGCGATCGCGCTCTGCGTGGGCACCACGGTGATCATCAATTCCGGCCGAGCGAAATATGCGTGGGTCACGGCGGGCCCGCTGTTGGTCTTGTGCACCACGACTTTGACCGCGGGATGGTATTCGGTGACCGATCTCTTTTTGCCGATGACCAAAGTACCGGCCACTCAGTTCAAGGGATATCTGAACACGACGGTCACCGTGATGATGATGGCCTGTGTCTTGATCGTCTTGTTCGACGCGATTCCTCGTTGGTTCAACCGACGGAACGCAATGATCGAAAGATCAGTCCAAGGCCCCCCGCCAGCAGCGCAAGCATGATCAGCGTGGCGAATAAGCTGGTCCCGCGAAAATGGATCGAGAGGTTGGCGATGACGCCGGCGAAGATGACCAAACCTCCGGCGACGGTGAGAAACCAGCCGATGATCGATTTGCCGCTGTAAAACAACATCGCGACGCCGAAGAGCAGCGGAATCAGCGTGATGCCGAAAGACGTGCCGGAGCCACCGAAACCGAAGTTCCAATATCCGCCGTGCACAGTGACTTGATTGAGAAAGAGGTACCCGCCGATCACGGCCATCACCAGACCGACGAGGAAATGAACCAGCCCACCTTTGGTACCGCCGACATCGCGGAGATCGTGCATTGTCGCGGACAATCTACACAGTTGGCCTGTGCGTCAAGGGAAGCCCGGGCGATCACCACGAAGCTCGGTAGAGCGCGCCGACGTCGCCGGCGACGATCACCTCGCGTTCACCGGCCAAAACCTCCTTGAAGCCGTGGAGCTCGCGCTCGACCGGATCCTCGCCGCGCAGGATCACCGAGCTACAGCGGACCTGGTGATCGAGCACGAAGAGCGGGGTGCAGTTGGAGAGTGTTGCGAAGAGCCGTTCCGCATTCGCGCTCAGTGTTTCGATCGATGATTGACCGTCGGGCGTGGGCGGGCCCCCGTCCTCGTTACACGCATAGGCCCGCGGCGGTTGCGGGAGCTCGTACCGCGTCCAAGAGCCGGGGGCGTTGCGGTGAAAGATCTGTCCGTCGTTCGCTGAAACCCAAACTTGGAAATCATCGCCGCTTCCGTAGCTGGTGATCGCTTTTACGCGCGCAACTTCGGCGATCACCGCTTCTTTATTGAGGTCCTCGCTGATCCAATCATTTTTCTCTGAATCCCAGAGAAATATTCGGCCGAAGACGGCGGCGAGCAGCGGGTGGCGCGGATTTTCGGTGCTGTGTACGCGGCTCACCGAGCTGTACACGAGATAGTTCAATTGTTTGCTCTCGAAGATAGTTGCACCGGGCGCGCGATCGAGAATTGTCGGCCCGACCCCGGAGCCCACGACCAATCGTCCTTCTTGGGTGAACGCCAAATCTCCGAGCTCAAAGGCGGTGGTGGTCGCGGTCTCCACGTACCGCAGCACTTCGTTTTTGAAGCTGAAGACCACGACCGACCCAGAGGCAGGCGTGGTTGCTGATCTTGGTTTGCCGGTGGTCGCGTAGATGCGCGGCTCACCGGGTGGCGAGCTCGGATCGACCGCCACGCGGCTATAAGCACCGAAATCCCGGACATGACGCTGAGTATTGCTCGACGTCTCGACGTAGGTTTCGTCGAGACGGATCACCCGCAGTCTCCCCCAAGAAATCAGCGCGAGATGATTTTCTCCGACGCGGGCAAAATCTCGAAAATGCGAAATATCTGAGTTAGGGAGCTCCTCGTGGAAATTATTCGGAGCCCCGGCGAGCGGAGATAGTTGCTCGACACCTTCGATCCGGCAGGGCTCGACGTCGACCGGCAAAGTCACCCGGAGCGAGCTGCGTACCGTCGCGTGCAGCTCCGCATCGACGGGCGCGCCGATCATTTGTTCATCCGCGGTGCGTGCGATGAACATTCGCGTCGCTTCCGGCAGCGCAGTTTCCACCTGGCCTTCTTCGCTCTCAGGATCAGGATCGATCAGCACGGGCACAGCGGCCGGTGTTTTGATCTGCACGCGGACCTCGGCCATGCGGCTGGGTTGGTAGCGAAATTGAGCGACCGCAGTGTTGAGAGCGCTTTCGTCGAGCGCGATCAGGACGCCGCCTCTCTCCTGCGCTTCGAGCGTGAAGGTGGGGAGGGCCCCGAAGAGGAGCTCGCCATTTTCGTCGAAACCGAAGGTCGCGCTGACGCGTGTGACCTGATTTTCGACGTTGAGCATCGCCAGAGCTCCGGCCTCGATCGCCAGGTTTTTCAGCTCCAAACGGTAGACTTCGCTCCCGCTGCACGCCGAGCCGAGCAAAAAAATGGATGCGAGAAGCCGGCGGCGCGCGCGCATCGACCTCCAGAATACCGCCCTTTGTACGCAGAGTCATTCGCGCGGCGTCGCCTTCGGGCTCGGACGCGGCGGGATGCTGATCGTGTCGGCCTTCTTTTGTATGAAATGGAGCGCACCGAGCGCGAGCAAAGCTCCGACGACGAAGAATAAGACGCGGATCAAACCCTTCCGTTTCGGCTTCGGTTTTTTGGGAATGATCTTCGGCGCGCTCGCCTGCGGTGGCACCGAAGACGGCGGAGGTGGTTTGGGAGCCGCGCGGATCGGTGTCGGATCCAGCGTGGGCTCGAGCGTGGGCTCGGCTGCATAACTCGAGGTCACGTCGCTCGCCACCGGCGTGAATTTCATGTTTTCAATGGCGCGCGTCGGCTCGTCCATAGCGCCTGTCGCGTCCTCGTCTTCGAGGTGAGTATCCGTGCGGCCGATGGGAATTCGGATAGTTTCATCCGGGATACTTTGTTCGCCGGAGTTTTCGATGGCCTCATGTCCACTTGGCCAGGTCTGGATCGGATAAGGTTGGGTCAGCGGCCCTTCCGCGGTTCTCAGCGCCGCGGCGGGATATTTCATGGCGCTCGAAAGTGCCGGTCGAGTCATCGGTGTGCCCGGATTCGTCGCTATCGAGGTGGGAACCTGTTGAGGGCCGGTCGCCATTTCCAGGCCGTCGAGCATGGCGATCACCGCGCGTGAATCGATCGGCCTTTGCCCGGGATCTTTCTCCAAGAGCGCCATGGCCAAATTTTCGATACCGCCGAGATCCGGGAGCTGCGCGGGATTTTTGCTGAGATGACAGTCGAGGATTTCCGGAATCGAAGAGCTCGCGAACGGCACTTGGCCGGTCAACATTTCGTAGAGCATCACGCCGAGTGAATAGAGATCGGTGCGCGCGTCGACACTTTTTCCTTCGATACTTTCGGGCGCCATATAAAGCGGCGTCCCGACGATCTCTCCGGTGCGCGTGAGCCGCTCGAACATCGAGAGATCGCCGGTGACCAAACCGAAATCGACGATCTTCAGCCCGGTGCCGTTCGCTCCGGTGAGCATCACGTTTTGTGGTTTCAGATCGCGGTGCACGAAATCATGCACGTGGATGGCGCCTAAACCGGAGGCAATTTTTCGCGTAATTTCCGCCGCACGTGCGGGATTGAGCGGACCGTCTTCGGTGATCGCGTCGGAGAGCTGGCGCCCTTCGACCCATTCCATGACGAGATAGTTGCGGCGATCGGGCGTACTGCCGAAATTGACCAACCGCACCACGCACGGGTGTTTGATCGTTTGAATGACCTCGGCTTCGCGCCGAAATCGCGCGGCGATCGTTTCGTCGAGGGTCGAGGGTCCGACGAGAACTTTGAGTGCGTAACGTTCGCCGGTGCGTTTGTGGCGGGCGCGAAATACTTGCGCCATTCCGCCGCGGCCGACGAGCTCCTCGAGCTCGTATTCGCCGATCGAGCCGCCTGCCTCGCGAGGCACGAAGAGAGACTACTGGACAACAAAGGGGACGTCGATGCGCCAGCCGTTGCCGGTCGAATCGGTCATCGTTTGCGACCAGACATAACTTCCCGTCGCGGGAATCGCCGCGTCCGCGAAGTCTTTGCTCTGGAGATCGCGGAGGATGTAGTGGCTCACCCCTTCGCCCGCGTTCGGCAGACCGAGGTCGACGAAAGACGGGAGCTCAACATTGGCGTCTACGCCATACGGCTGTCCGTCGCGCGTCACGCTGATGACGTCGAGGATCGGGAACAAGGTGTGCGGGATCAGCGGCAGGCCGTCGCCGTCGAACGTCGCGCCGGTCGTCGAGGACGCGGTCGGCAACATCATGCAGAACAAAGCCAGTCCCTCGGGCGGCGTATATTCGGCGACGGTGAATTCCGTTTTCGGCTGATAACCGCGGATGGCCACCGCCGTGGAGATTTCGTTTTCGTACGGTCGCACGTGCGGAATCTCGTTCATCAGGGTCGCCGCCTGTGGCTCGACCAAGTGGAGCGGCCGGAAGATCTCGTCCATCAAATCCAAGAACGGATTGAAGCCGGCCATGCCGTCGCCGATCGTCGTCGAGAAAACACTGCAGTCCGTCATTCGCCACTCGGGCGTGCCGATCGCGGTGTAAGTGATTCCTTCCACCGGCGTCGCGGCTCCGGTGACCACCACGGTCAAAGTATAAGTTTCGGTGGACGTATGAGTAAGGCCACCTTCGACCGCGAGATAGTATGTCCCCGCGGACAAACTATCTGCGAAACCTTCGATGAGGGGATTAATTTCCGCGCAGGGGGCGATCGGCGGGAAGACGACTTCGTCGACATAGCCGAGCTCGGTCGTGGCGTCCGGCGCGAACAAACGAAGCGCCGTGTCTCCGCTGCATTGTCCATTCGCAAAACCGGCGAGCGCATAAATGCGGCCACCTTCGGGCACGGCGACCGAGAAAAAGTCGACGTCATCGGTGCCGATGCTGCCGCGGAAACCGACGCCGTCACCCGCGAGCGGGATCGCTTGGTTCGGGACGTTGTTGGGTTCGAGATCCTCGAAACCTTCGAGGATGGTGCCTTCCCGGGTCGCTTGCGCCGCGGGATTGATGGCCACCAGCGTGACCACCGCTTCGCCGCCCGTAACCTCGAAGGTGAACGTCCCCGCGAGCTGCGAGCTCGGGAAATTCGGAACGTCGACGTTGTTGATGCGGAGCGCCACGGAGGTCGCTTGTTCGACCGCGTAGGTCAGCGAGGCCTCGGTCGAGGCGGTATTGTAACTTTCGGGGGTGAGCTCGAAGACGGTGATCGTCGGGCGATCTTCCGCGATGATCACCAGGTCGCGCGACACCATGCCGTCGCCGTTTCTGGCGTCGAGCGTCAGGGTGGTGGTCGCCGCATCGATCGTCAGCTGCGCCGTGCCGTTGACCGAGTTGCTCCAGTTGCGGCGGACCGTGTCGCCTTCGCGGATCTGCACTTGGTCGGCGTTCCGCGTCATCCAGGCGAGCGGCACGGTTTCGCCGCGGATCACCGGGCCGGCGGTGAAGGCGATGACCTCCGGTAATACTGCGCTGATCTCCACCATCGCGGTGGCCTCGGGGGCACCTGCGGGGCTCATGACCTTCAAAGTATAAGTCGTATTTTTCTGCGGCATGTCGCTGGTAGTGACCGTGGTTTCGCTGCTGCCGGTGTACACCACGCGGTTGTCTTGGTCGGTGATCGTCGTGCCCGACGGTGTGCCCGCGATCTGATAGCTGAGCATGACCGGCGTATTTCGCGGCGCGCTCGCCGGCGTCGCCGTGAAAGAGACGATGCTGATCCCGCTGACCTCGACGGTGACGGTCGCTTCCTTTTGATCGCGCGACTCCGCGGTGATCGTCAGCTTGAACGTCGTCGTTTGGCTGAGGATCATCGAGGTGAAAGAGCCGCTGGCCATAAGATCAGTGGCCGAACCGCCCTGAAGCGGTGTCGCGGTGATCGCAACTTTGGTGGCACCGGTGCTCTCCCAAGAGAGGGTCACCGTTTCCCCGGCGGTCACCGAGGTTTTGTCGGCGACGAACTTCACGATGGCGAAGTCACCCGTGGTTTCTTCACCACCGCAGGAAGCGGCGAAGGCCGTAGAGAGGAGCGCGAGGCGCAGGAAGTTTTGGCGCGTCATGAGCGGCTCCTTATACCTCCACTTTTGATTTTTGGTCGCGCATTTCCGCTTCGATGCGGGGCGACAAAACCTCCTCGAACCAACGTTCGGTCAGATTCAAATCGGGAAAGAGCAGGTCTTTCGCCGAGAAATCGAAGCGCGCCAAGAGCGAGAGCCCGTCGAGCTGCGCGATGGCCGCTTCGTTGAGGTGCGATAGACCGCGCTCGGCGAGCTGCGATTGCAGCATCCATCCGCGGAGATAAGCCTGATCCTTGGGCAGCGCGAAGCGGTGCGCATTCGAGGTGTCTGTGTGTCCGCGAAACGCACGGTAGGTCGCATTCCAGGCATTCTCTGCTGCGGTTTTCTCGCCGTTGCCCGCCGCCAAACGCAGCTCGCGCTGCGCCAAGAAGGTTTCCACGAAGCTGTACCCTTCCTCGGCCATTTTGATGGCGAAGGTAAAATAAGGGAGCGAGGGCTCACTCTCGTCGCCGAAATATTCTCGCGCGAAGTTGATCTCGGCGTGTTTCGCCAACCCTTCGTACCAGGTTTCTTCGTCGACCTTCAGCGCGCCGCCGCCGAAGCCGAACATCAAACGGCCGTTCAACGATTGGCGGACGTGTTGATCGATCTCGTGCCGGAGCAGCTCGAGATGTTTTTTGTAGGAGCGCGGCTTTTCGGGCAGGCCGATCACCGGACCTTCGGAGGATTTGTCGCGGACGTCGATCGCGGAATATTGTCCGCTGACCACCACCCTGTACTTCAGATCAGGTGGAAATTCGCGGCCGGTCTTTTCCTCGTAGTGTCGATAATATCCCGCGAGCATCCACTCGATCGCTTCTTTCAGCTCTCCTGCGGACATTTTGTCGGGCTCGACCAAATAACTCGCAATTTCCGCGGGCAACTTACCTTTATCGAATTGTTCGGCGCGTTTCTTTTTCGCGTGTGCCTGAGTCTCGACGAGATATCCATAAACGATGCGCGCGGCACCAAAGAGCGCTTCATCGACGCGGCCTCCGTACTTCACGGAGAATGCTTCGCGGACTTTGGTGTCGTCGCCGGCGGCCAAGCCGTGAGCCAGCTCGATCGTCGCGAGGTCATCGGCGAGCTTGCTGTAGAGCGCGGAACGGACCACTTTTTCCAGCTCGCTGGCGGGACGCGGTGATTTATGGAGCGCGGATTGAATATCGCGCAGCTCTTTTTCGATCACCTCCAGCGAAGTGTTATTTTTCGCCAACGTTTCTTCGAGGCGCGTCAGGCTTTGGCGATAGGTGAATTTGGGATTTTGGAGGCGCCCTTCGGCGGCGGCTTCCAAAAAAGCGACTTTGGTTCCGGCCGGATCGTCGATCGTGTAGAGCTCCACCGGGTTGAAAAACCGGGTGAGGCGGGCGATCTTTTCCGCGGCTTGATGATAAAGCGGTGGAATATTCCGCTCTAATTCTTCCAGTGGGCGCAGAGTTATTTTTTCATCGCGAGCCCATACGCGGAGGATACGTTTGATCTCCGTTTGTTCGGGGAGCTGCGCGAGGAGGCCGTCGATCGAGGTCGCCTGCGTGATCGGTGGTTCGGCGAGACCGAGCTTTTCGAGTCGCGCGCGCGTTTCGAATACTCCGAGACCTTCGAGGCGGAGCGCGTACATTGAGCTTTTTCCGGGGATCGTTTTTTCACCGTATTTTTGCGCTGACGGTTTCTCTCCGAGCGGCGCCATTTTTTGCGGCGGCGCTTGTTCGTCGATCGCGTGCTCGCCCCCAGAGTGTTCGCGGGCGGTGGTCTGGGTGGTGCGAAGAATTCGCATCAATACGCTCCGCTCACCGGCTCGGTGCTCATCTCGAAGACCAGCTCGCCGCCGTTTTTGATCTGGTCGTGGGTGAGGAAGGGCTCGGTGAGGCGCGTGCCGTTGAAGCTGGCGCTCCGCACGTAGATCGCCTCATCGCTGAGATTGTTCGCGCGGATAGTCAGTGTCCCCGCGGGCAGCTGGATCTCGGCGGTCTCGAAGAGCGGTCTGCCGAGCACGTAGCGCGACTCCGCGAGCTTCGGATAGAAGCCGAGTGCGCTGAAGACATACCAGGCGGAGAGGGTGCCGCCGTCGTCGTTTCCGTCGAGGCCGTCAGGATCGTTTGCGTAACGATTCTCCATGATCCAGTGCACCCAACGTTCGGTGAGCTCCGAACGGCCGAGCTCGGCGAACATATAAGCGGCGTGGATATCGGGCTCGTTACCGTGCCAATAATATAAGTCGGGGAGCACGGTCTTTTCTGCGGCGGCGGAATTTTCGAAGAATCGTTCCAGCGTTTCTGTGTAACGCTCCCGTCCGCCCAAGCTGTCCGCGAGGCCAGCGATGTCGTGCGGGACATAGGTAGTCCATTGGCGCGCGTTGCCTTCGACGAACTCATCCGCGAAGAATTCTTCGGTGAAACCGGCGGTGAAGGAGCCGTCGGCGTTCTTGCCTTGGATGACGCCCGTCTCCGGGTTGATCAGCGCGCTCCAGCTGCGGGCGCGGGTTTCTAAGAGCGCGGCATCGGCGCTCGCTCCTTGCTCGGTTGCCAGCTGCCCGAGGACGAAGTCGCTGAACGCATTCTCCAGCGTTTTGCTGGCGGAGCCGCCTTCGTGGTCGGCCGCACAATATCCGAGCGAGAGATAGTTGTTGATGCAGTCTCGTTTTCTGCGGCTGTCGGGCTCCATAAAAGCGGCGGCGCGCAGGCGAGCGTAGAGCGCGGCGCCGTCGAGCCCGCCGACTCCTTTGAGATAGCTGTCCACGAGGACAGTTTCACCGTGATATCCGATCATGGTGTCGGTCTCCACGGTGGCCAGCGGCCACTTCGGGATGCGGCCGGTGTGTTCGGTCATCGCCAACATCGATTTCATGAAATCGGTTTGGATGTCCGGGCGGAGCAGCGTCATCAACGGGTGGAAGGTGCGGAAAGTATCCCAGAGCGAAAAGTCGGTGTAATAAGTAAAACCTTCGGCGCGATATAGTTTTTTATCCAGGCCGCGATAGTTGCCGTCGCTCTCCGTGAGCAAGGTCGGCATTTGTTGGAGATCGTAGAGCGCGGTGTAAAAACGTTTGCGGTGTGCTTCGCTGCCCCCAGAAATACGGATCGGAGCGAGCGCGGTTTCCCAGGCGGCGAGGGCTGCGGCTTGGGCGGCGGCCACGTCATAATTCATCCACTCCGCTTCGAGATTTTTGCGGGCGGACGCGACATCGACGAAGGAGAGGCCGATCTGGAAATTGAGGGTGGTGCCAGCGGATGTGTCGAGGCCGACGACGACCGCCTGTTCCCCGTCGCGCGAGCTCTTGAAGGGGCGGTCCGCTTTGAGGACGAAATAGACCTCGAAAGTATCGGGCGAGACCATTTCGCCTTCGTGACTGAATTCTCCGCTGATCTCGCCGTTCGCGGCGTCGACGGCGATCGTCGCGGAATGTGTTTCTCCGTTGATGCCGTGCGCGAGGTTGAGAACTAAGTTTTGCGCAACCTGTCCTTCGGGATAGGTCACTCGATAAATTGCGGTGCGCGGGGTGGCGCCGATTTCGACTTTGATACGGGAGGGAAGCAGCGTGACGCGGTAACTACCGACGCTGGCGAATTCTCGATCGTGATCGAGGGTGGCGCGATAGTCGGTTTCGCGGATCGGTCCCTCGCTTGGAAAATCGAGGACCGGCATGACCATCAAGACGCCATAGTCGGGGACGCCGGTACCCGAGAGATGGAGCTGCGAGAAGCCGCGGATCTCGTCGTCTTCGTACCAGTAGCCACCGCAGTGTGAGAAATTCGGGGCGCCGCCGCGGGTAGAGGTGTCGGGTCCCGGGCGGGCCATGGCGAAGGGATACATCGGCCCGGGGAGCAAGCTCCCGACGGTGAAGCCGAGGCCGCCGGTGCCGGTGAAGACGTCGACCAGCGGGGTGAGTTTTTCGGCGGGCTCGCTCTTCGGATCGCTACACGCCGAAAGGATCGCCAGGGCGAGCGTGATCTTTCGGCGCATGGCTTGATGCTGGCACATCGTGCGGGAGTTGGGAGTCGGTAACTTAGGTTGGCCCGCGGTTCGTTCCCGGGTCGCGAGAGCGGCGGCTTCGATGTTTTTGGCCACCGAAAGGATCGGACCGAAACACCGAACCGGAGGGGTTTGGTTCGTCCCGCTCACGGTTCGTTGCGGGTCCCGCGAGCGGTCGGCTTCGATGTTTTTGGCCACCGAAAAGATCGGACCGAAACACCGAACCGGAGGGGTTTGGGTGGGTTTGGCCACCTACCACCCCGATCTTTTCGGTGTTTCGGTCCGCTCTATTCGGTGAGCTTTACTTCGCCGATCGTCGACAGGCGATGGACGCGGGGCCCGCGATCAATTCGTGGGCTTTTTCAGCAATTTTTTGATTCGGTGTTGGCCGACCCAGGCTTTGCGTTGGCTCGTCGTGTCGACGATCTCCACCGACGTCAAATAGGCGCGCACCTCTTGGTCACCCGCACGATCGTCTTGGGTGAGTATCCAGCCGGTGAGGATGAAGTCGCTGCCGGTTTCTTGGCCCTGCGATTTGAGCGTCGCGTCGCTGGCGTGCTCCGCTTGATCGGCACGTTCTTCGCGCGCGTCTTCGGCCTCTTCGCGGCTCGACACCACATCGACCAACCCGGAACGCACGAACGCCTGTTCGATCTGTTTGGTGAAATATCGATAGTCGATATATCCCGAGGTTTTGTTTTTGATTGGATAGAGGCGCACCACGGGACGTCTTTGTTCGTGCTGATTGCGCCACTCTTGAATCCACGGGCTCGAGAGGCAGTCGTCGATGATCGCTTTGGCGACCGCATCGGCATCGACGTCGTTCCAGTCGCCGGAGAGATCGATCGCTTGATCGGTGCGCGCGACCGCCGGTTGCGTCGCAGCTTTTTCACCGGCGCAGGCGGCGGTCAGGGTGAGCACGAGGACGAATGCACGCTTCAAGACCCGAGGAATCTAGCAAGGGACTTCGGTCCGTGGAAAGGTGCAAGTGATGCGCGGTTCGATCCTGATCGCCTGGACAGCGCTCGTCTTTTCGAGCGCGCGCGTGGAGGCCGCGCCGCCGCGGGTGGCCTATGTGATCGAAGAGGTCCCGGGATCGTGGCAGCCGCTCGAGCCCGCCGACATCGCCAAGACGATCGAACACGCAGCGCTCGAGGTCTTGTCGAAGCCGGGGCTCATTCAACTGGAAAAGTCCGCGAAGCGCAGCAAGCCCGAAGAAAAAGCGGACTATGTGCTCCTGATCGAAGGACGAACCGTCGACGAAGCGGAGACCCATACCGTCTACCTGACCTTTGGGCCAGGTGTTCGCACGGACATCGCCAGTTTTCGATCCTCGAACACCGTGGCGCTCGGGAAACAAGCGCGTGCCGCGATGTTGTCGGCGATCGAAGGTTCCGCCCGCAAAGCCGCAGCCGAATTGCTGGACGTCCTCAAACCGCAGCTGGAGATGGCCAAAGGCGGAAAAACAGGCAGCCCGAAAGATCCCTCCGAAGGCAAAGAGGTCCCTTGGCGCTGGCCGGAGGTCGACGTCCCCCGCGTGTCTTCGGGGCGCGCTGCGCTCGGTTTGTATTCGAAGAATCGCGACGAACGCCACGCATCTTTACGCGAGCTGACCTCGCTCGCGTTGACCGAAGCTTCACCGCGCAACGTGCTCGAAGGCTGCGTCTTGAAACACACCGACGCGGAAATTCGGCTTGGTTGTTTGCAAGCGTTGCGCCCGCTCTCGCGAAAAATTGCTCCCACGCAACGGGTGGTCGTCGAGGCATTTCGCAAAGACGCGCAGGATAATATTCGGAAGGAAGCCGACGAGCAGATGATGTATTTCGCCGGCCTCGCGCGTCAGGAGGCGATTCAAGCTTGGCTGGAGTCGCTCTCGAAATGCCGATATTCGGGTCCGCTCGAGCAGCTCGGTGATATTGCGAACTTGGATTTGGCGGTGCAGCGCTGCCTGATGGCGTGCGGGAAAAAAGAAAAATATCAGCGCTCGAAACGGATGTGTATCGAGGCCCTGAAACCCGTCCCGGTGGAGCGTCGCCGCCGAATATTATGGAAATATCTCGAGGAGACGAACCCGGACTCCCCGCTGTTCATCGAAGGTGCCGGCGAACGTGAAGGAAGCACCGGCGCCGACTGGCAATGGTCGGTGGAAGCGGTGCTCGAAGGCGCGACCAAATGGGATCCCGCGCTCGAAGAAATATTATGGAAAAGATATCAGCGGACGCTCTCCTCCGCGTCGCTGGATATTCTCGCGGACTATGCGCCGCCCTCCCCGAAATTGATGGAGCGAATGCTGGAGGTTTTGCAGACCGCCGGTGCGCGCGATGCGCTGCGTTCGCTGCAACGGATAGGTGAAGAGGATGCCTCGCTGCGGCCGCAGATCGTGGAACGGCTCGCGGAATTATTGGTCACCAATAGTTATCCGAAGACGATCAATAAAAACGATTTGGAGCAGGTGATGGAGCGGCTGAAGAAGGAGAAAAAACAATGAGCGGCACAATTTTGGCCGCAATTTCTCTGCTCGTGCTCGCCGCTCCGGGCGACGCGCCGGTCGTCCGCTACGTGACCAAAGTGGTCACCAAATCTTGGGAGCCGCTCGATCTCAAAGAGGTCGAGAAGATGGTGGAAGCGAAGGTGCTTCAACCTTTGACCGCCGGCGGGAATATGCGCCTGGAACGTTCCGGATATGCGGAGCTGAAGGACGGCGACTTTACGCTGACCATCGACGGCCGCTTTATCGAGGAAGCCGAAAAATTTTCCGTCTACCTGACCTTTGGACCAGGTAAGCGCACCGAGCTTCCCAGTTTCCACGTCTCCGATACGGAAGCGCTGGGCGGCCTGCCGCGCGCGACGATGCAACAGAAGATCGAAGCTTTGGCGTCGCTGGCCGCGAAACGGATGGCCGAAGTGCTCGCGCCGCAGCTGGAGAGCGCACGGTTGAATATTGCTCCCCCGGCGATCGAAGATCCGACGCTCCCTTGGGACTGGGGTCCGATCGAAACGCCGAACGTCGCTTCACCGACCAAAGCGATGAAGGATCTGCTCGATGTGCGCAACGAAGACCACGTCCGCTGGAAAGGTTTGGAGGCGATCAAAGGCCAAGCTTTTGACCAACCCGCGGTGCGCAACGTGCTCGCGCTCTGCGTGTTGCGTGATCCCTTAGCGAAGCTGCGTGCGTCCTGTGTGGAAGCATTGGCCCCTGTGGCGCGTACCCACGTTCCGACACAACGCTGGTTGCTGCACGCCATGCGCACGGACGTCGATGATGCTGTGCTTCAAGAATTGACGGAGCTTTCCAAGACGTTCGTCGGACTGTCTCGAAAAGAATGTATCGAAACTTGGCTGGAATTGATCGCCAGCGATGCGACGCCGTCCTCTTCGGCGAGCCGAATATCCCAAGTATTGGCGGAAGAGGGTGACGTTCCGAACCTCGATTTTGCGGTCGCCAAATGTTTGCAGCAGGAAGCGCTGGCTTACGGAAAACGCCAAGCTTGTGCGCAGTGGTTATTGCGCGAAATTCCGCTGCCGCGCCGGCGAGCCGTCGTGTGGAAGTATCTCGAAGATGTCGGCGTTTATGGTGTCGGCGGAGATAATTTGTGGAAAGACGTCTCTGAGAATTTAACCCGCGGAACGAAGATGGACGCGGAGCTCGCGGAGATGTTCCTGCGCATCGCCGAGCGCCGCAACGCGGGACATATTCGGCAGGACGCGCTCTATAAAGCAGGCGATCATCCGAGCCCTACGCCCGCGCTGGTGGAGCGTGCGGTCAAATTGATCCGGGATCCTCTGCTCACGCGTTCGGCCGTTCGCGCGGTCGAAGAAATGACCGACACCAACCCTGCGCTGGAAGGCATGGCGGTCGGTGCATTACGGCGCATGATCGAATTTGCGCCGATGCGCGGGAAATATGGCGGCGATCCGCGCAAAGAAATCGAAGACGGCATCAAGACGCTCGAGCGCCGCGAACAATATCGAAAGAAAAAATAGAGATCCCTTTTCGAGATATTTTTCCCTGACCTGGACATTTCGAGTGGATCGAATGCGAATTCATCGCAGCGTTCGTCATGCCGAATTGTGGCCTTCCGCGTGCAGTCCGAACTGTCCCGAAGGCCAATGCAGCAGCAAATCATCAAAGCACTCTACATCGACGATGAAACACTGATGCATAAGGCATTTTCTCGAGCGCTGCGCCGGCAGCCCGTGGAAATCCGCACAGCCGCGAACGCGCTCGAGGCCGTTGGGCTCACGGAGCACTATCCCTTCGACGTTATTTTTTCAGACTACGCGCTCGGAAATACCGACGGTCTGCTGCTGATCAAAAGGCTCAAGGATACTCATCCCGGCGTGGTCTTCGTGCTCGTCAGCGGCTCCTTCGATTGGCGGAGTCGCGAAGCGGAAATGGAAGCGGCGGGCGTGGATTATTTTCTCGCCAAACCTTGGGAGCGCGACGAGCTCGAGGGCATCCTGAAAGAAGTGATCAGGCGAAAAGGTCAGGCTTGAGCTGATCCGCGGTCCAATTCTGCTCGCTGAGGTCGGGCCAAAAGATCTTCAGCTGTGAGCGGAACAAGGAGAGCTCACCGGTGGTGCTCACGCGGTGCGCAGCTTCTCCCCGAAGCCCGGACAACAAATTGCGGCGCTCCAAGAGCGCGCTCAACGCCTCGACGGTGGCACCGGCCGGGTCGACAAACACGGCGCGGCCGGCGGCGACCTTCTCCAGCACCGGCAATAAAAATGGATAATGGGTGCAACCCAGAACGACAGTATCTGTCCCCGAGGACAGGAGCGGTTCTAAATATTCTTGGGCGGCACGTTCGGCTGCCTCTCCGTCGCGTTGATCGGTCTCCACCAGCGGGACGAAACGGGGACAAGCGACTTCGATCACCGCCGCGTCTTTTTCCTCGCCGAGGATCGTCCGCGTATAAGCTTTTGTGGCGACCGTGCCCTGCGTCGCGAGCACGCCGATCTTTCCGCTCTTTGTTTTTCTCAACGCCGCTTTCGCGCCGTAGTCGATCACGCCGAGCACCCGTTCGGCGCCGAATCGTTCCCGCGTGCGCTCGAGCGCAGTTGCGGAGGAGATATTACATGCCATGACCACCACCTTCGCCCCACCGGAGAAGAGGTGATGCGAGAGCGAGCCCGCGAAAGAGCGGATTTCTTCGAGTGGGCGACCGCCGTAGGGGACGTGCAGTTGATCGGCGACGTAGCAGATACGTTCATTTGGGAGCCGCCGCACAATTTCGCGCGCGACGGTCAAACCTCCCACGCCGGAGTCGAATACACCGATCGGAGCGCTCTCTTCGGATGCAGGTACGGTCAGCATGAGCGGCCCTTCTCCAACAGACGGAGAGGGTACTATCATGCCGAACAGCGGTGCGGATCGCGTTCTTTCATAATTGGTCGTGGCTCGGTGCCGCGGTGGCGCGCGATCTCTTCGAGCGACGGGCGGACGAGCTCTGGGTGGTCGGTGCGCCCGTTCCTGTGGCGGAGCGTGATCCCGAGCTGCGAGAACGCGCGAAACGTGCCGGCGCGGTGCTCGCAGCGCCTTTGGACGTGCGCTCCGAAGTGTTCATTCGCCGACTGAAACGGTTCGAGCCGGATCTCATCCTGGTCGCGACTTTTGCGCGGAAATTCCCTCCGGCTTTATTGGCTGTCCCGAAGTTGGCCGCGATCAACGTCCATGCTTCTTTATTACCGAAATATCGGGGCGCGCTCCCCGAGTTTTGGGTGTTGCGCAACGGCGAGCCCGAAACCGGCGTCACCGTCCACTTGATGACGCCCGAGCTCGACGCGGGACGTATTCTCGCCCAAGCGCCGCTGCCGCTGATGCCGAACGATGATCTGCTCACACTCTCCGAACGGATCTCCCGCGTCGGCGCTCCGCTCGCCATGGGGGTCGTTGAACGTTATCGAAACGGGGAACGGCCGGAAGGACAGGTCCAAGACGAAGGTTTGGCGACGCGTGCGCCGATGCCGAAAGCGGAACACTTGGATATTCCGTGGCACGAGTCGAGCGTCTCGATCGAACGGTTGATCCGCGCCTCGACGCCGATGCTCGATCCGTTCACCAAGTTTCGTTATGCGCGGCTGATCGTCCGGTCCGTGAAAACGACGCCCGATGCGCACCACAAATTAGCGCCGGGCGAAGTCTTTTTCGATGTCCGAATTTCATCGCTGCTCGTGGGGACAGGAGATATTCCGCTGGTGCTCGAGGAGGTCGAGCTTCCGGGAGGATTTCGCGTGCGGGGTGCGCGGTTCGCGAAAATGTACCCGTTCACAGCCGGCGAGAGGCTCGGTGAGCCGCGCGTGTTGGGCTGAACGAGTCATGAACGTTCGGTGGTTGGCGCCCGCTCTCGTGTTCCTCGCGGGATGTTCTTCGGTCGACGTCGTCCACTTGGAGCTCGGCGGGCTCAGTTTCGAGCGCGGTTTTCTCGTGCTCTTGAACGAAGCGGGACAACCCAAAGAAGTGAGCCGCGTCTTCGGTACCTCCGCCGGAGGAGTGAGCTTCGGCCAGCTCCCGGCGGTCTCCGCGGAGAACGACGACCGTGCGTACCTGCTGACCTTCGAGGTCGGCGCTCTTCGCGAGTCCGTACTTTATTATGATGAGTCGCGTGAGGCGGATCTGTCCGCAGAGACAGTGGAGCCCCCGTCGACGCCGATCTATCTCGCTCAGAGAGAAGCTTTTCAGACGCGTTTCCTGGATTCGACGCGAATATTCGGCTTTTCGGAGGCCGGTGCGGTGCACGAAGAGACTGCACGCGAATTGTTGGAGAAAGTGTCTCTGGTCGTACCCACCGCGCCGGAAAGTTGTGCCTCCGGGAAATTCGCACCGATGGAGGCATTCGGTGCGCGCGCCGATTTCGAGCTGACTCCGCAACAAGAAATGGCGGCGACCTACTCGAATTTCCGGCACGCCCGGCTCGTCGATGAAGATCGGGCGCTCGGCGTGAGCAGCTTCGGGATCTATTTTCTGAAAAAGGGTGAACGTTTCGAAGCGACTCCCGCGGGATATTTGCAACGCGGAAGCGCGCTGTTCTCGGAGACAGTGACCGCCACAGGCGCACTCTCACCCGTGGAGTTTTACGAGCTGGCGGTGGAGCGAAATGCACGTCCCGATGGGACTTGGCGCGTATGGGTTGCGGCCGCAGATCGCAGTGACGGTTTCGGCGCCTATTTGTTCGAGCTGGTGGTCTATGAGGACGGAATCGAGGTCGCCGGACCGCCTCGAAATTTACCGGTGCAACCGCTGGGCATCGCCATCGATCCTCAGGGCAATTTGGGCATCCGCACCAATCTCGATGCGTTCTTCGTAATCGCGCCCGACGGCGCTTTGAGCATGCTCCCTCCGGTTCCCAACGCCGGCGGCATCCACGCCATCGCGGGAATCGCCACCGGTGATCCCGAGTATCCGTGGCTGCTCGCCGGAATCGCGGTGGTCCACCTCTACGATCGACGCGCCCAGAGATGGCAGACGACGTCGATCCTCGGCGGAAACGGCGAAAAATTACCGCTCGACGCGCTCGCTGCTGCGCGCACCGCGGAAGGTGAGCTCGAGCTGTGGGCCATGGGTGACGGGGGCCTGGTGGTCCGAAAACGGGGAGAAGGTTTGTGGGAGAACGCGCGTTTGTTGCTCCCTCCGCGCTACACCCCGTGCGCGGCGAACGGAACCTATCCAAACCTCAACTTCACGGCACATATGGATCAAGCGATCGCCATCGAAGACTATGTCTATATTACGGTGCGGAGCTGCGACGTGGTCCTCGAAGTGCGGCGCAGCGACGCTTGTGTCTCGCTTTTGACGAGCACGCTGCGGCCGATCGAAGGGACAGGTGGGCTGGACTTACAAACGCTCGACTATCGCGGAGGCGCGCTGTTGATCGGCGGTGAAAAACGCCGCCTGCTCAAGGCTGAGCCGCGATGAGCGCTGCGCCGACGGCGATGGTGAATAAGAGCGAAGCGAAATATTTGAGCCTCATGACGGGCTTATATTCGCTGCGTTCGCCGCGGAGCCGCACCAGCAAGAAATAGATCGTTGTTCCGCCGATGACTGAGAGCCCGGCGAATATTTGTGCGTGAACCGGAGCGCGATCGAACAACGTCGCGGTGACCACGCACGCGCCGAAGAGATAGGCGCCCACGTAAAAAATGCGGACGCCGCGCAGGCCGTAGGCGGCGGCGAAGGTGCGGTCCCCGTTTTTCCGGTCGGCCTCCACCTGATAAATTTGGGAGATCGGATAGAGGCTCAACAACATCGCCGCCACACCGAACGCAGCCAGGGTGATCACCGGGGTGAACGGCGCATTTCCGGAGGCGAGGTATCCGAGCAAAAAAGTATTCGTGCCGGTGCCGATACCCACGGCGACCAAGCTGGCGAGCGGACGTCCTTTCCAGCGCGGCGGCCGGCGGCTGTAACAGATGGAGAGGACCATGGTGGTCGCGTAGATCGCGATATAGAGAAAGCCGAGGTGCGCACCGAGGAGGAGGCCGAGGAATTGGAGCCCGATCGCGGCCCACCCTGTCCATCCGGCCAGGGGCGGCGGGCGTTCGATACCGCCGATCGGGCCTTCGTCCTTGTCGTGATAGGAGTTGTAGGCCGTGACGCCGCCGTTCAGGAGCACGTGGACGCAGAAAAATTGTAGGAAAAAAGAGCCGAGGTTCAGGCCGCAACAGCCGAGCGCTTGATAGAGCGCGCCGAGGAGAAAGCCCGCCGGCAAAATGAAGAGTTGATAGTGCAGGCGCAGGTGAACGAGAAAATCGCGGATTTCTCTTCCGCGGCTCACGACGGGCGCTTTCGCCGGAGGATGAGCGCCACGCCGAGAAAAAGGAGCGCAGCGGGTGAGCTGTCCTCGAGGTCAGTGGCCTCGCAGCCGCAACCACCGCTGACCGCCGTGGTGGCTTTTGGCGTAAAGACGTTCCTCGGTGGGACGATGCCGGCGTCGCTGGGCTCGATCGTTGCGTCCGCTGAATGAGCGTCGGGAAAGCTGCTGTCCTCGAGGACATCAGCATCGGGCATGACCGTGGCATCATCGGGGACACCGGCGTCGGGCAACGGCTCCACCGGAATGACCGGGATGGCGTTGTCCAAAAATGCGCCCAGGATCGCAGCTTGGGCGGCGCGCTCGGTGAGGCTGTCGAGCGCGAAGCCGAGCCACAAATTTTTGTCCTTGCGGACAGCTGCGACGGCGCCGCCCTCATAGAGCAATTCGGGGACGCTGTTCATTCCTGCGGCGAGGACGTCGGAGGAACGCGCGCGCAGCTTGCCTTGGTTACCGTCGTCGAGCTCGGCGTCGCTCATCAAAGTGGCCGAGAACCACCCGCCGGGCGCGGATCCGACGCGTAAGACTCCTGCGTCGTCGCTGGCATAAGAGGCGTCGAAGAGCTCAGTCAGAAATGCGCGCGTGGTGTCGTCGCCGCGTGCGCTGAGCGCCCAACCGATCTCGCTGCCGCTGGCGAAAACGGCGCCTCCGGCTCGAGAAAATGCGAGCACTTCGTTGCGGAGCGTTTCGGTGAGGATCCCGTGCTCCGTGGATTCGGCGCCGAACGCGAGCACCACGCCGTCGTGTCCGCTCAATACGGCGAGCCCTGCGGCCCAGGCGCTTTCGGTGGCACCGTCGAAAGCGAGCGGGCGATCTCCGGCAGCGAGCGCGTGGGTGGCGATGGTGTCGTGCAAATTGTCGGTGTCTTGGATCCAGGCGTCTTCGCGTTCAAAGGCGTCGACGAACAAGAGCTGCGACCGTTTATTCGACGGGCGAGCCGCGACGACGTTGCTCGCCGGTCCTTCACCGGCCGCGTTCAGCGCCGCAACTTTGACGAGCACCGTTTCGCCGGGCGTGAGGTTGTCGAGGTCGGCGGGTGAGGTGTCGACCAGGCGGCCTCCGTCGAAGGTTCGCGAGCCGTTTTTCGCGAGATAGATGCGGTATCGCGTGGCGCCGGGGATCGTCTCGAAATTAACGGTGATTTTATTTTCCCCGCTACTTTTTGCAGCAACTGCCCGCGGGGGCAGGAGCACCTGGGGCGCACCGGGAGCGAAATATTCCGAAATACCTTGATAGATTGCGTAACCGGCGTTGCGCCTCCAACGCGGATCGTGGAGCGACTGGTTGTCGGTCATGCGCAGCTGACTGCCGGAAGCGAGCGCTTCCTGATCGTGAAAGGCGGATTCGATCAACACGCCGGGGATACCGTCGAGCTCGCGCAGCTCCCCAAAATTAGCCACTTTCGGGCCGCGATCCACCCAGTTTGTATCCCACTCGGCCCGAAGCCTTTCGACCATCTTCGTGTGAATGAGCTCCTGGAGGCGATCGCTTCCCGGCGGATCGTCGCAGCTCGCGGCCGGCGGGTCCGCGGAATGATCGGGATAAGTTCCACAATTATATCGGTAAGACGAGAGTCCCGCGGCCGTACTATTCGGCTGGCCCGACGCATTGCTGTGGAGCGCCACGTAAATATCCGCGCCGTAAAATTCTGCGTAACGCGGGCGGATAGTTACGTCGCCGTAAGTTTGCACCGCGGCCGGCGCTTCTTGATAGGCGGCGTAAGGCTGCGCGCCCATCTCCCAAAGTTTGTGATTCGAGGAGTGGGTTCCCGCGCCGAGGCGGACGGCGTCGGCGATCAATGCTTCACCGGCGTTCGGTGAGGTCAGCTTCACGCGGACGGTTTCGCCGGCATCGAGATCGAGCAAGGCGAGCGGCACCCAGCGGCGCCCGTGGGTTTTTTGGTCGTAGACCAAGTCGATGGCGCCGAAACGTCCGTTGAGCTGGAGCGCGAGAGAGGAGGAACGATTTGCACCGGGGACGAACCAGCTCGAGAGCCACTGCGGTCCGCTGACCGGCGCAGCGACGGTGAATTCGGCGGAAGCCGCGGCGTCGAGCGAAGCGCGGTATCCGCCTGCGTGGCCGCCTTCGCTGCTCCCGGTGGTGAACATTCCGGAGAGCTCGGCGTAGTCCATACTTTGGTCGTCGGTGATCGAGCCGAGCGCGTTGTAGTCGCGTTCGCGCACCAGGACCACGCGTGCGCCGGCGCCTTCGAGCAAGGGAATCAAATGGCGGATGACGATTTCGTGAGTCTCGAAGTCTTCGACGATTCCGCGGCAATCACCACAACCGCCCCAAAAGACGCGGCCTCGTTGGGTGCTGTAGCCGCCGAGCGAATCGTAATAGATGTAGCCGTGACCTGGACTGATGGCCACTGTCCTTCCGAACAGGGTCTGTCCGTCCGGGAAACGCAGCGGATCGGGAACGACGAAATATTGTCTTTTCGGCGCGCCCGTGGGCGCCCGTTTCGGTGGAGGCCGCAGCTTTTCGCCGGGATAAGCGACCGCCAGCTCGATCCGTTTGATCTCCGGCTGTATCGCCGCGATCGCACCCACCGCGGTTTCGTAGGCGTTCTCCACTTCCGGGGGCAGATCGTCGAGACGGATATGGCGCGGAAGCTCGAGCCCGATCGCCGCTGTACTTTCGGACAGCCGGAGCTCGCGAAGCTTCATTTCGGGGACCTGTTCGGGGCGATCGAGGATGTGCTCCAACGTGACGCGCAGCTCGGGGTTGGCCGAACAGAGGAGGGCGACGGCCAAACCGGACGCGAGGGACATCTCGACCGTTCGTTCTAGCTGCCGTTTCCGGAAAAGAAAATACGCTCGGCTTCGGGGTCGAGCTCCATCTGGGCCACGCGGGCGCGTTTCAACAGCTCCCAGTGATAGCGGTAGCTGGCGCGATCCTGCAGGCGGCCGGCGTGTTCCACCGGGGCCCAATCCACGTTTTCCGCGGTCAACAGGATGGCGGCGGCTTCTTTCACCGAGCTGTAGTCGGGCCGAAAGGCCTCTAAGATCGGGTCGATCTGTTCGGGATGGATCGACCACATCCGCTGAAAGCCGAGCTCGAGCTTTGCGCGTTTGGCGTCGGCGAAAGTTTGCGCTTTGTTCTTCAGATCGACGGTGACGTTGTGCGCGGCGACCAAACCGTGGGCCAGCGCGGCGGCGGCGATCTCCGCTTTTGCGCGGCGGACGAGCGCGTGGTCGAACTGTCCGGGCGAACGCATGTTGTCTGCGGAGATCGCGCCATGGTGATCGGAGATGAAGTCCATCAATCCGAAGTCGAGCACTTCCACGCCGGCGGTCGAGGCGATGTCGAAAACTTCGCGGAGCGCGCCGTGGGTTTCGATCAACACATGAACCGGCGTGGGGCGCTCGATCTTCAAGCGGTGTTCGGCTTCGCGGAGGTAGTGGACGATCTGGCGGACATCGGCGGCGCTGGTCGCTTTGGGGATGGTGACGTACGCGAGCCGGCCGCGGGCGTTCGCCAAGATGATGTCGACGTCGCGTTTCCAGGCCGCGTGATTTCTCGCGTGAATGCGGATTCCGGCGCGGTGATGCACGTTTTTTTCGGAGGCCGCCAGCGTGGAAGCGAGCTCGGCGTGCTCCGTTTCCCGGCCTTCGGGTGCGCCGTCTTCGAGATCGAAGGTGACGTCGAAGCTGCCGTGTTTTGCGGCTTGGAGCTCGAGCGCTTTCAACATCAGCTTCTCGGAGCCCGCGTAATGTTCGCAGGCGTTGAGGATGACGCTCTCTCTTTCTCCCGCGTAGAGCACTTTGCTCGGATGTCGCGCCATGCCGTTCACGTATCGCATGGCCTCGTTTTAGTCAGTATGCTCCGCGCGTGATGCGGCCACGTTCAGCGCGCGTGCTGGATGCGATCGAACGCGCGGGAAATCGGCTGCCGAATCCGATCACCCTGTTTTTGTTGCTGGCGGTCGCGGTGCTTCTTGCGTCGTGGTTGTGCGCCAAGCTGGGCATCACCGCGATCCATCCGCGCGACGGCTCGACGATCCTCGCGGTCAATCTGCTCGACGGTCCCGGCGTGCGCCGGCTCTACACCGATGCCGTGAAAAATTTCATGGGTTTTGCGCCGCTCGGCTTCGTGTTGGTGGCGATGATCGGCGTCGGTGTCGCCGAAGCGACGGGCCTGCTCAGCGTGGTGTTGCGCGCGTTCGTGATAGCGATTCCGCGCAGGTTTTTGACGCTGGCCATCGTCTTTGCGGGCGTGAACGCGGATCTCGCCGCCGATGCAGGCGTGGTCATACTGCCGCCGATCGCCGCGATGTTGTTCGCGTCGGTGGGCCGCCATCCTTTGGCGGGAATTGCGGCGGCTTTTGCGGGAACGGCGGGCGCGTTTTCTTCGAATCTCGTGCCGACGATGATCGATGTCCTTTTGGCCAGTTTCACGCAAGAGGCCGTCACCGCCTCGCGCATTCTCGACGACTATCAGGTGCAGACGTTGGGAAACTATTTTTTCCTGTTCTTGTCTGTCCCGTTGTTGACCGCGGTCGGGGCGGTCGTCACCGATCGGGTGATCGAGCCTCGTCTCGGGAAATATGCCGGCTCATCGGCTGAAGAGCTGGGGCCGTTGGAGCCGAAAGAGAAGCGCGGGTTGGTGGCGGCGGGTGTTGGGCTGGTTTTGACGATCGTGTTGTTCGTGTGGCTCACCCGAACAGGTGCGCCGCTTCGGGTAGAAGGCGCGACCTTGTTGCTCGAGCTGAAACCGGTCTTCGACAGTTTGGTCGTCTGGGTGTTGTTGTTCTTTTTGATCCCTGGTCTTTTGTACGGGATCACCGTCGGCAACATTCACAACGATCACGACGTGGCGCGGATGGCCAGCGAATCGCTAGCGACCATGGCTTCGTACATCGTCCTGGCGTTTACGGCTTCGCAGTTCATCGCGTATTTCGGTTGGTCGAACCTCGGCGCGATCATCGCCATCGGCGGCGCGAATGTGCTGCGCGGATTGGACGTCGGCGGCACTGGGCTGATCTTGGCGTTCGTCGCGTTCACTGCGGTGATCAATCTCTTGATGTGCTCCGCGTCGGCCTTGTGGCTGGTGCTCGCGCCGGTGTTCGTGCCGATGTTCGTCTTGCTCGGTTTTTCGCCGGAAGGAACGCAGGCGATCTTTCGCATCGGCGATTCGGCGACGAACATCGCGACGCCGCTGTTTCCTTATCTGCCGATCATCATCGGGTACGCGAAGAAGTACGACTCCAAGGCGGGTACCGGCACGATCATCGCTTTGATGATCCCCTACGCGCTCTCGTTTTTGGCCTTTTGGACAGTGTTGTTTTTGGTGTTCTATTGGTTCGACCTGCCCATTGGGCCAGGTGTCCAGATCACCATCCCGCGTTAGTTTGCGTTAGTCGCGGACGCCGGCGTCGGGGCTGGGATCGATGACGGTGTTGATCGCGCGGCAACCGGCTCCGGCGTCGGGGACCACCGGGCAACCCATGGAGCTGGTGCTGGTCGTGGTGGTGGTGACGCGGGTCCAGGTGCAGTCGTGGGTGACCAAGCCGCCGCGTCCGCTGATCTTCTGTTCGGTCTCTTCGCAGTCGAGGCTGTTGTTCTCTTGGACGAGACAGAAGTTGCACATCGGCGTGCTGTCTTTGGAGGCGCAGAAGAACTCGTTCGGTTCGAAGAAGGGCCGCTGGACCACCGGGAAATAGACCGGCTGATTCTCGTTGAAGACGATCGAGTAGGCGTCGAGCGGATCGCGGTGGATGGTGACGTTGATCTGCGGTGAGCAGCGCGCTTCTTGCGTGAGCCGTCCGCTGAGATCTTCTTCGATCACCAAGAGCTGTTTTGTTTTGTTGGTCCAGCGGCCGCTGACCGCCGGAGGATTCGGCGAACAAGCGATCGCCACCAAGAACAAGAGGAAGAGGACGCGCGTGTTCACAGCTCGATCCCCACGATCAGTTGGAAGGGCCAGTTCACGCCGGCCCCGGTTCGAATGCCGATGTCTTCGATGCCGTAGGCGTAACGGATCTCGAAGCCGATCGGAGCGATCGCCGCCCAGCCGATTCCGTAGACCGCCACCAGCTGGGCGCGCAGGCCCGAGGAGAGCGCGATCATGTAGCCGTCGCCGAACAAGATCTCCGATTGAAGGATCGCGGCGATGATCTCGATCTCCAAACGCACCGGTTGATCGGTGACCAAAGGGACAGTGTAGCCGAGCAAGAACGGGTTGAATTTGACCCCGTTGTAGCCGTTCAATACTTCGTAGCCGACCTCGACGTGCCAGCGCGCCGAGCGTCCCGTGGGAAAGCCGAAGTCCAGCGCCAGCGTGTACTCCGGGCGCGGATTGCTGAGCGCGCCACCCACGCCGAAGAAGAAGTTGCTCTGTAGGCCGAGGCGGAAGGGACGCACGCGTTCCTCGAAGATCTCTTCTTCGACCGGCTCTTCGCGTTTCTTGCGCTTCTTCGCTTCACAGCGGGCGTCGACGCACTCCTGTCCTTTGGGACAGCTGTTCATGAAGTTTTCGTCGCAAGGACGGCCTTCGCGCACCGGTTTGACGGTTGTTTGCCGGGGCGCGTCGCCGGGGGCTGCTTCTTCGGCCGGCGGCTCATCCTTTGGGACGACCACCTCTTTGGCCCCACCAGGCTCTTCTTGAGCGTGCGCGGCCGGCACCACCGACAGGGAAGGTGCACAAAAGACAGCGATTCCGAGCAGAAAGCGCACACCCTTGCGCACGAAGCCGGTGGTAACACGTTCCCGAGGGCGTCACAATGCGCACGCATGAGCGAGTCGATCGTCGTACAGCGCGTTGCGAACGATGAAGAGCGGGCGCGCGCGTATGCGATCCGCTGGGAAGTGTTCGTCGAAGAGCAGGGCGTGCCCGAAGACATGGAGCTCGATGAGCACGACGCTCACGCGGTGCACGTGCTCGCGATCGCAGGCGGCGAAGCGATCGGGACGGGGCGTTTGGTGATGTATGCGCCGGGCGAAGGGAAGATCGGGCGGATGGCCGTCCTCAAGATGGGGCGCGGGCAGGGAGCCGGCACGGCGATCATGGCGGCGCTGACCGAAGCGGCGAAAGAGCAGGCGATGAAGGTGTTGATCCTCGACTCGGAGGTGGAGGCGCGGCCGTTTTATGCGCGGCTCGGCTACGTCCCCGAAGGTGAAATATTTATGGACGCCGGGATGCCGCACCAGCGGATGCGCCTCTTGATCTAAAGATCAGCTGGTCTAAAGATCAGCTGGTCTGAAGATCAGCTGGTCTAAGGAGCATCGATCCAGCGGCTGAGACCGTCGGAGATCCGGCCGCCGGCATAAGAGAGTCGCACGCCGACGTCCAGCGCTGCGGCTTTCCAGGAGATCGGCCAGAAAAACGTCGAGCCGAGCAAGAGCGCGAACAAGACCAAACACACGCCGATGCCTTGCACGAAGGTGAGCCTACGTTTCACCGCGCGCGGCAGGTCGTGCGAGCCCGTCGCTTTGGCGATGTCGTCGGTCTGCGCAATGTCGCCGGACAGCTCGATAGAGAACGGCGAGATCGCCGACGGTTGCGAAGGCGACGTCACGTAGTACGGCGGGGGATGCGAGTGTGCCCGCGGCGCGACACGCGGCGCCGAGGTCGGCCGGGGAATCGCGGAAGCGCCCGAGATCCAGCGCGTCATCAGCGTGCGCATCGCGCGGCCTTTGTTCGCGAAGTGTCGCTGCATCAGCTTCTCGAGCTCGAGGCGCACGTCGAAGGTGGTGCGTTTCGTTGAACGCAGCTGCGCGATCGCTTCGGCGAGCTCTTCACCTTTTCGGTAACGCGCGGTGCGATCGGCGTGCGTCATCGTGCGCACCAAGAGGTCCAAGCCGCGCGTCACTTTGGCGACGGTCGAGGGCACGGGAATGCGTGGATTCGCGGCCGCGGAGATGATCTCTGGATCACTTTTGCCGGTGATCGCCGGTTTGCCGGTCAACATCTCGAACAACACCAAGCCGAGCGAATACAGATCCGCGCTCGGCTCGAGATATTGCGAGCTGGTCGCGCGCTCGGGCGCCATATATCCGTAGTGCCCGCGCAAACCGACGCGATCGTTTCGCACGCGCGAGAGATTGAGCGCGATCCCGGAGTTGATCAGCGCGATGTTCCCGTCATAACCGATCATGATGTTCGACGGGCAGACATCGCCGTGCAGCAAGGTGCCTGCGTTGATCGTCGCGTCTTCCCAGCTGTGCGCGTCGTGGAGCGCGCGGGCGAGCTCCGAGATGATGGAGATGGCGAGCAGTGGTGGGAACGTTCCGCCTTCCGCGCGGAGCAAAGTGGCCAACGTTTCGCCGGCGACGAAATCGCTGGCCACGAAGACACGTCCTTCGTGCTCGACGACGTCGTGGAGCTTGGCGAATTTTTCGTGAGTGAAGCTGGCGGAGGAACGAACGTGAGTCTTCAACACGTCGCGAGCGCGCGTATTGCTGTCGCGTTCATCGAGCGCGATCAACGCGTACACTTTGCGCGAAGCACGTTGCCGTTCGTCGCGCGCGGCGAAAATTTCGCCGGTCGAGCTCGTCGCCCAGTGACGGAGCACCTGGTAGGGCCCGACACTTCCACTCAAATCCTTCACGCAAGAGACATAGAACACGAGAGCACGCGCGTACTTCAAGGCGGACTTGCGACCGCAAGTCGCCTACGCGCAGCCGTGAGGTTGTTTTGCATCTCGGTGAAAGGCAATCTCGCGCCGGGATGCTGACCGCGCTGCTGCTTACCGCTACAGCGGCGATCAACGTCGCAGAAACGCGCCCATTGCCGGTGGTTCTCCTGGCCCCGAGCGGTGCGCTCTCGGCGATCGAGGCGAGCGCCCTGTTCCGCGGGTTGTCGGAGCGGATCGAGCAGAATACAGCCTTGAAGATCGATCCGCAGGAGCCGGAGCGCATCGCCGAATGCGGCGGAGAGCTCGTCTGCCTGATCGAAAGGACAGGATCGGCATCGCCCTTGTTGTTGATCATCTCCGCAGTCAAAGCGAAGAACGGGGATCGTGTGTCGGCGACCTTGGTCGACGCGGACGTCGCGCGGGAGGAGATGCGAAAGAGCTCTCCCGGGCGTACGGGCCGATCGGACAGGGAGGCGCTCGAAACGTTGGTGAGCGAGCGCGCGACTTTGGTGCGGCCACAGTGGGCCGAGGTCAAAGATGCGCGCGGTTTGGAGACCTTTCTGGACGCGTTGATGCGAGAGCATCTGGAAGCGGTGTTGCGTGCGCGCGATGCGTGGGTGCCGCACGCAAAGCTCCGCCTGCTGCGTTTGCCGGCGGGGACGGCGATCACCATCGATGGTGCACATATCGGCTTCGCGGAGGCGGAAGAGACGCAAATTATCGGGATCAAACCCGGGAAAAGGGCGATCGCGCTCGAACATCCGGGGCATGATCCGCTTTCGCTCGAGGTCGAGCTTTTGCGCGGACAAGAGACGGAGCTCTCTTTGGTATTGGCCGAACACCGAGAAGACGTGAGCGGTTTGCGGACGGCGCTGTTGTGGACCGGAGTCGGCGCGTCGGCGATCGGTACGGCGGTCGCGGCTTACGGTGCAGCGCACGCGGGCGGGTCGCGTGTCGTTTGTCTGACCGATGATCCTGCGGGCTCGCAGTGTGCGGGCCGCTCCGAGTTCTATTCTGCGGGTGGTGTGGCGCTGGCACCGCTCGGATATTCGATCCTTTCGGCGGGTGCGGTGTGGTCTCTCGGTGCGCTCTTGTTCGGCGACGATCACCAAGTGCCGTGGCTCGAGCTGATCCTTGGTACAGGTATCGGCTTGGCCGTCTACACGACGTCTATTCTTCTCGACGGCGAGACGCCTTGAGCAGCTCGAAAGCGCGCTCGGCCGGCTCGATGTCCGCGCTGCGCACGCTCTTGTCGAGCAAGCTGCGGATCCGGCTCTTCGCTGCTCCGTCCAGCTCGGCGGAAGCTTCGCGGATCAAAGTGTGGACCTCGGCGAGTCGATCGGGATCGTCGGGATGGTCGCGCGCCTGCTCGAGCTTCGCTTCGATGCGCGCGAGCTTCGTGTCCGCACGTTTTTTCGGCGGCGACACCGCCTGCGGAGCCTTTTGCGGTGCGCGTTTTTTCTCGCGTTCGGGCGGCGTTTCTTCGCGCTGTTTCGGCTGAGCCTCTTCTTCGCGCGCGACCGGCCGCGCCACCTCGATCGCTTCTTCGGGACGCGTGCGGGTGTCGATCAACCGTTCTTCGATGCCGAAGATGCGCGCGGAAAAGACGGCCACCAAACAGGTGACCACCACGAACAACATCGCGGTCCCGGCGATGATCCAATTTTTCTCTTGCGGCGGCGGTAGCGCGACGCTCACCGGACGTATGATGCGCGGCGGCTGGGAGAGCACTTTGGTGGCGTCGTTCGCCAGCGTCGGATCAGTGGGGAATTGTTCCTCCGATTGTTCGAGCTGCGTGGGCAACACTTCGGTGCGCGTGCGCGTCTCGAGATCGGAGAAGGAGATCGTGCCGGGAACGTTCGCCATGCGCGCGGGATCGTAGGGAAGGCGTGCGCGAGCTTCGGCGATCATCCGGCCGAAGCGAACTTCTTCGGAGGGAAACAGCTCGGTCATCAGCGGCCCGAGGATCTCGCCGGGCGAGACCTCCATGGGATAGGCCTTGAGCAGCGCATCGCGCAGCTCGCGCGCCGTCTGCCAGCGTTCGTCCCGTTCTTTGGCGAGGCCCGCGGCGACGACCGCTTCAATCGCGCGAGGGATCGTCGGATCGAGCGTAGAGAGGAGCGGCGCTTCTTCTTCGTGCACCGCGGACAACATTTGGATCGGTGTCGCCGGCGAGATCAAACATTGGCCCGCGAACAGCTCCCAGAGCAGCACTGACAAAGAGTACAGGTCGCTGCGCAGGTCGACCTCGTCGCCGAGCGATTGTTCCGGGGAAAAATAGCGCAACGTTCCCAACAAAACGCCGGGCTCGGTCTGATAACGATCGACGTTTCCGCGCGCGACGCCGAAGTCGATCAGCTTCACTTCGCCCGCGTAGGAGAGCATGACGTTGCGCGGCGAAAGATCGCGGTGCACCAAGTTCAGCTTGGTACCTTCGGCATCGACTGCTTCATGTGCATGCGAGAGCGCGTCGAGCACACCGGCGGCGATCGCCACGACACCTTCCATGGGCAAACGTTGTTGGCGCGCGTTCAACGCTTGGACGATCGCTTCGAGTGTTTGGCCGGCGATGTATTCGAGCGCGATGTAGAGCTCGCGTCCTTCAAACCCAGCGTCGATGATCCGCGCCAAGTTCGGATGCGAGAGCTGCGAAGCGAGATTTGCCTCGCGATGAAAACGGCGCACCACCGCTTGTTGCGCTTGCAGCTCGGCGTGCAGCTTCTTGACGACGCACACCTCACGCGAGCCGTCGCGCTGTGCGATGAAGACCTGCGCCATGCCACCGCGCGCGAGATCGAGCAGCAAAGTGTACTGCGCGATGCGACGCGGAGGCTCGACGAGGGGCTCGCTTTCTCCGGAAGTCGGATGCATGGGTCGTTCGAGGCCGACCCATATTACGCAGCGAACAGCTTTATTTACAGCAAGCCGCGAACGACTCGGGATCGGGGCTCAAAGCGAGCTCCATCGTCACAAAGCTGACGACGAGATTGCGACCTGAAAACAACAGATCTGCACCGACGGTCCCGACGTCGTCATACCCGTCCGTCCTGCGCCGCGGCTCGAGATCGACCGCAGAAACGCGCGCTTTTCGTCCGGCGACCTCGAGGTCGACCGAATGGGTCATCGAATGCGCGATCTCCCCTTCGCGTTCGTTGGGTGCTTTTTCGATCGCACCTTTCGGCACGTAGCGCGTCGCATCCGCGCGAAGATAGGTCACGGGTGATCCGGTTTCGAGACGGAGGCCGACCGCCGGGCTCGCGCCGATCGTCCCACTCACGTAGACCTCCCCGTCCCAGGCGAACAGCGGCGCGCGCTCATATCCTTTGGAGATGAAACGGCTACACGTCGCGCGATCGAATCCGAGGCGGAGAACGTTCTCCTGCTTGTTGATCTCGAAACAGCCGTCCTTGAGGAGCAGCTGCGGTGAGAGGAACCCGTCGATCCGCGCGAAGCCTTCATCGGCGGACTCGAGGTCGGTGACGATCGCCGGAATGTTTTCGATCGACCACGGGCCGGCTTGCACGCGCGGAATTCCCGTCGCTGCGAAACGAACGATCAGCGCACCGTCTTCGCGGGCAGCTGAGAATTGCACCGCACGCGTCGGGAGCCCGAGCGCCGCGGCGGCGTTTTCGCTGAGCACGTTTTCCGTCGAGCCGGTGTCGAACAAGAAGCGCAGCTTGCGATCCTTCACCATGGCGTCGAACACCAGGTAACCCGCGCGTAAAGCTTGTGGATCGAGTTGGAGCAAAAGCTCTTTTTGCGTGTTTTTGGTCTCGAAGAGCGGTGAGGAGAGATCTGCCTCGGCGAGGAGCGCGGCGAGGATTTTTTTCGTGCGGCTCGCGTCCGGAAGGCCGCGCATCGCAGTCTCGGCGGCGCGTCCGTCCCCGTGGCGGTAGGCGGCGCGCGCATGCGAGTCGAGGCGATCCTCGGCGGGGCTCATCGTGCGCGGGCGCATCTTCGTCACCACGCGAGTGAGCGCATCATCGCCTGTTTTCGAGAGCTCTTCGAAGCGTGCCCGATGGAACAGCTCGACTTCATCGACCTCGAGCTTTGGGGCTCTCGGTGGTTCTGCATGAATGCAGGCCGAGAAGACGACCGGGGCGAGGAAAAATGATGAGCGAGCTTTCATTGGGTCTCCAGTTCGTGGGTGACGAAGGAAGACCGTGCTCGTTCAATAATCGGCCCGACGCCTAGCTACTCCTTCTTCTTGAGTAGCGCGTCGTTCTCGCGAATGAACGCCTTAATCTCCTCAGCCATGTCGAGCAGCTTTTCCCACTGCTCTTTGTAGAAGGTGATCGGGAAACGACCCATCCCGTAAACGGACACGCCGCCCTTCTCGCTCACCTTGATGCTCACCCGGCTTTGACTGCGCTTCTTCAGCGCTTCGTTCTCTGCACGAAGACGGTCGAGCTCTTTCTTCATCTCCTCATCGGTTGTCATCGAGGTGTGCTTTAGCATAGCGCGAAAGAACATGCAGGATCGCATCGCGGAGCTGGTCGCTCTCTACCGAAACCTCGATCCCAAGGAGCGCGCGGAAGCTCGTAAAGAGCTGCTGAAACGCGCGGAAAAAGACGAGGTCGAGCGGCATCTCGGAGAAGTCGTCGAGGCACGCGAGCGATTCCCGACCCAGCCGGGCGAACAACATCACGACTTCGAGCCGCTCTCGGATGATCTGCTCAAGTACATGTCCGATGTACGCGAAGCGCTCGCGAAGTATCTGCCCATGGACCGCTACCATTCGGGCGATGAGAGCCAGCTCGATCTGATCCGTCGCGAAACGCTGCACGCCATGGAACCGCTCGAATGGGTGCTGAAACAGTATTTTCGCTATGAGGTGAAGGGCCTCGAGCACGTGCCGCTGCATGGGCGGGCGATCGTCGTCTCGAACCACGGGCTCCTCCCGCTCGACGGTTGGTTTTTGTTCTACGAGATCATGCGGCGCACCGGACGTTGGGTTCGCGGCCTCACCGATTGGCGCATCTATAAATTTCCCTGGCTCAGACAATTCTTCATGGACATGGGGATGGTCGTCGGCACGAAAGAGAACGGCGACGAGCTGCTGCAACGCGAAGAGCTGATCTTCATCATGCCGGGCGGATCGAAAGAGGCGTGGAAGTCATCGAAGTATCGCTACCGACTTCTGTGGCACGGGCGGACCGGGTTCATCAAAATGGCGCTGCGCAATCGCGCGCCGATCATTCCTTCGGCGAACGTGGGGACCGACGACACCTATCGTGTCTTTTTCGATGGCTACACCACGGCGTACAAATTGTTCCGCACCAAGAAGGTGTTGCTTCCGATCAGCGTGCCTATCGGGCTCGGTCTTTTGCCGCGGCCGGTGAAGATGACCCAATACGTGGGCGCGCCGATCACGTTGCCGTATCCACCGGAAGCGGAGAATGATCCGGCCGTCGTCGAAGAATGTCAGGAGCTGGTGAAGTCGAAGGTCTACGAGCTGATCGATCTCGGCTTGCGCGAGCGCGAAGAACGTACGCTCAAGAAGCTCTGAATCGCGGCGGCGGACCATCGAAGGTCGGCGTCGGTTCGCCCCAAAAAAGTGGTGCGTCGCTCGGAAAGTCGAGCCCATCGAACGCGTCGCTCGGATCGATGGGATCGATCGGAAGCGGATCGAGCTCGTCGAGCGGGGCTTCGATCGGCAGATCGATCGGGAGGTCCATCGCGAGATCCATGGCGACGTCGATCGGCTCTTCGAGGATCAACGCGTCGGGCGGCAGCGCTGCCGGTTCTTCTGCGTGGGGCTCCGCCAAAACGAGGCCGAGCACCGCGGCGTTTTCGGGGAAACGGACGACCCAACCCATGGGTGCGTCGGACACGAAGATCACTTCCGCGTGAAGGGTGAGACCCGAAAAGCGGAGCTCCAGTGATTCACCGAAGGTGCCCGTGTGCATGGTCTCCAAGAAAGCGGTCGTATTTGTGAGGTGAGAGACCGTGGTGTCGAACTCACCCGTATCGCGCGCGGTGACGGTCGCGAAGATGGGGATGGAGAGGTCCACGTTCTGCGTATGTTGGCGCATGTTTCTCGCAGTTTCAATTCGCTCTAGAAGGAAGGTGCGTGAGAAAGCTGCGTCTCGAGCATCCGGAGATCGGTGCACGTATCGTCGAGCTCGGCGATGCGGGGCTGATCGTCGGCCGTGATGGGGCGATCGTCGATCTACCGCTCGACTGGGATCGGCGCATCTCGCGGCGACATGCGCGTCTGACGCTCGAAGGTGAAGACGTTTTCGTCGAAGATCTGGAGAGCAAGAACGGCACTTGGGACGGTGATCGAAAGATCAGGCGCGCACAGCTCGTCGAAGGAGGCTGCCTGATCGTCGGGGAGACGGCGTTCACCTTGTGGTCGGAGGCACCTGTACCAAAGGACAGTGCGCTCGATGACATGATGGCGGCTTACGTCGCTGGGACGGATGATCTGCCGGTCCCGGAACGCGGCGTGACCCCTCCACCGACGCCGGTGATCGTCCCGCCGGTGATCCCAGCTCCGGTGCTCGTGCCCGAGCCGATGCGGCCGGCACCGGTCGGAGCACTGCCCGAGCCGAAAGACGTGACGCGTTCGCACCCGCGTTTTGTCGCGGAAAAAAGGGTGGGGCTGCGGGTCGACGCGCGAAGTGAGCTGCGCACTTTATGGATGGAGAACATCTCCAAAGGTGGCTTGTTCGTGCGGAGTAATACGCCGCTCCCGCGCGGGACGATCGTCGACGTAGAGATCAACACGCCCGACGGTGATCTGCTGCTCCGCGCGGAGGTGGTGCACGTGGCGACGCATGCCATCGCCGATGCGTCGGGAACGAAAGCGGGCGTCGGTCTGGCGTTCACCAACTTGGGACCGGAGCAGCGGGAAGCGATCCACCGTTATGTCGACGGGCTCGCGGATCGATTGGCGACCGGCCAAGCGACCGGCGACATCCAAGCGATGCCCGCGCAGACAGCGGAGCAAATGCTGGTCACTTTGGCCCGCGCGAAGGAGCTGATCGTCCATGCGGAGAACAACGATCTCTACAAAGCGATCGGGGTGGTGCCGACAGCGTCTCTCCGCGACATCACCGCGCGCCTCGACGCGCTGAAAAATGCGTTTCAGTCGGCGTATGCCTCGGCGACTCCTCCCCAGCTCGCGCGTTTGAGTGCGGCGATGAAACTGGTCGAAAGGACAGGTACACTGATGAGCTCGCCGGAGCGCCGTTTGGAGTACGACTTCCGCCACGGCGAGGCGCGCGCGGATCAGCGTATGGAACAGGCGCGGCAGAAGATGGGACCGACGATCGCCGAGCTTCGCGGCGCATGGGCCCGTGCGTTTCCGGAGCGCATCGAGAAATCGATGGCCTTGGCGAAACAATCGTTCGAGCTGCGCAAAGCCAAAGATCTGATCGGCGCGGTGCGCGCGGGCCGGCAAGCGCTCGAGCTCGATCCTTTCCTCGAGGAACTGCGGACGACCGTGCGCGCATGGTCGGAGATGATCTCGCCCGTCAAAAAAGACTGATCACGCCGGCGCCGGTTGATGGCGATAGTTCCGCAGCACGGGAACCGCCGCGGCGATCACCAGCGTGATCACCATGCAGAGCACGCCGCCGGAAGCGACGGAAAAACGTGCGCCGAACCATTCCGCAACGAGACCCGCTTCGAGCTCTCCGAGCTGCGGTCCACCCATGAAGAACAACATGCTCACGGAGGTCATGCGGCCGCGCAGCTCGTCCGGTGTGTTCAGCTGCCGGATGGTTTGGCGGATCACCATGCTCACCGTGTCGGCTGCGCCCGAGGCCGCGAGCATTACGAAAGAGAGCCACATCCACGGCGAAAGCCCAAAGCCGGCGATGGCGGCTCCGTAGAGCACGACGGACAAGATCAACACGCGTCCTTGCCGGTGGATCGGCGGCAGCGAAGAGAGGATGAAGGAGGTGAGCGCCGCGCCGATCGGTTGTGCGGTGTACAAAAAACCAAGGCCGTCGGCGCCACTGCCCAAAAGATCAACGGCGAAGAACGGCAACATCAAGATCGATCCACCGAAGAAGGTGGCGAAAAAATCGAGCGTCATCGAAGAAGAGATCAACGGTGCTTTTCTTAGGAAGCGCAGGCCCTCGAAAGCTGCGCGAAAAGAGATCGCGCTCTTCGTCGAGCTGCGGCCGCGGTGGCGCATCATCAACAACGCGCCGATCACTGCGACAAAGCTCAGGACGTCGGCCAGGTAGATGGCGAGCGGCCCGAAGGTCGCGAGAATGATGCCGGCGATCGCCGGGCCGCCGATGGTCGCCAGCTGCCACGCCATGGCGTGGAGCGAGAGCGCGTTCGGCAAGGTGTCTTTGTCGACGAGCTCGGGCAACAACGCTTGGCGTGCGGGTGTGTCGAAGGCGATCGCCACGCCGGAGAAGAACAACACCGCATAGATCATCGGAGGGCTGATCTCTCCGTGGAGCGTGGCGAAAGTGAGGATCAGCGAGGCACACGCCAGCGCGCTTTGCGTGATGAGCATCAGCTTGCGGCGATCGAAGGCGTCCGCGACCACACCGCCGAGCGGGGCAAGCATCAAAACCGGCAAGACGCGGAAGAGCGCCATCAAGCCGAGCGAGACGGGCGACTTCGTGAGGACGTAGAGCTGCCACAACACGGCGACGTGCTGCATTTGTGTGCCGGTGAGCGAGACCAGCTGGCCAAAGAAGAGCAGCCGAAAGTCATGGGAGGCGAGCGCGCGAAATCTGCCCATAGGCGAGGTGTCCTACAGATTGAAGATACGGCGGAGACCGCGCAATATCCGCACCGGGAGATCAGATTGGGGCGGATCGTTACCGCGCACGTCGAAATGTCCGACGGGCGCGACTTCATCGCGGAGATCGCAAATCTCACGCCGCACAGCGTGTTCATCCATACCCATGAGGTCCTGCCGTTTCGCGCAGCCGTCACGGTGACGTTTTTTTCGGTGTCGATCGCGGGAGAGATCGCGCTCCGCACGCGCGATCCTCTGGGATGGATCGTTGTTTTTACGGTGAGCGACGAGATGCGCGCGCGGATCGAAGCACGCATTCCCGAAGTGAACGTGCTCGCGGAGCCGATGCCGATGCGAATGTTGGATGCGCTCGACGAAGCGACGATCACCGGGCCTTCGGAGATTCGCGAGGCCTTGGAGCAGATCGGGAAGCTCGATCTGCGCGAGGCGCTCCAGTCGAGCGGCGGGATTCCGTCGGCGGTCACCGCGCCGAAGTTGGAGACCGCGGCGCTGGAACACGAACAGGTTGGTCTCGACTCGGAGCTCGATACCTTTTCACCGGAGCTCGACATCCCCATCGAAGAGGTCCCGGAGATCGAAGGCCAAACGATGCCGGCGATCGAGATTCCCAAGTTCGAGCCTGGCCAGGATCGACTCCTGACCACGGGCGGTGCGGCCGTGCCGGACCTCGACCCGTCGATTGGCCAAAAGATCAATAAGAGCCGGCGGTCGATCGGGCCGGCGAAGACGACGCGGCTGCGCCCGACGCCGGTGCGGACCGCGCGGCGCCGCGACCTCACTCGTCGCGAAGAGCCGCGTGATGCTCGCGATCCGCGGTTGAACGGACTGCGCGGGGATGCGACGGCGATCGATCTACCGGCCATGAGCCGCGTCGCGCTCACCGACATCCCGGTGCTCGCGGACGATCAAAGCACGGTGGTGTTCAGCTCCCCCGCGCAATATTTGTTGCAGCACCGGACGAACATCGTTCACGGGGCGATCGTCGTGCGGGCTCGGCCGATCGCCATCGGCACGGAGAAGACGCTCCATCTGTCGGTGCCGGGCGGAAGTGAGCCGTACACGGTGCATGCGCACGTCATTTTGAGCACCGAGGATTCGATCGGGCTGTCGATCGATTCTTTCGATGAACACGCCGAGGCGCTGAAAATGTTGGTGCTGGCGGGATCCTGACCTGAGGGACAGCTGGCCTCAGGGACAGCTGATCAAAAGGACAGCTGGCCGGAGGATCAGCCGCCGCCGTCGGCTTCGCCGGGGAGCGGGGCTTTGAAGCCCATCGACTCCTCGAGCAACGAAGGTGAAAAACCGCTGGCGCCGTTCTTCTTCATCGCCGTCTTGAGGTCGGAGGGGGCGGCCCACTCGCCGATCTCACGTCCGTCGGCGCCTCTTTCGTAGGTGAGCCAACGTTTGACCGTGAGGACGGCCTGCGAGGTGCCTTCGTAAACGATCGGCGCAACCTTGTGCGGCTGTTCGCTGTCGACCGAAACGTGAACTTCGCCGACCTGGGTTGAGAGCTTATAACGGATCAAAACGTCGTCTCCTGCCTTGGCCCGTTACGCGGAGCAAGTCCGCCTCCGGGCCTTCGTTCGCTGCGCTCACGGCGCTTCGCTTGAGGCCTAACGCCACGCTGTTTAACCGTTGTCCTCCGGTCTGTCTACAGCGCAATCTCCGCGCATGCCCGCGGAGATCGCGCTCGTCGATGCTTTCACCACGACGCCCGGCGCAGGCAATCGCGCCGGCGTGGTGCTCGACGCGAGCGTGCTCGAAGAGTCGCAAATGCGAGCGATCGCGCGGGCGGTCGCCGCTTCGGAGACGGCGTTTGTCGTATCTTCGCCTGGGACGCCGCTTCGTTTGCGGTACTTCACTCCGTCGGAGGAAATCCCGTTCTGCGGGCATGCCACGTTGGCCACCGTCTCTCGACTGGCCGAGCTGTCACGACTCGAGGTGCCGAGCACCTTGGAGCTGGGCACCGCGGCGGGTCCGATCCGCGTCGACCTCGAACGTTTCGAAGGCGCGACGCGCATCTTCATGGTGGTCCCGATCGCACCGTTTCGCGCATCGCCGATCGCCCCCGACACTTTGCTCGAGCTGCTCGGCGGAAAGAGCTCCATGCTCGATCCCGCGCTTCGCTCCATGGCCTGTGGCGGCCAGATCTTCATCCCCTTCGCGAAGCGGCGTGATCTTTTCGAGCTCGCACCGCGCTTCGATGCGCTCGCCGACGCCGGACGAACACTCGGTGTCCGCGGGTTTTATGCGTTCACGCGCGAAGCGATCGACAGCGGTTCGGTCACGAACGGACGGTACTTCGCGCCGGCGCTCGGCGTGCGTGAAGATCCGGTCACCGGCAGCGCCAGCGGTCCGCTCGCCTATTATTTGGTGATGCAGGGCGTGCTGCGTTTACCGAAAGAAGGCTCGCTGGTGGTGCGGCTCGAACAAGGAGACGCCATGGGAAAACCGGGACGCGTCGAGGTCGAGGTCAGCGGGTCACCTGGCCGAGTGGACAGGGTGCGCATCGGCGGGGTCGCGGTGAGCGTTCTCGCCGGTCACATGTTGTCGGCGTAGATCGAGCAGATCGTCATCACGCAACAAGAACTCGAAGTCGTCCGGCGTCAGCGCGGTATCGAGCGCGCCGTCTTCCAGCACGCCGCGTTGCAAGCTGCGCTTCCGTTCTTGGAGCTCGAGGATCCGTTCTTCGAGCGTTCCGCGCGTGACCATCCGTGTCGCGACCACCGTCTTCTTCTGGCCAATGCGGTGCGCGCGATCGATCGCTTGTGCTTCGAGCGCCGGGCTCCACCAGGGATCGTACAAGATCACGTGTGAAGCGGAGGTCAGATTCAAACCGGTGCCGCCCGCTTTCAGCGAGATGAGGAACACCGTCGGCTTCTCATCTTTTTCGAACGCGTCGACCACGGCCATGCGATCCGGCGTCGAGCCGGTCAACATACGGTAAGGAATCTTCAGCTCGTTGAGGCGTTTTTCGAGCAGCTCCAACATGCTGACGAACTGCGAGAAGAGCAGCACTTTGTGGCCGGCTTCGAGCAGATCCGGGAGCAGGTTCGAAAGCTCCTCGAGTTTTCCCGAGCCGCGATCCGGCAGATCGCAGAGCGCGGGATCGCAGCAGATCTGTCGCAGGCGGGTCAGCGCCGCGAGCATTTGAATTCGGCGCGGACCTGTCCATTCGGCCGGGTCGTCCACGCCGGTCATCAACATGCGCGTGCGTTTTACTTCAGCGAGATAAGCCATCTTCTGGCCGTCGGTCATCTCGCAGTCGATGCGTTGTTCGATCCGTTCGGGCAGCTCCGGCGCGACGTCGCGTTTCAGCCGGCGCAACAACACCGGCTTGAGGCGCGCGCGCAACATCTTGTGGAGCACGCTCGCGTCCTCGTCTTTTGCGTGACGTTCGAAAGAGGAGAGCGAGCCGAGATAGCCCGGTGCGAAGAAGTCGACGATCGACCAGAGATCGGTGAGTCGATTTTCGATCGGCGTGCCGGTGAGCGCGATGCGATATTTGGCGCGCAGTTGCTTCACACACTTCGTGGTGTCCGCTCCGGGATTCTTGATCGACTGCGCTTCATCGACGGCGATCGCCAAGAACTCCGTCTCTTTCAAGACGTCGACGTCGCGGCGGATCAGCGCGAAGTTCTCGATCACCAGATCGTAGTCGCCGAGCTGCGCCAGCGTTGTTTTGCGGTTCGGCCCTTCGACGACGACCACCTTCAGCTCGGGACAAAACTTCGTCGCTTCGCGGCGCCAGTTGTGCGCCACGCTCGCGGGACAGATCACCAAACAGGGCAACATCGGCCCTTCGTGGAGCGCACGCAACGCGGTGATCGCGGAGAGCGTCTGCAGCGTCTTGCCGAGCCCCATGTCGTCGGCGAGCAAGGCACCGCCGAAAGTGCGCGCGGCGAAGGTGAGAAAATCGACACCTGTCCTTTGGTACGAGCGCAAAAACGCCGCGGCGCTCGGTGCGACCGGTGCCGTGGGAATGCCGGTGAAATTGCCGAGCCTCGCGCGCGCCGCATCCGTTGCTTGTTCGATGGCGCGTGCACCGCCGAGCTCCGCCAACGCACGGCCCGCATCACCCGCGAGCTCGAGCACGTGGAGCATTCTTTTGCCCGCTTTCAGCGACAGGCCCGCTTGGTGAAGCGCTTCGATCTGGCGTTTGAAATTCTCGAGCTGCTCGCGGTGATAGAGCCGCGCGCCGTGCACCATGAGGATGTCGTCTTCGGATTGTTCGAGCGCGTCGGCGATCTCCGAGAGGGAGAGCGTCGCCAGCTCTTCTTCCATGTCGACGGAGATCGCGAGCCAGTCGATCGCCGTCCGTTCGACGCTGACGTTCACCTTCGGCGCATCTTGAACGCGCACCAATTTACGGAAGGAGCTGTCGCCGAGATAAACGATGCCCTTCGGCTTTTGGATCCAGTGGCGAACCGTGCGCAGCGTGCTCGCCGGATCCGCTTTCCAGGTGAACGCGGGAACGTTGGTTTCGGTGAACACCGCGCTCGCATGCCGCGGGATCAGCTCGCGCACCCAACGTTTCGCTTCGGCCACATCTTCTTCGCGTGGCACGATGGTGATCGCATGCGGAGACAGGGCGATCGGCGCGCCGTTTTGCGCATCGGCGAGCGTCGCTTCACCTTCATAGACCGGCATCAGCGGATCGAAGCTCGGCGTCTCTTTTTTGTTCTTCGTGGTCCAAGCGCCGGCGTGGGTGCACACCAGCTCCGTTCCGTCGGACGCGCGCGCCCACAAAGAGACCGAGAAATTCATCTCGTTCTCCAAACGCAGCTCGACGACCGGACGCACCGGCACCGTGTGCGTCAGCTCTTTTTCGCCGGGCATGATCCGTTTGACGAGCGCAGCACCGGCCGGCGACGCGCGCAGTTTTTCGATCGGCAGCTCGGGCGAACGCGCCAGCAGGCTCAGAAGCTCGAGCGGCATGTCGAAGGTGTCGACGCGGTAGAGCTTGTTGGCCTTCTTCGCGAAGATCTGCGGCGCTGCGGACAACAGCTCCGCTTCACCGAGCGAGATCGCCTCTTCGTTCCCCGGAAAACGCACCGCCCACAACGGAGCTGCATCGCCGTTTCGCAAGAGACCGAGCTTCGCCGAGTCCGGCGCACACTCCGCACGCGCACCGTCTTTCCATACTAAGAGAGACTCGGCCGCGAGCTCCACGAGGATCTCCGCAGGCTCTTTCACCGTCAGCTCGGCGCGATCGGAGTCGACGGAAAATTCACGGAGCGCGCCGCGGCCGAGCAACCACGCGACGAGACGTTTCTCCACTTGGCGCAGCTGGCGAATGTTCGATTTGACGTCTTCGTCGAGCGCGGCGACGTCTTCCAAAGTCAGCGGGATCTTCTCGGCGCGATCGCTGGTCAAGAGCAGCGTCATCGAGAGTCGCGGAATTTCGCCGAGCTTCTTCTTCGCGCCGAGCACGACGTCGAGGAAGACACGTTCACCTTCGACAGTCTCTTCTTCCGTCGATAACCAATGAAGCAGCTTCTCTTCGGTCAGCTTCTTCTCGAAGTCGGAGCGGACTTTTTTCGGCTCGTCGGAAGCGAGAAAAGTTTCCAGCTCGGGATCGCGCGGGCACAGCTCGAGACCGACGCGGCGTGCGTACTCTTCGACGCGGCTATCGACTTCGAGGATGGCGTCGATCGGATTTTCGACGCGGCAGACCGCCCAAGCGATCTCCAAAACGTCGGTCTCCATCTTCGAGTATTTTCGCTCGGCACCTTTGGGGGCTTTGGCAAAGCGAGCCTTCGCGGCGCCGGCGATGATCTGCCTGCGCTTTGCGATGTCGTCGCTTTCGAGAAACGCCCTCCACCAACTCATCACGGAAGACGCGCGGAGTTTACACGAACGATCTCCAAGCGCAATGCTTTCAGCAGATCGCATGCTGGCATACACGACGCGGGGCGATGGGACACACGCCGTAATTATGCTCCACGGATTTCTCGGCTCGGGGAGAAATCTCGGATTGATCGCGCGCCGCTGGTCACAAAGAGACCCAGGCGTACGCATTGTGCTCCCTGATCTCACGGGGCATGGTGCGTCGCCGCCGCTCCCGGAAAATGCGGATCTCGGGACGATCGCGAACGACGTCTTTGCGCTCGCCGATGCGCTCGGCTTCGATCGATTTACGCTCGTCGGACATTCGCTCGGAGGCCGCGTTGCCTTGCGCGCCAATATGATCAGCGCGGAACGTTTGCTGCGCACTGTCCTTTTGGACAGTACTCCGGCCCGGGTCGAGACGCGGGCCAACGAGGTGACCCGGGTGCTTCAGGCGGTGCTCGCGGCCCCCGAACAGGCGGAAAAACGCGAGGTTTTCACTCGGTTTTTCCACGATTTTGGCCTGAGCAAAGGCCTGACCGAGTGGATCGCCATGAACATCGTTCCCGGAGACGAGGGCTACCACTGGCGCATCGATCGGAAAGCGCTCGGCGATCTTCTCTACCGCGGCCGCACCGAAGAGCTCTGGCCGGCGATCGAACGCGAAGGACACCGCGTCGAGCTGATCTGGGGCGCCGAGTCGACGATCGTCGAGAACGAGGATCGCGAACGGATGGAACGCGCCGGCTGCAAAACGACACGGATCGACGGCGCCGGACACTTCTTGCACGTCGACAAACCGGAAGCGGTGCTCGCCGCGATCCTCGGACTCTAAAGATCGATCGTGTAGAGCATGCCGCCGCTGCCACCGGCGACCAACATTTTGTTTCGCACCTGCACCGTGACGAAAGCGATGTTGGTGACCGCGATCGGTTCCGAGATCGGCAAGACGGTCATGCAGCGATCGTGCGTCTGCAAACGCAAGAGCGTGTTGCATTCGCTGATCGCGATGTAGAGCGCCTCGTCGTCGGCGCTGAGACCGTTGATGTTGCGGCCGATCGTCGGAGGCACGCCGGGATCGAAACGCGCGCAGACGTGAAAACGCGGCGGGAGTGGGAGCTCGTCCTCGAAGACCCAACCACTGTCTCTTTTCTTGCTGACCAACGCGCCGAAACGCCCGCCGCCGAAGATCTCGCTGCCGTCCGGTGTGGCGGCGAGCGCGTCGAAAGCCAAGGCGTTCAACGTGCCGCTCGCGTCGAGCTTGGTGTAGCGCGATTCGACTGCGTCGCCGGTGAAGAGGAAACCGCGGTTCTCGCTGAAGAGGTGCGGCTCGCGCGGATCGTTCGTTTCGATGATGCGCTGATAACGCGAGCCCGGATCCGCTTCGCGTGGAATGTTGTTCTCGAACAGCTCACTGCCCGGTGCGCGGACGAACAACAGATCCGGTTCGCCGACGCCAATCAAGTAGCCGCGGGAGTCGAGCAACACGTCACTGAATCGTTGCCTGGACGTTTGTTCTGAGCGGATCACGGTCGAAGTGCGCGTGTACTGCACTGCGTCGCCGTCGAGGGTGAGCTCGAAGAGCGCGGGAAACTTGCCGAGCAGACCCGCGACGTAGAGCGTGCGCGGTCCAGAAGCCGGCTCCGGTCCGAGCACCATCCCCACGAAAAAGGCGTCCTCACCCGGCATGCTGGAGGAAAGAAATGCCGGCTCACGAAACGGTTGCCCGCGGTGCGCGACGAAGATCCGGTGATCGGACATCGCCAAGACGCGATCGCGATCGAGGATCTCCACCCGTTTGATCTGATTGATCAGGTCGGCGCCCGAGTCCGGCAATGCTTGAGCGGTCGCGGCGAAAGGTTCCAGGCGCTCGGAGTCCAGACGGCAATATTCGGGATCGATCGGCATATCGAGGCGCACGTTGTCGCGCAGCGTCTCCAAAGAAGCGGGCTCCCCGAGCAACATCGTTTCCGCGGGGAGGGCCGCGGTCGCATCGCGCTCGCGGATCTCCGGTTTGTTCGGTGCGATTCCCATCGACGCGTAAAGCTCGCTCTCGCGTTCGACGAGGAAGCCGCCGTGGACGCGGAGCAGATCTTCGCGCGTGAAAGCCACCGCGATCGCGCGATCTTCGCCGTCGCCGAGCTTGAAGAGCGCATCGCCGCCGAAGCTGATCTTTCGATCAACGATCCCATGGACTGCACCGGCGCGGCGCGGGTTCCCCACTTCGTCGAGCGCCAGCCAGAAGAAGTAGTCCGCACCGGAGCCGGCGATCTCCACCTGGTCTACCTGGACCGAAGTACAGGACGCGAGCACCAGCGCGAGGAACGGCCAGCCTTTGCTGACGCGAGCCTTAGAGCCCGGCGGGCCCTTAAGGCGCACCGAGACCCTCGAATGCTTTGCTGAGACGTTGCAGCTCGTTCGCGGCGCGCTCGGGATCCTTCATCGAACGCACCATGGTCAGATCGAAGAGCAAAGCTTCGATCTTTTTCGCGCGCGGATCATCCGCCGGAAGCGCCCGCAGCCTTTCGTTCAGGCTCCCGTTCAGCTTGTCCGCCAGGTCCGCCGCGTTGGGCGCACTTTTGATCTTTGGTACAGTGGCCGGAAGATCAGGGGCGGTTTTGACGACCTTCGCCGGGCGTTCCGCGACTTCTTGCACCGGATCTTGGAGCTTCTCCTCGATCACTTCGGGCACTTGGGAGGCGCGCACCACGGGCTGCGGCTGTTCTCGCGGCACGGTGGGCACCGCAGGGATCACGACCGGCGCCGGCTCGGGACTACGCAGCTGCATCCCGGCGACGATACCGACGATCAAGGCCAACATCACCAGCGCCACCGTGGGAATACGCAGCTGTTTTTTCGAGGGGAGGATCGCCGTCGCCTCGACCGCCAGACGGAGGGTGTCGAGCGCCGGAGGCTCCGGGGCCGGGCGTTCCACGTAGATCGTCGTCTTCATCGACTCTTCTGCGTGCAGCGGCAGAGGTTTCCGGAGCAGCTCCGCGATCTCCGCGGTCTTCTCGCGTTGTTTTTCGTCTTTGGCGCGTTCCAAAAACAGCGCGAGCTGTTCCCTCGTCGGACGATCGGCGTGTGCCTTCGCCAGCGCGTCGTTCATCTCGCGCGCGGAGGAGAAACGCGAATCGCGATCTTTCGCGGTCGCTCGCAGGATCAGCGCATCGAGCGCCGGTGAGATGTCCGCGCGGACATGGGACGGCGGGGCGCGCGTCTCGGAGAGCGTCGAACGCACCATCTCGGCGATCGAATCGATCTTGATGAAACGCCGCACGGTGAGCAGCTCGTAGAGCACCACGCCGATCGCGTAGAGATCCGCGCGTTGATCGACGCCGGAGCCTTGGAGCTGTTCGGGCGGCATATATCCGAGCGAGCCCATCACCACGCCGGTCGCGGTTTTCCAATCTTGAACCTCGGATTTGGCGAAGCCGAGATCGATCATGCGCAACATGCCGTCGTCGCCGAACATCAAGTTCTTCGGTGAGATGTCCCGGTGGATCAGGCCGAGCGCGCGTCCCGCACGATCCCGTCCGTTGTGGAAGAGCTCGAGCGCGTAGAGCGCGTCGCTCGCGAGCTGTACCACGACGCCGAGCGGTGGATAACGGCCGTGCGCCACTAGCGCCGAGAGAAAGTGGTTCAGCGCCAAGCCGGGGACGTACTCCATCGCGATGTACAGCGACGCGCCGATCTGCCCGACTTCGTAGACTTTGGCGATGAACGGACTGTCCATGTAGACAGCGACCTCGGCCTCGTGACGAAAGCGGCGCACGAGGTCTTCGTCGCTGGTGTGTTTCTCGTGCAAACGTTTGATCACCAGCGGCGAGGGTATGGCGCGGCGTTCGTCGACGGGACGCGCGAGGAAAACTTCGCCGGCGGCGCCTTGGCCGAGCCGTTCGATCAGCGCATATTCGCCGAAGATGATCGGCAGGCTCTCCGCCACCGCGCTCATCCTAACCTTGGCGGCCATGTCAGGGCGAGGCGCTCTTGCGGCGCCGATGAAGGCGGCCGTGGTGCCGGTGATCGTCTCTGAAGGCGGGGAACGCCCGTCTTGGTCGCAGATCTTTCTCGCGATCTCGGGAGTCGTGCGTTACCGGCCCTCGATCGATCTGTTGCTCGAAGAAGAGATCTCCATCGCTGCGCGCGAGTGTGGCCCGGATGAACGGTGTATCGCCTCGCAGCTCCGCGCGGGTGGGGCGGACCTCGGGTTCATCGTGGTCATCAACACCGAGGTGAAACCGGCGATGTTCGCAGTGCGGCTGATCGAAGCGCAAAACGCGACCACCATCGCCGAGTCCATGACGCGCGCCGAAGCCGCGAGCCTCAATGAGGCCGTGGCCAAAAGGACAGAGGCGGTATTGGCGGAAACGCCGCACGCGGTGATGGCTCGGCTGCGGATCCAAACTGATCCTCCGGACAGTATGGTGAAGATCGACGGCGCCTCGCTCGGCGCAGCGGTGGCCGGCGCGTATTTCGTGGCGCCCGGCAAACACCGGGTGAGCGCGTCCGGCGTCGATCATCTCGACGGTGCGGTCGACGTGTCGGCCGAGGCCGGGAAAGATACGGACGTGAAGCTGGTATTGGTCGAACGCGAGACTCTGCTCGAGTCTCCTTGGTTGTGGCTCGGGGCAGGGGTAGTGGCCATTGGTACAGTGGTGGCCATCGCCTTTCTGACGCGACCCACGGATCGCTACATGTGTGCGCCCTTCGAAGGTTCCGACTGCGACGTCAACTAGCGGCTTGGTTGATAAACGGGCCGCGTTTTCTGGATCTCCGCCTCGAGGCGTTTTTCTTCCGACGATTGGACGTCCGGAAGAATGCTCTCGCGGATGTCGTAACCGTAGGCCGATTTGCTGGTGACGATGATCGGCGGTGACTGCACGCGTTTGAAGACGGCGCCCCGCACATTCCGAGAGAACCAGCGCAGATCCTCGAGAAAGGTGTCCGCTTGATCCACGCCCCAGCGGCGGATCAGCTCCACGTCGATCCCCAAGTGGGTGTGGAGCGTGCCTTCCAGGAACCACCGCATCATGTCTTCCGACGATCGCTTCTTGTAGTCGGTGAACGCATCGAGCATCGCGCAGTGATAGCCGAACTTCATCGGATCGATCTGATCGTCCTTGAGCTCGGCGCTCGGCGCGATCTGGTCCTCGCGAAAACGGAAGAGCGCGTCGGGGATCAAGCTCTCCGGGATGACCTCGCGGTGAAAGACATGTTCGTTGAGATAGAGCGCGAGCTGGTAGACCTCCGCTTTGGTGAGATCGCCGAGCACGGAGATCGCGCCGCCCCAATCGCCGTAGAGTGTGGCGTAGCCGAGCGCGATCTCCAGCTTGTTGCCGTTGTTCGAGAAGATGCCGTGATACTTCGCGGCCAAGTTCGAGAGCAGCGAAGTGCCGCGGATCTTTGCTTGCACGTTCTCTTCGTTGAGCACGCTCAAGGACACGCCTCGGCCGTCGAGATCGGCCTCGTTCAAGAGCCGGTTGTTCACGTCGACCAGCTCGCCGATCGGCACGTCGTGATAGGTGATGCCGAGCTCGCTCGCCAGCTTTTTGGCGGCGTTGATCGTCTTCGAGGAGTTGTATTTGGTCGGCATGTTCACGCCGAGCACGTTCTCTTTGCCGCAGACCTCGACCAGCAAAGCGGCCGCCACGGCGCTGTCGACGCCGCCCGACAAACCGATGATCACCCGGGGCTCTTCTGTTCTGCCGCGGAAATTTTTTACGTGCCGGATGCCGGTCAACAACGCGCGATGTTTCTGAGCGATCTTCGCGTCTTCCACGCGCGCGACCGGCGGCGAGTCGAAACGATCGGCGACCAAGAGCGTCTCTTCGTAGGCCTTCGCAGCAACTTGAACCAGCTCGCCGTTCGCGTTGTAGACGGTGGAGCCGCCGTCGAAGGTGATCACGTTTTTGCCGTTATTTTGGGCCCCGACAACGTTCACATAGAGGAACGGGACGAAGCTCGCGCCGCTGTTCTTTTTCAAGAAGAGGACGCGGCGATCGCGCGCGTTGTTTTTACCGAAGGTCCACGGTGAAGCGGAGGCGTTCGCGATGTAACGCGCGCCGTTTTTGATCAACATCTCGGTCACGTTCAGCGCGCCGTGATCGAGACGATAATCTTCGCACCACAGATCTTCGCAGAGCTCGAAACCGATCGGCACCACACCTTCGCGCGTCTTGATGAGAAAGGGCTGCATCAACGAGGCGAGCGGCACATTGAAGTCGAGCGCGACGTCGGCGAGCGAAAAGAAATAACGTTCGTCGTCGAAGAAGCGGTAGTTCGGGAGCAACGTTTTTGCCTGGATTCCCGCGGGAACGCAGCTCGTTTCGATCTTGCGCGGAGCCAAGGCGCGATCCTGCGCGACGTAGATGGCGTTGTAGCGGCGGATGCGTCCGTCTTTGTTCGGATGATAACCGTGGATGCCGCGCGCGCTCATCGCATCGTCGAGAAAGATGTTGCCCCAGGCGACGGCGATCCCGTCGCTCGCCTCGATCAACGTTTGGTTGTAGCGCATCAGCTCGCGGCAGAAGTTGTCGTCGAGGAATCGATCGCCGAGCAAATATCCGCCGACGCACATCTCCGGAAAGACGACCGCATCGGCGCCGGCATCTTTGGCGCGCGCGATCATCGAAAGTATGGAAGCGACGTTTCGTTCCGGCATCCCGGCGACGACTTCGATCTGCGCGAGCGCGATCCGCGGGCTCATGCCTGTTCTTTAGGACAAGATGCGCGCCTTCGGTAGGATCAAACCGAGCTCAAGCAACACATAAGCGGCGACCCACCCGAAGCGATCACCTGCTGTGGAAGTTCGCACCGCCTCGTCGAGCGTGCGCGTATATCCGAAGGGTCCGAGACCATCGATCTCGTTCTTCGGAAGCTCGAGCGCATGGACCACTCGATCGAAACGATCGGTCCGTTCAAAGCGCAACCCGAGGTGCGGCATGAGCTCGGCGCGCATCGTGTCCGGGCTCTTCGTCCGTTGCGCCAGCTCGAAGACCACCGAGTAAAGCGACTTCGCAAACGGCGCGCAGGTTCGCGGCTGCGACGGCGAAAAGATGTAGCGCGCATCTGTCCATCCGATCAGGTTCTCGAGACGCGCCATCATCATCTTCGGGCGCCGTTCGAGCAGATCGACACGCGCCCGCGCCAGCACCACCGCCGCGAGCGGACGTTCTTCCGCGAGGACGACGTGCATACACTCCGCGACCGCATCCGCTTCGAGGATGCGACAGGCGACGAGCAGCTCCGGCGTCTCCAAGGACGGCAGGTCGCTCGCCACGTGCAGCGGCGCTCCTTGCGAGACGTGGATCTCCGCGCGCGCTTGTTGGCCGAGCGTGTTCGGCCCGCGGATCAAAGTCAGCTTCCCGGTCGGACAGTGTTCGGCGATCTGCCCGAGCAGTCCGATGAGGCTGCTTTTTCCGAGTTTTCCGGTGAGAACTCCGCTCGAAGGCAGCTCCTCCTCGAAGACGTCGTGTTCGGAAAGGTCCAAGAAACGGAGCAGCGAGATGAAACGTCGCCCATCGGCGGAAACTTCGAGGGTTCGTTTCGCCGCCGCAGAGAACGTCGAACGGATCATCGTACCGACGTCCGCGAAGCTGCACGGCCCGAAAGGATCTTCGGTGTGGCCGTCGCGCCTTTTCATGCGCAACCAAAATGGATGCGGGCCGCTATACGGTGCCCACACGCGATTCGCGCTGGTCGGCGTCAGGGGTACCTGGTCGATTGGCCAGGAGTCCGGTTCTTCGATCCGCACGGACTCCAGCAGGCCTTTGACGATGTCGCCGGTCTCCACCTGCGAAGGTTTCGCAGCGATGGGGATCTCGTAGACCAAACGCCGGCGCACCAGGTCGTCGGTCTCGATCAGAGGCGCCGCGCGATTCATCGTCGGAGCGGTCGCGACGCTCGCTGATTTCGACGCTTTCAAACGCGGGTTGATGATCGCGTAGGTCCCATCCCACGAAGGATCGTCTTCGGGCGGTGAATCCTGCGCTTTTGCCGCCGCCGCGATCGCGGCTGCGGGCGGGCGAATGTCCACCGTGCGCGGCATGGAAGCGGCGCGCGGCTCAGGGATCGGAAGCGAGGCGATCGACGGGGCAGCCACGGGCGCGATCGGTGGCGGCGAAGGATCGGTGCGCGGATCGGAGACTTCCATCTCCCATGCATCCGCCATCGCTTCGTCGACGATCTGGTGCGGGTCGAGGTCGATCACTTCTTCCTTGGCCGCCGCCGCCGCTGCCGCGATGCGTTTCTCACTGACGATCAGCTCGTCGGTGACCATGGCGACCGTCACTTCTTCGTCGGGCGGTTTCGTGGCCAATAATTCGCGGAGCGTGCCTCGCACGTCGACTGGACCCGCGGTTTTGCGCATCCGCGCCAACGTCTCCAGCAGTTGTTCTTGCAGCGCGCGCGCCGACGGCGTGCGTTTGTTGCGATCCGCCTGCAGCGTCCACAGCACGATCGGATCGAACGCTTCGAGGACGTCGGGCATGATTCGCGACGGCGGAGTTCGCGCCGCGTTGATCAACATATGCATCGTCTCCGCCGCAGATTCTCCGCGGAAAAGACGGCGCTGCGTGAGGCACTCCCAGAGCGTGACGCCCGCGGAGAACACGTCGCAGCGTTGATCGAGCCGTTCACCCGCGAGCTGTTCGGGCGCCATGTAACCGAGCTTCCCTTTCGCCTCGCGCGCAAAAGGTTCGGGGCGGGTATCATCGCGCGCGACACCAAAGTCGCCGAGCTTCACGTCACCGAGATTGGAGATGAAGATGTTCTCCGGCGAAACGTCGCGGTGCACGATGTTGCGCCGGCGCCCGCGCGAGTCGAGTAGATCATAGGCGTGGACCAGCGCATCGAGGACTTCGATCATCACGTAGGTGCTGAACCACGGAGGAATACGGACGTTCGCGCGTTCGGCGTGTCTGAGTAGCTTCTTCAGATCGATGCCGGCGACGTACTCCATGACGATGTACAGGTCGCCGCTCTCGACACGATCGAGCTCGTACACTTGCACGACGTTCTTGTGCTGTACGTTCGCGGCGAGCTTCGCTTCGTCGACGAACATTTGAACCATGCCCGGATCCGTACTGAAGTGCGGATGCAGGCGTTTGATGACGACGATCTTCTCAAAACCTGCGACACCGGGGAGGCGGGCGCGAAAAACTTCCGCCATACCTCCGGACCCGATGCGTTCGAGGAGCTCGTATTTGCCGCAGCGTTCGGACAACAGCGCGACCTTAGCGAATTCGGGTGTGGTCTTTGAAGTGACGTTCGCGCAGCTCTCGGCATCTAGCGCGCGCTGAACGCAGTTTCACGCCCGGGTTTTCGGATGAAGGCGTAGGTACGGCCGTCTTCGTCGTTTTCGGCCGCCTCGGGCTCGATCGGTTCGGCGTTGGCCCAGACCATCTCGTCTTCGTCGGTGAGGAGCGCTTCCAATTCACTCTCGAGATCATTGGGCTCCAGCTCCTCGGCGAGGATCTGTTCTTCGCTGATCTCCAAATCGGCCTCGGGCATGTCCGCAGACCGCGTCGACAGATCGGTGAAAACCGCGCGCAGCTCGTGCGTCTCGATTCGAGCGGGCCTCATTTTGGCCAAAACGCGGACGAGGTCGTTTTTCATTTGGGCGGTCGTCAGATAACGCATCGCCGGATCGGCCGAGAGCGCGCGAAGGACGATCGCATCGAGCTCCGGCGGAACATCGCGCACGTAACGCGAAGGCGGAACTCGCGGTGCACGCACCAGCGCCGCAAGCGCTTCGTTCGCGGTCAGCGCGCCGAAGAGCGGACGTTGCGTGAGGCACTCCCAAAGAACGACGCCCGCGGAGAAGACGTCGAATCGTTGATCGGCGCTCGCACCCGAGAGTTGTTCGGGCGCCAGATATGCGGTCTTGCCTTTGACCTCATGGCCATAAGCATCGACCGGGCGCGTGTCGTCGCGCGCGATACCAAAGTCGCCGATCTTTACGTCTCCGTTGTCGGAGATGAAGATGTTTTCCGGCGAAACGTCGCGATGCACGACGTTACGCCGCCGACCTGATCCATCGACCAGGTCATACATGAACGCGAGACCTTCGAGCACTTCGATCGTGGTGTGGACGGAAAACCAAGCAGGGATACGTTTGTTGTTTCGATACGCACGAAGCTGCAGCTCTTTGAGATCGGCGCCGGCGACGTGTTCCATCACGATGAACATGTCGCCGCGTTGATCTTCTCCGAGCTCGAAGACCTGCACGACGTTTCGATGATGCGCGGCCGCTGCCAGGGTCGCTTCGTCTGCGAACATCTGCACGAGCGTCTTGTCGCTCGACAGCTCCTTGTGCATGCGCTTGATGACCATCTGCCGCTCGAAGCCGAGTGGACCGACGGTGCGGGCGCGGAAAACTTCCGCCATCCCCCCGGCACCGAGTCGTTCCAAGACCTCGTAGCGACCGATCTTCTGGTTCTCTTTTGCGCTCGCCCTTCTCACGTTCCCTAATGACAATCGGGCGGCGTTTGTTGAGCTTTAGCGGTCTCTTAGCGAGACCTCATTCGTAGACGCGCCTCACAATCGTGGCGGCAGTTTGATCGTCGGAGGGAGGGCGATCTTCACCCAGAAGGTAGCCGTCGAGGTGCGGAACGAGGGCGCGCACCGACCCCGAGCCGACGAGCTCTTCGCGGCAGAACACGCCGTTATTCTTGCGCTCTGCGAGATATCCGAGCGCGCCGCCGTAGAGCAGTCCGTCCGGGATCTCCAGGCTGGAGTACACGTCGATCTGAATCATGCTGAGACCGAGGACATCCCACTCGGCGATCTGTGGGCTGGTGTAGAAGACGGTGCCGGCGCCGACCAACGCACCATCTTGGTAAGGCCCGACGTGGGTCACACCGCTGTTGATGCTCGCGGGGCGATCGTCGTGGATGGTTCCGTCGATGAAACGGATGATCTGCGGGCCGCTGGACGTCGCCGCGAGCGCGTGTTTCGGCCCGAGACGGATCATTCCGCCCTTCGGGGAGAGCTCCGGGTTGAGCGTGAAGCGGTGGATCTCTTCCCAAGCTCCGCGAACGTAACGCGCGAAATATCCTTGGTTGGTAAGCACGAACAGCTCATGGCCGTCCGGTGAAGCGCCTCCGTCGAGAAAACGGATCGTCCCTTGGTTCGATGCGGCTGCGTAGTACTCCACCTCGAAGCGCACCGTCGTCGCGGTTTCGACGATCTCTCCGCGCCAGATCTCGCCGTTTGCCCCACCGAAATAGGCAGTCCGATCCGTGTCGATGAACATCGCACCGATCGGAAGGCCAGCTGGCCGATCGATCAGCTCGTGCGCCACCCCATCCTTGATATGGAAGATCGTCGCGCCGACCCCATTCCCGCCGGGTCCGTTTGTGCCGACCAAGCCGATCAGCGCAGAGCTCGGGCCGAGCGCGCGCGTGAAGCCGTGATCGCCGTGCACGCCGAGCGCGATCTTCGCGGCGGTGTCGAGACGCGGACAGCGGGTGTCTTTGAGACGCTCGGGTTTGTAAGAGAGCAGATCCGCGGTCGGTGTCGGTTGTTCGATCCATTCACCCGCGGTCGCCTCTTCGATCGACAGCGACCACGAAGTTTCGGGCGGGCTCAAAGGATCTTGGCGGTCGTCGCGCGCGATCGGGCCCGGCGTGAGCAAGAGCTCGCCGATCGTCTCGTCGTAGAGCATCGCTTCCACGAGCAACGCGTCTTCGGCTCGAGCGTCTTCGAGATCGCGGCGGATGAGCGTGTTCCTGTCCGAAAGATCAGCTGCGATCACCGCGAGCTGATCGTTGTGGTGTACGCCGATGATCATCGTCTTTGCGCCGTCGAGGGGCGGAAGTGGAATGAACACCGTCGCGTCTCTGCTGCATGCAGCCAAACAGAGCAAAATTGCCGTTAAGGATCGCGTGTGCGGAGCGTATCGCCCAAAGCGGTCGCGGTCCAATGGCGCGAGAGCAACGCGTCCAAGAGCGCGGTCGCCGACAGTCGCTTCGCGCTCGGCCACACCGTGGCCACCGAGCGGGCTAAAGTGCGCTCCAGCTCGGCGCGGTTTCGCGGTGCGGCGAGCAATTTTTCCGCTTGTTCCAGCTCTTCGGGCGCGAACTTTTTTCCGGGCGTCAACCTGGCCGTTTGGCCAGCGAAGCCCAGCGCCAGTGACTCTTCGACGATCGGCGAACGTGGCGGCACGCGTTGTCCGCGGAGCCAGGCGTGGACACATTCGTGCCGCGCGATCAGCGTGAGATCTCCGTAGCGGTCGAGGAGCGAGTCCGGTTGGAGCCAGATGGTGCGTCCCGCGAGCGCTGCCGCTTCGTACGGGGAGCGGCGCGATCGTTTTACGAACTCTTCGATGGTCGCAGCCTGTACCAGCTCGAAGCGCATCGCCTGCGGCAGCGTTCCGAGCTCCGCTTCGATCGCCGCACACGCCGCTTGAAACAACGGCAAATGCCGCAGCTCGCGGGTCGCCGTCACTTGTAAGCGATCCGCGGGCGGTGGGCGGGTGAGGCGCAGCTTCGGGAAATACGCCGACAAGATCGCACCGGCATCATGGCCTGCTGCTGCACGTTCGTTCGCGCCGTGTTGGCACAGGCCGACGCGGTGGCCCAGGCCGCGCCCGCGCAAACGAAAGCTCGAACCGGCGCGGAGCACTTCGAAGTCGCTCGACTTCACTGCACCGAAACCGAAGATTCGGGCCAGCTCGAGGTGGAGCTTTTCGCCGCCGACTTCCATCGTTTGTCGTGCGTCGCCGATCTTCCAGCGCGTACCGTCGTCGCGCGTTCTTTCGAGGATGATGTTGTGCCGGTCGAGCGTCTTCCCCGCGATGGCGCTCAGCGCATTCGCCAACTTCTCGTCGGAGACTTCGTAGACCCAGCGCGCGTGTGGGCTGTTCTTACAGAAGTTGTCGTCCACCCCGGGAAGCCACCTGTTCGAAAGATCAGGCCACACCCCATAAGCGTCGACGGTCCGTCCGCCGCAGGTGCTGTGATAAAAGACCGCTGAAATCTGTCCGCCGCCGTCGCGCAATACGTGTCCGTCGGTGCGGCGATCGCGGGTCTCGAGCGTCTCGCGAAACGCTTGGCAGTGCGTCAGATCGCAGAGCGGCGCGCTGGTGTGCCTCCGTTCCTGGAGCGCGTAGAGCGCGAACGTGCGGGCCACGGTGGCCAGCGCGCGCTTCGATTCCAGCGGCGCGCCCGCGTTTTCGGATTCGACGACACCTGCGACGTACTCTTCGAGATCGAGTCGTGCTACGACGCGCAGCTCATCTTTTTCCGCGCGTATGGTGAGCTGCGGTCCATAACGCCGGCCATCGATCTGCGCGCGCTCGCAGAGGACTTTGAGCTCGCGGTTCTGGACACATCGCCCGCGGGCATCGCAGGCCGCGACGGTATCGCCCGACAGGTCGATCTTTTCGATCTTCAGCTGATCGACCCGACAGTTGCCGCCGATACGCAGCGATTTTGGGCGTGTTTTGCCGAGGATCTGTACGTCGACGAAGCCCGAGGTTTTCGGCGTCACCCCGAGCAAAGACTCCAAGAGCATCCGCGCAGGCGGTGCCGCGTCCACTGCGCCGCGGCCTTCCGACTTCACTACCACGAACGCGTAGCGCGGCTCCTTCCGCGGTGCGAAGCCGAGCACCAAGCCGCGCGTCTTCGGTGTCCCGCGTTTTTTCGCCGTTCCTGTCTTCGCGGCCACGTCCATTCCGCGCAAGGTTTCGGACAAAGTTCCGCTCTCCACGGCTTCTTCCATGGCGACGGCGATGCGATCGAGATATCCGCGATCCAGCTCCGACTGTTCGATCGACGGCGCACGCCCGCGCACCGGCGTCACGCGCCGCCCGCGAGTCGCGATCACCGACACCGCGCGCAACAAAGAGAGGGGCGTGACTTCCATGGCCAACGCATCCCCGACCACCACGTCCGGAAGATCGCGCTCGGGGATGAGGCCGGGCACCGTATCGAGCGCGATGTTCGGGATGTCGCTGACCCAACGTTCACCGATGCCGAAGGACTTCATCACCCGCAAAAAAGCCGCCGGCGGGAGCGACTCCGCGGCGGAGTAGAACCACACGTTGCAGGAGTCGGCGATGGCGCGCGTGAGGCGGACCTCGCCGTGACCGCTTCGCAGCCAACAGGCGCGTTCCGTGCCGTACGCGTCCTTGTGGCCACCCGTACAGCTGTACTCTCGGTCAGTGAGCCCCTCTTCGAGGAGCGCGTAGGCGCTGAACAGCTTCATCACCGAGCCGGCGACGATCTTCTTCTCCGCGACGCTCCCGTGCTCCAGCAAGAGGCGGCCGTTGTTGAGATCGATGACCGCTGCTGCGTCTCCTTCGTCCGGGAGCACGCGTTGCGCGATTTCCTCCAAGCCACTGGCCGGAAGTACAGTCGCGAGGAGCACCGCGAAGAAGCTCATTTGATCTCGAGGAAGGTCGAGGACGATTGCGCGTGATAAGTCGCGGGCAGATACATCGCTTCCGCGCGTGCCGGTAAAGACCGGTATTCCCCGGCGAGCCCCGCGCGCGCCAGATAGTGAAGCTTCGTTTTACCGCGCGCCACCGTGGTGAGGAAGAACGCGGTGCGATCGTCCTTGTGCTCGCGGTGGCGCCCGCCTTGATTGCGCAGGTCCACACCTTCGATCTGTAGACCGGCGTCGCGTTCGACGGGCGAGATGCCCGCCGGACGCAGATCTTCGACGAGCAGATGATCGATCGCCTGCGACGCTTCGATCTCCAGCGTCACCAAGAGCGCGTCGCCTGGTGCAAAACGGTTTGTTTCGCGTCCGACGCGATACGCACCGGCCGAGCCGCTCAAAGTGTGAAGCGATCGTTTGATCGAGAGCCCGCCGTTCGAAGACGCCGGGAGTGCCCGCGAGCGGATCGGCGCGGAGAGTGAGATCGCGTGAAAGAAGCTCCCCGGCCCGACCTGTTCGAGCTCGAAGGTTGGATTCGCCGAATCGAGCGCGACCTTCGGTTCGAGCCGCACCACCCCACTCATCCGCTCCGCTTCGCCGAAGACACGTTCGGCGATCACTTTGCCGCCGGAGCTGAGCCGGAGAGTCGCCGATTCTGTGGAGTCGTCTTTGGCGTGTCGAGCCAAGGCGCGCACCGCGAGCGCGCTGGTGCGAGTGCTGCCGAAGCTGTCACCGTCGAACTGCATGGCGATCCAAGCGATCGCATCTTCGATCACCGCGCGGTCGCCGTTGTTCTCGTACAGTGCCAACACCGCGAGTGAGGTCGCTTCGAGCGGATGGAGCTCCGCGCGGGTCACGGCCTGTCCTGCCGGCCACCAGGCGAGGTGGAGCGAGGGATCTTTTTCAGCGAGCGCCAGGAGCTCGGTGATCGCTTTGGCGGCGATCTCCGGCGAACCGCTCTCTTTCGCCGCGAGCGCCACGTACGCGATGCCCGCCGGTGGAAGTTGGTTCAGCTCCGCGTAAAGTTGTTCGAGCATCGCCGGCATCCGTTTGCCGTTTCGCGCCAGCGCATACACCGCGAACGCACGTTCTGTGGGTGCGAGCTGCTTGCCGCTTTCGCTCAACATCCGCTCTAAGGCGTTGGCGCCTTCTTGAGCACGCGACAGATCGAGCTCTTCGCCGAGCTTCTTCGCTTCGGCGAGCCCTTCCATCACCCACGCGGTCATCCACACGTCGCTCTGATCTTGTTCCCACCAACCCCAGCCGCCGTCTTCGTGTTGCAGTTGGGCGAGCCGCGAGATTCCGCCGGCGACCGCGCGTGCGGCCTCCTTTTTCATCTCCGGACCAGTCACTGTCTTTGCGGACAGTGCCGGCAAAAAACGGCTCATCGTCTGTTCGGTGCAGCCGTAGGGGAACTCGAGCAAATAGGGCAGGGCGGCCCGCAAAGCGCCGGCGCTGGAGCGCATCAGCTCGAGCTCCACTTTGACTTCGTCGAGCTTCGTTCCCTCAGGCAGCTCCAAGGTGTGCGAGACCTTCGGCGCGTCGGTGGTGGTGCGGCCGGTCTTCGCGAAGCGCCGCGCGATCGACCATTCACGCACCGCGAGCGTCGATTCGAGTCCGTCGCTTTCGCCGTTTCCGCTCGCCCGGGCGACCAGCTTCACCGCGCCGCGCACTTTCGCTTCGTACTCGAGCGGAATGCGCGCGGTGGCTCCATTGGCGATCGCCAGTTCCTTATTGAAGCCGACGAAATTCGGCTCCGTGCTCAGAGAGACTGCGAAGGTGCCGTCTTTGCCGGTGAGGTTTTGGATCATCACCGCACCTTTGCCGCGATCACCTTCGACGATCCCCGAAGGCAAAGCGACGCGGACCACCAGCGGCTTCTTCGCGCGTACTTTCGCGGTGCTCATTCCCACGCGCGTGTCGTGGGTGACGACGCGTGCCGTTGCGCGCCACGCGGTGAGGTTGTCCGGCAACACCAGCGAGGCGTTCGCCTTGCCTTCGCCGTTCGTGAGCAGCGACGGAAAAAATCCGGCAGTGTCTTTGAAAACCTTTCGGTCGTCGTCGACCTGCGGTTTGAGCGAGCCGTAGCTCCACGGTGCGCGGCCGTTCAGCGCCGTCTCCAGACCGCGCGAGCTGCCGAAGAAGCGGAAGCTGACGCTGTCGGTGGTGCGTACGTCGTTTCTTTTGCGGTGATAGAAGAACGACTCGAGCGGCACGGCGATCTCCGGGCTGATCGCGTAGATCGCTTCGTCGACGACACCGAGCGCGACCTCGGCACCTTCGACCGCTTTGCCGCGGTGATCGGTGACGATGACCGTGAAGCTCACTTCGTCGCCGGGTTTGACGTCGCTCTTGTTCGGGGCGACCTCCACCGACAAGATCTTCTCGCGCGGCGGCACGATCACCGATCGTGTCTTCGAGTACACCTGGCCACCGGAGACGGCGACCGCACCGAGGAAGAAATTCGGTGTTTGTTTGTCGCCGATCTCCACGCGCACCAAAGTCGCGTGCTTTTTCATGGAGACCACTTCGGCGCGGTACAGCTCACCGCCTTCGACGCTGAACCAGACCTTACCTTCCGCGACGGGGCCAAGGATCAGAACCAGCGCGGTTTCGCCGGAAAAATAGCTCTTTTTGTCGGTGACGATCTCCAGCTCACCAGGCGTGAACGGCAGATCTCCGTTTCCTTCGGACGCGAACAAGAAGGTGGTCGCTTCGATGTCCGTCCCGCGATCGTCTTTCGCTTTGGCGAAGACTTCATAATAACCGCCGCGCTCCGGCTTGAGCTCGACGGTCGCCTTGCCCGTTTGATCGGTCTGTACTGTTTTCGTCAGGACTTCGACCGTCTCTACCACGCCGTCTTTCGCGAGACGTTTCGCCGAGACGCGCACCTCGATCGAAGTCTTCACCGGGTTGCCCGAATAATCCTCCGCGCGCAGATCGATCTTTTGCGCTTCGTTCGGTTCGACGACGAGCGCCCGTTGCTCGACGGCCAACCGAAATGCACCGCGCGTGACCGTGGCTTCGGAGACACCGGTGATCGTCTTGCCGCTCGGATCCGTCGACACCGCTTCGATCACATAGGTGTAGTCTTCACTGTCTTCTTTCGCCGTGAAGCTGAATGGACACTCACCCGTTTTGTCGAGCACACACTCCAGCTCGGTGATCACTTCACGCTTCGTATTTTGATACTCCGCTTCCGAATAATACCAAGAGTAGTCGGCGTCGACCCACCAAGGAATGTAGAAGCGCGTTCGCGTCACCGTCACTTTGACCGGCGCATCCGGATAAGGCGCGCCGAAATAATAAGCGCCCACGACATCGCCGCTCACGGTCTCACCGGAGCGAAGGCTCTTCTTGTCGAGCCGCACCGAGAGCTGCACTTCCGGCTTCACGTAGCTGAGTACTTTGAATTGTCCGGCGTGACGTTTACCGGCGATCTCCGCGACCACCTGCCACATACCGAGCGGCGGATCTTCGGGGAGCTCGTGGGCCGTATCGAAGCTCCCGTGCGCGGAGACGGCGACTTCCCACGGGCTCGACGATTCCCCGTTCGGATCGATGACCGTCACGCTGGCCTTTTGGACACTGTCCAAAAGTACATAGGTCTCGTCTTTGACGTTGCGCGCGAAACCTTTGATCAGGACCTCTTGTCCCGGCCGGTAGACGGGCCTCTCGGTGTACAAATAGGCACGCGGTTCGGGCAGATTCGCCGAGAAAAAGCGCGGATCGAGCAGCGTGAAGCTCTGGCCCAAAGACGCGTAGATCACCGGGCTGGAGACCAAACCGATGTCGAAACGCGCGGTGCCGTCTTTTTGGGTGGTGCCCGAAGCGAGCTCTTTGTTGCGCGAAAGGACGTTCAGCTTCACGTCCGCGCGCGGCTCCCCACTCGCCGGGTCGACTGCCCAAACGTACAGGGTGCTCGATGATTGTTTGGTGACGATGGCGACGTCGGTGATCAACACGACGGTGCTCGCCACGGCGCTGCCTGAAGTCGCTTCGACGAGATATGCGCCGGGTTCGTACGCAGGGATGGAGATGGAGTCGTAGGTCCAACCTTCGGTCTCCGAGAGCGGCATGCTCCAGATCTCGAGCAGCGGATGTTCTTGGAGCGGCGGAAGAACTTTTTCATCTTCCACCACACTGCCGCCCGCCGATGCCGCACGGTGCAGCTCGGGCAAAGCCTCGGTGAGCGATTCGCGCGCCTCTTTGCCGAACAACTTGCGCGTGTCTTGCAACAGCTCGTTCAACCCGGTGCGCGCGCCCCGCGAAAGCAGCGGCCAAGAAGCGGAGCGTGGCGCTTCGCTCTCCTCGACAGGACGGTGCAGGTCCGCTTGGGCATCGAACCACGCGCGTGGATTTTCGATCCGGTAGAGCCGCACTTGAAGCGCGTGGACGCCGTTCGCTTCGAGCAACACTTCGGCCGGCTCGCCCGGTGCGAAGACACGCTCCGTCGAAAGATAAAATCGCTCCTGCGCAGCGGCGGGTAGAGCCACCAAAAAGAGCGAGGCCAAGATCAACTTCTTCATCGAAGGGCTCCGAACATTTTTGCGTCGTGCTCCAGGAGCGCGAGGCGATGAACGCCGAGAAAACGCGGGTTATGCGCGACGGGATGCCAGCCGGCATCGGGGTGTTCGTTCAGCTGCGCGACGGTCACCAAACGAACCTCACCTTTTTCGCCGGCCAACCCGGTGTGATAGACCACGCGCGCGCCCCTGCCGTCGCCGAGCACGATCATGGTGTGCATGCGGCTGCCGGTGCCGTCGGGCACGCGGTAAAACAAGAGATCGCCGGAGCGTGCTTCCTCCATCTCGCGCGAGATGAACGCCGTGTTGTGTGCATAGAGGATCGGCGCCGTCGCTGCGGCGGTAAACTGCTCACTGATCGGAAGATCAGGATGAAACGATCCACTCGTGGAGCGGAACAAGCGATCGCCGAGAAAAGGCAGATGTGGATAACGCAGCGCCGCCACGTCCGGTGCACGGGAGAGACGGGAACGCCGTTTTTCGCGCCACGCGGCGTCGTGCTCGCGGAGCGCTTCTTTGTAGGCGAAACGCACCAGACCGGCGCAGTCTTGATGGATCGGCGGCCAAGCGTCATCGAGCGCGGTCGCCTGTGCTTCGGCGATCGAGGTGAACCAAGCGACGAACGAGGCGCGATCCGCGCGCGTCAACAGCTCCGCCGCATCCGGGAAGCCGTCTTCATCGAGATCTTCGCTGTTCAGAGTGAAACGCAGGTCGATCGTCTCACGCAAAGTGAGAGGCAACGTCCCTGCTTTGGTTCCCGCGCGAAGGACGATCGATCGATCGTGCGCCACCATCACGCGGACACCGAGCTCTTCCGCAGCGCGCACGTCCCAAGAGGGTGCGCGGCGAAAAAGATCGAGCGCTGTCCATCCGAACAGGTTCTTTGGAACAACTTCGACATGGGCCGTCGAACGTCCGTCCGCCGGCAGCTCGCGGCGATCGAGCTGGAGCGTGGAGCTCGCGGGATAGGCGAGCGCGGCGATCGCCGCGAGCCCGATCGACGCGAGCAGCAGAGCACTACGGAAGCGCATGAAACGCTCCCTCGGCGACATCGTCTTTCTGCTCCAAGCGCGAAAAATAGGCGCCGCCGCCGGCCAGCGCGTCGAACGTCGGCTGCAAGACCGTGCTCGCGTCCGCCGAACCGAGCGTGCGCTGATAGAATGTCGCGAGAAAAGCCGAGCTCTTTGCGAGATCGAAGTACACGCCGCCGCCGGCCGCAGCTTTGATGTCGAGTCCCTGGCGATCCGCAAGTGATGGTGCTTTGCCGGCTCCCGCGCTGAGCGCATCGCGCAACCGATCGGGCGCGAAGGCGAACAACACGGCGTCGTTCGTCAGCGCCGCCGAGGCGCCGTCATTCGCGCTCTTCAGGAGCAACGCACCATCCTCCAACACGACACGTTCGACGTCTTTGCCGCTCATCTCTTTGAGCATCTCGCGAAGCGGTGCTTCGAGCTCTTCTTTCGTGCCTTTGTGTCTCAGCGCCAACACCGCGCCTTTGTCGAAGAGCACGGCGATGCCCGGTGCGAGCCGATCGCGCAGCTCTTCCGGCACTCGGCCCGCTTCGAGCAAGGCGTCGCTCGCTTTTTGGCCGTCGGCGATCGCCAAAAATGTGCTCGATGGTGCGTAGCGGAGCAGGGAGAGCGCATCGCTTCCGGGATCTTCGCCACCTGTCCTTCGGATCAGGATCGGCTTCGCGGCATCCGCGACCAACGAGAGGCCGATGCCGGAAAGCCCGGCGAGCTTCGCCATCTCTTGTTCCGGTGCGACGAAGCCGAAATGGACGCCCGCGGTCTCTACCGGAGGCAGCACATCTTTGTACGCCCCTTTCGAGGCCGGGCGATCGCCTTTTCGCGCTTCACCCATGGCGAGCAGAGCCGAACGTGTGACCAGATCTTCGTTCGTGCCCGCCACCAAAAGATCGCGAAACACCGCAAAAGACACCGACTCACCGCGGCGCTCCAGCGTGTAGACCTCAAGTGTTTCTTCCTTCCGCACGCGCAGCTCGGAGCTGCCTTGTTCCGGCTTCGCCGCGAGCGCGAACGCGGCGCCGAAACGCACCAATTCGCGCACGGAAGGATCGATCCTTTTCACCAAGAGCAGAGAATCTTTGGCGTCACCTTCTCCGAAGACGTAAGCGGCGGCGGTCGGCCCGCGCCAGATCGCGCCGAGGTCTTCTTTTTTCCCGACGAAGGCCGAAACGCGCGCGATGTTCTGGCGCAAACCTTCGAACGCGAGCCAAGGACGCGAGAGGCGCACGTCGTCGAACAGCGGCGTCTCCATCATCGATTTGGCGAACGGCTGCGCCACCGCCCACGCGCGCCACGCTTCCGGATCGGGACTGCTCATCACCAGGGAGACGTTGTCCGGGATCGCTTCGATCGGCTGCGCAACTTTCGCGGCCGGTAACGATTTGAAGAGCCGCTCGAACAAGGCGCGGATGTCTTCCGGCGCCTCCTTCTGAGAATCTTTGCCGCAGGTGCAGTGCGGCAACGCGAGAACGAGGAGCGCGAGCGGTAAACAACGAGATGCGCGCATGATGCTCCATAGCTTTCACCTTTCCCGCCGTCGAGGTGTCGGATAGAGGTTGAGGATGCGCCGCGTGTTGTTCCTGGTGTTCCTCGCGATCGCCTGCAGCGATGAGGATGCCGGCAAGAACGACGCCGCGATCGCGCGCGACGCGAGCACAGCCGATGCGCATCCCGCGGACGCCCACCGCGCCGACGCAGAGCTCGCCGATGCAAGCGTCGCTCTCGATGCGGAAACCTTCCCGGACGCCGCCGCCATTCCCGACGCTTCGGTGACCCCGGTGCGCGGAACGTGTGATGCGAACGACGATTGTCCTGGAACCGCGTGTGTTCGTGTCCCGGACGACGCCGAAGGATGGCACACCTGCAGCGGCTTTTATCGCTTCGAAGTGAAGTTCTGCGACATCGGCGTGCTCGGCTGTTGCTCCAGCCTCGACTGTACCGAAGGACAGGCGCCGAAATGTTATCCCGGCCCGTTGTGGCATTGCGGCGGCGCCCAACCCGTCCCGCAAAACGCGTGCACCTACGACGAATGCGCGTCCGATGCGGACTGCAGCGCCGGAGAAGTCGGGATGTGTATCCCGTGGTTGGCGTTCAACGAATACTCCTCGCGCTGCAGTTATGGCGACTGCCGCTACGACAGCGATTGTTCAACGCGCGCCGGCGGCCGCTGTATGCCATTCTTCGATCCGTGCAACTCACGTCTGGAGGCGTTTTTCTGCACCTACGACGACAGCGGATGTCGGGCCGACGCGGACTGTAGCGCGATCTCCGGCGGATATTGTGCACCCGGCGCGGAGGGCGCTTCGAGCTGCATGCAGTTCATTCCACCGCCGTGATACGCTCGCGCCCGCTGTGCTGACTCCGCTCGCGTTTGCGCTTTCGATCCTCGCCGCACCATCGCTCGAGATCACCGCTCCCCTGTCCGGTTGGACAACGGCGCGCATCGTCACCGTCACCGGTTCCGCGAAAGGAACGGCGTCCCTGGCGATGCTCAGCGTCAATGGTGTCGAACGTCCCTTGCCGATCGAAGGCGGACAATTCACCGCGACGTTCGCGCTCGGTCGCGGAGAAAATGCGATCGAGATCGTCGCGCCGTCGGCCAACGAAGAAGAAGAGCCCGCGCGCGCACGTCTCTCGCTCTACGCGCAGATCCCGCGGCTCGATCTCCAAGTGTTGTTGTTTTGGGATACGAACGGCACCGACGTCGATCTCCATATTGCCGAGCCCGGCGGCGAAGAAGTGAACTACACGATGAAGGAGTCGAAGAACGGCGGGCGTCTCGATGTCGACGACACCGACGGTTACGGGCCCGAGATCTACGTCATCTCCTCGGCGCCGTCCGGGCCGTACGAGATCAAAGCGCATTACTTCGGCGATCGCGACACCGGACAGACCACCGCGACGATCGTGGTGATCGCGCGCGAAGGCACCGACGAAGAGATGCGCTGGCGTTTCGAGGTACCGCTGATCCGCGAAGGACAAGCCGAAGTGTTGGCGACGATCGATCTGCCGCCGCCCGGCATGAAGCTCGAACCGAAGAAAAAGTAGTTATTCGCCGGAGCAGATGCTGCGGCAGAATTCTTCTTGATCGCCGGTCGGACAACGCGGCGTGAAGCGTACTGTACCTTCGGCCAGGAGCTCCTCGGTGTTGTGATCGACGCGTGCGTTGACCCGTACGGACAACGTTTTGTCATGCACTTGGATGCCGATCGGCGCGGGGCAGAGGAACATCAACATCGGACGTTCGCTATCGAAATAGCCGCTCTCTGGAGCTTCCACGAAGGTGATCAACTGTCGATTTTGCGAGACCAGCTGATCCGTATCTTCGCGGCGTGCGCGGCGATCGATGAACAGCGAACGGTTCGGAGTCATCGCCGCTTCTTCGATGCGGACGTTGAGATAGACGTGAAATCCGCCTTGAGCACCGGCGACGAGCGGGACGTCTTGTCCGTCGGTGAGGCCGACGAAACCGGGGGAGCCATCGTCCAAACCACCGCCGAGCACCAGCGCCGTGGTGGCGGTCTGCGTGCCGGCATCCTGGGGCGTCTCGGTGACCTTGCCGCCGCACGCGGAGAACAAGAACAACAAGACGCCCAGGACGCGACGCATCACTTTAGCGCTTCCGCGGAATCGCCAAGAAAGCTGCGAAGGCGACGAGCCCGAACAAGGTCAGGCCGAGCGGCGCACCGCGACTGTCCGCGGGGACAGTCTCCGCCACCGAGACACAAGCGCAGCCCTCGTCGCTCTCTCCACCGGAGATGCGGTCTTTGTTGTCGACCTCGACCACCGGCGCACCTTCTTCACTGAGCAATTCGATCCGCACCGAATACGGCACGTCTCCAGCGCCGCGATTCTGCCACTCCGTCGGATTCTTCACGTAGAACTCACGGTTGTCCGGGAGCCTCAAGATCGCCGGCGTGTTGTTCGGTCCATCTTGGAAGAAGCTGCAGATATAGGTCAGCGTCGCTTCGTGCACATTGCTCACGTCGGGGAGATCAGCGTTGAAGCTGAAGACCGGATCTTTGGTCATCTCCTCGGGCGAAAGCGTGGTGTACATACGCGTCATCTTCGGGTGGCGATCGAAGAGCTCGCCCGCTTCGATCGTCGGCGTGACGATGCGATCCCAGATCTTCTGCGTCAGCTCGCTGGCGTCGAAGTCGTAATCGATGGTCGAGGCGTAGTAGCTGAACGACTGATAATACTGATCGTCCGGGACGCCCTCGTTCTCCGCCGTCTTCGGGAAATACTCCTTCAAGGTGTTGATCAGCGGCGAGCTCCACAAGAAGCCGTTCTGCTGGATCAAAGACACAAATTCGACCGCCGTGGCCGCGTTCTCGAAGGCGCGGCGATCGCCGAAGCGACCTTCGCGATTGAGCACCTTCTTCATGGTGTCGCTCGAGCCCGCATACTCGGTGATGAAGGAGTGATGGTCTTTCGCTTCATCGACCGCTTTGATGACCACCTCGTTGTAGTTTTGGCCCGCGGTGAACCAATCGATGTGTTCGTCGTTGAGGACGGTGTGGCGGAAGTTGCGCGGGATGGCGCGGTGATCGCCGAGCACGAACACTTGAATGCCCATGTCCGGATTCGCCGCCACCGAAGTGAGGACGATCGGGATCATCGGCAGATCCGACTCGTACTCCACGACGACGGGCTGCAGATCGCCGACGTCTTCACCCTTGCGCAGCTTGAGCGCAAGGAACCAAGCGTCCGCGTTGATGTATTGATCGACGACGTTTTCGGTGTTCGCGGGAACAAAGAAACGATTGTCGCTCAACCATTGGAACATCTTCTCCTTCTGATCCGCTTGAATCTTCGCGTAATCGAAGGGGCCGACACTTCCTCGAATGATCGTCAGGCCAGGCTCCTGCGGGGGCGACGGATCACTTTCCGAGTTGTCGAAGCCGGCGCTCGGAGAGTTGGTGTTGCCGCGGCCGTTGCCCCATTCACAGCTGTCACCGGTGATCCGGGTCAGTCGATACTTCGGCTGCGTCGCGTTCTCGATGGCGGTGAAGAGCTCTTCGACGCCGAGCTTCATCTCCGGTTCAGCCGGCAGTGGAAGCAGCCAACCGAACTCTTGGGCCGAGCCCTGATATTGAACTTGAATGTGCGCGATGATCTTGCCGTCTTGATGCGCGAAGACGATCCGTTCGCCTGCTTGCACCACGGGCACGCTCGGATCGGGCGGCGCGAAACAACCGCACGCTTCGGCGCGGGACGGGGTGAGTGAAACGACGCCGGCGAACAGGCCGACCGCCGCGAGCATCGCTGGACCGCGGGTGCTCGAAATCCTGGTAATGAACATGCTCAGAGTCCCTCCTCTTGAGTCAGACCGAAGCTCCATCAAGGACTATGCCGGAGCGCACGATCTCACAAGCGTAGGTCAGAGGACCGGATTCGAGACGGAAAACTGAGAGCTCATCTCGAATCCTCGCGCAGCGCACCTGCGAAGATGACGCGCTCGGACATGGTGATATTCTCGACCCCGCCGACCAAAACACCTTCACGCAGCGGCACCAACAGGTTCGAGTGCGCGTTGTTGCTGATGAAGTAGACCTCGCCATCGCCGCGGCAGAGCCCGTAGTCCCGGTGATACTGCTCGATCGAACCGTACCCTCCGCCGATGGCCATGGCGCCGCTCGGTAACAGCGAGAAGTCGCGGATCGAGATCTCGGCGATCAACGCTTTGTCGTTGATGCCGCTCCAGCCGCGGTCGGTGCGTTCGAACATGTACCCGGTATCGCTGCCGGAGAAAATTCCGTAACCTGGCACAAAGGCCAGGGCTGTCATTTGGTCCAGGCCGCGCCGTACGTCGGGCGTGACCGCGGTTTCCTCTTCCCGCGAGATCCCGTCTTTCAAATGAAAGATACCGCCGCCGTTCGGAGCGATCGCCAAGATGTCGTCGCGGCCGAGCCACACCATGCGTCCCTCGTTGCCGAAGGTTCCTTGCACCGTGGCCCCGAGATGGAACCACTCTTCGTCCTCGAAGCGATAGACGTCGCCGTATTCGGTGTACGCGTAGAGCGTCGCACTGTCCGAAGGATCAGTGGGCACGATCAAGTCTTCCATCCATCCGCTGGGACGCATCGGGGTGCGCAGCGGAACGGGCTCAAAACCGTCGCGAACGTTGCCGGAGTACAGCTCTGTGTAGAAGCCGACGCGGCTGCTGCCCGCGATATAGATGCGGCCGTCGCGGCCTAGGACCATCGATCGCGGAATGACGTCGGGCAAGGCAGTCCGCAGCTTCTTCGCGCCGGCCATGGTCACTTCGTAGAAGGTGCCGTTGTAGAGATCGTCGTCGTCGTAAGCGATCATCAACGCCGACGTCGCGGTCAAGGCGATCATCCCCGCCATATATTGTAGGCCGTCGAGCGGAAAACGTTCGAAGACCAAGGGCACGCAAGGTTTGGTCACCGGCAGACGCACCATGCTCGCTGCGCCTGAAGGTCTCGAGACCGGAGCCCACGTCTCGTCACCAAGGAGGGAGAGCCGCAGCTCTTGCACCTCGCGCCAACCGGTGAGCTCTTGCGAAGCTTCGCCGTCACCGACCGGCTCGAGATCGCCGTGCGAGATGCCGAGCTCGTCGAGTGCGTCTTCGAACAAGAAGGTGGTGAGGATCAGCGGCGGGTTGCCGGAGTAACTGTCGATGCGGTCGAGGATCGGGCTCTCATCGCGACGCGCGATGGAGATCGCTTTGACGGTGACGTTGATGCCTTGTTCGATGACGACGATCGCCGAGCGGTCTTCTACGCCAAAAGGAATGTCGACGAGGATCGGCGAAGGCGAGCAAGCCGCGAGCGAGACGAGTATGAACGTGAGGCGCGCACGGTGCGCCATTGAGCAAAATGTGCCACAAAACCGCGGAGGATTCCTATGGGTGCCGATTTCGCCCGCGACACGACCGTCACCGCCCTTCCTTCCGCGCCAGGGTGGTACACCGCGGACCTCCCGGATTCATGGAGCTTCAGGACGCCTTCGGGCGGAGTGCTCATGACGATCGCCCTTCGTGCGATGCAGGCCGAGCTGAGGGATCCGGCGCTGATCGTGCGGTCGGCGAACACTTTGTTCTGTTCGCCGGTGCCCGCGGGGCCACTCGAAATCCGCGTCGAAGTGTTGCGTCGTGGGAGCGCAGCCGCACAGATGCGCGCCGGGCTCTCCTCCTCGAAAATGCCGGGACCTGGCCTGGAGGTCAGTGCGACCTTCGCGCTCGATCGCGACGGCCCGGAGCTGCTCGACTCCACGCCGCGCAAAGGACCTCGACCCGAAGACGCGATCCCGCTCGGCGAGCCGGGCGATTGGGCTTACTTCAAAAACTTCGAGATGCGTTTGGCCGAAGGGAACGAGTGGTGGAAGCCGGGATGGAGCGCGTCGAAAGAAGCGCGTTTTTCGCGGTGGATTCGTTATCTCGAAGATCCACGCGGCCCAGACGGCGCGCTCGATCCGCTGGCGCTCCCGCCGGTCGTCGATCTGATGCCCACGGCGTTGTTACAAAAGCTCGGTCCCGATCATCCGCGTTATTTCGCGCCGAGCTTGGATCTGACGGTGCATTTTCTCGAGCCTGCACGGACGCCGTGGATCCTGACCTCTTCCCATGTTCGGTTTGCGCGCTCCGGATATGCGAGCGCGGACGTCGAAGTATGGGATGAAGACGGGCGCCTCGCAGCGTTCGCGACGCAGACGATGTTTCTCAGGCGACGTCGTCCCTGATCGAAGGATCAGCCAACGAAATCGCGCCTTCGCTGTTTTGAAACGACAAGGAGCCGTCGAGCTCCTCACCCGCAGTGAGCGACAAACGCCCGCGTTCTATCGGGCCAAAACGACCTTCGATGCGCGCGATCGCCGAACGCGCAGACAAAGCGAGATCGCGCGCGCCGTGTGTTCCGATCCGTCCCAGCTTGGTGATCGCTTGTGGTGTCCCCGCTTTACCGAGCGCCTGCACCGCCGCGAAGCGTACTTCGAGCGAAGGATCGGCGAGCAAAGAGAGCAGCAGATCTTCGGCGCGTGTATCTCCGATGAGGCCGAGCGCATGCGCGATGATCGCGCGCAGATCGTCGTCTGCGGCGACATTTCGCGCGAGCGCCACCAACGCCGGCAACGATTCCCGATCTTGAAGACGCCCCAGCAGCTCCGCGGCCGTGCGCACCAGTGGACCGAAACGTTGCGTCAACGCGCGCCGCAACAAAGGTAAGGCGCGTTCCCTCGGGGCCTGTCGCGCCAAATGATGAAGCGCCATGGTCCGCAGGCGGATCGTCTCCGTACGTTCTTCCGCCACTTCTTCGAGGAAGGACCAACCTTCTTCACCGCGCCGCACCGCCGCGAGATATTTGATCCCGCGCTCCGGTGCATCCCACGCGCTCCGCAGCGCTTCTTCCGCTTCGCGCGTGCTCGAATGTTCGCGGAGCAACACGTCGAGCGTCTGATAACGCGCGGCCGTGTGGGGCTCGCTCATTGCGTTCGCCAACAGTCGTGCCTCTCGTTTGGTGTCTTCGGCGAGCAGATCGCGCGAGAGGTCGAGGAGGCGCGATGCTGTCCTTTCGATCGCTTTTCCATGCATGAGCGGCCCGAAGGTGGTCATCGCCAACATGCCTTCGCGGATACGGATCGACCCTTCGCTGGAGAGCGCGATCAGACGATTGCGGATCCCGGCGTCGAGCTTCACGGAGACTTCGCTCGGATTCATACAAGAGACTTCGAAGTACGCGTCGAACTCCGGATCGAAGGTGCGCACCGGCGACGCGGGAGGGGTTAGGCGCAGATCGCGCGTGACGATCTCCATGTGCGCCGGCAGCTCCTTCGACGAACGCACCGTGAAGCTGAGCCCGCCCCGGCGCGCGGTTCTGGGATCATTGTCCGGCTCGATGCGCAAACGTCGATCATCGAAACTGCCGCGAAGTGACGGCGCGTAAAAACCGCCCAAGGAGTAGTGGCCGAGCTTGAGCGAAGCCTCTTGGAGGACCGGCGCGTGCGCGCGACCGTTGTGGATCCGGCGCAGAGCTCGGGCGATCGAGCGCAGCAAGGAGTACAACATCACCGCGGGCAGCGTGGTGAAGCACAAGAGCAGCAAGATCGCTGTCAGGTACCCAATCAGCATGAACGTTCGGACCGGCCTGTTGCTGAACGCCATCATACCGGACTTGATTCCCCTTCGTGCCTGACCAAAGCTGGAGAGCGTGGAGCTCGGTGGAATCCTCGCGATTATCGCCGGGATCGCGGTGTTGCGTTGGGTGGTGTCGCCGTGGGTGCGCACCCGGCTCGGCGGCCCGCCGGAGCTCGAAGCGGGTTGGAACATTGCGCTGCGCCGTCTCGCGCTCGAGGCGTCGTTTCTCCGCCAGGGCCTCTCTTGGGCGAAGGTGGTCAGCGTTCCGATCAAAGATCGTTTCGTCGACATCACGGCGAGCTCGCGCGGTGATTCACAAAAACCGGGCGGCAGCCGTACCTCCTTGTCACTCGATGCGAGCGGTTTGCTTCCTGCGAGCTTGCGCGCCGTCGGCCGTTCGCGTTTCGAGGCGGAAGATCTCCGCGAAACACGCGAGGCGAGCGGTCTTCCTTCGAGTGACGTCGAGCTGTTCACCGACGCGGTGGAGCTCACCGGCAACGACGCGTTGCTCGCCTCGCTCTTCGACGAAGAGACGCGCACTTTGTTGAAGGTCTCTTTGTTCGAGCTCGGCTTTCGTGTCGAGCACGGTTTCATTCGTTACGAGGCCGACGATCTCGACAACAACTATATCCACCTGGTGCAAGTCATCTCGCGGATGCAGCAGCTCGCGCAGGCGCTGGCGATCGAAGAAAGCGATGTTTTCCCGCGTCTACAGCAGATCGTGCTCCACGAACGTTCGCCTGCGATCCGCGCACACGTCTTGATGGTGATGGGTTTTGCGTTTCCGAAAGATCGCATGGAAGCGATCTATGAAACCTCCCGCACCGACGCTTCTCCCTTGGTGCGCCTCGAAGCGTTGAGCGGGAGCAAGACGGTGAGCATGAAGGATGCGCTCGACGTGCTGACTGATCCTTTGGCCAGTATGAAGACGCAGAAGGATGCGATCCGTTTTGCGCTCCGCCGATTTCGCCGCGATGACGTGGAAGCGGCGCTCTACACGTTGTTCGCAGAAGTGAGCGGTGAGCTTCGTTTGGTCGTCATGGAAGCGCTCGGCCGTTTGAAGTCGGAGCGCGCTGCACCGAGGCTCGCCGAGCTGCTCGCCAAGGAAGATACGGCGACACGGATCGCTGCGGCGAACGCGCTCGGTTTTCTCGCGCTGCCGGAGTCTGCGGACATGCTCCTTTTGCAGCTGCAACATCCGCGGGAAGAGCTGCGCTCTGCGGTGGTGCGGGCGCTCGGTGCGTGTGGGACGATCGCCTGCGTTTCAGCGGTGCGCGCAGCAAAGGTGCCACAGAAAGTCGTGGACTCGGCGGTCGCCCGGATCGTCGGACGTCACGGTTCGCCGCTTTCGGGAGCTCTTGCGCTGACCGCGGGCGACGGCGGTGAGCTCGCGCTGTCTCAGGCGGAAGGTGCGCTCTCGAATCCGGACGAAGAGTCGCTGGAGCGCTGATCCCGCGAGCGCTAGGTCAACCATCGGATGGCTCGCCCGTGTTTTCCGCGGGATTGATGATGCTGCATGCGCTCCATACCGATCGTCTGCGCGATCTTCTTCTCGTTCGCCTCCTGTACCAAAGATCAGCCGGGAACGCTCCCTGATCCAACGGACAGCGGTGTCGATCCGAGCGCCGATAGCGGCGTCGTGATTTTGGATGCGGGCACGATCAACATGCCGGCGTACACCAATCTCCGCATCGCGCCCCAAAATCCGGTGTTGGTGGTGACGAACGGTGTCCCGGCCGCGCAGGACTTCGAGCTCTTCGGCACGCCGGCCGCGACCGGCGTCGAAGAGAAGATCGCCGCGAACGTCTTGTGGCGGACGAACGACGATCGCATCGGCGCGTTCAGCAGCGAGACCACGCCGCGTTACACCGCGAACGGGGATCGTTCGGGTACGGCGGTGATCGAAGCACACGTGATGATGATGGTCGTCTCGACCTCGATCCGCGTCGAGCTCGCCATGGTGCACACCGAAAACGGCGCGCCGAACGATGCGGAGACCAAGTTCACCGGACCTGCGGTGAATGATCCGGCGCGGGCGGCGTCGATCGTCTATCCGAACGATCGCGCGATGATCCCGAAGAACCTGGTCCCGATGTTGATCCAGTGGGACGCACCCGCGGGCGTGGATCTCTTTCGCGCGAAGCTCTCTGCGCCGAACGTCACGGCGACGGTCTACACGGGCGGCCGCGAAGTGAAGATCTCCAAAGAGGCTTGGACGAAGCTGCTCGAAGCTGCGGCGGGCTCGCAGGTGGTGCTCGAGGTCGCGGGCGTGAACAGCGCGTCGCCGGCCGAGGTGTTCCTTGGGCCGAACGTCACCTTGGACATCGCCGACACGCAGATGCGCGGCACGATCTATTATTGGGCGGTCAACGTCGGTCGTATCCTGCGCATTCGTCCGGGCGCGGAGACCTACGAAGATTTTTTCACGCCGCCGCCCGCTGCAGACGGCAACACCTGCGTTGGTTGCCACACGCTCTCGCGCGACGGCAGCCGCATGGCGTTCGAGTATTACGGTGGTTGGCAGTCGTCGGGGATCGTCGACGTGCTCGCGCCGAATCCACCGCTGATCATGCCGGGAATCATACCTGCGAACTTCTCCGCCTATAACGCGAGCGGGGATCGTTTGTTGACCGCGCTGAGCGGCGTGCTCCAGATCCGCGATCCATTGAATGGAGCCATGCTGGAACAGCTCGAGCTCGGCGGGGTGCTCGGGACACATCCCGCGTGGTCGCCGGACGGCGCGACGATCGCCTATGTGTCGCAAGTCCCGGGGCAAGCGTTCGGCGACATCGACTTCTTCGTTTCTGATCTTTCGATCATTCGCGACGCGAGCGGGACGCGGATGCCGCCCGAGGTGTTGGTTCCTTCGAATGGAATGGCGAGCTCCTATCCTTCGTTTTCGCCGACGGGATCGAAGATCGCGTTCATGCGCGGCCCGTACAGCCGCTCGCATACGAGCTACGATCCCAACGCACCGAGCGCGATCTCGCCGGCCGATCTCTACATCGCGCCGATCGATCGTTCGACCGCCGAGGTGAAGCTCGAACGGGCCTCCGCCGCGGGCCAAGCGTATTTGCCGGCGTACAGCCCGTTCTCGGGCGCGGGTGTCACCTGGCTCGCGTTTTTCTCGCGCCGCGATTACGGCAACGTCACCAAGGGAACGGGCCGCCGTCAGATCTGGGTGACCGCGATCGACGAAGGCGCCGCACCGGGCAGCGATCCTTCCCACGCTGGGTTTTGGCTCCCCGCACAAGACGCCACCACCGAGAACATGAGCGCGTATTGGGCGCCCGATCCCTGCCACAGCGAAGGAAGCGCCTGCGTGCTCGACGACGATTGTTGCGGCGGCGCAGTGTGCCGCCCCGACGCGTCCGGCGCGCGCGTCTGCACCTTGCGCGAGAACGCCTGCCGCGAGATCGGCGAGCTCTGCGCGGACAACAGCGAGTGTTGTCCCGGGACGAACATTTCCTGCACCACGACCGCGGAAGGCCCCCGCTGCGCGATGACGCAGTTGTAGTACGATACCTTCGATGCGCCCGTTCGGGCTGATGCTGTTCGCTGGTTTGCTCGCCGCTTGTGGCGGGAGCCTCGATCGCCGCGACGGTGCATTGCTCATCGAGCTCAAAGGTGTCCCCGCGGGCGCCGACGAATTTAGCGTCACCGTCGCCACCGAGAAACAAACTTTCGCTGCGACGTTCGCGCGCCGTTCCCAAGACGTGATCAACGATTTCAGCGCGGTTCCGATCGGCCGCGCAACTTTGGGGATCGTCGTGCGCAGCAGAGGTCGCGCGCTCACTTCGCGGCAGAACATTTCCGTGGAAGTGCTCGAGAACAAGACGCAGTTGGTGATCGTCGAGTTGGCGGCGGGTCCGGAGATCAGCATCGTCGAGCCCGCGGAAACTTCGGTGCGGCGTTTTTCGCAAGGCAACGTGGAGATCCGCGTGCTCCGCGTAGACGAAACGGTGCCTACTGATCTTTGGATCAGGGTAGGGACCAGCACCATTCCGCATACGATCGAAGGCTCGGGGTGGACCGCGTCCATCGACCCGAAGATGTTCGTGACGGCTCCGCCGAGCAGTTTTTGGATCGACATCGAAGCGTGCGCCGCGGGCGATCGCGTGGCCTGCACGGTAACCCGGCGTGTGGTGATGATCGAACGGCGCGCCTGGAAGATCGATCTGCCGGTGATCCGCGCGCGTCCGGCGATCTCCGGCGGGACAGTCGTCGTCGGCGATCGCCAAGGCGGCTTACACGTGGTGTCGCTGGAGAGCGGCGAGGTTCAGCGCGTGTTGGCGCTCGACGGTCCGCTGACCCGGCCGGTGTTGATCGCGGCGGATCTGATCGTCGCGCTCGATGGAGGCGGCGTGTTGCGCGCGCTCCCTTTGGCCGGAGGTGCACAAGCTTGGTCCGTCGAGCTCGGCAGCGAAGCGAGCGCACCGATCTACGACGAACAAAAAGATCGCATCCTCGCGGGTGCCGGTGCACGTTTGGTGGCGATCGATCTTTCGAGCGGTGAGCTCCGCGAGCTTCATGTCTTCGAGAACACGATCAGTCGTGCGCCGCTCGCAGATCAGTATGGCGCCGTCGCGGCCGATGATCGCGGGAAGGTGATCTTCTTCGACAGCGGCGATCGCGTGGAGAGTGAAGCTCAGCTCGACTCAGCGCCCGCAGTACCGCCGATCCGCCAAGGCGCGGACACGATCTTCTTCGACGATCGCGGCGCGATGTATCGCTTTCCGTCACCCGGCAAGACGGCGCTCGTCTTAGCGCCGGCGCCGTATCACGCTCCGGTGCTCGCGGGCGACACCATCGCGGTGGCGTTCGGCGATCGCGTGGCGTTCATCCGCGGCGAGGAGGCGACGATCATCGAAGCGGGCGGTCCGATCACCGGTGCACCGCTGACCTGGCCGGAAGGACAGGCGGTGTTGATCGGTTTGAGCCGGCCCCCGGTGGTGAAGTTGATCTCCGAAGACCGCAGACAACGCGTCGTGTCGAGCACCGGCGGTGCGCCCTTACCCGGGTTGCTCCGGGAATCGCCGCGCCAGGTGCTGGTCCCGCAAAACACGGGTGCGCTCGAGATGTTCGAGCTCGAGGAGAGCTTCTTTTGAACACCTTTAGCCAACACAGCCGGCCCGTTTGTAGGTCCCTTCCAATGCGGCTCGTGGTGATCGCGGTCGTCGCGATCGGCCAGACGGCCGGAGCGGATGACCTGGTGATAGCCATCGACCGAGACACGACCATCGCGCCAAGCGCCGTGACGCTGACCGCGAGCATCACCTCCGGTGATCCCATTCTTTCTTATCAATGGAGCGGTTTGTCGCAGTCGCCGCGCTGCCGCGAAAAATCGTGCAGCTTCGCAGTGCCGCTCGCGAGCTGCACCGCCGTCGAAGTGGAGGCGTTCACCGCTTTCGGCGAGACCTTGACCGCGACGAGCGCGGTTTGTGCGACCGACGAAAATGGAGCTCGCGCACCCTCATTGCGCCTCACGTTGCGAAACGGCCGCGCCGAGACGGTGATCAAAGAAGGTGACGCCGGGCTGATCTTTTTGCGTTCGTGGATCGACGGCGTCGAGCAGCTCGAACAACCGGAGAGCGTGCTCCTCCCCGATACGCCCGGATGTCATGCGGTCGATGTGTTGGCGGCCGATGAAGGCGGGCGCATCGGTATCGCGCAAAAAACGATCTGCAGCGGCGTCGACGATCCGCAGCTGTGGATCGGCGGACAACCGAACAACTTGTTGCCGGTGTTCGAGTCGTTCTCCATCTGTTCCGTCAGCGCGCATCCGCTCGGTCTCGAGCTCTCGCGGACCGCGGGCGAGACGATGCTCGATACCTGCGGTTCGATGCGCCTCGCGCCGAAATCGATCGAGCACCAGTTTGTCTCGGCGGTCGATCCGCGGGGCGTAACAACAACGGGGAGCGCATTTTTCGCGGCGTATTCTGCGGAAGGTCCCCGGACCTTGTTCTTCGCCGTCGCGCCGTCGCGCCTATCCTGGACGAACGGACGCGCAGGCTCATTCACGCTCTCTTTGTATGGTGGTGTGCCTCCGTACGAGCTCCGCGGCATCTCGACGACCAGCATTGAAGAGACTCCGGATCTGCTCCGCGTGGGGCTCACAGTCACCTCCGCGGTCGGTCCGCACGACTTCCCGCTGACGATCACCGATGCGCGCGGTTTAGAGGCGAAGGTGATGCTCGAGGTGACGGTGAATCCAGGATCGATCGGTCCCGATCCAGGCTTTCCTGCAGATACTACTGCCGCGTGCAACCATACGCGCACCGATCGCGAGAGCTCGGCGTGGCTCGCGCTCCTCGCGTTCGCCGTTCTTCTCTGGAGACGCCGGTGATCTTTCTCGAGAGCCGCGAGCTGCTCGACGGGTTCCGCCGCGGCGACAAGAGCGCGTTGCTCGCCGCGTACCGCCACTACGTGCGCGACGTTTCGCGTTTTCTCACGCGCGGCTTCACCTTCGACTCCGAAGGTCGCGGCTGCAGCTTCCGCGGATTTCGCGGTGGGTATGAGATCGAAGCGGCGCTGCAAGAAGTTTTTCGCCGCGCATTCGAGGAGCGCGCGCGTCTCGCTTACAACGGCATCGATCCCTATCGCCCCTATCTGTTGCGCATCGCGCGCAACCTGGTGATCAACGATCTCAAAGCGCGCCAGCCGATCCTTTTTCGTTTCCGGGTCGGCCGCCCGGTGATCATTCCCGAAGCCGAACAAAACGAGCTCGAGGAACATCTCCAGGTCGAACAGACCCCCGAAGAATTGCTCGAGTCGCGCGAGGTGCAACAGCTGGTCGCGCGGTTCAAAGCGGAGCTCGACGAGCGCAGCTTGGCCGTGTTTCGCGCGCGGTTCGAGGAAGCGTTGTCCGCTGAAGAAGCGGCGAAAAAATTGGGCCTGACCCGTTCGAAGATCCGCACCACCGAGTCGAAGGTGCGCGCGACTTTCCTCGAATATATGCAGTCTTCGGGATACCTCACGAGCTACAAGCTCGACGGCAGCGAGAGCGCGAGGGACATCGCCACCGCCGTGATCATCCTCCTCGTCTCCGGGAGCACGATATGGTGAACGTCTGTGCCGGCGGCGAGGGCCGTCGTTTTGTCGACGCGCGCTTTTTGCGTCCGCTCGCCGATCGCGAGCGCGTCGAGCTGGAAACACATCTGTCCAGTTGTGCGTGGTGCGGCGAACGTTACCGCAAGCTGCAGCTCGCGGAGCGGGTGGCTTCGGTCGGCGTCGATCGCGCCCTCGAAGAACCTTCGGCGCTGGAGATCGAGCGTATCGCTCAAGACCTTCACCTGGTCGAAAGTACAGGTCAGAGCTTGGGTTGGTGGCGCGCGCTGCGGGGCTCGATCGCCGGTTATTCGGCGGTGATCGCGGTCGCCGCAGCGGTGGCGATCTTCTTCGCGATCCGCCCGCCGAAAGAGGTGTTGCTGGAGCGCGGTGGTGCGGCGGTGGGCGTCAGCTTTTCCGCGTTCGTGATCGCTGCCGACGGCGCGATCCGCGCGCACGAGCCCGCAGTTGCCGTATCCAACACGGATCACCTGAAGCTGCGCGTCTCCTGGAGCGCTGCTGCGCCGCGGATCGTTTACGCGGTGGTCGCCCTGTCCGATGGTACAGTTGAGCTCGCGGAGCTCGGTGAGCCGAGCGGTGCGCCGACGGGTGCAACGGTGCCCGGTGCGATCTCTATGGCGAAGGTTCCCGCGGAGGGCGCCGAGCTCTGGGTGGTCGCCTCCGACGAACCGCTCGATCCCGAAGCCGCCAAAACTTTGGCGCGCGAACACGGACAACGTTTTCGCCTGTTGTTGGATCCCGCAAAATGAGCACGCTCGCCGCCGCGGGCTTGCTCGCGCTGCTCTCCATCAACGCTCCGCTCGGCGCGCACAAAAGTGCGGTGATCGTCGGCGTGAATGAGCCGTTCGATGGGACGATGAGCGCGCTCCGCTACGCCGACGACGACGCGGCCCGTTTCTTCGAGATGCTGGCGCCCGAAGCGGAGCACCTCGAGCTGCTCACTTTGATCGATGCCGAGAGCCAGCCGCTTTACATCTCCGCGGCCGCTGCGGCGCGTTCACCGGATCGCAAGAGCCTCTACGCGGCGCTCGATCGCGCGGAAAAAGCGAGCACCGCCGCTCGCGAAGCGGGACGACGCACGGAGCTCTATTTCATCTATACGGGACACGGCCGCATCGAAGGCGGCGAGGGCCAGATGAAGCTCAAAGACGGCGCGCTCTCCCGCACGGAGCTCACCGAACGGGTACTCAAGTCCGCGGCCTTCGATCGCATCCACGTGATCATCGACGCCTGCAACGCCTATCATCTGGTCAGCGCACGCGGCGCAGACGGCTCGCTGGTGACGAAGTCACTCGACGCGGCGTTCGATCGTTTCGTCGAAGAACATGCGCTCGATCGTTTCCCGTCGGCAGGATTCGTCTTGTCGACCAGCGGCGCCGGCGCGACCCACGAATGGTCGCGTTATCAAGGCGGCGTGTTCAGTCACGAGATCCGTTCCGCGCTCGCGGGTGCCGCCGATGCGAACGGCGATCAACGTGTGGACTACACCGAAATGGAGGCCTTCCTCGCCGCAGCAAACATGGCGGTGCCGGAGCTCAAGGGCCGGCCCAAGGTGTTCGTGCGGCCACCTGCCCTGGAACATGCCGCCGCTCTGTATGCGCCGGCCAAAGACGCGCCCGCGGTCGAGCTTCCGGCGATGCTCGCGGGCCATTTTTTCCTCGAAGACGATCGAGGGCTTCGTTACGCGGAGCTGAACAAAGCGGAAGGGTACGCGGTCTCCTTACGTCTCGTTCCGCGCGCCAAATATCAGCTGCTGCGCGCGGGCGGCGGAGAGATCGCCACCATCGACGCGCAGGATCCACACTTGCGGATGCCGATCGCCTGGCCGGTCGAAGAAAGAGCGCTCGCCCGCACCGAACGCGGAGGCGAAGCACCTTCGGGCGCGTTCTCGGAGGCGTACGGCCCGCGTTTCGTCGACGGCTTTCGCGCGGCAAACAACGGCGTGGTGATGAGGAGCTCGCTGGTCGAAGATCCGTTGGTCGGCACCAAGTTGCGCGTCGGCGGCATCTTGCTCGCAGCCGCCGGAGTGACCGCTGCGGTGTTCGCGGTGTCCGAACGTATGGCGCTCGATCGTGAGCACGCTCGTTATTCGAGCACCTTCAACGATCCCGAAAAACAAGAACACGGCGCCCGCGTGGAAGATCACCGAAAGAGGATGATCGGCTTCGCCATCGCCGGAAGCGCCGCGCTCGCGTTGGCGACGACCATCGCCGCTTTCGATCTCGCCGACTAATCCGAGTCGACGAATCCGAGTCGACGAATCCGAGCCGATTAATGAGCGCCGACGAGCTTGCGCGCGACCTCTTCGCTCATCCCCAAGAACCCCTCGGCCTCACAATCGCCCTGCGCCGAGGACGCGGCCATGGTCACTTCGGCGCGCAGATCGATCAGCTCCGTATTCAACACACAACGTTTGCCGAAACGGGTGATCCGCGCGCGCAAGATGTGGCTCGCAGCCAACGCCTTACCGAGCTCGATCTGACAAGAATCGTCATAACACTCTTTGAAGCTCTCACTCTTCAAGTTGGAGATCTTGTCCTTCAATGCACGTTCTTGTGCACTGCGATCGATCGTCTTCACTCCATGTTGTGCGATGAAGATGCGCAGTTGGTCACCGAGGTTTCGCACCAGACCGGGCTCGATCGCTTGATTCGCCCGACTCGCATTACTGTCCTCGACGTCCATCACGGCGATCACCCAACCTTTGGCGGCGAGGCTGAGATCCTCGATGACCACCGGTTTTGCGGGCTCGATCCGCACCGGCGGAACCTGGGTGCCGTCGTCTTTCATCACCAATGAAGGTGTCGCGTTCGGATCGAGCAGGAATTCGAGCTTCGCTTGCTGCGGCGCACGCAGAATAAGTGTCGTGTCTGGAAACGGCTGAGCACGCGCAGTGTATGTATAGTTTTGGCTCTCGGGGATCGTCTTTCGCTCTTTGACGGAGTCGCCGGATAAACCGTAGATCAGCGCAGTCAGCAGCTCCGGGATACCGGCGAGCCCGATGACGTACGCGCCGCCGAGGGTCATGCCCACGCCATCGCCGGAAGAGATCATCGCCGCGCCGATCGCGACTTCGATCAAGCCACCGAGCGCCAGGCCGAGCGCGTTCGGATCCTCAGTCGTCACTTCGACTTCGTAGGTCACCGTATCGATCAACGGTGACGCGCCGAGATTCATGGTGTCGCCGCCGGGATTTCTGCGCGAGATCGCCGCGCCCGCCGGCTGCGAGCTCACCTGCACGACGTGTGTTTCTTTGATCCGCGTCTTCTCTTCGTCGCTCCAACCGATCGCGCTTTGGATGATGATGCCGCAGCCGGAAGAGAAGAGGGCGAGCAGCACGACGATCGGAAACAGGCGCAGCACCTTGCAACTACAGACGGAGCTCGACCCTGCCGTCAAGGCAAGCCCGAGCACTCACACGAGCAGCTCGGAAATTTGTGCGAGCCGCTCCGACGCCGCGATCGCCCGCCGGCCCAGATCGCCGATAGGATTCGCGCGGAGGTCCAGCCGGTAGAGCCGGGCGGTATAGGGAGACGCGGCGAACATCCCGGCCGAGCGATCGTCGAGCCCGTTGTTCGACAGATCGAGCGACGCCAGGCGCAAGGTACCTGGTGACTCCGCGAACACCTGTGCCGCCGTTTCACCGAGCCGGTTATGCCGAAGCGCCAGCGCCGACATCTTCGGAAGACGCCGCGAAGCGAGCAGGATCTGAAGCTCCGCCGGCTCGAGCTCGTTGTCCGAAAGATCGAGCCGCTCCAATTTCGCGAGATGCTCCGACCCGGCGATCGCCCGAAACGCCCGTGCCCCGAGGCGGTTCGTCGACAGATCGAGCGAGATCAACTGCGCGATCCGCGAAGAGCCCAACAAACGTTCGATCGCCGCATCGCCGAGCTCCATCCCGCTCAAAGACAGATGCAACAACTGTCGCGTCGCTGCACTGTCCGCAAGGACAGTAGCGATATCGAGGCCCGCCGGTACGACGTGTTTCGCCAGCACCAAAGCGCGCACCAAACCGTACCGTGGATCGACCTCTCCCTCGACAGCGCGCAGCCACCACTCGATCGGCGCGACGCGCAAGGTACTCGGCCAGCGACATACATATTTGTCCGCGAACGAAACCATCTCCTCGAGCTTCTCCGGTGTCGAGATCTCGTCGAGGCTCTCGCAGACGATGCGCCAATTCTCCAAGCTCGGTCCGTCGTGGATCGCTTGGCGCACCATGTTCACACGCCGGCGCCGGAGATGATCGCTTTGGATTTCGATACACGTTGATCGATCACCCGTTGAATGAACGCCATGGCATCCGGCCGCGAATGAACGATCTTCTGGAACGCGGCCGCCGGCAGCTCGATCGCCCAACATTTTTCGGTGGCGCGCACCGTTCCCATGGCCGGGATGTTGGTGAGCAGAGAAATTTCGCCGGCGATGTCGCCGGGTGAGAGCTCACCGAGCTTCGTGGTCCCGGTGGGGAGCGTGCGCAGGACCTCTGCTCGGCCCGCGAGCAAGATGAACAACCCCTCGGCCTTCTTGCCCTGCTCGATGAGCAGCGCGCCCGTGTCGGCCTCGAGGAAACGAAAACGTTTCTTGAGGTTGGTGCGGTCACTGTCCGAGAGGACAGTAAAGAGCTGGTTCGTGGAGAGGAGATTTTCCACCGAGCGATCGCGGAAGAAGCGCAATAAAATGCCTAAAAACAAGGGGTCTGTGGCGATCAGCTTGCGCACGATCTCTCGGTCGATGGCGATCAGCTGCGCATCTGAGAGAGCGGTCAGCGTCGAGCTGCGCGGTTGATTCGTCAACAGCGCGATCTCGCCGAAGAACTGTCCTTCGCCGAGCTTGGCCACACCTTTTCGCGGCGGCCCTTCGTCGATGACCCCCATCGTTCCGCCGGCGATCACGTAAAGCGCATCGCCCGCGTCGCCTTGATGAAACAACTCTTGGTCTTTCTTCAGCTCGACGAGGCGCGCGTTCATCAACAGACTTTGGAAGGTCTTCGCATTCGTGCCGGTGAACAAGGTGCTGCGGAGCGCATCCGTCGTCTTCTGCGCCGCGAGGACCTCTTCTTCAACCGCCTCGATCAGCTCTTCACGTTCACCTTCGAGCACCAGCGGCTGATCGTCGCCGATCTCATCGTCGAGCTTGATCGCATGCAGGCCCACGCCGCGGCGCTCGGTGGCGAGCATCGAGCTCAGCTTCAAAGAGGTGAGCCCGCGGCTCTTCAGCTCCGCCTCGCGCAGATCGCGCAGCTCGGGCACGCGCAACAAGGTCTCCACGTGACGCGGATTGATCTCCAAGATCTGTTTCGACAACACCGCCGACTTGAGAATGTCGCCGCGATCCAACGCCGCACGCGCCGCACGATTCAGCGCTTCGACCGTTTCGATCATGTCGCCGAGCTGCAAATAGAGCTGCGCCGCACGGCGAGCCCATTCCGGATCGTTCTCCAGCTTCTCCAATTCGAGAAAACAATTGATCGCGCGCCGGAGGTCGCCGCGGTCCAGCGCTTCTTTGGCCTCCTCGAGAAGGTCGGTCATCGCGCCTCGATTATACACTCAACAGTATGCCGCGCGCGGGAGCGGCAAACGTCTTCGAGACCGCGGCGATATACCACTTCATCTGTTTGAGGTACTGCGGCTTCCGCTGGGTGACGTCGAAGTCGGTCTTGAAGTCGACCACAATCCACCGCGAATCCTCGAGAAAACACAGGTCGATCGAGCCGTCGAGCAACATCTGTTCATCGGTGGTGCAGATGATCGGAAGCTCGCGATGGCACCGCGACGAAGCTCGCGCCCGCTCGATCAATTTGTGTCCCAAAAGAAGAGTCACGGGGCGGATCGCCGCTGCCACCTCGTTCGCGCTCGCACCGATCATTCGACCGTGGAGCTCCGCCAGCGCGCGTATTTGCTCGGAACCGGCGTCGTAAGCCACGTCGCGCAAGACCGTGTGCACCAAAGTTCCAAAACGTGTGCCCGAAGGCCGGCCCGCCTCACGCGGCAGCGAGATGTCTTCGATCAGATAACTTCCCGGCGGTGCCGCCGGCGCCGTCATTTCCGACGCCGCAAACGGAACGATACTCTTCACCTCGCCGTGCGAAAGCGACGCCGCACGTACGTCTTTCCAGGCGTAATATGCCGCGAGCGTTTGATCGGCGACCTCTTTGGCTTTGTCGCCGAGCAAGGGCTCATTGCGCAGGCCGAAGCGCGTCGCCGCCGTCGATCCCAACAAACGTGGATCCCACCACACCACTTTGTGCGAGCCGGCGCGGGGCACGTGTTCTCCAGGACACACACCTTTCGGCTCGAGCCACGATACTTGCGGTGCTTCGCAGACGATCGAGGAATCGCCAAAAAATGCCGGACACCCCGCTGCCGGTGCACGTTTTCTCCACGCATCGTTCGCCGGATAAACCGCCGCATTCAGCGGATCGTACCAACTCTGTTGTTCGCGCAGACCGACCGAAGGCACCACCAAAATATCGCGCGCACGCGTCGCCGCGACGTAGGCCAGCCGCACGCCCTCCGCACGATCACGTTTGTGCTCCGCCTCCGAGTGTTCGATCAGCTCCCACGGCATACACCCCAAGATCTTCGTGGAATACAGGCCGATCGACGGATCGAGATAACGATCCGGATCGCGGTGCGCCAGGTTCGCGTTGATGTCCGCGAGGATTACAACCGGAAACTCCAAACCCTTCGCCGCGTGCACGGTCATCATGCGCACGCCTTCCGCACCTTCTTCGAGCAAGGGCGCTTCCGAGCTGCGCTCCGAATCCGCTTCGCGATCGAGGTGCTCCAAAAATCCGCGGAAGCTGAGCCCGCCGCCGATCTCGAAGCCACGCGCCAGCTCGATCACTCGCTGTACGTTCGCCAAAACTTGATCACCGCTGGAGCGCAGCGCAAATCCGGCGTGTGCCCGCGTGATGGCCAAAAGATCACTCAAGGTCTCGGCGATCGGTCGCATGTTTCGCTTCTGATTCAGCCGCGCCAGAATCGCCAGCGCTTCGCCGGGTACGCCGGTTTCGCCCTCGAATTTACGGAACGGGTGAAGGCGCCCGTGCGTGTCTTTGTGCGCGAGCAACACTTCATCGGGAATGGCGAACAGCGGGCCGCGCAAGGTTGCGTAGATCGAGAGCTCGTCGTCTGGATGTTCGATCGCTGCGAGCGCAGCCCGCATCGTCTCCACTTCGTCGCGCCGGTGAAAAGATCGTCCCGCGACCAAGATGTGTTGCACGCCCAGCGATTCGAGCGCCTTGGAATACGGGCGCGTCACGTCGTTGCCGAAAGAGACATAGTTGCGAAAGAGGATCGCGATGTGCCGCGGTGCGATCGGCGCCGGCGCATTTTTGTTCGCCGGATCGCGCACGGTCCAGCCGCTCTCTTTGACCATCCACGCACAAAACGCAGCGACCGCTCCCGGCAAGCTGCGCCGGATCTCTTCTTTGTTGATCCCGCGCAGATCGTTCGGCCGCGGAATCGGCAGCGCGATCACCGACGGTCGATCGTTCGGTTCGGGCGGCCCACCGGTCAGCGCCACATAACTCGGTTGGCCGGTGTCGTGATCGCCGTTCATCTCCGGCGCAAACGACGCATTCACCGCTTCTTGAATCGCGCGATTCGCACGAAAGCTGTGCGACAGATGCACCAGCCGCACGCCTTGCGACATCAAGTGATCCTTCACTTGTTGGTAGAGCACGACGTCCGCGCGGCGAAATCGATAGATCGACTGTTTCGGATCGCCGACCAAAAACAATTTGCCCGGCACCGGCCGAGCGCGACGCCAATCGGTCTCCGCCGGATCGTCCGCGGCGAGCAGCAGCAAGATCTCCGCTTGCAGCGGATCCGTGTCTTGCAGCTCATCGATGAAGATGCGCTGAAAACGTTGCCGAAAGTAGCTGCGAACGGTCGCGTCGTTCTTCAGCAGGTCGCGCGCGCGGACCAACAGATCGACGAAATCGAGCTTTCCCGCGGAGCCTTTCGCCGCCTCGTAAGCCTCTTTCACCGTCAACAGCTCGGACTGCAACACCGCCGCGAGATCCGCTTCGGTGCGTTTCTCGAAGAGCCGTAGGTCCGCGAGCAAATTCTCGCGCACCAACACCAGATCGTCGCGCGGTACGTTCGCCGAATAGCGGCCGCGACCTTTCCGTTTTCCGCGCGCCACCTCGGGGACCAAAGCGAGGAGCTGCGCTTCGAGCACGTCGTAATCGAAAGAGCGCGTCTCTCGTGCGCGATCGATCCGCAGCTGCAACGCGCGTACACATTCGGTGTCGATATAGAGCTGATCGCGCGTGTTCTCCGCGTCCGCCGAAAGTCGCGCCACCGTGGCGAGCTGATCGAGCAAACGATCGATCTCCGCATCGCGGAGAAAAGGATCGCGGCGCCACTTCGCCGAATAATCGCGCCACTCGATCAGCTTCCACGCCGCTTGTTGCAGGCGCGCAGCCGCAGTCCGGAATTCGCGTGGAGGTGCCGGACGCAACAAGGCGCGCCGCAATCCTTCCGGCAGCTCCGCGAGCTCGTCTTGCATCCAGCGATCGAAAGCACGATCGAACAGCGCCAACGCTTCGCCGTCCGCGAGCTCTGCAAAACGGGGATCGACGCGCGCCTCCACCGGCCGTTCGCGCAAGATCTCCGCACAAAATGCGTGGATGGTACCGATGCGGGCATCTTCCAGGTGAGCGATCGCGTCTTCGAGATTTTCGCGCTCCACGCCCGTCGAAACGCTGCGCGCCTGATCGAGCGCTTGGCGCAAACGGAGCTTCAGCTCACCCGCGGCTTTTTTGGTGAACGTGACCGCGACGATCCCGTCGACCTTCGCTTTGCCTGCGCGCAAAACGTTCACCAAACGAGCGACCAGCTCCGTCGTTTTGCCGGTGCCGGCCGCAGCTTCCACGAGCAAGTTTTCGTCGAGCGCGTTGCGGATCGCGTCGCGTGCGTCTTGATCGAAGAGCCCGCTCATCGAAACGTCCTCAACCGCAACAAACGTGCGAGCGGCTCTTTGTCTTTGCGCCCCGACTTCTCTTCTTCATCGGAGCTGCATGCTGCGCGAAAGTCGCAGGTGCCGCAGGCCTCGGCTCGCGGTGCCGCCGGCAAAAATCCTTCTTCGATCGAACGTTCGATGGTCTCGAACGCTTCGCTGAGTGCCGCACGCGACTCGGTCGTCACGTCGATCTCCACACGTTGGTAGTTCGTGCGCGCTGTACAATAGAACAGGCTGCCCGAAGACGCGGATCCACCCTCCAGGATCTGCTCCGCGGCCAACGCGTAGATCATCGGCTGCAGATATTGTCCGCCGCCGATGAATTCCGGTGCCGGATCCGGAAAACGCCCTGTTTTATAGTCTGTGGCGCGCAGATAACCGAAGACGCGATGTTTCTCGACGAGATCGATCCTCCCGCGCACCAAATACCGGCCGAGGATGCTCACCGGTTCGAACCTGGACTTTGGATCAGCTTCCCCGCGCCGCTTCGCACCTTCCCCGAACGAGAGCTCCGCGTGGATCGGCTCCCACTCTTTGTCGTGCGCGATCGAGGCCTGCACCCAGCCGTAGAGATCTTTTCGGAGCAGCTCCATCTCGCGATCGAAGACTCGCGGGATCGCCGGCACCAAGGTCTCGGCCCACTCCGCCTTCATACTGTCGAGCAGACGATCCATCAGCTCGATGATCTCTGCGTAGGTGCGCTGTTCCATCGGCCAAAGTTTGGCCACCTTCAGGGCACCGAACGCACGGAACAACAGGTGGTGAAACAAGGTGCCGCGCGTCTGCGGATCGAGCTCCTCCAACTTCACCGGTGTCTGGCGCGGCCGCAGTCTGTGCACCGAGCGCAGCAGAAATTGATAAGGACAGCGCGAAAAACCTTCGAGATCCGTCGCCGCATAAATGCGCTGCGAGGGTGCATGTTTCGACAGACGCGCGCGGGTTGCGTCGTCGCGCTCCACCAGGCCATCGCCGTGTTTCCATTTGTTCCGGCCGCGTCCCGCTTCCATCCGCAAGGAACGCGACAGATGCGGATTCACCGTCATCAGATAACGCGCGCGGCTTCGTAACGTCTCGTCTTCTGACCGCAAGGACAGGAGCGGATCGAGCACCGCCAGATCATATTCTGCGTCGTCGATCGCTTCCGTCGGATGTTTCGGTGCCGGCCATCCGAGCCGCGCCGAGGCGCTCGAGGCCGCACGCCGCTCCAACTCACGGACGTCGGGCAAAGCACCTTCGGCCGCACGCAAAAGATCGAGCGCGTAAAAAGAGGGGACGCGCGGTTTTCCTTCGGCCGCTTCCATCCGCGGATACGACGCAAACAAGGTCACCCGCGCCGCGCCGAGCGCCAGCGACAACAAGAGACGTTCATCTTGCGAGCGGTGTTCGCGCACGCGAAGGCGCGGCGACACCTCACGCCGGTGGATGTCGAGCAGGAGCGGATCCTCGAACGCCTTCTTGGGAAAGATCCCTTCCGCCAGACCTGGCAAGAAGACCAGGTCGAAGCTTCGTCCGGCGGCCTCATCGACGCGCCCGACGAAGACGCGCCCATACCTACGCACCGGGGGATCCGAACGCAGCAGCGTCAATCTCTCCGCGAGCACCGCGCGCACTTCATCGAGCCCGACCGGCCCAACTTCACTCATCGGCCGCAGCTCCGCGAGCACCGCCAACGCGCCGTTGGTGCGCCGCAAAGCCAACGCACAGAGCGCCGTCAGATGTTCGATCCACTCGCCCCACGTCGCTGTTCTGGGCAGCCGATCGAGGAAGCCGATCACCGGCAGCGCGAACTTTTGCAGGTGCAACAAACGATCGAGCTCACTGCGCAAACGATCGCGCTCTCCTTCGTCGTCTTCGCTCAAACCGCGATATCGAAGCTCGAGCTCTGCGCGCAAGCCGTCCAAACGCCGCGCCCAACGATCGGCGCCGCCCTCGACCACCGACGCTTCCACCAACAGTCGTTCCCACTGAAACGGCGCGCGCAAAGTTCCGTGCACCACGGCCGAACCTTCGTGCGGAATCTCGTTGTCTTCTTCTTCGAGCTCCGGCGGATCGTCGATCAACGTTTTGAAAGCCAGCTGCGCTTCGTTCTTCGACGCCACCCACGGCACACCCCGGGCTCGCGGCGCGCCGCTGTCGTCGACCGCGGGTACCTGTCCTAAAGACAAGTATTCTGCAAAACGCACCGCCGACAAACCTTCCGCACGGCACGCGAGCAACGCCAAAAGCGCCCTGCCCGAAGGATCAGGTCGCACCGTCCCGCGCGTATAAAACGCGGGGATCGCGGCGCGTGTCAGCGCATCTTCGATCAGCGGCTGATACACATCCGGGCTGCGCAAAAGTACCGCGATGCGATCGAAGGTCGAACCTTTCTCGGCCGCCGACAAGATGCGCCGCGCGATCTCCACACATTCGCGCCCTTCACCAGGCGCCGAAAAAAACTCGATCCCCGCGGGCTCCGGTTGCGCACCCAGATTGTTCGTCGCGAAAACATAACGTTGTGCGCGTTGCAGCGCCGTCTTGATGGCCGGCTCTGCGTGCGCTTCCGCCTGCACCCCGAGCGCTTCCTCCATCGCCGCGATTCCGCGCAGGTCGTGCGCGTGCAGCACTGCGAGACAGGAGCTGGCGCGCGAAGCGATCGTCGCGACCAGCTCCGCTTCCAGTGCGTAACGGGGTGCTACGTCGAGCAAGATCAGCGGCAATCCGAGCCACCGCGAGCTCTCGGTGCGCGCGACCTCTTTCGCTAAACGCAACAGATGAGCGGGATCCGCGAGGAGCTTCTTCGCCAGCTCGTCGTCGTAGATCTCGCCGAGTGTATAGAGATCCCGTCCCGCAGGACCTACCGCTTCGAGCCGCGAACGATCCACGTTCTCCAGCCGCAGCTCCGACAACGTCGCCGCCAGCGCCCGCGCAAATCCAGGTGTCTCCGCGACCGGTTGAAAATATTCGAGCGGCTTCGTGGACAACGCGCGGTGCACTGATCTTGCGACCAGGGCCTCCACGCCGAGCGAGCTCATCGCCCCGCGTTGTTCCCTCGCCAGGGACAACGTCGAAAGCTCGGCCGCGAGCTGCAACAAGGTCGTGCGGTGCGCGCCCGCGACTCCACCGCTCGCTCCGCAGGCAAAACGCGCAAAATCATCGGCCGCGCGCCGCGACGCACCGATGATCAACACCTCGCGATCGCGGTGTGCGAGCAGCTCGGCCTTGGCCAGCTCCAGCCGCGCAGCGTTCGCGTGCGAAACGATGAATCGCGAAGCCCCCAACCTTTGGCATCATTCACGCGGAACGGATGAGATGGAAGAGGAAAGGGCTATCGTCTTCGATCAAGAAATGCCCGGTGTCGCGCACGATGAAGGTGAAATCGCGAGCATGCACCCGCCAGGGTTCCATCAGCGCGGGTCGCGCCAGCGGATCATGTTTTCCGGCGACGGCGAAAAACGGCACCGAAAGCGGCTCTTCTTCGTGACAGCGGTATTCCGCGAGCAGCTCGAAGTCCGCGCGGATCGCCGGTAAAACGAGCGCCGCGAGCTCGGGATCCTCGAACGCCGCCGAAGACATCTTCGAGCCCAAGCTGCGAACGAAATCGATCAAACGCCGATCGGGGAGCTGGTGGATGAGCTCCCCGTTCACGCGCGAAACGACCTCCAGATCCTGCGGCGCAACGAACGCCGAGACGATGATCTTCTCCGGCATGGGCCACGCTTCATGTCGAAACAGCCGCGCCAGCTCGAACGCCAAAAGTGAGCCCATGCTGTGGCCGAAAAAAACGTAAGGCAGATCCAAGAGCGGCTCGAGATCGACGGCCAGCTCTTCGACCAAATCTTCGGCACGCGTCAGATTCGGCTCGGCGATGCGGTGCCCGCGTCCGGGAAGCTGCACCGCGACGAGCTCGATGTCCGGCGCGAGCTCCTTTGCCCAAGGCACAAAAGAGGAAGCGCTCCCGCCGGCGTGCGTGAAACAGAAGACCCGTTTTTTCGCCTGCGGCAACGTCTTCGGCCGCACGATCGCGGTCGGGCTCATGGTGCAGCGGCGATCGACGCCAAGCTCCACGCGCGGCTCATCGCACGCGATTCGAGCGCCGCGGCCAACGCGCGGGCCTCGGCGTACGTTTCATCCGGCGCTTCAGTTCCACCGACCGAGATCTGCACGATGCCGCCGTCGATCCGCTGCTGCACCACGGGCGCGCTGAGGATCTCTCCGTCGATGACGATCGCCAGCTTGCGCTTCACCATGCGTTCGGTCGCATCCGCGAAACGCCGCGCGCCTTCGGCCGTGAGCTCCACCTGTACGTAAGGACGGTTGGTCTGTGGATCAGTGGCCACGCGCGCGTTCCGCACGTCTCTTTCGGTCAACGTCGCGGGATCGAGGATCCACGCGGAATAGGAGCCGCCGTCCTCATCGATGCCGACCTCACTGTCCTTTGGTACAGTAGAGCACAACACTGCGATCTCCTCCCGCGTGCGCGCGACGTAATACGGCGTCCCATCGTACTCCTGGCGCACCTCGAGGTTCGGATGGCGCTGACTGGTCTCTTGGTCAGGTCGGAGCGAGCCTTGCGCTTGGGCGATTGCGGCGATGGTCAGCTTCCCGCGCGATAACACTCGCGAGAGCGCATTCTGCAGCTCTTCGCTACCGGTCAGCTTCAAGCGGATCCGTCCGGGAGCAGATTCGCCGATCTCGGCACGGACGCCGAACGCGCGCAGGCGCTGCACCAAGATCGGCGCGTCGCGGCCGCCGTCGCCGCCCTCGGCCGCCAACAACACGTCGAATTCGGCGCTGCCTTCGAAGCCGCGCCCGCGCCCGAGGAAACGCGAGAACGTCGCGTCGCGATCGGTGGAGATGGCTACGGCCACCGGCATGATCGCCATCAGCGGGGCGCAGATCGCGGCGACGAGATAACCGCCGTTCAAACCGCGAGAAGGTCGCCCGGCGAGCCACACGGTGATCCCGGCTGCGGTGGCGAGCGCCGCCAAAGTATCGAGCTGCGCGACCCAGGGGAGCGGATTCACATTGTTCGCCGCCGCCACCGCCAGTGGCCTTTGGATCAGCTCCAGCGCGAGATGACCCGCGAGATAAGGCATGACCAAAAGATCGATCGGCGTGGTCAACACCAAGCCGCGTTTCAGGACCACGGGCCACTCGAGCGTGCCGCGCCGCGAGAGCGCGATGAACACCAGCGCCAGCGGAATGCCGGAGGCCAAAGCGATCAGCGTGTAGACACCTTCGATGCCATCGCGTCCTGCTCGTTGTCCGAGCTCGTGCAGCGCGGTGTACCCTTGGAGCGCGGACGACACACCGAACAAGATGAGCGGTCCACGCCCGATCCCACGCCGCGAGATCCAATCCGCGAGCGCCCAACAGATCGCCGCGCCCGCGCCGACGGTCAGCGCCAGCGTCCCGCGAAACAACAGACCTGGCCGATCGACGACCTCGACGAAACCGTAACCATAAGCTTCGAGCTGAATCGCCTGCCCAAAACCCATCGCCATGGTGACCAACAAATAAACGGCGCAGATCACCCGCGAGGCAACCTTCGGCCGGAAGAACGGTTCCGGCGAAAGTAACGCCAACAATCCGCGCAGGATGACCAATAATAAAATGCTGACGCCCGCGGTGACCGTTCCTGCCCCGAACGCACCTTGGGCATTTTCCAACGAGCGCAACGCCTCGTGATCGACACCGGGCAACGGGATGGCTCGCACTAAAAAAAACGCCACCACCGCCCCAAGAGTATGGAGCCAAGCCGCACCGCTTTTATGCGGCGGATTAGCGGTGGAAGGATTCACGATAGGCGGATTCCGAGAGTGGAATTAAATATTCGGTCACTCGAGGAACTATCTTTTCTCGAATTGCGGCGAGCGACGTTTCTCCGGCGTAACTCACGCTGGAAGCCAAATGTCCGCGAATTCTATTCAATATATCGATGACGCTCCCTTTGTAGGGAACTTGAATTTCCTGGCCCTCGGCCGGCGTGGCCAACACCGCCCGCGCGCTCTCTGCGTCGTCCGCTTCGTAGAGCGACTGCAGCACCGCCTCCGGGGAGGTCATGCCGCGATAGATCTTTTTCTTCTGCCCGGTCGCCGGATCGATGATCACGTGGCCGGGCGCTTCATCGGTGCCCGACAACATGCCGCCGAGCATCACCGTGGCGGCACCGCAGGCGATCGCCAAAAAGATATCTTTGTCGTTCTTTATCCCGCCGTCGGCGATGATCGGAACCGCGCCGCCGACCGCATGATACGCTTCACGGATCGCCTGTAATTGCGGCACTCCCGCGGCCGTCTCCAAACGCGTGCGGCAGCCGCGGCCGGGTCCGATGCCGACTTTGACCGCGTCCGCGCCGAGCTCGAGGAGAAACTTCGCGCCTTCACCGGTGCCGACATTTCCCGCGATCAATTGCAGCGCGCCGAAACGTTTTCTCAGCGCTTCGATCGCTTCCTTCATGACCTCGGAGTGTCCGTGCGCGATGTCGATGACCAACACGTCCGCGCCCGCATTCATCAGCTCCGCGGTCCGCTCGAGATAGTCTCCGTGTGCACCGATCGCCGCGCCCACCAAGAGGCGTCCCTTTTTATCCTTGCTCGAATAAGGACGTTGCCGCGCGAGAATGAGATCTTTTTTGGTGATCAATCCGCGAATATTTCTATTTTCGTCGATGACCGGTAATTTTTCGATGCGCCGCTCGAACATCAATTTTTCGGCTTCCGCCGAAGTCATATTAGGGCTGGCGGTCACCAGACGGCTCACCGGCGTCATGAAATCTTCGACGGGCCGATCGCGTTCAGCGTCCGACCACGGCATATCGCGGTTCGAGAGCAAGCCCGCGAGCTTCATCGAGCCGGGAGTTTCTTCGATCAATATTCCGGTGATGTGGTGTTTGCGGGTGAAGATCATCGCCTCGCGGATGGTCGCGCCCTTCGCCAGACAGAGCGGTTTTTCCACCAAATGCCCGTGGCTGCGTTTCACCGACGAGACTTCGCGCGCTTGGTCGGCGATCGACATGCCGCGGTGGATGATCCCCACTCCGCCTTCGAGCGCCAGCGTCTTCGCCATCTCTTTGCGGGTGACGCTGTCCATGTTCGCCGCGATCACCGGCAGCGAAACTTGAAGCGCCGAGGTCAGCGGCGAAGAGAGCTCGACCTTCCTTCGCGACTCGACGACTCCGCGCTGCGGGCGAAAGAGAAAATCATCGAACGTTCGCCCAAAAAGCTCCGATTCGACGTGCACCATGCGTCTGCTATCAGCGGCCCGCGTCCTTGAGGCAAGGTGCAACTTCGCCCTGTTTTTCGATCAGCGTCATCCGCAGCATTCCCGGTTGTCCGGTGATGGTCGCTTCGATCGAGAGGATCGCGTCTTCGCCGATCGAAACCATCGCCGCAGGAAGGTGTCCGGTCAGCCCGACCTCGACCGGACATGCTCCGGTCTGCGGGTGATATTGCCAAAACCCGTTGAAGATTGCGTAAGCGAGGAACCCATTTCCGAGCGGGTGCAGCGCGAATAACGGGCCGCCGGCGACGCCCTTCGATTCACCCCACGTGCTCCCCTCCCACTTGGTGATTCGTCCGTCCCGGTCGCCGACAAAGATTCCGATGCCCTCGAAATCGTAGAGCTCGAGCTGAGTGTCTCTCGAGGGCCGGCGTTCTTGGATCATCCCGCGGCGCCAGTGGGTCGTGCGGTCCTGTGCGCGAGCGACGTTGGTGGCGATCGCTTCGTTCGGTCCGAGCCACAACACGGAGGGGCGCGCGAGGTCGCGTTCGACCTGTATCTGATAGGGCGCTTGCGTAGACAGGGTGGTGAAACGAACGCCGTCGAAACGTTCCAGTGCACGCGAGTCATTCACCGCGAACAGCTCAAAATCGAAGCCCGGTTTGGAGGCTGTGAGATCGACATAGCGGCGCGCGCCGCCGATCCCCCGCACGGGCAGCTCCTCGAAGCCTCCCGCGATCGTCCCTCGCGCCAGACGGCCGTCGTCGGACATCAGATAGATCAGTCCATCGCCGCCGATCGCCGCCGCATGGTGCGGGGTGGTGGTGGAGACCGAGGTCAGCGGGACCTTGGAATCCATGCTCACATGCAAAAGTAATCCGCCGCGTCCGCCGATCAGAGCTGTCCCATCGGGCAGCTCGAGCGCAAAAGTGGGCGTCGTCGAGGTGCCCGCCGCCATATAAGAATGGTCGCGCCCAACCAATGGTATTCGGTACAGGTCGCACATATTATCGTCCGGAACATTCAGGCTGCGGAGCACCTTCAACCCGAGCTCGGTGAGCCCGACCGCCGGTGCCCACTCGGTCTGCTCGGATCCGTTGATCGTCGATACCGAAACCTGCTCCGGCGCGGGAACCAGCGGAGTTTCGCTCTCCGCCATGCGCAGGATCTGGTCACCCGGCTCCAACTTCAATGTCCGCAGGTCACAACACATCTCGATCGCTGTCAGCTCGAGCGGGCCCTTCGCGGCCAAGCCGGGATACTTCGGGTCTGCGAGGTCCAAGGCCCAGACGAAATCGATCACCCCGTCTCGCGAGATCAAGAGCAACATCGATCCCGAGCTCTCCGCCGTCTCCGGCAAGACAATCGGCTCCGTCCGATGACATCCCGCGAGCGCCAACAACAAGATAATGGGCCAGCGAGACAAGCGAGCGAAGTCTACTCGTCTTCGAGATCGATTTCGATATCTCCGGTCGTATCGATCCCACGATATTCGCTCTCAGAAATTCCCAGCTGCCGCAGCTTCTTCCACAGCGATTTTCGCGAAACGCCCAAAACCTCGGCCGCGAGCAGCTTGCGGCCGCGCGTGAGCTTCAATGCGCGCAGTAAATATTCGCGTTCGAATTCTTGGACCGCTTCGGCGAGCGGACGCATCCCGCTGATCGTGCTTCCGGTCCCGAGCGAGACGTCGCGTCCGGCGATCTGCGGCGGCAGATGTTCGAGATCGATATCTTTGCCTTGCGCCAACACCACTGCACGTTGGATCGTATGTTCCAGCTCGCGCACGTTGCCGGGAAACGAATACTCCGCGAGCGCGGCCAGGGCGCGCGGGTTGATCGTCTGCGCGTGGCTGGACGTCGAATATCGCTGTAATAAATATTCGACCAAAATCGGAAGATCGACGCGCCGTTCGCGCAGCGGCGGGACCTCCAAATCCAAGACGTTCAGTCGATAGTATAAGTCTTCCCGAAATAATCCCTGGGTCACCAAACAACGAAGGTCTTGATGAGTTGCGGAAATTAATCGCACGTCGACCTGCGATGACTCTTTCCCGCCGATGGGCTCCACGATCCCATTGAGCACCACGCGGAGGAGCTTCGCTTGGACCGCCGGCGGAATGTGGGCGACCTCGTCCAAAAACAAAGTGCCGCCGTGCGCCGCTTTGAAGCGACCCTCACGGGTCTTCATAATCCCCGGCAGCGCGCCGCGTTCGCAGCCGAAGAGCTCCGCTTCGATCAAATTTTCGGGAAATGCAGCGCAATGAACGATGATGAACGGCTTCGCGCGCCGGCCGCTGCGTTCGTGGAGAATTTGTGCCGCTAATTCTTTTCCGGTGCCGCTCTCGCCGGTGATCAAGACGGGCGCGTCGCTCGGTGCAAAAGTATCGACCTGCCGCAAGAGTCGAGCGATCGCTGGCGATTTTCCGACCATTCCCCCTGCTCGAATTCCGCTGACCATCCGCCGCGCGCGATCGATCTCGCGCTGCAGTCCGCGGTGCTGCACCAGCCGGGCAACGCGCTCCACCATCTCCTTTACGTCGAAAGGTTTGAGGACATAGTCTGCGGCCCCTTCTTTCAAAGCGGCGACCGCATCCGGGATAGTTCCCGCCGCGGTCATTAAAAGTACTTCGGTGGCGGGGTGTTCGGATTTTAGGCGGCGGAAGATAGTTATGCCGTCGATTTTCGGAACATGAATATCGCAAATGACGATATCAAAGAGGTGGGCATTCAAAACCGCGGAAGCTTCGGCGCCGTCACCGGCGAGACGCACGCGATGTCCGCTCGCGCGCAGTGCGTCTCCGAGTGGATGGCGAGTCGTACTTTCGCCGTCGACGAGGAGAATATCCATGCACGAGGATCCTAAAATCCACGATGTCGTGAGCGCGTTTTAGAAACAAGGTTACGTAGGTGATTAAGACGAATAATTGTCTCGGTCAGTGCGCACGCCAGTGGCAAAAGGCGACGGCACTATGTTTCACTTGGGGATCAAAAATCCGCGACGTCGTGCAAACCAACGGAGAATATCCAGCGTGGAAACGATGCCGGTGATTCGGCCGGATTTATTCACGACCGGGATACTATGCACGTGCTCATACGCCATCAGCGCAGCCGCCTGCGAAATATCTGCGTCCTCCGGGAGCCAATAAACGATCGGTGTCATTGCATCGACGGCCGTGCGGGTCGACAGCAGCTCGAGATCGAGTGTTGGGTCGGAGTCGGAGGTGTTGCTCAAGCCGAAAGGTTGCCACGCGGTCCGTGACATATTCGAGATATCGCGCAGCTCGCGAAGCACGTCGGTCTTGGTGATGATTCCGATCGGACGATCATTTTGATCGACGACAGGCGCGATGCCGATCTGTTGATCGAGCATGACGAACGCCAGCTCATCGAGCGCTACGTCGGGTCTCGCGCAAAAGACACTTCTGGTCATGATTTCCGAGACGGGTGTTTCGTCAGAGTGTCCGTCCTCGAAGAAACTGAATTCCATATGCAGGTCGTCGTCTGGCTCTGTAACGGCTTTCGCCTGCGGAACCACTGTGTGCATTCGTTTCTGCTCCTTGCGCGCGGGGAAACCGGGTCCGCACGGAATTGATCAGACTATAGAAGACTCGTGCCACTCGGCCGCGACCGGCCCGAATGACTGTCCGGGCACGGGCTCGAGGCAAATTTACCCGCGAGCCAAAGTGATCGCCGTTTCATTCGAGAGACGACCCACCTCGGTCACGTGTCCGATAGGTAACGGACGGACGGGATTGTTCGAAGTAATCCGTGTGCTGACCCGACCCACTCCGCCTCGATGAGCCAAACTATCTCGTGGCACGAGAGTTTCATTCATCTCCCTCATGGCTCTGGTCGACGTCATCGATCCCACTCTCAAACGTCGTGCATGTTCATGGACGGGTCGGGCTTCACTCCACGCGAACGATCACCATGGTCAGGCACATTCGCCGAGCACGGTCGGTGCTTATGCGAATGCGCGTTGGGTTGCGGCGACACCTGGGCTCCTCTCGGGTGGAGTGCGTGCGTTGCTCGAAAAACGGGAAGCGCAACACGCCATGGTTCTCGAGCGTGGAGATCTGAGCGGGGTGTTGTGCGCATGCGATCTGGCGAACGCCAGCCCGACGGATCCGATCTATCCGTTGATGTCGCGACGGGTGATCACCATCGACGCGCGCGCCACCGTATGGATGGCGGCGAAGATCATGGCCGAGACCGGAGTGGGATGCTTGCCCGTGACCGAAGGCGCGCACGTCATCGGGCTCGTCGATCGCGAACGGTTGCTCGAAGCCGGCATCCCGCTCGAAGCGTCGGGCGCGATCTGTTCGGCGTGCGGGACTCATCGCCACGTCCCCATCCGCGGCTTCTCGCAGACGCGGCTTTGTCTCGAGTGTTTCGACCGCGCGGCGCCGGTCCACCTCAGTGAGCACGGCGGCGTGGAGACGGGCGGAAGCGGTTGAGCTGAGCTCGGCTTTGCATCCTGCTTCTGCCGAGGCATGATTCGCGCGTGTCGCGCCGGCTCGGTCTCCTCCTCTTCATCATCGCCACAAGCTTCATCGCTGATGTCGCAGCCGCTCAAGGTGTCTTCGTGTATCCTCGCCGGCCCCAACAAAGCCGCGTTCGATACTTCGACTTCGAGTGGATGCACACCGACGTTTTGGTCGGCGAAGAAATGTCAGTCCGCGCGTCCACCATCAGCGCGCGGCCGCTGGCGTTCACCCAAACCACGACGCTCGCGGCCGACGCCGAGCCGCCACCCATTGAAACCTCGAGCACGGCGCAGCCGGTTTTAGCGAGCGCGGAAGAGCCGACGAAAGCCGGCGGCATGAAGCTCTATTTTTACACACAAGAGGATACGGTCGCGCAGCGTGCGGCGGGATCGATCACCGATACTTATCGGGAATACGTCGATAGTTTCCAATATGTGCCGCGGGAAACGTTCCCGTACGTGCTCTATTCGAGCTACCAGGAATTTTTACAGACCAGCTTATTTCCGGTCTCCGAAGGTGTGCTCGGTGTGACCAGCACCCAAGACCTGAAATTGGCGCTCCCATACTTCGGCGACTATCGACTGTTCCGCGAAGTTTCCCGACACGAAATGGCGCACCAATTCACCATCCAAAAAACACGCGAGGTGGCGGAAGAGCTGGAAGTCCGAAATCCGCTGGAACAGTTCCCGCTGTGGTTCATCGAAGGTCTCGCGGAATATTACGCAAAATCAGGCGTCGACGTCGAAGCCGAATTATTGGCGCTGGATTTGGTGCTCAACGCAAACATCGAGCGCGGATATGGATTGATCGGTTTTTTCGAGGACCGGCCCTACAGCGTGTTGTGGACCTATAAAATCGGCCAGGTCCGTGTCGCCTTTCTCGAAGATACTTATGGCGCGGGAACTATCCAGCGTTTGCTCGAATATTCGCCGCTGATGGTCGCGGATATTGGAAATCACCCGCGCGTCCCCGAATTTCCGCGTTTCGTTGCGACGGTCGTCGGCGACGAGCCGGGGATCATCGCCGGTAAGTTCGAGGCGTGGCTCAAGAGAAGGATGTTGCCGCGATATTTGGCAGCGAAACAGTCACGCGCGGACCTCTTGACGATCCCCGGTTTCGACCCGGATTTCGTGGAGTCTTTCAACGCATCGCCGAGCGGCTCGCTGATTCTCTACCGCACGATCGACTTCGAAACCGGGCAGAGCAAATTGATCCTCTTCGATCACCGCACGCCGTGGAAAGACGAGTCGGTGGCCACCGATGGAGTACCCGGCGTGGAGTCGCTGCACCCCATTTCCGGGCAGAATTATGATCTGACCGATGAGGCGTTGGCCTTCATCGCGCAAGACGGGGGTGCCGACGTCATCTACTGGGCGCCGATCGAGCACGAAGCGGCGATCGCACAGCAGGAGGCGCGTTCGCCGCTGCAGTCTTCCGATGGAAAGGTTCGCATCGATCCGGGTTGGGATCTGCGCGGCGGAAAACGGCCGGTGGTCTGGGAAACCTCGCTCGACGTCGGCGGCCGCACAAAATATACGCTCGGCGAAAAAGGGATCGTCGCCGCCTATGCGCCTTCCTTTTCACCCGAGGGAGACAAAATTGCGTTCGTCGGTCTCGATATTACGGGTGCGCGGGATATTTATATTCTCACCGGCGCCGGGACGGACGAATGGGATCTGATCCGCGTAACCGACGATGAATACGCGGAGCGTTCGGTCGCCTGGGGACCGAAGGGGATCTATTTCAGCTCGGATCGCACGCCGCACGCGATGCACAACCTTTTTCGGGTGAAGCCGGAAGCGAAGGCGGAGATCGTTCCGGTCACCAGCGAGAGCCGAGATCATTTCGATCCTCTCGTCCTGCCCGACGGGACAGTGATGTTCGTGGCGATCGAAGACGGTCGCGGCAATGCCTTCGAAGCGACCGAGTCGCAGATCATTCAACGGACTGATCTTCCGACCGGGATCTTCGATCTCGCGCCTGGTCCCGAAGGCGGGATGTGGGCGCTGTTTCAATATGCGGGCGAGCGCCGGATCGTGCGCATTACGCGCGATAAGTTCCTCAACCTCGCGGGGCCGTCCGGGCTGACGGCCGGCGGCGCCGACAATCCACTCGCGGATCGCCCGCATTTGGCGCTGGGTGACGCGGAGCTCTATCGGCCGTGGTCACCGTCGAACTGGCAGCTCGACAACGTCTTCGCGCTCGCGGGTGTCGGCGGTGGAAGTATCTTCGGTCGCGCCTACGCGACGGCGAGCGATCGTTTGCGGACGCACGGCTTGGTGTTGACGGTCGACGCGTACGGCTCGCTCGATCTCACCGACGCGCGCCTTCTCTACATCAACGAGGCGGAGCGTTTCACGTGGGGCGCGGGTCCGTTCCAGGAAGTGACCTTCCAGGTCGATCCCACTTTCCCGACCACCGTTCCCTTATTCGCTTCGGGCGAGAGATTTTTCGGTGGGTTTGGAATTATTCGATATCCCTTCGATCGTTTCTTATTCATTCAGGGTGAGCTGGCGTTCGGCGGGGTGGACTATGTTCTCGATCGGGTGACCGCGGAGAATTTGCGCAACTATCCCGGCACGCGGATCGGCGAAAATGCGCTCGACGTGTGGCGCGATCGCAATCAAGAAAAACGTTTCCAGTCCACGGCCTCGGTGAGCCTGGGTTACGACACGATCCGTTATCATCCCGGTACCGGCCCGATCACGGGGCGCTCTTTATTGCTCGAAGGAACCTTGGTGGTGCAGCCCTTCGATGACGAGGTTTATTCGACGGCGCGGATCGACCTCGAACAATATTTCCAAATTATCGGCCGAGTGAATTTCTTCATTCGAGGCGGAGCGGGCAGCACCTTCGGAGGAACACGTCCCCGGCAATTCTATTTGTCGAGCTTCGATACTTTGCGAGGTGTCGAGTTCGGGACGGACAACGCCGAATTCTTGATCGGCAAAAGTTTCTGGTTCTCGACCGCCGAGCTGCAAATTCCGTTGAACGCCATCCTGGCGCTCGCCTTCTTGACGGACATCGAGGGCATCGCAGGCTTCGACTTCGGAGGCGTGGGCACCGGCATCGACAAGCTCTGGGACAAACGAGTCCTAAACCTCGTGCTCGGCTTCAACTTCGGCTTAGGCCCGCTCGTCCTCCGCTTGCACTTCGCGAGGCCCTTCGACATCGGTGCCGGCAAGCCGAACAACAGCGGAGACTGGGTCACCAACTTCTCGCTGGGCTGGCTCTACTTATAATTTTGGCGCGTGCCGCGTTCCTCGCTCGTCCTGGCTCAGCCGTAATTGAGCCACCGAAAAGATAGGACCGAAACACCGAAAGGTTAGGGTGGGGTCCATTGCTTGAGCCCCGAATTCTTGCGGGATCGCTGCTGCGAACGGTACTTCTGTTCGTATGTCTGTGGTCCTTGAGCGGTTGACGATCCGTAAATTCCGGAACGTCGAGCCGATCCCAAGCCCGATGTAAAAGAAGCGCTGTCGCGACTCATCGAGGTCACGCCTTTCTACAGCATCGAATCCTGGCAAAGTCGTTTGCAAACGTGGTGCAGGCTCTCCGCAATATTCCAGCCCTTCACGCTGCATTCGCGACATAAGCGCGGCTCATCGGCCCAACCTCAAATTCCTTTCGGTGTTTCGGTCCGATCCTTTCGGTGGCTCAACAACGCCAAACGTAGCGACGCCGAAGAGCTACGCTCAAGCGATCAGCCGCGACTCACCGGCGCAGGCGCAGGACCCGCGACAGGAACAGGCGAAGCACGAAACGCCCAGTAAGGATAATTCAACCCCGCAAATCGATTGATGATGATCGCCTGTGCAGTCAGCACGAACACAGCCAGCTCCAAGATCCCAAGCTGAGCAGGACGCACCACGATCCCCAAAGAGATGACGAGCGTCGTCGCAGCCGCAGGAGGATGCGGCGCCTTCGCGAGGATCATCAGCGCGCCCGAGAGCGCCAACGACAAAGCACACGCGATCACCCGCGCCGGCGTCACCCCGTCGGCGAGCGCCGGCCCCGCGTGCTCGAGGTTGGTCACCCACAACGCGATATATCCGCTGATGATCCCGAGCGCGTGCCCATACACCGTATTTCGCGGCGACGCGGCCGCGGAGCTCGGCGCATGAAACAACAAAAACGCGCTCGCCCCGAGCGGTGGAAAGATGAACGCCGTTCGCGAGAGCATCGCCATGACCGTCAAAGAACCGATCGTCACGAAGCCGCTGAGGAACATGAACAGGGCCCATACAGCTCGCTCGGGGAACCGCTTGAAGAGGTGTGCGAGATGAAAGCGGGCCGCGAGACCGCGTACGACCGCGGGCTCGAGGACATAAAGCGGAGCTTTCCGCCAAGGCAGCGGCAGGCGCATCGGGACCGCAGCCTATTCGGCTCTCGACCTCAAAACCAGCAGGAGAGCCCCGCTCTTAGCGCAATTTTGATGCAAACAGCCTCGTTTCGGAATGATTCGGGGAGCTCATAAATTCTCCGACACCGCCGATTCATGGAGCATGGGCAAGTACATCGACGTCCCCGCGTCGGCCTACGTCGAGCTCCCCAAGCAGGCGCGCCTGCCGGTGAGCATCAAAGAAATCCGCGCCACCGGCATGTGGCTCGAGACGTCGGAGCCGCTTCCCCTCGAGTTCCGCGCAAATCTCCGCATCGTGTTTCCCTCGAACGACGGCGCCGTCGGTTTCAACTTCGAAGTCATCTGCCGCGGCGTCAATGGCTTGGGCATCGAGCTCTCGAAAAACGCGGATTCGCTGACACGCGCGGTGATGGTTGCCTGGTCTAAAGGACAGGCCGCCGAAATTCCCACGGCGGTCCCCGAACGCATCGAACGAAGGATCATCGAACGCGTCCCGCAAACGTCCGACGACATCACCGAAGATCTCCCGCGCTTGCGCGAACGAACCCTGGGCTTGCGCCCCGCGATCACACCTTCGCCGATCGCACGTTCACCGCGGCCCGGCATCCCGCTCCGCCACCAACTCGAAGGCGCATCGGTGTTGGTCATCGAAGACGATCCCGGCTGCGCGAGGTTCCTCCAAAGCGGCATCGGCCGTCTCGGGGGCAGCGTGGTCATCGCCAAAACCGGCGTGCTCGGCATCGAGCTCGCCCGCGAGCATAAGATCGACGCGGTGTTGCTCGACTGGATGTTGCCGGTGATGAGCGGCGAACGTGTGCTCGCCACGCTCCGCGAAACGTCGCCCAACATCCCGGTGGCGGTCGTCTCCGGCGTGGTTCAGTCGGGCGCCATGCGCGCGCGCGTGCGCCAGCTCGGCGCCGACGAAGTATTCGCAAAACCCTTCGAGCTCCGGCAGATCAGCGAATGGATCGTCCGCAGCATGCAACCGAGATAGTCTTTGGTCCGTGCACAGCGCGGACGTACTGATCGTTGGGGCAGGTCCTGCGGGAACGAGCGCGGCGATCGCTTTGGCCGAGCTCGGATATCGCGTCGTGCTCGCGGAAAAAACAAAGTTTCCGCGACCACACGTCGGTGAGTCTCTCCCGCCGAAAATATCCCGACTATTCCAAATTCTCGGCGTCGAACAAGCGATCGATACCGCCGGCTTTTTGCGCATGCGCGGGACGACCGTCCATCAAGGTGATCACGCCCTCACGCACGACTTCGATCCCGATCCCCGCGTCTTCGGCTATCAAGTCGATCGCGGGAAATTCGATGAAATTCTCCTAGAACGCGCCCGAAGCTCCGGAGCAACTATCTTGGAAGAAACCTCGGTCAGCGATCCGCGCGCGCTCTCGGACGCCCGCTTCGTGATCGACGCCGGCGGCCAGAAAAGCCACCTCGCGAAGTTGTTCGGCGCACGGCGGCGCGAAGCGATCCGCACCGTGGCGGTCACCGGATATTATCGCGGCGCCAAAACACCCGCGAGCTTCGCCGCCGAAAATACGCTCTTCGAGATGCGCCCCGACGGGTGGTTGTGGTCGGTCTTGCTCGCCGAAGGGCGCCGCAACGTCACGATCGGCGTCGATCCCGAACGGCTCAAAGGCACGCGTCCGGAAGAGCTGTACTCTTTGACAGTACGCTCCTCACCGCTCGTCGCGACGCTCGTCGAAACCGCTGCGCTCGAGGGCCCGCTGGTCACCAACGACGCGACCTGGCACGTCTCCGATAAGTTCGCGCTCGAAGCAGAAAACGGCCTCGTCTATTTGCTCGCCGGCGACGCGGCATCTTTCATCGATCCGCTCACCTCACACGGCGTCTACAAAGCGATGCACTCCGGAATCACCGCCGCCGCCGTGATCAATACTCTGGTGAAACGCGCCGAAAACCACCGCCTGGCGCTCGACTATTACGACAATCACCAACTCCGTACTTACGAAAAATATGCCGATATCGCGCTCACTTTTTATCGAGGCTCTCCGTTCGCGGAATCGGTATTTTGGGCCGAAAGAACCCGCCCCGAACGCCCCATCTCGGCGGCGACCATCGACAAGCTCTCCGATTTTCGCACCATGCTCAAACAGCCGAACGCGGCGCAGTTGAAAATTACGGCGCAGAAAAATGTGCGGCTCGAACGAAGGGCGATCGCCGAAGGATATTTTATCCTCGAAAAACCGATGATCACCGTGGACGAAGAGGAGATCGCCATCCCCGACGCCACCTTCGATCCGGAAGCCATCCATCCGCTGCTCGACGGCCGAAACTTAGAACAAATATTCGAGGGATATATTCAAAAGACCGGCCGGCCGCGCTCCAAAGATTTGGCGCAGGCGATCATCACCATGCTCTCGAAACTATCCGAAAAAGGTGCGCTCGATCTTCGCTGGTAACGTCGAAATCACCATTCGGGCATCAGCACGAAGCTCTGCGTCGGGGAGCTCTCCGGTGAAAGCGTGGCGGTACGTTCCAGGTAGCCCGGTTTTTTCAAAGAGAGTTGCGCCGACTCCCCGGGATCGAGCTTCAGGACCATCGGCGTGGTCCCGACGGCGACGCCGTTCTTTTTCACCGCGGCACCCTCGGGGTTCGAAGTGAGCCGAATTTGCCGCACGTGGCTCCCGACTTTTTCGGCGTTTTTCGCCTTTCTCACGGCCGGCGGTCGCGCCAGGACCGGAGCGAGCCCCGCATCGCTCCCTGTACTTTGGGCCAGTGGATCCACCGGGACCGCTTCCGGTGCGATCACCGGCGCAACAACCTGTTCGGCGGCGGGCTCGACCACCACCTTGGAGCGTAGGGGCTCGATGTGTCGAACCCCGACAGAGCCGTCGTTTTGCAGCCACACGAATCCGGCGATCCCGATCGAGAGCAACGAAGACAAAACTAACCCGGCGATCACCGGCCGCACCCAAGAAGGACGCACCACCTCGATGACCACCGACGGCGGCGGTGTGTACGCGGGGACAGCTGCCTGGGCGAGCATCGGGGTTTGTTCGTGCGGATCGAGTGAGGCTCGCGGAACTGTCCTCGAGAGCACCAGCCCGGAAATATCCGAGACGTCGATGCCCGGCGCGGACCGGTCGGTCGCGACCTCTTCGGCGAGCGGGGACAACATCTCCGGCGAAGGCACCGCAGTCGCCGCGTTCAATATTTTCAGGCGGTCCGCTTCCCCGCGTCCTTGGGTTCCGCCTGCCGCCCTATGGCGCGCTTCGCTTACCGGCGTCGGCACGGTATCGGCCAGCTCCACGGCCAACATCGTTGCCGCCGTATATTCAGTGGAATGTTCGGCACGTTCTTCTTCGAGGAGAAAATTCACATCGATGGGTGCACCGTGCGCGATCGCGCTCAATACTTTGGCGACGATATTTGCCGAGGCGGGTCGATCCTCGCGCCGCTTCGCCAAGAGCGCATCGTAGAGCGCCCGCATCGCGACGCTGGGCGGCCTTTTGTCGGAGGCCAAACGTTCCGGCAGCGGCGGGCGAGGGGAGTGCACCTGTTTCGACATCACCTCCAGCGTGATCTCGGCGTCGAACGGCGCTTTTCCGGTCAACATCTCGAATAAAACGCAACCCAGACTATAGAGGTCGGCTCGGCCGTCGATCGGATCGGCGCGCGCTTGTTCGGGGCTCATATAGTGTGGGCTGCCGAGCGTCATTCCGGGAGCGGTCAATCCCTCGCGCTGCGTGCGAACGATTTTGGCGACGCCGAAATCCAATACTTTGACGTGTTCTTCGCCGTCGCGAAGACGCGTCACCATGATGTTCGCGGGTTTCAGATCGCGATGAACTATCCCCGCGGCGTGCGCTTCCACCAGCGCGCGGGCGACCTGCGCCAATATCTTGGCGGTTCTTCTTTCGGCGAGCGGGCCGGAGTCCAACAAACGATCGAGCGGCGCGCCATCGATGAATTCCATCGCCAAATAAGGGACGCGCAGGTCGGCATCGAAACCGAAGTCGAAGACCTGCACGATGTTCGGATGCGAGAGCGAGCTGATCGCGTGGGCTTCATTGTAGAAGCGGCGGAGCAGCGGCAGGTCGACCGCCCGATCGGGGCGCAGAACTTTGAGCGCCACCGTACGATTCACACCGAGCTGTTTGGCAATCAGCACCGTTCCCATGCCGCCGCTTTCGAGCGCACGTTCGACCTTGTAGCGCCCGGCGACCACCGCTCCGTCGGACACTGATCCAACGGGCAGGTCGAAGATCTCGATGTCGACGGTGGGAACGGCGTGAAACGGGCAGATCGCCTCGAAAGTGGGCGATGGCTCGCACAGCGGACACTGCCTCCTCGCCTGACTCACGGTAGCGCACGCGAATTTATCATGCGAGCATCGCGCTGACGATGTTCGCCCAACTCGTCTTTCTCGCGGCGATCTCCGCAGCCGGCGCAGGCGATGGATACGATGCGCTGCTCGCGGAAGCCGTGCGCGCCCGTGGTGACGGCCGCCTCGAAGAAAGCCTGGATTTCCTGCGCCGCGCGCACGCGATACAACCTTCGCCGGGTTTGCGGAACAACATCGCCCGGGTGCTCGAAGAGCTCGGGCGCTGGTCCGAGGCGGTGGAGCAGTATCGCGCCGTCGCCGCCGATCCCACGGCCGATCCGCAGCTCCGCGAAAAAGATGATCAGCGGATCGCCGAGCTCGCGCCGAAATTGCTCTACGCTTGGGTCAATGTCGAGCTCTCGCCGCCCGACGCGCTGGTCTTCCTCGACGGTGCGCGCGTCGAAGCCCGCACCCGCGACGCGCGCACCGAGCCGGGCCGCCGCATGATCGAAGCGAGCTTCCTGGAAAAGCGGGAGCTCGTCTTATTCGGCATCGACGCACCTGCAGGACGGCGCACCACCGTGCAACGCGTGTTGAGCACGCGTGAGGCGAACGAAGCGACGATCGAGCTCGGAACCAGCGGCACCGCGGTCCGCTCTTTGACCATCGACCGCTACCGCCTGCGGGCGCCGCTGGAAACGATCTCCACCATTCGCCTGCCCGCCGGACGTTATACTTTCGACGCCGAGCTCGATGAGACTCGCACGGTCTCGCGGTCGATCGAGCTGGCCCCCGGTGCACGTTTCGAGCTCGGCGCGATCCTCACCGAGCTCGCGCCTGCGCGCGAAGAAAAAGTGAGTTGGTGGCCTTATGCCGTCGGCGCCGGTGGAGCGGTTTTCGCGGCGGCCGGCGGAGGTCTGTTGGCGCTCGCCGAAAATAATCGCAGCGAAATTCGCGACGCAGCACGCGAAAACGGAGTGATCACCGGAATCACTTTGGCGCGCGCTTCCGAGCTGGAGAGCAGCGCGAAGACCCAATCGACCGCCGGTGTCGTGCTCATGTCCGCAGGGACAGCAGCCTTGGCCGGAGCGCTCGTTGGGTGGATCTTGCAATGAGCTTCGCGCGACGAATATTGCCCGCAGCAATATTCACCTTCGCGGCATGTTCTCCGGTCGATCTCGATAGTCTGACCTTCGCCTGTAAAACGTCTGCGGATTGTGACGAAAACAAAGTTTGTGATCCTTCGATCTTAGTTTGTGTTCGGCCGGACATCTTGAGCGACGCCGGTGTCTCCGACGCAGTGATCCCCGACGCAGGCGCCGACGGCGGTCACGATGCCGATGCGGCGACTGAAGACGCCGCGCCGGGGGGCGGTTGTTTTCCGCCTCCGGAAGAGACCGGCCCGGAGACGAATTATTGGTGGTGTTGGGGCAAAAGCGCCGAGCAGCTCGATACTTTCCTGGAAGAAAATCACGCGCGCATCCTCGACCTGACGATCGAGCAGACCGTTCCTTCCCTCTCGTACGCCGCCGCCGTGGCACGCCGAGATTTGGCCCTCGATTTTCGCTGGGTCGAGCGGGCGAGTTACAGCGAGCTCCGAGACGTATGCCGCGAGAATTTCATGCTCCGCGATGTGAACGCCTTTTCGCTCGGCGGAGAAGTGCGCTGGGCGGGAGTATTTCAGCAACAACGCCGGGACCAGCAGCCCTATATTGCCACCGGCTACACGCGTTCGGGCCTCGCGGGCATCATCGACCGCATCAACGCCGACCTGCAGCCGAGCTCACGCGCAGAATTTATCGACCTCGATCGATTTTCCGCCTCCGAAGGTGAACGGTATACTTTGCTCGGTTACACCCGCCATCCAACGCGGGCTTCGACGGTGGCCGCCGCGCTCTCGGAAACAGAGATCCGCACGCTGATGCAGGACCGATTGTTGCTCGACTTCGAAGCCACCGACCTCGTGGAGAGCTTCGGCATCATTCACCAACAACGTCCGAGATATTCCCTTCCCCAAGAGTTGGTGACCGGCCGGCTGATCGAAGAGATCAACGACACCGTCCGCGACGGCACCTATCACGTGGAGCGAATCGTCTCCTTCGACGTCGGTGGTTTCCGGCGATATTCCGCGCTGCTCTCGAGGACAGCAACTTCCACCGAACAACGGATCGCCGAGCGCCTCAGCGAAGCGGAAGGTACGGTCTCCCTTTTCCTCGCGGAGGTGGGCGGCTCCACGCTCGCCGACATGCAGAGCGAGGACGTGATGCTCGGCGCCTACGGGCTCGCTCCCGCGATCCTCGCCTATGGATTGAAACAGGTGGCCGAAGGTACAGCTTCGCTGACCGCGACCATCACCACGTATTCGGCCTCGACGGACCAAGCCTGTCCTTCGGTACAGGGAAGCCGACCACAGACGCTGAACGCACAACTGGTCAGCTTGATGCGGGAACGAACCAGCGGCTTCAAGAGTGTGATCGCCCATTTCGGCGCAGAGAACCTCAACCGTTTCTTCGAGGAGCTCGGCCTCGAAGGTCTCCAGATCGAAGGTGTGCTCGGTTGTCCAAGCGACGGGATGACCGTCTCCATGGGCGATCTCGCGCGGCTCTACCGCCGCCTCTTCGAGTCTTTCGGCGAAACGATCCGCGAACAAATGATCGCTCGCATGATGCCCGCGTCCATCGACGCCCATGAGGTGCTCGAGGTCTTGCCGGTGATCATCGAGGAAGAGGCGCGCCGCTATCGCATTTCCGACGCCGTGAAGAGCGCCTACGAAAAACGCGTGCTCCTCCGTTACGCGCGCGGTGCGAAGGCGGCGAACGGCGTGTTGAATCGCTTTCACTCGGGCTTCTTCAAAGTTCCGGATTGTTCGCAAAAAGAACGCGTCTTTGTTTACGGCGTGGCGCTTCACGGCGCGCCGAGCAGCCCCGATAGTGATTACGCGCTCTACGCAGTGCGCGCGGAGCTGTTGCGCGAGGTGATCCGTGAGTCGCTCGTCGCCTTTCAAGCCTGCGCGCCCTGAGCTATAACGAACCCGGCTCCATGAGCGGGAACAAGAAGATGAGCCGAGGCGCGATCGCCGGGGAGACGCGCGAGCTCCCGGGCGAGGGCTCGACCCCGGGCTCCGAAGAAATCGCGACGCTGACTATCTTGTCGCATCCGGATGCGTCTCGCGTCGGCGAAAGAGCGCGCTTTTCCGAGCTCGCTGGACGCGGCGAAGTTTCCATTTCGCGGACCGAGCCGGATTTTCTCAAACCGGAAGCGCTCGACGGCTGGCCGCTGGCCGACCCGTTCATCTCGAGAAAACCGGCGGTGCTCCGCGGAAATGCCGGCGGCGTCCTGATCCTTCGGACAGGAGACGCGATCCAGGTGATCGCCGACGGCGTGCCCGTCGATGCCCAACGGATGCTCAGCGCCGCGGAGATGCACAAAGGTGTGGTCCTCGAGGTCGGCGGTCGGGTGGTGCTCCATCTGCAGCGGATCGAGAACCTGTACGAGCGGCCACCTGATCTCGGGATCATCGGCGAAAATCCGGCGATGAATCGGGTGCGGCAGAATATTCTGCGCGTCGGCGGAATGCAGGTTCCCATCTTATTGCGCGGCGAAACGGGCTCGGGAAAAGAGCTGGTCGCGGAGGCCATTCATCGCTCCTCCGATCGCGCCGGCAGACCTTGTCTTTCGGTGAATATGGCGGCGATCTCTCCCACGGTCGCGGCCTCCGAGCTATTCGGACACGCAAAAGGAGCATTCACCGGCGCGGTCGAAGATCACGCCGGATTTTTCGAACGGGCCAACGGCGGCACCTTATTCCTCGACGAGATCGGCGAAGCACCGGTCGAAGTTCAGGTGATGTTGCTCCGTACCTTGGAGACCGGAAAAGTTCAGCCCGTCGGCGGGCGCTCCGAACGTGCGGTCGACGTCCGTTTGATCGCTGCGACCGATGCCGATCTCGAATCGCTGGTGCGCTCCGGAAAATTCCGCGCGCCGTTGCTGCACCGTCTCGCGGGTTTCGAAATCAGCATTCCTCCGCTGCGCGAACGTATGGATGATTTCGGCCGCCTCTTTTTTCACTTCCTCCGCCAAGAAGTGAAAAATACCGGCGAGCTTTCGCGGCTCGACGAGACCGAGACTCCCGCCGTTCCTTGGGTTCCCGCAGCTCTGGTCGGCCGGCTCACGCGTTATGATTGGCCGGGAAACGTGCGCCAGTTGCGCAATGTCGCGCGGCAGTTGGTGATCGCCAGCCGCGGTGCGCCGACCTTGACCATCGATCGTTCCGTGGAAAGGTTGCTGTCCGAGAGGGCAGCTGAAAAATCAGCAGACCTCGAGGCCCCCGCGGCGGAAATTGTCGGCCCGCGCCGCAAACCTTCCGAGGTCACCGAGGAGGAGCTGCTCGCCGCGTTGAAAGCGAACCGTTTCCGTCTCGAGCCCACGGCGGTTGCCCTGCGGATCACGCGCCCCTCGCTCTACATGTTGATCGACAAGAGCACGCGCCTACAAAAAGCGAAGGATGTTCCCGCAGAGGAAATTCTCCGCCTGCATAAAGAGCTCAATGGCGATGTCGATGCGATGGCCGAGAAATTAGAAGTATCCAGCCGCGGGTTATATCTGCGCCTCAAAGAAGTATTGAAGGGATAGTTCTTCGGCACGGCACGCCGACTGCAGTGTCGCCGGTCATGCGAAGAGTCATCGCTTTCACGCTTTCCACAGTATTCGTAACCGCCGCCTATGGCTGTAAGAGCGACCGGGTCCATCCCGAGGTCAGCACGCATGGAACCATCGCCAGCGCGCCCCAAGTCGTCGACCCGGGTCCGGTGGCCAAGACGGAGCCGGCGCCGGCGCTGGAAAACTCGCGCAGCGATTACAACATCGACGTGACTGCGGCGCGCGCGCACGCGGAATTTGCGTCCACCGGCTCGGGATCGCTCCGCGGGGTTGCGGCGATTATCGGCGATAAGTTGGTGGTGCAGGTCGCCGAAGCGAAGCCCGGCAAATATACGGTCAACTTGAACGAAGGCACCGGCTGTATCGAACCGTCGAGCGCGGCGCGGATCGCGCAGAATCAAGGCACCGGGACGAACGATCTCGCGCGCGGCGATATGGTGCTCGGCATGCTGAACGTGGGGACGGATGGTCGTGGGCGCGTCGAAGCGGCGCTCAGCGAGGATATTTGGCGCGAGGGTACACCGAGCGGAACGCTGGTGATCCGGTCCGAGGACAACGTGGATACTTCGGCCGGCGAGCTGCGCAGCCCGATCGCCTGCGGCGAAATTTCCACGGGCGAAAAGGGCGCCTAGCTTTGCCCGTTAACGGCGGAACAAGTCCGCCTGCGGGCCTTCGTTCGGCTTTGCCTCACTGC
>WUUC01168993.1_pt1 | contig 130969 bp, 97 predicted proteins | sample 6278441 | NCBI WGS metagenome assembly WUUC01 (sample SAMN13675441, study PRJNA597444) | soil metagenome | isolation source: soil | place: USA: Washington | collected 2017-10 | reverse complement strand
GAGACAGGCAACCGGAACCTGTAACCCAGGCTCCCGGTCAGAACTGTTACCCAGGCTCCTGCTCTTCCACGAAACGTCCGGACGCCCGGACGGACGTTTCCGGCGATCCGAACGACATCCGGACACCGCCTCGCCGCGCGAATTTCGAAAACCACAATCATCTTCGACATCACGTGTCCGCACGAACACGTGGTCCGCGACCTGCACAGGGCGACGTCGTCTCCGAAAGCACCGGCGAACATAAAACAAGGGAGCGGCGCGGCGGAGGAAAGGACTCAATCATGGAAGCAACACTCGAAAACATCTTCAATCTCTACGTCTTGTCGACGGGCCGGCGAACGTTCGCGCTTCAGCAAATGAAGCCGATCGCGGCAGACCTCGAGCACAAGGGGCTGGTCACGCTGATCAACCGCGCGGGTCGTGTCAAGTTTTCGGTGTCTGGAGCCGAAACCTGTCCTTCAGTACAGTAACCATCTAAACCCGTCCTTTAGTGCAGTAGCCCTCTCGTGAGTTCCTCGATTCGTGCCTCGCGCTTCTTCCTGTACACGAGGTTCTTCAGGTTCGATGCCGTGATCGAGCTCTGCATCCAGCCGAACTCAAGCCGCAGCGCCGTGAATGCGAGCAGCGTCTTCAGCCCGTCGGGCCCAACCTGCTCCATCGCCTTTGAGCGTCGCTTGAACTCCTTGTTCACGCGCTCGATTGGGTTCGTCGTGCGCAGCGCATCCCAGTGCTCCTTGGGGAACGCGTAATGAACGAGGAGCGATTCGATGTCGCGCTCAATCGAAGCGACTGCGTCGCCACACGTATCGCGCCATCGTTCCTGCAGCGCGGTGAACGCGGCTCGTGCAGCTTCGTCGCGCTCTGCATATTGTACGCGATCCCAGTCCTCGCGAAACGCAGCCTGATAGCGGCGAGGAACGCGTGGAAAGACATTGCGTGCCTTGTGCACCCAACATCGAGCGGTGCGTGCTCGAGGGAACGACTCCTTGAACGCATCAGCGAGACCCGGGAGCCCATCCATGATGCCGAGCTCGACCGCCGACCCGTCGAGACCTCGCATCTTGAGGTCCGCGAAGACCATCTCCCAGGCGGGGCGGCTGTCCTTATCGCCTTGAATCATCGAGAGAACGCTCTTGTGGCCCTCCTCGTCGACACCGAGCACAACCAGCGTTGGCTCCAGTGCGACGGTGGTGCGTCGGACTCGGAAGTTCGTGCCGTCGACGTACAGGTACCGCCAGCGCCGCGACCCAAGCGGCCTCTCCAAGAACGCACGAGCAGACGGGACGATGCGATCGAGCGAGTTCGACACCTCTTGAGCCGAGACCTTCACGCCGAGGACATGGCGGCTAAGGATGCCGAGCATGCGCGTTGAGATCCCCGCAAGATGAAGCGCAGCCAGATCGCGTTCAATCGCTTCATCGTACCGACGCGACGGTGGCACAACGCTGCTCACGAACGTCGCTTTGCGATCACGGGGCACGCGCAGCGTCAGCTCACCAATGCCCTTGATCGCGAACGAGCGCGACCGATAGCCGTTCCGCTTGTTGTCGCCGTCCGCCTCTTCGCGCAGGTGCAGCTCGATCTCGGCGTCCAACACCTCCTCGATGGCGTTCGTTACGAGTGAGCGGACCTGCGTTACAAGATCCTGCATCGCCGTCGTCGGCGCGGCACGGAATCGCCGAGCGAGCGCGACCGCATCGCCCACCTTCACCACTATCTTCATGAGCGCGTCTCCGAGTCCCATCGTCTTGCCTCCTTCTTCGTGGAGGCTCCAGCCCGGACACCGAAATCTTTACACCACCACCGCGCGCTCGATCACGAATCGAAGACGCTGAAGCTCGAAGCAAAATGGGAAGCCTCGGGCTACGACAGTGATCCGCAGCGCGTGAAGAAGGTCGACGCCAAGGTCGATCGCACGCTGACCGCCATCCGCGATGCGGCCTACGCGCAATCGATGGCTTCAGAGATGGATGACCCGCTGTACGCGACGGTGCACGAATTCCTCGGCGAGCTCTTTCCCGCGGGCGTGCACGCAGTTTCTTCGATGGCGTACGTCGAGGAGCTCGCGGCCGTCGACACGATCGTCAAACAGATGAAAGGCCCGTTCGCGCGCCACGTGAAGGACCTCGGATTGGAGCGGCTTGCCGGCCGCCTCGCGGAGCTCGCGAAAGAGTATCGCGAGGTGCAGGAAGAGAAGCCGGCGGGAGACGCGACCTACGGCGACGTGCGTGCAGCCCGGGCCCAGGGTCAGAAGTATTTGCTGCAGGCGGTGGCCGTCGTGGTCGGCACGTACTTCAATGAGACCGCCGAACACGTGCGGCTGCGGACTGCGCTGTTGACGCCGGTTCTGGTTCAGCAGGAGGCCGTGCGGCAGTACCTGAAGGTGCGGAAGCCGGTCGAGGACATCGATCCGAACACCGGCGAAGCAAAGCCGGCTTCGATGCCCACGCCGCCGGCGCCGATCGTCGACGACAATTAGTCAGTTTGCGGTACGCTCATATCTACAGTTTGCGAGTGTATGTATGGGCGTCCCGTTCCCACGTCCGTCCGTAGCGTATCGTTGGACTCCGGCGGAGGAAGCAGCCGCGCTCGATCGACACTTCGATCTGCGCAGCGTTCCTTCGCCGGAGCCAGGGCGATTGCTCGTGGCGACGTGGAATATCTCCAATCTCGGACTTCAACGGCGAAGCGCTGAGGCGCTGCAGCTCATCGCGCGTATTCTACGACGCTTCGATCTGATCGCGGTGCAGGAGCTCGGTGCGCGTTTTGGGGATTTGGAGCAGATCCTCGCCGCGACCAAGCTGCCGTTTCGATATGTCATGAACGACGTTGGTGCAGATGGCGAGCGCTTGGCGTTCGTCTATCGCGCGGACCGCGTCGAGCTGGCGAGCTTTGTTGGTGAAGTCGCGCTGGCGCCGGTGAGTTATCCGCGGCGGACCGTGGAAGTGAAGTATTCAGTTCGCGGCGAGCTGCGGAGTCAGCGGTTTCCGGATGTGCAGTTCGAGCCGTTCGCGCGGGCGCCGTATTTCGCTTCGTTTCGTGCGGGCGCGCTGCGCTTCACGCTGGTGACGGCGCATCTCTTTCATGGCAAATGGAACGATGGCTCGGAGGAGAAAGAGCGCGCGGGTTATTGCCGTCGCGTGCTCGAGATGTACGCGCTGAATCGATGGGCGGACGGCGTGCGCGCGCATGGACGGCGATACGATCGCGACGTGATGTTGGCGGGCGACTTCAATGTCCCGCGGATGGCGAAGGACGATGCGATGTATCGGACGTTGTGCACGTTCGGGATGCAGCCGCTGAAGTACGTGACGCGGACGGGCGGATCGAATCTGGGGAACGATCGGACGTACGACCAGATGGTGTTCGCGCCGGGAGGAATGCGGCGGCGGGTGCGCTCGTTCGGCGTGTTCGACTTCGACAACGCGGTGTTCCGGGGGTTGTGGACGCGGTTGGAAGGCAAGAAGTGGCCTCGAGGACAGGTAGTGGAACGCTTCAATAGCTTCGTGCGGTGGCACGTTTCGGATCATCGCCCGGTGTGGGTGGAGTTGAGCGTTTAGGGGGCGCTTCGATCGCGCCGAGCATGCGCCCGAACGAAGGAACGAAGTCGTCGAAGCAGGGTCGCGGGATCACGGAGCTCGCATTCCCAGATCACCAGCACACGAAATCCAAGCTCAATGAGCGATTCGATCGCCGCTGCATCGCGAACCTTGTTGGCAGCAAACTTGTCGACCCAAAACTGCCGATTCCGTTTGGGAATCGTGGCACGCGAACAATCTTGATGCGAGTGCCAGAAGCAGCCGTGAACGAAAATCGCCCACCGTCGCGTGCGATTCGCGATATCGGGAGAGCCGGGCAAGTCACGATTCTCGACGCGAAAGCGAGCCCCGAGCTCGGTGTGTAAAAGGCGCCGAACGAGCTGCTCGGCCGAGGTATTCGCTTGCCGCTGTCGGCCAAGGCGCCTCGAAGTGTCCTCGTCGACTTCGAGATTGTAGCGAGAGCTGCGGTCCTTCGCGATCGACGCCGAATCCTTCCGTTTTTCTCGCACCACGAAGAGCTCGCCAGGATCGTGCGCTCAGACGGGCGCGTCCGCCACCACAGACTGCGCAATGTCGTCGGTAGGAACGAGCTCCTCATCGGTCATCTTCGCAAAATGCTCGATCGCTCGCTGAATGCGTTCGGCCTTCGAGCCTGCCGCCTTAATTTCCAGCCGCTTCAGCAAACCTTCTAAGTCCGAGCTAGTCAGAGCATTCAGGAGTGTCTCCTCCGAGCGATGAGCTTCCCAAAGCTCCTTCGTTTGGGTCTCTTTCGAGCCCCATCGACGCAATTCGAACTCGGCAAGGACCGCACCGAGCTCGTGCCCACGCAATCGCGAAAATAAGGCGACGAAACGACGCTCATCGAGCTTCCGAGGCTCTTGTACCGGCGGCTCGGGTTCGGGCTCGCGCAGGATGTCGCGACCCGAGGCCACATGCGCGACAATCCGCTCGACCAAATCGTCCTTGACGCCGCCAATCGTCGCGCCAATTTCTCGACAAAGCTCGCGCAGTCGCTCGAGGCCAAAACACTTCAGTCGAAGCACGAACCGAGCCTGGGCCATATGAGCGATCAGACGCTCTATGCGTTCGTCCTTTCCACCTTTGGTAGGAGCCTGAATAGCAGTGAGCGCTTCGTGGAGTTCAGGATTCGTCAGCTTTGCGAACAACCTCTTCGCACCCTCGCGTGACATATCGAAGCCCAACACCTGGCGGAGCACACGCGCGAGGTCCTCTGGGAGAAGCATCATGCCTTCGCGAAAAAAGACGATTCCCGCAGAACGCAATGCATTTAGCTCTCGAAGAAACGCTTCCCCTTGCGACCAAAACTCCCGCAGGTCGGCGTGGTGTTCGATCAAGAAATGCTCGACGTGTGTTATATCGAGCTCCTGTCGAAGCACCGAGAGAATCGAGGCCTCCGATTCGTCGATGAGTCTGTCATTGCTGCGCGCCTGATACAGCACCTTTCGATAGACTCGAAGCTGATCATCGCGAGCAAGAATTTCTCGCGAGTCCATCAATCCGCAGATCCGCTGAGTTTCGTCCATGACGACTTGCTTGAAGCTCGACGCGGGCAACGACAGGCTGTCAGCGTCGAGGAGCAACATCAAAGCCGCGAAGGTCGGGGGGTGCCGATTCATCAAGAACTGTTGCAGAAATCGATGACTGCGAAGAACACCCTCGATCGTGCTCTGCAGAAGAGCACGGGGCATTTGTTCGTCCGCTCGAGCATGCTCGTGTGCGAGACGTTCGAGGTCCTCTTGGCTCGTCTCGGCCAAAAGATCGGCCAGCTTCATGCGTGTACTCCCTGATGTTCGCGTCCCATAAAGTGTTGCCACAAGAAGCGTGCGCGACCTTCGTCCGCGCGCGCCGCCTCTTCCAGATCGATTCGATACCGAAGCATCGATACGCCTTCGTCCGCTGAGCGGACTCTCGGAATATCTTCCGCCCGATACCATTCTGGCTCTGCCATCAAAATAAATCTCTGCGAGTAGGCCCGACGATCCGCGGCCACGTAGCCGCCAAGAGCAAAAAGCCGGAGAACGCTCGCACGATTGGCCGCACGGTCGAGGATCAGGTCCGCGAGCTCCGGCACCGAAACGCCCCCGACGGGGTCGACCTTGGCCCAAAACGATAAGAACCAAGCTTCATGAACGCCAGCGGGCCGCTCGACTTGCGACTGCGAAACTTGATGCTGTCGCCGCACTCTGCTCGCCTTCACCTCAAGCGCCATTGCATCGATGAAGAAGTCGACCGAGTCGTGTTCGGGCCCCCTCCAGCCCTCGAGCGTTCGCGTAACGTCGATGCTTTGTTCGATCACCCACAGCTCCGCCCAAAGCCCGAGCTCTGCTTCGGCATTGAGTCTACCGCGTGGAGCAAGGAGCGCCTGCCATTCCTCGACGATCGCCAGCACAGCGGGCCAGGGCGGAACCGCTGAGCCCAGGCGGTTCGCTATGTCCGCGCACAAAACAGCGAACACATCGAGAAGCTGGTCATCAACGCACACCAAAGCTGCAGCCGGAGCGCTCCACTCTCGATCGTGATGAACGAACTGCAGGTCGCGATAGCCGACGAGCTCGCAGCCCGAGGCACATCTCCCGATCATCGACGAACACGATTCGGTCAGCGGAATGACGAATGACGCTTTGCCCGAACGCGACCGGGCCGCGAAGCAGAGGTCGATCGAGTCGAGAAGAACATAGTCGTTCGACACCAGCTCTCCCGCACCGAACGACCAACTCTCGCGAAGCTTCTGGATATGATTATTCTCGAGGCTCATCTGGCGTCACGTTCACAATGAGACTTGGCATTCCGCTGTCTAAGACGAGCGTCGGGTACCAAAATGGATTTGCCGGTGGTCCGGGGATCAGTTTTCCATCATCGCGGAAGGCGCAAAAAACGGGTCCATCTTTCCTGCGAAGCTCAGAAAGCTTGTCGCCGCTCAAAACACCTGTAGCGAACACGCGCTTTTCGCGATTCATCTTACGCGTGTAGAAATACGCCAGACCAGAGCAGCGCTCCCGCTGCTTTTCCACCACATGTTTGAGGACGCCTGGAACCCAGCTGCTGGAATCGGGCTGCGCGTCGTACGAGACCAAATCAATCAGCTGAAACAGGTCGTCGAATTTGATAGAGACAAGTTGGGGGCTCGTGCTCAAAGAGCCGCCGACGAGATTCTGCACGAACTTGAGAATCTTATCGTACTCTGATTTAGTCATTTCGAGGTCTGGGTACTTTGGATAGACCTGCTCTTCTGCATCGAAGGCATCGATATAACCTGGGTCAAGAACAGTTCTTCGAGTTGGATACAGGTTGTTCGCTTTCTCGATGACGATCTGTTTGCCCATGTCCGCAGCTATCAGTTGGCGCCGAAGACGCTTTTCGATCCCGTGAATTTCGTAAAAGCGAACCGCGAGCTGTTCGGGCAAGAAAACGCGTGTATAGACCATCAATTTGGACCGATACCCATACATGCGTGCGTGTTGCAGCATCGTATCCATCTGGCCCATCTTGGGCTCTCGGAGATAGTACGTGACGAGAAGGTTCTCGATCGTTACGCCGCGACCAAGGATGTTCCCGCCAACGATGAAATTCAGACCTCGACCAAGCTCACCTGGATACTCTGCGTTGATGACCACAATTTTTCGCGTCACGAGGCGTCGTTCGATCTGCGCTAGAATTGCCTCAATCGGAGGTCGATCCGGCAAGGTTCGGCCGAGCTCCCCATAGGCCACATGAAGTCGATCCAGGGCCTCTCCAGCCTTGGCTTCCAAGTGCTCCCCAATGCGATCGATGTAGCTACGCACGAGTCCTTCGAGATTCTTGTGCTCTTTCCTCAGTTGGCTCGTGTGACACAGAAAGTTTTGTCCGGATCTGGCCGCCAACGGATTGGCGAGCTCCTGTGCTCCCGCAGCCACCAAAAAAAAGGCGATCGCGCTGCGCAGGCCGTCCGGAGTATCGGTAGCTCCTGCGAGGATAGAGGCCGACTCGTCCGGATGCACAAAGATCAGCGGTGGTTGCGGACCATCAATGTGTTCTGCTTCAAAGAACGCTTCCCCGCCCGTATAGCCGGCTCCCGGTTCCAGCAACCGAGTGAAGCTCGGCCGAAGCTCAGTCCCTACGGACTGAAGTAGCAGCGCATACGGCGTTGCCGTCACCTGCAGGAAGACATGGTGTCGAAGACTCGAACGGAGCTCGTCGACGACCTTGGTGTAGATCGCCGTCGGGTCGATCGCGTCGCCTCCCTTCTTTACAGCTCGGGAGCTTCTCGCGAGGTTGGTGTTCAGCGTGGCCTGGTCCGCCTCGTCGTCCAAAATGAGCGCCGGAAAATCTGGGGCTCCGATCTCGTTGAGAAACTCGATGAGGCCGGCAAGACGCGCCTTGTTCTTTGAACAAACGAAAACGATGCCCGACTGCGCCAGGTGTTTGCCGATATGCTTCGCGTCGCTCGACCAGGTTTCAGGGCTCAGTGCATCGAGAGCGATAGGCCCTTCGAGAGCAGCGAAGCGGTCCGTTGTTTGCGATACCAACTTCACGTTGTCGGAAGTCAGAACGACGATGACCCGGAAGCCATTGTCGATCGCCGCAGCGACCAACGCGATCATGGCCACTGTCTTGCCGCTCTGAATTCGTCCGTAGAGCAGGCCGGTGCAGGGACGACTGGGCTCGGTCAGGCTCGCCTTCGCGCTGCCGTGAGCCCCTACTTCGCCGGTGGCAATATCGCTCGTGTACACGGAGACCACACGACTCAGGAGATCGATCGCGTCACTCTTGATCTTGACGAGACTTTCCGCCGGCATCGGGCGCTCCCCGGTTCCAAGAGACGCGAGTGTGCCCGAGAGACAAGGACCGTCGGTGCGAAGGCTCGGAGTGCTGGGCTCGTGAATTGTTGCCGATCCTGAGGTGGAAGCGGGCATGGTCGCACGATAACAGGATCAGAAGACGGAACGAATGGGTCGACGCTCGGTGTTCGCTCAAACGGTCGGTGACATGGAGGCGCTCCGAGTGAATACCAGCCTGTCCTCAAGGACAATGCGATGGAGGTGCCTCAGACGAAGGCGTTCAACGCAAGCAGCCCGACCCCCTCCGTCGCGGCCGATCAGCCTCACGTCAACGAGCCGGAACGCTCACGCCCATCGGCGCGCCTTGCCGAAAAAAGTCGTTTCGATTAACCGTTCGACCTCGCGCCCGGCAAATTCGCTGCGACGGACGAATCAGATTCCGTTGAACAGCCACCGCCCGCAGTGATAGTTTCCAACGATCGAACGGCAGCTCCAGCTGAAGCTCGTGGAGTAGAGGCCTTCGAGCCAGAAGCAGATGAGCAGTGATCCACGACGCCGACGCGGCTCCACGGATCGATCGGCGAAACGCATGTCCACGCGCAAAAGCAAACGGTCGTCGAGAAAACGTCGTGCTTCGGAGATCGCATGCGTCGATCTTTTCTGCGGCGCTGGCGGGTTGACGCACGGCCTCCTTGATGCGGGCTTGCGCGTCGTCGCGGGTGTCGACTTCGACGAGGCTTGCCGGCACCCCTACGTAACGAATCACAAGAACGTCGCGTTTCATCGTCACGATGTCGCTGAATTGAAGGCTTCGGAGGTCGAGGGTTGGTTCGGGGACGCTCCGATTCGTGTGCTCGCGGGTTGCGCGCCTTGTCAGCCATTTTCCACCTACTCGAATCGTTATCACACCGTGGGCACCGACCGCTGGTTTCTGCTCAACCACTTCGCTCGGCTCGTAAAGCAAATCCAGCCCGATATCGTCACAATGGAGAACGTTCCCACGGTGACGAGGCACGCCGTGTTCGATGACTTCGTAGCGACACTTCAGAAGCGCAATTACGACGTTTGGTACGAGGTCATCGACTGCGCTGATTATGGACTCCCGCAGCGCCGGCGGCGCACCGTACTTCTCGCATCGTTGCATGGACACATCGAGCTACGCCCACCGAGCATCGTGAAGCTGAAGACGGTCGAAGATGCTCTTCGAGGGCTCACGACACTTCGCCATGGGAGCGGCAACGCGAAAGATCGTCTCCACGCTTCCGCTCGTCTTACACCCCTGAATCTCGAACGCATGAAGGCATCGAAGCCCGGCGGCTCTTGGCGAGACTGGCCAGAACACCTCGTTGCAGATTGTCACCGCAGGAGCACCGGAAAAAGATATCCATCAGTCTACGGGCGTATGGAGTGGAATGAGCCAGCCCCAACTTTGACGACCCAGTTCTACGGCTTCGGGAGTGGAAGGTTTGGTCATCCATCGCAGGCTCGCGGACTCTCGCTTCGCGAGGGCGCAATCCTCCAGGGCTTTCCGAATGACTATTCGTTCGTGCCGGAGGAGAAGCCGATTCAGTTCAAAGTGCTTGGGCGGCTCATTGGCAACGCGGTGCCGGTCGACCTCGGACGTGTGATCGGCGAGAGCATCATCGAACATGTCGAGAAGCAGGTCGACGGAGCATCTGGACGTTGACACGAAACCCGAGGCGCGTGATCTCGCGACTCGATCGACGACTGATCGAGTTGGCACTCGGCGATCGACTACGTGAGCCCCATCGAATTTGAATTGCAATTCATGGCCAAAGAGATAAACAGGATGGCCACATAACTTGACTGTCCACCGGATCGGGGGAGCTTCAGTGTGCATCTGTCCACCTACCCGGCTACTGCGTACGGCCCCAGCAGGATCCCACGAAACTAGCGAGGTATTCGCTCGCCCGCATTTCGGCTGTTCTGGAGGGGGACAAACAAGAAGTCTCCCCCAGGCTCGTGCGATTCCATCTCCCCGTGCAAGGGGCCGGACTCTCTTAAATCCTCGACACGGCCAACCATATTACTGAATCGAACCATTCGGCCTTCCACGCCGCTCTTCCGCAAAAGGTCCAGCAGTCGGCGCACGAAAGGCGAATGGTGTCCCGGCCGACCATCGCTCACATATTCTTTCCCGCCGGATGTCAGGAAGAGGCGAGTTTTGTATTTTTCCGCCCTGAGGACGATTTCATGGGGCGACATGCTGTTTCCGGGCAAGCTGCCACGGTGCAATGTTAAACGCGAATCAATGGTTCCAGAGAAGCATGCGTCGACGACGAGCAGTATCTGTTTAGGCGCCAGCTTGTTGACCCGGCTTCGAAGAACGTCTTGCGAAAAGCACCAATCGTTCTCCGGTGTCTTCTTGTCCAGATCACAATTCGGAACGGAGTTCTTTAAGACAAGCGCTCCCTCGCGGGCGATCTCATCGTAGTATCCATGCCCGGCGATGAAAATAAGAAGTTGGTCCGCCTCGAACTCCTTAGCATTAAACACTCGCAGAGCTTTTGAAAACTCGGCGTGAGTTGGACTCGGAACTCTTTTAACCTCGAATCCGTATACATCGTGAAGCACCTCGCCTATTGCGTTGATGTCATGAACCGGATTCGAAAGCGGAGGCCAGTGCAAGTAATCGTCGGTACCAATAAGCAGCGCGAATCTTCTCCGTTCGTGGGCACCGACGGTCTCTGCCGTTTCAAGAACCCGTCCTGCTCGCGGATATAGTTCACCGCAGACGGCACCAACTGCGAACTCTTCGTGGTTCGTGTATTCGGCTTCTATGAGATGCGGCGTGATGGAGGATGACGCTGTTCTCTCATGTACAAACTCAAACAGCTCCTTGGTCCCAACCCTGCCGTCTGCATCCTTGTCAGCGGCTCCTTGCATCGCATCAATAATCGCTGAGGTGAAGGAGTTGACCCTTTCGCGCTCTTGATTCTCGAACATCTGATCTGCATATGACGCAGCAAGTATCCCGACGGAGCTGCTCCTGAAAAAGTAATGCCCCAAACCACCGAATTCGGGAGCCGCAGAGATTTGTTGTGACGTTCTGTTTCCGGCCGGCATTCCGAACCAGTCTCCAAAACGTTGCGCGACTACGTAGAGCGTGTTCGTACCTTTCGAGCTCTGCCGAGTAGTGAGATCACTCACTCCGATCCAGCTTCCCAATGTTGCCGGGCTGAGATCATCGAAGCGCGCACCGTAGGGTACCAAAAAATTGCGAGGTCCGGTCGCAGCTCCAAGACTCACCGTATTTCCCGCAAAATAGAAGAATAGCTGGTCTCCAGCCGACAGCGTTGCATCTTGCTTTGCTAGAGTATTTAGAATGTTCTCTCGGGTCGCATCGCTACCAAGAATAGGCGTGACTTGAAAACCTCGATCGTTCAGGGTTCGCCCAATGGCCTTAGCACTGCTCTCAGCATTTCTCTGCGAACCAAAAGTGGCACCAGCGTAATGGTTGATGCCCACTACAATTGCGAACTTCTTGCCGGATGTGCACGGGTCGAGCATGCGAATGTCCGGCGCGACAGGGTCTGGGGCTGAGATTTCTACCGAGGGAGAACTGTCGCCACCCGAGTTCTTGCATCGCGTGTTCATCCCAAAGAAAACGAGAACTAGCGAAGCGGCAACATGGCCGCGCAAGACACGTACCACGGCATGCATGTCTCCCGCGGTTCGTGCTCTGTCAACACTCCTCTGGCGACCTCGCCTCCCAGGATTGTTGACCGCGCCCATCGCCCATTGGTGTAGCCCCCTCGGAGTATGCGCACGTCAGCTCACAGCTCGTGCACTCGGTGGCGGTGACCCCAGCGGCTATCAATCCACAAGTGCAGCGAGCCTCCGGTCATTGAGGCCTATTACTGTCGCCGAGGAGTGCACGAAGCAGCGTCAGCCAGGATAGGATCCATGTCACCGCCCTACAGCGACAAATCCACCCCAGTAGTAACTCGAAGTGACCACTCCCGCGGCACGATATCTCGCGATCTCTCCTCGTTGGGCGCGGATGAGCGCGTCTGCCCAGGACTCTCGTGTATTGGTAGTCCGACCAAGATTCTCGTACATCCGCATGAACAACCGACTCGTCGCATCGTTATCGGCAGCCCAAGCCGAAGAAATAGCCGTTTCCACGCCAGCAATACGGAACGCAGTGCCGACGCTCATCGAACTGCTGCCGAGATATGCTCGTCCGCGACCAGTGTCGCACGCTGCAAGCACAGCCAGTTCAACATTTTGAAGATCAAGCTCATCAATGACTTCGCGCCCCGTCAGAATCCCATCGTTCGCAAATTTTGTGGGCAATTCAGCCCCACCCTCGCTCCGCTTCGGTTCATTGTTCGCGCCTGCCAATGCGATCGCGACACAGTCGAACGGGTCATTCACAAGCCGAGTCGGAGCGGAGGAGCTATTCATGCACTCCGGATCCGACGTAGCGTGAGTTGCCAAATGCAACACCCGCGATCCCGGTGCGTGCGTTCGAAGGGACTGCTCGGTCGCGTCAGAGCCAATGAACACCTTTGCTGGACCCTCAAGAGCCTCGGCGATCTGGCGCTTGACATAGGGCACCTCGGTTCTGAGTGCAGAGAAACTCCGCTTCCCGCGGTATCTGCGGCCCGCGGAATGGGCAGGATGATCATGGCTCTTGGTCACAGCCCCCGACTCGGCTGACGTGGTTGGCCAAATAACCTCATATTTTGCTTCATTCGCTGCCTGTGAATAGTCGATATCGCCGAACAATAATGATCCTGCGGTCTCCGCGGGCGCGACGGAACGGCGCATAAGCTGCGGGATCTCTGCAGCAGAATCCGCATAGACGAAGGGCCACTTTTCGACCGCGTAGACCAATTCCGACGCACCGGCCTTCACTCGAACTCGAAGCGCTCCGAGAGGGACCTCGGAAACTGGACCATCACGAACGACCCAAACCCGACCCAGAGGTTGACGCTCGTCGATGTACGCTCTGATTTCAAGCGGCAGAAGAAGCCGGCCTAGAAACTGCCCCATTCGCTCGAACTCCTCGAAACGTGTTCCGGCTTTCGAGCTCGTCGAGACGAGATGGCTTCGAACGCCCGGTAGCTTGCCTCGCAGAGAAGCCCATTCCTGAACAACTTCGACGATTTTCTGTCCTTGGAGCGGTGAGTACGTCCCTTCACATGTATCCCGACCGAGCTGCCGCCTGGTCACGAATACTCCCAACTCTCCCTTTCTCTGTGCATACCCATGGGCAAGATTCGTAAAAACGAAGTAATTGACCAACACATCGTTGGGACCAAGCGCCAAACAAACATCTTGAGTCGAAACATCTTTCCGGTTTGCGTACTCTGCAAACGGAGAGGAACTCTGGGCCAGCCGCGCTCTCTGCGTCGCAAGGTCATCAATGGCAGATTGAGCTAGGTTTGAAGCAGGTCTGCTTTGCGCTTCATTCATCTGCAATTGATACTTCGCGATCTCCGGATTCTTAGAAGCTAGCCGAGCGAGTGTGCGCACATCTTGGTAGGTCCTCTGAGCGAGTCCCTGCGAAGCCACGACAGTGGACCAAGCATCTTTACCCATTTCCAACTCAAGGCTCAGCACCAAGTGCATTGGGCCGAACACTCGGAACTCGCGCATCGCCAAAAACGTATCGAATACGCTTTCGGCCCCGAAGGCTTCCGCACCAAACCATCGCCGCTGATTCAAGAGCGCGTCACGCGCAATGGCCAAAGCCTTACGCTTTTGGCCGCGTTCAGCCTCCAGAAGTGCCATGGTCGTCTGGGCCCTGATCACGTCCGGATGGGAAGGACTTTGATACTTCCGTCTCTCTGCTACCACGGACCAATAGAGCCGGAGAGCTTCGGTAGGATTGCCGGATCTAAAATAGATCGACGCGAGGGATTCTCGGATACCAATAGTCACTAGGTTCTCGGGTCCGAGAGCTCTCTTCGCTTCCTCCAACGTTTTGGATGCCAAGGTTCGGGCCCGGTCCCTATCACCCATCGCCAAGAAGACGTCCGCGAGATTGCTTGCCCGCGCCAAGGTATCTTGATGGCCAGCTCCCAGGCGTTGCGTGCTGCGCTCCACAACTTTTTGAAGCAGATCGGATGCCTCTGCAAGTCTGCCCGTCGCCTGTAGGTCGAGCGCAGCGTTGTTCAGGGCGCTTAGCACGAGAGGATGACTGTCATCGGATGACTCTCTACTCAGCACCGAAACTTCGTCGAAGAGGCGGCGTGATTCCTCGCGTGCCCCTTGCGCATCGAGAACGATCGCCAGCTGCGACACGGCCTCGATTGTTTGAGGATGCTTCGGACCGCCATGGCGTTTTCTTGCGTCAACCACTCGACTGTACAGATCTCTGGATATCGAGTAATTACCTTGTCCGAGATGTATCGACGCGACATTCCCAAGGTGAGATATGGTGTCGCGATGCTCTCGCCCTAACACTTCACTGCTCTCGTCGTACAGTCGTTCACAGAGCTGACGCGCGCGAGTTAGTTCGCCTTCTAGGATAAGCACTTCGGCCAGATTCCCACGCGATCCAAGGGTATCAGGTGCTGTTAACCCAATAGTCTGAGTCCGCGTTTCAATGATCGACTCGAGGAGTGCTCTAGCCTCTTTCAGCTCGCCTTTCGCTTTTAGGACCATCGCAAAGTTGTTCGAGAGGCGCATCGTCAACTCGCTGGTCTTTCCGGTCGATCTTTGACTTGTTTCCAGCGCTGGTTTCAGTAGCTCGTAAGCCTCATCTAGCGCGCCGAGGTGAAGGAACGCCATTCCTAGGCGATTAAGATCTTCCAGCATCTGAGGGTGTTCGTTTGAGCGACTCTTCTTGCCGTCTCGGACAATCTCTTCCAGCATTTCCCGTGCGAGCCTTGGCTCGCCCGTACTGATGAGGACGATCGCCATGTTGCCGCGTGCTCGAAGACTGATTGGGTCGGTGCTCGGGAGGTGCAGACTCGCTTCTCTGACTATAGATTCGAGAAGGTCCTTCGCATCTTTGAATCGGCCCTCCAATTGAAGCGCCCAGGCAAGCTCAAGACTTGACGCCAGCTTCTCGCGGATTGACACGTTAGGGTTGGATGACGAGATAGCGTTTCTGGCAGCAAGAAGAGTGATCGCTCGCGAATAGTGCCCCACCTGAAGAAGGAGTCGGACCAACTCGCGTTCGAGGCTAGTTGCCATTTCGGCGCTCCCACCGGCGACATTCGCAATCTCATGCGCTTCGGTCAACACTTCGATAGCGCGCTCAGGCATGCGAAGCGCCCCACAAACCCTGTAGAGAGCATCAAGGGCGGAGAGGAGGTGTAGACTCCTTGATCCCCAAATAACTCTGATCTGTTCAACTAGCTTTTCCAGTTGAGACCGCGCCAATTGTAAATTGCCGCGAGCGGCTATCGCGCGCGCGTTCTTGACCGAGAGGACGAGCACCGACGGATCGAATCGACCAAGAGCTCTCGACACCACTTTCGTCGCTTCACCGAGGACATCAACGGGTGCTCCTGTTTCTCCGAGTGATATCGCGACCTCTGCACCGTAACTTCGCGCTAACCACGTAGCCACGTGCGAATCGCCCAACACGCTGGCAATGCGGTCAGCAGCCGCGTTGCAAAGTCCGGCAAGCTCGCGCGTCTGTTCTCCTCTTTGCAGTCGGTCGACGCACTTATTCTTCTCGGCCTCCGCGGAACGCAGCCGCTCAAGCGCCTCGACGTCACGGGAAACAGACCAGAACCCATATGCATCTGCGAAGAACTCGAAATCGCTCGAGTCGTCGTGCGAAAAGCCAAGACGAGCCGCTATGTTGGTCGGAGCCTCTCGTTCCTGCTCCAATGCTTGGCGCACGGTCTCACCAAATCGAAGATAGAGCAGACAGGAGCGGGTAATTGGGCTGGAAGAACAATGCTCTCTGCAGACATCGCTTCTGTCTTCCGCGCACACGAGTGCAGCTGGACCCGGCGCTCTGACTGGAGCGCTGAGAGCGGTGTGCGAACCACCTCCGACCAACGCGGCGACGCAGATGCATCGCACGAAGATTGACCACTGTTTGACATGAGTCCCCCAGTCCGACGGCTTGACGTTCTGGCGAGAACTCGAGCTGAGTCCGGCGGCTCGCATCAATCGATCACGATGTAGACGTAGTACGTCTCCGCTCCGTCATGAATATTGTCGCCTCCACGAAAAACGTTCTTCGGTTTGACGATGAAGTTTGTTTCTCGTGCGTAGCTGATCAGTTCCCGCTCCATGCCCCGACAGCTTCCGGCGTGGGGGCACGCAAACAGAACGACCATCCTGCCGTGTCCTTTTCCTTCGTAGCCGCGTCGCCAGCGTGTTTCAGGATTCGTGGTCGCACCGATCACCAACCCTGCCGTCCTGGACATGTACCCATTCAGCTTTTGCTTAACAGCAGCGACAGACTCACCATAGTTTCCGAAGACCAGGTTCCATTCTACCCGCGTGAGCTGGCGCAACGATCGCGTCCCATCAATCATTGCCGCATCTTTCGGGACGCCGCGTTTCTGCGTCAACCGCCGGGCGCGTCGAGAGTGACGTATTCTGTCACTCTCGACGCTCACCGCTCCTCCTCGAACGCCTCTACCTTCTGCTTCGCGTCCTCGCTCAGCTTCCGTGCCCTGCCCTCGCCTGGCTCTATCGCCACCATCACGCCTTCGCCTTTGGCCACCATCCGTACCTGTACTTCCGACCAGATCTCGAAGCTCATCGTCATCGACGACGTCCCAATTCTGGTGATCGACACGCGCGTCTCCACCGTGTCCGGATAGACGACCGGCGCCAGGTAATCGATTCTTTGGTGCGCCAGGATCACCGAGAGCATCGCCTCGCTCGCGACCTTCTCGTGCAGCGAGTACTGCACCCTCGCCTCCTCGAACCAGCGCAGGTACACCGTGTTGTTCACGTGGCCCAGGGCATCCATTTCGCCCCAGAGCACCGCGCGTTTGACTCGAACCGGGAAAATAGGCGTTTCGGGCAACATTTTCCTTCTTCGTGTGTCACGCGTCGTTGATCTGCAAGCGCCTTCGGTAGAGCCTCCCGCCCGTGAGATCGCTCTTCCCATGCTCGGCCCTCTTCTTCGCCTCGCTGGCGTTCGCCGCTTGCGCCGACGACCCCGATGACGTCGTGCCGGATGCGGGGATCGGCGGCGTCATCAACCGCGACGCCACCACCAACGCCGACGCCACCACCAACGCCGACGCCACCGCGAACGCCGACGCGACAGACGAAGAGGACGACGCCGGCACCAACCCGGACGGCATGGTCATCACCGACGCCAGCGAGCTCGCCGCGTGCCCCGCCGTCGCCGACATCGACGCCGTGGTCAACGGACCGATGCAGGTCGCCTGGACTGTCCTTCCGACCAGTGCCACGCCGGATGTGCTCGAGCCGATTGTGGAGAACGTCGACTACACATCTCTCGCGCACGCCCGCGTCGGCACCGACGGCGTCGCCTGGCATGCGCAGATCAACAACCTCTCACTTTTCGACGCGATGACCTATGAGCACTTCCTGCTCGATCCCGGCGATGGTTCAGTTTACGTCGCGCTCGAAATGCAGATCAGCGACAGCACCGGTCTCCGCTTCTATCACGCCGATGGCACACTTTTTCGCGAATACACTCCGGGCGGCGCACCTGATCGGGAGATCATCGGCCGCTCGCGACAGAGTAACTTCTTCGTCATCAAATATGACGACTTCGGCCAGATTGTCTGGATCACGCGGTTCGGCCCGAACTCGAACGGTGCCGTCGCGGGCCGCATCATCTCTATGGCTATGGTGAATGACAATCTTCGCGTCGTCGGCGCAGTCGAAGATGCCACCACCATCGCCTTCGCTCCCGGCACCGCGAGCGAATACCAGCGCGCCGTCCCGTACGCGTCCGCATTTTGGGGCGAGCTGTCGGCCGCGTCCGGTGACTTCATCACCGGCAGCGCGCGTTTCATCGACGCCACCGACCGCGACTCCAGCTCCGTGCTCGAGGGCCAGGGCCACTTCGCGATCAACGCGAGCGGCGAGACCGCGATCCAAGCGCAGCTCCGCAAAGAATCACAACCTGTCGAGGAAACGTTCACTATCGGCGCCGAAGGTCCGAGCGCCATCACCGTCACCGCGACGCGCTCCACCGTCGCGTTCATCAAGCTCGGCGGCGACGGCGAGCCGCAATGGGCCGGCACCCTGCGCACACCTGCATTGTTCGGCAACGGCCCGAGCCCGCGCGCCGTCGCGATCTCGCCGAAAGGTGAGCTCGTCGCGGGTGGTCAATTCGTCAATTCGGAGACACTCGCCATCTTCGACGGCACCAGCGGCCAAGTGCGTTTGAACTATGTCTCCAGCAGCAGTTATCTCGTCGCGTTCACCTCGGACGGCGCGATCAAGTGGGTCAAAGAGATCGTCAGCGAGAGCAGGAACGCGATCTCGCGCATGACCGTGACAGTCGACGCGGTCTACGTCATGGGCTCGATGCTCCAAGGCGAAAATGTCGGCGGCATCGGTGTTCCTGCGAATGGATACACGCTCGCGAAGTTCTCGCTCGCCACCGGTGATGCCGAGTGGGTGCGCGTGTTCGCTCCCGTCGGCGAGTCGCAAGCCGATGCGTACGCGATGTGGTTCCGCGGAAACGAGGTCGTCGTGCAAGCGGCGTTCACGCGTATCGCCATCATCGGCGGCAGCACCACCCCGGCGTTCGACAACTCCGCGGCCTCGAGCGGCGCGCTCTTGGGCGCGATGTACTTCTCGACGGCGGGTGAGTTTTTGCGGTGTGAAGCGGTCGCTTACGGGGTTCGTGATTTTCGGCACTTTTAGCGCGGCTCGGCTCGATCAACATACAGCGACACCGCGATGAGCTGTCCCATCGGACAGCGGTGTTCGCTCGCTGCAGGTGCGTGTTACGCATCGAGCGAGCGGAGCATGAACCTGCCGGCTCGGCAGGCACGCTGCACGCGGGTTCGGCGCCCGTAGGAGAGGCCTAACTAACCAACGACGTTGAATCGAATCATCGCAGCCTTCTTCACTTCGCTGATGCTCGCGCAGCAAGGGCTCCGCTTGTTATATGAGCGGAACGATGTCTGAGCTCCGCACGACCCGCGTCCGCCGGCACCTGAACGCACCTCGCGACCGCGTCTATCGCGCGCTGCTCGACGCGAGCTCAGTAGCGAAGTGGCGTGTCCCGCAGGGCATGAAGAGCGAAGTGCACACCTTCGACGCGCGCGAGGGCGGTGGCTTCCGCGTCTCGCTCACCTACGAGTCGCCGGACGCGAGCGGCAAGACCGAGGCGAACACAGACACCTATCACGGGCGTTTCGTGAAGCTGGTGCCGGACGCGCTCGTCGTCGAGGTCTTGGAGTTCGAAACCTCGAAGCCCGAGCTTCAAGGAGAAATGACGATCACCACCACACTCACCGATGCGGATGGCGGGACGGAGCTACTCACTGTCCACGAAGGACTGCCGGACGGGGTAACAGAAGCGGACAACGAGCTCGGCACACGGGAAGCGCTCGATCGCCTCGCGGCGCTGGTCGAGGGACAGCAGACTGACTGAGTGTTGTGTGCAGTGTCAGGACAGGTCCGGCCCGGTACCGTTTGAAAGCGGCTATCCGGCGATGCGTACGCTGTAGATCGGCGGCAAGTTGTTGGCGACCGTGTGCCAGTTGTCTCCGCGATCCTCGCTCACGTACAGATTGCCGGTGGTGGTGCCGAAGGCGAGCAGGTCGCCTTGGTTCGCGAGCGCGTGACGGTAGATGACGTCGTACGCTTCTTCTTGCGGCAAACCGCGGCGCAGCGGCTCCCAGTTTTTGCCGCCGTCGGTGGTACGCGCGACGAACAGCTGGCCTTCGATCGCCATCCGCTGCATGTCCGCTTTGCCAGGTACGACCCACGCGGTTTTGCCGTCGTGCGCGTCGACGGCGATCGGGAAGCCGAAGTGTACGCCGCGTTCGGGTTGGCTGACTTTCGTCCAGGTCGCGGCGCCGTCGGAGCTGTAGAAGACGCCGGAGTGATTCTGCTGCCACATATGTCGGGGATCGGACGCGCACAGCTCGACGTAGTGCGGATCGTGGCCCCACTCGTTGTTGGGATCCGGCAGATAGTCGTTGGTCATGCCGCGGTTTCGGCCGCGCCAGCTTTTGCCTCCGTCGGTGCTCTCGAGGACGCCTGCCGTCGAGATGGCGACGTACAAGTGATCCGCATTTTTGGGATCCACCAAGATGGAGTGGATGCCGGGCGCGAACTCGCCTTCCGAGGCCGGCGTGCCGAACCACGCTGTTTTGCCTGTGCCGGGGCCGTCGAAGAGATCGCCGCCGCGCGAGTCGTGATTCCACAGCGGCCGGTTGAGCTCGAACGACTCACCGTTGTTTTCGCTGACGAAGAGCCCGCCCGGAATCGTTCCCACGTAGACTCGACCGTTCGGACCGAAGGCCAGCGCCCACAACTTCAGCAGCGTCGCCGGCTTTAGGACGACCGGCCCCTCGGTGCCGTCTTCGTCCGGCATCGGCGGCAAAAGATGACGCGCATTTTCGGGATACTTCACCTGCGCGGCGTCGCGCCAAGTGTTGCCTTCGTCATCGGAGCGCGAAAGTTTTGCGCCCCAGTGACCGTGCCCGAGCGCGGCCCACCACGTTCCGGTGTGCGGATCGCGCGCGACGAAGTTGCTCCCGGCACCGGCGTGTCCACAGAGCCTCGGCTTCCAGCGGCCGTTCGTCTTCTCGGCGATGAAAGTTCCTTTGCGAGTGCCCAACAAGATTCGTGACTTCATGTTCTGCTCGTTCATCCGCCGCTCAACGCCTGCATGATGTACACGCGCGTGTTTGGCTCGACGGGATCGCTGAGCTTCTGGCGATCCGCCAAGAGCTCTTGTTCGATGAAAATGTTGACGTGTGTGCGCATGCGCCCGCGCTCGTCGCAGATATAAAACGCAAAACCGGGCGCGCGTCGCTCCAGCGCTTGCACGACCTCGGCGACGGTCGACGCCTCCACCTCCAGCTCCGGGTCCGCGAGCTGCGGAAAGAAGGTGTGGAGATGACGGGTGAGGACGACCTTCGCCACGGGAGCGCGAGAGTGCCAGAGCCGCGCGGGCGAGCTCTAGTGGGGGCGGGAATCTAAGCGCTTCTTTATCAAGCGCCCAAAAACCGAATCTTCTTGAACCTCTCGCCCGAGGCCGACCGCGGCGCGGCAGCTCGAGTCCCGGACTACGGAATCGGCGAGAGCACGTGCGGATTGTATCCTCCGGCGATCAGCAGCCCCGTCGTCGCGCTGAAAGAAAGCGCCGACGCGGAGTCCGGATCGAGCCCTGCGTAGACGAGGGCGCCGATATTGCCTTGGTCATCGACCTCCGCGCTCCATAACAGGTCCTCCTCCGTGGTCGCGTAAATTTTCCGCTGCGTCTTTTCGCCGATGACGAGCACCGAAAACGCAAACACCTGCGCGCGCGAACGATCCAAAGCGAGGTTCACCGAACCGGCAGGCTCGAGACCGCGGGGACCGATGCGGAACAGCCACAAGTTCCGATCCGCCGAGCCGACCGCGCAGGCGACGACCGCGAGGATCGCGCCGTCTGAGGCAAGCCCGTTGATCCCGCGCTGCGCGATCGGATTGTACCGTCGCCGCTCCAGGATGTTGCCGGACTCGACCTCCAGCACCGTCAGATCGCCGTCTTCGGAGCCGGTGATCACCGTCCCCGACCCCGGCGCTCCGGCGACCACGCCGTGAACGTGTTTCAGCTTGTATGGCGATTCGATGGGCGATGGAGAACGCACGTCGACCTCCCGCAAGAGCGTGAGCTGCCCGGCTTCGATCGACCAGACCAAGACGAACCCGTTTTCATGACCGGTCACGAGGCGCGTGTTCTTCTCGCCCGCGAGGAAGACGCCGCTGTGTGCAGGACCCGCGTGCGGGCCATACGCGACGGCCGCCTGGAGTGCGATCGTTCCGTCCGCTCCGTTCGACCAAACTGCGAGCGCATCCGCTCCGTTCGCAGTGACGAACAGCTGATCCGATACGGTCGTGACCATTCCGATCGGCGCCTTCGACGGCGCGACGAAGACGTTCGTCAGGACCGGACCAAACTCACCTTCGTTGGGCAATCGATAAACGGAGCTCGAACCGTCGTAACGAGCGAGCAAGAAGCGACGCGCGTCCAACCACGCGACGTCGGAAGTGAACGTCACCGTTTTTCCGCGACACTCCGCCGGGAGCTTTTGCGGCGGAGTGTCGGGGCCGAAGCCGCAGAGGCGATAAACCGGTGTCGACGACGCGCATCCGGCGAGGAGGACGATCCACGCGGAGGCGATGAAGGCGTGGAATCGTTGTGTTCTCATGGCGAGGAGATGAGCTCTGTTCGTTAAGGCGCCGCGACCTGGAAGAGGTTCACCAATACACCGACTACGGCGAGCTGTCGCGTTGACGGTTCGAAGTCCATCGCATCGCCCAGCGCAAAGTCCGTAGTCGTCGAGGCGACGATTTGCAGCTCGTCGGTGGGTGTCACCTCCACTGTCCACAAGATGCCCTCTTGCGAGCTGACGAAAATGTTCGGCGAACCGTCGACTGTGGCCATCGCTGCTCGGAACGCGAACGACTGCGGCAGAGCCAAGTTCTGCTTCACGTCGATCGAGTCGAGGGACACGAAGTCGCTGTTCTCCACGCGGAAGAGCCACGTGTTTTGATCGCTCGATCCAACTGAACAGACGACCGCCGTCAGGTAGTCACCGAGGATCGCCAATCCGTTGATTCCACGCTGCGCGGCCGGATTGTAGCGCTCGCGAACGAGGACCTGTCCGTCGGTGATCCGCAGCAGGACGAGGTCGCCGTCTTCGGAGCCGGTGACGACCAAGTTGTCTTTCCAAACGACAATGTCGCGCACGTTCCACAACTGGAACGGGCTCGGGATCGGGTTTGGAGAACGCACGTCGATCTTGCGGAGCTGGGTCAGGTTGCGGCCGTTCGCTGAGACCCTCCACACCAGAACGTAACCATTCTCATGGCCCGTCACGAGGTAATTGATGCTGTTGTAAGTGAGAAAGACGCCGCTGTTTGCGATGCCCGGGTCGGAGTCGTAGCTGAAGGTCTTGAAGCGCGCCACCGGCGGCAAGCGATGGTAGCCCGGGTCGGTCGGCGTAGTTTCATCGCCTCTCTGCCAGAGCGCAATCGTCGTCGCGTCGTTCGAGGTCACGAAAGTGTCATTATCCTGCACGGCGAGCATTTCGACGCCACGGTTGGCCGGCGTGCGCAGGACGTTGGTCAACGTCGGACCGAACTCGAACGCCCCCGGTGGCCTGAAGATGGTCATCGATCCATCGAGACGACCGACAATGAAATGACTCGAGTCAATCCATTGAAGCTGTTGGGTATATGGATAAGTCGTGCCGATCGGCGACAGCGCCTGCGCCCACGCACTGGTGGAGGCCACGCACGCGACGAATAGAAATCCGAATCTCAATGATCTCACAAGTTCCCCCTTGTTGTTCATAACGAACCCAATGTTCGCGAAGAGGAATGACAATCAAGAGCAAGTGGTGAGCTGGTCAAGGAGAAATAAAGCGCGTGCAGGCTATACGCATCTTCGCCGACAAGTCTGCCCTGTGCGTCCGACCTCGCGAGTCTCTATTCTGAGATCAAACTATCATTTGGAGTGATGCTCGGAACGCGATGCTTGTATACATGGGCCGCAACAGACCAGTATGCCGGCTCGCGGCGATCATGCATTGAGATGTGCAGACCGAAGGCCGCCAAACAACAATGTGCCGCGGCTTCGAAGAATGGGCGGCGTTTGCGCGTCAGTGAATACTGGCGATACGCTTCCGTGTTTGCTTCTGCGCTGAGGAACGGTGGGGGTTGCAGTGACGATGTCCGTGTTGGCGATGTTGGCCGCGATGCAGAGCAGCAGTACGACCGCGAGCGACCTCGAAGAGATCGTCGTTCGCGGCGCGCGGTCCGCGTCTTCGTTTCAGGAGCTCGATCCGACTGCGTCGGGATTGGTGATCGAGCTCCAGCGGCGCGTACAGACGGGTGAAGTGTTGGCCGACGTATTACCGGAAGTGCCGGGCGCCAACGTCATGCGTACCGGCGGATATGGCAGCTTGACCAGCGTCGCGATCCGCGGCGGCGACAGCCGGCACACGACGGTGTTCCTCGGCAACGTCCCGCTGAATGGACCGGACACCGGCGGTTATGATCTCAGCCTCGTTCCGCTGGACGCGTATCAACGCGTCGAAGTGTATCGCGGCGGTGCTCCGCTCTGGTTCAACGATTCCGCGATCGGTGGGGTTGTGCGGCTCGTGCCGCGAACGGCGCGCTCTACGTCGGTCAGCACCGAAGTCGAAGGCGGTTCCTTCGGCACGTGGTCGGCCGACGCGACGGGCTCGTTCGCCGCGCCGAGCTGGAACGTCTTTCTCTCGGGCGGCGGTCTGCGCACCGAAAACAACTTCTCCTACGCCGACGACGGCGGAACGACGTTCACCGACGAAGACGATGTCCTGCGCGAGCGGCAAAACGCACACGTCATGGATGGTCACGGCTTTCTGCACGCGCAGCTCTTCGATGAACGACAAGAGCTCTCTCTGATCGCGTTCGGCCTGTTTCGCGAGCAAGGAGAGCCGGGGCCCGCGTCTGCGCCCGCGCTGCAAGCGGAGCGGCGGACCGCGCGTGGATTCGCGTCGATCGCTTACCAAGCAGAAGACACGGTGTGGACGATGCCCGCGCGCTTGCTCGCGCTCTCTTCTTTCGGCCTCAACCAAGATGCGTTCCGCGACGAGCTCGCGGAGATCGGCATCGGGCGGCACGACGCCGATGATCGCGCGATCACCGGACAAGGTCGAATCGCGCTGTCGCTCGAGCCTTGGAGCTGGCTCGAAGCCACCGCGGTCTTCAGCGCACGCCATGATCGCTACAACCCAGAAGACGCGTTCGTTACCGTCTCGCAGCAGCCGTCGTATCGCAGCCGCGGTAGCGAAGGGCTCGAAGCTCGGTTTCACTTCGAGCTCGGTCCGGTGGCCACCGAGCTCCGGCCGTCGATCCGCTTCGAGCAAAGCCGTGCGGCGATCTTGACGCCCCCGTCAGACTCGGTCGCCGGTGCCGGTGAGCCCGAGCTTCGCTCTCGGTCGACCTCGGGGACGACATACCGCTTCGGCGCTTTGGTCGCCCCTCAACCTTGGTTGAACGTCGTCGGATCCGCGTCGAGCGGCAGTCGGTTGCCGTCGATCCTCGAGCTGTTCGGCGATCGCGCTTTGTTGGTCGCCAACCCGCGACTGATCGCCGAGCGTTCGCGCTCCGTCGAAGGTGGTGTGACGCTGACGCCGTGTTGGGACGTCGGTTGTCTCAACTTCGAGGCGCGCGTCTTCCGTTTGTGGGTCCACGATCTGATCCGCTTCCGCAAGACGTCGCAGTTCACGTCGATCGCGCAGAACATCGACTCGGGCAACATCTTCGGCGCGGAGCTCGGCCTGCACACCGAGCTTTTTCGCCACGCCGCGATCTCTGCCAGCATGACGCTCTCACGCACGCGCGACGGCGATTCCAGCCGTTCGTTGCCGATGCGCCCCGATCGTTTGATCTACGCGCGCGTCGAAGGCAAAGCGGGACGAATCATCAAAAGTTGGCTGGACGACGCGCGTGTGTTCGTCGATGTTGAACATCGCTCGGCGCACTTCCTTGATCCGGCCAACCTGATCGAAAAGCCAGCACGCACCTGGATCGGCGCGGGTGTTCGGCTCTACAGCGCGGACGAACGTGTCTCTCTCGCCGCCACGATGCACGATCTTTTCGATGCCGGCGGCGCCGATCTCTTGGGCTTCCCGATCCCGGGACGCCGCTTCACCGTGAGCCTCTCGTTCAAAGATGAGCTCCCGTGAAGCAAATGCGCTGATCACGCTCGAAACACGTCGAGCTCGCCCAGCATCGCGGCGAGCATCTCGTAGCTTTCGTCCATGCGATCGCGCGCCCGAGGAAGCGGACCCGTCAGCCGCGGCAGCTTCCTCCGCTCGCGGAGCCGGTTGACGAATGTACGGGTGAAGGCGGGGTTACTGAAGATGTCGTGAATGAAGGTACCGAAGAGCATGCGCGGGCGATCGACGGCGCCGTCGATGCCGGTGTCGAAGCGATAAGCTGGGCGCGTCTCTCGATAGTGGACCTGCCCGGTGTGGATCTCGTAGCCGGTCACTTCGCCCGCTTCCACGAATGGATTGTCCTCCGTGGGAGCATAGCGGCGCTGTACCAAAGTCTTCTTCGGTGTGAACTCAACGTCGAAGTCGAGAAGATTCATGCCCGGGATGGTGCCGAGCGGAGACTCCGTCTTTGCTTCGTCGATCAACGTGCGGCCAAACATCTCAAACCCGCCGCACACGCCGACGATCATCGACCGGCCGACCAAGCCGAGGACCGCCGCTTCGAGCCCCGTCCGGCGGATGTATTCGAGATCTGCGGTGGTGTTTTTCGTGCCCGGGATGATCACGGCGTCCGGCAGTCCCAACGCGTCTGCAGAACGAACATAACGAAGGTCGACGCCCGGCTCCTCCGCGATGAAGTCGAAGTCGTTCGCGTTGGAGATGTGCGGCAGATACAACACCGCCACGTCCACCTCCGGGTTCGGCGATCGCCGCTCGCGGATGCGATCTTCTTCCTCCAGCCGAATGTCCGGAAGATAGGGGAGGACGCCGACGACCGGGCGGCCCGCGTGCTCCGCGGCGAACGCCAGCGCGGGCTCGAGCACGCTGCGATCGCCGCGAAACTTGTTGATCAAGAAACCTTCGACGAGCTCCGCGTCTTTCGGCTCCGTCAGCTCAAACACGCGCATCGTTCCCAAAAATGAGGCGAAGACTCCGCCTTGATCGATGTCCGCGGCGATGAAGACGCGTGCGTTCAGCCGGTGGGCCGCGCCCATATTCACCACGTCCCAGCGGCGCAGGTTCGGCTCGGCGCAGCTGCCCGCACCTTCGGCGATGATCAAGTCGTAGTTCTCGCGCAAATACGCGATGGAGGTGTCGATCGCCTCCAGCTTCAACCGCTGAAATTTTTCCGATGCGTAGTAGTCCGCCGCGGAGACGTCCATCAGCGGTCGTCCGTGGACGATCAGCTGCGCGACGTCGTCCGCCTTCGGTTTCAAGAGCAGCGGGTTCATGTGCACGATCGGGCGTTGCCGCGCGCCTGCGGCCTGGACGGCCAAGGAGCGAGCGATCTCCCCTCCTTCATCGGTGACGAAAGAGTTCAGCGACATGTTCTGCGACTTGAACGGCGCGACCCGTAGGCCGCGGTTGGCGAACAGTCGGCACAAACCTGCGACGAGCGTCGTTTTGCCCGCGTTCGAGCCTGTCCCTTGGATCATGATCGCTCGGCTGGAATCTGCTGCCACGGATCACCTCACTTTGAGAATCTGCGCGGGTTGCCCGCGGCGGTCGTTGCCGGCTTCGTGCTCATTGTTTGAAACTCATAGAGATTGTAGTTCACCAGCGCGAGCTGCCCGCTGGTCCAACCGAGCGCCGCGCCGAGCGCCGTAGTCACCGACTCATATCCGATGACGTGCAGTTTTTGATCCTGAGTTCTGCCCATCCACAGGGCCCCCTCTTCGGTCGAGGAGAAAAAACACAACCCCGAGTCATCGAGCGCCCAGACAGTGCAGAAGTTGAAGACCTGCGGCGCTTGGGAATCGGCCTTCAGGTTCGTCGAATCCCGCAACTGAATACTCCAGTCGTTGAAGTCGATCCCGTAGTACCACAGGTTTTTATCGCCGGATCCGACTGAACAATTGGCGACGAGCAACTGCTGGCCGTTGACCGCAATACTATTGATCCCCCGCTGCGCAGCCGGATTATAGACTGTCCGCGACATCACCGCGCCGTCGGGGACCCGTATGATACACAGACTTCCGTCTTCGGAACCGGTCAAGACATAGGCGACGCCGTCGCCGTTCGTCAGCCAAGAAGTCCCGCGTATGTTGTACAGATTCCACGGATTGAGCGGGTGCGCCGAGCGGAGATCGACCGCACGCACGAACTTTAGGCTGGAGCCATCGACCGGTCCGGTCCACATCGAGATAGCGCCGTTTGTATGCCCGACGATTAACCATAGGTTCCCTTCGAGCTCGAAAGTATCGGCGCTGTTCGCGATGCCGAGCGAGACGTCGTATTTCAGCAACCTCGGCGGCGAGAGCTGAGACCAGTCGGCCGCGAGCGTGGTCCAAAGTGCGATCGCGTCATCGTCGGCGGACGTGGCGAATACCTTTGGCGCGATCCAAACGATCATCTGCACGCCGTCGGTGAGCGGATTGCTGGCTGCGGTGGTGATGAGTGGTCCGGCGGTCGTCGAGTCGTTGAAACGGAAGATGCTCAGCGATCCGTCCCAACGACCGACTGCGAAGTGTGCCGCGTCGAGCCAGGCGATCTCTTGCGCCATGTTGTAAGTGACGCCGTCGGTGGTGATCGGAAGTTGCGCGGGCGTGGCAGTGCCGGGTCGGACGAAGCTCGCCCCTTCTCCTTCGAGCTGTTTTCGAGAGCGAAGGGCCATCGGAGTCCGAATTCGCCGCGCGGATTGTGCGGAGCTCATCGCATTAAGATAGCGCGCTTTCGCCAAAGCACCAGCAGCAACGCGGGCGCGCCGATGCCCGCGGTGACGACACCGACCGGGAGCTCGCGCCCGCTGATGATGACACGCGCGAAGGTGTCGCATGCGACCAGAAACGCGGCGCCGATGATGAACGAGAGAGGGAGGAGATCGCGGCGGCGCGTAAATCCAAGGCCGCGCAAGAAATTGGGGACGATCAATTCGACGAAGCCGATCGGCCCACACAAGGCGACGCAAACCGCCACGCCAAGCGAGCCGAAACCAATACACACCGCGCGTACACGAGTGACAGCTACACCTTCGGTCTCCGCGACGTCGTTGCCCGCGAGCATGGTGTCCAAAGAACGTGCTGTTCCGAACTGCGCGATCGCAGTGATGATCACCGGAGGCGTCAGCCACAAAACACCGCTGTATCCGAGCTGAGGGAGCCGGCCAAGCGACCATTGTGTCGCAGCGAACAAGGCCGCTGAGTCCGCCGCATATTGGATCCCGGTCGCGATCGCGGTCGCAGCCAACGAACAAGCGATCCCGGCGAGGATGATCTCGTGGACGCGCATGTCGCCGCGCGCCGCGATCATGGTGACGAAAGCGCTGACCACGAGCGCGCCGACGAAGGCCGCCAAAGTCACCACCGGCAACCCACTCATCCCAGCCGGTGCGCCAAAGACGATCACCGCCAGCGCGGCCAACGTTGCGCCCGCCGTCGTCCCCACCGTACCCGGCGTCGCCAGCGGATTGGAAAACAAGGTTTGATAGACTGCGCCGACCAGCGACAAGGTCGCCCCGACCAACGCCGCGACCAGCACGCGCGGTACGCGCAGCTGCCAAAAAACGAACTCCGCCGCCTCATCGCTGAAGCGGCGGCCGATCAGCGGCGCCACGGCGATCACCGCGAGCGCGACGAAGATGATCAACCACCGGCGGCGTTTCATTCGGTTTTGCCGCGCCGGCGCGTCGCAACAATCAGAGAATGGCCATCGAGGTCGACTTTCCGCATCTCGACGTCGAAGAGATCGGCAAGCTTATCGGGAAGCAGCTCTGCGCCATATCGCTCCACGAATCGAACGCTGCCTTTCGCGAGCCCGACGATCCTCGCCTCTTCACTTCCTTGAATCGCATGACCGAGCAAGTTGATGTCATGCGTTACGCACAGGACGCCAGCGCCTGCGCGGCGCAGCTCTCCAATGAAGGTGTATATCGCGATCTGATGGCTGGGATCAAGCGAAGCGCTCGGCTCGTCGAGCAACAACAGTGGACATTCCTGCGCGAGAACGGTTGCGAACGCGACACGCTGCAGCTCGCCGCCGGAGAGTGAAGGCACTGTCCTCGAGGCCAGTGCGGATACATCCAGTTTTGCCAGGGCGGAGAGCGCCGCGTTGCGAGTACGCTCCTCGCTCTCTCGAAAACGAAAGCGGCCGGTCGCGACGAGATCGAGCACGGTGATCGATTCGGAGACCTCCGGACGTTGCGGAAGCCAGCCGATCTTTCCGGCGCGTTCGCGCGGCGACAAGTCCGCCATCGGCACACCGTCGAGTCGCACGACTCCGCCGCTCGCGCGCAAAAGCCCCGCGGCCAAACGTAAGAGTGTCGATTTTCCGGCGCCGTTCGGTCCGACGATCACCACCAGCTCGGAGCTCTCCACACGAAGGTCGATGTCCGCAAGCAAGAAGCGGCTGCCGGCTTTCACCGACACCCGATCGAGCTCGAGGACGTGTTGTGCGACCATGTCAGGCGCCACGTTCGATCAACGGCGCAAGCTCACGGACGAGATTGAGGAGTCTCGGGCCGGGAGAAAGTACACCCTTCCAAGCAATACAATCGACGCGCTCTCTTTGCACTGCGCGGAGTGTAGTCAGTTGCTTCCAAGGTTGAATCACTTCTCTCTTGTATGCTTCACCACCGGCGTCGGAGTCGGAAAGAATGATTAATTGATCCGGATCGAGCGCGAGAACTTCTTCCAACGAAAGGCCCGGTTGACCCTGCATATCACGATCGACCGCGTTTCTTGCTCCAGCTGCCGCCAGCGCCGCGCCGTGGATGGAGTTTCGGCGCTGAAACCACACGGTCGCGATCGAGCCCACCTGGCGTGAATTGTCCCCGAAGATCAACAACACCCGCGGCGAGCTCGGCTTTGAACGGTCCGCCAGCTCGGTGCGATACCGCTCTGCGAGCGCTCGACTCTCCGCGACGCGGCCGATCAGCTCGCCGAGCCGCTGTGTGCTCTGGACGAGGTCGCCCACAGTGAGCCATGGAAATGAAGTGACCGGTGCGATCGCCTGCAGCTCCTCGAGACGCGCGGCGCGCGATTCTTGACCGAGGATCATTGTCGGACGAAGCGACACTAGAACTTCGAGATTGGGAGTGAGTGACGTCCCTGCACGAGGTAGCTTCTTCACTTCCGGGGGATATTCACAGTAGTCTGAGGCTGCTACAACGAGCTCCGCCGCGCCGAGCGCAAACAGAGTTTCCGTCAGGGCGGGAGCGAGCGACACGATGCGTGTTCCGCGCGCCTCGGGCAAAGCCGCGCGACACGAGCCGAAAAGCGGCAAGGTTGCGAATTGCAAAAACGTGCGCCGCGAAAATGTCACTTCCGCGGGCAGCATACTATAGGGGGGACTTTCGAAATGCGATTCAAAAATTTGGGCTTACTTTTCCTGTTCATTCTGCTTCCCGCGGCGTGGGCATGTTCGAATAGCGATGAAAAATCAGATGCCGGCATCAACGACATCGACGGAGGACCGCTCGGCGAAAATTGTCATCAGCCGAACACACAAAATCCGCCCGCACTTCCGCCGCTCCCGGTCAATCCACGCTTCGGAGTCGTCCTCTCCGACTATACGAGTGCGGCGATCTCCGTGCTCGACACGAATGGCGAGATCATCGACGAACGATGGGTTCACTCCGGCACGACGTTGCCCGGTTTGGTCGCGGCGTTGTCCGGCGATCTCGATCTGCCGACATTCTCCCAATGCGGATCCTTGACGATACTCGATCGCTTTCGCACGGACGTAGTCTCGCGTTTCGAGCTGCCGACGGGCAGGCTGATCGGCCAGGTGCGGACTCACGAGCCGAACATGGAGAGCGGGTTCGCCTCGAATCCGCAAGACATCGTCTTCATGAGTCCCGAGCTCGCTTGGGTGAGCCGGCTCGCGCCGAACCTCGACATGGACGCGAACCCGCTCAATGCCGGCACCGATCTCTTGGAGATCAATCCGACGACTATGGCGCGCACGCAGAATCGGATCGATCTCAGCGCGCTGAATGCGCCTTCGACGCGAGGACCGGAGCAACCAACGTTCGCCGGCCCATCGCGGATGGCGCGTGTCGGATCGGTGCTCGTCGTCGGGCTCTTCCGCCAGAGCGTCAACTTCCAATCCGCCGCTTCGGGAATGGTGGCGATCGTCGACAGCGAGGCGCGGGCGTTCCGCGGCTTCGACATTCCGGGCATGTCCAATTGTTTTCGGGCGCGTTCGATCCCGGGCGAGACGAACAAGGTTCTCGTCGGATGCCAAGGTTTCGCGAACCCATTCGGCGACGAGACGCAGCTACGCGCCAGCTCGGGCTTTGTGATTCTCGAGGTTTCGGGCTTTGATGAAGTATCGATCGTCGCGACGTGGCGCACCTCCGAAAATCCAACCGCAGTGTTGGCGGTGGAGAATGTTCTGCCGCTGAGCAGTCAGCTGATGGTCGCGATTGCGCCGGGCGTGTTTGGCGGTGTTCCCGCCGAGGCCTATTTGGTCGACATGAACACGGGCAGCCAGCAGCTGGTCTATCGTGCGAACAACGCTTTCGATCTCGGCTTTCCGGCCTTTGATTCCGACACCGGCGTGCTGTTGATTCCTGACGCAGCGACGGGGCTACGTCGTTTTCGCCTCTCGGGCGCGCAACTGATGGACGATGGCGCGATCAACGTGGGGATCGATCTCGGACTGCCGCCGCGTAGCGTCCACCGACTATGATCGATGCGCGATCAACACCAAGTCGAGCTCGTCTTCGATTGCAGAGAGCAGCTCCGCGTCTTCGGGCGAGAGCTGTAGCAAACTCTCGGGGTGCTGCTCGGTTCGCGTCTCGGGCTCGAGCACCTGATCGGAATCGTTCGTAGGACGGTACGCAACGAGAGCAACGCCAAGGCGTTGCTCTAGTTGCCGCATGAGGACATAACCTTCCGGCGGAAGCTCGGCGATCTGTGCCCGATACTGATATGCGACGATCCTGCACGCGAGCCGAGCCTCGAGGTCGATCAGTCTCTTGTGTTGAGATGTTTTGAGAGTCGTAACAGTCGAAAGCAGGGACGAGCTCATAACTCTTCTCCGTGGTCTCAGGGGTCGAGAAAAACATCCGCGAAATAGAATGATTCCCGCCGCGCGGCGTCGCCGACTCGGCATTTTATCGGCTCTTTGAAGATCGGACCATCGTATACGAAAGTGTGATACTCGCCGCGTTCCCCGCAGGGATCGACGTGCGGAGGGAGATCGTTGAGAAAGTCTTCGTCGAGGGGACGGCCGACGAAGGATTCATCCAAGAGCGAAGCATCGACGCACACCACATATGCCTTGAAGCCGGAGTCGAGATAGGCGCGGATATTTGCCGCCGTCGTTCGTTTCCACAACGGAAAACAACCTTTCATGCCTCGCTTTTTGATAGTCGTGACGCGACCTTTCTCGACGAAGATGTCGCCCGACGACGCCAGGCGAATGCCGCGATCCACGTGATCGTCGAGCGCGGCATGAATGACGGCTTCGTATTGAGCCATGGTCGCGCGTTTCGGAATATAGGTTTTGTGAAGATCGATCGCCAAGTAGGACGCCTGCTTCTCGACGAGATCGCGGCGAACACCATGGCAGCTGACGCGATCGTAGCCTTCGGTGAAGGTCGTCAGCAGCGAGGTTACGCGCAAGTCCAGGTAAGCCTCCGCTGTCATGAGATCGTGCAGGGCGAGCGCAGAGTCCTTTCCGCCGCTCCAATACAGGACGACCTCATTGCTATCTTCCGACATGGCACCATGATACGGGCAAAGTTGTGCTGAGAGAAGCGCCCCGGGAATCGCGTTTCGTAATACTCGAAACCGGTCAGTCGGGCGGTCGACGCACCCTACGTGTAGGGATGTATTATCTTCAGGATACGTTCGCGCGAAATGGTTGTCTGAGAGTGTTGCCGGGAATCGAAAAACAGCTGCACGGCATAACTGTTGTACCAGGTTCTAAGAAGGACCAGGAGCGCTGTCCTTAAGGACAGTGTTCCCATGGCCAGCGAACGTTTGTTCAGACGTCGGGCTCGATCTGTTATAGGTGCGGCGATGGATCGGGAAGGGAATGGACTGTGTCTTTCGCCTCCCGTTTCGGTCGCCCACTTTCTCAAAACTTTGCCTGAATTCGCTGAGACCTCGGTGTTGTTATCGACGTCGACCGACATCGATTTGTCAGGAGAACAGGCCGCGGAGTGGTTGATCGTGACCGCGGAGCGGGTCGGGATCGTCAGTGAGGCTCCGAGCCTCCTCCGACAGGTGCCGGTCGCGCGCGCCGAGAGCTTTCGCGCAAAGGACGCGGTCGGATCGGGCTTCTTGCAGGCGCGCATCGACGGCGGATGGATCGATTTACTGCGTTATTCAAAGCGCCTCTCTCTGCGATTCGCGAGCATCGCGCGCAAGCTCGAACAGCTGAAGCGGGAAGGACGGCTGGAGCTCGACCTCGAGGAGAAGGTCGGCGAACGGTGCCCGAGCTGCGGAAACACGCTGCGGAACGCGGGCGATGTGTGTTCGCGGTGTATCGATCGACGCGCCGTGCTCCGGCGCATCTGGGCGCTCGCCGGTCCTCATCGCCGCGGTGCCGCCGGCCTCTTTTTTTTGCTCTTCACGGGTGTTTTGGTGGAGCTGATTCCTCCGAAGCTCCAGCAATATTTGGTCGACCACGTGCTCAGCCCCGGCGGTGCTGAGGGAGGCGCGGCGACCTTGGTGGTGATCGTGTTGTCGCTCGGTGTGTCGCGGCTCCTCGCTACCTCATTGAGCGAAACCAAAGGGCTCCTGGCGCAGAGGATCGGGACGGCGTTCACCGTCGAGCTCCGCTCGCGGATGGTGTCGAAGCTCCATCAGTTGCCGCTCGCTTTTTATGATCAGCGGCAGGTCGGCGCGCTGGTCAGCCGCGTCGACCACGACACCGAAGCTCTGCATGGACTGATCGAGCACCTGACCAGCGGATTTTTGTTGCAGGTCCTGCAGTTCATCGGCGTGGGGATCATGCTCTTCACCTTGAACCCCGAGCTCGCGTTCTACACTTTGCTCCCCACGCCGTTGGTCGTGGCGGCGAGCTTCGCTTTTTGGAAGTATGTCTATCCGAAATATTATCGGTATTGGGACGCCCGCGCGAAACAGTCTGCGGGGCTGACCGCGATGATCTCCGGCATCCGTGTCGTGAAAGCTTTCGCGCAGGAGCGCCGCGAGCTCGAGTCTTTTCGCGTCTCATCTGAGCAGCTGAGACGGACGAGCCTGGAGGTCGCCACCTCAGTGCATCTTTTCGGACTGATCACCGCGCTGGTCTTCAATCTCGGCGGCCTGATCGTCTGGTACGCGGGAGGGCGCGAAGTGTTGAGTGGAGAGATGACGCTCGGCGCGTTGATGGCCTTCCTCGCCTATCTCGCAATGTTCTATGCGCCGCTCTCCACACTCGCACAACTGACGACGTGGATGACGGGTTTCATGACCGCGAGCTCGCGGATCTTCGAGCTCCTCGACGCGCCGGCGGAGCTCGGCGAACGTGATCGACCGAAGACCTTGGCAGCCCGCGCCGGCGCGATCACATTCGAAGACGTCACTTTCGGTTATGAGCGGCGCGCTCCGGTCCTCGAAGACATCTCTTTGACAATCCCGCTCGGCCAGACGGTAGGGATCGTGGGGAACAGCGGCTCCGGAAAAACAACGCTGGTGAATTTGATGTGCCGATTCTACGACGTCGGGAAGGGACGCGTGTCGATCGACGGCGTCGACGTACGCGATCTGTCGCAGGAGTCCCTGCACCGTCAGATCGGCATCGTCCTCCACGAGACGTCGCTGCTCCGCGGCACGGTTCGCGAAAACTTGAGCTACGGAAAAGCCGACGTTTCGCCGAAGGAGATGATCAGCGCGGCCAAGGCGGCGCGCGCGCACGAGCTCATAATGAAGTTGCCGTTCGGCTACGAAACGCCGATCAGCGAACGCGGCGCGAGCTTGTCCGGTGGAGAGCGGCAACGCCTGGCGATCGCCCGCGCGTTGCTCTACCAGCCTTCGATCCTCATCCTCGACGAGGCGACGAGCAACCTCGACCTCGAGTCGGAGCAAGCGATCCAGGACGAGCTCGCGGAGCTGTTCCGCGGGCGAACGTTGATCGTCATTGCCCATCGCTTGTCGGCGCTACGCCGCGTGTCGCGGATCTTGGTGTTCGAACGTGGCCGATTGGTCGAAGACGGCGCACCTCATGAGCTGCTCGCCAAGAACGGGGTCTATGCGGCTTTATACCGGCGGCAATCGCTTGGCGGAGAAACGAAGGCGCCAGAGGTCGAGCTCCCCGCGACAGAAGATCGCCCGCGCGCTGAACCCCGCTGGCTGACGCCGGACGCAGCGCGAATCGGCCGCGGCGAACACGGGCAGGTCGTGCTCGAGGTCGCGGGGAGTATTTTCAGTGTGGAGGCCGCACTCGCATTTCCGACTCGAAGGGGAGCGTGGATCTGTTTGAGCGATCTTTTGTCCGGCGAGGAGCTCGGTATCATTTCCGAGCTCGAAGCGTGGAGCTCGGACGCGCGTGTGTTGATCGAGGAGTCGCTCGGCCGGCGTTACCATCTCCCGGTCATTGAAGTGATCGAACACATCGAACAAACCGTCGATCTGCTGTTGTTTCGCGTGCAGACGCGGAGTGGACCTCGACAGTTCACTATGCGCTGGAGCGAGACCGAAGCTCAGGATTACGGTGACTCGGGTAAGCTTCTGACCGATGTCGACGAGAACCAGTGGCTGGTTACAGACGTCGACGCGCTCCCCAAGCGCCAGCGAGCGCTCTTCCGCCGATTTATCTATTGGTGAGAGCAACCAGGCTCGGTTTTATCTCCGCTTCCGCGTTAGACACGGCGGTGTCGCTGCATCTGCGTCTCGGACGAGACCGGTCACAGCAACTGGGCTCGCCAAGAGAGAAGTGTACCTGCGCGGCGAACCGCGGTTGCTCTGCTGAGTCCCGGCACTTCGCGTAAGATTCGATCCGCCAGCACATCCCGCTCCAGGGGGCTCGCGTTCAGGAGGTCCGGCGCGAGTCGACGGATGACGTGGCTACTGAGGACGGCTTCGCGGAGCAGCGCACGTTCCCGTAGGCTCTTCGACTCGAAAGCGAGCAACGCGAGACCAGCGGCCGTGAGCTTGTTGCTTGCGAGCAGCCCCAGCGTCTGCGCAGCGCGTACGGCGTACGCCACATGCCGTTTGCTGATCCCGGTGGCTTCGGAGATTCCTGAGGCCCCCCCGCTCCCCACAGCAATAGCTTCCACAACTTTGCGCACCCGCTCGAGATTGTTCGCCTGAGGAACGTCTCCTGCCGACAATCCCACGCTCACGGAGCTTCACGAATATCACGCGGCGTAGCTCCTTTCTAATAACGACGACGATCTGTTGCGCCTGCAGCAGATCGTCATCGGTCGGGAGCTGGGAATGAGCCTGGAAGACATCCGTCGCTCGCTCGATGAGTCGTCCTTCGATCGGAAGCAGGCGCTGCCGGCACAACGTCGAGCGCTGGAAACGCGGGCTCAGGAGGCAGCGGCGATGATCCGCGTCGTCGATCGCGCGCTCGAGGCTCTCGAATCGAGCTCAGCACGCGCGGGTTCGTGACCTGCCGTAGCGTCGCCTCTGCAAGGAATTGTGCAAGTGCACGGGTAGATTCTGGACCGAGGCGCCGAATCTCTTCTTTCATCCTCCAACTCGTCGACGAAAGCACCAGGCAATTGAACGTATTCCAACGCTGGAGGAGCGCGAACATTCGTTCTCATCTATATCGACCATGTAGCTTCACAACTGTGCTCCTTCTAGGTTAATAGCTGCTCTGTTCGACGCGCTCACGCACCAAGGCGATGGTGCTGCACGCCATTTCTTATCTCAGCTTCCTCGGGAGAAGCTCGCGCCGGAGCTCGTCGTCAAGCTCGATAGAGAGCTCGCTTGGCCCGCACGGAATCCGAATATCGCCGCCGCAAACCTGGAGTTTCGTAGCTACTCGATCACCTCGTTGACGGGCGCTTCGCTGGCGACGGCGATCGACAGAGCGGGATCGATCTTGGTGTTGAGCTCGGAGCGCAGTGAGAGCTCAGATTCGCGGCGATCGCGTACCGCCGGTCGCGGTTTTGCGGAAATCCGAGGTCGAGCGTCGAAAATCGGACCGCGAGTCGGGATCGCAGCAACTTGGATCGCGCCCTGCAAAGCGAGCCGAAACATGTCGCGCCGACTCTCGGTCTCCTCTCTTTTTTCATCCCTGGTCCTCGCGGCGTGCGGTGGCGGCGAGGACCTCGCAGAGCAGCCAACTCTGCGCGCCCACTATGAGCTCACAGGACCCGCCTGCGGACTCTTCGACACCTGCTCGACCGAGACTCCCATGATGCTCGGGACGACTGAAGAAGTGTGTATTTCCGGCCGTAGCGACGAGTCACTCACTTTCGAGCTGATTGATTCGGGTTCGATCGAGATCGCGCAGCTCCCTCCGGAGCGCTGTGCGCCACACTGCTTTTCGGTTGAGACGTTCGCGCCCGGCCCGGCGCGCGTTCGAGTCATCGGCGGCGATGGTGAAACTGTGGGTATTGTCGAATTGAACACAGAAGAGCCGGCAGACGTGCAAATCGAAGTCTGCAATCGTCTGGTCGAACACGATGCGCTCGTTCAGCTCAGCGAACAATGCAGATATTTGGCAACACCGTTCTCTGCGTCTGGCGACCCGTTGAGAGCGACTGTCGGTATCAGCTCCAGAATTCGCGATACGAATATTCTCTCGTTCATCAGTTTGTGGGGTGTCTTCAAGTTCGACACGGCAACCGGGACCGCTGAAAACTGGCTGTTCCCGACGATGCTCTCGCCGAGCGGGAGCGGATGGACGGCCATCGACGTCGAAGCAGCGGGCGTCGAACGGTCTTTCGCGCTCGAGGTCGTGCGGTAGGCGCTCGTCTGAGAACGGCGTCGTGCGGGGAGATACAAACAATTGCGACGCCCAAATTCATCTACGTCTTGGTGAGGACGTCGCGGGTGCCCGTTTGTCTGAGCGAGTACTCCAGCTCGGCGGCGAATTTCGGAGATTTGTCGCGGATCGTGGAGTCGCGCGGATCGTGATGTTCCTTGATCTGCGAGCGCTTCGGATCGGCGAGCTCCTTCGGATCGGCGAGCTCGGTTCCCGCGAGCTTCTTCGGAGAATTCGTGCCCGAGAGCTCCGCGCCCTCGAGGTCCTTCGCCTTGTTGCTGCCCGAAAGATGCGCGCCTTCCAGGTCCCGCGCGTTGCCGCTTCCCGAAAGCTTAAGCTCGCCTTCGAGCTTCGGAGGAGTGGTGTGTAATTTTAAGCTCATAATCGTGTCTCCTTTTTTGTTTCCGGACGAGACACACAAAGATTCACTCTGCGTGCCAAGAGACGCCGACTCCATTGTTCATCGCGCCTGCGAGCACTGACGGTTCGCGCGCGCTCGGCTGACTGTCAGCGGTTCGGATTGAAGGCCGCGCCTCGGCGCTTGTTGGCTGCGCTCCGCGTGTCGAAGGCCATCGAAATACGGCCGCGCTGTTAACTCGACGGCGCGTTCCCGAACGAGCCAAATCCGTCGACGTGGCCTCGGTGCGGGCGCGCGAGCCGATCGAGCTTCGCTTCCAGCGCGGAGATCACGTCGTAGGTGGCGACCGTCTCCAGGCTGCACTTGCAGGTCCAGTCGTCGTCGGTCTGATAAACCTGAGTAACAAATCCGAGCGGCCGAGCGTCCCGCGCGATCGCCTGCGCGGCGGCTTCGGTCGGTGCGGCGACGTGAAAGTCGACCAGCATCGACTTCTCCAGGTCCGACCCATGGCTCGCCAGGCGGCGGAGCGCATCTCCGGTGGCGTCATTCGGCATGTCTTTGGGTTTCATGGTCCAACTCTTCGGGTGTGTGTGAATCATGAGGCTTCGCGAAAAATCCGACGCGTTTGAGCCTCAGTCGCTCGATCAGCGCACTCACTAGAATCGCGCTCATCTCCGACCAAAGTCCATTGGCCCTTATGGCGCCGCTAGGTGCCCGACGAAACGTGCTGTTCGGGTGACAGAGCGTAAGGAAGGCCGCGGTTCTCATCGAGAGTCGAGGTCGGCTATGTGTCGAAGACTGCCCACTCAAAAGCAAAGCCGAGGCGTTGAATGGCTGCGGCCAAGCTTTTGAGACTCTCCTCGAGGACTGCGTCGGGCGCGTGCATGAAGTCCAACCGCAGCGTCACTTTTTTCCCAGCCGAGTCGGGATGGTTTGCTGCGAGGTCTCCCTCGGTGATGAACGCGAGGTAGGCGTTCACTTTCTTTTGCAACGCGGCGATGAATTCCTCTCGGTCGGCCCAGCCATTCTCCTCGATCATCACCAACTCATAGTTGCCCTCGCGGTCCCGACCGACGAGATCGACAACGCGCGGGTCGTGAACAGCCATGGTTATTCGTCCTTCTTCTGATTGTGCCGGTCTAACCGAATTTTCTGCGGTTGCTGCTCGCCCAATGATCTCCGGCGCGCCAAGCGATCTGCAAAACCTTCGAAGAAAGAGGCGAAGGCTGATGCCCAGTCCCGGAATCGAACCAGGGACACACGGATTTTCAATCCGTTGCTCTACCAACTGAGCTAACTGGGCTCTCGAAAGGTGGCGGCTTAGATAACCGGCCGCGGGCCGAAAGCCAAGAACGATGTTGCATCGAAAGCGCATGCTCGCGCCCGCGCTCGCGCTCGGCTAGCCTTGGACCCCCACGATGGCCCCGTTGATCCCGGCGATCTTCGCGTCCGTCGTCCTCGCTTCGACGTGGACCTCGTCCTCCGCCGCGGATCACGCGGCCACCGCGAGCGCCTCACGCGCCCTCGAGGAGCTCCGCGAGCCCCGTTTTGAGCCCGTTCCCGCGCCTTCTTTTCTCGAGCTCGACCCGGAGCTCGACGGCGACGCCCCGCTCACCGACGAAGAGCTCGCCCTCATCGGCTCACTCGCCTCGAGCGAAACCTCGACCACCAGCTCCATCGCCGCGACCTCGGGCGAGCCCCGCTTTTGGCTCGCCCCCGCGCCCCTCCCGCGCCCCACGCTGCTCCTCCCGAAACAACACATTCGCGAGAGCATCGCGCGGTCGGTCGCCGAAACCTTCGAGCCGCATCCGACCGTCGTCGACACCGCACGCCGCTTCATCCCCGGCGACTCCGCCGCCATCCGCGGACAAAGCGGTCACCGCGTCGCGCTCTACATCGACGGCATCCCGTTGCATCACGCGCTCACCCCTTCGCGCGAAACGCCGGGCTTCTTCACCATCGATCCGTGGATGCTCTCCGAAGCCGTGCTCGAACGCCCCGGCGCCCTCGTGCTCACGCCTCGCGGCACCGCCGGCGCACTCCGGCTCGAAACGATCGAACCCCCGCACCAACGCGGCATCGACGCCGAAGCGGAGATCGCCGCGCGCAGCGCCGATCGTTCCACCGCCACGCATGCCGCTGTCTCTTTGACCGAAGATGTCGCCGCGATCCGCATCGCCGGCGGATACAACGACTATCGCAAGCTGCGCATCGCCACCTCCGGCGTGGGCCAAGATCATGGCGGCGGCTATCAGCGCGCCGCGATCAACGCACGCGCACGTTTGCTCGGACGCAGCGAAGATCCGGTCGAAATCGAGGGCGGCTTCGACTTCGATCGTTTGCTCAACGTCCCGCGCACCGACATTCTCGTCGAACCGCTGGTGATCGATCGCCGCAACGAACGCCTGCTCGTCTTCACCCGCGCAAACTTCGGAAGCGAAGCGCTCGGCGGCTCGGTGGTGGTCGCACGGCAATCGTTCTTCCGTCGCCTCGGAGCGGCGGACCTCGCGCGGACCGTCGACGAAGAAGCGGTCTCTTGGTTCGGGCGCGCCAGCGGCGAGCTCCGCATCACCGATGCGCTCACGCTGCGGATCGGCGGCGTCGCCGAGCTGTCCGAAGGTACAGCACAAGCGAGCGGGGGCAACGTCGCGGAGATCGGCGACACCCAATTGTTCGACGGCTACGCCGGTTTCGATCTCTCCACCGACCTGGTCCGAGGATCAGCACAACTCATGGTGGTGCATGGACAGTCGACCTCGTTGTTCGCCGCACCCGTCGAAGACACGCGCCTGCTCTCTCAGGGCGGCGTAAGGGTCTCTTTATTCGGACCGCTCGGTGTGCGCGGCGGTTGGACACAAAATGTGTACGTCCCGACGCTGCAAGATCTCCGCGACGCCGCACGCCCCCTGGTCCCGGAAACATCGCTCGGCTTCGACTTCGGCCCCTCGCTGTACGGTCGCGCCGGCTGGATCGAATTGCTCGGCTTCTACACTTTCGTGAACGACGCGATCGAGCCGGAGAGCCTCGCGTCGCGCCGCCTGATCTCCATCGACGACGTCCGCATCTTAGGGCTCGAGCTCACCGGTGGTTTCTTCTTGATGGATCGTCTTCGCATCGCCGGATCGCTGACCTGGTCGGAAGGACAGGACGTCTCCAGCGGCGCTCCGGTCGTCACCTTTCCGAGCCTCACCGGCCGTGGATCGATCCGTTACGAGATTGGGAAACACAACGCATACCTCGAAGCCCATGTGCGAGGATCGACCGATCCGATCTACATCACGTCGCGCGAAGGTGCGGAGCCGCCGGCGTCACTCTCAGGCCTCGCGCCCACTTCTTTCGCGCGGTTCGGCGTCGGTGGCGGCCTCGATCTCGGTCTCGGCTTCCACGCGTCTTTGATGATCGAGAACATACTCGATACGGCACACCGAGCGCCCGCGAGCTTGGTTCCCGGGTCGGGCGTGGACGTTCGCGTGGCATTGAGCTACGCCCTTCCTTGAGGCGACACGTGAACCGCAAAATGCTCGATCCCCGACTGTGGTTCTCTCAACTCGGCAGCGACCGGGCCATGCTGTCCCCGGGGACAGCTGCTCCGAGCTTCACTGCAACGGCGCACGACGGGACCGTCGTCCGATCGTCGGAGCTCGCGGACAAAACGTATCTCTTGTGGTTCTTTCCGGCGGCCGAAACACCGACCTGCACGCGCCAAGGCTGCGGCTTTCGCGATTCGACGGCGGAGCTCACCGCCGCGGGCGTCGAGGTGTTGGGTGTCAGCTTCGACTCGGTCGAGGACAACCGCGCTTTCGCCGAACACTTCCGCTTCACGTTTCGTTTATTGAGCGACACCACGCGTGCGTTGGGTGTCGCGTTCGGCGCGGCCGATACCAGCGACACGGCGTACGCCCGGCGCATCGCTTATCTCGTCGACCGCGGGATCATCAAACGCGCGTACGACGTCAAAGACGCCTCGCACCACGCCCAACAAGTGCTCGCGGACGTGAAAGCGATCCGCGCGGCTTAATTGTTGAGCGTAACTTTGTAATTGATCTTTCGGCCAGGTGGAGCGTCGAAGTGATCCGACCAGCTCTTCCCGTCGAGCGTCACCTTGAGGTGATATTTACCTTCGTAGATCTTCAGCGATTCCATCGGCGCTTTGCCGACGAAACGTGAGTTCAACAAGATCGACGCTCCGTCCGGCGCTTCCACGATCAGCTCGCTGGTGCCGAACGAGATGTGGTCGCGGACTTCGCCGCCGCCACGCACTCGATAGGTTTTGTAGACGTTGAGGCCGAGCTTCTTGTCGGTGAAACGCAGCTTCGCGGCACCCGCCGACAACCTCGCGGTCAACGGCGTGCGGCCGAGCGAATCGTTGCCGAGGTACACGTCGACTTCGGGATCCGTCGTCACGTTCAAGGTACCGAACTGCGGAACTGCGGGCGCGGCCTCGTCGGTCGTCGCCGGCGTCTTGCCGTTCGCTGCCGTCTCGGCCGGCGTGGGCTCGGGATCCGGCTCAGGCTCGACGGCCTTTTCGGTGCCGGCTTTTTCGAGCGCTTCGCGCACCATCTCTTTCGGTAGGGCGTGTCGCGATTCTTCCTGCGCGAGCTGCTGCACTTCGGGCGTCGCTTCCGTCCAAAAGAAGATGCCTCCGAGCAAGGCAGCCGCGGCGACCAACACGATGATCAAAACTGCTCGCGACGAATCGCCGACTTTGCGATCGAAGTTGGTGATCGCCGACTGCTCGCGCATCGGTGCGCGCGGAATCGCCGCGGGACCTCGCAGCGCTGCGGCCGCCGGTCCGTTCCCCGGACGTTGTGTCGTGAAGCTTTGCTGCGGAGTCTGCGGACCCATCGGCCGCGGCTGTTGCGACTGAAGCTGCTGCTGCACTGCCTGCGCCGGCGGCAAGAACGACGGCAAGGTATGCGGCATCCCCGGCTGGTTCTGCGGCAGCTGCTGCTGCGGGTTCATCATCGTCGGCAGGTTGGGGATCATCGGCATCCCCGGACGTTGCTGCTGCTGCGGATTGAACATCTGCGGCTGCGTGCCCGGATGCTGCGGATTGAACATCTGCGGCTGCGTGCCGGGATTTTGCGGATATCCGGGCTGCGCGAACATGTTCTGCTGACCCTGCAGGAACATGTTCTGGCTGGGCGGCGTACTGGTCTGTTGGCCAGGGAGCGTGTTCTGTTGGCCCGAGTAGACCTGCCCTTGCTGCGCTTGTGGGTAACTGGCCTGTTGGCCAGGGAAGGCTTGTTGCCGCCCCATCTGCGGATACTGCGGCATCTGCGGCTGCGATGGCGGCGGCATCATCTGCATCTGCGGCTGCTGCATCTGCGGCTGCTGCATCTGCGGCTGCTGCATCTGCGGCTGCTGCATTTGCGGCTGCTGCATGTGCGGCTGCGGCGCGGGCATCTGCGGGAGCGACTGCATCGCGGTCTGCTGTTGCAGCACCGGCTTCGGCTGCGAAATCACCGGCATCTGCACCGGTTGCGGGGCCAGCGGGACGCTCTCTTGGGTCGGTGCCGTCGAGCTCGCCGCAGACGCTGCGTTCTGCGCGGCTTGCGCGATCATGCTCTCCCAAGAGCTCGGCGCGCTCACCGTCTCCACGATCGGCTTCGAGGACACGATCTGCGCTGGCGACACCTCGCCCGTACGTTCATCATTCAGCGCTTCGGAGATCGGCGCACCCATCGGACGCGCACGAACCTCAGCCTCCGTCGCTTCGTCCTCGGCCATCATCCGCGGAACGACGTCGCGCACTGAAGGCGCACGGCCATCATCGAGCACAGCGGGGAACGGCACTTTGACGTCGACGAAAGTTTTGTCGCCGCGCGGTCCACCATCCGTACCAGGCTCGTCGTTGAACGCGTTGGGATCGACCAACGCGGTCATGCTCGAAGACACCGGGCCGGGACGCGCAGCATCGAAGAACGCTTGATCGACACCCGGCGGCGCGCTCGTCGGCCGCGACAACACGCTGACCGAGTCGATATCAACCGCGGATTCGAGCATCGAACGGCGATTCGCGCGCTCGGTCGCTTCCGAAGGAAACACGCCCGAAAGAAAACGCGCCAACACCTCATGTGAAGGCAGCTCCTCGCCGGCGAGCGCGGTCATAATCGCATCGCGCATCACGCCGACGCTCTCGAAACGATCCGAACCACGTTTGCTCATCGCGACGGTCGCGATGTTGCCCAACCTGCCCGAAAGACCAGGTTCGAGGATCGACGGCGGATCGCCGGTCAACACCGCGCGCTCCACATCGGGCGCATCCGCAAAGGGAGGTGTCCCCGAGAGCAGCTCGTACAAAATTGCGCCGAGCGCGTAGGTGTCCGTCGTGAGGCTGGCGGTCGCTTTGCCGCCGATGATCTGTTCCGGTGCCAGATAGGCGAACGCCGCTTTATCTCCGATCACCGAGGCGCCGAAACCGGCGACTGTGGTGCGGCCGTCGAACGTCAAAAACAACGTATCGGGGCGCAAGCCGCCATGAACGATCGGACGGCCCGCATACTTCGCGAGACCTTCTTCATGCGCGTGGTGCACGGCGTTGCAGGCGTCGACGATGATGCGCGCCGCGAGCAAGGGCTCGAGCTGGCGATCGCTCTCTTTGAGCTTCGCGAGCAACGCAGACAACAGCTCGCCGTCTTCGTACGCGAGCACGCGCGCCCAACCTTCTTCGAAACATTCGAGACCGTGCGTCCGCAGGATGTTCGGATGCCGCAGCTGGGTCACGAACGCTGTTTCCCGCTGCAGGCGCGAGACCTGTTTGGAATCGCGCGCGACTTCGTCGGGCAACCAAACGATGACTACGGGCGAGTCGGGTCGGGGTGCGCCCCCGATCACCTCGCATCCGAGGAAGGCGCGATTCTCGACGCCTCCAACCAGTGGACCGAGCACGGCATATTGGCGCTGAGTCGCCATCGAGGGCCCACTCTAACCGCGGAATACATGGACCGCGCAACTTCTCGTCCACGGCAACCCGGTTTCTCGTGTGCGCCCCCACCCTTGCGGGGCGGGTGCGAGCGGCCTACTTAGAGGAGAAGACTCATGCTTTCGTCGCGAATCTCCCTCCTGCTCGCTTTCTCGGTCGCCACTGCGTGTTCCTCCTCCACGCCGCCCCCGCGGGTGGTCCAGGAGAAGCCGGCGGAACGGCGCGATACATCTCCGAAAGGCCCGACGCGGACCGACTTCAACACCATCGCCCAAAAGCTCGTGGGCAAGTGTATCGCCGGCGGATGGATCGCGAAGTGGCGCTCGACCGCCGAAGACATCGATCAAGCAAAGCCGCGCATCTACCTGCGTCCCTTTGAGGACAAGACGAATCAAAACCTCGACCCGCTTTACTTGAATCAGACGCTCGAAAAACGGATGCGCACCTCGGGCGTGTTCGACATGGTCGCCGAAGGTGCGGAGACCGACTTCTACGGACGCGGGATCTTGCACCTCCTGGCCGAGAGGACAGGTGGCGAAAGGATCAGTGTCTACACGGCCACCTTGGAGCTGATCGATCCCAAGACGGAAAAGATTGCGTATAGCTGCGAAGCGACCGTCAAAGGCGAGATGTGAGCGCTTCCAGCAGCCGACTGTAGAGATCGCGCTCGACCTCTTTCATCGCCGGTTTCTGCGCGCGCTGCTCCTCGATCCGTTTCTTCAACCGCGCGTTCATCTCGCTGCTGAGCTCAGGATCCAGATTGGCGCGCTCCAAAAACGCGGCGTGCGCCCGCACCAGCTCGGGTTGCGCGGAATACGCGAGCACGTTCGCCGCGAGATCGTAGCGGCCGAGTGAGACACGGTCGGTGAGCTCGTAGGTTTGGGCGTCGCGCTCGCGAAGTTGGATCGCAAAGACGTGCCAACCTTCGCCGGGAATGCGCTCCATTTCGATCAGCGCGGCGTGCGTGCGTTCGGTGAAACGCGCGCGGTGGAGCGGAAGTCGTGCGGTCAGACGCGGCCCAAGATCGGGATCATCCAAGGCGCGAGTCAGCGCGCGCGCGTAAGCGAAGGTCCGGATCGCTTCGGGGTGCGGGAGGATCGCCGGCGCGCGCATGCTCAACGTCGGCTCGTCCGCTAAGTCGTCCGCAGGCTCCTCGAGGACCACGGCCTTCTCGACGACACCGCGGATCGCCACCACGTCCGGTCCGTGGACCTCGAGTTGTTCCTCGAGGATCGGAGGCGCGATCATCCCCTTCGCCGCGTCCGCGAGCGCACGCGAAGTCGGGAGCTTCGACTGCCCAAGCGACCAGCTGTCCGTCCGGGCAGCTGTCCACAAGATCACATCGGGATGGAGCGCCTGGGTCCTCAGCGCTTCCATATAGGCCGGCCGCATCGCCTCGATCTCCGCGATGGCGAACATCGGCACCGCACACCACGCGCGATCGACCGTGACACGGTCCCACGCGAGACCTGTCCAACCGTGCAAGTCGCGCACTTCGAGCGGCGACGAATCGGCGACTGCAGCACCCCCGATCGCCAGCGCATCGGGCCGATCCAAAGAGGGATCGAGCACCTCCGCGCGCACTTGAAACGGAACCTCGAAGCGCAACAGCGCCGAACGTTCGGCTCGGGCCTCGGCGCGCATTCGCCCGAGATAGGCGGACAAATGGGGCAAAATCTTCGGCGAAAACACCCGTTTTGCGCGCGCACGGATCGCGCGCTTCACCTCTGCGACGAACCGCGCCGGATCGCCGCTGTTCGATTCCTCTTCCAAGGTGAGCTGCTGTTCCACCGCCAACGCCGCGAGCACCGCGCTCAGCTCATCGTACGCCGGCAACACTCCGGAGAAGATCTCGCGCATCTCCGCGAGCCGTTCGACCTCGGACAAGGTACGCGCATCGGGAACAAAAAAACGTGTCGTCTTCGTGTCCGCAAAGCTCGGCGGCTCGCGTTTCATCGCGGCGTAATCGAGCTGCGTCAACAGCGCGGCGACGTGAAGCTCGCGCAAACGTTGCGTGGAACGCGCGTAACTTTCGAATGGCGAGACATCGATGGAACGGACGTCGCTCGTCGAGGCGTGTCGATAAAAGTCCGCCTTCGCGCGATCGATCGCACCGGCCAGTCGTTGCTCCGCGAGCAACAGCGCTTCCGTGCGGAGCGTGCTGAAGACGGCAGCGATCTTTTTCTCCGCGCCGAGGAAGCTCGCGGCGGCTTCCGCGGCCTGTCGCAATCGTCCATTTTTGTCGCCGAGCTTGAGGAACAAACGCTCCGCCACTTCGGCGCCGAACGCATCTTTGCGACCACCTTCGAGCGAGCGCGCCGTGTTGCGCGCGAGATCGACCGCGGACTTCGCGGCGTCGGCGATCGTCGGAATGGAGATCTGCTCTGCGAGATACGGCGTGATCACCAACGCAGCCCGCACCGCCGGCATCGACGCTTCGATCGGCGCGCGTGCGCTCTCCTCGAGCTCCCGCGCGAGGGACTCAAGCTTGGTGTGAAACGCGGTCAGCTTCTCGGCGAGCTTTCCTTCTTTCACCTCGCGGGCGTCGGGGGCGCTCGCGAACATCGGAGCGAGCACGTCTTCGCGCATCTTCTTCGCGCGCGCGGAGAGCTCGGCTTCGATCGGCGCAAAGCCTGCTTTTTCCGCGGTCGCCAACAAGGTCCGCGGAAGCGCGGCCCCCGCTCGACCCGTCTTTCGCGGATCGCCGGCCAACGCTTCGGCGATCAGCTCGCGCTCATATCGCGCGATACACGCACGTTCGAGCAGCTCCATGGGAAAGGCGAGCTCTTTGACCCCGTGTAAGAAGAACAACTTCGGAGCGCGGGCCTCGGCGTCGAGCTCACGTGTATGGCGCGTGGCCTCGAACAATCTTCCGCGCGCGCTCTCGCGATCGACCTCACCTGCCGCCGTCCGCGGAGCCTCGAAGCTATCTGTCCCTTGGATCAGCTCGAGCACTGCGGTGTACGGCGCGCCGGCCGCTTCCGCGCGGACCAAATGGGCGCGCGTCAGCCGCGATTCGAGCGCAGCGGCGCGTTCCAGCTCGCGCAAGGTGGCGTACGTCTGCGGGGAGGCTGCGCCGATCGCCAGCACCACGTCGATCACCCGACCTGGCAACCCGGACAGGTCTTCGAGCAACGGCAGAATCGCCCCGCTCAGACCGCCGCCTGCATCGAGCGCGATTCCTACCTGTACTTGTGGACAGTTGTTCAGCCGCGCACGGATCGACGCACGGCAACGTTCGTAGGCCAGCCGCCCCAAAACACGCGTGCGCGTGGGGCTCTCGTGGGTGTACTCGCGCGGCAAGAGATCGAAAGCTTCCGGTGACAACCACGCGATCGACGCCGCATCCGCTTCGAGCTGCTCCTCGGCAAAGCGGCGCGGCGCGAAGCCCGAAAGTGCGATGAATCGCGAGGGATCCGGTTGGCCGCGCGCGTCGCACAACACCTCGGGCGGACGATCGGTGTCGAGACAGAACACCTCGAACGCGCTCGACGGATCGAGGCGCTCCACCGTGCGCGCAAAAAACGCGAGCTCCTGGGCAGCGCGCGTCCCGAGGGCGATCCACAGCCTCATCGGATCACAACGGCTCGGACGCCGCCCTCTCCGCCTCGAGCGCCTTCATGTGTTCGTCGAGCTTGCGGCCCATCGCCAGCAACAATCGGACGCGCGCATCTTCCTTTTTTCCGCGCGCATCTTCGAGCTGGGACTCGATCTCGCGGAGATATTTTGCGTACGCGTCGACCACGAAGGTGCCGCCAATTTCGCCTTCGAGGATCTCCAGCGAGTCCACGAAACGCCGGTGATTCTGTAGATACGCCGCCGATTTTGCGTAGGTGGTGAGGTTGCCGCGCAGATCGGCTGCACCGAGGTCGAGCGGACTGTGGACGCGGAAACGGGTGCGTCGATCCGGATCTTGATCGATCAGGTGCAACAGCAACACCCAGGTTCCTTCGCGCCGGTCATAGTCGATCATCGAGAACTTCGAGGCGTCGCCGAAACGATCTCGTTCGAGCTGGACGTAATCGCCGAGCTGCGCGAGGACGGCGTCGTTCTCCAATACGTGTTCGCTCAGCGCCCGTGCGCGCGCAAAAGTAATCAGCGCCGAATCGCTGACCGCGAACGATTCTTGTCCGAGCGACTCCGGCAATCCGCGTTCGTTGAAGCGCCGGTGGATGTGCGGGAAGTTTCGCTGACGGTCGCGATTCAAATACGCTTGTTGCAGTCCGAGCACGCCGCGCACTGCATAGAGCGGGAACGCGAAGTACGACTGTTGAGCCGCAAAACGGTCTCGCGTGCCCGGCACGACTGCGAAGCTCTCGTTCTTCAAATAGGCCGCATATTCCGGTTTTTCTGCGGAGACCACCCGAATGCGCACCAACTGATCGGCGACCGGATCGAGCATCCCGTCATTGATGGTGATCGACGGAACTGAAGCATGCGCCAGATCGGTGAGCATCTTTTCCCGCGTCGCTTCATCGAGCTCGGAGACCACTTGCATCACCGACTTGTCGACGTTCTCCGAAAAACGCTCTTTGCTCCGCTCCGCCAACACGTCGACCAGCGGTTGCAGGCGCTCCGCTTCGTAGGTCGGCGTATCGAGGCGCGACAGACGCAATCCTTTCGCCTCCGCCCGGCGCAACAGCTCGACCACTTCACCGGCGACTGTACTTTGGGACAGGTTGGCGTTCTTCTCGAACAACTTGTCGAGGAAGACGTTGTTCTGCAGCTCTTCCATGGACGAAGCCGCCACCACTTGGCGTGTCGTCAACTCTTGGCCTTCGGTCTTGAACAGTCGTCCCGCGAGATGTTCGACTTGGTAGACGCCGAGCATCGTCGACAGGTGGACGTTCATCGCGGTGATCACCGTGTCTTCCGCGCGATCGAGGATCGCACGTTGCACCGCGGTTCCCACCAGCGCGCCCGTTTTTTCGTCGTACGTTTCGACCATGGGATCACGATCGTCCGGGTCTCCGCAGATCGCTTTCAACAACTGCACGCGACACCGCGCCAGCTCCGCGTCGAAACGCAACATCGCCACGTGTTGGAGGGATTGTAGGAAAGCCGGCAGCCGCGCGCGCACCGCTTTTTCTTTGCCGAAGAAGGAACGCCCTGCTTTCGCAACTTGATCCGCGACCGCCGCGATTTCGCTCTTCGCCTCGGTAAAACGCGCTTCCAAAGACTCCGGCGAAGGCATGTCCGCGAGCGCGCTTTCGAGCGCCGCATCTGTCCCCGCGAGCAGCTCGAGCAAATACGGCAGTCCTTTGCCGTCGGCGGCCGTGTCGATCTTGCGCTCGACTTCCGCAGCGAACGCAGTACGGATCCGCTCGCGTTCACCGGCGAAACGAACGCGGAGCCCATTCACCAAACGATCGATGGTGCGGAGCGCGTCTTCGGCCTCTTGTTTCAACGTCGCTTCGTTGAGTCGCGCGCTGTCGAGCTTCGGCGGCTCGTCATCGGTCTCGAAGCTGGCGATCGCCGGCATCGCTTCCATCGCCCGCGATTTCGTCTTTTCCAGCTCGGCGACGGCCGGTTGCACCATCTCCGTCAGAATCTGCCGCGACCATGCGACCGCATCCCGGCGCGCCGCTTCCGTGAGCTCCGGAGCTTTGCGCAACACACCGGAGGCGATCGCCTCATGCATGTATTTGAACGCGAGATACGTTTGAAACGTCGAGCGCGGATATCGCAGCTCTGCATATCCGAGCGCCGCATAACGTTTCGGACGCCCGCGCTGTGCATCTTTCTCCAACAGATAACTCTTCACATTGGAGAAGAACGACGCGACGGAGCCCGAGATTGGTGTCAGCTGCGATTGGAAGATCGCGCGCGAAGCATAAGCATAAAGATCGCGCGGTTTCTCGAAGATGCCGATGTTTGGAATCTTCGCGTCGATCAAATACGCGGTGTAGAGCAGATCGACGCCGGCCGGAATACCCGTGCCGACGGGATAAGGTCTGCGATCCGCCGAACGGGCATCGGCCGCATACTCATTCATTTGCGCCGGATACTTCACGATGTAGTCGAGCTCTTCGAGGAAGGCCCAACCGTTCGCTTGATAGAGCGGAACGTTCATCTCGCTGATGCGTTGATTCAGACGAATGAACAGATCCGGCAGATAGAGAAACGCGTTCGTCTGCGGTGCGAGATGGAAGTCGACGACCGCGGTGCGATTCAACATGTACAACATGTCGAGGAACGTTCCCGAGCCGGTTCCGCCGCAGGTTCCCGAGACAATGAGGATTTTCAGCGGACGCGGTGAACCGTCGAGCGGGCGGGATTGATCGAGCTCGGTCGCGCCCGACAAACACGCGGAGATCTTCTGGTGAATTTTCTCTTCGACCTCGAAGCGGTGTTTGAACAAACAAATGCGCCCGAGCATGCGCAGTCGCGAGGCGCCGTCTTTGATGTGTTCGTAGGGGACGAAGCTGCGCGCCGAAGTGTCGTACCAATCGCGCACGTCTTCCGCGGTGGCACCTTGGCTGTTGAACTGCGCTTCGATCCATTCGCGCGGGTTGAAACCGGAGATATTGATGAAGTCTTGATGGCGATCCAGGACGCGGCGGACGGAGGGATCGAGCGCATCGAAGCTGTCCGTGTCGAGATAGAGAAAGTGCAACGCGGGCGGTACTGATCCATTGGCCAGCTCCACCAAATTTTTGAGCCGCGCGATCGTTTGCCCACCAGCACCGCCGAGCCCGACGATCAACGTGGGTTCGTCCGTCACCATTCGATTCATCGACATCCCGCCTCCCTATTCGATGCGACAAAAATATTCGCCGATGGAAAATCGCGCGCGGCCGCGCTTCATCACCACGGGCTGCGCACCGAGGTCGCTCTCGCCGACCTTGATCGCATCTCCGGAAATCTTGCGCAGCCGCATCACGCTTCTTTTTCCAGATTTTTCTGCATAGAGCTCAGCGCTCGAGACCATTCCCGGAAGCACGACCCGATCGCCGTCAACGCGTGCCCCGGATTCAGCGGCCGCCGAGACACCTTCGAACGCGAGACACACGCGTCCCTTGAGCGGCACCGTGACTTTTCGAAAATCACCCGGCCCGTCGTAAACCACCAAACGTCCGAACAACGACGCCGGCGCCATCCGCGGCTTGAGCTCGCGCAGATAGACGAGCACCAAGAACAGCGCGGCGCCGAAGAGAACCGCGACCGTCCACGGCGAGGTCCCGTCTTTCCAGGTCATCACGGCGACCGCATTCATCGACTGCGTTCCGCGGCCGAGGCGCGTCCCGTCTTTGGTCACCGCAGTGACCACACAATCGACTTGGTGCTCCACGAGCTCTTCGTGAATTTCGGGCAGCTTGAAGCGCGAGAGCGTCGACCTGTTCGAAAGATCAGTCACCAGCTCGGCGCGTCCCAGCGGAGCAAAGCGGATCGGCACCGGCGGAGCACCGTTGATCGCGCACGAAGCTTCCAGCTCCGCCCACGACACTGTACTTTCGACCAGGAGGACCAACTTCTTCGATGCACCGGGCTCGAGCTGTTGCCGCTTTTCGACCTGCAGGACCAGGTGCGGAGGCTCGTTCGGTGAAAGCTCGACGAGGACCTTCTTCCGCAACACCGCGCGACCTTCGGGCGCACGGCCGAGCAATTTTTCTACACCTGCGCTCGGCCCGATGCGGAAACGCACCGTTGTTTGCAGCTCGACCTCGCGCGGCGGATCTTTCGGCGACCAGGGCGTCTTCACGACATACGAAGCGGTTTCGTTCTCGAAGACGATCGATCCATCGGCGGCGCGGATGTTCTCCACCGTGGTTTCGATCGGCAAGGCGCTGCTCGATTTGAGCTCCAGCTTGAACGGCACCGCACCCTGCAGCGGGAGCGCGAGCCGCTCTTGCACGATGGAGAGCGGCGGCGTCTTCAGCATCTTCTCCACTTGCAGCGCGGCCCGATCGTAGGCGATGCGCGCGCGCAGGTTGTCGAGCGTGGTCTTCAGCGTGTCGCCGGAGACGTCGACGCGATCGACCGGGCCGAGCACCTCGCGCGCCGCTTGGATGCCGGCCTCGCTGGTGGGTTCGATCGCCAGCGCGATGACACGGATCTCTTGATCGCCGAGCGCGGTCAGCTGTTTTGATCTTTTGGACAGGTGCTCGTCGATCACTACGGAACGGCAGGGCCCCGAGCCCTCGACTTCACCGAGATATTTCGAGCCCGGCGGCGGCTCCGCACAAAAGTCGGTGACCAGAAAGACCATGGAGATCGGCGCGTAGCTCGGGCGGAGCAGCGTCTCGGAGACCATGGACAACGCTTCGCCGAGATCGGTGAACCTCCCTTTCGGCGGAGCGAGCTTCGCTGTGGCCGAGAGTACACCTGTCCTTTCGGCCATCGACAACAAAGTAACCGTGTCCCCTTCGTGTTTCAGCGCCGCCAATTGGCGCGCAAACTCTTGGGTCGCGGCGAAGTGTTTGTGCATCGAGCCCGAGGTGTCGATGAGGATCACCAGATCGGTGCGCTCGGGTTGTTGCTCCAGCAGCTTCAGCACATCATCTCGGGCATCGGCGGACGCGAGCAACAGTGCGAGCACGAACATCTGTGTACTCATGTAGTGCGCTCGGCGAGATCGTCCAACGCGACCGGCGTGCCGAGCGGCAGATCGACCGGCTTTGTCTCGCTGTTTTGCTCGCGAAGAATTTTCGCCAGCGTCTGGTGATCGCCCGTGTCGGAGTATTCCGTGCGGATGTAGCTCGCACCACCCGCGGCGTATCCGAACGCGAAGCGCGGCTTGAAGAGCGCGAGGCTGTGTGCGGCGTCGGCGGGCGCGGAACAGTGGCGCACCCATTCGTTGTGGCGCACGCGCGGGACCCACTCGCGATAGAAGTTTCCGTAGCCGAAACCTTCGGGCATCACGAAGGTCTCCGCGTTTCCGGAGACACCCATGAACGCGAGGTCGATCTTGCGGCCGGCGAGCTCGCGATAGACGTCATCCATGCGGTAGGCGTCGGCGGAAAGGAAGATCGCGTGGCGCTCGGTCTCCGCGAGAAAGGTCGCTTTGGCGAGCGGCAGTCCCCAGTCTTCACCCTCGAAGGGCCAGGCGCTGACGGTGAGCTCGCCGATCGACACACCCGAACGCGCGTCGAGCTCGAAAACGTTCTCGAAGCCAAGGACGCGGAGCACGCCGCGCATGTCGACTTGAAATAAGCCGGGACGTTGCTCCATGCGCGGAAGGTACACCGGCGTATTCGCAGGCAGCTGTGCGAGCGTGTTCGCGTTGAGATGATCGTTGTCGCCGTGGGTGATGAAGACCGCGTCGATCTCCGGCAGCGCGCGCGGGTCGAATTTCGGCGAGGAGAGGCCGCGCTCTTCCGGGTCGCTCTTCGAGAAAAACAGCGGATCGAAGATCACGGATGCGCCGCCCACTTGGAGCAAAACCGCGCCGTGGCCGAGCCAAGTGACCTGCGCCCGTTTTGGCCTTTCGAACAGGTGGCGCAGCGGTTTGTCGTCGAGCGCTTCCAGCACGGTCAAACGATCGAGCAGCTCGAGCATGTTTTTGCGCTCCGAGCTGGTGGCCAACTGATCCAAAGTACAGGAGCCGTCGAGCAGCGGAATGAGGTGCCGCAGCAGCGTACCGGTTTTCTTCGTGCCGGTGATCGTCGAGCCGAGCACTTCGAAGCCGCGCTCCAGCGAAGCAAAACGGTAACCGACGTGTTCCGCTCCACGCAGATCATCCCCGCGCGGCATGAACGGCATCGGTTCGACCGCGACCGCGTTTTCAATCGCGGCCGTCGGCCAGATCGAAGCGCGCCGGGCGATCCGTTTCCCGGTCTCTAGGACACCTGGCCTTCCGGTCAGGTCGGCCCGCGGATCGTCCTGCGAAAAGAAGAGGAGGTCGTGGTCGACCAACTGCCACAGCTCGTCGGGTGAGAGCGGGAGCTTGGAGGCGTGGGTGAACGAGGTCAGGCCGAGCACTACACCCGCAGTTTTTGCGTCGAGCAGGTGCAGGTTTTTGTTCGGCCGATCGGCGCGTCCAAGCTCGATGCGCGCCCAACTTTCCTCAGGCCGAGCCCGGGCTTCGAGGCCCACGGCGCGCCGGTAATACAGCTGTGCGGGATCGTAGATCGGCGGATCGGGACGCGGCTTGCGCGAGACCAGATCGCGCATGGGGCCGAGCTTCTTTTTGAGCAGATCCTCGAAGCTCACGGGGTCGCTTTATACCTCTGTCCGCCGGGCTGTGATACATCTACTCAACGATGGCGAACGGCCCGCAGCGAACCGTCCTCGCGCAGGAAGCGTTCAAGTTCAACGACGTCTTCGGCTTCAAATTCTCCGTGCTTTTCTTCGGCGCGGCGGTGAAGCGCAGGTTGAGATTGTCCGAGCCCGAGATGAGCACGGACGGCGGGCGCAAAGCGCGACAGCCGATCATGCTGATGCCCGAAGAAGAAGGTGGGCGCGCGCTGGTGCTCGGTTGGATCGACGTGCCGCGCAAGATCGCCGAGCTGCGCAGTTACAACGTGGCGAGCTCACAGTTCGAGGCGCGTTACGGATCGGCGATCGACATCCCGCGCGAAGAGTGGGAACGGGCCGCCGCCGAGGTCACCGGTTTTTTGCGCATCCATCAGATCGAGACCACGGTCGTCGACAGCGGAAGCAAAGCCGCGGGTCCGAAGAAGGACGAAAAGCCTGCTGTCGAAAAACCTGCGGATCCGTCGATGTCATTGGCGATCGCCATGTTGGTCATCGGAACGTTGATCGGCTTCGGGCTCGGATATCTAGTCTTCGGGCTCAAAGCTATGACAAGCTCATGAGCTGTCATGCCCGCTTATGATTACCGCTGCACGACGTGCGGCGTCGAGCTCGAGATTATCCATCGCATGTCGGAGACGATCGCCGAGCGCGAACACACGGATCCTTCCGGTACGGCGTGTTCGGGCGCGCTCGAGCGTCTGATCAGCGCCGCGGGCTTGGCCAAAAGTGTCGGCACCAAGCCGCCCTCGGATGCGCAGCTGAAGAGCGCAGGCTTCAAGAAGCTGGTGAAGGGCAAAAACGGCTACGAAAACGTCTTGAAGTAAGGCGCCCCGGGCTGACCACGCCGATCTGTTTGGGAGCGCGAAAGTCTTACGGTCCCCGATGTTGGAGCTCATCTGGGCGTTCGAAAATCACGACCAGCGCGGAGTGGTCAGCCCGCCGGCGCTGGTGAAACATAGGCAGGGAACCTCACGGAAATTCCACGGCAAGGTCACCATTCGGTCACAGCCCAATTCTCTCGTTATACTTCGGTGACATGATCTCCAGTAGATCTAGAGGCCGATGATGAAAGGCGATCCCAGCACACGTCGCGCGCGAAGTGTGGTCCTGCTCGTGATCTTGTTGGTCGCGGTGCCGAGCATTCTGCTCACGATCATCGGAGCCGCAGCCGTCGAAAACGAAGAGGTCGCCGCGAAGCGCCGTTTAGAGACCGCGTATGCACCTGTCCTTTGGGACGTCGCGAAAAATTTCGGCTTGGAGATCGATCGCATCCTCGCCACTTCCGATGCCGCGCTCGATGAATTGGTCGAGCTCGGCCAAGGCCACGAGATCGAGGAACCATTCATTCCCGAAGAAGCGCTGGCTGCGCTCGAACATCTGGTGGAGCTGCAGGTCGACGATCAACACGTCAACATTCGGCCGCATCACCGCATCGACATCGCGCGCATCAAACGGATGGCGATCGATCGGATGCGCAGACATCACCGGCGCGAGACACGTGCCGAAGATCTGACGCACCTCCCGGTCTTCGTCGACGAAACGCCCGTCGGGGTGAATTATTTCGTGCTCGGGCCCGACGGCGATCTGTTGTTGCCGCGAAAAGATCGCGAAGATCCGCGCGACCCGATCCCGCCTGTTTTGCTGGAAAACAAGGACGGTGATTGCGAAGAAGGCGGGCGCGCCGAACACCGCTGCATCGCGCGTTATGCCGATCTGCTCCAACGCATCAACCTCGGATCGAACGACAAGATCAGCGACTACAACGGCGACACCTGCGAACACTACGCAGAGAGCCCGGCCGCGGCCGCCGGCGCGGATCTGATGCGCGCGTTCCGCAAACATTCGGGTGACACCAAGAAGCTCGCAGAGAGCGCGAATGTGTTGATCCGCTTGTTGTCGAATCCGCTCAAACCGGAGCCGCCGGAGCTCACCGAATATCTGGCGCGACGCGTGGCGCGAAAGCTCGAGTATTTCAAAGACGTCGAGGCGCAACGTGCGCGTTATATGTTGCTGACGATCGCCGAACGTCCTGCGTTGCTGCGGCACATCTCGAAACTTTCGCATCCGCGCAACACCGAGCCGCAGGTCGCGGCCTACGGGATCGAAGATTGGCGCCGGGTCGTGGTGTGGAAGAACGTGAACGGCTTTGTCGCGGGCTTCGAGCTGGTGGCCCCGGCGTTCGAGCCTGCGCTCGAAGCGACGATGCGCAAGACCAATCCCGACGACGGCGTTAGGCCGGAGATCGCGGTCATCCAATCGCCTTCGTTTTTATGGACCTCCTCGAAGGAGGAAATGAAAGACCACGAAGAGAAAAGCGTCGCCTGGGTGCTCTTGAAGCGCACCGATCTCGCCTGGAAGATGTCGATGGTGCTCGACGATCCCGAAGGGGTGCTCGGCTTGGCCAAGAGCCGCGGCACCCTGTACTTTTGGGCACTGATCCTCACGGCGGGGGCCCTGATCTTCGGCATTGGTTACACCGTGCGTTCGGTGATCCGCGAAGCGCAGTTGGCTCGATTGAAGACGGACTTCGTCTCCAGTGTCTCGCACGATCTGCGTACGCCGCTCACATCGATCCGGATGTTCACCGAGACGCTGCTGCTGGGGCGCGCCGATTCGGAGAACGAGGCACGCGAGTTTCTCCAGGTGATCGCCGATGAGACCGAGCGACTCTCGCGACTTACCGAGCGGATCCTCGATTTTTCTCGAATGGAGGCAGGTCGTAAGGCGTACCAATTTTCTCAGATCGATATATCTGATCTGATCCAACGTTCTCTTGCTGCATGCCGTCCAATGATCGAAGAAGCTGCTTTCGACGTGACGGTGGAGATCGACCAAGACCTTCCGGCGATCCACGCGGATCGCGATGCGATGATCGAAGTCTTGATCAATCTCGTATCCAACGCGATCAAGTACAGTCCGGACGAGAAGAAGATCGTGATTCGAGCAATGCGAGAAGGAAATCGGGTGGCGATCAGCGTGAGCGATCGCGGCATCGGCATTCCGAAGTCCGAGCACAAAAAGATCTTCGAGAAATTTTATCGCGTGGAATGCCGGAGAACGTGTGAAGTGGGCGGGAGCGGCATCGGCCTCAGCCTCGTCGATCACATCGTCAGCGCCCATCAAGGGCAGGTGGATGTGGCAAGCAAGCCTGGAGAAGGCAGCACGTTCACCGTACGGCTCGCACCCTCGGGAGCGTGACATGGAGAAGATTCTGGTCGTCGAGGATGATGGGCACATCGCTCTCGGGCTCGAAAAAAATCTCAAGTACGAAGGTTTCTCGGTGCAGGTCGCCAACGATGGTGAATCTGCGCTGGAGATGATCGTCGATCGACAGCCGGATCTGATCCTCCTCGACGTGATGTTGCCGCGCATGAACGGCTTCGAAATTCTGCGCGAAGTGCGGCGACTGGAGCTGGAGATTCCGGTGATCCTGCTGACCGCCAAAGCGCAAGAAGAAGAAAAGATCCGCGGGCTCGATCTCGGCGCAGATGACTACATCACCAAACCGTTCAGCCTCTCGGAGCTGATGGCGCGGATTCGCGCGGTGCTCAGGCGAAAGCGCCGCTTCGAGAAGAGCACCGAAAAGTTCTGTTTCGGGACCGTGGTCGTCGACTTCGCCGCGATGACCGTCCTCGTCGGCGGGACCGACGTGAAGATGACCTCCCGCGAGCTGGAGCTGCTCCGCCTCTTTTTGACGCGGGAAGGTGAAGCGATCGAACGCGAGGAAATTGTGCGGCGCGTCTGGGGCTTCGACTACGAAGGCACCGACCGCACGCTCGACAACTTCGTGTCACGCCTCCGTCAAAAACTGGAGAGCGACCCTGCCGTACCCCGGCATTTCCTGACGGTTCGCGGCGTTGGGTACCGGTTCGTCCGCACCTAATCGTCACCGAAGACCGCTTCGAAACCGATGTACGGGCCCGACCGGGTCGGGTAGCGGTAGCGTTTCCAAGATGCGCTGTCTTCGAATCGCTCCGCTCTTCCTATTGGTCGTCGCTTCCGCTTGTCGCGACAACGACATCACCCCGGTGAGGGATTCGGGTGAGCCACCTGTCCAAACGGACGGCGGCTTCCCGGATGCCGGTCCCGACACCGGCGTCCCAAACCCAGATCCCGACGGCGGCATGAATCAGAGGGACGGTGAGGTGATCACCGGCTGCAACAATCCGCCGCTGACCGCGCCTGCAACCGGCACCTGCGAAGTGACGACGGGCAGCAACGCGATCCTCATGCAAGGCAACATCGTCGTTCCCGACGGTGTCTTGGAGAACGGACAGGTCCTGGTCGATGGTACAGGTCGCATCGCCTGCGCTGCTTGCGATTGCAGCGGCGAAGCGGCGGCCGCCGGCGCGACGAAGATCGACTGCGCGGACGGCTTGATTACGCCCGCGCTGATCAACGCGCACGACCACATCACCTTCACCGAAGCGCCGCCTGCGGTGCACTCGGACAAATATGAGCACCGGCACCAGTGGCGCCGCGGGCAAGATGGTTTGCCTTCGATCCCGGGCCCGTCGAATCAAGGTGGAGACAACGGCGTGTGGTGGGGCGAGCTCCGCAACTTGATGGCCGGCGCGATGACCATCAACGGCTCGGGCGGCGCGGGCGGCTTGCTCCGCAACATCGATCAACCGGCAGAGCTTCAAGAAGGCCTCGCACAACCGCGCGTGCGTTATTCGACGTTCCCGCTCAAAGACAGCAACGGTGCGCGTTTGACGAGCGGTTGCAATTATCCCGACGCGCTCGATGATCCGGACAGCTCCGCGATCCGCGATTCGGCCGCATATACGCCGCACATCTCGGAAGGCATCGACCAGAGCGCGCGCAACGAATACCTCTGTTTATCGCAAGACACTGCGAATCCGGACGAAGACGTCATCCTCAACAAGACGGCCGTCATCCACGGCATCGGTTTGCTCGCGGCTGACTTCCGCGACATGGCCGCGTCGCGTGCGTCGCTGATCTGGTCGCCGCGCTCGAACATCGATCTCTACGGGAACACCGCGCAAGTAACCCTCGCCAAAACGAGCGGCGTGCGCATCGCGATCGGTTCGGACTGGGCGATCTCGGGCTCGATGAACATCTTGCGCGAGCTCCAGTGCGCCGTGGAATTCAACGAGCGCAACTTGAACACCGCATTCAACGATCGCGAGATTCTCAATATGGCGACCTCGAACGCGGCCGGTTCGCTCGGTGCCGATCTCAAGATCGGATCACTCGCGGTCGGTCTCGAAGCCGACATCACGGTGTGGAACGCGAAGACCAACCCCGGTTACCGCGCGGTTTTGAACGCGACTCCGAGCGACGTGGTCCTCGTGTTGCGCAGCGGCCGCGCTATGTATGGCGATCGCACTTTGATGTCCGCGTTGCCGGAGACGGCGACCGAGTGTGAAACGCTCGATGTTTGCACCGTGGAAAAGACGGTTTGTGCGCGCCGCGAGACGGGTCGCACGATCGCCGAAATGCGCGCGCAGATCGCCAACAACGCCTACGATCTGTTCTTCTGCGGAGCGCCGCCGAACGAGCCGACGTGTATCCCGTCGCGTCCCGAATATTCGGGCATGCCGATGAACGGCGATAAAGACGGCGACGGGGTACCGGACGCGACCGACAACTGTTCGGACATCTTCAACCCGGCACGTCCCATGGACGGCAGTGCGCAGGCGAACGGCGACGGCGATGCGCTCGGCGATGTCTGCGACCCCTGCCCGACCGACGCGGACCGCACGGATTGCGCGACACCTGATCCTTTGGACATCGATGGCGACGGCGTCGTCGACACCATGGACAACTGCCGCGGCACTCCGAACATGGATCAATCGGATCGCGACAACGACATGCGCGGCGATCTTTGCGACGACTGCCCCGACGAAGCGAACCCGGGTACGCAAGGTTGCTCCGCGACGATCTACGACGTGAAACGCGGCGAAGTGAGCGGACGTGTTCGTTTGGAGAACGTGTTGGTGAGCTCGGTCGGTCCGACCGGATTCTTCGCGCAAGTGATCCCCGGCGACGCGAACTACGACCTGACCCTCGGCGCAGATTATTCGGGTGTGTTCGTCTACGTCGGCTCGGCGGGGATGAAACCGCTCGCCGGTGATCGCGTGGACATCGAAGGTAATGCAGCGGACTTCTTCGGCCAAAAACAGGTCGATGCGGCGACCGCAACGGGTGGCTCGGTCACGGTGTTGACCATGGGCAATCCGTTGCCCGTGCCCGTTGTGGTGACTGCGGCAGACGTGGGTTCGGATGGATCGGGAACGGCGGGACCCCGCGCGGAAGCGCTCGAAGGCGTGTTCGTCGAGCTCGGTCGTTCGGAAGTGACCGACATCGATCCGATGCCGGATCCGGCCGAGAGCCCTCCGCTCAACGAGTACGTGCTCGATGGTGCGGTCCGCGTCGACGACTACTTCTATCTGACCGATCCCTTCCCCGAAGTCGGCGAGACCTTCAGCTACGTGCGCGGCGTGATGCGCTTCAGCTTCAACAACTACAAGCTCAATCCGCGCAGCGTGCTCGACATCGGCTCAACGGAGCGCCTCACTTCGATCTCTCCTTCGCTGTTGCAAGTGCCGGCGGGATTGAACGGAGTTCCTCCGGGAGGATTCGCGGCGGTGTTGTCGCGTCCGGCTTCCGCGCCGGTCGTCGTCAGCTTGATGTCGTCTTCGGCGAACACGACGGTGCCGGCGACGGTGACCATCGCGACGGGAGCGATGTCCGCGGACATTCCGTTGAATGTGGCGGCGAACGAGACGGGGCGCATAACGATCACTGCGACGTACAACTCGGATACCGCGCAAGCGCAGTTGATCGTGTACGACGACACCGCGCCGCGCACCTTCGACAGCGTGTTGGTGACGCCGCAGATCATGCCGGCGGGTTCGACGTCGGGCGGCGAAGTCACGCTGAATTTGCCGGGCCGCTCGCCGAATGGAACGACGGTGACGCTGGCGCTCTCGCGTCCGGGCATCGTCACGTTGTCGGCGCCGCAACTGATCGTGCCGGCCGGCGCGACAGCGGCGACGTTTGATGTCATCGCCGGTGCCGCAACGGGAACGGTCTCTTTGACGGCGACCGTCGATGGAACGGAAGAAGTGCTCGAGCTCGAAGTGTACATCCCGACCTCGCGCACGCCGATGGCGGGCGATCTGGTGATCACGGAGATCTTCCGCAATCCAAGCGGCGCGAATGAGAAGTTCCGCGAGTGGTTCGAGGTGTTGAACGTCAGCGGTGTGGAGATCTTGATCGATGGAATGGCGATCGAAGACGTCGTGGGGAGCCACGTCATCAGCGCGCCGGGTGTGGTCATTCCTCCGGGCTCGTACGCGGTGTTCGCGTATTCCGCGGATCCGGCGACGAACGGCGGCGTGCAGAACGTCACCGCCGAGTACGGCGCGGCGGACATTCAGCTGAACAACGGCAACGAGACGATCGCCCTGACCTTCAGCAACGCGACGATCGATACGGTGTCCTACGACATGGCCTGGCCGGGCGGCGGCCAAGGTGTGTCGGCGTGTCTACGGTTCCCGTACGCCATGGACAACAGTGTCCCGGCAGCGTGGGGGAATTCGGTCGGTAACTTCGGCTCGGTCGCGACCGAGCTCGGCTCGCCGGGAGCGGCCAGCAGCGCGACGAACTGCCCGTAAATGACGAGGAGCGATGAGGCCTCGAGGTCTCATCCGCCGCCCGGAGTTGTCGTGCGTGCCCCCTGGCACATGCATAGCAGTACTCCACACTCATGCGGCTTCATCGCTCGTATCTCTCCGTTCTGATCCTCTCCTTCTTCTCCGTCGCATGTGAAAAATGCCGCCCCGATCTCGTCGGTCCGGGTGTTGCTCGACTGACGGTGCGGAACGTCGGTGCGATCGCGGAGCTGATCAACAGCGATACGCGGTGTGGCTTCGAAGCCCCAGACGTCAAAGAATCGTTCGCGACCGACGGAACGACCGGTGGTGCCGGCAAGGCCACCTGGTCCGTCAGCGACTGCGAGATCGATCTCGGCAAAACGCCGGTCGTGGAGACCGACTGCAACGGCAATGAGACGCGCATGAGCGGCCGCGTGATCGTGTCGGCGAAACGAACGATCGCCGGTACGTTGACCGGCAACCTCGATCAACCGGTCATCCCGTTGAACCCGAGCGCTGTGACCATCGAGCTGGAACACGTGCAGCTCCACAACTTCTTGGTGGAAGCCTCGAACAGCGATTCGAAGCTGACGCAGATCTCCGGCGCGTTGTCGGCGAAAGTGAAACCGAAGCTCGCCGCGAGCGAGAGCACCGGCGTGTGTATGGTGCCGACCTCGAACGCGTTCATCGACGAGGTGCACTACGAACAAGCCTCAGTGCGCGTGGTGACCGCAGATCGCGACTTCGTGGTCGACGTGCCGAGCTCGGATTTTTGGGCGGTGAACGGCAAGTTCGGCAACGAAGAGAACTCGATGTCGGGCTCGATCACCGTGTGGAGCGACGCGGTACCGGTGCCCGGCGATGAAGACGGGCTCGATCCGGAGTACGACGCGGAGAAATTCGTCGAGTCCTTCTCCTGTACGGAAGATCTGAAGAACCCGGTCACCTACGAATGCGGCGATGTCGCGCCGATCCTCGCGCAAGGTGCGGCACGATTGACGATCCGAAACCTCGGCGCGATCGCCAACGCCACCGAGCTCGACACCACCTGCGGCTTCTCTTCGCAAACCGCGTTGAACAGCGCAGTCCTCTCGGGCCCTGCGGGCAGCAACGGAAGTGCCACTTTTCGGGTGGAAAACTGCACCATCGACCTGTCCTCTAGACCAGTATTCGACACCGATTGCCTCGGTGGCATGACGCTCGCTTCCGGCCGCATCACCGTCACTGCAACGAAGAAGCTCACCGGACGTTTGAGCGGCGATCTCACCCAGCCGGTGGTTCCCGTGACCGACACGCCTGCGGAGATCGAGATCGTGGAAGCGCGCTTCGAGAGCTTCAAGATCGAAGAAGGCGGCACCTCGTTGACCATGGTCGACGGTGCGATCTCCGGAAAGATCAGGCCCCGCGTCGCGATGGACACCGCGGTCGGCGCGTGTGCCGCGAAGACACCGGTGGCGCGTTTCGAGAACGTGTCTTACCGCGCGGGCTCGAAGCTGAAGATCGCGGCTTCGCAGGGAACGTTCGACGCGACGGTCGACGCCTCCAATCTTTCGGCGGTGAACGGAACCTTCGGTACCGAATCGAACCTGCTCGACGGTACGATCACCATGAGCGGCGAAACCTACAATTTGCCGACGGATCCCGCGGACGACGGCCTCGATCCCGAATACGACGAAGCGGCGTTCAACGCGGCGTGGATCTGCGACACCATCCATCCGACGGCACCGTTCGAGTGTAGTGTCGCGCAAACACTCGGGCGCGGTGCGGCGCAGCTCTCGGTGCTCACCATGGGCACGATCGCCAACCTGATCGAAGCGGACACGGCGTGCGGCTTCTCCAGCGCCGGCGTGCTCGACAGCGTCCAAACCAGCGGCCCGCTCGGTGACGCCGGTGGAAGCGCAGTCTTCACGATCGGGACGCCGTGCGCGTTGAGCTTCTCCGCCGCCACGGAAGCGGACGCCGACTGCAACGGCAAAAAGACGTTCGTCCAAGGCACAGCCACCGTGCGCGGAACGAAGACCTTGAGCGGTTATGTCTCCGGTGATCGCCTGCAACCGATCGTCCCCACCACGCGCGACCCCGCACAACTCGCGCTGGAAGTAACGTTCAGCGACTTCCGCGTCTACACCTCGGAAGGCGACAACGCCCTGTCCGTTAGATCAGGTGTCCTTTCGGCCACTGTCAATCCGCGGACGGCGATCGATCTCGGCACCGGTGCGTGCTCCATCCCCACGCCGGTGGCGCGCATCGACAACATCACTTGGAGCAACGGCTCGGTGATCATCGAGAGCCAAGGCAAAACCTTCGGCGCAGAGCTGGCGACCTCGGCGCTGCAAGCGACGAACGGCGTGCGCGACGGTGTAACGAATCGCCTCACCGGTTCGATCACCGTCGACGGCGAGCTCATTCCCATCGACGGCGCGCTCGATCCGCTCTTCAACGAAGCCACCTTCAATGCGAGCTACGCATGTACGCCGAACATGGGGATTCCGGCGAACGACGATGCGTGCAACATGAAGAAGCCCCTGGCCGAAGGTACAGCACGTCTCTTGGTGTCCGCGCTGGGCACGGTCACCGGTGTGGCCAACGCCAACGACGACTGCGGTTTCGCGGCGAATTTGACGGATCCCTCCGCGGTGGTCGGCGAGCCGGGACAACAAGGCGCGATGGAGTGGGATATCGTGAGCTGCGCGCTCGAGCGCGGCGGCGATGACGCGGCGGAGCCGTACGAGACCGATTGTTTGGGTCGCGCTGCGTATCACTCGGGTGTGGCGACGGTGACCGGCAAACGTCGCGTCACCGGCCTTCGCGAAGAGATCAATTTGATCTTCGTGCGCTTCGATTCGATCGTCCCGAACTCGCGGGAATCGGTGACCGTCACCGAGAACATGATCGCCTTCAACGAATTCAACACCTACGAGCTCGATCGCGGTCAGACCACGGCGGCGCGTGGGATCAACATCCACAACGGCACCGCGTCGGCGGTGGTGGTGCCGATCCTCGGCGAACAGGAAGATGAAGCCGGCACCTTCGATGTCCCGACAAAGGTGGCGCGCCTCTCCAACATCAACGTGCAAAACGCGAACGTGACCATCGTGTACGAAGGCAAGACGTTCAACGTGCGCGTCGACTCTGCGAGCTTGTCGGCGTTCAACGGTTCCTATGCGGCAACCGGCGAGAAAAACATGATCCAAGGCTCGATCACCGTCGCCGGCTCGACGTTCACGCTCGCACCGCAGCCGCTCGATCCCGACTTCAACCAGGCCGATTTCGACGCCCGTTACGCCTGCACCGACAACCTCCGCGCAACGGTGCCTGCCGCTCCGTAGAGTGCTATGTTCCCGGGCCGTGAGGTCGTGCCCTCGATGTCTTGCGTCCTACGACGAGGGGCTCGAGTTCTGTGGGATCGACGGCGCCGAGCTGATCGAAACCGAGCTCGACCCGCTGCTCGGCGTCGAAATCGATCGTTACCAAATCCTGGAGCTGCTCGGACGGGGCGCGATGGGCGCCGTCTATCGCGCGCGACATCTCTCGCTCGGCCGCGATTTCGCGCTCAAAGTTCTCTCCGGAAGCTTCGCCGCAAATCCGCACGGCCTGGCGCGTTTTCATCGCGAAGCCGACGCGCTCTCCAAAGTACGGCACTCGAACATCGTCTCCGTCGTCGACTTCGTGACCACGCCCGAAGGTTTGAACATCTTGATCATGGACTACCTCCCCGGTCGCACGCTCTACGCGGCGATCGCCGAGGAAGCGCCGTTTACACCGGAGCGCTCCGCCAACATCGCGCGGCAGATCGCGGCGGGTTTGGGTGCGGCCCACGCGAACGAGCTGGTGCACCGCGATGTGAAACCGTCGAACGTGTTGCTCGTCGCCGAAGGTCGCGGCGAAGTGGTGAAGCTCCTCGACTTCGGCGTGGTCACGCTGGAAAAACAGTCGGACACCGCGGAGCGTCTCACCGGTGATGGGCGCGTCGTGGGAACGCCGACGTACATGGCGCCCGAACAAGCGCGCGAAGGACCGGTGACGCACGCGGCCGATCTCTATGCGCTCGGCGTCGTGCTCTACGAGATGTTGTCCGGAAAGCCGCCCTTCGATTCGAAGACGGTGACCGAGATCTTGGTGAAACACGCGGTCGAGCCGCCGCCTCCGCTGCAAGCTGCGCGCGGAATGGAGAAGATCGCGCTCCAGTTGCTGGCGAAAGACGTGCGCGATCGTCCCGCGAGCGCGGAAGCGGTGATCGAAGAGATCGACGCCCTCGTCGAATCCTGGGCGCGGCCTCCCTCGGTCGTTGCTCCGCCGCCCGTAAAACGCCGCACCAAATGGCCGATCGCCGCCGGTGTTTCGCTCGCCGCGATGATGGTCGCGGGTTTCGTGTGGACGCGAAACGATGCAGTGTCGGAGCCGATCACTCACATGGAAGAGGTGGTCGAGGAAGAGCCCGAGGACGAGCCGGAACAACCGGAGCTCGCCGCACCTATACTAAAGGCCAGTGAGCCCGTTCGCCCGAGGAGACGCGCCGCAAAACGTGAAGAATCGATCACCAAAGATGTGCTTCACAAACGTCTTGATGCGGTGATGACCACTCTACGCGGCGCTGCTCGAGAGATCCCTGCCAACCTGGCGAAGGAGTGCGACGACGAATATCTGGTGCTGCGCGTCGCGGTGAACGACGCGAAGAACGAGCGCGCCTTGCTCCAAGCCGCAAAACGAGTGCGGCGCCTCGAGAGAAAGATCGCCGCGCTCCGGCGCGGCTGAGCGATCACGCGATCAAGCGATCGTCCGTGAGCTGAAGTTTTTGGCGCGAAGGCGTTCCCAGAGCGACCGCGCGTCGTGTTCGCTCAGGTTTTGGCTGCGGAGTGTCCAACCGATCATTTTGTACAAGAGACGCGCGCCGACGTTTCCGTCCCACTCGTTGTCTTCGAGCGTGCCCGCGACTTCGACGAGATCGAAACCGACGATGCGCCGCCCGCTGGTGGCGAGGATCTCCAAAAGCACACAAACCTCGGCAAAATCCAGCCCGCCGGGCACCGGAGTGCCGGTTCCGGGGCAGAAGCGCGGGTCCAGACCGTCGATGTCGAAGCTGAGATAGACGTGCTCCGGCAACTTATCCACCGCTTCTTGAAACAGCTCGTACAACGCACCTCGCATGCGCGCGCGCGCGATCAAGGGGTCGACCCAGGTCTGCACCCGGCCCGCTGATCTTTCGATCAGCTCGAGCTCCCGAGCTCCGACATCACGAATACCCACTTGCACCAAACGCGTGATGTTCGTTCGCCGCAACACACACTCCATGATCGAGGCATGCGAATGTTCGTGGCCTTGATAAGCCTCGCGCAGATCGGCGTGGGCATCGAGATGCAAGATGCCGAGGTCCGCGTAGCGCTCGGCGTGTGCCAAGATCGATCCCAAAGGGACGGAGTGATCACCGCCGATCACGCCCACAATTTTATCGGCATCGAGCAAGGCGCGCGTCTGTGTTTCGATGAGCCGCGTGACCTCACGGCCGGCTTCATCGACAAAGCTGCGATCGTTTTTCGCACGGCGATCGAGCGCGAGGATCTCATTGTCGATCGGTCGCAGGTAGATGCCCGCTTCGTACGGTTTACCGGTCTCGAGATCGTAGAGATCGACTTGGCGGCTGGCGTTCAAGATCAACGCCGGACCGTTCACCGCACCGCTGCCGTAAGAGACGGTCGCCTCGAAAGGTGCCGGCAAGAGCACGACTTTCGACTCGGCCTCGCTCGAGGCGAGCCCAAAAATTCCGGAATCGGCGGCCGAAGGACCGTCGGGATCGAAGTGGTCCATCGAGCGAAAGATCTGCTACGAGAACCGTCGTGAGCGCGACAAAAATCGGCATCGTCACGGTCTCCGATCGCGCGAGCCGCGGCGTCTACGAAGACCTCGGCGGGCCCGCGATCCGCCAATATTTCGAGGAGGTTCTCACCTCGGAGTGGGTCCCGGTTTCGCGGGTGATCGCCGACGAACAGCCATTGATCGAAGCCACTTTGAAAGAGCTGGTCGACGTCGAGGGCTGCTCGCTGGTGGTCACCACCGGAGGCACCGGCCCGGCCCCGCGCGACGTGACGCCGGAAGCGACCGAGGCCGTCGCCGACAAATTGATGCCCGGCTTCGGCGAGCTGATGCGCGCGGTCTCACTAAAATTCGTGCCCACGGCGATCCTCTCGCGGCAAACCGCGGTGATCCGCAAAAAAGCGCTGATCGTGAATCTCCCCGGGAAGCCGAAGTCGATCCGTGAGTGTTTGGACGCAGTGATGCCGGCGATCCCGTACTGTATCGATCTGATCGAAGGGCCATTCATCACCACAAATGAAGAGAAGGTGAAAGCCTTCCGTCCGAAGTCCACATGAGCACGGGAGCTTGGTTGATGACGCTCGCGCTCTCCGCCGCTGCCGCCGATTTGGTCGACGTGTCGAAGCTGCATCCGCTCTTCACGCTCGATGTCCGCTACGCCACCGACGACAACTTCTTCGGCAAAAAAGTTTATCCGGTCGCGCGTTGTCTGTTGCGCTCGGCACCCGCCGAAAAATTAGTGCGCGCACAACAATGGTTGGAGAAAAATCATCCCGGCCTGCGCATGGTGCTCAAAGATTGTTATCGCCCCGCGAGTATTCAGTTCGTGTTGTGGGACGCGGTGAAAGGCACGTCGAAATCGCGTTATGTGGCGAATCCGAACAGCAAGACGGGCTCGATCCACTCGTATGGTGCGGCGGTCGATCTCACGCTCGCGGACGCCGAGGGAAAAGAGCTCGACATGGGCACCGAGTACGATCATCTCGGCGAGCTCGCGGAGCCGCGCCTGGAAAAACAATTCTTAAAAGAGGGCAAATTGACCCAAACACAGGTCGATAATCGCCTGATTTTGCGCAAGGCGATGCGCCACGCCGGTTGGAAAACGATCCCCAACGAGTGGTGGCACTTCAACGATGGGACACATGCACAGGTGCGCGAGCGTTACGAAAAGCTCGACGTTTCGCTGACCGACGTGCCCTGATCTCCAGGTGCGCTTCCTGCTCGCGTTGTTCGCACCGCTTCGTTTCTTGTTGCGACTGATCTTTCGGCCACTGATCCGAAGATCACGACGCAAAGCGCTCTCCAAAGACGGTTGGCTCGAGCTGCACCTCGACGGCGAAATCCGCGAAGTCCGCCATCCCTCGCGCCTGCCTCCGATCGTGAAGAAGTGGCTGCGCCGCGAAGATCCGCCGCAGGTCGTGCTCTCGCGGCTGCGGCGTTTCGCGGATGACGCGGCTCTGGATCCCTTGGTCAAAGGTGTGTTGGTGCGCGTCGATCTGCTCGGAGGCGGCTTTGCATCGGCCGCAGCGATCCGCGCCGAGCTCGACAAGCTCCGCGACGCAGGCAAACAACTGTTCGTCCACATCGCCAGCCACGCGGGCAACAAAGAGATGTTGATCGCCACCGCCGCGACGCGTTTGGCGATGACCCCATCGGGAGCGCTCGCTGCAGTCGGCGCGAGCTCGATCGGCTTGTTCTTGAAAGACACGCTCGATCGCTTCGGCGTGAAAGTCGAAGTTGCAGCGAAGGGTCGCTACAAGTCCGCGCCCGAACAGATGACGCGCACCGATCGCAGCGCCTTCGATCGCGAACAAACCCAAGCGTTGATCGATCGCGCCGATACCGCGTTGCTCGACGCGATCGTGCGGGGCCGTGGCTTCACGGCGGAACGGACCAAAGCGCTGATCGATCGCTCGCCGATGATCGGCATCCTCGCCGAAAAAGAAGGCTACTGCGACGAGCTCGCGCGCGATGAAGATCTGCCGGAGCGCGTACAAACGTACGCTTCTTTGCCCAAGCCTCCCGATCTGATCGGCGCGGGACGTTACCTCGATTGGGGCGACCGCCTTCGCCCGCGGAAGAAGCGCAAACAGAAGTTGGTGGGTGTCGTCGAAGCGCATGGAGCGATCGTCGAACAAGCGAGCACCTACGGTTCGTACGTCGATCGCCTCGCCGTGCAGAAGAACGTGGTCAACGATCTGCGTGCGGCGCTCGAGGAACCAGAGATCGGCGCGGTGATACTGCACGTCGATTCGCGGGGCGGAAGCGTCACCGCAAGTGATGCGATCTACGCGGCGGTACAACGTTTGGATCGAGAAAAACCGGTGATCGCGTGTTTCGGTGATGTTTCCGCGAGCGGCGGTTATTACATCGCGTGTGGTGCGCGCGCGATCGTCTGTTCACCGATGACGATCACCGGAAGTATCGGCGTGTTCGCCATGTATCCGACGTGGCCCGAGCTCGGCGAACGTTTCGCCGTCCATCACGACGTGGTGAAAAATTTCAAGAACGCGGCGCTCTACAATCCGTGGACGCGTATGCCCGAAGAGACGCGCGCGCACGCCGAAGGTGAAGTCGACGCGATGTACGAGACCTTCATCGAGCTCGTCGCGAAAGCGCGCAACAAAACGCGCGACGAGATCCACGCCGTCGCTGAAGGACGCGTGTGGGCCGGCACCGACGCGCACCGCGTGGGATTGATCGACGGGCTCGGCGGCATGACCGAAGCCGTGGAACGCGCAAAAGCTGCGGCACGCGACGTCTCTTTCGGCGAAGACCTCCTTTACGTGCGCGCCAAAGAATCGATGGATCGGCCGAGCCCTCCCGAAAAAGAGGAAGCCGCGAACGCGTTCTTGGAACACGCGTCGTTGCTCCTTCAAGGGCGAGGCGAACAAGCGGTCCTCCGCGAGCTCTACGCTTTGCTGCGGCAGCCACGAAGCTTCTTCGCCTACGCGCCGATCGTGATCTCTTAGTTACGCAAAGCCTGCGCGCGGCAAACGCAGCGATTGCGCGCCGAGGATTGCGCGAGGGTCGCGTGTGCAAAAAACTCAACGATCTTCGAGGGACCCGCGCGTTGCTTTAGTGCATCGCGTGTCGAACATCGAACGCGTCACCAAAGGCCCACAGCAACTCGCACCTCTCGCTGCGAGCTCCTCTTCCGAGCCCGCGTATGACGCGATGTACGGCAAAACGAAGGACGTTCTGCAGTCGCTGTATCTTGAAGCCGCGGGCCAGCTCCCGGCGAGCGGCACCGATGAGGAGGTCGAAACACGCGAGCGTTACCTCGACCGCATCGGCGAGCTCGAGGTGCCCTATGAAGGTGAGCCTGGGCAGCTCTTCGAAATGTTGCGCGAGCTCCCTGAAGTCGCGAACGCGCTTTATCGCGGAGAAGGCTTCGACGCGATCGAAGGATTCCCTCCTCGCCTCAAGCCGGGGATGCAGCCTTCGGAAGCGGAAGCGAAATTTATCGCCGGCGCCGAAGCGTGGATCAGCAGCGAAGAAAACTGGGGTTACGCAAAGCTGGCAGGCGGGATCGTGCTCGGCATCGGCGCCACGGCAGTCACCGGAGGACTCGCGGGGCCCGAAGCCGCCGCGGGTGTCGGCATCTTGATCGGCGCGGTCACCGGCGGACACGAAACGTACGCCGCCGCGAAACGGCTCGCGAAGATGCGCGACCTCAACACCGTCGGCGCAGCGTCTCAGGAGACGGTGAAATACGCGGAGAACGACCTGATCGGCGCGACCGGCGCCTTGGCGATCAACCTGGTCACCGCCGGCCTCGCCTCAAAATTCGGCGGCGGCAAGATCGCCGGTGAGCTCGCCAAATCCACCGCGAAAAGCGTGATGAAAGAAGCGGTCACCGGCGCGGTGATCGGCACGGGCACCGGTGCGCTGAGCACGGCCGCAAATCCCAACGTCTGGAACAGCGAAGACACCTTCGGCATGTTGCTCAAAGGCGCGGTCGCCGGCGGCGCAGGTGGTGGCGCCGGCGGTGGGCTCGGCCGGGCCGCATCGATTGCCGTCTCGCGGGCGACGACTCCGCAGCTGCGCGTCGGCTCGCGGGTCGACGTGGTGCTCGAAGGACAGACCAAGCCGGAGACGTTCGTGGTGCGCGAGCTCGACAAAAAAACGGGCACGGTGGTGATCGAAAAAGACGAGCAGCTCCTCAAGGTGAACGTCACCGAAACGCAGCTCATGAAAATGAACGAGCAGACCTCGCTCGTCTCACGCCTTCGCGCGCGTTTCGCCAAACACGAAGCGCCGACGGCGATGGAGAAACGCGAGGCCGATTTTCTCGACGAATTCGCCCAGCTCGCGCCGGGCCGTTCGATCGAAGAAGGACGCGCGTTGTTTCGCGCTTCGGCGGGCTTTCGCAACGACGGCATCAAAGGTTTCGGCGTGCGCGAAGATCTCGCGCCTTCACTCGAGCTCGCGGCGGATCATGTCGCCAAGACCGCGGAGCCGGCGATCGCCGTGCGCGGCTCTTTGCGAAACCTCGGCGGGATCAACAAAAAGATGCCCGGCGAAGCGAACGCCGTCCTTCAAGACGTGGCGACGATCTTCCGCGAAGAGCTCGGTAAAACAGGGGCCAAAGTCGCTGCGTTCCGCGACGGCCCCGAGATGACCTTCATCTTGAGCGGCAAAGACGTGCCGAAGTCGCAAGTCGACGCCGCTTTTGTCCGCGCGGACATACGCGTGCAGGCGCTCGCGAAGAAACACGGCATCCAAGACCTGGAGCACCCGAAACATCCCGGCGAAGAAGCGTGGATGGGTGTCGGCATCAGCCCGGTGACGGCGAAGATCCAAGCGCGCGACAACGCAACGCTCTTGGAGAGCGCCCTCGACGTCCGCGTCGTCGGGCACAACGCCGAGCTCGGACAGCTGACACCGAAGCCGTCTCGGGTTCGCGCTCGCCCGGCGCAACCTGTACCTTCGACCACTGTACCAAAGGACACTGGCCGTACACCCAAGCTCCTCGATGCCGTCGAACAGCGCGAACAACTCTTCGTCGACAACGCGAAGAACCTGGGAATCGAAGAAGGTGCCGCGCGCGCTTTGTTTCAGAAGTCGCGTTCGCTCCTACTGGACGAAGTGACAGGTTACGCGGGCGCCGAGGATCGCGGCCCCACCGTACAACGGGCGATCGATTTCGCGAAAAAACAGGGCGAAAACGCACACTACGTGGAGATCGACGTGCGCAATCTCGGCGGGCTCAACAACGCAGTCGGCAAAAAGGCCGCAGACGGCGACTTCGCGGTCGCGGCCAGACTGATCAAAGAAGAGATGGGTGGTGTCGGCGCAGACACCGCGTTCTTCCGGCACGGCGGCGACGAGATGTCCGTGGTCGCCGTTGGGCCGGGCGTGAAGAAGGCCGACGTCGACGCCGCCATGACGCGGGCAGGGCGACGTTTCGATCGATACATCGAGGACCGGGGACTCTCCGAGATCCCGCACACCAAGGCGGGAAAGGGGCCCGGCGTGGGTTTCACGCATGCCACCGAGACGGCGCAACACGGTGATGACGCCGCCTCGCTGATGAAACGCGCAGTCGAGAGTTGTGAGTCGAAGAAGGCTGCAAAAGTACAGCACTGAGCCTTGCCTCTGATCTCAAAGACTGGACGTGATGACAGTGGGCGATGGCGAAGTTGCAGATCATTCCCACGGCGACGAGCCTCGCGCTCACAGGAAATCGCGGAGATCTCGCGCTCACCGTCACCGGCTCCGGATCCGCCGAGGAGTACACCTTCTCGATCGTCACCAAGGATCAAAAGAGCGCGGCCTGGGTCCACCTCAAAGGGGCCACGCAACGCACGATCGCCGCAGGCGGCGTGGAGACGTTGATCGTTTCGGTCAACGCCGCCGACGCCAAAGTACAAGTCGACGAGAGCCATTCCTTCTTCGTTCGCGCGGTGTCGGTGCGCGATCCCGACGAAAACTGGGTGGACAGCCAATCGATCAGCTACAGCATCACCGGCCAAAAGACGAAGCTGCCGATCAAGTGGATCGTGCTGGCGATCGCGGCGTGTGTGGTGTTGGCCGGAATCATCGTCGCCGTTACGCAGGTGATTGCGAGCTCGAAAAAGCCTGATTCACGCACCTTGGGCCAGCCGTGTGTCGATCGCTGCGACGGCAATTTGGTGTGTCGAGCAAACGTCTGCACCTATCACTTCGCCAATCTCGAGAAACTCTGGCGACTGGAAAGGACCTGCGACAACTACTTCGAGGGGGCCGACACACCCGCGTCGATCCGCCGGCTCATCTGCACCTTCGCGACGCAGGATCACAGCAAGATCATCGCGCCTGCTTCGTTCCGGATCTTCGAGAATCCAACGTGGTTGGGCCTGGAGAGCTCCAAGGCGTTCAATCACTACAACCCCGGATTCGTGGCTTGGCTCGGCGACTACGGGGTGCCCGGCGCCGACAATCCCGTGCTTCGCGCAGCGACACAGCCGGCCTACGACGAACACGTACGCTCCGTCGCGCGCATTCTCTATTTCTCGAAACGCGCTTACGACGAGAATCCAGACAAAGCGCTCTTCACCGAGAGCTACAACCACCATCTGCGGGGCGAGATGGGCTTCACCGCTTATCAATACTTCCAGTCGATGGACGCACACCGGGAACGGCCCCTCGTTCCGCGCGGGATCACCGAAATCCACGAACCCCACTTCAGAATTGCAGGCATGTTCTGGGTGCGCCGCGCCATGGACAACACCGGTGAGCTCTTCTTCACTGCGCTCAAAAAAGTGCTCAACACCTACGACAAGGTGTGGTTCGACGAAGCCGAAAAAACGCTGGTCGTGGAGATGCCGAGCCGAGCCCGCCAGTGGTTCACGCCGAACTAAGGAGTCCGGTCAAAATAATCTGCCTTGCCGGGTTGTCAGTAGCGCATTCCTAGTTTCGTAGCTCCAGCCGGCGCCGACTCGAAAGCGCGCGGCGATCGGAGGCTCCTCCTCGTCGCGTCGAACGCGCTGACTGGGATTGGAGGAAATTGGCGACACCGGAAACTTCCGGATGAATCCGGGCCCGTCTGCTGCGTGCCGACGTACCCACCGATCAGTGTCATCGCTTGAAATCCACCTGACCTTCCGAACAGGGGTCCAACGTTCGGCTGTGGGACGAAGCACCACTGTCTGTCTTTTGCGTGGCACCCAACTGTCGCGGATCCGTGGATCGACGTCGGCAGCGCACGATCGTTGTCTAACTGCGCAGCGCCGATTGCGACCGCTGCGGCCTTTGGTGATAGATTCCGTGCGGTGAAACGTATGCGAAGGGCTCTCTGGACGTTGGGCGGCTCGACATTCCTGCTCGTCCTCGCCCCAGGGTGCTCGGCCGGAATGCGTGTCCATTCGATGCATAGCGAAGGGCCGACGTCACCTGCGCGTTATCCAGTTTCGGCGTTCATCGAGCCGGCGACGGTCGTTTCGCACGACGACGATACACGCGAGCACGAACAAGAGCTGGTGACGACACTGCAAGACGCAATGGCCGATGCCTGCGCGCAAAAAGGTTTGTTTCAGCTCTGTGGTGTGGCGCCCACGGAGGAGTCTGCGTGGTCGATCACCACCGAGATCACTATCGACGACTACGCCTCGGAGAACGTGGCGATGATGGTCATCGGCGGAATGCTCTTGCCGCCGATGATCGGCATGGCGTGGTCGTTTCCGGTGTTCATGGGCGCCTGCGAGGGGCACATCACCTGGACCCTCAGGGCCGAGGGTGGCCGCGAGCTCGCGCGACGGAGAAGCGCGTTCGACGCCACACACTGCACTCATGCCCTCGCTTCCGCGGGATTCTCGAGGTTCCTCGATGACGCCTACAGCGCGCTGGAGCTCGAAGTCGGATCTCCCGAGCGCTACCTCGCGACCCGAGCACTCGCCGCCAAAAGCGCGGTCGCGGTCGCAGGACCGCGGAGCGTGATCGCCGTTTTCGATCTGCAGGATGCGAGCGGACAGCTCCAGCCGGCGGTTCTCGATCAGCTGACGGAGTACCTCGGCGCGCAGCTCGTCGAGCTCGGCGGACTTCGCGTCGTGCCGCGCTCCGAAGTAAAAGCGCGGCTGAGCGCGGAAAAAGCGGAGAGTTACGGCGCTTGTTATGATGAAGCTTGCCAGATCCAGCTCGGCAAAGCGCTCGCCGCCGAGAAGTCGCTGGCGACGAAGCTGTTGCGCATTGGGAGCACGTGCGCGCTCAGTGCGACTCTATACGATCTCAAGTCGGAGACCACGGAGCTCGCCAGCACGGTCGAGGGTGAATGTACGGAAGATGCGTTGATGAAAACCGTCAAGGCGCTCGCCGGTAAGTTCTCCAAAGGGAAGTAGCTCCAATGCCGATCAGATCAGATTTGTTTCCTTCGTATCATCGCGATTTCTGAGCGCCTCGCTAAGCCGCGCGATGGGAACGGTAGACCGTGCGGAATTCGTCGAGCCGATCCATCACTTGCTCCGCTTCGCGCTCCGTCTTTAGCGCCAATCCACACGCCGGAGTGAGCAGACTCTTCGAGATGATGTGTTCGAAGATCGAAGCCCGCGTAGGGAAATATTGCTCCAAAGTCGCCAGACTGTCCTTGAGATCAGTGACCAATTGGGCGGGTGACGCAGGACCTTGTTCGTCGCCCTCGTTCGTCGGAATCACGCCGAGCGCCAGTCGGCCGCCCATGGACACGAAAGTGACCAAGGTATCACCCGCTTTCAAGAGCGAGCGCAGGGACAACTTGGCGTCGATCGCCAACACGTCCAAACCGAGCCCCAACAACGTGCCCCAATCCGCGTCGCTACAACAATGAAGCCCGACGCTGGCGCCCCGTTTCTTCAGCGCCATGACGTTGATCCGCAGCTCCTGCATCATCAACAGATGGCGCGGTTGCGCGCGCGAAAATGCGTATAAACCGGGCTCGTCGAAGAACATCAGCGGCTTGGCACCGGTCGCTTCCACCGACTGCGCGAGCGCCATACTGCGCGCCAAGATCACTCGCGAGATATGTGTATGAACCGCGGCTGGCGGCACTTCGCCGGTCGTGGTGCGCAACGACCATTGGGTGGTCATCGGACCGGCGATCTGCACCTTCGCCAGTTTGTGGCCTTCGCGTTTTATTCTCTCCAAGAACGGCCACAACGCCGCTTGTGTCGAATCGCTCGGCAAAAACAGGTCGAGGCGGTTGCCTTCGATCGCCGCGTGCAACTTGTCTTCGAAAGCACCGCGCCCTTTTTTCCATTGTTCGACGTCGATGGCGACCATCCCGTCAGCGTCGCTCACCATCCCCGGAATTCCTTCGGAGGCGTGAGACAACATGAACTCGCGCGCATCGCGGCGCGGTAATTCCGGGAGATAAGGCACGTCGACGCGAAACGATTCGCGTAGCGCATCGTCGACGTTTTGATGCGGGAGGCTACCGATTCCCGTGGTGGTCAGCGCCGGCAGAGCGTCGATCACGCCGCATCCTCGCTGGCGACCTGTGCGTTCGCGGGATTCTCTTCCGCGCCCGGTTTGAGCGCAAAATACCGAGCATCCGGGTGGTGGAACACGATCGCTGAAGTGCTCGCTTCGGGCTCCATCATGAAGCCATCGGTGAGCGCAATACCGATCTGTTCGGGGCGCATCAAAGTGAACAACTTCTGTTGATCCTCGAGCTCCGGACACGCCGGATAACCGAAGGAGTACCGCTTGCCGTGATAGTCCGCCTGGAAACGCTGCAACATCGTCGTCTCCATGGGATCTGCGAAGCCCCATGCCGCACGCATGCGCGTGTGTAACAATTCGGCGTAGGCTTCTGCTGTCTCTAAGGCCAGTGCTTGCAACACATGCGAGCGCAGGTATTCGCCGCTGTTCTTCAAATGCTCCGCGACCTCACGCAGCCCTTTACCGCAGGTGGTGAACAACACCGCGACGTTGTCGTGCGCCGCCCCGCGCGGATTCGTATAGTCCGCGAGACACAAACCTTCACTCCGCGGCTGTCGCGGAAAGATGATCTCGGAGAGCACCTTTTTGCGCTCGTAATCCAAGATATACAGCGTATTGGCGTCGCTCTCCGCGTTGAAAAATTGATACATCGCGCGTGCGGCCAGCACCTCGCGATAGTCTTTTTTCACCGCTTCCACCAATTCCCACAGCTCGATCGCTTTTTGCCCCACCTCACTGTCGGCGAGCTCGCGTTGTGCCGGCGTATTCAGCTTGCGCAGGATCTGGCCTTTGAGGCCGAGGTGCCGCCCGTACAACATCAACGGATTGATGTAGCTGTGGATGTGCTCGAGCGGCGTGTTCGTGAGGATGTGTTGATCGAAGTCCGGCGCCGCGGGCGGACGATCGAGCACCGGCACCGTCTTCGAACGTTTCGCCGCCGCCTCGACGATGACCTTCGGCTTCTGCGCATTGGCCGCAGCTTTTGCGCGGCGATCGAGCAGCTCGATATCCAGCTTCGCTTTCGAGTCCGTGTCCACGATCCGCTTCGCGAGATCGAGCCCGCTCATCGCATCGCGCGCATAGGCCACCGTTCCGCGGTATTTCGGCGCGATCCTCGTATCGACGAAGGTGTTCGTCAGCGCGGCTCCACCGACCAGGATCGGTACGTTGAAACCAGCTTTGTCGAGATCGTCCGCGGTCGTCACCATCTCTTGCGCAGACTTCACCAAGAGGCCCGACAAACCGATGATGTCCGGATTATGCTGTTTCGCCGCCTTGATCAGCTGATCGGGCGGAACCTTGATCCCCAGATTCACCACTTTGAATCCGTTGTTCGACAGGATGATCTCGACGAGATTTTTGCCGATGTCGTGGACGTCGCCCTTCACTGTGGCCAAAAGGACAGTACCGCGAAGTGAGGAGTCTTCCTTATCCATCAACGGCTCGAGGAAACCGACCGCCGCCTTCATCGCTTCCGCCGACTGCAACACTTCGGCGACGATCAGCTCATTCGCATTGAACAGCCGGCCGACCTCGTCCATGCCGTTCATCAACGGTCCGTTGATGATCTCCAAGGGGCGCGCACCTTGGTCGAGCTTGAGCTGCAGATCGGCGACCAATCCGTCTTTCGTCCCTTCGACGATGTATTTCGCCAATCTCTCATCGAGGCCCAATTTTGCGGCCGAAACGGCCTCTTTCGGCTTCCGCGCGCGGAAATGTGCGGCGAACTTTTGCACCGCGTCTTCGTTACCGGTGTTGAGAATATAGTCGCAGAGATCCCGCTCTTCCTGCGGGATCGACGCGAATCGTTCCAGCTTCTCCGCGTTGACGATCGCCAAGTCCAGGCCCGCTTCCACGCAGCGGTACAAGAACACCGAGTTCAACACTTCGCGGCCCGCGTTCGGTAGACCGAACGACACGTTCGAGATGCCGAGCACCGTCTTCGTGCGCGGGAAACGTTGTTTGATCAGCCGGACACCTTCGATCGTCTCGCGCGCCGAACCGAGGAACTTCTCGTCGCCGGTGCCGCACGGGAAGACGAGCGGATCCCAATAAATGTCTTCTTCAGGAATGCCGTATTTTTTGGTGAGCAGCTCGTAGGAACGTTCCGCAACTGACAATTTGCGCGCGCGCGTCACCGCCATCGCTTGGATGGGATCTTCGTCGATACATCCGACGACCAACGCCGCACCGAACTTCTTCGCCAGCGGAACAACCTTCTCGTAACGCTCTTCGCCGTCTTCGAGATTGATAGAGTTGATGATCGATTTGCCCTGACACAAGGTGAGAGACAGCTCGATGACCTTCTCGTCCGTCGAGTCGATCATCAGCGGCGCTTTCACCATCTTGGTGACGTGTTCCAGGAACCGGCGCATATCCGTCGGCTCATCGCGATCGGGATTCGCCAAACACACGTCGATGATCGCCGCTGCGTTCTTGACTTGTTTGCGCGCGATCTCCGCCGCCTCTTCGAACTTCTCGTCGACGATCATCGTCTTGAACGCACGGCTGCCGATGACGTTGGTGCGTTCGCCGACGATCACCGGACGCAGCTCGTCAGTGATCTCCAGGTACTCGATGCCCGAGAGAAAAGATCGCGATTTCCGCTCGATTTTGCGCGGTTTTGCGCCTTCGACCAACTTCGCGAAAGCCGCGATGTGTGCGGGCGTCGTGCCGCAACAGCCACCGACGACGTTCAACCAACCTTGCCCGATGAATCGTTCGAGCACCTGCACCATCATCGCCGGAGTTTCGAGATACGTCCCATCCGAATCCGGCAAGCCGGCGTTCGGAACACAACCGACTGGCCAAGCGGCCATGTTCGCCATGGAGCGAATGTGATCGGTCATGAACTCCGGACCGGTTGCGCAGTTCAATCCGCAATACAACAGATCGACATGTGCAATTGAGGCAATCAACGCCTCGACGTTTTGCCCGGCGAGCATCGTACCCATGGGCTCGATCGTTCCGGACACTGCAACGGCGATCTTCTCGCCTCGCTGTTTGCCGAGCTCATCGATCGCCAAGAGCGCCGCTTTGATGTTGCGCGTGTCTTGGCAGGTCTCGACGAGCAAGAAGTCAGCGCCGCCTTCGATCAAACCTTCGGCTTGCGCACGAAAGTGATCGCGCATCTCTTCGAAGGTCGCGCCGCCGACAACGGAGATCGCTTTCGTCGTGGGTCCGATCGAGCCCGCGACCCAACGCGGCCGCGCCTCGGTCGACATTTCGAGCGCGACCTTCATCGCGATCTCCGCGGAACGTTTGTTCTGCTCGAACGCCAGGTGGCCGAGCCCATACTCGTTCAGGACGAGCGGTGTGCCGCCGAAGGTGTTCGTTTCAAAAACATCCGCTCCGGCGAGCCCATACTCGCGATGGATGTCTTCGATGACGTCCGGGCGGGTGAAGATGAGGTTTTCGTTGCATCCGTAGAGGTCAGCGCCCCCGAAATCCGCGTCCTTGAGATCGCGCTGCTGCAGGGCCGTGCCCATCGCACCGTCGAGGAGAAGGATTCGGTTTTCGAGAGCGGCTTTGAGCGCTTCCACGCGATCCGAGCGCGTTCGCATGATCCAATTCTCCTATCACGCACCGCGCCGACCCGGCTTCCCAGAAAATGTTACACGAATGTGTGACAACATCGGCGGGTGTCTTCCCGATACACACTCTACCGTGACGCTCTCCGCGCAGAAGGTCCTCGAGCCCGATGAAGTCATCGCGGCGATCGCGCATGTCCTGGAAAAAGCAGGCATCGCGACCGCAGCCATCGGCTCCGAGCTCGGCTTTCGCGTGCATGGAGAGAACGGTGGTGACTGGGTTGTGGACCTATCTTCGCCCGGAGGCGCCTGGAAACAGCCGTCCGACCCGGAAGTCGTCGAGCGTTGCAAAACGACCCTCTACGCCGAGCGCGAGGCGTTCAGCCACCTGATCACCGAACCCGAACGCATCGAGGACGACCTGAAGAGCGGCATCCTCGAGATCGACGGCGAACGCCAGGCATTGGCTCGGCTCGGACGACTCCTTCGTTCGAGTGGGGGGCTTTTGAAGCAGCGCTCGCGCATGTCGAAGACCACCACGAATAGGAGATTCAAACCATGGCGCTGAGACCACTCACCCCGACCAAATACAACAACGTAGTTCGCGATCTCGAGCTTCCTGCGACACAAGAGTCCGCGGCGAAGAAGAGCGATGTCCGCGCGAAGTTCGGATCGATCGTCGATGCGATGATCGACGACGACGCTTCGGCGTTGAAGACGGCACATGAGTATGTGTCGAAGCGGTTGAGCGGCGCTTCGGTGAAGAAGATCCTCGACGCGATCTCTCCCGGACTATCGAATGAAGTGTCCGACAAGCTCGGCGCGTCCTTCGAACGTGTCGGTTCGAGCGGCAGCAACGCGGGCGATCTGCGCACTGCGTTCGCCAACGTGAAGAGCCTGCTCGAGTATGGCGAAGCGTCGACCCTGGCCAAAAGGACACTGGCGAAACACGATCTCACGTTGACCTCGGTCGCTTATGCCGACGGTCACCGCACTTTCGGCGTGTCCGGCGATTACATCTCCGACGTGCGTTTGAAGGGCTTCGAGCCGAACGCGATGCGCCGTTTGTCGTCTTCTCGCGAAGCAACTGCGCTTCCTTTCGTCAAGGACTCGAACTGGAGTGGACCGTTCGGCGTCATCGATCTCGCGGCATTTACCGTGAAAAACAAGAACGGTCGCTCAGTGTCGTTGAAAGACGTCATCGAAGATCCGGCGCGTCACGTGAACGGTTGGAACGGACCGGATGTGTCGTTCTTCAGCGAGTCGCAAGACGAAGTGCGCCGTACGCGCGGTGGCACCACCGGTCCGAAAGCTGCGGCCATGGACGCGCTCGTTCCTGCGACCGACGGCAGCACCGATACGGTTCCTTCGATCTACACCTACGGCAAACCGATGTTGGTGTTGGTCGCGGTTCCCGGCGAAGGCGTCAGCGCACACTTCACCGACGGATCCTCGGAGCTCAATCTCCCCATCCACGAAGGTGGACGCGAGAAGGCGATGCGCATTACGCGGCAGAGCCTCTCGGATCGCGAAGGCCCGACCTCGTTCGACCGAGGCTCGAGCGCAGTCGACGACATGTTGATCAATAGCGCGTTGATCATCCAGATCCCGGTGAACGATCCGAACCACCGCCCGCGGCGCGGCGGCTTCGGCGGCGGATTTGCGCTGGAATCATTCGGTGGTGCGGCGGCCCTGTCTTTCGCGGGATCTTCGCGCGGAATCGACAGCGGCAATCTCGGCACGGAAGCGGGCGTCGTCAGCGCCGGCGGCGATCTGGGCCGGCAAAAAGCGGTCCCGCAGCGCATCACCCGTGAAGAAAATTCACCGGTGCGCGTGGACTTCGTGTTCTACGCCGCGACCGATGCGAACACCATCTCCGATGGTCTCGCGAAGCGCATGCGCAATGACATGGACTCGATCATCAATCACCCGGCCTGCGAAAAAGCGACCAGCGAAAACTAGCGCGTCGCGGCTCGGCTGAGCTGCGCCAAGCTGAGATCGATCTGCACCTGCGCGTTCGATACGCCCGGCGGCAACAAGCTGCTGGTGACGGAGCGTGAGGCGCGCAATCCCGCCGGCAACAAACGACCCATCAACGTCGCGTTGTTCGCCTCACGTGTGTTCTGCGGAACCGTGACGTTGAACGTCAGATGCTGCGTCACGTGACGTCGTCCCCCGAAACGCGAGTGCACGGTCGCTTGGACCGTGGCCGACTGCACCACTCCGGATAAGCTTCGTGTCACGTCGATATTTCTGATCTGCGCAATTCCGCGATCGATCTCTTGTTGGAGGGGGTTGGTGACGATGGCGAGCGTCTGTTCCGCCGGATCATAGAGATAGTCCGGTTGCCAGATCTCGGGATACGTTTCCCAGGGCATCTCTTGTTCGATCATGCATTGTTCGAGCACGAACAGCTCATGTTCGATCGAACACCGGAATTGCTCTTGTCCCGCGCTCAGCAGCTCACTTTTGGGAAACTCATAAGTCTTCCGTCCGACGCTGGTCGCGACGGTCACCCATAAATTCTCGTTGCCCTGTTGATAGGCTTTCCGCTGCGCCTCGGTGGCGCTCGGGTTGATCGTCACGTTGATGCCGACCGGAGGGACCAGCTCCGGATCATCCCAAGTGAACACGTTGTGTACGTTGTTCGAGAAGGTCACACTACAAATGTTCGTGTGACCGTTGATCAGGACTCCGCCGGTGTATCCGCAGGACTGGGTGCTGCAGTCGCCGCCGGCCGCGAAGCGAGGTGCGAAAATCGAGATGTTTGCCCAATGCGGATGGGCCGCCGGCAGTTGCAACGTTCCGCGCAACGTGAGTCCGGCCGCTGAACCGTAGGCTTCGTGCAGGAAGCTGCTGAGCACTGCGCCGGGCGCGATGGAAAAAGTCTTCGGATGCGTGACTTCGTTGCAGGTCAACGTATCGCCGCTCGCGACACAATCTTCGGGCGCATCGAGCTCCAGCTCGAAGGTCAATGCTTTGTAGATCGCGACGTTCAGGCCGATCGGGCCACCACATGCGAGACCCGCGATGAACACGTCCCATTCATCTTCATTGTAGGCGAAGGTTCCCTGGGTCATGATCCCGTTGCTCTCGGCGTTGAGCGCGGCGGTCATCGAGATATCCACCTCGGCATCGACGCCGATATCGCAGGGTGTATCCAGCTCCACGTCGAAGTGGGTGGTCATCAGTCCACCGGCGGACGCGTTCCCTTGCCAGGCAACGTTGATGTCGGAGACGACCTCCAGGTCTTCGGTCCCGGCGAGCTCGGCTTCGATCTTTCGCTTCACCTCGGAGGTGATCAAGCTGTGGTGCACGAGCATGCTCCAATCGGATCCTCCCGAAGTGTCGATATTGCCGTAAAGGAAGCTCTGCCAAGCGTTTCTCCGCGACTGAGTATAATCGACCGGTGCACGATTGAGCTCGAAGCGCATCGCCACCCGCGTGCCCGCGGCGTTCAGGGCGGCCGCAGAACCGGAGACGACCGGATCCTCCAAGCCGGTGACTTCGGCAAACTCTTCAATGTCCAAGTCCATACACCGCTCGAGCGGAACACCGGGAATGCCGGCCGGCAAACCTGTGAATCCTTCCGTAGTCACACAGAGACCTTCCACCGGATCGGTCTTGATCTCGAGCGCGATCATGATCGGATACTGGAGCGGCGCCTGTCCGCACGACGGATTGTTCGAACAGTCGAGCCGCTTCACGAACAACGTCGCGTTCTGACGATACAACACTTTTTGTGCGTTCAGGCTCAGATCGTCGTTGATCGGAATCGATGCGGCGGTGGCCGAGCGCCCGATCGTTCCCGGAGCACCGACCTCGACATGGTCGAGAACACAAGTGTCATTGCCCGTCGGACAGGGGATCTCGATCGGACAGAACGTCGCCGCGTCGACGACCTGCGCATGGATCAGGGCGGCGAGCTTGGTGGCGTCAATTTGAAGCTCGAGATACGCGTCCGTCGAAGCGTGTGCGATCGAGGCGCTCGATAGCAGTGCAAACGACACTAAATAGGATATGTATAGTTTAGATAAACATTTCATGTGATTGCTCCCCTAATCTGTCGATTCTCACGGATAGGTGACGTTGAAGGTCGTTTGTCCGGCTGGACCGCCGGTGTAAGGCGCGCTGCGGCGCTCGCAATCGTCCGCTTTCGGTCGCGGATCGCCGGCGTCGCAGTTGTCTTCGATGAGCGCCACGACTTCGTTGGCGCCGGACTTGAGCTGGACCAGCACCGTTCCACCCACCCCGGTGAAACCATGCGCGCTCCAGTCGTTCTGAAACGGCGTTCTTCGATAGACGGCGATTTGATAGTTCGTTTTGTTGACCACGTTGACGAACTTGACGCCCGGCGGAGGTTCCCCCGGCCCCGAGCCGGGACCGGATCCGTCGTCATCATCGGGACAGGCGAACAGACCGACAGCCAAAGCGATGATCGCGAGACAGGAGCGAGCTCCTCGACGAGTTTTCATGCTCGTCTTATGCGAAGTAGAGTTGTTTCCTTTTCTAACTGAGAAAGGCGCGAGCGACGGCGCGGATTTTGTGTTGCCAGTTGTAGACGACTTGCACAGTCACTCCGAGTAACTTTGCGACTTCGTCCGGCTCACGTTGATCCGTAAAGGCGTAGCGGAAGATCAACATCCCGCGCGCGGAGAGCTCTTTTTCCAGATGTAGACCAAGACGGGCCGCAAGCTCGTTCGCTTGCGCATTTTCCTCGGGATTTGCATCCTCGGACTCGACCTCGATGCTCTCGACCGCGAGCAGATGTCCCCCGCGTTTCTTGGCGGCGTCACGGCGGAGCAAACTCACCGCTTCGTTTTCGGCGATCGCCCCGACATAACCTTCGAGCGATGTGTTGCGCGCGGGATCGTAGCCTCGCAGCCGAGCGCAGTCGTCCGCGAACAACTTGAGCCAGATCTCTTGCACCAGGTCGTCTGCGTCGTTTCGCTTGTGGCGCTGACACACGCGCCGAGCACGAGCGCGGATCACTTGCAGCAATCGAGCGACCAGCGTCTCGCTTGCGGCCGGATCGCCGGCGATCGCCCGCTCGATCAGCTCGTGATCATCGGTCGGCTCCATCGGGGGTCACTCGACCGCCGTCAATCGCAGCGCCGAAACATCTTTGCCGGGCAACACACCGGGAACAGCGATCGTCAAAGAGAGCATCGCTTTTGTCTGAGTCCACTTGAAATCCGGGAGATTATCCATCGTCCCTTGCATGCGGAAATACGCGCCCGGCTTCCACTGCGATGCTGTACTTACGGACAGGAGACCGACCGCGTAGGTTCTGAGGATCCCGGTAACTTTGTCCGGCCCTTCGAGGATGAGGTACGGGTTGGTGAAGGTCGTTCCCACCGCATATTCATTGGAGAGCTCCACCGTCAGCTTCCAACTTCCGGTCGGCGCATGAACGATCGTCGGACAGTCGGGACACGCGGGCCGATCCGGCGAGGGACCGAGCGAGCCGAGTAAAGTGCGGTAGGGGCCGTCGGCGAAGGGGCAGGTGCTTCCACAAGAAGCGGCATCGAAGAATGTGGTCTGTGCAGAGGTGTCGCTACAGATCGGCGAAGTATAAGACTTCGGCCAAGGGACGCGGTCGTCCTTCAAGTTGCAAGTAGTGATGATCGAGCCGCCACCCGAGAGCTGCTCGAGACCGCAGGCCGCGAGCTGCGCTCTACAGTTGTCGAGCAAGCTCGGAAAGATGAGGTCCGCGGAGACCTGGCTCTGCGCACAGGTGAGCAGGGGTTGGCAGTACGTTCGCGACAAAGCGCGATCGAGTCGGGCGACGTCGAGCCTGCGCACCGGTGTGCCGTTCTGCGTGTTGCGGCAGACCGCTTTGCCCGTGAGGTAGAGCAGCCGCGCCAATGTTTCGCCGTTGAACGGAGTCGCGCCGAAAATCACGCGTTGTGCTTGTGCACGCGCTGCAGCAGCGGCGACCAAGATCGAGGACACCGATGTTCCGGTGAACGCGCGTGCGAGCGTGACCGGCGGCGGAATCGCGGTGTTCGAGTCACACTGTATGGCCGTTTGTGCTTCGGTCGGCTGCGCGGCGCCCGGAAGGTGCGCGTAGACGTGTTGCCCGGGCGCGACCAACGCGGGCTCACTGTTCGCGATCGACACGCCGCTCGGCTGCTCGCGATCGTCGATCGCACCAATGCCGAATGCGACGCGCGCGACCTGTCCGTTGTTTCGACAAGACGCGAGGCGATCCCAGTGCGCCGGATAAAACCATTTCGCTCCGCTGATCGACTGCGCGACACATGCTGGTTGCGTCCAGCCGGCCGGGGGCGGCGGATAAAACGTCGGGGCCACGGAGTACGGTTGGTTGCCGGCGGCCGCGACCACCAGGATCGGACGCTCGTTCGTCTCGTCCAAACGGCGCGCTATGTGGAGCAAATATCGAACCGCTTCACCGAACGGATCTTCCCACGTCGCGCACGACGGCCCAGACAACTGCGCAGCGCGATCGAGCCCACTCGGCCAACCCAAGCTGAGGTTCATCACCAGCGGACGCGAACGTTCCGAATAGACGTAGAGCGCGTCGTCGATCGCCTTCGCAAGCGTACCGCTCGTCCCTGAACCGCCCGATTCGAGCGCACGCGCCGAGTGGAGCCGCGCGGACGGCGCGACGTGACGCGAAAGGATCGCCATCCCGGTGCCATGCGCGTGGTGACCTGGCTGCAAGGACAGGTAGTCGGCCGAGGAAAAGACACCGATCGCGCCGGTCACCGTATTGATCACGCCGCTATCGATCAGCGCGAGATCGACATTTTGTGCCGGTAAATCAGGCCGAACGATGTTCAGCGCCGTCGCCGAGACACCGATGCGGCGCAAGTGCCAGTCCAACATTTCCTGCGACGGTGCGCCCTGTGCGGACATCGATGTCGCGTCACATTCGCGGCCGGCGTAAAATGAATCGGCGGCGACAGAGGCGTGAAGCATCACCAGCTCGCGGATCCGCGCAGTGATCGCGCAGGCGGCTACTGTCCTTGAGACCAGGATGTTTCGTTGGTTGTCCTCGAAGTGGATGCGAAAAAAGCGCAGGTGTCCGTCCGTACGAAAGGTTTCTTGGCGCTGCGGCAGCAAAGCCGAGGCGAGCGCGAAGACCTCTCTATTCGTACAGGCGAGGTCACCGGTTTCGCAGAACCAGAAGTCGTTCACGTTGGCGTCGATCTTGAGCTGTGCCTCGGCCGCGCTCAGGAAGGCGGTGTCCGTCCACTGCGGATTTTGGGCGAGAGGAACGTCGATATAGAACGCGTCGCCGCGGCAAGGGCGCTGATCTTGTGCGAATGCGGGCGAGCCCAAAGCAAACGAAAAGACGAAATAGCCAAGTTTCCGCATCTCAGTTTCTCCCTACGTAATCGACGTCAAACACGAAGGTGCCGAGAACGCCTGCGCGATCGCGGAGCTCTTGTTCGCTACTCGTGCGAAGGGCGTGCTCGCCGAGAACCACCACAGCGATGACTCTCCTCGGTCCCGTTTGATTGCCAAAAATTTCCGCGGCCTCGATCTCGAAGCGAAAAGCTCCGCCCGCACCGCGAGTGATCGCTTGGACAGGGGCGGCCACGAGCCGTCCATCGACGGCGCGCACGTAGACCTCTAAGCTCACCGGCTCGGCGACATCTTGCTTCGGCGCCAACACCAGCTCGAAGCGGCTCGTGGGAACGAAACTAAGGCTTCCCGGCCCAGTCCCGCGAAGCTCGGCGACACCACCGAACGGACCGCGCGCTTCGTACTCGGGCAGCGCGTTTTGCCGCGGTAGAGCGAGCACCGCGAGCAGGATCCCGGCCGCGATCATCGACGCCCCGAGAATCGCGCGACGTCGAAAGCGGCGCGGGCGGAGCGATTCGCGCGCAAAGGAGCGCAGCACCTCGGGAACCGGCTCTCGAAAGGCTTCGAGCAGCTCACGGCAATCACGACAGGACGCGAGGTGTCGCTCCACCTCGTTCGCTTCCGCCTCTGCGAGCCGTTGATCGCGATAGGCGATCAACGCAGCATCGTCGACATGCGCGCCGCTCGGCGAGCCATCGCGAACAGCACGCATCATCGCGTCGACCTCGTGATCATTTTGCTCCGTCATGCCGCCGTCCCAGGACGTAATAGCGAGCCCACGTGTCGTCTCCCGCGGCGTGGCTCTCGAGCGCGGCTTGGCGCCAAGCGTCGATGGGCTTCGTCGCCCCTCCGGCCGAATAAAATCTCCGCACGAAGGTCCTCGCGGAGCCGTCTTCGACATCGGTGATCGTGGCCATCAGAGCACGTGTCCCCGCGGACATGAACGCTTGCGTCAGGCTGATCTTCTCTTCACCGAGCGAGGAGGACGCACCTGTGCGGCAACCGCTGAGCACGACGACACCGATGGCTGGACGCGCGATGAGCAGATCCTCGAGTGAAAGTGCTTCGCCGCGGGCGAGCGCCAGATGCGCGTCCCAAGGTTGCGCCGAATTGAGCGCGCCGTGTCCCGCAAAATGAAAGACCGAAGCACCGCGGATCGCCTCGAGCACGGTTTGTCGTTGTGCTGCAACGCCGGCGATCGGCGCAACACCGAGCTGCTCCGCGACCCACGAACCTTCGCTGCGCGCTTCGGGCAAGGTGCCGTCAGGATCCGCGACGACCACCGGCGGACCTGCGAGCATCGGCAGGTCATCGAGCAGCGCACCCGCGTGAGCGAGGAAGCTCAGCGAAGTTTCCTGCAGTTTCTCCGGCTTGTTTGCGAGGGCCGACAACACCGCGGCTATGTCCACTTGGCCACCTGGCACAACGTACAGGTGCTTCGCCGCCGGCCAATTCGTCGCGAGGGCCGAGCCGTTCGCGTGGTGCTCGATCGATGTGCGCGAGACCAGAAATGCGTCGGTCCGCCCGCGGATCGGCGCGTACACCAGGAGCTGTTCGCCCTCGCTCAGCGCTGCGCGCAATGCAGCGCCGGAATAGGGTCGTGTCGCCGGCTGCGCTTCGTAGGCGATCTCGAACAACGCTTGAAGCTCAGCGCGCATGCGCACGGTCTCCGCGTCGTATTTGGCACGTGTTTCGCGGCTGACGAGCTCCGCTTCTTTTTTTCGCCTTTCGTAGCGATCGCGAAGCTCGAGATATTCTCCCACGCGCCCGGGATCGAGCTGCTCTGTCCGCGCCGCCGATTCCAGCGCTCGCAACACGCCGGTGCGTGCACGATCGGCGATGTTCAGCGCGTCGGCGGTCCGCTTGGTCTTGAGCGCGAGCTCGATCGCGTCATCGAACAAGGCGCGGCGATCTCGAAGAAAGAGCGCACGCGAGCGACCGAGATCCGTTCCCGCGCTCACCAGCTCGAGCTCTTTGATCGCTTGCGCAAAACGCGCCGCCGCACAATTTTCGTCACCGCGCGCACGACAAACTTTTCCCATTCCGTACGCGGCACGCCACAGATACTCGGAGCTTCCGTCCGGTGCCTCCAGCTCAGCGATCGTTCGCAGCGCGGCGAGCTCTGCGGACGCTTCTTGCGTTTGTCCCGCTTTCAACGCGAGCGTCGCGCGCACCAGATGAATAAAGGGGCGTGAGAAGCTGGAGTTGAGATCCGGTTGGCGCAACAGCTCGGCGAACCAACGATTCGTCGCTGCATCGTCGCGCTCCAAATAGGCGAGCCACAGAAGGTTCGCGATCGCGTTCGTCTCTTCGGTCTTCACGCCGGCGCTGCGGGCGAGCGCGAGCGCGTCTTCGAGGTGGCGCCGTGGAACGTCAGGTGAAAGCTCGAGGCCCGCTTCGATCGCCTTCAGCTCCTTCCATCCCAGATCGAGCAAATAGAGCACTCGATTGATCGGTTGCTGCGCCAGGTAATGCGCTTCGACGGAGCGGAGTGAGGCGATCGCTTCTTCATGTCGGCCGAGGTGTAAACTGAGCATCGCCGAAGACACCGCGAGCAAGGCGCGATCCGCGTCGAGCGCGTTTCGCTCCGCGCGCTGATACGCGCGGGCAATCAGCTGCCGGGCGGCACGATAACGGCCGAGCTCGGTCGCCAGAACAACGCGGTAGTAATCCGCGCGCACCAGACCGCTCGTGTTTCCAAGACGCGTATCGAGCGCTTCGGCGCGCGCCAGCAATGGCTCCACGGCGGCGAATCTGCGCGCATCGAGATAAGCATACGCGGCGGACCGCCACATGCGCGACGCTTCGCTCGGAACACCGGCATCGAGCGCAGTTTGTGCGGTCTCGAGCAAGATCTGGGCGAACGAGAGACCATCATCTTGTTTGCGCACCAAACCCGAGAGCACCGTCATCGTATCGAGCTTCGCGCGGCCGCGCAGAGAATCGGCTAAGGCACGCAGCGCCGCACGATCGCCTGCATCCGCGAACCTCCGCGCTTCGATCGTGTCTGGCGAGGTTTTTTCGACCCAACGAACCCGCCACAAACGATCACCGATGCGCAGCTCGCGATCTTTGTGGGTGAGCTCCGGCCGGATGATCGACCAGCCTTCGGCGCTGGGAATTCTAAAGTACGGCGAATGCTCGAGCTCGTATTCGAGGCCGTTCTCCGTTTCGACGATCGCGCGAAAACCGAGCAGCTCCGGGACCTCGGCGGCGATCGACACTACAAATCGCGCGTTATTTGTTTGTAGTGTTCCGCGACCTTCATAGTCTTGAAGTGAGTATTCCGACCACGAGGTGCTGGTGGCGATTGGCCGTAAGAGATGGGTGATCTCGCCGAGGGTCAAGCGCGCTTCGGAGTGTGGCCCGCGTAAGCGGATCGGCGCCGCGCGATCGAGCTCGTACACGCGCAGGTCGCCCTCGAGGAGGATCGAACGTGCGCCGAGCAGCTCGACACTACTCGTCGAAGGACGAGCGCATGACACCAAGGCCAGCATGAGACACACACCGGCAGCTCCGCGCATCCCACCGGATATACCGGTGTGGATCGAAATCGGTCCAGGGCGCGGAAGCGGCCTGCCGCGTCTTACGCAAAACGAGGGCGGGTCCTTTTTTGGGCGGTGCGATTTACAAAAAACGCCGCAAATACCGCATCGGATCGATCATGTTCTCGAAATCGTAGCCGCCGGAGAGTGTCTTCCACAGCTCGATGTGGGCGTGTGAGGGGCCATCCGCCCAACGGGTGATGCGCGCGATGGTGTCGCCGGCGTCGACGCGTTGGCCGAGGCGCACGTTCGTCGGATCGACGTGGCGGAAGACCCAGACTTTGCCGTCGTTGCCTTGGACCTTCACTGTCCCGCCGAACACCTGGCCGGAGTTGCCGCTCGAGGCGCGCACTTCGACGACACGTCCCGCGATCGGTGAACGCACGCGCGAGCCACCGGGCGCGAACCAATCTTTGCCCGCGTGATAACGTGCGCCGTTGTTCGCCGGTGCACCTTCGGCATCTTGCACACCGAACTCGGAGATCGAGGTCAACCGCGCTGCGATCGGCTTCACCAGGCCATTGCGCTCTTTGATCCGTTTGGTGATCAGCTTGGCGGTGCCGAGCGAGACGCCGTCCGCTTCGGGGCGATCGTAACGCGCGCGGAGGCGATCGGCGGCGCGCTCCGTGGCCGCCGTATAACGACCATCGACTTCGCCTGGATTGTAGCCCGCTTTTTTCAAACGCTGCTCGGTGCGTCTGACCGCGCTTCCGCGCTCGCCGATCATCTGTTTGGGCGAGTAGTTCGCTTCAGTTTCGATCGTCGAACCGCGGAGGCGTCCCCAAGTGTTCGGGCCGAGACGCTCTGTTTCTTCGATCCCCGAACGGCGTTGGAACTGATGCAACATCGCTTGAGTGTGGTTGTCCCAAACACCGTCAGTGCGATTTGGGTTGTAGCCGGCCGCGGTCAATTCACGCTGCACATGGGCGATCACCGAACGCGACGATCCGGTCCCGACGCCGCCGTCGCGTGCATCAGACAATACACGGGCATCGAGCTCACGCCGGCGCGACGACGGATCGACGCGCGTGCGGAACGGATCGTGCGCGATGTTGTCGAGCTCCATGTTGAGCGCGCGTTGTGCAGTTTTTCCGAAAGACTTGATGCCTTGTTGGAGATTGTCGTGTCTGCGCCGGAAAGTCCGGGAAGCGCGTGAAGTCTCTTGATCGTAGATGCCGGTCGGCGTGCCCTGAAAGTCGCCCAGTCGCGCCAGGCGTTGTTGCAGGTCTTTCACGCGGCGATTCTTCATCCCCGGAGTGAGGTAACCGTCGCCCGCTTTTTTGATCCGTTTCGTTGTGCTGTCCAAGCGGCGGAGCGTTGCGCGATCCGCGACGCCGGTTTCGGGGAGCCCCACGGCCGCCTGAAATTGTTCGATCTGTCCCGGCCGGTAGCCGAGCTTCTTCATCATGCGTTCCGCGCGTCGCGTCTCTGCGGCGGTCGGCGTTGGAGGCGCGGCGCGCAGTGTTCCGAGATCGTTGCCCGGCCCAAAAAACGGCATACTGTCCAAAAGACCAGTCGCGTTGCCCGAAGGGAGCTGCACGCCTTGCATCGCGGTCAACATCGCGGGGTTCAGGCCGGCGCCGCGCATCAACGTGTCGAGTACGGGGCGCAGCAAAGGCCGCGCGGCCGCAGGAATGATGCTCTCCGCCTGCTGCAGCAGCTCGCCGACGGTGCTCGGATCGAAACGTTGGGAAGGATCGAGACGTACGCTGACCATCGTCCACAACGTATCGGCGCCGCGCGCCGCGAGTCCCTTACCGGCGGGCGTAAGGCATTACTGCGCTTGGGTAATCGAACGTCTGGCACCTGGTGCGGGCTCGCTCAATGCGACGCAGCCTCTGCGCGGCCGCTGTTACAGCGTAACGCCGCTTTTGCGTGACGAACCGCTCGAACGCGTTGCTCGACGCGTGGCATGCGACCTGCTCATCTCGCGCGCATGGGTACAGGTGTCGGTCGCGTTGGTCGCAAGGATCCCCCAGCCCCAGCTCCAGCCGGCGGTGTGAGCGCCCCTCCTCCTCCGCCTCCTCCGCCGCAAACGGGTGACAGCACCGAACGTCCCGCGCAGACGACCGGGATCGCCGCGGACGTGCAGAGCAACGCGGGCCCGGACGCCGCACCGAATGCGCGCAAACAGGTTCGGCCGGCGACGCCGCAGCAAGATCTCGCCATGACGGAAGCGAACGCCAAAACGAGCTACGCCGATCTGATCAAACGTGGAGGCCGCGTCGTCGTCACCACCAGCGCAGGCAACGGTGGACAACCGGTGGTGGTGTTGATCCCGCCCGGCTTCGATCCCACCAAACCCGCGCGCGTCCACACGCATTATCACGGCAACAACGCATCTGCGGTCGATCCGGTCGGCGGACCCTCGGGCGCGAACGCACGGATGGCCGCCGTACAAACGCGCGATCCACAAACGGTGTTCGTGCTCCCCGTCTGCGCGAATCCGCAGAAAAAAGTGCCGCTGTGGTACGACGTCAGTTGGTCGAACGCCTCCAGCCAAACACAGACCACGAGCGACGCGCTCAAAGCTGCGGGCATCACCAACGTGGGCAAACGGATCGTCTCCGCCCATTCACGCGGCGGCAGCGCTCTGGCGAACATCATCAATAAAGACCCCGCGGGTCTCAAAGCCGATCGCCTCGAATTGCACGACTCGCTCTACGGCTCACAAGTGCAACTGAGGAACTGGGCTGCCTCTGCAAACGGCAAAGCGGTCAGCAGCGTGCTCTTCTATCGCGCGGGAAATCCGGTCGGACGCGATGCCGAGCTCGCGCAAGCATTCAGGAACCAAGGTTACCAGCGCATCGAGATGTCCGCGCAGACACCAATGCCCGCGAAGACCCCCTATTTCCGAGATAGTCACTATCGTACAGTTGGAGAGTTCCTCGACTCTCAACCCTGACGATCAACTGTAGCGGTCGTCGCGCCAAGGATGTGCAGTGTCGCTGTAACCGCGTTCTTCCCAGAAGCCGTGGCGATCGCCCACCAACACTTCAATTCGATTGATCCACTTCGCGCCCTTCCACGCATAAAGCTGTGGAGTGATCATCCGGACAGGTCCGCCGTGCTCGATCGGCAGCGGCTCCCCATCGACCGAATGCACCAACAAGACGTCGTCTTTGAGCGCTTCTTGCAGCGAGACGTTCGTGGAGTAACCGTCATAAGCCCAACACATGATGTGGGACGCACTGTCCTTTGGTACAGCGGCCGCCAACACCGTGGAGACGCGTACGCCGCGCCATTTGACGTCCATCAAGCTCCACGTCGTCACGCAGTGAAAGTCGGAGACGTCCTCGACTTGTTCGAGCGCCATGAAGTCGTCCCAAGAGAGCGAGAGCTTGTGCTCCACCGCGCCGTCGACGCTGAAACGCCAGTCTTTCTTCTCCACGATCGGATGTTCGCCGAGGTCGAGCACCGGCCAGTTCTTCGTCTCGTGTTGTCCGACGGGAAGCTTCGGCATGCCGTGCCGATTCGGCGGACCCGAGCCATTCGGGCGCCGATCGGACAACGAAGGTGATTGGGCGATCTTTTGTTTGAAACGCGCCATCAGCTTGAGGCGCGCGGCGATGATCCGCTCTTGGTGCTCGTCGGTCACATCACAAGCATACGCCGTGATTGCTGTTCGCGCGCACGTTGTTCGACGGGGTGAAGGTTCCGCCGGTGCCGTTCCAGCTGACGATGCCGACCGTCCAGAGGTCGTCGCAGCTCAGGTTGCGGTTGAACGTGCCGGCGAGCGTGCCCGCGATATAGACGTCGACGCTGGCGTTGGAATTCCCGAGCAGGTTGTCCGCGAAGTAATGGATCATGATCCGGTAATCGCCCGCGGGCGAGGCCGAAAGATTGATCGTCTCCGGACCCTGTCCGTTCACGTCGTCGACGTCGAGATAGGGATTGTCGGACATGTCATTCGGCGTACCCCAATCCGGCGAAGGATTTGCGTAGTAACAATCGGTGTCCTCGAACTCGACACCGTTCGGACGCACCAAATGCAGATCGATGTCGGTGTTGTTCGTGTTCCAGCGGAGCACCACCGAGATCGCCGTCGCGGTCGGAGGCGGCGGAACCACATCACCGATCAACTGCACCATCGCCGTGCCCGAAGTCGCGCCAGCGTACTGCACCAGAAGCACGCTCGTGTGTCCCATGGGCAAGCCGTCGGGCGTGTATTCGACGTTGATTGTCGCCGATTGATCGACCGCCAAGTCCGTCGTCTGCGGTGGGTTCACCACGCGGAAGTAGGGATCGCCGCTGCCGATGTTTGCGGAGATCAAACGCACCGCGCCACCGCGCGCCGTACAGGTCACCGACTGGGTCGAGCTCAACCCGCGCTCCACGCTTCCGAAGTTGATCGTCGTCGGTGAGCACAAGATCTCGCCGGCCGGGATGACGCCGTTGCCCGTAAGCGACAGCTCGAGCGCCGCGAATCCACCCGCAGGCGCGAAGGTCATGCGGTCGTTACGCGGACCCTGAACCGAAGGCGTGAAGACGATGGTCACGTCGCGCGACGTGCCTTCGGCGATCTCGAACACCGTCGGACCTTCGAGCTTGAATTCCATGGTGCCCGAAGCGAGCTCGACACGTTCGATGACACCCGTCGCGTTCCCCATGTTGTGGATACGCGCGTTGAGGCGTTGCTCGGAGCCGACCTCCACTGATCCAAAGTCCAGGGCGGCCGGTTCCAGCGAGAGCACCGGCACGCGAAGCTGCACGCCGTTGGCGCGAACCTTCAGCGTCACGCGGGTGGTGCCGGAGATGATCACCAGATCACCGGTGACCTCCCCTTCGGCCATCGACAAGAAAGCGACATCGAGGCCCATCATCCCACCGGGCTCGATCTCTTTTCCCATCAAGGAAGCTTTCAGACCCGGCAGCGTAAAAGACTGCGGGACCTCAACACTGTCGATCGAGAAAATCGGCGTGCCCGTATTTTTCAGCGAGGCGCTGAGCGTGCGCGACATGCCGACGGGAACATCGCCGAAGTCGAGCGTGTTCGGATCGAACTTACCGGTGACGGAAAGTTGTCCGATCGTCTGGTCTTCGCATCCGGCGAGCGCCGCTGCGAGGAGCAGCGCGCAACCGAGGATCTGTGTGTGGAGCGATAGGGGACGGAGCTGCACGGTTACATTTCCGTCGAAGCGCACGGGTTCGAGCAATCGGACTCATGACCGGCTTTTGCTCGCCCGGAGTCCAAGATCGCGCGAACCGGCTGGCGCATTTCGCAACAAGACGCCCCAAGGCACCTGTCATTTCATGACGTTTGCTTTGTAGTGCCGGAGCTCGTCGATCGACTCATGGATGTCCGAAAGCGCCGTGTGCTGCCCTTTGGACTTGCTGAAGGTGGATGACGGGTACCAGCGCTTCACCAGCTCTTTGATGCTTGATACGTCGACCATCCGATAGCCGAGAAGCCGCTCGAACGCTGGGAAATATTCGACCAGGAAGCGGCGGTCCTGATGAATCGTGTTGCCCGCGAGGATGCCTTCGTTCGGCGCGCACCACTTCATCAACATCGCGACGAGATCTTTTTCGACCTTCGCCAAGCTCGTCTCCGCCTTGCGCACGCGTTCGAGCAGACCGTTCACCGTGTGCATGTTGCGCACGAACGGTTCCATCTTTTCGAGGTTCGACTCCGGTTGCCAGATCGTTCGTTCGATCGAATCCAGCTCGAGCAGATCCTTCGAAGTGATCACGATGGCGACTTCGATCGGTACACACTCTTTCGGATCGAGGCCGGTCATCTCCATGTCCAGCCAAACGAGAACGTCTTTGTGCTCTGGGGAAGCCATATTATTCGCCTAAAATCGTGAACTCGACGCGACGATTGAGCTCGCGTCCTTTGGCCGTGCGATTCGATTCGATCGGCTTCGTCTCGCCGAAACCTTGTGCCGTCAAACGATCGTTCGGCACGCCTTGTCCGATCAAATACTGGCGTACCGACTCCGAACGCGCGTCGGAGAGCTTCATGTTGGTCGCGTCGCTGCCGACCGAGTCGGTGTGTCCTTCGACGAGCACGCGCATCGATTCGGCGGTCTTGAGGACAGTCGCGACCTGATTCAACAAGGTGAAGCTGACCGATTTGATCGTCGCTTTGCCGGTGTCGAAGAAGACCTTCTGTTTGATCTCGATCTTCCCGATGTCCCGGCGGACCTCGACGAGATCGAGCTTCACGTCCGGACAACCATCGTCGTCCTCGTAGTTGTTCACCGTCTCCGGCTGCAGCGGGCATTTGTCCGCGGGATCGAGGATGCCGTCACTGTCGTTGTCCGGATCCGGGCAACCGTCTTCATCTTCCCAACCATCTTTGTCCTCGGGGACATCTGGGCACTTGTCGACGTTGTCCATGATGCCGTCGAGATCGCGATCTTCTGTTTCGGGGCAGCCGTCTTCATCGGCCACGCCGTCTTTGTCCTCGGGGACATCTGGGCATTTGTCGACGTTGTCCGCGATCCCGTCGCCGTCGCGATCCGGGCAGCCGATCAGCTCGACGGGACCGGGCTCATCCGGACACGCGTCGTTTTCGTCGGGGATGCCGTCGCCGTCGCGATCGGCCGGTGTCGGCGCGACCTCCGGCTTACAGCCCTTCGATTTTGCGAGCACGGTGACCAACGATTCTTTGGCGACGGTGCGGTGTGCCGCGGCTCGCACGGCGTTTCCTTCGTCGAGCTCGACTTCGAGGAACTCGAGATGGGATTCGGCGATCGCCAGCTCGCGCGGAGCACAGCGATAGGCACCGGCTTGGCGTGCGGCATCGAGCTGCGAACGGATCACTTCGCTTTCGGCGCGCAGCGCGGCACCGGTCGCGCAGGCACCTGTACCAAAGGCCAGGAGGGCCGCGAGAACCAAAGAGCGCATCACTCGGAGTCTCCTTCCGGTAGCGGCTCATCCTTCGGCTTCACCACGTCGCGTGGCGGCTCGGGATCTTTGGGTTCTTCGTCGACCTTCTTCTTCTTCGGAGGCATCTTCTTCGGTGCCGGCGGATCTTTCGGCTCTTCGGCGACCGGCTGCGCGTTCGGCTCTTGATCGGGATCGAGCATCACTTTCATGCGCTCGGGTCCCGGGCGGCAGCGCGCTTTGGTGCTCACGCCGGCCATGTCGGCCGCGAGCTCTTTGCGCATCGACTGTTCGGATTTGGTGCGCGCCACGCGTGCGCAGTCGCGAGCCTTCCGCGCGAAGATCACCGCGCGTTCGAACTCCGCATACGACTGCTCCTCGCGCGCTTTGTGGAGATACTCTTCGGCAGCGACAAACTCGAATGGCGCATGTTTATCGCCCTCCGCAGTCTGCGCGGCCGCCAGCTCCGCTTGCGCGTCGACGAGGAGCGACCCTGACTGGATCGGCCCACACGCCGCGAGCGACAAAAACGCGACGAAGACAGGTCGCATCATCTTCGCTCGGGGTAGCACCGTGCGGTCATCTCGGCAAGTTTGCATCCGAAGGAGCGGCGGCGATCGACTGGGCGGTGGCGCTGGTCAGCGAAAACCGCGAGCCCTTCGCCTCCTTGCCGTCGCCCGGCAGATGTTCGGAGAGGTCGACGTGACGCCGGACGACGATCAGCGCGAAGACGATCCACGCGATGATCGCCAGGGCCGCGACCAACACCGCGAACAACAACGGTGAGCGCGCGAGCGACACACGTTCACCACCGGCGTGAAACGCATCGTAATACGCGACCGCGCCGAGCCGTTCGCCGCCGATCGCGAAGAACGCGAACAGCGCGAGCCACACCATGGCGAAGGAGAGGCGCAGCGCCCGCGGCTTCTTCAGCTGGCTCAAGCGAAACGTGGTGAGAAAACCGATGACCGGGGACGTGGCCGCGAAGAGGTACAAGAGCGGAATCATCACCGCGCTCGACAGATGCGCGGGGTTTGCGAAGTACATCAAGCTCCAGTCGGGATAGAGCGCATAGAACAAAGCCGCACTCGGACCGATCGCCGCGACACCGAACATCGCCGCCACCGCACAATACCGCGTGCGCATCGGATCGTATGCCCGCGTGAGCGGACGCCGGGCGGCCAGCGCGATCAGCGCACCACACGCGTACCCGGCGGTCATCGCGATCGGGAGCATCGCGCGCGCAACCTAACACAGCTCGTCCGAGCACGGATCGCATGATAGGAGGGTGCTCTCATCCCGTTGAGATCGCGGCTTTCCATCTTGTTTGCGGGGCTTTGCGTGGCCTCGATCGCCCGCGCGGAAGGGGACGATCTCGCGCCCGAGAAAAAATCCGCGACGCAGACCGAGGCGCAGCCCGCGCCCGCTCGTCCGCTCAATATGTACAGCTTGTTGTACCCCGAGGACCTGCGCGCGGAGCTCGAGCTACGGCATCTGTCCGGCGGGACGTTCGCCGAGCTGGTGGAGCGCGTGTCGCGGGGGATGCTCGCCGCTCCATACTTACTGTCACCGCTGGGTGAAGGTGCGATGCCCGATCCGGATCCTCGTTTTCGGCTGGATGCGTTCGACTGCACCACCTTCGTGGAAACGGCGATCGCTTTGTCGCAATGCGACTCCTTGAGCGAAGTCGAGCCCGTGCTGGATCGCGTGCGTTACATCGCCGGTGCAGAGGCGCGCTTCGACACGCGCAATCATCTGATGACCGCGCAGTGGGTGCCGCATCTGATCGACATCGGGGTCGTCGAAGATGTCACGGCGGAGATCGCTGGAGCGAAGACTCGGTGGATCGAGCTCGAGCTGACCCACGAGCGTTGGAAAAAACGGCGGATCGCCAAGACGCTGATCTTACCGCTCGACGCGGTGCCTGAAGGATCGTTTCGTTTGCCATACATAATGATGGCCGACGTGTTGGCGATGATGGGACGCGTGCCGCCGGGAACGATCATCAACATCGTGCGTCCCGAGGTGCCGTCTTCGCCCGAGGTGATCACACATCAAGGTTTGGTCGTGGTGTTGCCGGGCTCGAACGAGAGAGTCGTCCGCCACGCCTCGCCGGTGTCGAAGCGGGTGATCGACGAGACGCTCGAACACATGATGAATCGTTACGCGAAGCCAAAAGTGCCGAGAAAATGGCCCATTATCGGGGCAAATTTTCTGCGCATCAAAGACCCGCGCTCAAGCGCTCCATAGACCCACGACGCGGCGGATACGGCCATCCTTCGCGAAGTCGAAGACGTTTGTTCCACGGAGCGGAACTTGGTCGCTGTCTTTCGGTTTCGTGAGCCACGCGGCGACTGCGGTCGCGTGTGTTCGTTGGATGGCGCCGTCGCGGGCGGCGTACATGTTCGGCATGTGGAGATGGACCGCGCCGATGTGTTCCGCGACGTCGCTGCGGCTTTCGACAAAGCCGTGTTGATCTTGGAAAGCGACGTCCTCGGTGGTCGCTTCGCCGAGCAAAACAGCACGTTTTGCGGCGTCCGTTTCGTTCCAAGCCGCGAACCAGGTGTCGATCCGCTGTTCGGCGTGGCGGTGTTGGTCGGCGGTCACGAGGTTCGCCAACACCGCGAGCTGATAACGCCAGCCGGGGACGTGTAGGTCGCGTACTTTTGCGTCCGCGAATTCGTGCCTGACTTCAATCTCTGTCCCCAAGGACACTGGCACTAAGGACAGCTGTCCTTTCGATCCGCCGACTGGGATCGGCCGCTCGGGTGACTCGTAGCCGTAGAGAAAGGAGATCTGGTGCTCCACGCTGGACGTCACTTCGACGGTGATTCCGCGGGGCCACCAGCTCGCGAACCTTTGGGGATCGCTCAAAAAAGCCCAGACGGTCGCGGTTTCCGCGACTACGCTAATCTTTCGTTCCAGCACGCTCATCGCCGTCTCCCTGGTTTTTTCCGCGGATCGCCGTCGCGCGGATCTTCCGGCCACTGATGTTTTGGATAACGCCGCCGCAGCTCTCCGCGGACCTCGGCGTACATGTTCGCCCAGAAGCTCTCGAGATCCTGCGTCACTTGTACGGGACGCATGTTCGGCGCCAAGAGCTCCATCTTCACCGCCACGCGGCCCCCGGCCACCCGCGGCGTCTTCATCATGCCGAAAACTTCTTGAAGACGCACGGAGATCGCCGGCGGCGCATCGGGATCGTAGCGCAGCTCCGAGTTGCGGCCGCTGGGAATCTCGATCCGCTCCGGGGCCCAAACATCGAGCGCACGCGCGACCTCCTTCGGCAACGCGTTGCGGATCGCGGACGCTAAATTGCGCGCGCGCAGCTCTGAAAATGAACGCGCGCCGTAACAGAGCTCTTCGAGCAAGCTCAACCGCGGATCACCTTCGATTCCTGCCATGTCCGCGCCGGTCCGCCGCATGAAATCCAGGCGCGCCAACAACTTCGCGGCGTCTTCGTCGACCGGTAGCGCGCGCTCCAGATCCGCACGCGCGGCCTCCGCCAATACCCGCGCGACCTCGAGCTCGTCGTCGCATGGCACGTTCTTCGATTCGAGCACGAAGTCGACGTAGATCGTCTCTTCTACACATTCGACAACACTGCGCTCGGCGTTGAAGCGCACCGTCTTCTCTTTACGAACCCCACGCGTGTCTTCGTCGAGCCAGCTCCTTTGCACCGCGCTCGCCTGCCGCACCAATGGACCTTTCGCCGTGCCCGCCACCTCGACCGCGACCATCAACGACGCGTCGCGCACCACACTTTCGTCCGCCATTTTTGCGCCGCCGATCCCCGCGACGTGCACGCGTTCTCCGCGGCGTTTCCCAACTCGATCCGGAAACGCGGCCAAAACTGCGCGCAACAAGGAATCTTCATCTGCGACACCTGTCCTTTTGGGCAGCAATCTCTTTCCCATGTCGAACAGACGGTCGCGCACCGAGGCGACCGCGCGCACCGTTCCCGCATCGACACCCATCCTGTCCGCAAGACCAGGATGGAAACGCGATGCTTCCAGCTCGCGGAACAAGTCCACGCGGTGCACCACGTCCGAGGTGCCGGACAACCGTTCACTCCGGCGCACGAAATCGCGCTCCGACAAGATCGCCGCCACCAATGATCCTTCGGCCAGGACGCCACGCTCGTTCGCCGCGAGCAGCAGGCGCGCGAGCCGCGGATGGAGCGGAAAATCGGCTAACTTCTCACCCGTGGGCGTCAATTTGTACGAACCGCGTTCGATCGCGCCGAGCAATTCCAGCAAGCCGAGCGCGCGGGTGATCATCACCTCCGGGGGACGTTCGAACCACCCAAACCGCCGAGGATCGTTCGACGACCAACGCAATATTTCGAGTAACACCGGCGCGAGATCGATCCGCATGATCTCCGGCGCATCGCTGTCCGCGAGCAGGCGATCCTCTTTCTCCGTCCACAAACGCAGCGCACGGCCCGGCGCGGTTCGACCTGCACGTCCCGTCCGTTGAGCCGCCGATTTTTTCGAGATCCGCGCCAGCTCCAGGCGATCGATCCCCGAAGCCGGATCGTGCCGCAGCACTTTCGCGTAACCGCAGTCGACCACCGCGGTCACGCCGGGGATCGTCAGCGAAGACTCGGCGATGTTCGTCGCCAGCACGATCTTGCGGCGCGCGCCCTTCTCCACCGCACGATCCTGCGCATCCACCGAAAGCTCACCGTAAAGCGGCAAGATCTCCAAGCTCGAGCCGGCCAAGGGTTGCAGGAGCTCCTCACACTTCCTGATCTCTGGGCCACCTGGCAAGAAGACCAAGATGTCTCCGGCGCCATCACCCCGCAACATGCGCCGCACACCGGCCGCGGTCCGCTCGGGAATCCAGCGATCGTCGGGCTCCTCCAACATCTCCACCGCGACCGGATACATACGTCCGCGGCTTTCGATCGTCTCCGCGCGCAAGAAAGACGCGAACGGCGCGGCATCGATCGTCGCCGACATCGCGATGATCGAAAGATCAGGCCGCACCGTGTCTTGAATCTCGCGCAAAAAAGCCAACGCGAGATCCGCGTGTACGGATCGTTCGTGCGCTTCGTCGAGGATCACCACCGACACACCGTCGAGCGTGGGATCGCTCTGCAGGCGCCGCGTCAAAATGCCTTCCGTCAAAAACGCGATCCGCGTCTCGCGAGAGGTGCGATCGTCGAAACGTACTTGATAACCGACTTCACCGCCGACCTTCACCTCGCGTTCGAAGGCGATACGTTTCGCGGCCAAACGTGCGGCGAGACGGCGCGGCTCGAGCACCAACACCGCACCCTCGCGACCCCCATCCACCAACGCTTGCGGGACACGCGTCGTCTTGCCCGCACCCGGCGGCGCGACGACGACGGCATTTTTTCCGCGACGCACCGCGGCCACCACGTCGCCGAGCACCTCGTCGACCGGCAGCGTCTCGCGCGGGCGTGACATCACTGTGATGTCACCCGAACGCGTGAAATTTGCCATCCGAAAGCGCGCCCGGTTTGGCACGCCGCCTGCGAAGAGCTCTCCTCATTATGGGAAAGTTAGATCTTTATGTCGGCCGCAAAAATTTTTCTGTTTCTTATGACCCTTCGACGCTGGTCGCGAACAAGAGCACGCTGATCGCCAAGGCGAAGAGCGACGTCGAATCGACGCTCACCGACCGCGAAAAATCCCAAGTCAACTGGGGCAACTTCGAGTCGAACCTCGGCAAGCTGCTCGACTCCGGCAAAGAAGGCACCGTCTCCGCGCGCGCGTTGCTCCGCACCACTTCGAGCGATCCGCGCGACATCGTCATCGGCGTGCGCACCGTCGGCACCGAATCCGAGCTGCGTGAGTCGAAGATCAAAATGAAGGGGCTGGTCTACGACGACACCGTCGCTGAAACCGGAACCAACGTTTCGCGACAAGGGATCAACGGCAGCGGAGATGTCGAATCCCAACCCACCGATTGGCCGCACCTCAAGCTCACGCCCGATCAAGTGAAGCGTACTTCGACCTTCGCACAAGTGTTCCCGCCCCACGGCGGCGAAGATCCGGCCGTGCGCAAAGCTGCAGCCAAGCTGTGGACCGAAAATCCGAAGCTGGGTGATTACAACGATGCAATCGACGAAAAGGGCAAATTGGATGCGCGTTTCAAAGCGTACAAAGCCGATCCGGCGAACGTAGAGTCCGAAGGCTGCATCGAGGTTGTTTTCGGTCCGCTCGACATAACCAATAAGGCAGAGATCGACCGCCGCGCGAAAGTTTCGAATCTGCTCGAGAAGGCGTTGCGCGACACCCGCAACACCACGCTCGACGCGGCGGTCCAAAAATATAATACGGCGATCCGACAGGAAGCTCTGCGCGATCCCGAATTCTCGAAATATGAGCTCAATACGACGCAAAATCCGGCACTGAGCCTGCGCAAAGAAGTCGACCATTCGCAGGTCGGCACTCCGAAAGAATCGACGTTCCGCGCAAATCAAACGAACCTGGAGATTCCGCTGCGTAAGCTCGGCGACACGGGCGATACGACGTTTCCCGCGCTGCTCACAGGCGCCGACAAAGACATGTTTCTCAAAGCGCGTGAACAAGCGAACACATATGTCGATCGCGTCATGGTTCCACTGGCGAAGGCGGAGCACGGATCCGTGTTCGACACGACGCAGGATCCAAAGCTCGAGAAGCTGCGTGCGGTAATGACACTCGCGGTGTTCACCATAGCCAAGGCACAAGACGGAAGCAAAGCTGCGTTCCCGGCGCTGCCGAAAACCGGTTTCGGCGACCTGATCCGAGGATCACTGAATCATCGCGACCAACAAGTGCTCGAACAAGCGACGGCCGACTTCACGACGTTCCGCGGCGAGCTCTTCGGCATGGCCGCGGAGTCGCGTGCATCGGGCGGAAAATCGCCGTTCGATCACGACAACAGCTGGGCAAAAAAGAACGCCAAGCTATTTCAACAAGGATCAAACCCGAAGCGGTATGGCACCGAAAGCACGGGTTATGGAGAAGACGTCCGCTGGGGCAAATCGAGCGGTGGTCCGACGGGAACCGAGACCGGCAAAGACATCCCCACGACCTACGATCGCACCCGCAGAAGCGGCATTTTCGGGAAAGAACCAAAGGTCGTGGTGGAGTTTCGATCGGAAGCGCACTCTGCGAATCGTTCGTGGAGCGGCGCGATCGATCGGCCGAGCAACGGTTACTCCACGCCCGTTCACCAACAGCTCGAAGACGTCTCCAAGCCGTCCGTCCCCAAGCCCGAAAAAGAGCTCTCCGTGTGACGCCACGGTGACTCGTTAATGCTAGGGTCGCACGCGAATGACGAAGCGCTCTCTCGTCTCCCTCCTCTTGATCGTGGCGTGCGATCCTGGTCCCTCGGCCGCTAAGGATCCTTCACCGCAGCAGACGAATGAACAGAAAACTGCGGCCGCGAAGCCCACGCCCGAAGAGGCCAAGGCGTTCATCGCTCAAGTGAACACGGATCTGTTGCGCCTCTGGTCCGATTGGCAGCGCCTCTCGTGGATCAAAGACACGTACATCACCGACGACACAGAAGCTGCGGAAGCGCGCGGGCAAGAAGCGGTGATGGCCTATACGGCCAAAGCGATCAAAGACGCGACGCGTTTCGACGGGCTCAAGCTCGATCCCGACACCGAGCGCATGATCAAGCTGCTCAAAGTGTCGATCGCGCTTCCATCGCCGGCGAGCGCCGAAGAACGCGCCGAGCTGTCGACCATCCAAACGAAGATGGCCGGCATGTACGGCAAAGGGAAATACTGTCCTAAAGGACAGGATGAGAAGAAGTGCCGAAATCTCGGTGAGCTCTCCGACGTCCTCGCGAAGAGCCGCGACTTCAATGAACAGCTCGAAGCGTGGCAAGGCTGGCACTCCACCGCCGCGGAAATGCGTCCGCTCTATTCACGTTATGTCGAGCTGGCGAACAAAGGCGCCAAAGACATCGGCTTCGGGAATCTCGGTGAGATGTGGAAGTCGGGTTACGACATGCCGGCCGACGAGTTCGAGAAGGAGACGGATCGTCTCTTTCAACAGTTGAAGCCGCTCTACGAACAACTGCACTGTTACGTGCGCGCGAAGCTCTCCGCGAAATACGGCGCGGACAAAGTGTCGCCGGAGGGCCCGATTCCTGCGCATTTGCTCGGCAATATGTGGGCCCAAGAGTGGGGCAACATCTATCCTTTGGTCGAACCGTACAAAGGTGCGGCGGACATCGACATCACTGCGGCACTACAAAAGAAGAAGCTGACCGAGAAACAATTGGTGCAGATGGCGGAGAAGTTCTTCACTTCACTCGGGCTCGATCCGCTGCCGTCTTCATTCTGGGATCGATCGATGTTCGTGAAGCCGCGCGATCGCGAAGTGGTGTGTCACGCGAGCGCTTGGGACGTCGGCTACAACGACGATCTGCGCATCAAAATGTGCATCAAGATCGACGAAGAAGATCTGGTGACCGTGCATCACGAGCTCGGCCACAACTACTACTTCCATTACTATTACAAATTGCCCGCGCTCTATCAGGCCGGCGCGAACGACGGCTTCCACGAAGGTATCGGCGACACGCTCGCGCTCAGCGTGACGCCCGGCTATTTGAAAGATCTCGGCATCCTCAAAGACGTACCGAAGAACGACAAAGCGTTGATCAATCTCCAGATGAAAGACGCACTCGACAAGATCGCGTTCCTTCCTTTCGGCAAGTTGATCGATCAATGGCGCTGGGACGTGTTCAGCGGAAAGATCGCGCCCGAGAACTACAACGCGGGTTGGTGGGAGCTGCGGAAAAAGTACCAAGGCATCGAGCCGTCGGTGGCGCGAAGCGAAGCGGAGTTCGATCCCGGCGCGAAGTATCACATCCCGGCGAACGTCCCATACACGCGTTACTTTCTCGCGCGCGTGCTCCAGTTCCAGTTCCACCGCGCGTTGTGTAAGACGATCGGGCACACGGGCCCGCTCCATGAATGTTCGATCTACGGAAACAAACAGGCAGGGGAAAAGCTGCGGGCGATGCTCGCGATGGGTGCGTCGAAACCTTGGCCGGAGGCGCTCAAAGCGATCAGCGGCGAGGACAAAATGGATGCAACCGCGCTGATCGACTACTTCCAACCGCTCATGACCTGGCTGGCTCAGGAAAACACCGGTCGAAAGTGCGGCTGGTAGCCTACCCCGGATCAAGTCGCGGGTTCCACAAGGCTGGTGACCACCGTCTAACGCATCGCATGATGGCATCGCGTGCACGCGCTGCTATCTAATGGATCGAAACGCCGGCCTCGCGCGTTTCAGGCTGAACACAAATGATCACGCTGACGACCGCCGCCTGGATCTCTCTCGCCGTCGTAACGCTTGTCTCCATTCTCGCGATGAAAGGCACTGTCCGTTTGGCCGCTGGCAAAGTGGACAACGGCTGGGACAACGCGGTCGCGTACGTCATCGCCAGTGGTGTCGTCGTCGTCGGCTGCGCGTGGGTCGCGTCGATGGGTTGGTTCTTCGCGTTCCTCGTTCCCTTGCTCGCGTGGACCGCACAGACGATCGCGATCAAACAGATCTATCAAGTGCGGCTCGCGCGCGCGTGGCTGATCGGCACGCTCCACACCTTCGTCACCTCGACGATCGTCGGGGCGATCGGCCTCAGTATCGCTTTCGTTGCTGCCTATATTTTGTACGGCAAAATCATCAGCGACCCGATGTTCCTCATCCGTCTCTTATTGAAGCTGATCGGCATCGAATTACCGTTCTAAGGACGTCGACCCGCTAGCTTCTTCGAGGTCGGACTGGGTATGGTGCCGGCCCGATCATGGAGCCGAAAGCGCACCGTCTGCCGAATCACGTCCGTCCGATCACCTATGCGGTCGACATCGCGACTTATCCTGCACGCGGCGAGTTCGAGGGCACGGCGGAGATCAGCATCGACGTCCTGAGCGCGACCCAAGCGATCGAGATGCACGCCCGCGAGCTCGCCCTTCGCGAAGCCCGCGTGACCGTCGGCGACCACACGGTGCCGGCGACGATCGCGCTCGATCCGGCGACCGAAACCGTCACCTTCACCACCGAAAAACCGTTGCCGCTCGGACACGCGAAGATCTCCGTGCACTTTCGCGGCACGCCGAGCGCGAGCATGCACGGCCTTTATCTGGCGCACGACGGCGGCGAACGCGCGATCTGTACGCAGTGTGAAGCGACCGACGCCCGCGCGATTTTTCCGTGTTTCGACGAGCCGGAGATGAAGGCTTCGATCACTTGGACGATCCGCACGGAAGGTCCCGTGGTCGCGCTGGCGAACACGCCGCTGCTCGGTGTCGAAGAAGACGGCGAGAAGAAGATCTGGCGCTTTCAAACGTCGTCGCCGATGGCCAGTTATCTGTACGCGCTCGTCGTCGGAGACTTCGAAGGCACGCCGACACAGGTGGTCTCGGGGACACCCAGCCGCGTTTGGGCGATGCGCGGAAAAGCGGAACAAGCGCGATTTGCGCAGAGCTTCACCGGGCGTTTGATCCCTTGGTACGAGCGTTATTTCGACTACGCGTATCCGTTCAAAAAATATGACCAAGTCGCGGTGCCCGGCTTCGATGCCGGGGCCATGGAAAACGTCGGCTTAGTTCTGTTTCGCCAGAATCTACTGTTGATGGATCCGCGCGCCGCGTCGTGGAACCAAGAGAAGCTGATCGCCAAAGTCATCGCCCACGAGCTGGCGCATATGTGGTTCGGCAATCTGGTCACCATGCGCTGGTGGGACGATCTCTGGCTCAACGAAGCGTTCGCCGAATGGATGGCGCACAAAGCAACCCACGCCATCGAGCCCACGTATCTCGTGTGGAACGACTTCCAAGCCGACAAAAATCGCGCGCTGATCGACGACGCGCTCCCGACGACACACCCGATCTGGACCGCGGTGAAGACACCGAGTGAAGCGATCGAGATGTTCGACGTCATCACCTATCAAAAGGGCTGCGCGGTCATGCGCATGTTGGAGAACTTCCTCGGTGAGTCGAAGTTCGAGGCGGGACTGCGCACGTATATGAAGGCCTTCGCCTTCCAAAATGCGGCGGGCTCCGATCTGTGGAGACATCTCGAAGAAGCGTCGGGCTTGCCGGTCGGTGCCTTGATGCGCAGCTGGGTCGAACAACCCGGTTTCCCGGTGATCGACTTTTCGCTCGACGACAACACGGTCAGCGTCTCGCAACACCGCTTCTCGTCCTCGCCGAAACACGGGGCGACAGCCGAGTATCAAGCGCAGCTGTGGAGCGTGCCGATGGTCGTGCGCTTCGAAGATGAGCGCGGCATCAAAGAGCACCGCTTCATCCTCGATACGCGCGAGAAAAAAGAGATCCTGCCCGCGGAAGGTGCGATCAAGTGGATCTCACCGAACGCCGACGAGATCGGTTTTTACCGCGTGAACGCCAAGGGTCGCGCGCGCGAGCTGATGCTCGAGCACGGCCCGGCGAAGCTGACCGCGGTGGAGCAGATGGGCTTCGTCGAGGATCAGTGGGCGCTGGTGCGAAACTCGACCTGTACGATCGAACAGTTCATCCCGGTGATCGACGCGTTCGCTTCGACCCACGATCACAACGTGCTTCGCGCGATCACCGATCGCCTGGGCACGATCGATCTTTTGCTCAAAGATTCGGGTGATCAGCGGGCACGCGAAGGGCTCCGCGCGTGGATCGCCAAAGCGTTCAATGTGCAGCTCAACGAGCTTGGTTTTGTAGCCAAAAAGCGCGAATCGCAGAACGATATGCAGCGGCGTGCGCTGGTGATCTACGCGCTGGCGAATCTCGCGCGCCAAGACGCCGTCATTCAAGAGTCGGTGCGTTACGCGCTCGAAGAACAAAAAGATCCGCGCGCCATCGATGCAAATTTGTCCGGAACTTTCGTCGCGGTCGCGGCCCGATTCGGCGACGAGGCACGCTACGAATCGTGGCTCGACACGTATCAGAAGCGAAAATCGAGCGGCGCCGCACCACAAGATTGCCTGCGTTATCTCTACACGCTGGCGATGTTCCGTCCCGAACCGCTGACCCGTAGGACGCTCTCGGCGATCGACGGCGCGATGATCCCGCAAGAAGCGATCGGCTCGGTGCTCGCGCAGTTGTTGGCGACCCGCGAAACGCAGGAGCTCGCTTGGGGCTACCTCAAAACAAATTGGGATGCGCTCCGCACGCGCGTCGGTGACATGGGTTTGTCGCGCGTCGTCGAATCCGTCGGGCATCTGCGCGCACAACATCGCGCGGACATCGTCGCCTTCTTCACGGAACACACGCCGCGGGGAGCTGAACGCGCGCTCGCTCGTGCGCTCGAAGGCCTCGATCAACGCGAAGAGCTCCGCGCACGCGTCACGCCCGGCTTGCTCTCGCACTTCAAGCTCGAAGCTCAGGCCTAAACAAAGGCGAGCTAACGCGTCACCAAGACGCCGATCACCACGCCGAGCGACACCAGCCCGAGCACCAACAAGATCAAGAACGCGGGCGTCAGCACCAAACCGGTGCGCTGCGGTACGTCGCGCAGTGAGGAGATCGGCTGCGGATGCGGCGTGTGCATTCCGGGTGACATCGCGCTCTCGAGACCGAGCGGCATCGGGTGCGGCGGCGTCGACGCGGTCGCCAATGCACGCAGCGCGTTCGGCGAAAGCGGCGGTAATTTTTCGTCGCGGTTCGAATCTTCGGTCTCGTCCGCGGAGGCTTCCTCTGCACCGAAGACGTCCATGGGCATCGGCATCGAAGCCGGCTCATCGCTGAATGCGACGTCGTCGATCAACACGCTCCCCGACGTCGATCCCGGCATCGAATCTTCGAGCGGCACCGGCATTCCCGGCATCGAGCCCGGCTCCGCTTCGCCCGCAAGAAGCGGGGCGAGCGGCGGCACCGGCGGACGCATCTTGATGCTCGGCTCCGCAGGAGGCTCGCTGATCTCTTCGATGCGGAGCGAGCTGAGCGAAGACCCGCGCGGCGCCGGCGTCATCGACGAGTGGCGTGCAGGTGGAGGCGGAGGCGGCAGCGACGGACGGCGTGGCTCCTCGAGCACGTCGGGCAACGGCGTCGAATCCATGTCCAGCGAAGGCGCGCGCGGAAAAGGGCGATGCGCAAAACGTGGATCGAGATCGAGCGAAGGCGCGCGCGGAATCGGCTTCATGCTCCGATTCGACAACGGCTCGGTCGAAGCTTGCGGCACGACTCCGCGAAAATGCGGGATCTTCGAGCCCCAGGGCGATGGTGTATCTTCGTGCGAGCTGATCGCGCGAAGCCGCGCAATGTCCGCCGACGAAGACATACCCACAGTCATCTCGTCATCGAAGTCGTGCGAGCCGTCTTCGCTGTCATCGAGCGCTTGTTTCAGCTCTTTGCCGAAACGCGCCGCGAACTCGGGCGGCAGATAACCGATCGTCGCGTCGTCCTCGGACAACATCGACAACAGCTCGTCGCTCGGCACCGACATGGCAGTGCTGTCGTCCCAACCTTGTTTGCGGCCCGCCTCGAAGTTGCGCACCGGATCGAGCGCGCGCAGCTTGGGGATGTCGGGCTCGAGATGCGCGATCTCGGCGTTGCTGTCGTGCGGGACTTCGCTCTCTTCTTCGATGTCGATCGCGTCGAGACCGAGCGCGGACGGCGAAGTGAACGGTTGATCGAGACGCGCCGGGACCGCGCCGTTTCCAGCCATCTCCGGCTCGCGATGCGGCTCCGGGGAGAACAAGCCGAGCGGATCGGGGTTGGTGAGTCCGCCCGGAATCACCGGCAGATGTTTCGGGTTCAGCTTCGATCCGCCGAGCACCTGCGCGAGCTGATCGATGTCCGCGCGGCCAGCCATGGCAGCACGCAAGGCGAACGCACGTTCCACGATCTCGTCACCATAGATCGCGGCGAGCTCGCGCGAGATCGTGTTGGAGTCGATCGTGACACCTGCCCTTTGGATCAGCTCCTCGATGTCCTGCTTCATCTCCAACGCGGTCTGATAACGACCGCGCGGCGAACGACGCAGCGCCTTCATGACGATCGGATCGACGATCGGTGTCAGGCCCGGAACCACTTTGCTCGGCGGCTCGATCTTCTGCTCGCGGATCGCGGTCAACACTTCGAGCGGCGAAGTACCGCGGAACAGATCGCGGCCGGTCAGCGCCTCCCACAAGACGATTCCCGCGCCGAAGATGTCGGAGCGGCGATCGACCCGTTTGCCCATCGCCTGCTCAGGCGACATGTACGAGAACTTCCCTTTGACGATGCCCGCCTGCGTTTCCCAGCCGCGGTTCGTCGCTTTGGCGATGCCGAAGTCGGTCAGCTTTGGAACACCGTTGAATCCGATGAGGATGTTCTGCGGCGTGACGTCGCGATGGACCAAGGCCATCGGCTTGTGGTGGTCGTCTTTCAGCTCATGCGCGTAGTTCAGCGCATCGCAAACTTGCGCGGTGATCCGCAGGAGCACACCCACGGTGAGCGGCTTCTTCGCCTTCGCCGATGCGCGCAGCACCTGCGCGAGGCTCGCGCCGAAGACGTACTCCATCGCGAGACAATGGATGCCTTCAACCTGACCGAATCCGGCGATGGCGACGATGTTTTGATGTTCGAGGCGCGCCGCGATCGTCGCCTCGGTGAAGAACATGTTGAGGAAGTCTTCGTTCGCCGCGAGCGATGGAAGAAGGATCTTCAGTGCAAGGAGTCGCCCGGGAGCTTGCGCCGCGGTATCCCGCACAAGGAACACGTTCGCCGCGCCGCCTGAAGCCAGGCGGATGAGAAGCTCGTGATTACCGAGCATTCGCGTGCTCAGGACCGCCTCCTCGTAACGGTCGAGACCTTAGCACAGGCTCTACCGAGTGGAAGTAATCGGCACCTTTGCCTTGATCGATGTAGGGCGAAGGGCCACGTAGAGACCGATCGCCAGGACGGCGATGGAAAACGCTGCGGCCACTCCACCCCAGAACCAGTACGGGAGAAGCAGCGCGTCGGCGATGGCCGCGGAGTCGGAGGTATGTTGAACACCATCGATGATCCCGCCGTCGCTGAACATATAAGAAACATCGCGCCAGATCGCGAGGCACAACTGCACCCCGAGAAATTGCAGGAAAAACGGCGCTAATCGATGGGCGAAATGGGCGATCGCCCCGATCGCCGCGGCACAAGCGCCGATGAAGACCACCGCAAACAGGCTCCGCGCAAAGAACAACAGCGACAGCGCCATGAAGACCGCGATCGCATACAAGAGGATGCGCGAACGCCCGATCTTTCGCGACAACACCAAGATCAGCGCGCCGGCGATCGACGGACCGACCAATCCACCAAGCGAGATCATCGCCCGCCCGACCCGCCCGACGTCACCACGCCAATAGGCGAGGCCGCTGCCGTCGGGGTTCATGATCAACTTGTCGAAGTCCGCGCCGAGCACCAGCGCGGTGAGCCCGTGCCCCATCTCGTGCGCGTAGGTTGCGAAGAGCGTGAACGGATAGAGAACCAAGCGCCCGAGCTCGAGCTGCCAAGCCGCGATGGTGAGAACCGCAAATAAGATCAGAGCCACACGCGCGCGTTGACCATCATGCGGAGTTTGGTATGGCATCGCGTTCGTCATGGTAGCAGCGGTCCACGTAGAGAGCCCCGGAGCGAAATCGTTTCGCAGTCAGTTGATCAAACCCGCGTTACTGCGCGCGTATTTCCTTGCGAAGCTTCCGCTCGGTGCTATCGCCGGATTGAAGATCGTCAAGCTCGACGGCGAAAGCTGTGAAGCGGCGGTACCTTTCGGGTGGATCACGAAGAACCCTTTCGGCTCGATCTACTTCGCTGCGCTCACCATGGCCGCGGAGCTGTCTTGCGCAGGTCTTGCGCTTCAAGCCGCGCGCGGCGCGCCCGATCCGGTCTCGGTCCTGCCGATCGGATTGAACGGCTCCTTCGAGAAAAAAGCGACTGCGCTCACCACCTTCACCTGCAACGACGGCAAGATGCTCTTCGACGCCGTCAATCGCGCGCTGGAGACCGGCGAGGCCGTCGTCGTCGAAACAAACACGGTGGGTCGCATGCCCGACCAAACCATCGCCGCACGGTTCAACTTCACGTGGTCCTTCAAACGAAAAGCCTCACGCTGATCGCCGCGCTCGCGCACCTGATCGGTTGTACACCTGCGGCCAACAAACCCGCGGTGGTCACGGCACCTGTCATTCAGGACAGCTGTACTCCCGATCAGTTGTCGCGACGCGAAGCACGCATCGCGGGTGAAGCGGGCATCGAGCTGTTCACACTTCACGTGAAGGCACATCCTCCGCAGCGCGGCGCAGTGGTGATGATGCACGGTGCAGGTGCCGGCGGCTCAGCGACCTTCGATCTCGCCGGCGCGTCGCTGATGAAGCACCTCGCGTGCGAAGGCTTCGACACATACACACTCGATGCGCGCGGCTTCGGCGGCTCGACGATGCCTCCCGCGATGCTCGAGCCCGCGGAGAAAAATCCGCCGGCGGTCCGTGCACAAGAGGCGGCCAAGGACCTCGCCGCGTTGGTCGAGCACGCGACGCGGACGTCGTCTGTAGGACAGGTGATGCTGCTCGGCTGGTCGTGGGGCTCGGACGTCGCCGGCATCTACGCAGGCGATCATCCGCAGCGAGTGAAGAAGCTTGTTTTGGTCGCGCCGGTCTATGATCGGCGCTGGCCGACGAGGCACCTCGAAGCGAACGCTTGGCGTGAGGAAAAGCGCCGTGAAATCGAGGCGTTTTATTCAGCCGAACGCGAGGACCGCGGCCCCTTTTTCGACTATGTCGGCGCGCTCTTTCGCTTTCAAAACCACGACGCCCTCCGCCTCCCGAACGGGCCCTACCGCGACATCTACGGAACGGATGCACCGGTCTGGGATGCAAAAAAGATCCGAGCTCCCGTCCTCGTGCTGCGTGGCGAAATGGACCGCGCTTCGCTCGATGCGCACGCGCTGAAGTTGTTCGCGGATCTCAGCGGGGCCCCGAAAAAACGGTACGTTGTCCTCGGTCGCCTGGGACACTTTTTGCTCCGCGAACGCGGTCGAGAAGAAAGTTACGAAGCCCTAACGAGTTTCTTGCGGATCGGCGACTGAGGGTGTTACGAGCGGCGGCTCATGGGCAAGAAACTGTACGTCGGCAACCTTTCATACAATACGACCGAGGACGAGCTGCGCGAGGCTTTCGGTCAAGACGGCCGAGCCGTCGAAGAAGTGGCAATCGTGATGGATCGCGAGACGGGACGCCCCCGTGGATTCGCGTTCGTCACCATGGCCTCGGACAAAGATGCGCAATCGGCAATCTCATCTCTCGACGGACAGACCGTCGGCGGCCGCACTCTCCGCGTGAATGAAGCGATGGAGCGCAGCGGCGGCGGCGGCGGTGGCGGACGCAGCGGTGGAGGCGGCGGCTATCGCGGCGGTGGAGACCGTGGCGGTGGACGTGGCGATCGCGGTGGTCGTGGCGGTGGCGGAGATCGCTACTAGAACCGACGCACGATCTTTTCCCACCTGAGCTCAAGCGCCGGGATAATTAAACCTGATCGGCAGCTCGAGCTCTTTCGATAGCGACAATGCAACCGGGCACGTGCGTGCGATCTCTTCGAGACGTACGCGCTGCTCGGGCGACAAGCCTCCGGGCATATCGAGCTCGATCGCCAACTTCGCGATCCGACGCGGTTGCTCCGTAGACATGTCTTTGACCACGCGACCGGAAACGTTTCCGAATGGAATGCCCTCCTTCGGCGCTTTGATCGCCATGGTCGTAACTGCGCACGACACCAGCGCAGCACCGACGAGATCCGTCGGCGAAAATGATTCGCCTTTGCCCATGTTATCCAGAGGCGCATCGGTCTCGATCACCGTCTTCGACGGACCATGCGACAGCTCGCAGTGCAGCTCGCCTTTGTAAGAAAGCTTCATCGTCACGCTCATGATCAATCCTCTCGCTCATTCGGGGTGGGCGCGCTCGCTGCGTCGTGGCCGATCGACGCGACCATCTCGCGCATCGCAGTCACATGCGACCCGTTCCAATAGACGTTCGCGCAACGCTCGCAGCGATAGAACGTATGCGCGGATTCCAGAACATAAGGCGGCACAAAAGTCTTCGCATCTTCACTACTGATCTCTTGGACAGTACCGTTGTCTTCGAAACAACGGCGAAAGTCCGCGTTCACTTCGAGCTTCAGCTCTCGCACCACCTGCCGCGTTTGGTAGTACGGATAACGACTCTCGATGAACAACACTTCGCCGTGATCTTTTCTCGTGGCCAGCTTGCGATCACGCGTCAACAACACTCGATTTTCGAGCGCGGCACGGCGCGCGATCTCCAGCGGATCACCTTCGCGCACGTATTCGACGTCTTGCCCGGCCATACGCAGAAAACGCGCTAATTTACCGAGCATTCGATCGGCGAGCATCGTGCGGCTCACAAGAGGAGCTCCGCAACCGGCTTCACCATGTTGGAGAAACGAATCGGCGTCCCTTCGAAGTCGTCGAACATGTAATTCAAACGATCGAGCCGGTGCGAAGACTGCGCGTAGTCGTGTGTCGCATCGATCACGCCATACTCTTCGACGCCGATATATTCTTCGGCGCTCATACGTTTGCCGCGCACGATGCTCGCGAAGCCGACCGCCTCCACCACTTTTCGAAACTTGGCGAACAACGACGCTTGGCTCGGATAGGCGTCGAACACTTTCGCCTTCGCCGCGCGTTCTTCGTCGTCGAGCACGATGCGGCGGCGGTCGCCCTGAAACCACGGCTTGAAACGAAGCGCGCAGGCAATGGTGTATTCGTACGCGGGACACTGGACGATCGGAATGTCGCGCCCGGTCTCTTTGCGCAGCTTGCGGATCGCTCGCGCCGTCATGATGTGCGTGAGGTCGTGCTCGGGATGTCCACCTTGATACGCAAGCAAGAAGACGCGATCCGGATCGGCTTCGCGCACCACGCGTTCGACCTTGTCCGCTTCGGCGAGAAAATATTCATATGCGCGATCACGTGCGCGCCCGCCCTCACCGACGTGCGTCAGGCGCCGGTAATTCTCGATCTCCGAGCTCTCCAGATCGATCTTCCTCTTGTCGGATCCTCCGAGTCGCTTCAGCGCTTCCCCGGCTTCGGCGATCCGAATGCGCGCATAAGTTGCGGGCGACATGCCGCTTCCCGGCGCGAGGCCATCACCGTTGGTCCACCAAACGAAGGTCCCGCGTTCGTCTTCGCGCACGATCCGTCGAATGATCCCCGCGAGCACTGTCTCATCGTCTTGGTGAGCGAACACAAAGAGCGGCTTCCCACTCGGAGCGAGTAGCGGATCCATCGCGCGACAATGTTAACATGCTCGCCGTGCGCGCCCTCCTCCTCCTTTCGATGTTCACTTTTCTCGCCGTTCCCGCGGCCGCTTTCGCCGACAAAGCGCCCGAGTGGAAGGAGGTGTCGAACGAGGAAGGGATCAAGGTTTGGCAGCGTGAAGTTCCGGGAACATCCTTCGTCGAGTTCCGCGGACAAGGCGACATCAACTCGGGGATGAAAATGATCCTCGCCGTTCTTCACGATCACACGAAGAAGAAGGAATGGATGAATCGCTGCGTGGAGAATCGTTTGGTGCGCGCGAAGGCGACGCTCGGCAACAACGTCATGTACAACCGGACAGGTTCGAACGTGCCCTTCGTCAGCGATCGCGACGCGGTCCTCGAGTCGACGCTGACCATCCTCCGCGAAAAGAAACAGGTCCAAATCGACGTGAAGAACGTGACCGACCCGCTCGCCCCCGAAGTCGACGGCGTGGTGCGCATGCCGAAGCTCTTCGTGCAGTGGCTCCTCGAGTACAAAGACGCGAAGACGACGAAGGTGACTTATACGGTGCAGGCCGATCCGGGCGGTATGTTGCCCGCCTGGATCGTGAACATGGTCTCCAAAGAGATGCCCGCGAAGACGATCGCCAACCTGCGCGAACAAGTGAAAAAGCCGGGTTATGACAAGGACTTGATGTTCGTCGAAGCCGCCTACGACTGGTCCGGGATCGAGTAGCGGGGTCGGCCTGTAGCGTTCAGCGACATACGTAAACCGACATCCTCGCGCACCGACTTACACTTTCAGTCGATAACGCTAGCAAGGAGGAGTCGGGCGCTCTCTCGCGATCAGTCGCCAGAGCTTGCCGAAAACAAGCTTTTGAAGTCACCGAGCCCGGTTACACGATCGCTGCGCCGCGTTAGACGCGTTACCCGAGCCGTCATTCCGGCTCCGGCCGCTCCTGCACGGACCGCTGCGGTTCAGGTGTTCTTGTTCCGCGCCGAGAGCTTTCTCGGTTCGGAGCTCTTCGACACCGACAGCCCGGTCGTCGTCGGACGCGGCTCCCGCTCCGGCCTCGTCCTCTCGGGAGAGGCCGTTTCACGCACGCATTGCCGCATTCAGTATGACGGCACCGAGCTGTTGATCGAGGACCTCGGCAGCGCGAACGGTACGTACGTCAATCGAGTTCGCGTCGTGGGGATCGTCCCAGTGCTGGCGACCGACGCGATCCACATCGGCGCGTACACCCTGAAGCTTCGTGCGCTCCGCTCAACACGCCCGCGCCCGCCGATGTCCGACGACACCGGTGCGACGACGAAAGTCGAAGCGGCGTTGTTCATCGAGACCGACGGCTCGAAAGAAGCGTCGATCGACATCTCTTCCGGCTTCGATCAGCGGCTCTACGACGCAGCGATCCAACGTGCGACCGGCCGCGAAGCGATCTCCGATCCTTCGAAGCCGATGATTCATGCGTCGGGACCGAACGCAGCCAGCGATGCGATCCGCTTGGATCCGAGCGTCGAAGCGCGCCTTCGCGATCTCGATCAGTTGATCGCTTCGCTCGACGAAAAAGAGCGCGTCGCCCGCAAAGAGCCGACGCGTTTGCGCGCGGTTCCGCAGTTCAAAGAAGACAGCGAATCCGTTCGCGACATCCCCGCGCTGCACGACATGCCGGCGATGACCACCAGCGAGTTCGCGCGCGATCTGGTGTCGCGTTTGGCGCTCGACGGCAAAGTCGTCGACGAACATCCCGCCGCGTACACCGCGTTGCCGGTGCCCGCGTCTTCGATCATCACCGAGACCGCGGAACCGACACGTCCGGATCCGCCGCGACCGGTGATCGTTCCGCAGCGCGCCGAATCATCTTCGCCGCCGCCGATGCCGCGCAGCGTGCGACGCAGCTTGTCGATGCAGCCGCCGCCGCTGCCGCGTTTGGGAACGATCCCGCGCGCGCCGATGGGCCGTCTCGGTGAGACCGAAGGGTCGACCTCTCGTCTTCAAGATCGCTCGGCGATGCTCGAAGAGCCGGTGCTTCTGAAAAAGCGCGAACGTTCGCAAGCGCCCAAGATTCCGGGACGTCCGGGCACACGCGTCGAAGCACGTTTGGTGACGCCGACGCATATGAAGGTCGGCGTTCATCCGGTGAAAAAAGCGCCGGCGCCGGTGATTCAGGAAAACTTCGATGATGTTTGGACGTCCGCGAGCCGGGTGATCGACAAGCCCGCACGCGCGCGCCGTACACAGCCGCCGCCTCCACCGCCGCCCGGAGCCGCGCCGAGGGTTCCGATGCAGGTGATCGCGCCGCATCCGAAATCAGCGGTGACGGAGCGCGAGACCAAAGGCAGCCAGACCGCGCCTTCGCCGACGTCGACGTACTTCGAGAGTGTGGAGATCGTCGCGCGTGCACGGGGTGCGATCGTCGACGTGTCGAAGATCAGCCGCGAGGGCGAGCAGTACGTGCTCGGCCACAAGACGCGCGAAGGAAAGATCGCGCCCGCGTCTGCGCATCCGGGCTTGCGCATGTTGCGCATCAATCCTGATCGCACCGTCGACCTGGTGTTCCCGAAAGACATCGGTGGTCATTTGGTGCGCGGTAAAGAGACGGTGATGTTCAGCGAGCTCACCGAAGGACGAAAATATTCGTGCCTTCGCCTTGAAGCGCGCGACATCGTCACGTTGATCATCGGCGAGGGACAACGCGCAGTTCACTTCCACGTGCGTTTCATTCGCGGCATTCGCCTCCGCTAACGATCGAGATTCTATGCTTCGGGGTTACCCATGCTTGAATAGCGCGGGATGCTCGCCCTAAGCTGCGCCCGAAACTTTCATGGCGGCAAATTCAGACAGTGGGCAGGGAAGCGGCGACGCCACTTCACTGCAGAAGGAAAAGTTTCCTTTCCACAAGCGCTTCGTAAGAAAGCCGGTCGAGATCCGCGTGGAGGTGGAGCGCTTCCAAGAAGCGTTAGCCAGCTCGAGCATCAACATCTCGCCGAGCGGGATCTGCTTCGAGATCGCGCAATCCCTCGAGCTCGGCGAACAAATTCGCGTTCTGCTCTACATCCCCCGCGGCAAAGAGGTGGAGATCCTCAAGGTCCGTGCGCGCATGGTGTGGCAGGAGCAAAAAAACGAGAGCTGGCGCGTGGGTGCGGCTTTCGAACAATTCGCACCGGGCGATGAACGCCGAATTCGGTCCTGGTTACTGGAGCTCGGCTCCGAGACCGCAGCCACTTCCAGGTGAGGAATGGCGGCGCCTACGGTTTTGACCGTAGGATGACCGCTATGCGTTTGGCTGACCGCGCGATCATTCGATCTTTCGCGCTTCTCGTTTCAACAGTGAGCTTCGTCTCTTGCTCCGACGATCCACCTCCCGGTGGCAACGTCGGACAAAAAGACGCGAGCGAAATGATCCTCTGCGACGAGCAGAATCCTTGCGGCAACGGCTTCACCTGCGAAGGTGGAGTCTGCACGCCGATCGGCGGAACGGATGCTGGCCTTCCGGACAGTAACGTCTCCGGCGCACGCATCCAGGTCTGCACGCCCGAAGGCTGCAATGAGCCGCTGCAGATGAGCTTCGGCGGTTCGCGCGTCGGTGCATCGACCGCACAGACGTTGACCATCCGCAGCATCGGCAATGAGCCGGTGGAGATCTTGAACCTCGGTTTGTTGCGGCAAGGGACGGAGTTCACGGTCGATCCTTCGGGGGACGTGCACACCATTCTTCAGCCGAACGAAGAGCTCGCGGTGCGCGTCACGCATATCGCCACCGACGGCCTCGCGGATCGCGAGCAGCTCCAGATTCTGTCGAACGCTGATCGCGCGCGTGTGCTGGTCGACGTTTATACTGAATATAAGGGCGTGCCGTCCCTGTACGTTGGTACAGAGCCTGCGCCGAGCACCGGTGAAGTGGTCACGCTCGACTTCGGCAACATCCGCGCAGGCAGCAGCGAGTCGCGCCTGGTCTATTTGAAGAACAAGGATCGCGTCATCGACGGCTCGATCCTCGATATTCGCGAGATCCGCCTCGATCCCGCCACCTCTTCGAACTTTACGCTCAGCACGGATCAAACGGTTCCGGTGTTGCTCAACCAATTCAACACGCCGTGCGCCAACGACAACGCCTGCGATACGACGCTCGGCGATCGCTGCGACAGCGTGCTCGGCGTCTGCCGGATGGCGAGCAACGGGCTCCGCGACGTGCTCACGGCGACGATCACTTTTCGCGGTACCACGCCGGGGCCGGTGGAGGAGTCGTTCGTGGTCCTCTCGAACGACGGAGGCTCGGCAAATACGGTGCGCACCATCGTGCTTCGCGCGAACGTGACTTTCGGTGAGCTCGAGGTGACGCCCGATCCGATCGAGTTCGTGGAAGCGTTCGTCGGTTATCCCGCCTCGCGCATGGTGACGGTGCGGAACGCGGGCAATGCGCCGCTGACGATCCAGTCGATCGCGTTGGCGAATGCCGGTGATTTCAGCGTCGATCTTTCGACCTTGGTGCTGCCCGCGGTGCTCCAGGGAAATGCGTCGGCGACCTTCGAGGTCGTCTTTGCGCCGCAGGCTACGGGTCAGGCGTTGAACACTTTGGTGATCACCACCGACGACGTCGCGGAGCCGGTGAAGAACGTTTCCATCACCGGCAATGCGTTGATCGCGCCGGAGCTGGAGCTGTCGACTTCGCAGCTCAACTTTGGTGAGACCCACGTGAACGCGAACGCGACGATCATCGTGACGGTGCGCAATCTGGGCGGCTCGGATCTGCGCATTCCATCCCTGGCGATGAGCTCCACGACTCCACCGCAGTTCTCGGTCGATCCGGTGGCGATCGCGGCGATCGCGCCGCAACAGACGGCGACCTTCAACGTGCGTTACAATCCGATCTTCCCCACCTGGCCAACAGTACAGGAAGGTGCGTTGGTGGTGACCACGAACGATCCGCGTTGGGTGCCGGATCGGCGCGCGCGCGTGTGGGGCGTGGGCGTGAATCCGAACGCGTTGGTGGTGCCGTCGGGACAGCTCAACTTCAACAACGTTCTCCCGAACGTGAACTTCCCGAACATTTATTACGCGCAGGAGATCAACACGCAGGTGACGGTGGTGAACTCGGGTGCGGGCCCGCTGCAGGTGTACAGCCTGAACATCGCGAACAACAATCGCAACGCGTTCAGCATCGTGAATGCGCCGGCGACGCCGTTGTCGATCCCGCAGGGGCAGAACTTGATCCTCAACGTGCGGTACGCGGCGCCCTCGCCCGGTGGTGATGCGGCGGATCTGCAGATCCTCACCAACGACATCGATCTTCCGGGCTCGATGGCCACGGTGAGCATGCTCGGCACGACGAGCGATTGTCCGGCGCGTGCGAATTCGACCGGTCTCGGCAACGCAGCCGGCGCGTGCGCATACACCTGCGCAGCGAACTATTGGGATTTGAACGGCGACCGCAACGCCGTCGCGACCTCGAACGGTTGTGAGTATGGGCCGTGCGTGCAGTCGAGCCCGAATGATGCGCCGGACGATGCCTTCCTCGACGCGAACTGCGACGGCATCGACGGCACGGCGGCGAACGCGATCTTCGTCGCGCCGGCGCCGCTCGGAAACGACGTGAATCCGGGCGATCAATTCAGCCCGAAAGCGACGATCACCGGAGCGATGGCCACGGCGATCGCGCTCGGCCGCTCGCAAGTTTACGTCGCGGCGGGAACGTTCAGCGGACCGCTGACGCTCAACAACGGCATCTCTTTGTATGGCGGTTATAACGCGACCGCGGGTTGGTCGCGTTCGGCGGCGAACGTCACCAGCATCGTCAGCTCGACGAACATCGGCGTGAGCGCTTCGGGCATCAACGTGTCGACGATCTTCGATCGTTTCACGGTGATCTCCGGAAACGCGACGGTGCCCGGGGCGAATTCGATCGGCATCGACATCGCGAATTCTTCGAGCGCGCTCGAAATCCGTAACTCGGTGATCAACTCCGGCAACGGCGCGGCCGGCTCAACCGGTGGTCGCGGTGTCGACGGTGTGGCCGGCGATCCCGGCTCTCCGGGACAAACGGGTTGCGACGGTTGCAGCAACAACGGCAACGGCGGCGGCGGCGGATTCTCGTCGTGCGGCGCGACCGGCGGACCCGGCGGACGCGGCGGATACGGCGAAGGAAACTCGGACGGACGCAGTGGCGGCGGCGGCTCGGGCGGCGCGGGCGGCGGCAACCTCGGCAGTGCGGCTCAAGGGTGCTCGAACACCTGTTGTTCGTCTCCGTGTCGCGGAGTGAACGGCGGCACCGGCGGCTCGGGCAACACAGGATCTTCGGGCGGACACGGCGGCGGCGGAAACGGAGCCGGCGGCGTGACGTTCGGAGCGTGGGTCGGTAGCTCCGGTCAAAACGGTGCGGCGGGCGGCGCGGGCGGAAGCGGCGCAGGCGGCGGTGGCGGCGGCGGTGGCTCGTCGAACGTCGATCTCTTGTTCGGCTGCGGATCCATCTGCAACGACGATCGCGGCGGCGGCGGCGGCGGCGGTGGCGCGGGCGGATGTCCGGGCACGGGCGGCATCGGCGGAACGGGCGGCGGGGGAAGCTTCGGAATCTTCGTGTTCAACAGCTCGCCGGTGATTGCCGGCTGCACCATCGACGCCGGAAACGGCGGCGCAGGCGGCGTGGGCGGACGTTACGGCGACGGCGGCGCAGGCGCAGGCGGCGGCGGAATCGGCGCCTCGCAAGACGACTCGGGCCAAGGTGGTTTGGGCGGCGGCGGCGCAGGCGGCGGACGCGGTGGCTCGGGCGGCGGCGGCGGCGGTGGTGTTTCGTACTGCGTGTATCGCTTCAACTCCGGCAGCACGTCGTTGATCTCGAACAACTACGTCGCCGGCAGCGGCGGCGCAGGCGGCAGCGGCGGTTCGTTGAACTTCAGCGGCAACGGTGCAACCGGCGCATCAGGCACAGTGTTTTAGCGTGGAGAAAAATGCACCTTCCGTGACGAGACTCGGAAGTTGTGGCATCTCCACGAGGTGCGGCGAGCTCTCTCGAAAAGCACCGCGCTGAGCCCTGCTGCATCAAGCCTCGTCTCTGCAGCGCTCCGCCATATTCGCGACGCGGAACATCTGGCCGATTCGACGCACGAACACAGTTCGATAGAACAAGCGCAACATCTCGCGGGGTTTGGACCCGAATGTATGCGCAAAGCTTGTTTGTCGATTCGCTGGTGCGACCACGCGATCGGACACCGCTTCGATCCCGCAGCGGAGAGCGCTGTGGATTTCGCGATGGCGGTTGATCGCACTGCGAGTCGCTACGAAGTGCGCGACATCGGAGCGCGGTTCAACGAGCTCGTCGACTGGAGAGAAGACGTTCGCTACGTGCGGAGTGGTGAGCTCGACGAAAAACGCGTCCGAAAGTGCGTTGCCCAGGCTCGAGAATTTGTTGACGGGATCTTCTTTAGCCTCTGGGCCGACGGGCGTATCGAGATAGCGGACCTCAAATGATCACTTTTGACGATGTGCTTCCCGCCCTCGCTCGAATCACCGAAGCGACGGCGAATTTCGGTGAGCTCAACCGTTGCGCTGTCGTGCGAGACCTGCGAGGCCGCGTCCGCCTAGTGGTCGAGCGCAAGAGCTCGGGTACTTCGATCGATCTCGCGCAGCTCGAAAGGGAGCTGGCGGCCGAATTGGCAGATTGGTTCGTCGCTCCGATCCTCAGCACAGGTGACCCGCGAGAACGCGGAACGCTCGCCCGCAAAACGTTCGAGAACGGCAAAACGTGGAAGCCGAGCTGGCAGGATCCAGCGACGGGCTTAGAGGTTCGAGGCGCCGGACAATGGGTGCGCATCGAGCGCCGCCTTTCGAAAGAAGACTGGCTGGACGGCGACGCCGCACGCCATCCTCCTCCGTGGCCGCTGCACGATCACAACCCGGCGATCGTGACCTTCTATTCGTTCAAAGGTGGCGTCGGTCGAACGACAGCGCTCGTTTCTTGTGCTTGGCAGCTTGCGCGCGAAGGCAAGCGGATCGTTGCGCTCGATCTCGACCTCGAAGCACCTGGCCTTTCCGCGCTTCTCGACGTCGAAACGGATCGAGGTGTGCTCGATGTGGTGATCGATCATCTCGCGACGGGCCACGTCGATTTGCAGAATGCGTACGGGACGGCGAGATCGCTTGGCGAGCAGGCTTCGCTGGTCACGGTGTTGCCTGCGGGTAAATTGAATTTGAGCTTCATCGAGAAGCTCGGTCGTCTCGACTTCGTCGCGACAGATCCGTGGAACATGACGAGCCAGAGCCCCGTCGAGCTCGCGCTATCTGCATTGCTCGAAGCAATCCGCCGAGAGCTCAAGCCAGACTACATTCTCATCGACTCTCGTGCGGGCCTACACGATCTCGCCGGCCTGTCGCTTCACCGATTGGCGCATGTCGATGTGCTCGTCGGCAGAGCGAACGAACAAGGTTACGGCGGGCTCGATCTCACGCTCACCGCGCTGGCCGCACGAAAGGGTCGCAATGAAATGCGGACCATCCTGTTGCACACAATGGCCCCGACCGATCCGACCTCGGCCGAGGGCATAGCCGAAAAACAGGAGTTCCGTGCACGCGCGTGGCAGAGTTTCATGAAGCGCGTGTATCCGGCCGACTACCCGACGTCGCGAGAGACCGATCCGGTCGGCCACCACATCCCGATTCAGATCGAGTTCAATCTTGCGCTCACGCGGTTCGCGTCGCTCGGCGGAATCTCGCAGCACCTATTCGCTTCTGGATTCTTGGATCTGAAGACTCGAGTTGAGTCGCTCTCGGCTCCGGAGGACAAGACGTGACTCCCGAGGAGCGCCGCGTTCTCCTGGACGATCTCGCGAGCTTGGCACCAGGCGACACCGACGTCTCTGTTCCACGGCGCTCATTCCTTCCCACGGACGCACATCGCCGAGCTCTGAGCACTGAGGTGCTGGTGATCCGCGGTGCCCGCGGTGCCGGCAAAACAGCGCTCTTCAAGCTGGCGAGCAACATCGAAAATGTCGAGACCTTGCGCAGCTTCTTCGCTGATCCGCGACTTCCCGATGCGAAGTGGATCGACGCATTTTCGACGGGTCGAATCGAGCATCCGGAAGTCGGTGTGCTCGAAGCTCAAGCGAACCACGCCTCCGACACGCAGCTCCGTGCATTCTGGATGACGCATCTCCTTCGGCGCATTTTGGACGAAGACCCCAGCTTGGGCTCTGACTCAGAGGCCGTGCAGAAGATCCTCACGGTGCAAAGCTCCGACGTCTCCACTTGGTTGCCGATCGCGGAACAAGAGCTCAGCAAAGTGAGCTCCGCGCTCGACCACGTTGAAAAACAGTTGCTGGGACGTGGGCGATTCATCTTCGCCGGTTACGACGGTCTCGATCTCATCGGGCCCTTCAATCATGAGGCTCGGCGGCGCTACATCAGTGCGCTGTTATCATTGTGGCTCTCGCTCTCGACGCGATATCGAAACCTGCGCGGCAAGGTGTTCTTGCGCGAAGACCTCTTCGATCCCGCACAGCTCGGCTTTGTCGACGCCGGCAAACTTCGAGCGCGATCAGAATCGATCGATTGGAGCGGTGAGTCGCTCTTTCGCTTGGTCGTCAGGCAGCTCGCAGACAAGAGCGCCGGCACAATGAAGCTGCTGCGATCCGTCGCGGGGCTCTCCCTGGAGGATCGTGGAGAAGACGGCTGGATGCCCGGGCAAATGTCATACGCCGTGCAGCGCGCGTTCGCCGTAAAGATCGCACCGCGAACCATCGGCAAAGGCGTTCTGAAAAGCGACGCTCACGCGTGGATGTTGGCGCGACTGCAGGACTCGCAAGAGCGAATCACGCCGCGCGCGATGTTGTGGTTCCTCTCTTTCGCCGCGAAGCATGCGCAGACGACTGAACGGGCGAAGGGGCCCGTGTTGGACGCAGATGACTTGCTCGCAGCGCTGAAAGACACCTCGCGTTCGCGCGCAGGGGAGATTCAAGAGGAGTATCCGATCACGCGGCGCATGGAGCGGCTGCGCGGAATGAAGATCCCGCTTTCTCGTACGAAAGCGATTGAACAATTGCAGCAACCGGTACCCAGCGAGCACAGCACCCTTGACGCGCGCGGAGAGATGGTCCTCGACGAGCTGGTTCGCGTCGGAGTCCTCCGAGAGATGGACGACGGCCGACTCGATGTTCCGGACATCTTTCGCTACTACTTTGAGATCAGCCCGGACTACGCCGCCGAGTGGGCTGCTTTCGTGGAACGGGACGATCCGCGCGCGAAAGAGAACTTGCTTCGCGACCTGCCGAATTTAGCGGCGATTCTCAGCAGCGAGGGCGTCTCCCTAGAATGGCCATCGATCGAGGGCGACATCGAAGCCGGACGGACCGAACAAGCACGCGAGAAGATCGCGACGATCCTCGACCTCGCACGACGTGCCCGGAACGACAATTCGGAAGCCGAGGCTCTGACGTTGCGCGGACAACTGCTTTTCAGCGAGGAAGACTATCGCGCGGCAGCTCTAGACTTTGATCTTGCAACCACAATCTTCGAGATGCACGGCGACGAGAGTCGGCAGATCCATGCCCTCCACTGGCGCGGAATTGCTGAATTCAAGGCGCGCGAGCTGGACCTGGCAGAACAGACGTTTCGGAAGGTCGCCGAGCAGAGCCTTTCACGACCCAAGCTGGAGCTCCACTACGGCGCTGCGCTGGTGTGGCAGGGACGAGTTGCGGCGCAGACAAACAAAAGAGATCGCGCTCGGCACCTGCTTCTATCAGCACTCGAAAGAGTTACTGGAAGCAAAGAAGGAACGGCATGGTGCCTCTGGGACTTGGGCAAGCTCGCAGTCGAGGAAGGACGAGCTCTCGAGGGCGCCCGGATGCACGCACTGGCTGAATGCATTCACCCGCCGATGCACTCGGAGCACGCGCGGATTTCCGCGGAACGCGCGGGCCTCTCACCAAACCAGGGCGAAGATCTTCGTCGCGAGATGAAAGAAGCCTACGAGAAAGATGGAGGATGGTCCGTCCTCCGCGCTGTCTTTCCCGAGCTCCCACCAAAATCCGAAATCGATGAGCTTTAGGCGGATCCTTCCGGACGTTTCTGAGTCATCGACGCTCACAATGAAGACGGGTGCTCGTTTCAACCCGCAGATCCCCGCTCGGCGGGCCGAGAATCGTCACGTTTCCTGCGCGTGATTCGATCTGGAGTCCGGCTCGCGACAAG
>WUUC01019193.1_pt1 | contig 134042 bp, 97 predicted proteins | sample 6278441 | NCBI WGS metagenome assembly WUUC01 (sample SAMN13675441, study PRJNA597444) | soil metagenome | isolation source: soil | place: USA: Washington | collected 2017-10 | reverse complement strand
TCCTTGGCCTGCGCGATCGCAGACGCCGCCGGCCTCTCGACCGGGCGCGGTCGTTCCATATGGTCTAGAGTTGCGCGCTTACAGCTGGATCGTCACGTCGCGGTGAATGAGGTGGACGCCGTCCGAGCTCAATGCTCGCACGGTGTATGAGCCGGGGCTCAAGCCCGCTGGGATCGGGATCGCCGCGTTCGGCGTGCTCAAACCGTGAGCCACCGGCCACAGCTCGGCGGTCCGCACCGGCGCGAGCTGTACATAGTGCGTGAGCTCGTCTTTATCTGCATCACTTGAGCTCCACTGTATCTCGAGCAGGCGATCGCCGTTCGACTGCGTCGTCACCACTGCGGACGGCGTCCCGAGCACCGGCGGATTCGGCGTAATTGCACGGTGGGCGAGCTGTTTGCCGCTCAGCCGAGACCACAGCTCGATTCGAGTCGTGCCTGTAGGAAACTCTGCAAATCCGCTGAAGATCGTCATCGGGAGCTGCAGCGGCGACTCGGGGTGACTCCAAGAGAGCGGCACCTCAGACTCGCTGAGCACGGTGCCCGCGCCGTCGACGAATTTCAAGCCGTACGCTGCGGCAACATCTCGCGGCGTGGTCGCGAAATCTGGCTCCCGAAGCTCTCCCGGCCGGCGAAACGTCGAGATGAGGATCGCGTTGTCGTTTTGGTCGATCACGCCCGAGACGAACGCCACGCCGGTCGGCGCAACTGTGCAAGTGTTCTGAAGCTTGTCGATCAAATGATCGTAGTCTGCGGCGTCGATCCAACGGCCGTTCGTGCCCCAGCTCAAATGTTGATCGAGCCTGGCGCTCCCCATCAGACAGTGTGAATTGCACTGTTCGCCGGTGACTCCGGACGGCGCGGCCGGAAAACCTTGTGGGATCCAAAAGCCCCAAGTCTTCAATCCGTCCGGATGTGTCGAGCTCGAGATTTCGTCCAATCCGCCGAACATGCCGCAGGCGAGTGCCGGCAAAGTGCCTGGGATACTGCAGTACCAACCTTTGATGGTCGGATCGACGGAGAGACTATAAGTGTGGCCGAGCTCGTGCGCCGGCGCGGTCATGAGGATGCCGTTGGTACCGGCGGTGTCGTTGCTTTCGGCCTCGAAGATCACCGCGCGCTGCATCGCTTCGCCCAGCGAGAGGCCGGCCGCGCCGGACCATGCGCCGAGGATCGCTTCGTCGAACCAATGCGGCGGCAGGACGCCGAGCACGCGATTGAATCCGGACATCGCAGCCGCGATGTTGAGCTCGACCAGCAGGACGACGGGGTACACGAGCTCTTGGACGAGCCCCAATACGGCGAATATGGGTCCGAAGAATTCGACCAAAGGCTGATTCAGGGTTGGGGAGAAGGGGAACATGGAGATCGAGTCGGTGATGTTTGCGATCGGGTACGCACCGCGGATCAGCGGCAATCCGAGATCGTGAATGGTGGCGACTTCTGCGCCGGAGGCGGTCGCTCCGCCGTTGAACACCATGCCGGCGGGTTGCCACAAAAGGCTCGGGACCTTCGCGGCCACGACCTGCACGCGGTCCATGGCGGACGTGTTGTTGAACGTCCAACAATCTCTTCCGCCCGGCTCGAGGTTTGGATCGAGGATCAGCGTCGCGGATGCGGTGAGCTCATAACTTCCGCACCCCGCGCGCGGCGGGAGAAACGGCGACGACACGCCAACATACGTCGAGCGCACCTCGCCTGCTGCAAAGGTGCCGAGATTTTCGGTCACGTCATAGAGAGTGCTGCCGCTTCCTCCGACCTGACGGATACGCACGCGTGCCGAGACGTCCGTCGAGACCGGCGCATTGTTGGCGACGGTCAGCAGCGCGAGGGTCGGTTTTTGTGCGATCAAGCGACTCGGGTTGGGCAACACTTGAACAAGGTCGAAACCCGCCAGGGCGACATCATTTGTAGTGTTCGAGATCGGCCGGTGATCGTCCATACGCACTTCGAACAACAACGTTCCTTGATGGGTGCCGGTCCCGGAGGTGACCGACAGCGGCTCCGAAATCGTACCAGTGATGTCGCCCGAGATACGGAGTGAACAAGTGTCGATGAAGAATTCCAAGTCGTCTTTTGCGGGATCGGGGCTGGTATCGATGATGTCGCTGAACTGCACATCTGCTTCGCGCATATGGATGATGACGTGGACCGGCACCCCGGGAGTCGCCGGGAAACTCACGAACTTGTTGCCGGTGCTCCAATGCGGAAAGTCGCTACCTTCGATCTCGGGGAGATGAAAGTCTTCCCAAGTCCCGTTGGCGTTGATGTCGATGACGCCGTAGACGTCGGCGCGGTTGTCGAACGGCCAGACGTCGAGCTCCAGGTCGTCGTTGAGGCGCATGGAGTGGATGGTGATGGCGACTCGGCCGGACGGCGGATCCGAGGTCCCGCCGCCCGAGGAAAACGAGCAAAACGCGGGATCATCCGCACGTGCGGCGTGGCTCGCGAAGAGGGGTATGGTGAGCAGGAGAGCGAAGAGTGCGCGCATGGCTTATTGGCTTCTTCGCTGCCGGAGGGTCGAATCTCCGATCGATTTTGGTCGTGCTCGATCTCTTATCGCTACAGCGCGTCGAACGTTCCGGCGCAGAACGTGAGTTGATTGTTCCAAGGAGTGCGCTGAGTCGCCCAGTGTTGTTGGACGAAAGAGGATCCGGTCGACTCCCGCACCGTCAGCGTGGTCATGCCGTTGTCGTTCCACGCAGCGAGGAGATCGAATTTGCCGTCCCCGGTGAAATCACCCGCGCTCCAACGGCCTTGGTCGCCGACCCAGCCGCCGTCGCGAATCGACCACTGCGTGTGCCCATTGAAAGATGTGCCATTGGACGGAAATACCGCGATGGAGGTTGAGCTCCCGTCCGGCCAAATTGCGGCCACATCGCTGAGCTGATCGCCGTTGTAGTCACCGACGACGAATTCCGTCGCTGCAATCCAGCCACCTTGTCGAATGGCCCAGTGTTGTTGGGTGAAGCTGGTCCCGGTCGAGCGGCGCACCGTCAGCGTGTTTTGGCCGTTGTCGTTCCACACCGCGAGGATGTCGTCGAAGTCGTCGCCGTCAAAATCGCCGACTTCCCATTTCTGCCCGTTGCCCCAGGTCCCATCGCGCACCGCCCACTGTGAATACGTCGGAAATGCGCTGCCGTTCGACAGGAAGACGGCGATCGAAGTGCTCGCTCCGTCCTGCCACACGGAAGCCAGGTCATCGAGACCGTCTCGGTTGAAGTCTCCAGGCAGCCACTCTGCGTTGCCGAGCCAGGTTCCTTGTCGAATCGCAAAGTGTTGGGGCGCGAGGAATACAATGCCGTTCGATCTGCGCACGGTCAGAGTGTTTTGGCCGTTGTCGTTCCAAATTGCGACCAGGTCCTGGTCGTCGTCTCCGTCGACATCGGCGGAAGCCCACTTGATCAACGCGCTGAATCCGCCTGCCCGTATCGACCAGTCCTGATCCGCCCCAAACGAGGCGCCGTCCGAGATGCGCGTGCGAATCGAGGTCGTCGGGCCCGCGTCCTCCCAGGCCTCAGCGACGTCGGCGCGACGCCAGAAGGTGAACGGCGCGGGGCGTGGCGGTGCGGTCCGGCACCTCGACGAATATTGTGCGGGCGGAGGTGTACAGAGTTTGAGGAAACAGATGCCTTGAGCACTGCTCTCGATCTGCGTTGAATCCGGCGGATTATCGCCGGCGCTCAGGTCGCCGGAGACTTCGTCTTGAGCCGTGCCGCAGCCGTACAGGGCGGAGCACAACAGGGCAGGGGTGATCGTTGGAAAGAGTCTCGCGATCCTCATCGTTACAAGCTGATTCGCGGGCGGCCTCCGAGATCTCCAACGGGCTGAGCTCTTTTTCTGGATGCCGGATCGCGCAGGTGTTGCCGATGCCGAGGAGCAGCGCTGAATCAAAGTCCCGAAGGAAAGGTCTCCGGCAGATCGTCCTTTACCCAGCCTGGAACACGATCGAGAGGTTCGACCGCTCTCGTCTCATCGAAGTGAAGGACGAGGTCGAACTGTCGCGCGAGATTCGCAGTGAAGTAGTGGCTCGCGCGCTCCGTCTCGGGTCGATAGATCACGCCGATCGCCCGTTCCAGGCGTGGCCGTTCGAGCACACGCACCTGCTCCGTGTCGCGCATGGAGATCATGAAGCTCGGCATCACCTGGTGAAAGAGCGCTTCGTAGCTGTCCCGAAGGGCAGGGCGCACCTGTTTGCGTTTCGGAGCCTCGTCCCAGTCATCGGCTGCCGTCACTGTGCCGTGATGTGTCGTGAAGCCGACCAACTGCGCTTGTCCATCGTGGCGCTCTCGTACGAGCTGTCCCACGTTCCATTCTCCACGCGCCGCACGTTCCGTCGCGCGCGCATCACCGAGATGCGAGTTGTGCGCCCAAACGACGATCTTCGATTCGCCGCCGAGATGTCCCGCGAGTGCCTCGAGTGTCTCCGTCATGTGTTGATCGCGGAGATTCCAAGACGCGACGCGACCTCGATACATCGATCGATAATATTGCTCCGCGTTTTTCACCAAACGCGCGTTCTGCTCGGCGTAGAAGTGATCGTCGCGATGAAAACGTCCGTCGCGCGTTCGGTGTTCTGCGGAACGTTTCTGTATGTCGAGAAGCTGCGCGATGACCGCCTCTTCACAGGAAGCGATGATCCCCAGGCTCGTTGCGTGACCGTACGCTTGGCCGTCTTCAGCGAGCCCATCGAAACACCCGTACCTCGCCTTTGCGATCTTCGCGGCTTCGGGATCGAGATGTTCGAGATAACGAATCACAGCCTCGACAGAGCGATGCAGACTGTAGAGATCGAGCCCGTAGAAGCCGACTTTTTTCTCTTCGCGCGAACCATCGTTGTGCGCGCGCAGCCACCCGGCGAAATCGAGCACATCGACGTTGCGCCACATCCACATCGGGAAACGCTCGAAGTCGGCGAGCGCGTCGATCGCTTTTTCGCCGGTTACCGCGCACGAAACGATTGATGCGGTATGCGTCCGGCCAATCGGCTTCGACGGCGACACCGGTGAAACCGCGTTCGAGGATCAATCGTTTCGTGAGCTCTGCTCTCGCTCGATAGAATTCGTGTGTTCCGTGCGATGCTTCGCCGAGCAGGACGAAGCGCGCTTCTCGGAGCTCGCGAAGGATCGCCCCATAGTCGCCCTCATCGCCGTTCCACGGACGTACGCGGCGTTGGAGCAATGCAACAGTGGAATCCACTGATCCTAAATCGTGCAGAGCGCGCGCCAAACAGCGATGCTCTTGGTGGTCGAATGCCCGCGTTGCCGACTGCCTCAATTGGGGCAGGAGCCGCCCGGACGGGTCTTAGCCAGGCTCGTGCGGCTCACTATCTCAATCGAGCATGATTCGACCGGTGCCGTTCAGGAATTCGGGCTCGCGGCCTGGGCTGAAGCGAATGGCGGGAGAGTTGTCCAGGGTCAAGAAATCGACGCCGCGCACGCCCCAGCTGGGATCCATGTCCGGCAAGTCGAGCGCGGTCGCGGCGTCGTCGAAGCCGCTCTTCACCGCATAGTCGATGTCGCTGCGAGTGCCGGCCTTCGAGCCGCCGAACTGTGCAAGAGGCAGGTCGGTGTCCACGTTGCGGCGCATCCCTTTGGCGGCACTGCCGACGACGTAGAGATCGGTACCGAGCTCCTCCACCGCGGCCTGGATCTGCGCGATCTCCGAGGGCCGCAGATCGCCGAGCTTGGCGACCGCCGCGACCCCTGTCGCTCCCGGCAACACGCCCTTGGTCAAAGCGGCGACATCGTCGACCACCCCCGCGAGGGCGGGAGCTGCCTTGACGACTCCCGCCACGCCGGTGACCACGCTCGCGACGGTGACCGCGTTCTGCGCCGCCTGCTCCGCGGGAGACGTGGCTTGGATGCCCATGTCCGTCCTGAATTGGTAGTCGACGCCCACCGCGTTGAGGCCCAGGTTGACGCCGCTGTTGACCAGGTTCGCGGCGTCGAGCACGCCGTTGATCGCACCGGTGGCGTAGCCCTTGGCCGTTTGACCTGCCCAGGTCCCCACGCTCTCGAAGAAGCCCGGCTCCTGGACCGGCGCTGCCGCGGGCGCGACCGCCGCTTCTTCGATCGCCGCGACCTCGTCCGCTTCGTCCGCTGCCGCTTCGTCGGCCTCTGCGTCCGCGAGCTCGGCCGCCACCGTGTCGGCGGTGAGATCGCTGACATCCGGAGCGTCGAGGCTGTCCTCGGCGTCCGCGCCTGAAACAACGCTCTCGCCGACCGCGGAAGCGACGTCGTCACCGACCGACTCCGCATCATCACCGATCGAGTCCGCTTCCGATGCGGAGACACTGTCCGAGGTGCCGCCGACATCGCTTGCGGCATCGGGCCCGTCGGTCTCGGAGGTGCTGCTCGTTCCGCTGGAGCCACCCGGGCTCCCGGCTCCACCGACTCCACTTGTATCCGCCATCAGGACCTCCTCTTTTGCCGGCGCGCGTGCTCGGATCGAGCCTCGCGGCCGGGCGTGAGAAACGACGCCACCGTCAGTCCGCCGTCCTGAACCGGAGACGTGGGCATTTGCGGCGCGCGTGCGGGCGCGAGCGGTTGCAGATCGGCCCCAAAGCGAGGCCTCGGCGCGCCCGACCAATGGCGGCGGACCACGCGCAGCGCTTGCGGTGAGCGGCGAAGGATGCCGACCATGGCCGCTGCCGCAGTGGGAGACGCGTAGGGTCCGCGCAGGAGGCGGATCAGCTTCAAGACGCCGCCGATCTCCCGCACCGCGCCGGGTCCATTCGCCGCTTGTTCGATCAACGCGCTGATCGCCGGCAGGCGATTGTCGGGGATCAGGTAGCGCTCGTCCTGGCCGCGCAAGAAACATCGGGCAATGCGGGCCACCAGCTTCTTCGCGCCGCTCGGCGTCTCCTTGGCCTTCATTCGCTGCATCTGGGCCGCGAGCCGCAAAGAGCATACCGGCCGGCGCTCCTCACTCATCGGCGCTCGATGCCCATGCGCGGAGGGCACTCGCACCGGATCGAGGGCACCCTGCCAAGAGCTCACGTTCCAACCACGCGGCGAGGCGGCGCGATCAAGACGTTCTACTCAAGCGAGGCATGGGCCCAGCTAGAAAGCTCGGCATTCACCGGCGATGTTTGAGCTCCCGCCCGGTGAATCTCACGAAGGGACTGACGGAAGCGATCGCCTAGGGTGCGATCGCCACAGACGCTTGATACGGGCTGAGCTCGCTGGTCGTCGCGAGTGTCGAGACGATACTCAAATAATAGATCGTGCCCGCGGTCGCGACCGGCGGCGTGAAGCGCAACACCGGATCGAGGCCGGTCGCGGTTGCGAGCTCCACGGAAGCGGAGTCGCGCATCGCCAGCGTCAGATCATCGGTGCTCCGCAAGACCGTCGCGCGCACTTCGATCACCTCGTTCGGCAACAGATCGCGCGGGAGCACGATCCGGTACACATCGGGATCGGGCGTCGTCGTGCCTCCGCGACTCTGCGCGCGGATGTTCGCCGGCAAGTCGAGCGCTTGCGCCGCCGCATCGCTGTCGTTCGGCTCGAGCTCCGCCGTCACCCCGGTGAGGTGCGAAACTTCGAGCCGATAAACCTGCGATCCCGACGTCGCCGCCGTTTGTTGCGGTGACACGCGGATGAAGAACGGACCGGCGCTGTTTTGCGGCGCGACCGTGAGATCACTCGCGTACATGTTGCCGCTGATCAGCTCGGTGCCGAGCTCGTCGACGAGCGCGACGGTGATGTTCCCGCGTTCGAGCGCGTTCTCCCACCGGATCGACAACGCCTCGTTCGCGCCGAGCGGCGCCGCGAGGTCGACTCGGTAATAGTCGTTCGTCAAACGAACCGCCGCCCCCCACGTCACGAGCGAGCCCTCGAAACCCAAGGTTCCGAGCGTCGCCGCGTTGCCGATCGAGGTGATGCCGGGCCTGTCGAACACTTCGTCTTGGACATCGAAGCTGAGCCGATAGTGATCGCGACGCGCCGCCGCCTCACCCGCCACTTGTACATAGTACGGGCCGGTGCCGGGAACTGCGAAGACGATGATCCCGTCTTCGGCGTCGATACTGTCCTGGAGGACAGTGGTCCCGTTCTCGTCGTACAAACGAATGTTCACGTCGTTCGTCTGCAACAAGTTGTCGGCGCGGATCCACAACGCTTCGTTCGGCGAAAGCGGTGCCGCCAGCTCGAAACGATACCAGTCGAGATCCGAAGCTGCGGTCGACGCAAAACCGAAGACGTCGAACGGGAAGGTGGAGATCGCGCCCAGCTCTTGGGCACCGCCGGCCGTGTTGTTCGGCTCGACTTCGGAGGTCACCGTCATCCGCTCGAAGGCGAGCACGTATTCGACCGGGCCGTCGGTCGCCGTGCCTTCGAGCTCGATGTACCACGGGCCTGCGGATTCGTAGGCGAAGAACATCGCGCTCGCGACCGGCGTCGCGTTGACCGCAAACGTCTGCACGAACGCCGAGTCGCGGAAGCGCAACATGGTGGCCACGTTCGTTTCCACGTTTTCGACTTGGACGCGCAACACTTCACCCGCGGCGAGCGGAGGATCGATGGCGATCTGGTAAACATCGAGCTCGTCGTTGGCGATCGTGCCGCGCACCCGCAACGGATCCGCGCCGATGTTTCCCAGCGGACGCGCATCGGCTTGGGTGTCGTTCGGCTCGGCGTCGCGCAACACCGGATACCGGTAGACCTCGAGATCGACGCGCCATTCACGCGTCTGGGGATCCGGCGTGCGATCACCGAGCGGCGTCGCCAAACGGAGCAAAGTGCGTCCCGGTTCGAGGTGCCTTGTGCGCAACACCGGATAGTTGTCTTCGCTCGAAGAACGCCGCGTGCCGAGCCCGCCGCGATCGTTCGCGCGATAACTCTGCAGATCCGGCAAACCTTGTTTATAACGCCACGACGCTTGAACGATCGCCGTGGTGCTCGTCTCGACGACGAACCACACCGCTTCGCCGCCGCGCCGCGTGTAGCCGAGATCTTCACCGGTGAAGCTCGCCGAGAACGGCGCCGTTCCATTGAATACGGTCGCGCCGGTGTCGATCGGACGGTGCGTGACGATGTTGAAGCTGACGTTCGCGTCGACGTCGCCGCCGTTGACATAGATCCATCGATGCGGGCCCGCGGCGAGCGCATAGAAGTGATGTTCGGTGCTCGCTGTTGTCCTTTCGATCAATCCGTTTGGCCCAATCAAACTGAACACGCGGCCGGTCAGCGTACCTTGCGTGTTGGTGCTGACCACCAAACCCGCTTCGGGGACGTTGAATTCGAATGCGCGCGCCGCGCCTGCGGGGACCAACAACGTTTCGCTCTCGAGCGAGGCACCTGCGGTCGCCGTGCCGACAGGTGTGTTGTCGATCGACGAAACTGCAAAGCGCAGCTCCACGTCCGCACCGTTGGAATATGCATAGTCGACAAACAACACCAATTCGTTTTCACCGGCCGCGAACAAACCTTCGAGCGCGTCGAACAACGGAGCGACCGGATCGGTCGTCGTTGCGGCGCGACAGGTGCCGAGTCGATAGATACCTTCTTCGCCTTCACAGAATGTCGCGCCGCCGTCGCACTCGAGGTAACGACCGGCGTCGCAACGCGAGCCCGCCGGCAGATCGCGTGCGGGATCGAAGGCGAGCTCGGCGACGAAACGACCGTCGCTGGTGAAGACCATCAACGCAGGGATGGTGTTCAGGCCGGTCGCCTCCGCGGAGATCAACATCGCCGTCGCGCCCGGTGCACGCAGGTTGAAGAAGTTGTTCGCGCTATCGAGCACGTTGGCGCGCGTGACCACCGCCGGCAAGCTTGCCCCGGGGACAGTGACGTCGATGGGCGTCGGCCACGCGAGATCTTCGATGATCCCCGCGTATTCGAAGGTCGTGGCACCGATCGCCGCCGCCGTCAGACGGTTTTGTGCGGGCGCGATCATCAGCTGATATTCGCCGGCGTACGGCAACACCACTTCGCGATTCGCTTCCAAACGATCGCCGACGATCGACGAACGCGCGTAACCTTCGGGGCCGGTCAACAAAAACGTCGGTTGCGGCAAACCGTTGCTGATGACGCGGATGCGCAGGCGTTGTCCGACCGTTCCTTGGAACGCCCAAACGTCGCGATCTTGATCGTCGAGCATGTCGCCATCGAGGTCGACTGCGCGGGAGATCGTGCCGGTGAAGACGATCGAGTCACCGATCGGCGCGAGCGTGATCGCTTCGGCCGTGCCGGCATATGCGGGATCGTTGAGATCGGGGATCGACTCCGTGAAGTCCGAGCCCGCGGCGATCACTTCCGCCGGCGTCAGACACACGTTGTTGTGCGCGACGAGGCCCTCGCCGCATCGGAGGTCCGTGGTGCAGGTGCCGGTCGTGGGATCGAACGTCGTGCCCGGGCCACAACGATCGTCGGCGACACACATCCCGTTCACCAACGTCGTGCCTGCTGCACATTCGAGGTCCGGCTCGCATTCGCCGGTCGTTTCGTTGAACGTCGTGCCTGCGCCGCAGCTCGAATCGGAGCGACACAAACCCGTCGCGGGATCGAGCGTCGTTCCCGGGCCGCATGAAGTATCGCCGGTGCATTCACCGGTCGCAGCGTTGTACGTCGTGCCGGTCGCGCACTTGACGTCGGCGACACATTGATTGCTCGCGGGATCGAGCGTCGTGCCTTCACCGCAGACGATGTCTTCGAGCGTCGAGGCGCAGGCACCGTCCCGAAGTACAGTGTTCGGGCCGCACTGGCGGGTGAACGTTTCTTCACCGCAGCCCGATGCAGCCGCTGCGAAGGAGGCGAAGAGGAACATCGAAACGCGGATGTTGTTATTCGACATTGGCCACCTCCACCGTCAGGTCGTAGTGGTCGGTCGTCGTGGTCGCGCCGTTATCTTGGCCGACGACGAGGTAATAGGTGCCGGCGGCGAGCCCCGGCGTTGAATCCGCTGTCACTTGCGCTCCGTTCACGTCCAAAAGTTGCGTGGTGAACTCTGAGGCGAAGAGCTCGATCGACATTCGCGTCGTGTCGGCGAGGTTTTGCACGCGGGCGCGCAACACTTCGCCGGCCGCGAGATCCGCCGGCAACACCACTCGATACGCATCGCGATCGTTTTGCGCCGCTTGGCCGCGCACCACCGCCGGCAACACCGAAATATCGAGCGCGTCCGCTTCGAGATCGTTCGGCTCCGTCTCCGAGCGCGGGCCGAAACCGACGCGGAGTCGATAGTGATCGCCGCCGAGCGAACCGGTGCCGCCTTGTACGCGCACCGCAAAAGGTCCGGTGCCGTCCGGCGCCGCATAAACCCAGTTGATCCAGTTGGAGTCGAAGCCGAAGGACGGCGAGGTCCCCGGAGTGACGCCGTCATAAAAATCGAGGCGCATCGACGTCGTGTCCGACTGATTCCACAAGCGCACCTCGATGCTTTGATTTGTCGCGAGCGGCGCTGCGAGATCGAACAAGAACAGATCGGTCTCGCCCGTCGCCGCCGCGCCTTCGATCGAAAGCGAGGTCGAGCTGGTCGAGAGGACACCGAGCACGACCGCGTTCGCCGCCGTATCGTTCGGCTCGGCTTCCGTCCACGGTCCGATCGCTACTGTCAGCTTGAACATCGCACGCGTCGCGCTCGAGCCGCCCGCGAGCCGAATGTAATAGGTCCCCGCGGCGAGCTCGGGCACCTGTATGACCATGTTCACTGCCGACGCGATTCCACCGGGTTGTTGCCGAATGATGTTGCCGAGCTCGTCTTCCAACTGCGCGGTGAAGCCGTTGTTGGTCTCGAAGTTGCGCGCGAAGATCGACAGCGATCGTCCCGCCGGGATCGCTTGGGCGAGATCGAGGCGGAAAACGTCCTCCGGGTCACCGCCGGCATCGGTCGCGCGGAAGCCGTAGATCGAAGCCGGAAGCGGACCGAGCACGTTCGCGGTCGCGACGTCGTCATTCGGCTCGTCCTCCATCGGTGTGTCGACGACGCGGACGCGCAATTGATACTGTGTCGGCGCCGTGATGAGCGAAGAAGACACTTCGATGAAGAACGGCCCGGGCCCCTCGAAGGCGCCGACATAAGTGACCGAGCTCGGACCGATCACGCCCGCAAACGAGCCGGACTCCGGCTTTTGAATCGACGCCAGCTTCACCAAGTTTTGATCGAAGACATTGATCAGCCCCGCGTCCGAAACTTGGCTCATCGATTGTGTCGCAAGGTTGTCGAAGGCGATCTCCACCGACTGATGCGGCGCGAGCGGAGCCGGCAGTTGGAAGGTGTAATAGTCGAGCTCTTGAGTCCCTGTTCCTCCGACCAGGACGACCGGCAAAGGTCCAATATCGATCGCCGTCACCAAGGTGTCGTTCGGTTCGGCGTCGAGGTTCGGAGGAGGGGGCTCGGCGACGACGGTCGTTCGCCAATCGAGCACCGCGGGATCCGCAGAGGTCAGCTCGATCATGATCAGCTCCATCGCATCGACGAGCACGCCGGCGTGCCGGTCGAGGTGCGGGCGATCGAGCACCCGGATCTGCGCGCCGACTTCGCTGAAGACACGAAGCTCGGAGTCGCCGATGCCGTAGTCGTTCTGGACGTGGATATCGAACAAACCACCGGTCGCGTGGCGAGCAACGATCCACACGCTTCCGCTTTGATTGAAGCCGAAGCCGAGCTCCGGTCCACTCGCGGTCGCCGACGAGGTTCCCGAAGGATCGAGCAAACCGAGATCGATCGGCACTTCGGGCGAAAGGGTGAGCGCCACGTTGTTGCGCAAGATCGTCGTGTCGTTGTGCGCGAACACGATGTATTCGCCGGGCGAGGCGTAGAACAACAAACTGTCGTTGTCATCGATCGACGAACGTACGCCGGACGGCGCGATCAGCTGCACGTCGGGATCGGTCATCACCGAGATCTGCGCGTTGAGCACGACGCCGGTGGGGATGTCGAAAGCCCAAGCGATCGTCGTCACCGCGGGCACGCTGGTGCTGGTGCTGGCCAGCGTTTGATCGAGCGTACCCAGGTCGTGCAACGGCACCGCGATCAGCTCCACTTGGAATCCGGTCTGCGGTCCGCGGGCGCGCACGAAGTCGACGATCACGTAGAGCTCGTCGTCGAGCGCGGTGAACGCGTTGACCCGCGTGCTGCGCGCAAGATCGAGGATGACCTCGCCGGCGAACGATCCATCGCGCCGGAAGAACAACAACACCGGCTCCGCGCTCGCTCCGAGGTTCACCAAGGAGAGCTCCAGGGCCGAGCGCGCAGGTGTGGTGATCGAAAAGCCGTTGTCCGAAAGATCGATCAGCTCACCGGTGAACAGCGCCGGTGCGGCCGCAGGTTGCGGGACCAACGCGGTCAGAACGGGCGCCGCGATCTCTTCGACGATGCCGATATAGTCGGCTTCGCTTCCACCGAGCTGAATTTGAGCGGACACGAACACCGTCGGAACGACTTCGATCTCGTAGTCTCCGGTGTACGGCAACACGACGTGACGTTGCGCTTCGGCGATCCATCCGAGCGGCGCCTCACGCCGGTAGTCGTTCGGTCCGTGTACGATGAACGTCGGCTGCGGCAATCCTGCGGTCACCACGCGGATGTCGAGCGTTTGACCCACAGTGCCGCTGAAGCGCCAGAAGTCGCGATCCTGATCGTCGTCGCCATCGCCGTCGAAGTCTGAAGGACGGCCGATATTGCCGACGAAGATCGTCTCTTCACCCATCGCTTCCAAAGTGATCGATTCGGGTGTGCCGCCGAACGCGGGATCGTTGAGATCCGGCAACGTCTCGAGCGCGTCCGCCTGATCGATGAGCTCTTGATTTTCGAGCTCACATTTTCCGTCGATGATCACTTGGCCCGTGCCGCAACCGAGCTCGTTTTCGCAACGGCCGGTCTCTTCGTTGAGCGTCGAGCCTTCCTCGCAAGGGAACACCGGCTCGCATAATCCAGTCTGTGGATTTGCGACCGTGCCCACGCCGCAGACCGCATCGGGCACACACTGTTTCGTCACCGGATCGAGCGTGGTGCCTTCGCCGCACGTTTCGATCGGAACACAGGTGCGCGTGCCGAGGTCGAGGCGCGTATCCGGTCCACACTCGGCGATCGGCTCACACGATTCGGTCACCGGATTGAGCTCGGTACCTTCTGCACATTCGGTGAAGGACACGCAGGAGTCCGTGTCTTCATCGAGCACGGTGCCCGGCGCGCACGTGGTCATCACGTTGACGATCGCCACGCAGCGGCCATCGCGTTCTTCGGTGCCGGTGCCGCACTCGATATTGACCGGATCGGGATCGCCGCAGCCGCCCGCAAGTAGAACGAGCGCGAGCAGAAAGGGTGCGAGCTGTCGCTGGGTCATGGTTGTACCTCGATGAACAAGTCGTAGGTTCCTTGGCTGGTGATCGGTCCGATCACCCGAATGAGATGTACGCCGGCTTGGGGCGCGGTCGCGCTGATCAAGCCTCCGGTCGGTGTGGAGATCATCGATCCGAGCACGGTGATGCCGTCCGGCGCGTAAATTTCGCCGGTCAACATCACCATCATCGAATCAAAGGCGAGGCCGGCGCTGATCGTCGCTCCCGTGGGAAGGTTCAGCGAATAGTAGTCGGGATCGCCGCCGCAATAAGTGAGGTCGTCGTAAAGCTGGTTCGGCATCACCGCCGAGGCGGTGACCAACGTGTCGTTTTGTTCGAGCACGTCGTCGAAACAGGAGCCGACGCATCGATCGTCGTCGCTCCCGCTACAGTCGTTGTCGAGGTTGTCGCAGATGTCGATCGCGCCGCTGTTCGTGCCCGAGTCGAAGTCGTCGCAATCGCCGCTACAGGCGGTGAAGCCGTCGCGATCGAGATCCAAACATCCGCCGAGCGCTTCGACATGGAGCTGATAAAACGAGCTTGCGCCCGCCGTCGCGGAGGAGAATGCGGTCACCGCGATCGCGTAGGTGCCGGCGTTTTGGAACGTCTGCTGAACGTACGAGTCCGCGGACAACATACTGGTCTGTGGATCAGTCCCGTTGTTGTTGATCGCCACGCGTGCACCTGCAGAGTCGAGAATCTCGAGCTGGCTGTCGAGCGGTGAGCCCAGCTCGCGCGCATCGATGTCGAAGCCGAGCACGGTTCCCGGTACGGTGATCGTCACGCAGAAAAAGTCGGGGTTGTTCGACGCGGAGAGCACCCCGTCGATGCGTCCCGGCCAAGTGAGCGCGTTACACGTCGCCCGCGAATTGTTCGCCTCGGTCTCCATGGGAACTGGACAGCTCGCAGAGTCGTCGACCCGTCCGTTGCAGTTGTCGTCGACTCCATTACACAGCTCGGCCGCGCCGCGATAGGTGGTGTTCGAGGTTTCGTTGCAGTCGCCTTGACGGCGCGTTTGCCCGTCGCCGTCACTGTCGAAGTCACATGCTTCGTCGGCGAAGCCGTTGCAGTCGTCGTCGCTGTTATTGCAGATCTCGGCCGGCACCGGGCCGCACAAACCGCAGGCGTTGAGCACACCGTCGTCGATCACCAGATCGCAGTCGTCGTCGAGACCGTTGCAGATTTCGAGCGGCGTCGGGCCACAATCGCCGCAGGCGTTGAGCACGCCGTCATCGACCAGGCCGTCGCAGTCGTCGTCGAGGCCGTTGCACGTTTCATCCGGGCTCGGACCACATTCGCCGCACGAGTTTTTGACCAGCTCGTCGATCAAGCCGTCGCAGTCGTCGTCGATGCCGTTGCACACTTCGGTCGCCGCGGCGTTCACCGCCGGGTTTTGATCGTTGCAGTCGCCTTGATCCGGTGTCTGCTGATCGGCGTCGAGATCTTCCGTGCAATCGGTGTCGGTCGTGCCGTCACAGTCGTTGTCGAGCAGGTCGCTGCACAATTCGCGCGGCGGATCGCCGCACTCACCACATGCGTTTTGCACACCTTCGTCGATCGTTTGATCGCAGTCGTCGTCGATGAAGTTGCACGTTTCAGCGGCGCCGGGATATCGCGCTGCATTCATGTCGTCGCAGTCGCCTTCGAGGCCGGTGAACGAATCGCCGTCGGAGTCGCCGGTACAGGCGGGAGAATCGCCCGCGCCGTCGCAGTCGTTGTCTCTGCCGTCGCACACCTCGAGGTGTCCGAAGTGTGCCTCGGGATCGTTGTCGTCGCAGTCGCCTTCACACGTCGAGACACGATCGCCGTCCGCGTCGGTACAGGTGAGCGAGCCCTGTGCGCGGACGGAAAATGAATAAGTATGGTTCACGCTTCCGCCGATGCCGAGGCGGTTGCGCACACGCACTGCATATACGCCAGGATTGTTGAAGTGATACGCGAGGAAGCTGTCCGCGGTGTTCCAGCCGGTCTCCGGATCACGTCCGTTGTCGTTCGACGCCGTACCCGGGAGCGCGACGTTCAACGTCGAAAAGAGATGGATCTCGGAGTCGAGCATCGAGCTTCGTGGCGGCTCGCGCGCGTCGACGTCGAAGGCCACTGTCGTGTCCGCGGGGACAAAGAAACAGTAGAAGTCGCTGTCACCCGATGGGCTGATCACGCCGACCCGAGTAAACGGCAAAGTGAACAGCTCACAGGTCGAGGTGTTGTTGTTCGGCTCGACCTCCGCTTGTTCCAGGTTCGGACATCCGGGATCAACGTCGCCGTCGCAGTTGTTGTCGACGGCGTCGCAGCTCTCCGTTTGGCTCGGAAAAATATCGACGTTTTCATCATCACAGTCGCCGTCGCAATCGCTGACTCCGTCGCGATCGACGTCGTGGCATTCGCGAACCGAACGCAGCGTAATCGATAGTTTCCAAATAAACTCGTCGCCCGCCTGTTCGCGCTCGAAGTTGAACAGCTCGATTCGGGCGCGTGTATCGTTCTCGAAGGTGTAGATGATCTTCGGATCAGGTCCCACGCCGACCTCGAAGTCGTTTCGCGCGAGCACGGTGTTCGAGGGGACATCGTAGAGCTCGAGCACCGCGTCGGTCGGCGCACCGAGGAATACCGAATCGACGTCGAAGACATATTCGGCGCCGCCGGGAGCGTCGAAACAAAAGGTTTCGGTGTCACGCGCGACGGCGAAGGTCCCGGTGATGGTCATCGTCGTATCGAGGCGCGGCGGAAGTGGGATCTCTTGGCAGTTGTCGCGTGAGTTCGGCTCCCGTTCCACGCTGACTCCGGGGACGCAGTCGTCGTCCGCGACGCCGTTGCAGTCGTTGTCGAGGAGGTCGCAAACGTCGGGCGCGACCGGACCACAAACACCGCAGGCGTTGAGCACACCTTCGTCCGCGCCGCCGCTGCAGTCGTCGTCGATCCCGTTGCAGACTTCGACGCGGCCGGGGTGGAGCTCTTCATCGCGGTCGTCGCAATCGACCGACGCGTTGTAGCCGTCGCCGTCGAGATCGGTGCTCGCGGGGACACACGCGTCTTCCGCACAGATGAAGTCGAGCGGGCAATCGACGTCGACTTCGCACGTTTGTTCGTCGGGGTTCGAGCCGAGCACGTACGTCATGCCGCCGTCGTTTTCGCCCGACGGGTTCGGCGTCATGCCGTCCCTACAACCAGCCGCGAGCGTCGCGCCGAGGATCAAACCCAAAAAAAGTCGCGTCATATCGGAAGACACTCCGCCGAATATTCAACTTCGATCTGTTGCCCGGCATCCGGCACGGAGGTGCCGTGAAAAACGATCGAGCTCGTCACCGGATCGAAGGTCCAGCCGTTGATCGGATCGTTCGGTACGACCATGCCGTCGACGATCACCACCAGCGACGATTCGTCCGGCACGCGATCGAGCTTGAAGCGCGTCAAAGCTGCGAACGTCGAGAAGCCGAGCTGCTGCATCGTCAAAGCCCAGTCCGGCGTGCAGATCGACTCGAAGATCCCGAGCTGCGTGGACTGCACGATGTCGTAATAACGAAAGCCGGCGACCGCCGTCGGACAACCACCCGGCACGTCTCCGGCGATCGAGGACGCGAGGACGAGCTCCGAACGATAACCTTTCGCTGCGAGCAGTTGATCGAGGAGGCTGGCGACGGTGCCCGTCGAACGGTCGTCTTCGTCGGTGACGTAGATGATCGAAAGCAACGCGTCGTCGCGCAAAAAGCCGTCGTTGACGCCGCCGGGATCGGTGTTCGGCGAGGTGACCGCCTGGACCGAAGCCAGCAGGCCGCGTTCGTCCGCGGAGCCGCTGATGCCGACGTTCGCCTGCGAACTGAAGACGGCGATGGGGTTCGGCGTCGAGCGCGAGATGTATGGGCCAACCAACGCGCCGCGCTCGCCGGAAGCGCTGGTGTCTGTGGTGGTGATGCCGAGGTGATAGTCGATGCTCAGCTCGTTCGTGAAGAACTCGACGAACGACTGAAAGTTTTGTCGCAGGCTCGTTTGTTCGTCGGACATCGAGCCCGAGTTGTCGATCACGAACAAGATGTCGACCGCCGACTGTTGCGACTGCACGAAGACTTCGCGCCGCGCAGCATCTTCAATCGACTCCGATACACCGCGCAGCTGCGCGCGCACCAAGGGCTCGATCCCGCCGGTCGCTTCGACTTGGAGCTCCGCGGTTTGGCCGGAGAAATGATCGACGCCCAACATGCGCACTTGGAGCTGCCGCGTTTGCTGCGGTCCGAGCATGAACGGCGTGATGATCGATCCGAGCAGCTGATAGTTCGGATCGGTCGATGACGAAAAGTTGATCCGATCGATCCGCGCCGCGACCGCTCCGACGTTCGTCAGCGTGATCGTCCGCGCCGCAGACGCACAACCTTCGGTGACCAAGCCGATATGTTGCAGGCTCGGCGTCATGCGCAGATCCGCGAAGTCCGCGAAGCCGACGACCTCTGCCTTTTGTTCGCTGCCGTCGTCGAGCTCGACGGTGAGCTCGCTGATCGTCGGCGCCGCGATCGTGGGCGCAAACCGCATCCGCACCGTACGCGAAGCTCCGGGAGCGAGCGGACCGCGCGCATCCGGCCCGATGATCGACACATCACCGTCCGACAAACGAACATCGGCGACCGTACACGCGAGCGACGAAAGGTTGGTGAATGCCAGCTCTGCTTCCGCAGTCAAACCGACGGCGAGCGGTGCGAAGGTGAGCGGCGAGGGCGTAAACTGCAACGCGCAGCTCGGCCGCGGATCGGCGTACGCGGTCAATGGAACGTCGAGCACGTACGACTCCACCGCGCGGATCCGCAGCGTCGCGGTGTGAGGACCGGTCGCGTCCGGCGTAAACTGGATCGTTACCGTGGTGCTGGTGCCGGCCGCGAGCACGTCGGCGGCGGCGATTCCGCGGGCGATCGCGAAGACCGAAGGCACGGTCGAAGTCGCGACCCCTTCGATGGACTCGATCGTACAATCGCGTTCACCGATACTCTCGACCAAGAACGAGGCCTCGGTTTCGAGTGTCGCCAAGATCGCCCGCGGAAAGACGACCGTGCTCGGTGTCGCCCGCAGCGCACAATTTTCGCTCCGCTCCGCAGAGCCGAGCAGATCCGCGGTCAGCTCGATATCGCCGCCGGCGATCACGCCGAGATTTCCCGAGTGTTCACCTTCGTCGCGTGGCGCGTACCGAATTCTCATCTCCGCCGAAGCGCCGGATGCGAGGTCGAGCGGCGCGAAATCGACGAGCGAAAAATGTCGGTCGCCGTCGAGCACGCGCGCACCGCTGATCGCACAGACACCGGATCCGTCGTTGGTGACGGTCAAAGTGTCTTCGCGTGCTTCACCGATCAACGTCGTCAAAAATGTCAGGCTCGGCTCGATCGACGGCGCACACGCTTCCGGCAACAACGCGCGGCCGGTCAGCGGAACCTTGATGATGTCGGCCTCGGTTTCGAAATCATCGATCGAGACCTCGAGCACCGCAGTGTGCTCGCCCGCGTCCTCCGGACGGTAACGAAGACCGAGGCGGAAAAAATCGCTGATCCCAAGTGGGGACGGAACTTCGGTGGCGGTGATCGAGAACGGTCCTTCACCTTCGATGCGTGCGGAGATCTTCTCGATCGACGTGCTCCCGCAGTTCGTCACCGCGACGGCACGCGTCGAAGCGGTGCGGATCGTCTGCGTGTCGAAGTCGACGGACTCCGGGCGCACGCAGATCGTGGGACGCGTGGAGGTGATCGTTGCTTCGTCGCAACCGAGCACGCCGGCGAAGAGGAGCGGGAGGAGACGTTCGGCGCGCGCCATCAGTTCGTTGGTCTATGGCGGTGGCCACCGAAAATGATCACAAAAAAGATCGGCCTGAACGATTTCATCAACGCGTGAAAGACGCGCCCCAGGTATACACGCAGAGGCCCATGGCGTCCGGAGTCGAGTAGCCGAAACGCAGCTCCCCCGGCGCAAAATCAACGGTTGCGCTCGCTGCGTGGACCCCGGCGACGGCAAAAGCGAACGCCGTGTCCGAAGGACCCGCGCCCATTTGGTCGACTGCGGTGTAGAAAGATCCGAGCGGTTGGCCTGGCACCGCATCCGAGACGAGCACCGCGAGGCTCACCGCGAGCAACGCTTGAATGTGGTCGCCGCCGAGCTCGATGCGATCCTCGAACCGAGCGAGGATCACCTCACCGTCTGAGACGCCGAGCGCGCCACTGTGCGCCTCGAAGTCGCGTTGGGAAGCGCTCAGGGTGCCGGTGCATCGAACGCTCGGCTCGAGACTGAATCGGACTTTGTACCTTCCGCTGGCCGGGAAAAGCGCGACGACCGCCGCGTCGGGCGCGCTCGCGTCGCGCGGTCCACCGGCATCGCTCGTTAGGCCACTGTCCGAAAGGCCAGTATCGACACGTCCGCCGTCCGCACGCACGCCCGCGTCCATGGTGGGCTCGAAGCCGGAATCGGCGTCGACCGCCGCGATGCCTGCGTCCCGCCCGGAGACTGGGCTCGATCCTGCGTCGCGGTCTTCGATCGGCGGTGCTTCGCGCGGTCGATCGCCGAGGCGCACGTCCGCCCCACAGCCGGCGAACAGCGCCGCGAGCACAAGGGCACGCCTCATGATGTCCGTTTTACCTCCCCCATCCTCAATCGCTGCGTGATGCGGCTATTATCCATCGAAGTGGCTCTGTTGCCATACCTAGCGGGCGCACTGATCCTCGGCGCGACCGAAATCCCGCTGCGCTTCTTTGATGCGCCGCCGGAGTGCCCGGATCGAGCGTACTTTTTGTCTCGCCTGGCCGATCGCGTCGCGAACGTCGATCCCCGCGTCACGCTCGAAGTCTCAATCTCACGCAGTCGATCCGCTGTCTTCGAAGGAAACATGCGCGTGTTTCGCGAGCAAAACGCGTTTGCTCCGCGACAGCTCACCAGCACTGACTGTACCGAGCTCACCGACGGCCTGGTGTTGATCGCCGCGCTGGCGCTCGAAGCTGCACATCTTCCCGCGGAGCCGAGCGAAGTGATCGAAGCGGTCGAGTTGATCGAAGCGATCGAACGCGCGCCGCCGCTCTCGCCGGCAAACAAGGTGCGTGCGAGCTTCTCGCGCGCGAGCGGATCGGTCTCGGTGCGCGGATATCAACCTGCGTTCGGCGTTCAAATCGCATTGCTCAGCGGCGCGTTGCCCGGCGTCGCGGTCAGCGTCCCTGTGTTCGCCGAGCTCTCCGAGCCGAACGCCGGCACCTATCGCATCGCGTTCGAGTGGAGCTCCGGCGACACGGCGGATGGGCGCGCGCATTTTTTGTTGCTCGCCGGGCGCGTGTCCGCGTGCCCCTGGACGCTCGAGAGCGCCGACGTCCGCTTCGAGCCCTGCGCCGGCCTCAAAGCCGGGGTGTTGTCCGCGCGCGGTATCGACGTATCGAATCCGGCGCGCGAAAAACGGGGCTGGCTCGCGGTAGGTCCCCTCGCTCGGGTGAAGTGGTTGATCTTCGGTCCGATGTTCCTCGAAGCCGAGGGCGGTTTGTTCGCGCCCTTGATCCGCGATCGTTTCTATTTTGCGCCCGATATCGCCGTCCATGAGCCGAATCGGCTGACCGCGGAGCTTCGCCTCGGCGCTGGTTTCGTATTGTGGTGATCAAATTCGCTGAGCGGCACCATCAACCGATGCAGGTGCCGCAGAGCGCGCGGATCCGCGCGATGTTCGACGCCCACTACGATGTGGTGTGGCGTTCGCTTCGTCGCTTCGGAGTTCGAGCACCCGACGCGGACGACGCAGCGCAAGAAGTGTTCATCGTTGCAGTCAAACGGTTGGAGGACATCAAAACAGGATCGGAGAGATCGTTCTTGATCGGCACTGCCATTCGCGTCGCTTCGGAGACGAGGCGCAAGGACGTGAAGAGGCCGATCGCCACCACGAACGAATTGCTCGCCGAGCTGCAAGATCCGGCGCTCAATCCACACGATCTCGCGGAGGAGCGGGAGCGCCGGGTGATGCTCGATGAAGCGCTCGCGGCGCTCGGTGAGGATCTGCGCGCGGTGTTCGTTTTGTTCGAGCTCGAACAAATGACCATGGCGGCGATCGCCGAAGCTCTGGAGCTCGCGCCGGGAACGGTGGCCTCGCGACTTCGCCGTGCGCGGGAAGCGTTTCGCGAAGCTGCGCTGGTCCTCGAAAAACAGCAGAGAAGGAATCGAAGCTCATGAAGGACCCGCGTCGCATACTCGATGAAGAGGCGGGCGGCTTCGCGTCGGAGCTGTTGCGCTCCGCGAAAGCCGACGCGCCGAGCGATGCGGCCCGCGCGGCCACCCGCGCTGCGCTCGGGATCGAGAACGACGCCGTCATACCGTCGAGCTCCAGCGCGCTGTTGCCGAAGACCGCGTTGATCGCCGGAGGGATCGCGATCAGCGCAGCGCTCGTCTTCTTCGCGACGCGGCCGATTCGATCAGAAGTCGTCGAACTGCCTCCGCCTCCGGCGGTCGAGGTTGTAGAAGAGCCGGCACCTGTCGAAGCGCAAACACCGCAGCTCGAAGCACCCGTTGTGCAAAGACAGGCGGTAGCGAAACGGCCCAAACGGGCTCGCGAGCCGTCCTCTACACTGCGAGATGAAATCGTGTTGATCGAAGGCGCGAAGCTGGCTCTGCAACGCGGGGACGCTGGAGCCGCAGAGGAGCTCCTCAAAGAGCATGAGCGCAAGTTTGCCGGCGGTGTGTTGTCGATCGAAGCGGAAGCGTTGCGCATCGAGGCATACATCGCCGGTGGCGACAAAGACCGCGCGCGGATTCTGCTCGAGGCGTTCCAAGCGGCACATCCCGAGAGCGCGTTGCTCGAACGGCTGCGCGTTCTGGTCGCGGAATGACCCGCCGCGATGAACGCGGCCGTCGCAGCTTGGGAAAATGTCGCGGAACTGATACGCACCCCTTTAGCCGATACGTGTAAGTAAATGATCCATACTCACGTAGGCGGAGGCACGACGTGAGCGCCGATTCCGCGCACGCGATGATAGAGTGTGCCGACTTGGGCGGAGAGCAACAATCGATAGGTCACCGAACCGGTCGCCGGTGGACTGATCTGTCCCGATAACCTGCACAGTGTTCCGTTACACCAATCCGTGTTGTTGATGCGCAGCTTACACGAGCCGCTGCTCCAGACACCTCGAATGGAGTCGACGACGCCGAACGGATTGGCGGTCGGGCCCAGCGGAAATGAGGGCGCGGAGTATCTCCAGGCGTCCATGGAGATCGTGTTGCAGTTGCCGGAATTGAATGCCGACAAGTCGAGATTCATGATCTGGCCGTAAAACTCGACGTCGGTGCTCAGCGCGACGTCGGCCGGGGATGAGGTCGAGGGTACTCTGATATCGATGATCTCCTTTTTGCAGCCGCTGCGAGTTGCATAGTCGGTCGTGGTGCCGGTCGCTCGAACGGAGTCGATGTTCGGTCCCAGGATGCGAAAGTAGTCGGAATACGAGGTGAGGCAAGGGTCACCGCCGATGGGACCCGGTCCGGCGAGCTCGATCGTCTCGGCGAGCTCCTCCGGGGCCGCGAAGTCCTGCCCGCCGCAGGCGAGGGCGAAGATGCCGGGGATCGACAATATCAACAGCTGATTTCGCATAGAGAGCTCCTTCTGTGCTCTCTCTTACGCAGGCGGCGTGCGATTCCTTTTCTCGATTTTGGCGGCGCCGTCGGGCGAAAGGTCGAGACTCCTGCGCCACTTCAGTTTCGGCGCGGCAAGCGGATCGGCGCGCGCAGTAGCGAATGAAGTGGACGCAGGAGTGTTAATCCAGAATAAAGTTGTCGAAGATCGCAATCCCCGGCGAGGCGACCGCAGTATATGTCCCCGCGAACAGCTCGACCCGAACCGACTGGATCGCCATCTTGCGGCGCGTCCTTCGCAGCTCGGACCACTGGATACGATTCGTGCTGGCTTCCCAGACGATGTCATCGGTGCCAGGCGCGTGGCGCACGCTCAAATAGCGATGGGTCACGGCGTTGAAGGGTGCAATTGGGACCCATGAATTGGACGTTTGCGCCTGCTGCGCGGGCCCGAACGGGGGCGCAGAATCGAGCGTTTCGTCTGCTCGAATCACACCATTCTGAATCACGAGCCGATAGTGATTCGTGCCGTTCGCCGACACCGAGAAGATCATTTCACTGGTCGCACCGGGGTTCGCCGTCCGCACCACTTCGATCGATGCGCGCCTCCCCGTGAGGTTGTACGGCTTGTTGAGAACGTAACCGTTGTAACGAAAGCCTCCACTATTCGCGAGCGGCACCAGCTCCAGCGCGCTCCCTCGTTCGCTCACGCGCACCGCGCTTTCATGAACCACCACGTTATTGGTCAAGTTCGTGAGCATGTACGTGTTCCACAGCTGATCATTGCGGACATTGTCGTTGAAGTCGTCTTGCACCGAAAAGCTGAGCGGAGCCGAAACGCTGGGAAAGGGATCGGCCGCGAGCGCGATCAGGCCGTTGAGATAATCGCTGTCTTGCCAATTCGGACGGCCAAGATAGTACGAGTGGAACGCGCCGCAACCTTCGTATCGCCCGCCGTAGAGAAAGCCGCAATATTGGCCGCCGCCCGCATTGTCATAGTCGATCATTCTGCGAGTCGGGATGTAGCTCTCGACCGCGTTCGTGAATCCTGCCAGCGTCAACTGTGTATGACTGCTCAAAGCCGCGCGAACCGGAGCCTCATATTCAGCGACAACTTCATGCGCGCTGGCCAGCAATGCCCATGACGAGGACAGCGACGGATCGTCGCCGATTTGCAACATTTGAGCTTCGACCTGGAGAAACTGAGTACCGTAGTTGGGCCGGGCGACTCCCGAAGGATCGATCGCCAGTGGGAAGGTGCGGAATTTGGAGCGCAGCGGTCCGCTCAACTGATTTGCCGCGCCGTTGACCAAAGCGACGACGTGTTGCCCGAGCCGTTGTCCTGTTTCGACGGTCCGCGTCTGCTGTGTATATCCTCCGATCTCATTGAGATAGGGCTCCTTGTCACCACCGAAGCCCTGCACGAAGAGCGCGGTGGTTCCAGGAATGTCTTGTTCGATCCGCGCGCGCGCGTGTCCGGCGAAATCGGGTGACAGCTGGCCCGCGCCGTACATCCCGGTCGAGTGACAGGCGGTGGAAAAGAGGACGACTCTCGTCCCCGTCGACGGCGCGATCGGTTCGGCGATGAGGACGTCGAGCGGCGCAGGAAAACGAGTCGCGAAGGAGTTGTTCGAGTGTTTTGCAGTGTCCGGTCCGGTCGAGCTGCTGACGTCCGTTGCGCGGCGCCAACTCGCAATATCCGTTGTACCTCTCACAAATTCCAGCGTCACCGGCACCATGTTCAACAGTGCGGTTTCGGCCGCCTCGATCGCTCGCAATTTTACGGCCTCGACGTAGGCCGTGACCGGAGGTCGCTCTCCCAGCCCCTGCAGTCCATGATACCAACTGAGGCTCGGCGAATTATGGGTATGCGACGCATTGATCATCACCTGTGACGGCCAAAGCTGTCGTCGTTGTCCGAGCTCGTAACGCACGTCTCGCGTAAAGGTTGCGCTCACGTCCAAGGTATCGAGAGTGATGATCACGAAGCTGCGGCCTCCATCATCCTGGAGTGCCACTGCGCGCACCGAGAGCGGCAAGGGGCCGAGCGCCAGAGGGAGCGCGTTTCCGCCTGCACCGGACATGAAGCTCAGCGGCGTTTGGCGATCGTTTTCGAGCACGACGATCCCATCCGGCGAGCACGACGGCATCCCCGGCGTGCACGGCGTGATATCGCGGACCGCGACGCCGGCCAGATAACTCGCCTGCGCCTCCGCCGCCCAAGCAAGACAAATAACGAGCCCACAAAATCCACGAAGCGAGATCATCCCGCCCCTCTACGGGCTTGATCCGTGAAGAGCGACAAGAAACCAAAGCGTTCGCTACGGCTGCGACCGAGGGAGGTCGCCGACCTTGTCCCAAAGCAAGTCGGTCCACACTTCATATCCCGCGTCCGAAGGATGAAATCCGTCGCCGGAAAAATATTCGGGATGTCCGGGTAAAGTGGCCTGACTCAAGGCGAAGAGATCGACCGTCGAGAGTGTATACTTTTGAGTGACGCGCGCGATGATCACGTTGAAGGCCGTGATGCGCTCGAGGATCTGTCTTGGAGCGATACCGAGCCAACGTTCGACGTGAAGCGCAGCGGGTGCAAGCGAGGCGTCGGGCAAATTCAGAAAATACGCGCGTTCGCGGTAACTCGAGAGCGCCGAGGCGATCGCTTCGATGTTTTGCTGAAATTCGGCCTCCGAAGTCAGTCGCCACACGTCATTGGTCCCGACACCGACCGTGACCAAATCCGCTTCTTTTTTTGCGATGTGTTGCGCGGACGCGATCAGATCACCGGCGAGCGCTCCGCTCTTCGAGAGGTTCATGGTTTGAACGGCGACGCCGCGTTTTTTCCAGCGCGCAACCAACCGATCCGGGTAGCCGCCGCCGCGCGTGGCCCCGACGCCCACGCCGGAGGAATCCGCGAGCGCGGCATAACGGAACGTCATCTGGATGAAACGAAGATTGCGGTACGCTCATTCCGCCCCGCTCATGCGACTCGCGGCCAGCACAGGTCGATCACGGTACCGCGCCCGAGCTCCGTACGAATATCGAGCTGCCCACCGAGCCTCTCAACAGCCGACTTGACCGCCCCCATCCCAATTCCGCGTCCTGCCGTATTCGACAAATGATCCGCCGACGACAGCCCATCCGCAAACACCAGCTCGATCGCTGCGCGCGGCGTCAACCCAGCCGCGTCCTCTGCACTCAAGATCCCCGCGCTTTTCGCTTTCTCCACCAGCGCTCGCGTATCGATCCCCTTCCCATCATCGCTGATCCGACACGCGACCACGAGCTCCCGCTCATCGAAATCGAGCCGCACCTCACCCCAAGGATTCTTCGCGCCGCGGGCCTCCGGCAGCTCGATCCCATGATCGATCGCGTTCCGCACTGCGTGGGCCAGCGCGCCGACCATCGGCCACTGCCGCGCCGGCAGCGTCACCTCCGCCCCTCCGAGGACGAACCTGACTCGCTTGCCCTGCTGCTCCGCCTGCCGTTCGCAAGCCGCTCCCATCGGTCCGACCAGCTCGCCGACCGTCTTCCGCTGATGCTGATCCGTCCATTGCCGAGCGAGCTCGCGAGCCGCTTCCAACGTCGGCGCGGCTGCGATCGCCTGCTCCAAACTATCGAAGTCCGAAGCTCGAACGAGATACTCCGGCCGACAGTCGTCGAAGCTCAACCGCCACAGCTCGCTGTTCTCGGCCAGCAGCTCGCGTAACGCGCGCCGCACCTCTTCGAGCGTGCGCGGGTCGAGAGCCATCGCGTCCTCCAGTTGATGGATGAAGCTCGAGATCTGCGACAAACCGAATTGATTGAACACGCCCTTGCACGTGTGCACGAACCGCCGCGCCGTCGCCTGCCAGCGCGCATCCTTGTCCGCGTACGACTGGATCAAGCTTTGCGACGTATCGATCACTTCGCGCACGAATGACGAGAACGCCTCGCGATGCTTGAGCACGTTGACGATTCCACGCACGTGGTCCTCGTTGCGTTCTGCGGCCACGCGCTGGGTTTCATCGAACACCGAGAACAGGACCGCGGTGATCGTCCCGTTGTCGTCGCGAAGCGGCGCGGGCGCGAGTCGTAGTGTCTTCTTGCCGACGTCGATCCGCTTCGGGAACTGATCGAGGTTGAGCTCCTCCGGCAACAGGTCCTGCCAGAGCTGCTCGTAGAGCATGCGCAGATTCAGCGCGTCGCGCTCGGTCGCCCCGAGCAGATCGACGAAGTGCGAGCCCTCGATCGGCCGCGAGCGCGCGTTCGGCAAGAGCTCGTGACACGCCGCCGAATATCCGGCCAGCACCGAGCCATCCTCGCCGCAGCGGAACAATCCATAGGGTACGTGATCGAGGATCGCGCGGATCGCTTGGTTGCGGATGCGCTCTTGCTCGCCCGAGAAATCGGAGAGGACGAACGTGTAGCCGATCGCGACGTGTTGCTGATCGCGAGCGCGCGTCGTCGTCAAGTAGAGCTCGGTCGGCCTCGAGCCGTCACGCTTGATGTTGATCGGACCCGACCAGACGCCGTGTGCCTTCACCTCGCGCTGGATCTCGGTCCACCGGGGTCCGATCGCGTCCAGCGGCAACACGCCGTCGCCGATCATTTGCCGATAACCTTCGTTGACGAAGAGCCGCCGTCCGTCGTCGCCGATCCCGCAGATGGCGACGCGTTCGGTCGAGTCGAGCACATTGGCCAGGTGCGTCTTCGTCTCGACCTGGCTGACGAGCTCGTGGATCATCGGCTTGAGCTGCGCCTCCCAGCGCTGCTGCGTCGCGTCCAGGTTCTCCCAGATGCGCGCCGCTTCCGGGTTGGCGAAGTCGGTGCCCGGCGCGAGGTAGAGCGTGCCGAGGTGGCTGGTGGCGAAGAGCAGCGGGTCGAAGTCCGGCGCATCGGGCGCCACCGGCGCGATCGCCGCAGGAGGCTCTTTTCGGGAGGCCGCCACCGAGCAGTCGAGGTTCCACCAGAAGGCGGTATCGAAATGACCGCTCTTCGGCAGCGGAAACTCGATCCCCGAGCGCGCGGCCGCGTGTACGCCGGCTTGCGCGGTGAAGAGGATCATCGCGTTCTTCGCCACGTGATGTTCGAGCGCCTGCAGCGCCTGTTCTGACTCCGGTCCGGTGACTGTGGCGGCCTGGAAGAACCGACTGTCGAACGCGGGGTCCGCGATCTGCGACCAGTCGCCGCCGCTGAAGAGGAATACGAACTGGTGGAACGCGGAGTGGAGCAGCGGATTGTCGAGCAGGAAGAGGGCGAAGTCGCCCGGGTAGGTGCCTTCGCCGCGCAGCTTCGGTCCGCGGACGGTGTCCATCCACTCGGCGCGCGGCATGATGTCGGCCTCGATCCGCACCCCGATGCGCGCCAGAAACTCTTTCACTGCATAATAGACCGCGGTGCTCGTCTCGCTGACGGCGCCACGCATCGTGAAACCTTCGCTGTATCCCTCTTCCGCCAGGATCCGCCGCGCCAGGTCTGGGTTGTAGACGTAAGATTCGATGTCCGCCGCATAGCCGAACGTCTCCGGCGTGGCGATCGAGCCCTGCGGACGCCCGTGGCCGTGCTCCGCAATGTCGACGATCAGCTGGCGATGGACCGCGTGATTGAGCGCTTGCCGAACGCGTAGGTTGGCGAGCGGTCCGTGGTGCTTGAGCAGGAAGAAGTGAGAGACCGCCGCATCGGAGGAGAAGGTCTCGATTCCCGGGTGACCTTCGAGGCGGACCTTATCGTGAACGTCGATGCCGAGCGCGAGATCGATCTGACCCGCGCGCAGCGAAGCGACCCAGTTCTTTTGCCGGAGGATCGGGATGCGGATCGTGTCGATCGCTCCGCGCTTCGCCCAATGCGCCGGATTTCTGCGGAGAAGGATTTCGACGCCGGGCGTCCAGCGTTCGAGCTGATATGGACCGCACGAGCTCGGACTCGTTTGCACCGCGTCGCGCCCGCCCGACTCCATCAAAACCTTCGAGTAGATTTGGCTGAAGCACAGGCGCTGGAGCAGCATGTTGTCCGGCGCGATGGTCTCGAGCTCGATCTCGTGGGCGCCGATCTTTCGGCAGGCCTTGATCATCGAGAACGCGCTGCGGCCGAGGACGGTCGGGCTCTGGGGATCGAGGTGCTGCGCGAAGGTGGCGACGACGTCATCGGCGGTCATCGCGCTTCCATCCGGGAAACACACGCCCTCGCGGATCTGAAACCGCCAGGTGACCGGCGATAGCTGGCTCCAGGAGACCGCGAGCGCCGGCTGTACGGCGCCGTTGACGTCGATGTAGACGAGCGCGTCCGCCAGTGCGCTGACGATCAAATATGATTCGGGGTCGAGCCCATGAAGCATATCGAGGGTAGGTGGATCGACCGAGAAAACGGCCAATTCGAGGTGCTTCTCTGCCATGTGTGTGCCCCCAGTCGGTCTTCGGAACAAAGCGGCGCCCGAAGACCACCGTCAGAGATCAAAACGGCCGGCGCGTGCCGAACTTGATGGAGCCGCGAAGAGAAGGGGTGGCTCGCGCCTAATTTGAGGCGCTCGAAGCGTATGGGCTTGAACATGGAGCACCAACCTGAACACCGTCGCCCGGCCCGACACGCGCGTTGGATCGGCGCTGCGCTACTACTCCTCGCATCCACTGCGGTGAACGCCGCCGATCCCCGCGGCGATGCGCTGATGCCCGAAGACGTACCCCCGGTGCCGGCGGATCTGCCGATGAGCCCCTTCGATGAAGGCACCGAGCCCGAAGGCGAGCAGCTCGCGCCACCCGAACACGACGATCCGATGATGCCCGAAGATCCGAACCGGCCGATCTCCGGCTCCGAGCTCCCGATCGATCAATTTCCGCCGCCCGAAGATCTCGGCATGCCCCAGCCGTACGTGGCGATCGACGAGCCTGAGATCGCTGATCTCCGCGTCGACCGCGTCCCCGCGGAGCTGACCGCCGCCACCCAAGGAGGTGCCTCCGTCGCGGTGATCGTCGAGCTCGACGTCCCGCCGCCTGCGCCGGACGAGCTGCCGTTTCTCCCCGAGGAGCGCCCCGAAGTTCGCGCGATGCAGGCTCGTTTGCTCCGCGATCTGGCGGCCGCAGGTGTTCGCGTCCAGGGCTACAACGGCTTCGGGCTGGTGCCCGCCGCCGCGATGACCGTCGATGCGCGCGGTCTCCAAGCCCTCGCTCGTCTCAACTATGTCACGCAGATCGAGCCCGACATTTTGTTGTATCCGACGCTCGACGTCAGCAGCACCAACGTCGGCGTCGGCGATGCGCTCGCCGTCGGACTGAGCGGCGCGGGACAAACGGTCGCCGTCCTCGACACGGGCGTACAATCCGGACACCCGTTCTTCGGCGGCCGCGTCGTCTCCGAAGCTTGTTATTCGCTGAATCTCTGCCCCGGAAATACCGCGGGACCACAGACCGGTCTCGGCACCGGCGCGCCCTGCACGACCAACACCTCCTGCCAACACGGCACACACGTCGCAGGCATCTCCGCGGGGCTCAACGGCTCGATGTCGGGCGTCGCGCGCGGTGCGTCGATCATCGGCATCCAAGTCTTCTCGCAGGGAAACACGGCGTCGGTTTGCGGCTCAAATCCGATCCCTTGCGTCGTGGCGTACACCAGTCACCTGATCGACGGCCTGCAGCGAGTCTATAATTTGCGCACGACCTATAATATTGCGGCGGCGAATTTGAGCCTCGGCGGCGGCGGTCCGTACACCGGTTATTGCAACAGCACAGTTACGGCGATGACCAATATCGTCAGTCTGCTTCGTAGTGTGAACATCGCGACCGTCATCTCTTCCGGCAACAACGGCTTCAACAACGGCGTCGGATTTCCTGCTTGTATTCAGGACGCGATCACCGTCGGTGCGGTCGACGATAACGACAACGTCGCGAGCTTCTCGAACAGCGGTCCGCAGATCGATCTGATGGCCCCGGGCGTGAGTATCAACTCTTCGATTCCCACCAACACCTATGGCGTGAAATCAGGCACCTCGATGGCGGCTCCGCAAGTCACCGGCGGGTGGGCGGTGATGAAACAGAGGTATCCGGCGGGAACAGTCAATTTCATCGAACAAGAGCTGGAGAATACCGGCATCTCGGTCACTGACTCCGCCGCCAGCATGACCCGCCCGCGTTTGTGGCTGCCGTTTGGTTGGCGCTGGCAAAGCGGCAGCGGCAGCGGATCGATCGGATGGTGGAACATCGACCAAAACGCGGATCGCTTTTTAGTCGGAGATTTCGACGGCGACGGCCGCGATGATCTCTTGAGCATAAAGAACCCCTGGGTTCATATGCACAGTTACACCGGCAGCGGCTGGCAATTCATGTGGGGCACCAACAGCGGCGCGATCCATTGGTGGTGGTTGAACGCCGCCGATAAATACGTCGTCGCGGACTTCGACGGCGACGGCCGCGATGAGCTGCTGGCGATAAAAGATCCCTGGGCACATTTGATGAAATTCACCGGCAGCGGCTGGCAATACATGTGGGGCACCGGCGGCGGCTGGATCGGTTGGTGGAACATGGACCTCGCAGACAAATTCGTCGGCGCCGATTTGAATGGAGACGGAAGCGCGGAGCTGCTCTCCATCAAGGACCCTTGGCATCACGTGCATCAATTCACCGGCAGCGGCTGGAATTGGCTCGGCGGCTCCAACAGCGGATCGATCGGTTGGTGGAATATCGACCCTGCGGATCAATATGCCGCGGGCGATGTCGACGGCGACGGCCGCGAAGACCTCCTCTCCTTCAAACCACCGTGGCATCACGTCCACCGCTTCAATGCGGGTAGCTGGCAGTGGATGACGGGCACCGGCAGCAACGTGATCTCCTACTGGAACATGTCCGCGACCGATCGCCACGTGCCGCTCGATATGGACGGCGACGGAGCGGCGGAATTGATGCACTTCAAAGCGCCTTGGACGCACCTCAATAACTATGCGAGCGGCTGGCAATGGTTCTGGGGGATGGGTATCGGGCGCTTCGCGCTGTGGAACATGTCTCTCTCGGATCGATATCTCGCCGGAGATTTCGACGGCAACGGACGAGACGATATCTTGAGCATCAAGGACCCGTGGCATCACGTGAGTATCTGGAAACCTTGATAGCGACGCGCCGTCTGTTGCAAAGCGGCGCGTCTATTTGATGTCTGCGATTGCGAGGGCGCTCGCCGGCGGGATCTCGTCGCATCCAAACGCGACCCTCGCGAAAGCGAGACAGTTTAAGACTCGGCGTCAAGGCTCCTTCGCGTCCGACTGCGCAGCCAGGCGGGGATCCGGCCTGTTTTCGTACATCGCGCGATCGATAGAGACCTGAGCGCGGCCATCCGCGAGAATCTCGATCGTGTTGCAGGCATCGCCGACGCGCATCCACCAACGGCGCTCGTCCATCTGCTCCAGGTGCAGCCACTGATCGATCACCAGCTCATCGAAGACTCCCCGGTCCTCGAGCTCGACGGTTTCGTCACCCGCCTTTGCGAGTATCCGCCATTTGTGGCCAGGTGCGTTTGGAGGAGGTGGACCGTTCACTGTCCTCGGGGTCATCGTGGTTAGCGATGAAACTCCGCGTTCGACCTGCCGTCCCGAGCGATCACAATCGGCTCCTCGAGCTTCGCGTCGCGCTTTGGCCCGACGAGGATCGCGACGACCTCGCTGCATTCCTCAAGTCTGCGCTCGAAGGACGCCCCGAGAGCACACTTCCGCTCGCGAGCTTTGTCGCCGAGACGGAGTCCGGCGCGCTCGCCGGCTTCATCGAGGTCGGACTTCGCTCGCACGCGAATGGTGGCGACTCGCGCCGCGCCGTCGGCTTCATCGAAGGCTGGTACGTCGCCGAAGAGGCTCGCCGGCGAGGCGTCGGCGGGATGCTGATGCGCGCCGCCGAAGAGTGGTCGCGCGCGCAAGGATGTACGGAGCTCGCGTCCGATACCTGGCTCGACGCACAGCTCTCGGAACAAGCGCACCTCGGCGTCGGCTTCGAGGTCGCCGATCGCTGTATCGACTTTCGCAAGTCGCTCGACGGGCCCGCCGAAAATCCGGAGCTCGACGGCCGCGTCCATCATCACGTCATCTCGAGCTTCGTCGAGCGCGGCTTCGCGAGCACCGCAGCGGAGATCGCCGCGGCTCTTTCCCTCGATCAGGTTCGCGTCGAAGCGAGCTTGCGCCGCCTGCACGACGGACATGGCTTGGTGCTGCATCCGGCCTCGAGCGAAGTGTGGATCGCACATCCGTTTTCGTCGTCGCCGGCCGGCGTCTTCGTGCGCGCCGGCGAACGCGGATGGTGGGCGCCGTGTTTGTGGTGCGGAATGGGGATCGCGTCCTTGGCCGCGCAGCCGGCGACGCTGCTCGCACACTACGGCGGCGAAGACGAGCTCGCGCGCCTCGAGCTCCATGCGATCGAGGCTTCACCGGTGGTCGTGCACTTCGCGACTCCACCCCGCGACGCGTGGAACAACGTCGTCCACTGGTGCGCGACGGTGCAGCCGTTTCGGCGCGCAGAAGACGTCGAGGCGTGGTGCGCGCGCCATCGCGTTCCACGAGGCGTGATCGTCCCGCTCGAGCAGGTGCTCCGACTCGGTCGTGTTTGGTACGGCCGCCACCTCGCCGAAGACTGGAAGAAGTGGTCGCTCGAAGAGGCGCAGGCGATCTTCGAGTCGGTGGGGCTGACCGGCGAGTTTTGGCGTCTTCCCACTTCGCCGGGGACCTTTTGAGCGTTCTTCAATAGTGGCGGTGTGCGTCGCGAGGCAGGCCCCAAGGCGGAATGCGCAGAAGCTCATCCGGCTCTGCGAAGAGTGTCTCGATGAGCTGTACCCAAGGTCCGCGTCCCCAAGGCATCTCTTCGTCGCCGTACTCTGCATATGCCTCTGTGGCCGGCGCGTGGATCGCGAGCTCCGCGGACGGCCCGCCGCAGATACACGCCTCGTCGAGCGCAGCGAGCAGCGCTCGTGCATGGGCTGCCAGCGGACCGCCGAACGCATCGGCGATCTTCTGTGCGAGCTCGCGAAGGGCGATCTCCTCGCGCTCCTCACCGCGCGCGCATTGGTCCCAACACGCACGAAGCCACGGATTCTGCGAGAGGCCGCCCGCCTCGATCATCGCGCCCGCCAAGAGATGCAGCTTGCCGCGGACAGAGATGAACTTCGACAAATCGATCGCGTTGTAAGCTTGCATCGCGCCGCCCGGGACGATCGAAGTGAAGAGCTCGGCCAGCTGGGCACCTCCAAGTCTGTCCCTCTTCGTGTGTTCGACGACCGCGCGGACCAGAGTGTCGTAGGGCAGCACCACACCACAGGAGTATTTTTTGAAGTGACCACTTCCGACCAAGTGTTTCACTCCGGCTTCCGCTGCGGCCTCGCAGTGCTCGAAGCCTGCTGTGTTGTCTGCATCGAGCGCCAACACGTCGATGTCGAAGCCCTCCAGCGCGGCGCGGAAGTCCTCCGCGATCAAGATTGAAGGTGTCGTGTTTTGTTTGAAAGGTTCGTTGTCGCCAAAGAGCCCGAAGGCAAAGTGCTCCGAGGGAAACGTTTTCTTCACGTATTTTAGCGCAGCCCGCACGAAAGTCGGGTCCTGGTCTTCGGGCACACGTTCGCTGAATCGGTCGCCGAGCTCGCTGTCGCGATCGATGGCATGAGCAACTGAATAGATCCGACCCTGTTCACCTTCACCTTTTCGAATATGAAGAAGGCGGCGATCGAGGCCCGGTATCAAGACGACCAGATTGAGTTGTCCGGGGACCGAGCCCACTTTCTCCAACGCCTGGACAATCTCTTTCTCCGCGTCGTGTAGTGTTCGGCCGCCGATGAGGAAGAACATCGTCCACTCCGCGTGTTCTTTGGTGACCGGCTCCTGTTTCACGGCCTCCAAACGGGCCGCCGCTTCGGGGGTCATCGCCAGGGGCTCGAGGAGAGCTCCCAGCTGCTCGCGACTCTCACGCGTGAGCCCGCCGGCCCGAAAAAGATGGGCCATTTTCTCGACAGCGGTGTCATCCAACGACTGTTCGGGGCCGCCCAGCCTGCGTCGCTCGTGTTCGAGCAAGATGTGCCCGTAGCGCAGTTTGTCCCGCTCGGCGCTCGGCCCGAGCTGAAGACTCATGAACACCTCTTCCATGCGACGCCGCGCGGCAGGCTCGAGCTGCAAACGTCCAAAGGCGTCGATCAACGCCGAGAGCTGATCCTCGGCCAGGAGCTTTGTCGGCGCGCTTCGACCTTTGATGATCGGGGTGCCGGCGAGCGGGCCTTTGGAGCGCGTCTTGCTCCGGGCGGCCGTCGACTCGAGCAGCAGGTCGAAGACAGTTTTGCCCGGCGAATAACGGGTGCGACCTGTCTCTCGGGACAGGATGAAGCGCAGCAACGGTTCCAGGGCTTCGACGCTCACCGTTTCCTCGCAGAGCGCATCGATCCGTGCGCGCGCGACCCGGAGCAGCGCCTCCGGTGGCAGCGGCTGCGGCTTGTCCGAGTGGACAGGTCGCTCATTCTCTCCAACCTTCGGAAAATAATCAGGGTTGATGGGGGTGACCGGATCATACCGCCGGCACGAGCTCGGCGTGGAACGATCCCAGCGCCGCCCTCGAGCGCTCGGCTCGCCGGTGCCGCTTTGCGATATCTTCGCCATCGATCAACCACCGAGCCCGCGGCGGATATCGGGTGGCACCGCCCAAGAAGGGATGTGTCGTTCCGGATCCAGCTTATTGAACAAGGTCTTCATGAGATCGATCCACGGACCGCGCCCCCAAGCCGTTTGCCGATCTTCATATTCCGTGTCGTATTTGTCTCGCGGGCCGTAGAGCGCGAGGCCAGTTGTCGGCGTGGTGACGGAATCCAAATTCCTGGCCGCCCATTCCTCGGCATATTCTTTGTCCGGATCGGCCGACACCGTGCTGCGGCGCGTGTAGCAGCTGTCCCGCAGAGCAGCGAGGAGCTCGTCCGCCTTTTCATGTAGCCGGCCGTCGAACCGCTCGGAGATCCTCCGCGCCAAATCGCCGATGTCGAGATCGTCACCTTTTTGCACGCGGATCGTTTGATCCCAACATTGGCGCAGCCAGATGTTTTGTGTCAGCCCACCGGCGTCGCTCATGGCCAGCGCGAAATGCATAATCGCTCTTCGGAGCTCGACCATCTTGCTGAGATCGACAGACGTAAATGCGGTGTGTTCCGGTCCGCCCGTCACGTAGTGATCGACGATCAACTTCGAGAACGCCTGGGGATCGAGCCCCTCTACGCTGCTGAGCGCTTTGTCGAGCTTGGCGAACAACGGGCGGTATTTCACGCCGACCCCGGGAACCGTGTGCTGACTTGCGGCAAAGAACTTCACGCCGGCTTCTTCGGCGGCCAGCGCAGCTTCGTACGTGCCCATCGTGCATGCGTTGCAGGAGAGGACGTCGATATTGAGCTCGCTGAGCGCAGTCGCTAGATTCCGCGCGGAGATGATCGTGCCTTGTTCGCCCGCGATCGGCGTGCCCGGCCGCGAACCGTGGCCCCAAAGATCGACGAGGAGGTGTTTCGAGGGGAAGGTCTGTTTGACGTACTCGATCGTCGCGCGCAGCAGCGCGGGATCGGATGGGTTCAATGCCTTGGTGCGCGGGCCATAAAGCAGCTCGCCCAAGGTCGATTCCCGATCGACGGCATGTTCGCTGGAAATGATGCGATCTTTTGCTCCGTCATTTTTCCGAACATGGAAGATACGCGTGCCGCCCCGCCACTCGTTTTTGGTGTCCAGGTCGTCGTGGCTCGAAGTCACCAGCGCGACGATGTTCACCTTGCCGCGGATCGATCCGATCGACTCCAGATCGAGCACATCGGCCACTGCGTACTTTTTCAGCGTTCCGCGGCCTTCAATATGCACATAATAGGTCCATTCTGCGTGCTCGCCGGCGGCAGCCTCGGATTTGATGGACTCTGCACGTGTTGCGGCTTCTGGAGACAGTTTGTATTTTTCGAGCAGCTGTCCGAAATGGTCGCGGCTCGCTACGGTCAATCCGCCGATGTGGAACATGGTGGCCGCTTTTTCGACCGCGTCGGAATCCAGCGGCGCGCGCCCCAGGCGTTTTTTCTCCAGCCCCAACACGGCCCCGGCGTAGCGTACTTTGTCGAGCTCCGCCGCGGGCCCGAGCGCAACGCGTGCAAAGATCGACTCTATCTTTCGTTGAGCCTTGGGTTTCAACGACAATCCCGAATAGAGGTTGATCAGACAGCGCAGTTGATCGTCCGAGATCAGGTGACCCTCTTCGATGAATCCTTTGACGAGAGGCACACCGCTCAGCGCATTTTTGCGGGAGGTCGACTGAACCATCTGCTCGAATACGGTCACTTTCGGTTTCGGTGCTCGTTTGTTGAGCTCAGCGACCGAAGACCACTCGGCGTCGGCGATCTGGCCGCGCGTGAGGACGAACGCCAGGAGCTCGGTGACCTCTTTTTCGCCGGCGGGGGACTCGATGGCCTTCATCCGGCTCATCACGGAGCGCAGCAGCTCGTTCGGCGAGAGGAGCTTCGGGGCCGCGGCGGCGGTGAGCGCGGAGCGACCGACCGGCGGAATGAACGTCGGATCGAGCGCAGGGATTTGTTTGTTGCCGTGGCTCCGCGGCCCGGCCAACATCCGCTTGGGATCGTCCCCCGGAACATCCGGGCTCGAGCTGGAAACGGTCGCGTTGCCCCCAAACACTTTCAAGAGCACCCCCTCTGAGGTCACTACAGACTGCTCGGTACGTCGGGTCGATCTTTGTTCCGGAGCGGATCTCGGGTGTCCGCTTTTGCCGCCCGATCTCGTCTTGCCTTGGGAGCGGTGTTCCGCTCGGATGATTTTGCGATGAGACCCGAGGACCTATCGCTGATCCTGGCCACCGCGCGCACCGGCGACGCCCCCGCCATGGAGCAGGTGTTTCAGTTGCTCTATGCCGAGCTCCGGCGGTTGGCCCATCACAAGCTCAAAGGTTCGGCGCTCACGCTCCTCCACACCACTGCGCTCGTCCACGAGTGTTACGAGCGCATGCTACAGGCGGGCTCGATCGAGGCTCGCGACTCCGGCCAGTTCCTCGCGTACGCCTCCCGAGCGATGCGTTCGGTGCTCGTCGATCACGCGCGCTCGCGCCTCACCGAACGCCGCGGCGGCGCCGTCGAACATGTCGAGCTCGACGCGGCGCATGAGCAGCCGTCGAAAGACGAAGAGATCGTCAAGCTTCACGAAGCCCTGCATGAGCTCGAAGCTCGCGACGCACAGCTCGCCCGCGTCGTCGAGATGCGCTATTTCGCCGGGCTCACGGAGAAAGAGATCGCCGTCGCGCTCGGAGTTACCGAACGCACCGTGCGGCGATATTGGGAAAAGGCGCGACTCCTTCTCTTTTCGGTGATGCAACAGTGAAGTTGAACGACGAAGAGTTCCACCGACTTTCACAGTTGGTCGAACAGGCGCTCGATCTCACCGAAGAGGAACGCGGCGCGTGGCTCGAGCGCACCTCTGGAGGCGATCGCGAGCTCGAACGTATGTTGCGCTTCGGCATGGCGGCGATGAAGACCACCTTCCTCGCGCCGGTGAGCCCCGAGCGGCGGGCCGAAGCGCTCGACAACGTCCGGCAAGAGAACGCTGCGGTGGAGCTCGAGGCCAAAGCCGGCGATCGCGTCGGACCTTATCAGCTCACCCGACTGATTGGGTCCGGAGGAATGGGCACTGTCTGGCTGTCCGAACGCGCAGACGGAATATTGAACCGCACCGTCGCGCTGAAATTGCCGAAGAGCGGGCTGGGGCGCCGCCACGTCGAAGAAATGCACAAAGAGCGCGATATCCTCGCCGCGCTGGAGCACCCAAATATCGCCCGACTTTATGACGCCGGCGTGACCGACTCCGGCCATCCCTTTCTGGCGATGGAGTATGTCGATGGGTCCCGCCTCGATACTTATATTCACGATAAGAATTTATCTATCCCGCAGCGTTTGGCTCTATTTCTCGAAGTCGCCCGCACGGTCGCTTTCGCGCACCGCCGCCTGGTTGTGCACCGCGACCTGAAGCCCGCGAATATTCTCGTCGATACCGAAGGAAGAGTACGCCTCCTCGATTTCGGCATCGCCAAGCTACTCGAAGACGCACCCAGCCCGGGCGCAATTACGTCGCCCGCTCAACGCGCGTTCACGCCGGAATATGCATCTTGGGAGCAACTCTCCGGCCGAAGAATTACCGTCGCGAGCGACGTTTATTCTCTGGGTGTCGTCCTCTTCGAGCTCCTCGTCGGACAGCGGCCCTACACGCTCCAACAGATTACGGCCTTCGTCCTCGATCCGTCGCGTGCCGCCGAAGAAGCGCCGCTCGCCTCGTCGAAGACGAGCGACAAAAAACTCGCACGTGCGCTGCGCGGAGATCTCGACACCATCATCGCCAAAACAACGCGGTGGGATCCCGACCAACGATACCCCACGGTCGAAGCGCTCGCCGACGACCTCGAGCGCCACCTGCGCGGCGAGCCCGTGCGCGCACGTCCGGATACTCGTCTTTACCGTTTTCACCGTTTTGTGCGGCGAAATCGGGCATCGGTGCTCGCGGCTTCCCTCGTCCTCACCGCAATTCTCGGCGGTGCGGGCGCGGCTTTATGGCAAGCGCGTGTCGCCCGGCGGGAGGCGCGGCGCGCGGAAGTCGTGAAGAGCTTCATCGCGTCGATCTTCACACAAGCTCAACCGCGGGAAGGTGTGGGCGGTGCGGTGACTGCTGCGGATCTGCTCAATGCAGCGACGGCGCGCCTCAACGACGAGCTGTCCGCAGAGCCACTCGCGCTCGCGGAGCTGGGCGTGTTGATCGGCGACAGCTTCAGCAGTCTCGGTGAGCCGAGCAAAGGTGCGCCCGCGTTGTCGGCCGCGCTTCCCCACGCCGAACGCGAGCTCGGTCCGCGACATCCGCTGACGCTGCACGCGCGCGTGATGTTGGCGGAGTCGCGCAATATGAGCCAAGACGTCGAAGGTGCGGAGCATCTCTTGAGCGCGCTCATACCTGATCTTTTGGCCGCGCTCCCCGACACCGCGCGGGACTGTGTGAAAGCGCTGCGCAGCTTATCTTTTGTTCAAGCAAAGCGCGATCGCGCGGACGCGGCGTATACGTCGTTGAAGCAGGCGATCGACGTCGGCGAGCGTTATCTCGGCCGCGAAGATGACGACACGATCCTCGCCGTGGGCTTGTTGGCGAACACCTATGGGCGCTTCGCGCAGCGTGCGGAGCAGCTCGAAAAGGCCAAAGATGCCGTCGCGCGCGCGACTTCCGCGTGGGGAAATCGGCGGCCGCATATCAGTCTCACCGCGGCCGAGCGGTGGTACGCGGAGGCGCTGATCGCAAACGATCGTCCGGTCGAGGCCGCAGCGCTCTTGGTCAATGTGGTTCGCGATCAGCGCGCGCTCGATGTCGTGCAGACGGTGCGCGTATGGAACGCAAATTTGACGCTGGCGCAGGCGCTCGCCTGGTCGGGACGTCTCGAAGATGCGATCCCGCTGATGCGGGAGCTCGTCGAGCAAGAAGCGCGCGAAAACGCGAACCCCGGAGACAACCGGAGATCGGTGCTCAATCAGCTTGGAAGAATGCTCAACGCGGCACGTTTCGGACGGGAGGCGCTCGAGCTGCAGCTTCGGGCGCAGGAGATCAGTCGAACGTTGAGCGCGTCGAAACGTTGGGAGGCGCGGCTGCTCTCCGATCGCGCGTGGACTCACGCGTCGCTCAATCAACCCGAAGAAGCGGAGGCGGCGCTTGCGACCTTAGCCGCGCTCGCGGAAGTGTCGCCGGTTCAAGAAGCCGATGCGCTCGCGGCGCGGGCGTACAATGCGCGGCTTCAAAATCGCGTCGAAGCCGCGTTGAGCTTTGCGCGGCAAGCATTGTCTCGCGTGCCGGACGTCGCGGGGGTGCTCCGTGTGCGCGCGCGAGCGCAGACCGAAGTGGGTTTGGCGCTGCTCGAGGGTGGCCATCTTCAGGAAGCGGAAGTGAGCTTGAAAGCAGCGTGGGCCGATTTCGAGCGCGCACAAATATCGCCGTCGATGTTGTCCTCGGATTGTGCGCTGGGGCTGGCGCGCATCGACGTTTCAGCCGGCCGACATCATGAGGCCGAGCTGCGTTTGGCGCCGATCGTCGAGAGTTGGAGCAAGATCAACGCGGATAGTCCGTTCTTCGGCGAAGTGTTGTATTGGCTGGCGCGCGCGGAAGCTGCGGACGGCCGGCGCGAACAATCCAAATCAACGGCGGCACGCGCCCGCGTTCTCCTCGAAAGATCCTCGGTGCCTTTGCTCGCGCGTCTCGTCGAGCGATGAAGCTCAGACGTCTTGGTGGGTGCGATTCGATGTTCGGCCGAAGGACCGCTTCTCCAAGATACGTTTCGAGATCGCAGGTCAGAAGCGGACACCGCCCGCGTTTTTTTTCAGGCCACCCGAGGTCTCGAGCTTCAGCAGGGGCGACCATTCGAGGAGCTGACCGAGCATTTGCCGCCCCGACAGTGTGTGACCAATCGTGAACAACTCCAGGCCGCCTTTTCCCGGCCACACAAAGATGCTTCGCGCGCGCGTTTCGTCACCTTGAACAGACACGGCGCTGTCCTCGAGGACAAGTTGGCCGCGTTCGATCCGAAAGAGCTGCACGACCCCGCGCCGATCCGGCTTCGCGTCCTTTGGCCCGGTCGTGACGACCCGTGGACCTGCGCCCGTGTTCACGACGATCAGATCCTTGATCTCGCCCGGACCTTCCTCGATCGGAGCGGTGCGCGTGGCTTTCGTCTCGAATTTTCCGTTCTTGAATTGCAGCACGAGTAGGCATGCGCGGCCCTCGCTCTCACATTTTCCGCCGGCGACCACTTCCGGTTTGGAATCGCCGTCGATATCGGCGATCCGCAGTGCACGAAGTCGCGTCATTTCACCCTGAAGCCACGGCTGCCGCGCGCGAACGACGAGCTGGTTCCCTTTCAAAACCCATGCGGTCACTTCGCCGCGTTCCTTCTTCAGAGCCTTCGCCGGGTTCTTCAGCTCGCCTTCTCGACCGCTGGTGACGATTTCAGCGCGACCGTCGCCGTCGAGATCACCCACCGCGATCGCATTGATGCGAGCGCTCTTGAATCCCTGCCCGCCGAAGTGAGCTTCCGCGGCGAGCACGAGCTTCTGGTCACGCCAACGCCAGACGCGAAGCTCTGCGGCTTCTTCGTCGCCGTTCAAACCGAAACCACCGCTGACGATCTCCGGACGTCCATCGCGATCGAGATCGCCGACCGCCAAACCATAACCATGCGCGTTGGCTCCGGTCTTCCATTGTACGGAGGCTTTTTCGATCAGTGTTCCTTTGTCGAGACGGTAGATGCTGAGCTGGGCCTCCGAATCCGCGAAGCTCCCGCCGATCCAACCGAGCGCGATGACCTCCGCAGTTTTGTCTCCGTCGAGATCCGCGGCCGCGACGTTTCGAATCGTCGACTGAGGTTCGCCGGCACGCAAAGCGCGAGCTTCGAGCTTCCAAGATGAATCTTGCCCGCGCGAGTAGATCGAAACGTCGGCGATACGTTTGTCTTTCGCGCCCGTGTAACCGCCGACCACGAGCAAAGTCGTGCCGTCGCCCCTCAAGTCTGCGGCGGCGCTGCTGTAGAGGCGCGTCTCTTCGGCGTCGCGACCCGCTTCCATACCCACCTTCGTGTTTTGTTGCGAAAGCGCGGCCACGTCTCCGGCATCTTCGGCCCGCGCGCCGAGAACAGACATGAGCAGCGCGAGAGCACAGAGTCGGACGTTCCAGGTCATTGGAAACGATGATCGGCGTTCTCAGCAATCCCCGTAAGGGGGGCACAGCGTTCTCTTGTGCGTATCTCCCGACGGAAGGTCGAACTGCGCATACACCGTGATTGACGGGAAGGGCCGCCGGCGCGCGATCTTTAAACGCTGATGCTTTTCGCTGTGAAAATAGGGGTGCCTTGCCACAGCGCGCCGGCGCGTGCCCCTGCCGCCGCACTGCACAATTCCGGGAATGCGAGAGCTGTATCCAAATTCACTCCGTTTTGACGGTCCAGGGTGCTTCGAACGTTGGACGGATCATTGCATCCGTCGCCGCGCACATGCGCCCGCCGCCGATCGTAACGAAGACTCCCGGCGAAGGTGTACCGCGTACGTGGTCTTCGCCCGAGCTCAAACTGGGCGCAGAAGCTCTGCAAGCGCTCCGTGCTTCGATTCAGGCGCTCGAACAGTCAAATGGCTCGAACGACACGGCATCGGCGCTCGCGCACGCCGCGAAGTCGCTCTCGAAGCTGCAACGCGCCGCCGGTGCCCTCGCGAGCTACGATCCTGATCTGTCGGAGGAGAATACGAAGTGATCGCACTCGAGCTTCATCTGCCCGAAGCCGACCCCTCTTTGGCACGTTGTCCGACCCTCGAACCTTTGTGCGAGGAAACTGTAGATCTGTCGGAACCGGAACCACCATCGATTGTATTGATCGCCGTCTTCGATCCAATCGTGGGGGACGACGTGCTCATCCAAGTCCCCTATTCAGGCAATGTCATCAGGCCCGAAGAGCTCGTGGACGAGTCTTGGCTCGAGAATATGGGCTTGAGCGACATCAGCAGAGACGTCGGTCGATTCGATCTCGAGCTCGAAGTCGAAACCGACGCCGTGGAGGCCGAGCCCTCTGTGGCTGGTACACCTCCGATCGACCTTCAGTCGTCGAGCTTGCTCAACAGCGAAGTATCACTTGTCCGGGAAGCCGTTCCCTTGCTCATTCCCCCGGCGAGCGAGCCCACTCCTGTAGTTTCTCCTCCACAGAAACAATCGAAGCGCGCGTGGATACCGCCGGCCTCGTTCAGCGATCGTTTCAATCCTTCGCTTCCGGAGGGCCGTCGCAGCGCACCTCGACCGATCGAGTGGAGGAGAACGTTTCCTCCTCGTCACGCGGCGGCTCGCGAGAACCACAGGAAGGATTCACCGAGCGACAACGTGCTCGATTTTGCCTTCGTGGGACGGGCGTTCAAAGTGTTCGCTGTATTGACCTTTGCGCTTGCGTTGATCGCGCTCGACATGCGCTTCGGGCGTGGTCTCGGCCTCAACCAGGACACGCTCGCGATGTTGCGCATGCTCGCTCATCTCGCCATCGGAGGAGCGACGGTGCTCTTGCTGCGCTCGAGTGATCCGGGACCGCGCCGCTAGCGGGGCCGATCGATCACACTGCGCCTCTTGGAGCGGCACCGCCGCGCAAACAGTCTATGAAGATCCCGTTTTCCCGCGCCTCGAAAATGAAGAAGTCGGCCGCATGTGGAATGTCGTCGCCGGCGGCGGAACCAAAGTGAAGATGCAGCTCGATCGAGTCGAGGTCGGGCGAGGCTCGGCCGAAGTGGATTGGGTTCCGCGATATACATTTCTCGGTGCATCGATCGTGAACCACATCCACAGCAGCTTCACCTTCGACGACGAAGGAAAGATCACGCGCCGGGCTCGCCTTCTTTGCACCAACGATCGATGCTGCGCCCCGCATGAAGATCGAGCTGATCGAACGCTGGAAGCTGAGCGCGCCGTTTTCCGCATTTGCGCGCGGCACCGCTCCCGAGGTGGAGCTCGGCATCTTGCAGTCGGACGTGGCGCGACGTCCCTGGCGGCTCAGCTCGAGCGGTGAGGACCTGGAGCTCAGTGTCGGCCCGCTCTTGTTCGAGGCACCGGAGGTTGCAGCGGGGCTCGAGCTCTTCCGTCACCGGCGCGCTTCCTTGGCGCTGGAGATCCCCGGCGAAGTCGTCGTCCGCCAACACTCCGCATTTCGCGTCTTCCTCGACGACACGTCCGCGCCCCTCGACGAGCTCGCCGCATCGCTCGCGCCGATCGCCGCGTCGCTGCTTCACGCAGCCTCGGCGCGCGAGCTGCGCCTGTGGGCCGAAAGTGGAGCGTTCGCCGGCGAGATCGAGCCCTCACTTTTGCCCGAAACGTTCGACGTGCTCGTCCCAGTCATCGCTGCGTTTTTGGCCTGCCTGGCCGAAGGATCAGTCGAGGCGGACGAAGGAACATTTCGCTCGGAAGAGCGCGTGTTGTCGATCGGTGCTGCACACGATGAGGCCGCCGTCGATCTGTGGAGGCGAGCGGAACGCGCAGTGGCGAGGTGTGTACCGAGCGCGGCGCTGGTCACTGCGCGACGTTGGTTGGGCGCGAGCGGTCCCAATCCCACGCTGACCGGTCCGATGATCCGCCGCGATCCGGGTGGTGCACCGGTCCCCGCGGAAAATATCGATGGCTCGATCGAGATCGTGCCGTTTCGGCCGGGAGGTCGGCCGCTCGATGAGCTGCTCGAGCCCGGCACCGGTTGCAGCGATTTTGGAGCCTTTTTACGCGGCAGCGGTGCGAGCGGCGAAGAACGCGACAAATTGTGGATCGTCTTTCGACTGACGAACGCCGCGCTCACCGGACCGCTGAGCGTGCGCCTCTATGCGTGGTTCCTTCCGCCGGAGGGTTCGGCGGAGCCCGCGGTGGCCGTGCCCGGGATGCTCGGCATTCCTGTGCCGGCAAAGATGATCGCTGCGAGCGGTGAGCACGGCCCGGTGCTCGGCGATGCGAGTTACTCGACGGCCGCCACGCGCGCCTACATCGCGGAGCTCGACCCCGAACGGCAACTGCTCCCCGCACAAAACGGCAGCGAGGGATATCGCTGGGAGCAGGTCGCGAGCTCTCTTCTTTTGCGCACGCCCGACGGTGAAGATCCGTTCACCTTCTGCAATTTTTTCCGGCAACGCGTGCTGGTGCAGCTCGAAGTACGCGCCGAAGGAAAAGTGCATGGCCGCAGCGCCGTCGAAGTTACAGTTTACGACACCGAACGTTTTGGTTCGCTCTATGGCCGCTTGTTGGAGCTGGTCGGCCGCGACACCGAAAAACAAGCGCGTTCGCTCGGCGCGAAAGACATCTATCTCGCGCATCACCCTTGGTATCCGGTGCTCGGTATCGGAATGAACAAAGCCGCGCTCTATATGAAGGCCATCCACCAGGACTTGGCCGAACAAACTCGTCACTTTGCGAATCCTCATTGGTTGATCCGCGTCGGGCTTTATCTCGAGTATTTGACCTGTGTCGGTATTTTCGAAGCGGTCAAAGACGACTATCCTGAGCTGCTGAGCCCCGGCGAACGCGAGTATTATGCGTCTTCGCCGGTGTTTGCAGAAATTCGCAAACGTATCGACGTTCCGCGCTGGAAAAAGGTTTGGGCATTGCGTGGAATCGTGGGCACGAATATCGGCCCGTTGAACGCGGGGCCGGTCAGCTTCACCAACCTGTTGCGGAAACAGGAGGCGACGCTCGAGTTTCTCCACGCGCACCACGCAGACCTGATGCATGCAGTTTTTCTCGCCGGCCCGAATGTGGAGAGCTCACAAGAGGTGTGGCATCGCGTCTTTCGGGATGCGGAGCGGGCAGTGGTCAACTCTTCGATGGCTGCATTTCCTGAGCTCCGTCACGTACCCGGACCTTATCGAGACTTCATCTTGTGGCACCAAAGAGGAGAGTTTGGTCCGCTGCTGGGCGCAGGTTTGGTGCCGAAATCGCTGACCTCGGCGTTCGGCGATCAAGACGGCCTCTATCCCGGTGGAGCACGAGAATATCGTGCTTCGATGAATGACGTCGCCGCGGAGGCCAAGCGGCAAGGATTGATGGACTTCGCGGGTGCAGAGTGTGTGCCGCGCGAAGTCAGCTTGATCGAAGCGCTCCTCGACAAAGACGAGCAGCGCTTTGCGCGTTTGCAGGCCCGCGACGGATACGGGGGCACTCTCTATGCGCTGAGCGAATCGGTGCGTTTGCGAGCTCCACAGCCGGCGGGTGCGTATGTCGAGCTTTTGCAGTCGGTCCGTCTCTTCGACGCTCTCAGCGAACAGGATCTCAAAGAGCTGGCTGCGCGCGCGAAAGTGCTCGCTTGTGTGCCGACTCAAGATGTCGTGGTCCAAGGACAGCCCGGTTCATCCTTGTTCATCGTCGAGAGTGGAACGTTGCGGGTGATCGTAGATTCAGATCGCGGTGAACAACCGGTGCGGACGCTGGTCGCGGGAGAAGTGTTCGGCGAAATGGCCTTTTTGACGGGCGATCGTCGCGGTGCGACGGTGCGTTCGATCGACTATTCGACGTTACTCGAGCTCGACAAAAGTGCTCTGGCGCCGATCATCGAACGTGCACCTCACCTCCTCACGGCGATGAGCACTCTGCTCGCGGCCAGGCGCGCGGAGGCTCGAGGTGCGGCTCCGAATGCGCGCGGACTGTTGCTCGACAAGGTGCAGCGTTATTTCTTTGGAAATACTCGTCTCGAAGCTCCACCGGCGATCTCCGTGGACGAGGCGAGCAAACTTTTGCGCGAAGTCGATATCTTCCGTTCGCTCTCCGAACAAGAGATCGGAGTGCTCGCGCGTGCCGCAAATGCGACTGCACACCAGGCGGGCGCTCGCATCGTCGCCCAAGGCGAAAAAGGGAGCTCTTTGTTTTTGATCGCCGGCGGATCAGTGGAGGTGCTGGCGCAATCGAAGAGCAAAACGGCGGAGCGCAAGATCGCGCGGCTCGGTCTCGGCGCGATCTTCGGCGAGATGGCCATGTTGACAGGTGAACGCCGCGCGGCCTCGGTGGTCGCCGTCGAGCCGGTGAAGGTTCTCGAGCTGTCGCGTTCGGACCTGTTACCGATCATCAGTCGGCGGCCCGGGATCATCATCGAGATCAGTGAGCTGCTCGCGCTCCGCAGTGCAGAGCTGCAAGGCACTGTTCCCGCGGCACCGGCGTCCCGTGCGGCGGCGCTCGCGAATCGGGTGCGGGGCTACTTCTTCGGCTGAGGTGATGTGTTAGGAGAGATCGTGGCCGGTGCGACGGATCTTCGGCTGATCTACTTGCCCGTATCGCCCTGGTCGGAGCGGGCGCGCTGGGCGCTCGATCATCACCGACTCGTATATCGAACGATCGTACACGTGCCTTTTTTGGGTGAACGCAAGCTGCGGCGTTTTGTCGGCCAGGAAAAGAAACACGCGACGGTGCCGGTGTTGTTGGCCGGCGATCGTGTCCTCTCCGACTCTTGGGACATCGCGCACTATGCAGATGAGCACGGCACCGGCGCAAAGCTGGTTCCGCCGGACCGCAAGCCGGAGATTCGCAAATGGAACGAGCTCGCGGACGAAACAATGCAGTCCGCGCGTGCCTTGGTGCTCGCGGCGATGTTGGCTTCTCCCGGCGCGCTCGATGAAAGTTTACCGCCGAACATGCCGGAGCTGTTGCATCCGCTCTTTCGGCCGGCGGCGCGCTTCGTTACGCGGTGGTTCGGGCGCAAATATGCACTGAGCACACACGATGTCGAAGCACGCGTCGAAAAGCTTCGCGCTACGTTCCGTGTATTGCGTGCCTCGCTGGCAAATATGCAGTATTTGCTGGGAACGTTCTCTTATGCAGATATCGCGATGGCGACCTGTCTCCAAGCTGTGGTGCCGGTCTCGAATCCATCGATTCGGCTGGGGCCGGCGACGCGCGAAGTTTGGACACAACCTGCGCTCGCAGCCGAGTTTGCGGAGCTGATCACCTGGCGCGATCGTCTTTATGAGCAACATCGGCCGGCGCGGGTGCGCTCGGCGTAGTGGAGAGCCTTGCTATGCGTTTTTCGACCGTATTCGTATTCATGCTTCTCGCTGCGTGCGCGTCGGTGCAGCCCGCGCCCGAGCGCACGTCGGAGATTCGCCACACTTTTTTGACGACCGGACACCGGGCCGGCACGCAGATCGAAACGCGCGGCGCGGACGGGAGCACCATCGTGCGCTTCCATTTCGACGACCGCGGCCGCGGACCTGACATCACCAGCAAAACCTGGTTTGGTGCGGGCGAGATCCCCGAACGCGTGGAGACCCGCGGCGTCGATTACTTCAAGATCGCCGTGGAGGAAGACTACATTCGTGAGAACGGGAAAGCGCGCTGGAAGAATGCGTCCGAGCAGGGCGAAGTTGCCGCGGAAACACCGGCGTTTTATCTCGGGCTGAATTCTCCTCCCGAAGAAACTGCACAAATGATCCGCGCTGCATTGAAGCGGCCCGACCGCCGCTTGCCGGTGTTGCCGAGCGGCGAAGTGCAGATCGTCGCGCTCGGAACACAGGAGGTGACGCGCGAGGGCGAGAACAAAACAGTCACTTTGTATTCGATCTCCGGGATCGACTTCACACCTTCGTTTTTGTGGCTCGATGAATCAGGAAAGATGTTCGCCGGCGTCAGCGCGTGGTCTTCGCTGATCCTGGAAGGCTGGGAGAAAAACGTCGCGGTGTTGCTCGCGCATCAGCAGAAGCTCGCGCGGGCACAACTGGAGGACTTCGCCACCCGCCTGACCAAGAGGCCAGCGGTCGTTGCGTTTCAAAATGTCGCGATCTTCGACGCCGACGCCGCGAAGCTCGTGCCCGACCAAACGGTGATCGCCGCCGGAGGAAAGATCATCACTGTAGGACCTGCGGCGAAGACCAAAGTGCCCCGAGATGCGCAGTTGATCGACGGTCGCGGACACACGTTATTGCCGGGCTTGTGGGATATGCATGTCCACGTCGGCGACACCGATGGGATACTGCATCTCGCCGCCGGTGTGACCTCAGTGCGCGATCTCGGCAACAACCTCGATGAGCTCCTGGATACGCGCAGTCGCTTCGATGCCGGCACTCTGCTCGGACCGCGGGTGATGTTTTCAGGATTCATCGACGGACCCGGGCCGTATGCGCTCCCGATTGGTAAGGTGGTCTCGACGGAAGAGGAGCTCCGAAAGGCGATCGACGAGGTCGCGGACAAAGGTGCAGTTCAGGTCAAGCTCTACAGCTCACTCGACCCGAAGCTGATTCCGTTCGCCGTCGATCAAGCGAAGAAACGTGGGCTGCGAGTCAGTGGGCACGTGCCGTACGGCATCCACGCCTCCGATTTTGTGGTGGCCGGTGCGGACGAGCTGCAACACGCGAACTTCCTGGTGCTCAATTTCCTCGAAGTCCCGGATACGCGGACTCCGGAGCGTTTTCATGCGGTCGGTCGTGAAGGTGCGGATCTTCAGCTCTCTTCCCCGAAAGTCGTCGCCTTCATCGAGCTGTTGAAACAAAAGAAGACGGTCGTCGATCCCACACTGGTGACCTTCGAGACGATGTTTACGCAGAGGCCGGGCGAGGTGTCGCGTTCGATCGCGCCGGTCGATGAGCGATTGCCGATCAATGTGCGGCGAGGATACCGCCGCGGAGGTGTGGCACCCGCGGGGATGGAGGCGCGTTATCAAGCGGCGTATACACGCATGATGGAGCTGGTCGCCGAGCTGCACCGCCAGGGTGTGGTGGTGGTCGCGGGGACAGACGATATCGCCGGCTTCTCACTTCACCGAGAGCTGGAGCTCTACGTCCAAGCCGGAATACCGGCGGCGGAGGCGCTCAAAATCTGCACACTCGGGGCCGCGAAAGTGATGAAACGAGATGCAGAGCTCGGCGTGATCGCGCCGGGGCGAATCGCAGATCTGTTGTTGGTCGAAGGTGATCCGACACAGCGGATCGAAGATTTGCGCCGAGGTACCTGGGTGATGAAGGGTGGGGCGCTCTATCAACCGAAGGAGCTCTACAACGCGATCGGCGTCCGCTAAAACGCCGTTTGATCAAACTGCCCCAGGGTCTACGACGTGGACGCGAGGACAGCTCGCCAATCCCGACGAAAGCGTCGGACCGAACCAGGCATTGGGCGATTTCGATACAATAGGGAGCTTGGAAAGCAGTCGTGCGATGATTTTGTTCGCGAAGGGGCTCTCCTTCTCGCCGCTGACCTCGGCGAAACGACGTCTCAGCGCTCGGCCGCGACGGATACGTCGCGCATGTATTCTTCGGCGCGCATGCGTGCTGCGACCGCGTTGTCGCAGTACGCGACCTCTTGCGCGAGCTACGCGCTGGTATGACTCTTGATTAGTAGAGTCGCATGCAACTCACTCCCTATCTTTTCTGCGGCATCCTCGTCGGTGTCGCAGCGTGCGGAGGTCTCGAAGACTTGTCGCACGAAACGACCACCCCCATCCTCGCGAGCGAGACCGGTGAGCCCGCCGGGCCGATCGAAGCCATGGAGCCGATCGGCCGCGAAACACCAGCGCTGGCGATGATCTCCTGTACAGGTGCAATCACGTCCGGATCGGGCCGATATCTCGGCAATCCCGACGGAACCAGCTGTGTTCCGAGCTCCAAATGGAACAGCGACGTCGACGCCGGTTTCGACATGAGCGGCGCAAACTATGGCGCATTCACCAGCTGCCTCTCCGGCTGTTTGATCGTCGGACTGGGGTATAAATCAAGCGATGTTTGTCTCGATAAACTGCGCGTCTGCCAAAAACACTTGATCGGTGATACCGCGGCGAACGGGCTGAAATTGACGATCCACACCATTCCGAGCGCGGACGGTTGGAAGTCGATCGGAAAGGGGTTGTGAGATGAAATCGGTGAAAACTGCGCTGATCATACTGTTGCTGTTCTCGACGGCCGCAATCGCGTATGCGGGCGGAAAAGTCGTGCAGATGGGCATCACGAACGGCTCCGCGGGACATGCAGTGTCCGTCCAAAAAGTCACTGTCAGTGCTGACAACAAAACAGCGACCGTCGAGATCCGCGACCCGGACGCCAACCCGAGCGGCACCTCGACAGTCTCGGTCGATATCGTCACGGGCGAGATCACCGGCCATACGAGCACCACCACTCGGGACTATACGGGCTGGCGGGTGGAGAAGATTTGGGAGATCGATTCCACGTCGGCGGAGCCGACCGCCGGCGAGCCCCAAGTCGTCAAACACCGTGGACTCTAAGGTGATCAGATTGCAGCCATCCGCGCTCTCACGACGTCGATGACGCCTGTCATCACGATGACGCTCAACGATTGCCGCGACGCTGGGCACGGTGGAGAATTTCGTGCGCCACGAACGCGAGCGCCGCGAAGCTGCTTCCGATCGCCAAAGACGAAGGCCGATGTCTGGAGAATCCCGAACGGGTGCGAGGTCCCAAGACGTCGTTCAACATCACACGCGAAGAGCCGAATGATTCCGCACCATGATCCGAAGAGCCCTCAAAGTCTGCGCATTCACTGCATGCGCCCTGAGCCCCGCGCTGAGTCGCGCAAATGGCCTGGAAGCACCCGTGTCGGCCTCAGCGAAACACGCGGCGATCGGAAACGCGGCCTCCTCCAGCGTCGACGACGCCAACGCGCTGGTATTGAACCCCGCAGGCCTCGCGGAGCTCAGCGGCTTCTCCTTCGTGGTCAACGCGATGCCGGTGATGGCGCGCTCCAAGGCGCCCCTGGTCGGACCGAACACCATCGCGGAGAGCAACGGCGTGACTCCGATGGGTGAAGTCTTCGTCGGTTGGTCGCCGATCGACGGCGTCGGGTTTGCGCTTGGCGTGAACGCAGCCGGTGGCATGGGCGGCGATTACGGTGCGGTTCACTTCGGATCGTTCGCTATGGATCCGACCGTGTCGCAGAGCCTCGGCGCAGCGGAAGCCTCGCTCGGCATGGGCGCGAAATTGACGCCCAACCTGAGCGCCGGCGTCGCCTGGCGCATGACGTATCTCTTCGGGGACATCAACACTGCATTCTTCAATCCGCAGGTCGGAATGTTGCAGTCGATGTCGCTCTCGATGAGCGACCAAAGCTTCAGCGGCTTTCGCTTCGGTGCTCAATTGTTGACCGACGATCACCAACACGGACTCGGCCTCACGGTGCGCACGCCGGTCCGCTGGAACCTCAGCGGCACGGCTATGGCCTCGGCGGCGAATGCAGAGATCGCGACCCCGACGATGGATATGGGCGAAGCGAGCACGACTCTCACCTTGCCGCTGCAAGCCGCGCTCGGAGCACACGTCACCGTAGTCGAAGGCGGACGCACATTCCTGCAATACTCTTTCAGCGACTATTCTGCGAACACGACACAGACGATCACGGTCGCAGGTATGCCGATCGAACAACGCCTCGACTGGAATGATCGCCACACTTTGAATATGGGTTATGAGCAAGAGCTCGGCCGATTCACGGTGCGCGGCGGTTACGTGTTCGAGTCCGCGGTGGTCCCGAATCATCGGCCCGGCATCTATGCACCTCCGGGCAGCAGTCACTCCTTCGCTTTCGGCGGAGGAGCAGTGTTCGGCGATCTCTCGGTCGACGGCGCGATGATCTATACTACGGGAGGCGCAGACGCTTCGCCCGCGCGCGACGCGGGTGTTTGGACGGGCCGCTACGAGCTCGAAAACTTCGTCGCTTCGGTCTCGGTGGGTTATAGAGTCTTCTAAGCTCGTCGTCCTCATCTCGCTCGCGGAATCTCACGGCAACGGGTCCCTAGCTCCAGAGATCTCGGTGCGCTCGACGGGAAGCGCCAACAGAACCTAGAACAATCACGAGATCTTATCCGCCTCGCCCCGCGTCGCTTGTAGCTCGCGACCGCGCCGGATACACGAGCCTCGCATGGCTCAACCGTCTCAAGCCCTCCCGCAACACGCGCGTGTCGTCATCATCGGCGGCGGCGTCATCGGCTCCTCCGTCGCGTACCATCTGGCGCACCTCGGCGTGGAAGTCGTGGTGCTCGAGCGCGCGAAGCTCACCAGCGGCACCACCTGGCACTCGGCGGGATTGGTCTGCACCTTCGGCTCGACCTCGGAAACCTCGACGGAGCTGCGTAAATACACGCGCGATCTGTATGCGCGTCTCGAGGCCGAGACCGGTCAAGCGACGGGCTTTCGGGCGTGCGGCTTCATCGAGCTCGCCATCGACAAGGATCGGCTCGAAGAATACCGGCGGGTGAGCGCCTTTCAACGCCACGTCGGCGTCGATATCCACGAGATCTCGGCGGGCCAAGTGAAAGAGCTCTTCCCGCTCGCCCGCACCGACGATGTGCTCGCCGGTTTCTACGTGGAGGGCGACGGCCGAGTCGATCCCGTCGACGTCACCATGGCGCTCGCGAAGGGTGCACGCATGCAGGGCGCACGCATCATCGAAGACTGTCCCGCGCTCGGAGTGAACACGGTGAACGGCGCGGTCACCGGTGTGCGCACGCCGTTCGGTGACATCGCATGTGAGGTCGTCGTCAACTGCGCAGGAGCGTGGGGTCGCCAGCTCGCAGAGAAGAGCGGAGTGAACGTTCCGCTGCAGGCAGCCGAGCATTATTATCTGATCACCGATCGAATTCCGGAGGTCGATCGCAGCTGGCCCATCATCGAGGACCCCGCTTCGTGCGGTTACTTCCGCGAAGAAGGCGGGGGGCTGATGATCGGTCTGTTCGAACCGGTGTGCGCGCCTTGGAAGGTCGAAGGTATTCCGGAAGACTTCACTTTCGGCGAGATCCTCCCCGATTGGGATCGTATGTCGCCCTATCTCGAGATCGCGATGAAACGCGTGCCGATCACCATGCAGACCGGAGTGCGCAAATTGTTCTGCGGTCCCGAAAGTTTCACGCCCGATCTTTTGCCCTGTTTCGGTGAGGCGCCCGAGCTGAAGAACTACTTCGTGGTCGCGGGCATGAACTCGATCGGCATTCTGACGGGCGGCGGCATCGGTCGCGCCATGGCGCACTGGATCAAGAACGGTAGTCCCGACATCGATATCACCTCGATGAACGTCGATCGTTTGCACAAGTATCAATCGAATCCGGAGTACCGCCGTACGCGGACTGTCGAGTCGCTCGGCCTCGTCTATCAAACACACTATCCGACGCGGTCCATGCGTACGGCACGCGGCGTGAAACGTGCGCCCTACCACCAGCAGCTCGCGGAGATGGGCGCATACTTTCGCGACGTCAGCGGCTGGGAAGGCGCCGATTGGTTCGCCGGCAAAGGCCAAAAAGCGGAGACGACTTTGACCTTCGGGCGCCCCAACTGGTTCCCAAACTGGGCAAAAGAGCACCAGGCGGTGCGCGAAGGTGTGATCTGCATGGATATGAGCTTCATGTCGAAGTTCAGAGTGCAAGGACGCGACGCCGGTAAGTTGCTCAATTGGATCTCCGGCGGAAACGTCGACGGTGACAGCGGTCGAGTCACCTATACACAGTGGATGAACGAACACGGCAAGCTCGAGGCGGACCTCACCGTCACCAAGCTGGGTGATGAAGAGTTTATGGTGGTGTCGAGTGACAACACCATGCGCCACACGGAAGCGTGGATGAAGCGACAGTTTCCGAAGGACGCGCACGTCTTCGTCACCGACGTCACCTCCGGTTTCGCGCAGCTCAACGTGCAGGGACCAAGATCGCGTGCGCTGATGCAGGAGCTGACTTCGGTGGATATGTCGAATGAGAAGTTCGCCTTTCGCGACTCCAAGGAGATCGACATCGCCTTCGCACGCGTGTTGTGCCAGCGCATCACCTATCTCGGTGAGCTCGGCTATGAGCTCTACATTCCGACAGAGATGGCGATGCACGTGTATGAGCAGCTCGTCTCTGCCGGCGAAAAACACGGGCTGGTGCACGCAGGTTTGAAGGCGCTCGCGTCGTGTCGGATGGAGAAGGCTTATCGAGACTACGGTCACGACATCGACAACACCGACGATCCGCTGGAAGTAGGTCTCGGCTTCGCGGCCGACTTCAGAAAGCCGGGCGGATTTCTCGGCAAAGAAGCGCTCGAGAGGAAGAAGGCGAGGGGGCCGCTCACCCGCAGACTGTTACAGATCCTCGTCCGCGATCCCGAGCCGTTGATGTTCCACGCAGAGGTCGTTCACCGCAGCGGTAAAGAGGTTGGCTACGTGCGTGCCGCGTCTTATGGACACACGCTCGGCGGCGCGGTGGGTCTAGCGATGATCGACACGCGTCTCGCGGGCAAAGAAGAGCCCCTCGACACCAAGTGGATTGAAGCCGGTGTTTGGGAAGTGGACATCGCGGGGAAGAAGTATCCTGCGACCGCGTCGCTACAGCCTTTATACGATCCGAAGAGCGAACGCGTGAAAGTGTGAGCTCACGACGTCGGATCCGCCGATTCCGGTGGTTGGATGACGTTGAGAACACGCCATGTCCGGCTACGGCCCCTCGGCAATTGCCAGGCGATGCTCTGTCCTTCGCCCAGGCCGAGGAGCGCAATACCCACGGGTGCGAGGACGGAGATCTTTGAATTTGCGGGATCGGCTTCCTCCGGAAAGGCGAGCTCGGCCTCCATTCGTTTGCCCGTGCCGACGTCCTCGTACACCGCTTTGGAGCGCATCGTGATCACGTTGGCCGGCATGTCTTTCGCGGGCAGAATCTCCGCGCGCTCGAGCTCGAGCTCCAGCAGCTCGGCGGCCGCGGCTTCAGCGCCCTCGAGGGCGCGATCAACCAAAGCGAGGAGCTGGACACGGTCTTCCTCGGTGACCCGAATGGGCGTCTCGCGCGCGGAGGACGCGAGCCCGGTGCGGTGTTGGGGAGCTCCTGAACGAAGCGAATCGATGTTGCGCATGAATGCCTCCACCGCGCTGACAAGCGCGGATTGTTTGTCGAATGTTTCGGAGGGGCGCGGCGCTGCGACTAAAGAAACGTCATCGCAGCGCGAAAGTACGGCCGGGTGTGATCCGACCTTTGCTCGCGAAAGGAGCGTGCACCGGGTGTGCAGCGCAAATGAGTGCTTCTCCAGCCATGACGCGAGTCCGCGAGATGCGGTCACTCCTTTCTTATCGATCGCGATGGGACTGTCAACTCCGCGCGGTCTCGGTGCATCGCCGCCGGTGCCTCACGTCCGGTCGCCAAGCTCGCGGATTGTAGCCCCGTCGACGTTCACATCCGCCAAACGATAGTCATACGCAGGATTCCAAGTAGTCCACTGTGTTGGCAGCTGGAAGGCGCTGCCGTTCGAGATTCCGACGCGCAAATCGTCACCTGATCTTCCGATCAGGTCAGCGCGGCCGTCATTGTTGACGTCGGGTTGCCGTACGAATTCGTCTCTTGTCTTGCGAGACACAGCGCTCCCGGCTTCTGGGCTCGTCTGTATCCAGACGCACTCTTGCTCCGAAAACTGACGCAGAGAATATTGGTGCCCCGTATCGGGACCTCTCCCTATGAAGAGGATCGGCGCACTTCGCCGCGGTCCGGCCTCGAGGAAATCTTCGCATTGCATGTTCTCCGGGCCTGACTTCCGCGCGAGCCGGCGCTACGATCCTCGTCTCATGGTCGATGAGCACTACGCGGTCGAGCAGCCCACACGAGCCGAGCTCGACGCGCGATCCGGCACGACGATCCTCGAATTCGGCACCGACTGGTGCGGCTACTGCCAGGGCGCGCAAGGCGTGATCCACAAGGCGCTCGACGGCAAGGGGCTCCCGCACCTCAAGGTCGAAGACGGTCCCGGTCGTGCGCTCGGGCGCTCGTTCCGCGTGAAGCTGTGGCCGACGCTCATCGTGATGAAGGACGGCCAAGAGGTCGGGCGCGTGGTGCGGCCGACGTCCGTGGCGGAAGTCTCGAAGGCGCTGGAGAACGCCCTTTGAAGAATTGAACAAGGCGGCCGCCAAGGTTCAACGCGGGCACCTTCCTCAAAGAGCGCCCGAACGATTCTCGTCTTCTTCCTGAGGTCCTTGTACCTGCACGCCGCGGAGCTTGCTGCGTGCGGGCATCTTCAACGTCTCTCCGGGCTTGAATGGATTCAAAACGACGCGCTCCTCGCCGATGGTTTCAAACAGTCGTTCCGCATACGGCTGATCCGTTGCCCAGAGCTCTATCCACTGGCGGAACCTGAGCGTGTTTTTGAAGCATCCGCTCGCGTCTGTTCCGACGATCTGCTCGCTGACTGCTTCTACGCAGAACCAGGTACCGCAGCCATGATCACAGATCGCGACTGTCCCCGGCGGGAGAGATAGTCGCTCGGTGACCTCAACCATCGATGTGTCCTCGTCACCTCGAGCAGCGAACAATCCGTTCTCAGGTCCAAATCCTCCGTCGGCGACCTCTTTGAGGAGTCTGCGATGAAACAAAGAGAGACGAATCCCCAAACGAGCTTCCGCGAGAGCGACGCTCTCTTCTGTGCGACCGGCGGAAGCGGCTCCGGGAGCACGCTGTCGGTTCGTCGTTTCGGATCTTTGACTCGGGCCCGAATCAGGTCAATGAGCTCATCGTCGTTCACCGGCAGATCATACCAGATCGTGCTTTTGGCAAAACGCGAGAATCGCGACGGCCACCGCTTGTGGGTTGTCTTCGTGCACCAAGTGCGAAGCGTCGGGGATCCGAATGTTCATCGCGTTCGGGATCGACTCCGCGAGACGCTGATTGATCCTCTGCTGGAACATGGGCGGTTCCTCGAGCGTGAGTGTTCGTATGAGATCGGGGCGCTGCTTCGCGACGAGCAGGCACACAAAAGCTCTCCGAGTAGGCGAATGCTGTGAAATCGATCAACAGGTTGCGCGAGGAGCGGCCTTCGGACGGAAAGAAGGCGCGCGCTAAATAAGGTGCACCTACGGCGAGCCGCACGTCAAAAAAGACGTTGTTGTTATTTGCCGTACAGTTTGCATCTTCGCCGGGGACATACTCGCGGACAAAATCTCAAAGTTGGAGCAAAACGGCTCCCGGCGGACCTCCTCGGCCGGCGCCTCCACCTGCCGCGGCCGCTATGTCGATTTACAGCAATTCCGATTGAAACGAGCACCGCAGCGAAGTACGAATCTCCGTGATGAAACGTACTCGGGTGGTCGAGCTCGACCATGTCAGTTTGCCCGTGCGCGGCATCGTGAAGGCGCGCAAGTTCTATGAGGCTTCGCTCGGCGCGATCGGGATGAAGATCAATATGGATCTGAAGACTGACTTCGGAATGGGCTCGAAGAAACAGCTCATCTTTTGGGTTCAGAAGAAGCGCGGCGCGGCCGGCGGCGCGCATCATGCGTTTCGCGTGGATCATCGCGCCGAGGTCGACGCGTTTTATGCCGCCGCGCTCGAAGCCGGCGGAGCGGACAACGGCGCTCCAGGATTGCGGCCGAAGTATGGCAAGAACTACTACGCCGCCTTTGTGCATGATCCCGAAGGCAACAATATCGAGGTTGTCTGTTACAGCGCGAGCTCTCCTCGCAAATAAGCGACTCCAGCAACTCGATAGTTTGCTCATCCTGTATTTCGGACGCCCGCCGCGATGCCTTGTACGGCGACCCTCGCCAGGCGCCGCCAGAGCTCGCGCGTTTTTTCGGGCTCGGACTCGCTTCGCACTCGCGCGAGCGCCTCGAGCTGCAGATAAGACAGAGGATCGACGTATGGGTTCCTCAATTTAATCGATCTTTGAATCACTGCATCTGCGGCCAATAGTTCAGTCTCATTGTTCACCTCGAGCAGCCGTGTTTTGGTGCGCGCGAATTCCTCGGTCATTTTTGCGAATACACGCGCTCCGCCTTCGGGATCGGTGGAGAGCCTCGCGTACCGTTCGGCGATCGGGAGATCGGCCTTCGCCAGGTTCATCTGCACGTTGTCGAACAGGTCGCGCAAAAACGGCGACTCCCGGTAGGTCTCGCGCAGTACATCGAGACCGTCCTCTGCGATCACCCTCTCGAGCGCTGCGCCGACCCCGTACCAGCCGGTGATCACCGCACGCGATTGGCTCCACGCAAACACCCATGGAATCGCCCGAAGGTCCGCCAGCGAATTCGGCGCATCTTTGCCGCGCTTCGCCGGACGGCTCCCCATGTTCAAGGTGTTGATCGCCTCGATCGGGGTCGACTCCCAGAAGAACCGCAAGAACGCGGGATCATCGACGAGCTCGCGATACGCGGCGAAGGAGCGTTGCGAGAGCTTCTCGAGGATCGCCGCGTACCTGGCCTCAAGTACAGGTGGACTGCGCCGAGCCTTGACCTCGGAGGCGAGCACCGCGCCGAGGGTCTGCTCGAGATAACGCGCGGCGAGATCGGGGTTCGCGAAATGTGCGGCGCGCGTCTCACCTTGTTCGGTGATCTTCAGGTCAGGAGAGAACGCGTCCGCTGGTAACGCTCGGATGCCGCGATCCGCGGGACCGCCGCCACGGCTCGCCGATCCTCCGCGACCGTGGAAGACGCGGAGTCGTACGCCGGCGGCGACACAAATCGCGCGTGCTTCGCGTTGAGCGGCAAGCACCAAGGTCCGGCTCGCGAGCGTACCGGCCTCCTTCATCGAATCGGAGTATCCGACCAGGAGCTCCTGCACCTCGCCGCGCCGCGCGACGTGCGCGCGATAGTCTTGATTGTCGAGCAAGCCTCTGACGATCGCGCGGGCCCGTTCGAGCGCGGCTCGGCTTTCGAAGAGCGGGACGAAGTCGAGGCTTCGGTCGATCCCATACAGCTCGGCGACACGTTTGACCTCGAGGACGTCCGCGGTGCTTTCGGTCATCGTCACCACGTACGCGCCGAGCGGCTCCTCGCCGAAGCGCGTCAACAGGCGGCGGAGCCCGTCGAAGAGGTCGAGCCAACGACGTGTCTCTGCGGACAGCATCGCATTTTTTGCGGGCAGATTGAGCCCAGCCAGGGCCGCAATCCGCTCTTCATCGCTGCGCTCGGGATAAGCGGGATCGCCGAGCAGCTCTGCGATCGCTTTTCGATGCACGCGTGCATCTTCGCGGACATCGAGCTTTGCGAGCGCAAATCCGAAACAACGCACGCGATAGATCAGATCCAGCAACGCGTCGTCGGAGAGCGCGGTCGCCCGCGCCGTGACCAGTACGTCGCGAATGGTCAGGAGATCCTCGAGCAGCTCATCGGGCCCGTGATAGGAACCAGCCGCCGAATTGCGCGTGCGTTCGACACGCGCGGAGACCAAGCTCAAAAACAAACGCAGCGGCTCATCTTTGTTTCGCTGCGCCGCCGTGGCCGCAACTTCCGGCAACAGCTCTTTGGTGCGTTCGATGGCGCGCGAAAGTCCTTCATGTTCGTGCAGCCGCGCGCGCGTGCCTGCGAGGTGATCGACGAGCTGTTCGAGATCTTCTTCGTAGCGATGAAGGATGATCCACCGGCCAAACTCGATCGCGCGTTCGGTGATCGCCGCGGTGATGAATGGATTGCCGTCGCGATCGCCGCCCATCCAGGAGCCGAAACGCACCAGCGAAGGAAGCTCGAGCGGATCCCAGCGCCCGAAGCTCGCATCGAGCGCGCGGTGGAGGCGGCGCGCGACTTTCGGGACTACGTCGAGCAAGACATGGCGCAGGTACCAGAGACCGGCCTTGACCTCTTCGATCGGGTCGGGTCGTTCGCTGCGATCCGGCGCGTGTTCCCACAACGCTTCGATCGTCGCTCGCAGACGTCGATCTTCGATGCGCTCTTCGGTCGGGGTGAGGACCCGGCGATCGCGTGCTTCGAGCGTGCGGCGCGCAGCGGCGAGGAGGCGTTCGGTGGTGCGGCGGCGCGCTTCCGTGGGGTGCGCGGTGAACACGAAACGGAGATGGACCGCTTCGATCGCGTGCGTGACCTCCTCGCGCGTGGCGCCCTCGCTCGCGAGCTGACGGACGACTGCGGGCAGCGAACCGGCGATCGACTCCTCGCCGAGCTCGATCTCGCGGCGGCGGAGCTCGCGCGTGCGGTGCACGTCTTCGGCGAGATTGACCAGCTGGAAGTACAGCGTGAACGCGCGAACGACGTCGATCGCTTCATCCGGTGGGCACGACGCCGCTTCTTGGGCGAGCGTGCTTCGCGCGGCCTCGGACTCGACGGGATCCTCGGACTCTCTCGCGGTCTTTGCTGCCTGGCGCATGCGCTCGACGCGATCGAAGAGCGCAGTGCCGCCGTGCGCGCGGATCACCGTGCCGAGTGCGTCGCCGACGAGGCGGATGTCGGTCGAGAGCGTTCGCTCGGCGCGCGGCACAGGCAAAGGCTAACACGTGCGATCGTTCGGAGCCGTCTTCGGGCGCGGCCGGCCGGCGCTGCGCGTCCAAAGCGTCATGTGCGTGTTTTGGCACCGTATGTGCTGAGCACGTGAGGAACGGAGGAGCCGAGCTCGACACCACTTTGGTCTATCGCGACAACGGCGTCACCGGAATGTTGCTCGCCAACGGGGTGATCACCAGCGATGCGACTTACATGAACGCTCTCCGAAGTTGCTTCCTGCCCGAAGGTACAGCTGTCCCTTAGATCAGGTGACCGGTCCACGAAGGGTATCGGAACCATACTCGCCGAGCACCACTTACGGAGCTCGGCGCGAGCATCTTTGGCCAGGATGCACACGTGCGTGAGCGAGGTGGAGAAACGACCCGAGTTGAAGTACGCGGCGCGACCGACCGTATCGAGCGCGGTCGTCTCCGCTACGTGGCTATGGCCGAAGACGACGTACGGGACCTTGAGTCGCGCGCGGATCGCGTGGGCGACGCGCTGCAGCTTGCGCACCGGGGACACGTCCCGCAGCGCGGCGAGCTTATACGCGGTTGCGGCCGTGGCGGCAGCGAGAAGAGCGCTAAGGCCGAGGCGGATGTCCATCGAGATCGGTGACATCCATACCGCGCCGGTGAGGATCGCGGCGCTGCCGGCGGCGACGAAGTGATCGATGAAGAGCAGTCGAAAGCCGTAGCGGAGGTGCCAACCCGCGGGGCGTTCGCGAAGGTCGTCGAGCGCGTGGAGGTCGGCTTCATCGAGCCCAAGCTCGCGCGCTGTTTCCGCGATGCGATCGACGTGTGTCTCTTTTGCGTCTTTGTTTTCGGCGAGGATTTGCCGCGTCGACCACATCCATTTCACGCTCGCGACGTAGGTCCAAAACAGCTGGGCGATCAGCTTCGGTCCGAGGCCCGCGACCCAGCGAAAGTGCTGCAGCAACGGGCGAGTCTCGATCCCCCGGAGGTCGAGGTTACCGAAGAGTAACCGGCCGAAGGCGCGCAGGGTTTGGTGAGCGATCGGATCTTCGAGATCGGCGCGGCCGCTGAGCGTGGGCTCGAGGACGTTCTCGAAGGAGCAGAAGCGATCGTATTGGTTCCCGTGCTCGACGTAGAGCAAACCGGGCTCGTAGTGAAACCACCCCGAAAAGCGGATACGCGCGCGTACCTGATCTCTAGGACAGGTTGGGTCGATCGGTGCGAAGGCGACGAGGTGATCGACGAGCCGCTCGCGAATCGCGTCCCAGTGGAGATCGACGTCGTGGTTGCCTTTGAGGATCACCACCTCGTGTCCCGCGGCGATGAAGCGGCCGAGTTGTAGGAATGGCCCAGGTTCGCCGCGGACGATGCAGTCGAGCGCTTTCGCGGCGCGCAGGAGCGGATCGCGCTGTGCGGCGACTTCGTCGAGGATGCGGGCGCGGACGAAGTCGATCATGTCGCCCGCGATGATCAACATCCAGGGCCGATCGTCGGCGCAGTGATCTTGATAATAGGCAAGGAAGCGGCAGAACGCATCGCTGTCCCGTCTGCTCGGAGCGCGCGCCTCGATGATGGCTTCGATGAGGTCCTCGCCGATGTGGAGGTCGCTCGCGACGAGGATGTTGTGCGTGCCGGAGCCCGGCGTCATGGCGGGCCGGTTCTAACACAACCGGCGGAGCCCGTTTGTCAGAAATCGCGGTGCCGGAGCATAGGCCCGATCGACATGAGACGTCCGACGGTCCTCACCTTTCTCTTCGTCGTTGTGGCCACGTCGAGCTTCGCAGCGCCGCCCAAACGCGTCGATCAGAAGCTTCTCGAGGATTTCAAAAAATGCGCGAAGCGCAAAGGGTGTGCCGCGATCCCGTACAAAGAGCACCGGCGCGACTGTGAAGTCCGCTCGATGTGGCAAAACGAAGCTTGCGGGCTCTATGGTTGCGAGGAGCTCAAGGTCGTCCGGCAGGTCGTTGCAGATATCGATGAGCTCACCGACAACATCCGGGAGCACACAGACAAGGGCCGCGCCGAGAATGACTACATTCGAGAGCAACGCAAGCGGCGGGAAGCGCTCCTCGAGCGACTCAAGGATTATCAAGAACCCAGTCTCGAGCGCATGCGCACCGGAGAACGGTGTGTGGGCGCGCGCGAATCGATCGCGGAGCTCTTTAAAGAGATGAAGAAAAAGGTCGAAAAAGAACCTGATCACGGCGATCGCGCGATGAAGAGCTACAAGCACGACATCGTCGAGCATTTCGAGGATGAGACGCCCAATCATCTCAACCAAATCCGCGACGTGAGAAACGCCGTAGAAAATTGCCGGGAGGTCGGCGAGCTGCGCGTGAAAAAATGAGCTCTTGCAGAGATTGCTACTGCACCACTGCGGAACCCGCTCAGAGCTTGCCGAGGAACAAGCCGCGGTGCCCCGGATCGTGATCCGATGTGTAGACCACGCCGCGACCGCCGTGGCTCGGCAAGTGCCCGAGGTACGCTTGCTCCGCGATCACCACCGGGCTTTGCTCGGCCCGCGCAAGATCGACGACCGCGACGTCCGCGGTGGAGAAGACAAAGCTCGTGAAGTTGAGCTGCGTACGTTCGGTGAACGACACGACGCTGCCGCGGCCTGGATGGTTGTTGAACGCGGAGGTCGCGCCGTCACTGAGCAACCGCGCGCCGCCGAGGTTGGCCGCGTAGAACGCGCCCAGACCTGTGTTGAAATCGACGACATAGAAGAGCCCGTGGCTGGAGTCGGCGCTGTAAGGCTGCGAGGAGAGCACCGCATCGAGGTTCGAGCTGACGCCGATCGGGCTCGCGCTCCCACCGGAGACGTCGAGCAGGGAAACGTTGCCCGTTCCGGTGGCGGGATTGATCGCTGACAAATACATCAGCAACGCGCCGTCCTTCGACACGAAGCGGAAGTCGGAGAAGTAACCGCCCTGACCGTTGTGGATGTGGAACGGCAGGCGAAACGAGGTTCCAAGATCGGCGATCGTCGTCGCGCCGTTCTTGGTCACGCGGCGGAGCTCGCGCGACGTCGGGGAGAGCGCGATGTCGAAGAACGAGCCGTCGCGGTTGAGGGCGACGAAGAACGGTGAGGTCACCACGTCGTCGGCTACAATCGGCGTTCCATCGTCGCGAACGACGATCGGCGCGCCGCGGTTCAAGCTGGTCGCGGAAGCACGCGTCGTCAGGAAGAACCGTCCGGAAGGATCTGCGTGCCACAAGGGGGGGAGCGCGAGCCCAGTCAATAGATCAGTGCGTACGCCGTCGACCCACGTCGACAACGTCGCGTTCGTCACGCCGGGCTCGCAATATCCGGCGACCGGAAACGCGGAGCGTCCGGGGCCGGCGAAGCCGAGGAAAGGGCGGCAATTCGTAGGAGTCCCTTGGGTGTTGTAGTCGGTGCTCACGCCGGCGGCGAGCAGGCGCGGCGCGCTCAGCTCGGAGTCGGCGCTCACCAGATCGCCGGTCGTTCCATCCACGGTCGCGTTGGCGATGAACGCCACCTGCCGGCTGTCGCCGCTGACCGCGACGCCGAGCGTGGCGACGATCGAGGTCATCGAAGCGAGCTGCGGACCGCCCTGTGCTGTCCAAACGATCAGCGGGCTGACCGGCGCGACGATCGATCCGCTCGGCGCATAGTTGGTCCAGACGAACGCGACCTCACCGTCGGTGAGCACGAACGGCGTGTTGCCGCCGAGCTCGGCGATCAGCTCGCGCTGGGCGTTATGCTCGAGGCGCGTCGAATATAGCGCGGTGCCGTCTTGATAGATGGCGTAGTTGTCGTCGGTCACGCCCCACAACAAGAGCTGAGTACCGGCTTGAACCAAAAACGTGCGCGGTTCGGCGGAGAGCGCAGCCCTGTCTTCGGAGTCGAACGCGGTGGAGTCGGGAGCGCAGCCCGTCAGGGCGGCGGAGATCAAAAAGAGAAAACGAGCTGACATGACACTTCCTTTGTTGGTCCACATGCGTCCATTCCGCGGACGAGCATGCAGCGGCGCCTGGTCTTGCTGGAGGTCCAGTTCCGAGATAGTCGACCGGTCCAGTCATGCGAGCTTGGTCCCTGGCCCTCGAGCTGTCCTCGGCCTCGCGTTCTCCGATGTTCCTGCAGATCGCGCGGGTGATCGCCGACGACATCAGCCGCGGCCGCTTGCAGCCCGGCGAACAACTGCCGTCGAGTCGTTCGCTCGCGTCGTCGCTCGGCGTCAGTCGCAACACTGTCGTCGCCGCGTACGACGAGCTTCTCTCGCAAGGTTGGATCACCGGCGAAGCGGCGCGCGGAACCTTCGTCTCGCTCGAGATCCCTTCGCCTTCTTCGCGGCGCGCGAAGAGTCCTTCGCAGCAAGCCGGCTTCGAGCTTCCGCCGCTGCGATCGCCGGAGCTGCCGCTTCCGCGTAAAAAAGGTTTGCTCTTGCTGCTCGGCGGCGTGCCGGAGCTGCGTTTCTTGCCGCAAGCGGCGCTCGCACGTGCGTACCGCCGTACGCTCGGCGGCAGCGATCGTTCGTTGCTCGACTACGCGGATCCGCGCGGCGATCTGCGCCTTCGCGAAGCGCTCTCCGAGGTGCTCTCGCGCACGCGCGGGGTCGCGGCGCCGCCGGAAGCGATCGCCGTCGTGCGCGGCAGCCAACAGGGCGTCTATCTCACCGCGCGTGCGTTGCTCGGCCCAGGCGACGCGGTGGCGGTGGAGTCGTTCGGTTATCGCCACGGCTGGGAAGCGCTGCGAACGTGCGGTGCGGAGCTGGTTTCGGTCCCCGTCGATCGCGACGGGCTCGACGTCGACGCGTTGTCCGCGATCGCCGAGCAGCGATCGATCCGCGCGGTTTATCTGACGCCGCACCATCAATATCCGACGACGGTGACCATGCCCGCCGCGCGAAGGATCCAACTTTTGGAGCTCGCCAAAAAACGGCGGATGATCGTGCTCGAAGACGACTACGATCACGATTTTCACTATGACGGCCGACCCGTTCTCCCGCTCGCCTCGCGCGACACTTCGGGCGTGGTCATCTATCTCGGAACGATGTCGAAGGTGCTCGCGCCCGGTTTGCGCCTCGGCTACGTCGTCGCGCCACCGCCGGTGATCGAGCGGATCGCCGCGTACCGCTTTTACGTCGATGTCCAAGGTGACAACGTGCTCGAACGCGCGGTCGCGGCGCTGATCGAAGACGGTGAGCTGCAAAAACATGCGCGCCGCGCGCTTCGTGCCTATCGCTCGCGGCGAGATACTTTGTGCAAGCTGCTCGCGCGCGCATTACCGGAGCTGCGTTTTACCGTCCCGGCCGGTGGGATGGCCGTGTGGGCGCACGCGCCCGGGATAAACGTCGAGGCCTGGGTGAAGCGGGCGCTCGAAGCGGGGGTGGCGATCCAGTCCGCGCGACGTTTTGCGTTCGACGGAAAGCCGCATCCTTATCTGCGGCTCGGCTTCGCCGCGTGCAACGAACGCGAGCTCGGCGAGGCGGTGCGGCGTCTGGCGGTCGCGCTCGAAGATGTCCGCGCGCGACGCTGATTCTCGCCGTCGCGCAGTCTTTGTCGCCTACTTGATTTCGGCTTCAACGAGCTTTGCGAGAAGCGCGAGGGACTCTTGCCAGCCGAGGTAACAACCATCGACGGGAATCACGGCGGGAAGGCCCTCCTGAACGATCGACACCTCGGTCCCGACCGACACCGCTTTCAGTGAAATCGTGGTCTGCATGGTTCCAGGCAGGTTCGGATCATCGAACGTATCGGTGTGGCGGATTCGTTCGTTCGGAACGAGCTCGACATACTCGCCCCCGAATGAATGACTGTCGCCCGTTGTAAAGTTCGTGAACGACATCTTGTACGTGCCGCCGACCTCCGCCTTGAGGTGGTGCACTTTGCCCGTGAAGCCGTTCGGCGGCAGCCACTTGCTCATGGCGTCGCCGTCGAGGAAAGCGCGGTAGATCCTCTCGGGCGGTGCACGAAGGACGCGGTGAAGTTTGACAGTGTTCTCAGTCATGATCGAATCTCCTCTGGTGATGCGTACGACCGGTCGCCGATCGCCGCTCCTGAAGTGACGTCGAATCAAGCATGAGCAGATCGACACCGCTCTGAATTTTTTATGCAGACGCGAGGCTCACGAAGAGTGGAGCAATTTCGCTTAGATGGGATAGGGAGGTGGGCTCGCCGGATCGAGCTCCGTCATTTCAGCGCCGGAAGCGAGGGCTGCAGTACGTCGAGGTCGTGAAACACGTGTGCGTCGTCGTGCAGCAATAGTTTGCGTCGCACGAGCTGCTCGAGCCCGGAATCGGCCATGGGCACATGAATCCGCCGCCACCACCGCCGCCGGTGTTGGCGAGCGCATCGAGATGCTCCGCGGTTTGGTCGTCCATCAAATAAGCCTCGAGCCGCTCCGCAGGAATCGAAGAGAGCGGACCGAATTCAACCGTCCCGTTCGGCTCGTAGCCGGTATATCCGGCCTCGTAATCCCATTTGAGGAAGTGCGTCTTGTTGAACAAGCCCGTCTCCGTCCCCTCGTTCTCGAACGCGACCACGTCCTGGCGCGAAGTATCGAAGAGGTTATCGGCGCTCGTGCGGTCCGATCCGCCGCACGCCGACAGAACGACGACCAAACCAATGAATCCGAAGTTTTTGTGGGTGAACATTGGCGAACCTCAAGAGCACGTGTCGTGCCGGCCGAGGCTCGAAGCGAATCGCGGCCGATCGCGCTGCGGCGGACGCGTTACACCCGTTACGCCGTAGCACCGGAGCGTGTTGCACCCGGAAGAGTGAGAGTCGCGCGCGCTACGAATCCCAACCGTAATACCCATCGAGCGCATAGACGATTCCGGTGACGGGATAATACAGCACGGTCGTCACGTCGTATTGTGTACAGTTATGACAAGGCACCGGCACCGCAAAGTGCCAACCTTCGACCACGGTGCTCCCGGCAAATGTATCGAGCCTTCCGAAGAGAGACGCACCCGAGCTACCGGTGAGAAAGGTGGTGCCGCTCAAGCCGCTGCGGTCGAGGAAGGTTCCCCAGGGAAGCGAGCTTTCCTCGCGATCCTCGGCCAAAACCAGCTCCGTGGCGACCTCCGCCGATGTCGGCTCGACTTCGCAGATCGGGATCAGCCACGAACGCAGCGAGCTCAAGTTGCACCAGCTCATCGAGCCACATCCATTCGGTGTCAAAGCGATCGAGCCCGCGTTCATCCACGAGAGATATGGTTCTGTCGCCGGAGGACAATACATGAGCTGTCGGTCCTGGCAGAAGCTCTCCGCCTCCAACACATACCAGGCGATATTCGCTTCTTCGCCGGTTGTGTACACTTGGTCTGCTGCACAACTGTTCGACGTGAGAATCGACATGGTATAGTCGCCGAAAGTATCGAGCTGACCGGCGCAAGCTCCCGGGGAGCCGTACTGTTCAGCGAGAGACCACTGATCACCGTCGTGCTCGAAGCCCAAAATAACTTCTGCGCTGTTGAGCAGCTCGACTGTCACATAGAAGAATGAGCTGCTGTCCGGCTGGAACTGCACGAGGTACGGCGCCACCGTCGGGTTGCAAGCATCCGCACGTTGAGCACCGAAGACGGCACTCAGTGAAAGAGCAATTGTGAGTGTTCGAATGAAGATGGTCACAGGTGGTCTCTGATACAGGACCGATCTCTGCGGCACAATGATTGCGCGTCTAGACGGTTATGCGTGTTCGCAGCCTATGTGAAGTTTCGTTTTTGTGGACAAACTGGCGATGCCCGGCTCAGGGGATCGTTCGAGCTCGGTATCTCGATCGCCAAAATCTCTAGGCGCAGCTCGAAGCGGCTTCGATCAGGTTGCTGCAGTCTGTATTGAGCTTGTCCGCCGTGCATTCGGCGGCGCTGTCGTCTGTGCAGTTGTCGGAGACGGTCGCGCCGCACGCTTCGAGCTTGGCTTTGAGGTCGTCGCAGCCGCTTCCACCGCAGGAGGTGAGGAAGAACGCGGGAACGGCGAGGGCGAGGGTGACGACGAGGATGAGTTTCTTCATGTGCGGGCTCATCTTCGGAAATCGATCTCGAGTCAAGACCTGTACCTGAAAAACGTCTTTGGAGTCCGGTCGGCGAACGTTTGGTGTGAACGCGGACACGCACCGAGCTCTTGTGAGCTGAGCCGAAACAAGTGCCATCGATGCCGGCAAGGTCGACAGAACCATCCAAAGAGATTGAGCCAATCACGTGTCGCCCGTTTTGGCGGTTGGAGAATCACGCCGCGAACGTGCGGCATTGCGGCTAGCACACGCACCGGGACCATCCGCGGCGAGTGTGGTCGTGTTCTCGAGGACATTATGAAAGTTCGCCGGCCACAAATACAGACCGGCAACTCCTCCAAGTCCGCGGACACGCGTGACGGCTGTCGGGTTTCGATCGCGAAAACTAAAACAGAGAGTCACGACCTTCGTACCAGGCTGGACAGCCGTATCGAGCTGCAGTGCGAGGCGCGATATTGCTCTGATTCCCAGATAGACGACGATTCCGTCGGCACCTTGAATCTGCTCTCTGCGAAAATCACGGCGCCGAATAATGACATTCTTTTGTCGGACCGCGCGCATGCGAGCGACGAGGTACGGGAGAGGAGAGATCTCGAAACCGACGATCGTGGCTTGAGGAAAAGCCCGCGCCAGTCCGACCGCCATCGACCCCCATCCGCAGCCGAGCTCGTAGAGTCGCGCGTGTTCAGGAAGCCCCACCGTTCGCAGCAAAGAGACCACCACCGCGATCTCTGCGGAGGTCGAAGGTACGGCGGGCACGCCGGTCTTTGCTTGGTAGATCAGGAGCGAAAGCACGGCACCCAAGACTAACCCCAGCACCAATCCACCGACGAGATTCAATCTCTTGCTCTCACGATGCAGCGGGGAGCAATTCGCTCGCCGCCAGGTCTTTATCAGAGGCCAGCATCTGCAGATGTTGCAGGAATCGGGTGGTGATGGATCCGTATGTTGATATTTGCTACACCTGACGGATGAGAACGTTTCGCGTGCTCTTTGCCACCGGGCGCAAGGGGCTCGCAGCGCGCAGCCGCGCGATCGGCGAAGCCTCAGACGCGGAACACCGCGAGACCAAGACCGAGATGCTCGTCGCAAGCTCGCTGCAAGAGGCGAAGGAGATCCTCGACCGAGAGGTCGTCGATCTCGCCATCGTCGATCTGCTGATGGGCGCGCGGAGAGGCATCGAGCTGGTCCTCGCGATTCGCCACGCATTTCCGACGCTATTCCTCGTGGCGGTCACGGACATGCAGCTCCGCGATTTTGATCGCGAGGCCATCAAGCTCGGGGTCGATGGATTTCTCGTCCACCCGGTGACCAGCGAGCATCTGTACTTTCAAATCGCCCGATTTCGCGAGCTCTCGCGTTTGCGACACGAAAACGCGCGCCTCAAGGCGCAGGTCGCTCATGCCGCCGTCATCCCTGACATCATCGGGGCGGGGTCGGAGATGCGCGAGATTCAACAACTGATCACGCGCGCGGCCGAGACCTCGGTTCCGGTCGCGGTCTACGGCGAGAGCGGTACCGGAAAAGAGCTGGTCGCCCGCGCCGTGCACCGCCATTCACGCCGAAACGCGGGCCCATTCATCTCGATCAATCCCGCGTCCATTCCAGAGAGCCTCCTCGAGGCAGAGCTCTTCGGACATGTGCGAGGTGCATTTACAGGTGCGTCCGATCGCGTGGGGTTCATCGAAAGCGCAGGCTCCGGAACTCTCTTTCTCGATGAGATCGGAGAGCTTCCGATGAGCCTGCAGGTCAAGCTGCTGCGTGTTCTCCAGGAAAAAGTCATCTATCGCGTCGGATCGTCGAAGCCGATACGCGTCGATTTCAGACTGGTGACTGCGACCAACCGTGATCTCTTGGCCGAAGCTAAGGCTGGGCGCTTTAGAGAAGATCTCTTTTATCGAATCCATGTGTTTCCGATCTATCTCCCACCGCTTCGCAGTCGGCGGCGGGACATCAGCCAGCTCGCGGACCACTTCCTGAAACTGTACGCGCGAGAATCAGGTCGCCCGTTGAGCGGGTTCTCGCCGCAAAGCTTGGAAATATTAGAGACCTACGATTGGCCCGGGAACGTTCGCGAGCTGGAGAATTATGTGCAGCGAATCGTCGCTCTCAAATCTCGCGGTTCGATCATCGAGGTCGATGATCTCGTTGGTTTACGCGAGCCGGCACGTTCAAGCCAAGCTTCGCCGCGTTCTCTGGATCCGCAGATGAATGAGGTACGTCCGCTCGCAGAACATGTCCGCCGCTATGTTCGCTGGGCCTACGAATCTCTCGGCCGCAACAAAGCGCGAACCGCTCGTATGCTGGAGATCGATCGAGTGACTCTGTATCGGCGCCTCAACGAGAGCGAAGACTCGACCTGATAACGCTGGCACGCCGCGTGTAAAGAAACATCCCGCGACCTCTTGCGGTCGCGTCCATGACGCTCGAGCTTCGCCGCCTTCTCGCCCTCGTTCGATCCGAGCCCGCGGACAAATCGGTCTTGCACGCGGCTCGCGAAGTTCTCCGCTGTTTCAACGCGGAAGAGCTCACTGTATTGGAGGTCCGCTCTGCGGACGCCGCGATTGGGCCGATCGAATCGGAAGTTATGCTCGAGCGCGACGTTCCCGAGCCGGGCGAGCTCGCGCCGCTCGAGACATTCATTCTTCGTATCGGGGATCCGGTCGATGCCGTGGCCACTGAAGCCGCCGTCGAGGGTGTCGATGTGTTGATCACCGCCGAATCGCAGATGCTGACTCAAAGGCTTCTTCGAAAGGTGCCGTGCACGGTCCTCGTAATCCCCGCGAGCGATGAAGAGAGGGTAGGGCCCGTGCTCGCCCCCGTCGATGGCGATGCTCCTAGATTGGCGACTCTACAATTCGCCGCGATGTGCGCGCTCAAGACTCAGAGGCCTCTCGAGATACTGCATATCTATTCGGTTCCGCTTGGTTACCACAAGATGGGGAGAACGTATGAAGACTTCGCCGAGAGCATGCGACGAAATGCAGAGCTGAAGATTGAAGCCTTGGTTCGACAGTTGAGACATCCGAATCTCGAGATCACCACTCGTTATGTCCTCGTAAAGATGAGAGCGAGCATTGCGGTCGCTATTCTTCGGGAGGCGCAATCGAGATCGTACTCACAGATCGTTCTCGGCGGCAGGATTCGGCGACGGGTGGCCGGAATCCTGTTTCCGAGCATCTCCGAGCGAGTCGTCTTGTCTTCTCCCTCTCCGGTGTGGGTCGTCCGAGATCGCTCCGAGCACTCTATCGGCTTTCTAGAGGCCGCCGACGTCTTATGAGCGGCTCGAATAACCGGCCGGTGTGGATAAGAAAGTGGCTGCTCACGACGGCGGTCCTTTTTGGTCTGTGGACCGTCCTTTCGGACAAGCGCGACGCGGTTCATCTCGCGACCGGGCTCGTGGGGGCCTTGGTTGTGGTTTTGTCTCTGGCCCTTGGACGTTCGCCGCAACCGGCTCGGGATCCACATCCGCTGCGCTTCCTCGCGTATCTGCCTTGGCTTCTTCTACAGATCCTGAAGTCGAATATTCATGTCGCAAGATTAGTGCTCTCCAGAACACCGAAAATTCGACCCCGATTTATACGGTTTCAACCGCGCTTTGCCGATCCGAGAGCTCTCACGCTGCTGGGCACTTCGATTACGCTGACCCCGGGGACCCTTACGGTGGACATCGATCAAGACGAGATGATCGTGCACGCCCTCGATGATGCGTCTGCCGCCGATATCGAGGCACAGGTGATGGCGGTTCGGATTGCTCCGCTCTTCGACGAGGTTGTGAAATGACCGCGCTCGTCATCTCTTCGATCGTCGGCGTCTTGATGATCTCGGGTGCCTACGTCGCGTCTTTGGTTTGGCGGAAGAGCTTCTTCGATCGGCTGTTGGCGCTCAATGGGATTGGAACCAAAGCCGGGATCCTCGTGGTGCTCGTTGGCCTGATCTATGGGCGTCTCGAGATGTTCGTCGATATAGCGCTCGCGCTGTTCTTGCTCAACTTCGTCACTACGCTCCTCGTCGCGAAGCTCGTTCGAGACCGGGGTGGATTGGCATGATCCCCCTTCTGCTCGCGATCGCGTGTTTCGCCGTGGGGCTCTTCTTTCAGCTCGTTGCTGCGATCGGCCTGTACCGATTTTCGGATGTCTACTCTCGACAACATGTCGTGTGTATCACCGACACGTTGGGGGCGCCCTTGATGCTCATCGGCGCGGGCATCGCCTACGGCTCTTTCCTCGTGGCTCTCAAGCTCGGTCTGGCGCTGGTCTTCCTCTTCGTGACCAGTCCTCTGGTTTCACACCTGCTCGCTCGCGCAGCGGTGTGCTCGGAAGCAGCGACCGCCGGAGACCGCGCGTGACGGCGATATTGATACTCTCCGCCTTCCTCGCTCTCGCCGCGATCGCCCTCGCGGTCATACGCTCGTTGTTGCCCTCCATTCTCATCCTCTCGGCCTACAGCGGCTTATTGGTCGTTCTTCTTTCTCTTCTGGGGGCCGTCGATGTGGCGTTCACGGAAGCGGTTGTCGGGGCAGGCGTGTCGACCGTAGTTCTGATGGCGCTTCTGCGCCGACTCAACGCATATGAGTCCCCATCGTCGACGAGCTCGACGCGTATCCTCGCTTCCCTGGCCACCGCAGCAGTCGGGCTCACTCTGTTTCCGGCGGTGCTCGCTTTGCCGGCTTTCGGAGACCATTCGGCGCCCGCGGCGCTCCATCTCGCGCCGGAGTACATCCGGCGGAGCGTCTTGGAGACGCACACGCCGAACATCGTGACCGCAATTCTCGCAGACTATCGTGGCTTTGATACGCTGATCGAAACTGCTGTCATCATGACCGCTGCCATCGCGTGCGTTCTTGTGCTCGGAAGGCGGGTTTGATGGAACCGTTCGAGAGCTTGATGTTCCGAACGCTTCTCGGACCGATCGTCGCGGCGCTACGTCTGTTTGGAGTTTATGTCCTGGTTCACGGACACGATAGTCCCGGAGGTGGGTTTCAAGCAGGAGTGCTGTTCGGTGCGTCCGTCTTACTTCCGCGTTTGATCGAGCGTCGTGACACGGAGGCGAGCTCCACTCTTTTGAGATGGGCGCTGGTGTTGTCAGCGCTCGGTGTCCTCCTTTATGCGGCCGTTGGTATCACCTCGCTCGCCGCCGGCTCGGCGATGCTGGACTACTCATCGCTGGCGCTTCCATTTGAGCCTCCGTCTCGGCGTGCGCTTGGTATTCTGTTCGTCGAAATCGGTGTCGCGGTCGCCGTCGGAGCGGTCGTCGTAGCCATTTTTGAAACACTGCAAGACGACGAGGCAGTGTCATGATCGCCGACGTTGCGGCCCGCGCCCCGTTTCTTTTGTGTCTCGTCCTCTGGATGGCGGCGACCTATCTATTCGTCGCGCATCGCAGCCTTCTCAAAGCGCTGATCGGCCTTTCTCTATTTCAATCCGGAATTATCGTTTTCTACGTCATGCTCGGAGCTCGAGACGGCGGATCTATTCCGATCAGCACCGGAGACCTGCCTCTCCACAATCCGCTGCCTCACGCGCTCATGTTGACCGCGATCGTCGTCGGCGTCGCGACGCTCGGCGTAGCTATGGCGATCCTCATGCGAATGCAGCGCGAGGAAGGTTCGATCGACGACTCCTCAGTCGAAGGTCAACGATGAGGTCTTCGCTTCCTGTGGTGCTCTTCTTGGTGCCGTTCGTTTCCGCGCTGCTCGTGGTGATCTTCGGCTGGTGGATACCGCGTCTTGCTCGATGGATCGCGAGCTCTGCGCTCATAACGAGCAGCGTATTGTCGTTGATCGCGCTCGATGCGACGCGAAGCGGTCCCCTTCGGGTGTTTCTGGGTGGGTGGCCCGCACCGCTGGGCATCGAATGGTCACTCGATTTTCTCGGCGCGCTGATGACCTCGCTGGTCTCTTGCTCGGCCGCGATCGTCTTGCTGGGAGCCGGCCCGCTCGTTCGGGCGGAGCTCGAAAAACGGGAAGTGAGCTTTTACGCGTGTTCACTTTTGCTCATTAGCGGGTTGATCGGCATGGCCTCCACGGCCGATCTGTTCAATTTCTATGTGCACCTCGAAGTCTCTGCTTTGAGCGCCTATGCGCTGGTCGGTGCCGGCGGCCGCGGTGCGCCTCGTGCTGCCATTCGCTATTTGATCGTGGGGACACTCGGAGCGTCTCTTTATCTGCTGGGTGTTGGATTTCTCTATGCAGCAACCGGCTCCTTGAATATGGCCGATGTCGCGACTCGCCTCGCCGGTGCCCCGCGCGCGCTTTCGACGACGGGCTCAATTCTCATCATGCTCGGACTGGCCCTCAAGATGGGGCTCGTACCGCTTCATGCGTGGATGCCAGAAGCCTACGCGAAGGCGCCTGCTGCGGCAGCGGCGTTGATGGCGCCGGTAGTGACCAAGGTTTCTGCCTATGCGCTACTCCGCATGTTGTACTGGGTCTGCGCGCCGAACGTACTCCCGCGTGAGAGCGCGATCCTTGAATCGCTTATATTGCTCGGCGCTGTGACGATGCTCTACGGCTCGGGTCGCGCCGTCTTTGAACAAAACTTGAGGCGCGCGCTCGCCTTCTCCAGCATCTCACAAATCGGCCTCGTCGCGGTGGGGATCGGGCTTGCAACACCTAACGCGATGACCGGCGCGATCGTTCACCTCCTCGCGGACGCGCTCGCGAAGGCTGCGCTGTTTTTGGCCGCCGGCTCGATCGCCGTGCAGTATGGAATTCACACGATCAACGAGCTCGGCCGGATGCGATCTCGCGCGCGCTGGATACGCGTCAGCATCGGGCTCGCCGGGCTCTCGCTGATTGGAATTCCACCGTTCATCGGCTTTTTCGGAAAGTGGTACGTGCTCCTGGCGGCCGTGGAGGGCGGTGCCTACTTGATTGCCGCTGCCGTTGTCGCCGGTTCCCTGCTGACATCCGTGCTCGTGTTCCGGATTTTGGAGAAAATATTCTTTGGAGCCCCGACGGCGCTCAATCCCCCGAAATATGCATGTTGGTCAGTGGCGACGGCGAGCTTCGTGTTCGCGATGAGCACGTCAGTTTTCGGCCTACTGAGCACCTCGCTCATTCGATGGATCGCGACGACGACATTCTCGAAAGGAGGCTGACGAGTGTTTGAAGCACCGAGCTCGTTGATTCTCGCGGCTGTCGTGGCTCCGTTGCTGGCGAGCATCGTGATGTCCTGGTCGCATGAACGATTCGCCGAGCTTTGGACATACCTCGCGGCGATCATCACGTTTGGTAGTGTCGTTGCTCTCGCACCCGACGTTCTTCAGAGCTCTTCTCCTCAGATCGCGTTGCTCGAGCTGCTGCCCGGGCTGAACATTGCCCTGCGCGCCGACGTCTTAGGGCTCACCTTTGCCTTGCTCGCGTCGAGCTTGTGGATCGTGACGTCGTGTTACTCGTCGGGGTACGCGCGCGCAACGCAGCTGGCTCACCGGAGGCGCTACTTTGCCTGTTTTGCGGCGTCGATCGGTGCGGTGAACCTGATCGCCTTCTCAGCGAACGTTCTGGTGCTGATTATTGGTTTCGAGCTTCTGACGGTCGCGACTTATCCATTGGTCGCGCACGATGAAACGGAGAAGGCGCTCGCGTCCGGCCGGAAGTACCTCGCCTATGCGCTCTCCGGGGGCCTCCTCTTGACGATCGCTGCCGTTTGGACCTGGCAGCTCTCCGGCACGCTCGACTTTCAGCCTGGCGGATTTCTCGGCACCGGCATCACCGCTTCCTGGGCCCTCTTTCTCCTCTATTTCGCGGGCGCTGGTGTGAAGGCTGCGATCATGCCGCTGCACGGGTGGCTCCCGGCGGCGATGGTCGCTCCGACTCCGGTGAGCGCGCTGCTCCATGCAGTGGCCGTCGTCAAAGCGGGCGTCTTCGGCTGTATTCGATTCATCAGTTTCGTCTTCGAGAAAGATGCCATTCAATCGTTCTCGGGAGATCGCATTCTGCTCGTCTCTTGCGGTACGACGATCATCGTTGCTTCGCTCCTCGCCCTCAAAGAGGATCATCTCAAAAGGCGGCTCGCGTATTCGACGATCGCTTCGCTCTCCACGATCGTGCTCGGCGCATCGTTGCTTTCACCTCATGGTCTCGGCGGCGCTCTATTGTATTTCATAAATCATGCGTTCGCGAAGATAACGCTCTTCTTTTGTGCTGGAGCGCTCTATACAAATGGGCATAAGGCGCTGGTCTCCCAGCTCGGCGGAGTGGGCCGGGAGATGCCATGGACGATGGGAGCGTTCACCGTCGCAGCGCTCTCTCTCTCGGGCGTACCCGGTCTCGGTGTCTTCATTGCGAAGCTCACGATGCTTCGAGGTGCAGTCGAAGCCACAGATCTCTTCGCGCTCGGCATTCTTCTGATCGGCTCGGTCTTGAGCGCGGCCTATCTATTTCCCATCGTTCGAAGCGCCTTCTTCGACGCGAAAGCCGCGACAGAGGCCGAGAACGCCCACGATCCCGGAATGCTGATGCGTGTTCCGTTGATCGCGACGGCGATAGGAACACTCGCGCTCGGCACTTTACCTTTGGTGATCCACGCGGAGCTTCACTTGGCCTCGATGCTCTCATCCCAAGTGTTGGGTCAATTGCGATGAACCGTCTTGTTTATCTTGGGCTCATCCTCTTGTGTCTCGCGCTCGTCGCGCTGGAGGCGGTCGCGCCTTCGCACGGCCAAAGACACCTTCCGGGTCGCTACGTGTTGATCTCGATCGTCGGTTTTGGGTCCCTCGTGTTTCTCGCGAAAGTGCTGCTTCCGCTGATTCTGTCGAAATCGGAGGATCGCGATGATTGGTGATCTCCACCCTTCGATACCTCTCGTCTGTGGGGCGTTGATCGCAGCGAGTGTGCCGCGGCTGGCGCGATACGCCGGGGTGCTCGCACCGGTGATCGCGCTGTGTGCTCTATGGTTTCATTCGGGCGCGACCAACATGCAGCTCGAACCGGCGGGGATCGAATTACAGACCGTTCGACTTGATGCGTTGGCGAAGATCTTCGCGCTCGCCTTTATTCTCTTCTCGCTGCTGGCGAACATCTACGCGTGGACGGGGTCCCAAGCGCGAGAATTGGCCGTCGCGTTGTTGCTCGCGGCCGCCGGAGTAGGTGTGGTGATTGCGGGCGACCTCATTACTCTGTTCTTTGCATGGGAGTGGCTGAGCATCGCTTCAGTCGCACTCATATGGCTCGGCGGGACAGACAGCTCACAGAGGGCCGGTCTTCGCTATTTGTTTCTCCACGTCGTCGGTGGCGCGTGTCTGTTCGGTGGTGTGCTCCTGGGACCAGGAGGAGGCTCGCCCGGCACACTATCGCTGGACGGTGTTGGAGCTTGGCTGATCTTCGCTGGTTTTGCAGTCAATGTGGCTGCGCTGCCGTTTCACGCATGGCTGCCCGACGCCTATCCGCGGGCGAGCATCTTCGGAAGTGTTTGGTTGACTGCGTTCACTACGAAGGCCGCAGTGTATGCCCTCGCTCGCTACTTTCCGGGTACTGAGCTGCTCATGTGGATGGGGATCGCCATGGCGCTCTATGGTGTCGTGTTTGCGCTGATGGAGAACGACCTTCGGCGTCTACTCAGTTATCATATTGTGAGTCAGGTCGGATTCATGGTTGCGGGTGTTGGAATCGGCACTCAGCTCGCGGTGAACGGGGCGGTTTCTCATGCCTTTTGTCACGTGATCTACAAAGGCTTGCTCATGATGTCGGTCGGGGCGATCATTTTCACAACCGGCCGGTCGAGGCTCAGTGAGCTCGGAGGTCTCGCGAAAAAGCATCCCGCGCTCTTCGTTCTATTCTTGATCGGGGCCGTGTCGATCTCCGGAATTCCGATGTTCAGTGGATTTGTCAGCAAATCGATGACGATCTCCGCTGCGGCCGGCTCCGATCGCGCGATCATCGAGATTGCGCTGATCGTTGCCTCGGTCGGAACGTTCCTCTCGATCGCAGCGAAAATATCATATTTCGCGTTCATCGCTCCCGCGTCCAAATCGCTCCCCGCGACGAGCTCAATCCCGAAACCGATGTACTTCGCGATGGCGCTCGCAGCCGTGATCTGTGTGGGACTGGGGCTCGCCCCTCAAAGTCTCTACGCGCTCCTGCCACACGCAGCGGACTATCATCCCTATTCGATCGAACACGTCGCCCAATCGCTCCAACTCGCTTGCGCCAGCGCTTTCGGGTTTTGGATTCTTCGCGACCATCTCGCGAGCGGGCGGACGATCACCCGAGACACGGATCGCCTGTACGCCGGCGTAGCGGTGCTCTTCGTTCGCTGTGCCGACGTCGCGATAGGCGCGGTCCGCAATCTCGTCGAGTCTGTCCAGCGCGGGTTTGTTCGGGCGCATGTTCGTGCCCGCGCTTTTCTCCTGTCGCCCGGCGCAAACGATTCGCCGATTGCGCTCCAGGTGATTGCGCTGGTGGTCCTTTCATTGGGCCTGCTGATCGTCGTTGCGACACGCAGTGCAGCGAAGTAGCAGGTCCTCGAACCTTGAACGCCCCGGATTGGATTGTCCTCATCGGAACGCTGAGCTTCATCGCGATCTACGGCGCGTGGAAGACGCGCGGCGTGAAAGACATGCGCGGCTATTTTTTGGGGGACAATTCGCTGCGCTGGCCAACGATCGGGCTGAGCATCATGGCGACTCAGGCAAGCGCCATCACTTTCTTATCCACCCCAGGACAGGCTTACGACGACGGAATGCGCTTCGTGCAGTTCTACTTTGGGCTGCCCCTGGCCATGATCGTGATCAGCCAGGTCTTCGTTCCGATCTATCACAAGCTCAAAGTGTATACGGCCTACGAGTATCTCGAACATCGCTTTGATTCGCGGGTGCGATATTTGGGTGCCGTGCTCTTTCTGGTGCAGCGGGGCTTGGCTGCAGGCATCACTATTTATGCTCCGGCGATCATCTTCAGTCGCCTGTTTGGCTGGTCTCTCAATATCACGACCGCCGTCCTCGGCTTTGTCGTCATCGCCTATACTCTCTCCGGCGGCGTGAGAGCGGTGAGCGAGACGCAGAAACAACAAATGGTGATCATGCTCGGCGGGATCGGCGCGGCGATCGTGCTGATGATCTTGCGCCTCCCCGACACAGTGTCACTCTCGGCCGCGGTCAAGGTGGCCGGTGCGCTCGATCGCATGAACCCGGTGACCTTCGATTTCGACCTCGAGGACCGCTATAACTTCTGGTCGGGAATCTCCGGTGGGTTCTTTCTGGCGCTCGCCTACTTCGGTACGGACCAATCACAGGTGCAGAGATATCTGGCTGGAAAGTCTATCGCAGAAAAGCGTCTGGGTTTGCTGTTCAACGGCATGTTCAAGATACCAATGCAATTCGCCATCCTTTTTTCGGGGGTGATGGTGTTCGTTTTCTATATATTCACGAAGCCACCGATCTTCTTTAATGCGCCGGTGATCCATAAAGTGGCGCAGACCGCGTACGCAGGCGACCTCCGAGATCTCCAACAACGTTACGATCACGCGTTCGAGACCCAAAAACGCGCCGCAGAGAAGTATGTAGGTGCGTTGGAAAGCGCGAACGGCAGCCGCGAGGAGAAGCTGGAGCTGAGGGCCGCAGCGGCGCAGACAAAGATCATTCGCGAAGAGGCAAAGGCGCTGATCAAAACAGCGCTGCCGGGCACGGAGACGCGAGATACCGATTATATATTTCTGTCCTTTGTGCTGAATTTTGTGCCGACGGGCCTGATTGGACTCTTGATCGCGGTCATTCTTTGCGCAGCGATGTGCTCGACGGCGAGTGAGCTCGCTGCGCTCGGCTCGACGACCACCATCGATCTCTATAAACGAGCGTTCAAGAAGGAGAGCACGCCTCAACATGACCTCCGAGCATCGAGGGCGTTCACCGTGTTGTGGGGCTGTGTTGCGATCGGTTTCGCGACCTTTGCCGGGCTTGTCGATAACCTGATTCAGGCGGTCAATATCATCGGCTCGATATTCTATGGGACAGTGCTGGGAATCTTCTTGGTGGCGTTTCTCATCAAGTCGGTCACCGGCACGCCCGTCCTCATCGCGGCGTTGATCGCGCAAGCGACGGTGATCGGGTTGTACTTCGCGTCGGCAATCGGGTTCCTTTGGTACAACGTCATCGGATGCGGGATCGTCGTCTGTGTTGCATCGCTGCTGCAGTTGTTTACCGACGAGACACATCCGAAGGCGGCGCGGTCTAGTTAATGGTCAAGGATGCAGCAGTCGGATCGGGCGCCCAAACCGAAGGATGCGGACAGCGCACGGCTTGATGCTCTCCTTCGAGCGGGAGCGGTGGAAAATCTATCCTGTAAGTGATCTGACCGCAAAGGCGTACTGTCCTCGAGGCCAGTACGCGGTTCGTGAGGTGTCGCATCTTGACGCGACCCCGGGAATTGTGGGAATCCGACAAGCGCTAATTCAATCCCTTGGTGTGGGGTCGGGGCGGTTGTGAGGTGGTTGAATGTTGCAGCTTGGGGTCACCCTCGCTGTTTCCTATACTTCTGAACGAAGTCTTCGATAAGGTTCGACTCCTGAATTATGTGAGCTGAGGGCTGGGGCAACTCAGTCCTCAGTTTTTTCTGAGCTGTGGAATCGAGAGGGTGGGGGGCGATGGCGCGCTATACATATCCCGGCGTTTATGTGGAAGAGCTTTCCAGCGGTGTTCGAACGATCGCATCCGTCGGCACCTCGTTGACCGCGTTCGTGGGACGCGCGCTACGCGGCCCGGTCAACACTCCGAAGATCATCAATAACTATGGTGACTTCGAGCGCCTCTTCGGAGGCCTCTGGGCCGACAGTCCGATGAGTTATGCAGTTTGGGATTTTTTCCTGAACGGCGGAGCTCAAGCGGTCATCGTACGACTGTATAGTCCACTGTTCGCCGACGAAGCGGCCCGTCTGGCTGCCGAAGTGGCCGCCCGCGCGACTGCGACGGCGGCGGCAGCGGCGCTGGTCACCATCGCCCAACAAGCAGAAGCGTTGCCAGGCTCAACGGCCGCCAGCGTCGAGGCCGCGGTCGCCGGTGGTGTCGCAGCGGGGGATGTCGAAGGCGCGGTTGGTTCGCGTCTCTCTGCGATCGCTCAACTGTCGGCGTCCGCTGCGGCGACCGCTTCGACGGTCTCGCTCGCCGCCCGAGCTTCGGTGCCGGCCTCGGGTGCCGCAAGCGCCGCAGCTTTGGCGGCCGCGAATGCCGCAGCTTCCGCAGGTGAAGCCGCGGCGCTGGCTGCCGCTGCGACGGCCGTCGCTGTCCGCGCGGCCATCAACGGCGCCGCGGCGGAGTCACAAGCGCGGAGAGATGCAGCGAACGCCGCGGCGGCGGAAGCAGAGGCGGCGAACGCCGATCCTGCCGCTGGCGACGTCGGCGCGCTCCAGGCACGGGTCGATACGGTGGTCGCAGCGCAAGCAGCCGGGCCGGCTCGCGACGCCGCGGCCGCTGTTCGCGCGGCCACCGTCGGTGCCGACAAAGCCGAGGCGGCCGGCAATGCACGCGCGGCGGTCACACCTTTCGATCAAGCTCTCACGGCGTCGAATCAAGTGCTCGCCGCCGCGGATACGGAGCTCAATCGCGTGAGTGGGGCGTCCGTCGTCGCTGCGGTGACTGCGGGACAGGCCGGGGTCATCGATCAAGTCGTCTCCGCCCGTGCCCAAGCACCGGCGGCGCGTGTCGTACTCGGCGGCGGATTGACGCTGGAGGCTGCGTCCGCGGGCGCGTGGGGCTCACAGCTCCGCGTGCGGGTCGAGCACGAAGCTGCGTCCCTGCATCCGCTGTCGGATCCTTTCCGCGCAGAACGATTCACGCTGCTGGTTCGCGACGGGCTCACCGGCAAGACCGAAGCACATCGCCGGCTCAGTGTGCAGGCGGGCGATGTCCGATCGATCGTCGAAGTGTTGAACAACGAATCGGAGCTGGTGCGCGTGTTCAATGCGCCACCTGCGACCCGGCCGAACGCGCACGCTGCGGCTCCGCGCGGCGAGGAGCTGACGTCCACGACTCCGGGCATCTTCTCCACCCCGGCGGATGCGGGTGGTGAGCTCGGCGCGGACGGCTCTATTCCGTCGGCAAACGAGTACGAAGGCAGCCTGTCCAACAAAACAGGTATCTATGCCTTGGAGAAGACCGACCTCTTCAATCTCCTCTGTATCCCGCCACCAACTCATGACACTTCGGTCGAGGCCAGCGTCTGGGTGATGGCTTCGGCGTACTGCCGGCGGCGGCGGGCGTTCTTGATCATCGATCCCCCGCATACGTGGGTGACGAAAGACCAAGCGCGCGACCGTCTCGACGATGTGTCGGGCGGGATCGCGAACAAAGATTACGCGGCGATCTTCTTTCCTCGCCTGCGCAGGCCGGATCCGCTGCGCAGCAACCAGCTTCGCGACTTCGCGCCGAGTGGGGTGGTCGCTGGAATTTTCGCGCGCACCGACGCGAACCGCGGCGTGTGGAAAGCGCCCGCCGGTCTCGAGGCCACGCTCGCCGGTGTTCCGCAGCTGACGCTCGCTTTGACCGACGATGAAAACGGCGAGCTCAATCCGCTGGGCATCAACTGTCTGCGCGCGATGCCGGCATCGGGCCGCGTCGTGTGGGGTGCGCGCACCATGGCCGGCGACGATCGGCTGGCGCACGAGTGGAAATATATCCCGGTGCGCAGGCTCGCGTTGTTCATCGAAGAGAGCCTGTACCGCGGGACACATTGGGTCGTCTTCGAGGGCAACGACGAGAAGCTCTGGAGCCAAATTCGACTGAACGTCGGTGCGTTCATGCACTCGCTCTTCAGACAAGGCGCGTTTCAAGGCGTGGCGCCGAAAGATGCGTACTTCGTCAAATGCGACAGCGAGACCACGACGCAAACAGACATCAATCAAGGTGTCGTGAACATCGTCGTCGGTTTTGCGCCGTTGAAGCCAGCCGAGTTTGTTGTGCTGAAGATTCAACAGATCGCCGGCGACATTCAGACCTGAGGTGAGCGATGGCCGAGTTCAACGTCAACCAGCAGCACCGCTTCGATCCGTACAAGAACTTCAAATTTCGCGTGGTCTGGGACGGCCGTTTCGTCGCCGGAGTCTCCAAGGTCAGCGCGCTCAAACGAACGACGGAAGTCGTCAAACACCGCGAAGGCGGTGACCCGAGCAGCAGCAAGAAATCGCCGGGCCGCACCGAGTACGAAGCGATCACGCTCGAACGCGGAGTCACGCACGACTTGGAATTCGAGCGGTGGGCGCGACGCGTGTGGAGCTACGGCGCGGGTCTCGGCGGCGAAGTTTCGCTCAAGGACTTTCGCAAGAACCTGACGATCGAGCTGTACAACGAGGCCGGCCAGAAGGTGCTCGCGTACAACGTGTTTCGTTGTTGGGTGTCCGAGTACCAAGCGCTGCCCGAGCTCGACGCGAACGCCAACGCGATCGCCATCCAGATGATCAAGCTGGAGAACGAGGGTTGGGAGCGCGACGAATCCGCGAACGAGCCTACTGAAGAGTCGCTCGACTGATCGTCATGACCGAGCACTCGACGCCCGCGCCCCGTGCGTTGCTCGACGCTTGGGAAGAGCTTCGGCGTGTGTCGCCGATCGAACGCGCGCTGCGTTTGGCTGCGCTGTGGGATCCGCACGTCGAATGGGCGAACCGCACTCTCGGCGAGCGCGATCGCGCGTTGTGGGCCATGCGCGCGGCGCTGTTCGGAGCGAACGTCGAAGCGGTCGTTCGTTGTCGCGCGTGCCCGTCGTCCTATGAGCTGGTGCTGGGCGTCGATGAGCTGAGCCGCCCGCAGCCGAGCTCCGATTCCGTCGAGGTGAGCTCGGGCGCGCTGGTGTTTCGGCTGCGTGCCCCGACGAGCACCGATGTCATACGGGCTTTGGCCGGCGGCGGTGAGCAGGAGATCCTGCGGTCCTGTACTTCGGTACAGGAAGACGGTCTCGATCTCTCCTTCGAGGCGGTCCCCCGCGAGCTGCACGCATTGCTCGAAGAACAAATCGCCGGTATCGATCCGCAGATCGGATTCGCCTTGGGCATCGAGTGCGCCGATTGCGCCGTACGTTCGATCTTTCGTCTCGATGCAGGTGATTTTTTGTATGCGGAGCTGGAGCGCTGGTGTCGATCTCTGCTTCGAGAGATCCACCTCTTGGCGCAAGCCTACGGCTGGACCGAAGACCACATCTTGGCGCTCTCCTCGTTTCGCCGGCGCAGCTACCTCGAGCTGGTGGAGGAGCGCGCGTGAGCGGATTTTTTGCTTCGCTTCTCGAGCAGGCCGCGCGCGGCGGCGAGGTCTTTCCGCGACCACGCGCGCGTTTTGAGGCCGAAAACGAGGCCGATTCGGTGATCAGCGAACAACCGATGGAGCGCGTTCTGCTTCCGCCGCGAGCTGCCGCCCAAGAGGTGTCCGTTCCCGCGCCCGAACGTTCGGCTGCAACGGTGCTCGCGGAACGTCCGGCGTCCGAGCGGCCGCGAACGGTAGAGGTCGAAGAGCGGATCGAACGGGTGGAGCGGATCGAAGGCCGAGAGCTTCGCGAGACGCCGATTCCGGAGCCGCGCGAGCTCCTGCGCGAGACCCGTGAATCGCACGAAGCGCACGAACGTGTGCTGCATACGTCGGAGCGGATCGTCGTGGTTCGCGAGCGCTCGGAGAAAGAAACCCTTCGCATCGAGTCGCCTTCGGTGCCTCCTGTACCAAAGGCCAGTAAGGCAGAGGAACGCCGCCCGGCCGAAAAAACACCGCGCGCGAACGTGCCGGCGGTGGCGCAGAGAGAAACCGCAGAAGCTGCGATCGAGCGGCAGCCGAGCTCACCGAACATCCGCATCGAGATCGGACGCATCGAAGTGCGCGCGCGGGAGATGCCTGCGCCGGCGAGCGAGATCCGTCCTGCGCTCGATCTCGACAGCTATCTTCGCGATCGAGGTGGACGCCGATGAGCAACCATCTCGCGATCGCTACGGTGACGGCGGCGCTGCGCCAGATCGTCTTCGAGGAAGCGCAGTCCACGGTCGGCGTCCCCATGGACGTGACGGTAGGGCGTCCGACGAATCAAGGAAACGGGGCGAGCGTCTTTCTCTATCAAACGTTACCGAACGCGGCGATGCGCAATATGGATCTGCCTTCGCGCAGCGCCTCCGGAGCGCGGACCGAGCGTCCGGTGTTGGCGATCGAGCTCCGCTATTTGCTCAGTTTTTGGGGCGACCTCAACACGCATCTCGCGCAACGTTTGATGGGCGCGGTGATGACGCGCCTTCATTCGCGCCCGGTGTTGCAGCCGGCGGCGATCCGCGCGCTGCTCATGGATCCAAATCTCAACATGCTCGCGGGCTCGAATCTCGCGGATCAAGTGGAGCTGGTGCGTTTCAGCCCGGTCGCGCTTTCGCTGGAAGACCTGTCGAAGGTTTGGTCGACGATGTTGCAGACGCCGTACGCGGTATCGGCCGCGTATTCGGCCTCGGTGGTGTTGCTCGAAGCCGAGGAGCAGCTCGCTCCCGGTCTGCCGGTGTTGAGCCGAACGGTCACCGCCATTCCATTCAAGAGACCGCGGATCGAGCGCGTGCTTCCGGCCGCGGATCCGGCGGGACAGATTACCGCCGAAACGCGGGTCATCGTCGAAGGCCACAATCTGCGAGACGAGCTGACCGAAGTGCGGCTCGCGACGCAGCCGATCGTTCCTGTCGAAGCCCGGGATCGCCGGGTCATATTCGATCTTCCCGCGGGGCTCGACATCGGGCCGCACGCTCTGTGGATCGAACATCCGCGCATGCTCGGCCTTCCTCCGGTGCAGCATCGCGGCGTGCAGTCGACCGTGGTTCCGCTGGTGCTCCATCCGCGGATCGCGGTCGACGCGGCCGGTGATCCGAGGATCACGGTGACGCCGATCGGCGCACGCCGGCAGATCGATCTGTTGATCGTTCCTCAAGTCCGCAACGATCAAAAAGTCGAGCTCGAGCTGTTGGACGACACCGGCGTCGTCCGCTACCGCGTTTCTTCCGCGCCGATCGTACCTGATCGAACGGACAGTTTGCGTTTCGAGGTCGAGGCTGTGCCCGGGGTTTATCGCGTGCGCGTGCGCGTCGATTGGGCCGAGAGCCCGCTGTGGATCGACAACCGTCCGGCGAGCCCGACGGCCGGTCAGCTCCTCCCGAGGTTCTCACCGTGAGCAACCCGTTCGAGATCCACCGCCGCGCATTGCTGGAGATGCTCGGCTTTTTGGCCGGGCAGCTCGATCCGACACGCGCCCAGAACACCGCGGGTCGCTCCGCGCCGAAGATGATCGACTCCGCGCTGGAGCGGATCTCGCAGCGTTTCAAGCTCACGGACTTCGAGCACTATCTTTTGGCCGCCGCCGCGGGCGTGCAGATCGACGCGCCGTTCGCGCAGTCGTTATCGCGGCGGGGTGGGGAAGGGCCGCTCTCCTTCGGCTCGATGATGTCTCTCTTGCCCGACCTGGCCCATTGGACAGCGCTGACTCCGGATCGCCCGCTGCGCAAGTGGCGTCTGGTCGAGCTCGCAGCGAATCGGCCGGCGATACACGCGCCGCTGTCGATCGACGAACACGTGCTCGATCATCTGCTCGGCCTCGATGGGATCGATCCGCGGACGCCGATCACGCGCGCTGAAGGGGAAAAGGAAGACGCGGATGATTCGCTGCTCGAGCTGCTCAGCCACGTCGATCTCCGTTCGGTGATCGTGCTTTCGGGGACCGCGGAGAGTGGAAAGATCTACGTCGCCGCGTCGACGTTGCTGCGGCTCGGATCTTCCTTGTTCGTGCTGCGCGCGGACGAGATTCCGGCGGCTTCACCGGAGCGGCGCGAGCTGGCGGTGTTGATCTCGCGCGAGCTCCTCTTGCACGGCGCGGCGATCTTCATCGACGCGGATCGCGAGCCGAACGAAGAGGTGCTTCGCCGCGTGGCGGGTTTTGTGGACAACCTCGAAGGACCAACGCTGATTGGAACCCGCGACGTCATCCGCACCTCCGATCGACCCGTGTTGTCTTTTCAGTTGAAGAAGCCGACGCGCAGCCAACAAACGCGTGTCTGGTGCGGAGCGTTGGGCGAAGGCCTCGACGAAGCCGCGAGCGCGAAGCTGACGGCGCAGTTCGATCTCTCGGTCGGTGCGATCAATGAGGCCGCGCATCACGCGCGCGCCACGCAAGGCGAGGATCTCGCGAAAGCCGCCTGGAACGCCTGCCGCTGGGCTTCGCGGCGAGGCCTCGACGATCTCGCGCAGCGCATCGAGCCGCGCGCCAAGATGGGTGATCTGATCTTGCCCGAGCTGCAGCTCGAGTCTTTGCGCGATCTGGTGCAACACGTCCGTTATCGAGCCGACGTGCTCGACGGCTGGGGCTTCGCCGAGCGCAGCCAACGTGGCCTGGGGAACAGCGCGCTCTTTCACGGGCCGAGCGGCACGGGAAAAACGACGGCCGCGGAAATATTGGCGGGCGAGCTCGATCTCGATCTGTACCGGGTCGATCTGTCGGCGATCGTCAGCAAGTACATCGGCGAGACGGAGAAAAATCTTCGCCGTGTCTTCGACGCCGCCGATGCGGGTGCGGCGATCTTATTGTTCGACGAGGCCGACGCGCTCTTCGGCCGCCGCACCGAACAGCTGCGTGACAGCCACGATCGCTACGCGAACCTCGAGGTCAGCTATCTCTTGCAGCGGATGGAGTCGTATCGGGGCCTGGCGATCCTCACCACCAATTTGAAGAGCGCCATGGACGAAGCTTTTCTCCGGCGCATTCGTTTTTCGGTGAGCTTTCCTTTTCCGGGTCCGGCGGATCGCGAACGGATGTGGCGCTCGGCGTTCCCGAAAAAAACGCCGGTCGCCACGCTCGACTATTTGCGCCTCGCGCAGCTCACCATCACCGGCGGCAACATCGCCAACATCGCGATGAACGCTGCGTTCCTCGCCGCCGCCGAATCCGCGGCGCGCGTGGAGATGACCCACGTCTTGCGCGCTACTCGACGTGAATACGCGAAGCTCGAACGGCCGTTCACCGCGGCGGAAACCAAGGGACTCTTATGAATCTCGAGCTCTCGATTGGGCAGATCGTCCTCGACGGATTCGAGCACGCCGACGCGTTCGGTCTCGAAGGGCGGCTCCGTTTTCATCTCGAGCAGCTGATCCTGGAACGCGGCGCGCCCGAATTTTCTCACGAGCGACGATCCCTCTCGCTTTTCGAGGAGCTGGAGCCCGGCCGCGGTTCCGATCAGCTCGCGCAGCAGCTCGCGCAGTCGGTCTACAGCGCGCTGCAAGGAGGTGTTCGATGAACGCGTTTCCCGGCTCACCTCGCTTAGTGAAAGGCGCGCTCGTCGGCTTCGACATCTTCAACCCGGCGGCGAGCATGGTGCCGTTTCAATACAACCCGGACAGCATCACGCGTACGTTGCGTCCGCGTTCGGGCGGTGCGAGCTCACGTTCAGAGCCGCTCAAAGTTTCGGGACCGCCGCAGGAGTCGCTGCGTTTCGAGATCGTGCTCGATGCGACCGATGGAATGGAGCGCGCGGATCCGCGGGTCGCGCGTGCAGGCGTGCAGCCGCAGCTCGCCGCGCTCGAGATGTTGCTCTATCCGAAGAGCGCGCTGGTGATCGCCAACGCGGCGCTGATGGCCGCCGGAGTGATCGAGGTCGTGCCGCAAGAGCTCCCGCTGACCTTACTGATCTTTGGACCAGGTCGGGTGCTGCCGGTGCGCGTTTCGGAGATGACGATTACCGAAGAAGCGCACGACGCACGGCTGAATCCGATCCGCGCGAAGGTGCAGCTCGGGATCCAAGTGTTGTCGTATCAAGATTTTTCGATCACCCATCCTGGCTATCACATCTTCCTGACGCATCAGATCGTGAAGGAAGCGCTGGCGGTGATCGGGAGTGTCAGTGGGACGCAGGGTTTGGTGAGCGAGCCGTCGCGTAGGTGAGGAGGGAACGATGAGCAGTCGATACAGCTCCGTTGAGCAGCGAACGATCGTCCGCGCGGATGGAACCATGGTCGCGTATCTCGCGCGCCGCTTCATACCTCCGAGCGGCGGTACGCTCGCGCAGGTCCCCTTCGAGGCCGGCGATCGGCTCGATCTGATCGCGCAGCGCACCCTCGGCGATTCCACTTCGGATTGGAGACTGGCGGACGCGAGCGTTGTTCTTTGGCCGGACGAGCTGGAGCGCGAAGCGCGAGTGATCACCGTGGCGATGCCGAACCTCGGATTGTAGCGATGTCTTTCTTCGGCGCGCACGTACAGCTGTTGATCGGTCCGACCGTTGCGGTGCCTGCGACGCCGGATCTGCTCGAGGCTCTGCGCAGCATCGAAGTGAACAGCTCGGAGAACGGCCGCTCGGGATTCCAGATCGGCTTCAGCGCCGGGCGCTCCGGATTGAGCGCGCTGATCGATTATCCCTTGCTGCAAAATCCGCTGTTGCGCCCGTTCAACCGCGTCATTCTGACGGCGATCTTCGACTTCGTTCCGCAGGTGTTGATCGACGGGATCATCACCCACGTCCAGCTTCAACCCGGCACGGAGCCGGGCAGCGATCTGCTGACGGTGACGGGTGAAGACGTGAGCGTGATGATGGATCGCGAAGAGCGCACGCAAGAATATCCGGCGCAACCGGAGCCGGTAATCGCGCTCCAGCTGATCGCGCGTTACGCACAATACGGGCTGATTCCGGTGATCATTCCACCGCCGGTGCTCGACGTCCCGATTCCGGTGGAACGTGTACCGGTGCAGCGCGGCACCGACTACAGTTATCTGCAGCAGATGGCGGGACGCGTCGGGCACGTGTTCTTCATCCAGCCCGGGCCCGCGCCGTTCTCGAACATCGCGTATTGGGGCCCACCGCGCCGGATTGGTGTTCCGCAGCGCGCGCTGTCGATCAACATGGGCTCGGCCACCAACGTCAATTCGATCAGCTTTCAGCACGACGCGCTCGCGGCGACGGTGGTGTCGGGCTCGATCCAAGACTCGCGGACGGGCGCGCAGCTGCCGGTGATGACCTTCGCTTCGCTGAGACCTCCCCTGGTCTCTCGGCCAGCATTGCCGCTCGACTATCTCAACGCGCGCCGCGTGTTGCCGCAGGACGTGGCGGGATCGGATTTCGCGCAAGCCATGTCTCGCGCGCAAGCGGTCACCGATCAATCGGTGGACAGCGTGCAGACCGCGAGCGGCGAGCTGGACGCGGGGCGATACGGCGGCCTGCTCCGCGCGCGCGAGCTGGTCGGCGTGCGCGGCGCGGGAGAGACACACGACGGTTGGTACTACGTGCGGCGCGTCTCGCATCGCATCGAACGCGGCTCTTTCAAACAGAGCTTCGAGCTTTCGCGTGAAGGTGTCGGCGCGCTGACGCCGGTGGTGATCCCATGACGTTTTACGGGAAGTATCGCGGTCAAATCGCGAACAACATCGATCCGCTGATGCTCGGTCGCGTGCAGGTGACCTGTCCGCAAGTGCTCGGTGAAGGGCGCATGAGCTGGGCGATGCCGTGTACTCCGTTCGGGGGCTCAGGCGTCGGTTTCTTCGCGGTGCCGCCGATCGGCGCGAACGTTTGGGTGGAGTTCGAAGGCGGCGATCCGGATCGTCCGATCTGTGCCGGCTGTTTTTGGGGTGTCGGCGAAGTGCCGGCGACACCCGCGATTCCGCAGGTGGTCGTGCTGAAGACTCAAGCGGGCTCGGTGACTTTGAGCGAGCTGCCGGGCGTCGGAGGCGTGACGATCGAAACGAGGAGTGGCTTCAAAGTCGCGCTGACGGATACTGGCATTGAGATCAGTAACAGCGGAGCGAAGATCGCGCTGCTCGGGCCGCAGGTATCGATCAACAACGGCGCGCTGGAGGTGATCTGATGGCCACTCCCTTGATCGACGTCGCGGCCACCATGATGTGTCCGCACGGTGGGCACATCACTTTTCCCACCGCGAATGCGCGGGTTCGCGCGGGAGGAGCGTTCGTCATTTTGCTCTCGGACACCGGCGTTGTCGCAGGGTGCCCGTTCAACGTCAGCTCCGCGCCGCAACCTTGTCTCACCGCGCGTTTCTTGACGCCGGCTTCGCGGGTTCGCGTCAACGGCCAGCCCGCAGTGTTGCAGACGGCGAGCGGCATTTGTCAGGGAGCGGCACCGCAAGGATCGCCGCTGGTGATCCAGACGCAGATTCGCGCGGGAGGTATGTGATGAGCTTTTCGTTTCCATACCGCTTCGATGCTCACGGTCGGACGTCGACCTCGGCCGGCGACCAACGGCTGCGCGAGCTGATCGAACAGGTGTTGTTCACCTCGCCCGGTGAACGCTTGCACCGCGCCTCGTTCGGAAGCGGCCTGACGCGTTTATTATTCGCCGCGAATTCGCCGGAGTCCGCGAACGCAGCACAAGCTCTGGTTCAAGGCGCGCTTCAACAGTGGCTCGGAGATCTGATCGTCGTCGACTCGGTCGAGGTGTTCAGCGACGGCAGCCTGCTCTCGGTGAAGCTCTCGTACCGCGCGCGGCCGAGTGGTGAGCGGCGGACGCTGGAGCTGGAGCGGAGCGTCTGATGTTGCGCTTCTTCTGCTGCGAGCTCGAACGCAAAGCCGCAGTGATCGCTGCGGGCTTGAACGGGATCGACTATCTCGAAGTCGACGAAGCTCCGCCCGGCGCGCCGCGGACCACGCTGCGTCTGTACTTTTTCTCCGGCGTCGCGCCCGGCGCGTTCACCACCGACGATGTGCGCGTCGAAGGCGGCGACACCTCGTCGGTGCTCGAGGTTCGGTCGGTCGACTTTCCCGGCGCAAACTTGGCCGTCGTCGAGCTCGTCCGGAGCGGTGACTGCGGCCGCTATTTTCTCCAGTTGAAGCGGGGGACGGACAATCCACCGGCCGGTTTCGATCGGATCCTCTCCAGCATTGACCTGTACTTTTGGCCAGAGGAGACCGGTGAGCTCGCTTGTTTGCCGGACGTGCCTGTACCGATGGACAGTGTGCCCGCGCCGGAGCTGAACTATCTGGCGCGCGACTTTCTCGGGCTACGGACCTTGATGTTCGACCGCCTGCGCTCCGTGTCTCCGTCTTTGGAATGGGGTCACCCCGCGGATCTGGGCACGGCGTTGGTCGAGCTCTTGGCCGCAGCAGGCGATCGGCTGAGCTATGCCCAGGATGCGGTGGCCACGGAAGCGTATCTTTCGACAGCGCGACAGCGTGTTTCGGTGCGCCGCCACGCGCGTTTGGTCGGGTACGCGATGCACGACGGCTGCAATGCGCGCAGCTGGGTGCAGCTTCACGTTGCCCCGGGAACCCAGCTGGTGCGCGGGCTCCAAGATGTGCCGTTGCTTCCCGCAAAGACGCTGATCTTTGGTGCGCATCGCGAGCTGCCCGGGAGGATCGTTCCTGGATCGGAGCAGGTGCGTCTGGCGATCGACGTGGGTCTCGTCGGTTTTCAAACGCTGCATGCGGTGCGCTCGCTCGAAGCAGCGCTGGAACGCGCATCGTTTTATACCTGGGGTGCGGGCGATTGCCGCCTGCCGCGCGGAGCGACGCGCGCCACTTTGCGCGGGCGTTTCCTCGGGCTCTTTGCCGGCGACGTGTTGATCTTCGCGGAAGCGAAGAGCCCGCGCACCGGGAGCTCCGCGGATGCGGATCCGACGCGGCGGCACGCGGTGCGGCTGACGAGAGTCCGCGCGTCGATCGATGAAGCCGGCGGGCAACTGGTCGATCCGCCGCAAGCGGTCGCCGTCGAAGTTACGGAGATCGAGTGGTCCGAAGAAGACGCGCTTCCCTGGAGCTGCGCGATCTCGAAGCGCATCGACGAACACCGCTTGGAGCGCGACATGACGGTGGTGCTCGGCAACATCGTCCTGGCCGATCACGGCGTCCCGCTCGACGCCGAATATCTCGGTGAAGTCCGCGCGCGTCCCGACCACCTCGAGCTGCGCACGCCGGGAGTGTCCGGGTGCGAACCGGATCGAGTGACGCCTCCGCCGCTTCGTTTTCGTCCTTCACTGTTGCGGACACCGCTCACCTGGGCGGCACCGTACGTCGTGCGATCCGCGAGCCGCTCGCTTCACACAGAACCGAAGGAAGCGATCGCCGAGCTTTCGCTCGAAGTGTGGACTCGGCCACTGTCCGCGGGGACAGCGCGCCCGCCGATCGAGCCGCCGGATCAACGGTGGGAACCGCGACGTGATCTGATCGACGAAGACGCGGCCAGCCGTACCTTCGTGGTGGAGATCGATAATCGCGCGACGGCGTCTTTGCGGTTCGGCGATGATCGACACGGACGCCGTCCCGAGCTCGGCTCACAATTTTTTGCGCGATACCGCGTGGGAAATGGTCCCGACGGCAACATCGGCGCAGCGACCTTGGCGAGCGTGGTGACCGATCGCGTGGAGATCACCGGCGCGAGCAATCCGCTGCCCGCGCTCGGCGGCGTGCGCCCGGAGACCATGGAAGAAGCGAAGATCCGCGCGCCGTTCGCTTTCCGAAAAAACGAACGTGCCGTCACGCTCGCCGACTACGCCGCGCTGGCGGAACGTTTCGAAGGTGTGCAGCGCGCGGCTGCGACCTGGCGCTTCACCGGCACCTGGAAGACGGTGTTTTTGGCGATCGACCGTTATGCGGGGCTGCCGGTGGACGCCGAATTCGAGGCGGAGCTGCGCGCGTTCCTCGAACCGTATCGAACCTTGGGTCACGACCTGGAGATCGAAGGACCGCGCTACGTCCAGCTTCATCTCGCGATTCATGTCTGCCTCGACGACCTGTACTTTCGGGCACAGGTCGCGACCTCGCTCGCGCGCGTATTTTCGACCGGCTTTCTCGATGACGGTACGCCGGCGCTGTTCAATCCCGATCGATACACCTTCGGGCAGCCGGTGTTGCTGTCGGAGATCTATGCGGCGTCGCACCGTGTGCCCGGCGTGCGCGCGGTCGACGTGCGCCGCTTTCAACGTCTCGATGACGACGCTTCGAGCGGTTTGGAGACGGGACGCGTGGAGATCGGACCGTTCGAGATCGCGCGTTTTTCGGCGTCGGTGCGGGGACAACAAAGCTTCGGCCGATTCGAGCTGGAGCTCGAGGGAGGACGATGAAAAAGCCGATCGATCCCGCGGTCGCTCACCTCGCCGATCAGAATCGCGAGGTGCCGCTCGCACCGCTTCCGCACGTCGCGCCGCCCGGCCAAAACGCGATCGCTTACCGCGTCGGGACACACGCTTCTTTTCTTGCGCGCTCCAAGGTGCGGATCGGCTCGCATCCTCCGCTCCGTGCGCTGCGGACGCGCGATCCCGCAGACCCCACGCTCGCGTTGCTCGATGCTTGGGCGTCGGCAGGTGAGGTGCTCAGCTTCTATCAAGAGCGCACGATCAACGAACACTATCTGCGCACTGCGACCGAACGGCGCTCGCTGCTCGAGCTCGGCCGGCTGCTCGGTTATGAGCTCGCGCCTGGCGTCGCGGCCACCGCTTATCTTGCGTTCACCATCGACGATTCGCCGGCGGCGCCCGCCGAAGCTCCGATTCCGGCGGGCACACGTGTGTCGAGCATTCCCGGGCCGGGAGAGCTGCCGCAGGTGTTCGAGACCTCGCGCGAGCTCGTCGCGCGGCCCGAGTGGAATCAGCTAAAGCTGCGCGCGACGATTCCGCAGGAAGTGCCCGAGGGCCCGGCGACCGTCGAGCTCGATGGCCAAACCGACGTACGCGCGGGCGACTTCGTGTTGGCGCTCGCTGAGGACGAGACAAACGTGCTCGAGGCGCTCTCTTCGAGCTTCGATCGTGTGCGGAACATCAGCGAGCTGAGGTTGGTGACGCCGGAGAGCGCGCAGGTGCCACCCCCGATTCCGTTACCGCGCTTCTTGTTTCGTTCATTGGGGATCGGCTCGTTTCTTTATGAGCAACGCTCCTTCGATCGGCAGGTGGTGGAGACGGAGCTGTACTCCAAAGCGTGGAACACGCGGGTGTTGCGAGCGACGGTGCGCGCTCAACGCTGGTCGCTGCGCGCGGTGCAACAACTGCGCTACGTGGCGCCCGAACGCACGACCTCGCTCTTCGGCTTCGGTCAACGCGCGCGCCTCTTCGGACACAATGCGCCGGCGTACAGCACGCTGCCCGAGGAGAATCGACCGGTGACGGACTGGGATGCGTCCGACTTTTCGCCCGCGACCACCATCGGGAGCGATCCGGTCTACTGTTTGGATTCGACCTATCCTGTCCTTCGGGACAGTTATGTGGTCGCGCTGGTCGATGGGCGCGTCGCCGGTTGGGCGCGGATCACTTGGGTGCGGGAGCTCTCGCTCGCGCGCTACATGCTCAGCGGGAAATCGACGGAGATTCGGCTCGGACCGGAGCGCTCGGGCACACTCTCGGCGCTGCCGCTGCGCCGCACCGTGTTTTTGGTGGTCTCGAAGCCGCTTCCGCTTTCGCCGGTGCCGGTCGATCTGCCGGCGCCCGACGAGCTGGTGATCGAAGGACGCCAGATCTTGGACGAAGGGCAGTTTCTGGCGATCGAAGGAGAGCGAAGCGATCTACCGGGGATCAAGAGCCGAGAGATCGCGGTGGTGAAGATGGCCGAGGTGCGCACCGACGTGACGCGCGTGCAGCTCACCGCGGATCTGGAGCACGCGTACGTGCCGTCGAAGGTGCAAATCAACGCGAACGTGGCGATCGCGACGCACGGAGAGTCGACACAAGAAGTGCTCGGCTCAGGTGACGGACAACGATCATTTCAAACGTTCGCGCTGAAAAAAGCACCGCTGACCTACGTGCCTTCGCGTGAAGGGTCCGGCAAGAAGACGACGCTCGAGCTCCGCGTCAACGGCGTGTTGTGGGAGGAGGTGGAGAGCCTTCAAGACTACGGCCGCGACGCGCGCGTCTATCTCACGCGACGCGACGATGCGGGCAACACGTTGATCATGTTCGGCGACGGCATCAACGGTTCGCGATTGCCGTCCGGACAAGAGAACGTCGTCGCTCGTTATCGGATCGGTTCGGGAAGCGCAGGTTTGTTGAAAGCCGATCAATTGACGTTATTGTTGGTGAGGCCGCTCGGCGTGCGCAACGTGACGAATCCTGTGGAGACGCGCGATGCCGGTGAAGCAGAGACGCGCGACGATGCCCGCCTGATCATTCCGACGATCGCGCTGACTTTGGATCGTGTGGTCTCTCGCGCGGATTACGCCGCGTTTTCGGCCCGTTTCGCCGGGATTTCCAAGGCGGACGCGAGCTGGGTGTGGGACGGCAAACGTGACGTGTTGGTGGTGACGGTCGCCGGTGAAGGAGGGCGCCGCCCTTCCACTGATCTGATGGCCAGTGTGGATGAAGCGCTCGACAAGGCCGGCGGCGAAAACGTGCCGCGGCGGGTGGTCGCCTTTCGCGCGGGATATTTCGTGGTGCGCGCAACGCTCGACATCGATCCAGCGCTGGAGCGTGCGCGCGTCTTGGCCGATGCGGAAGCCCGCCTCCGCGCGCGGTACTCGTTCAAAGCGGTTCGTTTCGGACAGTCGGTCGCGAAGAGTGAAGTGATCGCGCTTTTGCATGAGACGCCGGGTGTCCGCGCGGTCGATCTCGACGTGTTCGAACGACTGGGTGAGGACGGCGTGAGCGCCCGGTTGGTGGCCGGTGCGCCGCAGCTCGCCGATGCCGGTGAGATCGAAGGTGCCGAGCTGCTCGAGCTCGATCCCGGTCCGCTCGATTTGAGGTGAACAGATGCCGTTCGACCGAGACACACTTTATGCAACGCTCCCCGCCGTCTACCGGCTGCGGGACACCGATCGCACGCTTTATGCGCTCGTCTCTTTGTTGGCGGAGCAGGCGGAGATCCTCGAGGAGGATGTCCGCGGGCTCTACGACGATCTGTTCATCGAGACCTGCGCGGATTGGGTGGTGCCGTACATTGGCGATCTGCTCGGCGTTACGCCGATGCACTCCCTGTCCGATCGGCCAGGTGGATCCCGCGAGCTCGAAGGTCTGCGCGCATTGCTCGCGCCGCGTGCACAAGTGGCGAACACTTTGGAGCTGCGCCGCCGGAAAGGAACCGCGGCGGCGTTGGAGGAGCTGGCCGAGAACATCACCGGATGGCGGGCGCGCGTGGTGGAGATGTTTCGGATGGTGGCCATCTCCGCGCATGTGAATCATCCACGTCCCGAAGCGACGGTGCTCGATGTGCGGAACGTCGCGAGTGCGGAGCTGCATCAACCGTTCGAGCGCGCGATGCGTACACCGGACTTTCGCGCGATGAACGGCGTGGCGCGCCGGCATGTGCCGAACGTCGCCATCTTTCTTTTTCGTTTGCGCGCGGCGGAGCGCAGCCACTGGCCGGCGACGGTTGCCCCGGTGAGCGCTCGGCACTTTTGGTTGAGCCCGCTCGCCTGCAACACGCGCCTCTTTCATCGCGAGCTCTCCGAGCCGAGCCTCTCGCATCTCGCGGAGCGCGTGCACCTCGCGGGGCCGATCTCACCGCGCGCGATGAGCCTCGACTTGGAAGCGCACTATGGGCCGGGCCGCAGCTTCGCGATTCGCGCCGACGGAGTCGAGGTGTTGCCGGCACCGGGACAAGTGATCGGTGATCTGATCGAGGTCGCGGATCTCGGCGACGATCCCGCAGGAGGTTGGAGCTTCGATCCGGCGGCCAAATGGCGGATCGATCCGCTGCGCGGCCGCTTGTTGTCGCCCGGTGATCGCCCTCCGCCGCAACGGGTCGAGGTGAGCTTTCACGAAGGTGCGGTCGCGGATCTCGGAGGCGGCCAATATGATCGCAGCAGCACCACGCGCGGTGAGCCCGACGCCCGCGTGACTTCGGCCGCGGACAACCTGCACCCGATCCAAGCGGGGATCATTCAGCTCGAACATCCCGCGCTTCAGGGTGCTCTGAGCCCGATCGAAGTGCTCGCCGGCCAGACGCTGGAGCTGCGTGCGGCGGATGGCGTCTTTGCACAGCTTCGAGGTGCGCCGCTGGTGGTGCGCGGTCTCGGGCCCGGCGCGCGTTTCGTGCTCAGCGGCGTTCGTCTTCGAGGACACCTGCGGCTCGAGGGCTCACTTGCGTCCTTCGAGCTCCGTGACTCGACGCTCATTCCGGGCCGATCGCTCGATGCTGCGGGACTGGCCGTAGAGCCAGGTACGGCGAGCTTGACGGTGGCGACTGCGACGCGCACCGCGATCCGCATCGAACGTTCGATCACCGGGCCGATAGAGCTTCTCGGTGAAGCAGAGCTTTCGATCGATGCTTCGATCGTCGACGCCGGTGCGCCGGAGAGCGCTGCGCTGACCGGCGCCGATCTGCTCGACATCCGCGCGTCGACGGTCATCGGCCGCATCGCTGCACGCCGCATCGAAAGGATCGCCGACTCGATCCTCTGGGCGCGCACCGACGGCGCGAACTTGTCGATCGCCATCGAGCGGCGCCAGCAGGGACATCTGTGTTTTTCTTGGTTGCCGCTGGATGCGGGAGCACCTGCGCGCCACCGCTGCGTCCCGCAAGGGGGCGATTTTTTCGAGCCCGAGCTGGTCTCGCGCCGCTACGGCGATGCCGCGTATGGCCAACTTCGCAAAAGTGCGCGGGCCGAGCTGCTCAAAGGCGCGAGCGACGAGTCGGAGCTCGGCGTGTTTCACGATCAGTACGAGCCGTTGCGCGAAGCGAACCTTCGCAATTGTTTGGATGACTTCATTCGCGTCGGCTTAGACGCCGACTTGGTCTTTGCCAGCTAGATTCGGAGCACCTTATGTACGGAGATTTCAGCCGACGCCCTGCGACCCGAGGCAAACAATACAAAGGTGTATTGATGCAACAAGGCCGCGTGCAAGTCGACGCGGATTGGAACGCGCAACACGATCTGCTCGATCACCGGAGAACGACGGAAGCGATCGACGTCATTGGTCGCGAAGGTGCGCCGAAGGAGGGCGGTGGCTTCGAGCTCAGGGCGGAAGCGGGTCCACTGTCCATCAGTACAGGTCGCTATTATTTGGAAGGCGAGCTGCTGGAAAACGCGGCCGACACGCCGTTCACCGCGCAGCCGTATCTGCCGAACGCTGTGCTTCCGGCGGCCGCCGGCTCCTATTTGTTCTACCTCGAAGCGTTCGAGCGCGGAGTGAGCGCCGATCAAGATCCCTCGATTCGAGATGCGGCGCTCGGAGGGGCGGACACCACGATCCGCGCGCAGCTCGTGTGGCAGGTGAAACATCTGCGCTTGGGCGGGCCGAATCCTGCGGTGGCGGCCGACGCGGGTGCGGCCTCGCTCGCTCTGCTTCGTACGCCGATGAGCGGGCGTTTGAACGCACGGGCGGTCGCGGTGGCGGCGCAGGATCGTCCGTGTTTGGTTCCGTCGGGCGCTCGTTTTCGTCGGCTCGACAATCTGCTTTATCGAGTCGAGATCCACGAAGCGCCGAACGGAACGCAGGCGGGCGCGACGTTCAAATGGTCGCGCGACAACGGCGCGTTCAGCACGGCGATCACTCCGCTCGGCGGTGCCCGTTTCCAGCTCGACGAAGCTTCGCGCGATGACTGGGTCGGCTTCGCGCAGAACGCGTGGGTGGAGATCATCGACGAGCGGATGGAGCTCACCAACGGGGTTGGTCTCATGCGGCGGATCGCGCAGCCGGTCGATCAGGAGCGGCGGGAAGTGGTGCTCGATCAAGATGTGGTCGGGTTGCAGCCGAACGCGCGCATGCGGCTGTGGAGCCACACGACGGGTGCGAGCTTGCCGATGGTCGCCGGCTGGAACGAGCTCGAGGCCGGCATTCAGATCTCGTTCGCCGACGGAACCTATCGCCCGGGAGATTTTTGGTTGATCCCGGCGCGCGCCGCGCTGGTGCTCGCCGACAATATCGTCGCCGGGACCGGTGATATCGAGTGGCCGCAGGACGCTGCGGGTCCGGTGTCGCAAGCGCCGCACGGGACGCGGCACTTTTTTTCCGGCCTCGCGCTCTTCGACTTCGACGGGGCCGCTTGGACGCGCCGCCACGATCTGCGCAAGTTGTTTCCGCCGCTCACTGCGATCGAAGCGAGCGATGTTTCCTTCGACAACTCGGAAGGTCTGCTCGAATACGCCCCGACCGTTCAAGACGCGATCGAAGAGCTGGCGCGGGGGAGCCGCGGACACTGCACGATCGTCCTCGCGCCGGCCGACGATCTGCTCGCACGTTTACAAGCGTTGGACCCGGGACAGAGCGCGAGCATCTGTTTTCAAGTGGGCACTTTCGATCTGCCCGATCAGATCACGTTCGCGAACCTCGGCCACCTCAAGGTCGAAGGCTCCGGTCCGGGAACCTTGTTGCGCGTCGGTGGTGCGGAATGCGCCCTTCGTTTTCAGACCTGTTCGAGCGTACAGGTATGCAACCTGTCCGTTGAGACAGGTATCGGCCAAGGTTCGGGCCGCACGAATCTTCGCGGCGGGCTCCACTTCATCGATTGTCCCGAAGTGACGGTGGAGAGCGTGCACGTGAAGACGCGCGGGCAGCCGGAAACCGAGACGGCCGCGCTCACCGTGCGGACGGCGAGCTCGGTGCGTATTCGCGGGTGCCGTCTCGATGTCGGGCGCATGCAACACGGCATCCTCTGTATCGATACCGAGCGGGTGTCGATCGAAGACAACGAGGTCATCGGGCGCATGGATGAGCCGCTGCCGCCGTGGTCTGTCCGGCGAGACAGTCAGGTGGAGCTCGCGCGCCGGCGTCGAAAGATGATCTCCCACGCGCAGCTCGGGCCGCGGACCGAATTGATGCCATCATCGCGCGTCGAAGTGCGCTGGCAAGATTTCGCGGTGACCTTCGTGACGCCGAGCGCGCTGCGCACGCATTGGCCGCGCCTGGTGGAGCAGAATCCTCCGCGGGCGATCAACAGCAGTCGCGAGCTGCTTCGTTGGGTGAAGCTGATCGCGGAGACCTTGCTCAAGAACAACGGCGTGCTCAACGGCTATCGAGGCATGCGCGGCTGGTTCCTCGACGAAGAAGATGAGCTGAAGCCGGTCGGCAAACGCGCGATCATCGTTGCGGGAATGAGCGCGATGGAGGTTCGGATCTCTAAGAACCGCATCGAGCAGTTCATCGGCGGAGTCCACGTCGGAGTATCGAACGGCGATCCGCGATCGGTGAGCGTGGGTGCTCTGTGGATCGAGGACAATCGGATCTCGCTGTGGACCAACAATGAAAAAATGCAGGATCGCTTCGGGATCTTCGTCTCGAGTGCGCTGACCGCGCGGGTCGTTGGAAATTGTCTCTCGCTTGGAGCGACGGAAGGCTCGAATGCGGTGTTCGAAGGTATCCGCCTCTACGGGATCTTCGGGCAGATGGTTCAGGTTCGTGACAACGACGTGCGACAGTTCGACGTCGCGATCCGCTTCAATCCGTTCCTCGTCGATGCCCTGCCGAGGACGCAGTGGATCTTCACCGACAACCTCTTTCAGACGCGCGCTGGGGCGGTGTTCGGGCCGACCGCGACCTCCTCATCGGCGATCGCGGCCAAGGTTCGCGGCGAAGAATTCAACGTCAACGTCTAGAGTTACAAACGTGATGACCGGACGGTTTTAATCCGCTAAAGGACTCCGATGCGAAGAGCGGCCTGTCTTTTAGTCCTGCTCGCAGCCTGTGGCGAAGGTCGAACGCGCAGCGGGCCGACGCCGCCGAGCGAGCGCTGCACGAGCGCCGTCTCACCGCTCTATTCGTTGAAACAAGATGCGGTCGCCGGTGCCGCGCCTGAGCTCTCTTCACTCGCGGTTACCGCGCTCACCGATGAAGGTTACTTCGTACAGCTCGATCCGAACGGCGCCGGATGTAGCGCTGAGCTCGGGCTGCGTTTCGGCGGCATCTTCGTCTTCAACGGCGGCGATCCGAAACCGGCGCTCGATTCGGTCGTCTCCCTCTCCGGTGGCCAGAGCGCGTTGCACGAAGGCCAGCTTCAGCTCCAGAGCCCGAGCTGGATGCGCAGCGGTTCGCGCACCACGCTGCCGGTGCGCGTGGTGTCTTCGCAGCTCACGCAGGACGCGCGTTCGCCGTACGAAGCGGTCTTGGTCGAGCTGACGAACATCGGCGTCAGCGGTTTGGATCTGGAGAACGGCGTGCGCATCGACGCGTTCGCCGGTTACGCACCGCCGGCCTCGCCCGCAAATTCCACGATCGCCCGCATCGCCGGCGTGCTCGCGTGGCGCGATGGGCGTTTGATGCTCGGTCCGCGATCGATGAGCGACGTCGAGCTCCAAACCGTCGCGCCGGCCGACGCAGGTGTTCGCGATGCAACCAGCGGCGATGGCTCCATCGATCCCGGCGTGCTCTCCATCCGCGAGGTTCGTTTTTCTCCAGCGGAGCTTAAGCCGAACGTGCCGGTCGAGCTCACGGTGATCGTCGAACATACGGGAGGCCTGGAACGAGTGAGCGGTGCTGAGGTGGAGAGCGGATCATTCTTCTCCGCGCTCGTACCTGTCTCTTCGGACAGCTATCGTATCCAGCTCGATTGGTCCTCTTTCGGCGACCTGGACTTTGGACCCGGTGGCACCTCGCGCACGCTCCGGATCGCCGTGCGCGATCAACACGGAATGGTCGTGCGCTCCGAGCGTTCGCTGGACATCGGTTGTCCTTCGAGCTCGGACAGCGCATGTCGAGGCGTGTGCCGCGATCTCTCGGAGGACGTCGACTCCTGCGGAAGCTGCGGAGCGAGCTGCGCGGATTGGGCCGAGGCGAGCGGCGCGACCTGGTACGACCCGAAGACGCTCAGGTGCGAGGCCGGCACCTGCCGCGCGGGCTTTGCGTTCGACGAGCGCCGTGATTGCAGCACCTTGTGCAGCGGTTTCGGCGCGAGCTGCGGTCCGGCGATCGATTGGGAGCGCTGCTACAACTGGATTGAGGGCGGTTTCAGCACCTTCAACAACCCGCCACGCGCCGAGGCTTGCGCGAGCTTCGGAGATCGCCGCGCCGAGACCGGCAATTGTTCGTGGACCCCTCCCCAAGCACTCGACGGCACGGCATCGTTCTCCAACGTGAGCTGTGCATGCACCGCGCGCTGAAAGAATCGAAACCTCAAGCCTCGCTGACCAAAGCGCTGCGAAGCCCGTCGAAGCCGCTCGACGCTCCGGTGCGTTCGTGGGCCGAGGGCCGGTTCGGCGTCTCGCTCGATCGATTGCGGATCCACGACAACGCGGAAGCGGCCGAGACCGCGCGCGCTCATCATGCACAAGCGCTGACGGTGGGAGGGCACGTCGTCTTCGGCCAAAACGAACACCGGCCGCACACGCCGGCGGGACGCGCGTTGCTCGGTCACGAGATCGCACACGCGGTTCAACAGAGCTTTGGATCGTCGCAACACGGTTCCGCAGCTTCGCCCGTGCACGAGCAACAAGCGGATCGCGCGGCACGCGGTGGCGCGGAGCAGCTGTCCGCTGGAACAGTGCGCGCCGGCTCCATACAACGCGCGGAGGCGGGTACTTACGTCTCCACGGTGAACGCGGGCGCGCAACCGGGCGGCGCAGACACCTTCTTGGACATGGCGGAAGGATATTATCGATATTGGGGCCATCCCAACGTGCGCCGCGTGGGGACGATGCAGGAGGTCTTGAGTAACCTGGCCTCTCGATCAGGTACCGATCCGTTCGAGAAAATTCGTTTGGTCGGTCACGCCAGTGCCATCGATACGTTCTTGCTCGGTTCCTTGCGCGAAGCGGGTCCTGACACTGTAACGCTCAACAACGTGTTCTTCGACGCGAGCACCGCCGGCATGACTACGGCCGCCAACTTCCGTGACTTCGTGATGAACGACGCCGGTGCGCAGATCATGGGCTCCGCGGCGAACACGGCGGGTGCGTTCGATGCGCTCCAAGGCGCCGCCGCAGTCGATACACCGCTCGCCGCGTTCATGGCGTCGATCGGCGTAGCTCCGCGCGCGACAGGTGGTTTTGATCTCGCGAACAGCAACGCGGCGGTGACTGCCTTTCTCGGCGCCGTCACGGACGCAGGTGTCCTCGCGTACACACGAGCCGAGCTCGCCCGGCTGCATCCTCCGGCCCGGGGCCGCCGTTTGGATCCTCTGGGACACGAAGCTGCGATCCGCGCCTTTATCACTTTGCGTGCCGACACCTTCTTGCCGGAGCTTTTGGCCAACCTGACAGGTCGCCCGCGAAGGACGGCCGAGCGCCATGCACGCGATCTCTTGAGCGGCGCAGCGGCGCGCGGTGCGGCACTGCCCGCCGGGACAGCAGGGATGAACGTCGTCGCTTCGCAAACCGATGCGGACGATCTCGGCAACGGGCTCGAAGATCCGAGCGCCGCCGGGCTGCGGAGAGATTGGCGTGCGGCGCTGCGCGTGTACTCCGGAGCGACACCTTATTTGCGCGATCTCCAGACAGTGCGCGACCGCGTGGATCCTTCGACGGAGATCGAGATCCGCGGATGTCAGATCGGACGCGATACGAATTGGATGCGGAGCATGCGCGCTTTTTTCGGCGGGGCCGCGGGGCTGCCCGCGATCTCGGCGCCCGATCTGTTCCAATATTTCGCGCAAGGTTTTCCATGGTCCGAGTACGACGTTGCGGCGCCGCATGTTTCAGGCAACGCGGCCGAGCCCGATCTCCAAACGCAGTGGGGTGCGGGCCTCGAGGCCAACTTCAACCTCTGGCAGCAGGTCCGCCAAGGACAACGCGTGCTCGTGCCTTGGTCGATGACGTGGGCGGAGCTCGTCGCGGAATATACACGCGCGCCGGTGCTGCGCTTGGCGGCACGCGGCCTCACTGCCGCCACGTTACCGTTCCTCAACCCGCAGCTCGCGGGCGTCACGGGCAACCTGCTCGAAGGGACGAACGTGTGGCTCTCGGCGCGGCCGTTCAGCACCGCGGGCTATTCCACGCTCGACGACTTCGCGCGGAGCTTCCTCAACGATGCGAATGCGTGGCGCAGGATTCTCGACGCGAATCCAGCGATCGTGCAGCGCGTGCGAGGAACGAGAGCCGCGCCTTCCGGGCCCGATCCGTACGCAGACCTCGATCCGGCGGCGATTCAATTTTTGCCGAGCGAGGTGGTGTGGACCGTCGATCTCGCGACACGAAACGCGGCCGGCACCATGACCGCCGCCGCCGGCTCGACCGTGGTCAACACCGACTTCACCACGCAGACGTTCCAAGATTTCTTGAACATGTTGCAGAGCGATCAACCGTTTGTGCGCGGGCCTGGCCCTTCGGGCACTGATCTTCAGTACATGTACACGGCCGCGGGACGTGCGGCTTCGAGTATGGAGAATTTTGTTCGTACGGAAGCGACTTCGGCCGGCGAGATCGCAGCCGGAGGCGCGCTTCCGAGAGCGTTTCGCCGGGGAAACGCCGGAGCGCGCGGGCGAGACACGTATCTGATGTATCTCTCCGCGAATCATCCGCCGGCGCAGGATCCAATCTATCCGACCGATCCGCGTTATCCGGCGCATATCCGCCGCATTCCGTAAAGCTCAGCCGCGCCAGAACTTCGGGGTCTCGAGGCGCTCGCGATCGTACATACACAAAGAGACGGAGAGCGAACGCCAGCTACTGTCCTTTGGAGCAGTGGGATCAAAGACGACCGAGTTGCAGTCGAGATAAGGGCGCGCCAAACCGGGGACCCCTTTCTCTAATGCTTGCTGTTCGATTTTCTGGCGGAGCGACTGCAAATATTTTTCGTCGCGCGAGACCCAGACGTTGTCGTCATACCTGCCCGAAGGATCCTTCAGCTCGCCGAGAGGAACATCGATCGGTCGCACGATGTCGAAGCCTTCGAGCCCATCGCCGAAATCGAGGGTCCAGGCTTGGCCGAAGGTGCGCCCGACCCAGCCGCGCGCCACTCGGCAGATCGGGTGCGCCAGCTCCGCACCGCGCGAATCGAGGATGTTGAGCAGCTCCCACGTGAGCACTGCGGTGACCTCGCCGAGCTCTTCGCATTCGTGTGTTCGGATGGCCTCGGCGGGGAGCTTCTTTTTCGCGGTCTCCACGTCGAGCCAATCAAACCTCGCGAGCGGCGTTCCGTGAAGCTCGAGCTCGGACCTCACCGGCTTCACGCCGAGGCGTGCGAGCGCGTCGTGAACGTTCTCTTCGCGAAACTGCCGAAAGACGGCGACGTACGAATACCAATCTTTCAAGGCTCTTCCTCTCCCGCCGGCGGATCGACCACCATCGGCGGAGGCACGGCTGCTCGGCGTGCACGTTCTCGATCTCGCAGATCGGTCATGGCATCGTGAAGGTCTCTGCGCGCGATCGGAAGCCGCGTGGCCTCCGGGAAGTCGTCGGACGCGCCGTAGGCTCCGAGCTCGACGGTTTCGATGTTCGCCAGATCGAGCTGGGCGGTGATGTCGACGTCGGTGGAGCGCGCGGCACCTTTCTCGAAAGCGCGCATGCGTCCCTCGCGCACTGCAACATAGTTGCCGCGGTTCGCCGCGAGCTGGTCGTTCGTGGCGACGAGCGGCGCGCCGACCTTCGCTTCGCCGAGATAGACCGGCCGAAGTCGAGCACCATCGCGTGCCATCACCGATGCGTCGTTCTCGCCGCGTTCGTGATAGTACGCGCCGTTGTTCTCGAAGATCCTGCCGCCTTCAACGACCTTCGGCGTTTCGCCGGCCGGTGTTCGAGCGTTGACCGCAGCCTGCGCATTGGCCAGCGCTTCGGCGCGCGTTGTGCCCGCGACCGGTTCAGCGAAGACGACGCTCATGATCCGGTGCGTCGAAGGATCACCAAAACGCCGGAGCAACATCGCACGCATCAACGCTTCGCCGATCGGTCCGCTGAGCGCACTGATGGTCTCGCTGTCGCGGTCCGTCGCTGCACGTTCGATCGCGGCCCGCACGTCGGGATCGTCGAGCACGCCCATCGCTTCGAGCCGCACCACCGTCTCCCGCACCCGGGCGGCCTCGTACCGAGCTCGGCGTGCTACGCGCTCTGGGCGCGGTGTTCCGCCAATTTCGAGCGCGTAGTCGAGATCATTTCCACGGTCGATCGTGCTCCGGACACTGTCGAGCGCACGATCGTCTCCTGCTCTCCGTCTCTCCGCGAGGCCCGCTCGTGCTTCGTCCGAACCAAGACGGGACGCCAGCGCATCGAGGATCTGCCCGCTCGTGGGGACTCCGCCCGCCGCGGTGGCCGCTTCCGCCGTGACCTCTTCGAGCAGGCGCTCTTGTGCCGCCCTGTCGCCCTCCATACTGTCGCGTGCACCGGGCTCGCGCGCGATAGCCGCCGTCTCCGCTTCCGCGATGCGCAGCCGCGCATAGGCGTCGGCGCGATCCAGCGCGCGTTGATGATGGGGCGCGAGGCCTGCACGCTCGCCCGTCGCTTCGAGCGCGAGCGACGCTTCGATCAACACCGTCATGTCGGAAGCGGGCGGGGCGACCGTGCGGTTGTCGAGCAGCTCGCGGACGCTCGGCGGATCGATCTCCCGTCCGCCGGGAAGTCGAATGCGGTCGCCTGCACGTTCGAAGGTGCGGCTCGGATACTCGGCGCGGAGCGTTTCAACCGCTTCGATGATTCGGCCTTCGGAGGCGGTTTCGTACGCCGCGACGAAGCCACGGCCGTCTTCGTAGGAGTTGATCAGCCGCTCGTTCTCGGCGAGCTGGGCTTCGAGCTCCGCGATCTCTTGGTCGACCTCGCGCACACGCGCGGAAGATTCGGCGTCGCTCCCGAGCGTGCGGGCGCGTTCGTCGATCCGTGCGCGAAGCGTCTCGAGCGAGGTGAGGATCTCGTTCAGCTTCTGCACCTCGAGCCGCGCTTCACCGCCACGCGTCGTGTGATCCGGCCGGATACGGAGCGCGCTGAGCACCCGATCGATCAACCGCCGCAACGCGCCGATCGGCCCGCGATACCTCGCAAGCACGCGCGCGATGCTCAAGTGATCGCGGATCTGGCGAGGTGTCACGCCGTCGCCGACGAGCATCACCAACTCATCTCCGACGAAGCGAACGCGGGCGGTGCGGCTTCCCGGCCGCGTGTCGGGATCGTCGATGATCCGCACCTGTCCCGAAAGATCGCCGAGCGCCGCGTTCAGCTCGTCCATGCGCGGATTGCCCGCGCGCGCCCGGGTCGTCGTTTCGGTGTCGCCGCCGGCCGCACGCGATGGTTCCTCTTCGCGCACGGGTGGAGGTGTCTCTTCATCTCCAAGGCGGATAGGCGGTCCTTCGTCACCCCTGCCCGGAAGGACAGTACTGTCAGAAGGTACAGGTCCGGCATCTCCGGGGACCGTGTCGACTCCGTCCGCGGGGACAGCGGCATGCGGATCCGGGGCGACGTCCACATCGCGGGAGCGCGTTCCACCACCGGAGTCGACCATCTGCGCGGCCGACATAACGGTGATTACGCCGCCGCGCACGGCGCGCAAGATCGCTTCCGCGCGGCGCGCCGATTTTTCTCCGGGAGAGAGCGTGGGATCGTTTTCGATCTGCTCCAGCTCCATCTGCAGCTGAAGCGGAATGATGATCACCTGCGCGCCGCTCTGCACATATCCGTAGATGTGGAGCGCGTGTTGGAGACGTTCCACGCGGCGCACCCAACGAGGTCCGGAGCGGAGCGCTGCGCTGCCCGCGCCGACGACACCAAAAACACCGCCGACGATTCCGGCGACATCCATGATCGCCTGAAAGTCCCACTCGAAAGTGCGGTTCTCGGCGCGGCGGATCATGTTGTGTGCGGAGACGACCGCGCCCGCGACACCGCCGGCGACACCGATCGCTATACCGATCGGGCCGGCGATCAACAGGCCGGCGATCTCCGCGGCGGTCGCGAGATCGGTGAGGCGGGCGATCACGCGCATCTCCAGACCAGGGGCTGCGCGCATCGCGGGGTCGATGGAGATCTCGCCGCCGAGGTCGGTGCCGATCGCGTCCGGCAAACGAATGGCGATCGTGCCCCGGCCGTACTCGGCGTTCTCACGGAAATCGACGAACGCGCTGCGGATCGCCGCCGCGTGACCCGCGACTCCTTCGGTCGAGCTGCGGCCGTGGTGGACGGTCGGCGTGCCGGTGGTGACGTCGGCCAACACCCAGTGTTTTGCGGCTTCCGTCGAAGATGGATGTTGGCCGAGCCGCATCAACATCCGCGTGACCATGCCGTTTCGTTCGGAAGCGAACGTGACCTGCGGCCGGTATTCTTGCGCGCCGAAGAGATCGTCGTAACGCGCGTTGCGGCGCTTTAGCTGCGTCAGCTGCCGCTCTTGCGTTTCGAGCTGTCGAATATAGTCGTCGAGCGAGATCCCCATCAGCTCGAGCTCGACGTACAACACGCGCACCGCCGAAGTGCGCGCTTCCCGCGGAAGGTGCGCGGCGTTCGCTGCCTGGAGCGCGCGCGCGGTCTCGAGAGATTGTCGCGTCGCCGCCAGCGAATCTTCGGTGCTGGTGCCGACCGTCGCTTGGTCGGCGCGTTCGAGCGCTGCGATCCGCGCTTCGATGTTGGTGCGTTGTTCGCCCGCCGGCAGATCGCGCAGCTCGGCGCGCAACATGCGCAGCTCTTCGAGCGTGCGATCGTTCTCTTCGGTCGCGCGCGTCTCGATGTCCTGCACGCGCACCACCGACACGGCGACGCTCGGCGCGCGGATCACTTGTGCATCGGGGCCTGCTTGAGGTGTCGCGACACAGCGGATGAGATAGTCACCGGCATGCGCCCAAGGAATGCCGCGCTCGTTGCGGGGCTCGGTGACCAGGCGGAAGAACGCGCTGATCAACGAGCCGCCGAGGCGCACGATGTTGCTGATGCCGACCACGCTCAGATACGCGGAGCGCACCGGCCAAGTGGCGACGACCTCGGCGGGATGGCCGGAGAAAACGGCGTCGACATCGTTGAAGTTGTCTTCGCCGTAGTCCTCGAGATCATGCCCGAGCTCGTTGAGGATCGCATCGCCGCGATCGACCCGGCTTCCCGTTCCGGCGCGATTGCGCGCGGAGATCTCGGCCGGATCCGGATCGCGGACATAAGAGACGTCGATCAGCTCCCAATAGAAGCTGATGTGCTGCATGCGCGCGGTGACCTGGTCGATCAAAAATACGCCCGCGGGGCTGTAATCCAGCTCCATGGTGAACTGATTAGACGCGCCGATGACCGTGATGTCTTGCCCGTGATTGATCAGCCGCGCGGGATACGCCGGCGCGTTCGCTCCGCGCCCCCGGCCGAAAGGATCGCGAACTTCGGGTGCGATGGGGACGGTCGAGCCGCCTTCGAATCCGGTTTCTTCGATGCCGTTTTCGATGCGCACGCTGTTCGCGGGATCGCGTGAATCGCGCAGGCGCTCCGCGGCCTCGCGAACGCGCGCCACGGTTTGTTCCGTCGATTCATCGGGCCGCAAGCGGATCGCTTCCACCGCGCCGTCGACCCAAACGTTGAGATAAGGCGCATCTTCGTTCGTCCAGTAGACGACGCGGTCCGGACGATCTCGAGCCGGAGGCGGTGGAGTCGGCGGCAATCGATCGCCGGTTCCACCGACCGTACCGCCCTCGATGCCTCCTTCGATTCCGCCTTCGACGCCGTGCTCCGCGGTGGTGCTCTCTTCACCACCTTCGCGGGCTTCGATCTCTGTAGGCTCTTCTTCCGTGCTCCCTTCCTCGGCGGCCGCGTCTTCTTCGCGCAGCGCACGCGCGAGCGCGGCGTTCACTTCGTCGCGCTGCCGCTCTCCCCAGTGAAAGCGCCGGCCGTCGCCCGTGCCGGTGCGTGGAGGGATCGCCAAAAAGAGGTGCGTTGCGTTTCGGCTGGCGAGCGCTGCGATCAGCGCGCTGCCTCCGCCGCTCAGCCACAGCTCGAGGCCGGTGGTCGTTTGAGTGAAGTTGCCCGAGCTGACCTCGAGGCCAGTGCTGGAAAAGTCATCGGTGCGCGGAGTGAACGGCGATGCGGGGACGACGCCGGTCTCGCTGCGCGCTTCACCCTCGGTCGCGTTGAATTGCACGGGGAGCCAAGCGCGTTCGCCGTTGACCACCGCTTCGGCCATGAATTCGCCGCCGGAGTCGACGTAGTAGCCCGAAGGAATCGAGGGCTCTTCTTGCATCGGATAAGTGCCGATCTCGTTGCCTTCGAGATCGTAAAGTCGCGCGCGGTCGCTGAGGACCAAGAAGAAAACGGTTCGTTGAAGCGATTGAAGCTCTGTGTCGTCGATCTCGTTGGCGGCCCGGGCTTCTTGGAGTGCGGCGACCATAAAAGAGCGGAGCTCGCGGAGCATTTCGCGCGGCGTTCGAGCGTGCGCGGTGGTCCAGATGAGACCTTCCTCGTTCGGTGTCGCGCCTTCAGGGACTATGCCGAGCTCGGCGCGCCGGAGCACTCCGCCGCTCTCCTCGCTCGCTGCGCCGGGGGAGAGCACGGCGATCGGCGAGCCCTCTTTCGCTTGTCCCTCCACGAAGTCGTTGCTGGCGAGCGCTTCGGTGCTGCGACCCGCGACGTGCGCCAGCTCGTGTGCGAGCAGCTCGGCCGTCGGTTCCGCGACGGCGATCGTCGAGCCGATGGCGAACGCCTCCGCGCCCACGGCACGCGCCGCGATTTCCGGCGACAGACCCGTCTTCAATCGAGTGTCCGAAAGATCAGTACCGGACCATTGTTCCCACTGTGCACGATTTGGAAGCGGATCTCCTTCGGCAGCTTCGATGTGGAGATATTGAAGTGCGATTCGGGTGAGCTCTTCGGCTTGCACTCGGGCGCGAGGCGAGGGCCTCTTCTTTGCCGCAGAGGGCGGCGCCGAAGCCTTATGGACCTGCTCGCGACCCATCCTCCTTGCTGTATCCCGGCGAGGCGCGGAGGTCACTGCCCGGACAGCAGAGCGCGTGTCCGACGGCGTGCTCGTTTGGAACCTCGATCGCTGGAGCCGGGCCGGAGAACACGATTCGACTCAGTGCAGCGTCTCGCGAGAAGGAATAGAGCGCGCATCGCTCTCGAGATGGCATTTCTTGTACTTCTTGCCGCTGCCGCAGTGGCAGGGATCGTTTCTGCCCAGCTTGCGCGGAGAAACCGCTTTCGGCGCGGGTGCGAGCCTGAGCTTTCGTGTCATCTCGAGCTTCGCGGTTTGGGCCTCCGTCAATGTGCCGCCGAGCGCAGTGATCGCATCCTCGAGCTCGATGAAAAGCTGATTTGCGCCGGGACGATCGACCTCTACTTCGTGTTCATCGAACAATCGGCGCAAGAGGGGGAGGGCCGCGGGATCGCCGTAAGTGGCGAGGTTTGAGCAGCCCATCTCGGGATCCTCGTCCGCTGCTCGAAGCAAGAGGTCGAAGATCCGCGGATCACGAGCTCCGAGCTGCGCGAGCACGCTGAGGAGCGAAGAGCGGAGATCGCTGTTCTCCATCACCGCGGACGAAACCTCGCGAAGAGCCGGCTCGAGCACAGCCTCTCCCATCTTCGGCAGTGCCAGCAGGATCGCATCATGGACGATGTTGTCCCAATCGGTCGCTGCGAGGAGCTCGATCATCGGCTCGATCGACGCCGTCGCGCGCATCTCGCCCAGGAGGCGAGCGGCATGGATCGACGCCCAACCTTGGCCAGGTGAAAATTCGTCGGTGAGGTCTGGGTTGACGAGGAGCTCGATCAAAGGCCCGACGACGCGGTCCCCGAGCGCGACGATGTCGGACGCGAGCGCGCGCGGCAGCTCCTTGCCCGCGAGGATCAAATTTCGCAAGACCGGTCGAAGGTCGGGTTCGGGGAGCTCTCCGAGGAAGGTTTCAAGGTCGAAGAGAGGATCGTCCGCGATCTCATCCTTGTGCGGACGGCCCGCGAGAGCATCGTTGACGCGGGCGAGGTGGAAGGCTTCGGGGTCGAGCGGACCTGCCCAGGTGGACACCTCGTCGTGCTCGGGGTGCGATCGATCGGCGAGCACCTCCAAGAGCCGGGCGTACCCGTGAGGGCCGCCGCAATCTTCGGGTGGGCCGGCGCGCTCACCCGCGATGCACTTCGGCTCGAGCTTTCGCGGGGAAGGTCGGATCTCTAGGACCTCGACCTCGTGGACCCAGTCGTCGCCGAAATCATAGATATATTGAAACTTGGTGTTCGCGCTGGAGGCGACGACGTTCAGCCGTCGCTTCGACGCATCCTTCAACAGGCTGTCGAATTCATCGGTGTCCGGATCACCAAACCTCGCTCCCGCGATCTGGAATTCGAAGAGATGATCGTTCTGCCAGCCGAAGGCCCTCTGAAAGACGAGGTGAAGCTCCGCGAGTGAGACGGTTCCGTCGACTTCGAGCTCGCGCCAAATCGGCGGCTCGATGTCGTCGAGGGTCACGCGCAGGCGGTAGACGGACGCTGCAGCTTTGGTCCCACCTGACTTCTTTTTTTTGGATCCCGCCATAGGCTTGCGGATCGAGAAGAGGCAAACCGTCGCTGATGGTCAAATAGGAAGTTACTGCGCCGAGTAGCTGAGCCGCGAAGGCGTCACGTAGGTGCCGGTCGAGTCACCGAAGCCGACGATGTCCGCGCGGCCATCGCCGGTCACGTCGCCGACGAGGCGGGGGTGTTTGTCGACCGCCCAGCCGCCGTGCTCGGGCGTGTACGCGTCGATCCACTCCACGGGGCTCGAGAAGCCTTGGCCGCTCGAGAATGCGACGTAGACGGTGCGATTTCCGAATCCGACGACATCGGCTTTGCCGTCGCCGTTGACGTCCGAGAGGAAGCGCGGGTGGGTCTCGACGCGCCACCCGTCGTCGTAGCCGAACTCGTCCGACCAAAACGTCGGGGTCCCGAAGCCGAGCGTGGTGTTCTGCAGTGACACCAGCACGCCGTCGTTGGAGAAGCCCACGATGTCGAGTCGACCGTCACCGTTGACGTCGACCAACATCCGCGGGTGTCGGTCGATCCGCCAACCTTGGTCGTAGCTGAACTGGGCGACCTTGAAGACCGACGGAGGAAACGAAGTGCCCGTCGAGTAGGCGATGCGGATGCCGTCATCGCCGAAGGCCACGATGTCGTCGCGGCCGTCGCCGGTGCCGGACATGTCGGCCGCCATGCGGAGGTGTTTTTCGACGCGCCAGCCGTCGTTGTAACCGAAGCCCGTCGTCCAGGTCGTCGCTGCGTTGAAGCTGTTGCCGTTGGAGAGCGCCACGACAGCGCCGTTGTTGCCGAAACCGATGATGTCCGCGCGATCGTCGTTGTTGACGTCGGCCATGATCCGCGGGTGGCGATCGACCAGCCAATTGTCGTTGAAGTGGAACTCTTGGATCCAATTCGTGACGGCGCCTAAGCTGGTGCCCGTCGACTTCGCGACCATCACACCGCTGTTGCCGAAGCCCACGACGTCGTCGTCACCATCGCCATCGACGTCCGCGAGATAGCGCAGGTGGTTCTCGATCCGCCAGCCGTTGTCGTAGTTGAAGTTCTCCACCCAGCGAGAAGCCGGCTGGAAGCCGAAGCCAGTCGAAAGGGAGACCTCGGTGCCGCTGTTGCCGAAGCCGACGATGTCGAGCTTGCCGTCGTTGTTCAAGTCGCCGAGGAGGCGCGGGTGCCTCTCGACGCGCCAACCGCCGTCGTAGTTGAAAGCGTCGACCCATCTTTGGATCGCGTCTCGGTAGTAGAAGATATCGGTGGCACCGTCGCCGTCGAAGTCGCCCGCGATCCCGCGGTGATCGGCGCGCAGCATCGCTTCGCTGCCCGTCGCGAACATGTCCGAGAAGTCGTTGACGCCTTCCCAGATCGGCGCGCGGAGCCGGAGCATGTCGTCCCAGATGATGTCGTCGCGACCGTCACCGTTGAAGTCGCCCGCGACCGGACGATAGTAGCCGTCGATGTCCAGCGACTGCTGCACGGTGGCGGCGCCCTGAGATTTCCAGAGCACGTCGGCGCCCGGGCCACCCGCGTACCAGAGCACCTCGTCACCGGCGGCGCCGTCGAAGTTGCCGACGATCGGGGTGTAGAAGCGGCCAGGGCCCACGTACGTCCCGGTGGTTTTGGTGAACGTGGTGCCCGCCGAGCTCGGCGATTGTGTCGAGCCATTGCCGCGCCAAATATCCGCCACGGCCCCGGCCCGGTACCAGATGATGTCGTCGTCGCCATCGCCTTCGAGGTCCGCAGAGAAGGGTTGATAGGTCGTGTCGTTGACCGTCTGCGCGCTCTGGAACCACGTCCCCGCCGAGCTCCCGAAGAGGATCAAGTCGGAGAGCGTGCCGGGTCGATAGAAGAAGAGGTCACCGCAGCTGTTGCCGTCGAAGTCGCCGCCGAAGACGATCCGATGGGTGCCGATCGTGGTCGGGCTACCGATGCTGAACTTCGGCCGGTCCAGATCCGTGTCCACGACTGCGGTCCACAACGTCAGCGTGCCGGTGGTCGGGCGGTACCAAGCGAGGTCGTCCATGCCGTCGCAGTTGAAGTCACCCTTGACCGGCGCCAGATCGTTCTCGCTGACGTCCTTCGCGATCGAGGTGAACGAAAAGTCTTCGAACCGCTCGGCGTTGGACCACCAGATGAAGTCGTCCTCAGACTTGCCCAGCTTGGTGCGAAGGTTGGAGAGGCCGTTGCTCAGACCGCCGACCGGGTTCGAGCTGCCGTTTCTGTAAGCGGTGGCGTTGCCCGTGGTGTAGCTCATGTCCGAGCTCATGTAGTCGTCGAGGATTCTCAGCTGGGATTCGGAGATGAACCTCGGCGTGTGGCCGTCGATGCCGGTGAAGACGTCCGGGATGTCATCGTCGAAGTTGGGGATGCCGACCTCGATGCTCGGATCGAGCTTGCCCATCATGTTCTGCGCCCAGCCCCAGGTCGGCGGGAGGTGGATGTTCCCGTTCCAGGCCGCGAGGCCTTTGATCTGCCATGATCCGATCGTGAAGGAGGTGTTGCCGAAGTGAAACGTGGGGAGCGCGTCGGGCGCGCTGGCTCGCAGATCCATGACCGGAGCGATGAGCTCGACGTTGCTGTCATTGCAGCCCGGCGACGTCGGCCCGGTGAAGAACTGGGGCGGGTTGGTGTTCTTGAAGTAGGCGTCCCAGCGATCGCACTTGGTGTAGTCGCCGCTGGCGTTGGGGCGCGCGAGCTTGGTGGCGTCGTCGTTGTGCTGAAGACCGAAGTAGTGGCCCAGCTCGTGGCCGAAGGCGGTCGACGGCAAGCCGAGCGTGTGGTTGACGTTCCCATCGCTCCAGTTGAGGTGGATGATCCGGCCTTGATGGGGCCAAGTCCCCTCGCTTTGACCACTCACCAACCAAACGAAGAGCTCGTTGGGATCTTGGTAGAAGGCCGCGACTGCGCGCATCCAAATCGAGAGGCGCTTGGTCACGCCATCGCCGTAAGCGTTGAGCGGCATGCTGGGGAACATCCGGTGCAGCTCCGCTTTGACCTCCGAGAAGGCGATATCCGCTTCGTCGTCGGCCTCACGGCGGTACAGGTGCGGCGCGTGGACGTACTCGTAGGATTTGATCCAAAACTCGACGCCCGCGTATTGCCAATGGAAGTTGGCGCGCTCGAGCGCGATCTGCGACTCGGCGAAGATGGTCTGTTGAGCGCAGCTCGGTAGCGTCGGGTCGCAGCTCAGAGCTTGCACCATCCGTATCGGGATGCGCCGCTTCACCACCGGCGTGTCCGGCAGGTTGCCGTCGGCGAGCGCAGGTGGCGTGAAAAAGGGGGACAGGAGCGCGGCCGAGAGGACCGCCCCACGAAACATATGCATGGCCCGGTATTACTGAAGGCAGCCCGGTTTCTTTTTCCGCGGTACAAAAGCTCGGGATCGCAGGGCTTCGACCGCGAGCTGACGGACGCCTTCGCTTTCGTCTTCGATCGCCAGCAGCTCGCATCTGTCGCCGGGACATCGCGCCCGCGCGGTGGAACATCTCAATCAGGTGGGGGTCAGAAGATCGGCTTGCGCATGAGTTGGGTATTGATGTGTCTTGAGAGCTCGCCGAGTCGGAACACATCGCAGAGGTCACGAGCGTTATCTTCGTTTCCAGAGGCAACGAAGTCGCGCGATGAACGAAGGGAAGAACGCGCGTCTTTGCCGCGAACGCAGCAACGTCTTGAACGCGAGCGACGAAGCCGGCGCGCTCGAGCGCGGACAGGAACGGCGTCAACTTCTTAGGAGGACGTCGATGGTGACGTCGACGTCTGCCGTCATCCTTGGAATTCCGTAGACGTTCACCGCCTGCGCGCCGAAGAGGTACCAACGAAGCTTCAGCTTTTGGAGCACCTTCGAGAGCTTCGAGAGCAGCTCGAGCGGCGAGGGCGGCGGCGAGCGCTTTGGCGACGCGGGTGTGCGTTTCGAGGTCGAGCCGGCGCTCTTCTTCGGGCGGCCATGCCGCTTTTTGGGCTGCTTGTTTTCGGAGCTCATCGGCGGCCTGAATCTTTTTGAACGCCTCGACTGACCGCCACCATTCGGCGGCGCTGCTGTCCAGCGCTGCCCAGTCACGCACGAGGTACGCTTGGATGTCTCGGCGTTTCATTCGTATCTGGGAGCGCTCCCAGATGAGAAGGCTTTAGAGCTGCGATCCTTGAATGTCCAACTAAGGAGTCCGGTCCATGCACAGCCCGTTGCGCGTTACGAGAGGCCGGTGAACAATACTCCAATGCTTCGTTCCAGCGTCGTGACGCTCGTGTCCGCGGTGATCGACGAGGCCACGATTCACGAAGGACACGAGCGCCCGACGGACGTGCCGCAATGACGCGCCCTATCGCGATCATCGGTGCCGGTATCTCGGGCCTCCTCACGGCGCATGGTCTCGTGCGCGCCGGATACAACGTCACTCTCTATTCGGACCGAGATGCGAACACGTGGCTGCGCGACAGCCGGCCGACGGGCAGCGCCGCGCGATTCGAGTCGGCGCTCTCTTACGAGCGCGAGCTCGGCCTCGACCAATGGCACGATCGCGCTCCGGCGATCGTTGGAGCGCACATTGCGTTCTATCCGTCGCTCAGGAATCGGCTCGCGACCATGACCGGCCGCCAGCGGAGCGCGGCTTATGCGATCGACGTTCGCCTCCAGTGCCATGCGTGGATGAACGAGCTCGAGGCGCGCGGCGGTCGCGTCGTGATTCGCCAAGTCGACATCACGGCGCTCGAAGAGATCGCAGCGAAACACGACCTGACCATCGTCGCCGCGGGCAAGGCGGAGCTCTCACGGATCTTTCCGCGCGATCCGGCGCGCAGCGTGTACGACGCGCCCCGGCGGAGCGTCTCCATGGTGATCGTCAAGGGCCCCGCTCTCCCAATGCCCGGAATGCCTTTCGTCGGCGTGAAGAACAACATCCTCGACAAGGTCGGCGAAGCTGTGTGGATGCCCTATTTTCATCGAGACGTGGGCCCGTGCTGGAACCTGATCTTCGAGGCGCACCTCGGCAGCCGAATGGATATCTTCCAGGACGCGAAGACAGGCGACGACGCGCTCGCGTGCGCGAAGCAGGTCATCGAAGATCTCGTTCCCTGGGATGCGCCTTGGGCGCGCGGCATGGAGCTCGCGGATCCGCTCGGGTGGCAGGTCGGGCGGATCACGCCGACGGTCCGAGAGCCGGTCGGTGCGCTGCCGTCGGGGCAAATCGTGGCGTGTGTCGGCGACGCGGCCGTCCACTTCGATCCCCTCGCCGCGCAAGGCGCCAACAACGGAACCAGGATGGCTCGCCACCTCGTGAGAGCGATCGTCGCGCACGAGGCTCGCCCCTTCGACGCGGCGTTTCTGCGGAGCAGGTTCGACGAATTCTGGGAGAAGGAGGGCGCTCCGGCGTATGCGCTCACGAACCTCATGCTCGAGCCGATGACACCCGCGGGCGCGATTTTGCTCGTCGCGCAATACGGGAGCGACGGCGTGACGGAGTGCCCGAAGCAAACCATCGCGGATCTGTTCGCCGCCGGATTCGCGGACCCCGACAAGCTGGTGCCTCTCCTCACGAGCAGCGAAATGGCGAAGGCGGCGATCCGCGACGCCACGGGCGCGTGGTGGTTGCGGTCGCTCGCGACGGGCGCGATCGGCGTGGCGATGGGGCAGCTCCGGCACCTCGCGCGGCTCGGGCGCTGATGCCGAGTCGTCGCACCGCCTGGACGGGCGCGCGGTGAACCGATGGTGGTCAACAAGGTCTCCCAGATCGAGCCGTGGCGCTTCCGGAGTGTGCTGAGCTTGTCCATGTAGTCGCGTAATCGCCGCGGAATCGATCTTCACCTTCGCGCCTGTCAACTTCGTGCGCATGGTGCGTCCCGCCTCTGTGTCGTCCCCGGATCGCCGCGCGATCGAAGAAGCGAATGAGAGAAGACGAGACCAGCTGCGCCGCCGCTTGGAGGAGTCCAGGCGACGCGCGGAGCAGGCCCGCGATCGCGCACGCGCCGCTCAGCAAAACGCACGCAGCGAGACGACCGAGGCGCGGCAGGCGGCGCGCGAGGCCCGGCGCGAAGACACCACGGTACGGCGCACCGAACGCGAGCTGCGCGACGCGGAACGGCGCGATCCGGACGGCGACAAAATCGCGGAGCTCCGCACCCGGCTCGCGCGCGAGCGTGGCTCTGCGGAGCACCTGCGCGACGCAGCGACGCGCGCTCAGACGCGCGCCGACACCGCAAAAGACGATGCGATCATCGCGGCCGATCACGCGCTCGACGCTCAACGATCGGCCAACCGCGCGTTCGAGGCGCGCGGCGAACGCGCTCCGTTCGAGCTCGCCGATCAAGTCGAAGACGTCTACGACGCGGGCAGCCTCAGCGATCGCGATCAAGAGAAGCTCTTCGGTGCGCGCTCCGTCGTCTCCCCCGAGGAGGCCGCGGAGACGGACGCGGGCAAGGTGGAGCTGGCGACGGACATCAGTCCGGAGAACGGCGCTGCGATGTTGCGCCTGCAAATGGAGAACAATCCTGATCCTCGGTACAGGCGTGCGCTCGCCGGCGCGAGTGGCCCCGCGGTGGAAGCGATCGGAGAGAAGCTCGCAAACGACGACGCCACCACGACCGAAGCGGCGCGCAGCGCTCTTCGCGATCTCTCTCGCGCTGCGGAGCTCGGCGGGCCCGGCTCTTTCCGTCCCTTGGCCGAGAGCTTCGCGCGACATGTGCCCGAACGTTCGCCGAGCGAGCCTCTGACCCACGCGCTTCGCGAAGTCGCGCGATCCGACGCGGGGGCGAGCTTCGGCCGGGAGCTCGGCGCAGCTTTGTCGAGCAGCGGCAAATACGATGCGGCGGACTCGATTTCGCGGCTCGATCGCCGGCTCCAGCCGGGAGGTTTGGATCGCGGAGAACGCGCGGCGGCGGATGCGATCCGCGTCGACGAATCACCCGCGCGCGCGGAACGGGAGCAACTATCTCGAGATCTCGACGCGGTCGAGAAACAGACCAAAAGCGCGGTCGACCGCACGTTCGATCGCGCAGACGGAGGGCGCCTTCCGCACGGGGCGGAGGTCACCAGCCGCTCCGGAAATTCCGTGGAGATCGAGCGCCGCGATAATAAAGGTCGAATATTATGGCGCGAGAGCGCGACGCGCGACGGAGACCAACTCCACTGGGAGCGCACCGATTTTCGCGGCGGTTTCGCGGAGCGAAAGTCGCTGGAGTCGGGCGGGGAAGCGGGGACGACCGTGCGCCGCGAGCGGTGGAAAGAAGCGGCGAGCAAAGATCCCACCGATCCTTCGACGGAGCAGCTCAAATCGAGCGCCGCATGCGACAAAAATATCGCGGTCCAGGAACAAAGTGTGCGCCGCGACGGAGACTCGTTGATCAGCCGCGAAGGCAGTTGGGATAAAAACGGGCGGAGCGAGCTCGAAAAAACGCATCGGACTCAGACCGGCAGCGAGGGAATTCAAGATACGCCCGCCGAAGACTTCGACGACGACCGGAGAACGACGGTCGTGGAGACGAACCGCGTCGATCAAAAGTGGGGCGAGGAAGAAAAGAGGCTCGAGGAGGTCGTTTATTCTCAAGGAAATATTCGCGCGACCTCCCAAATTCAGCACGACGCGGCGGACGACATCGAAGACGAGGACGACGCGAGACAATGGACGCTCGAAAAACAAGAGGACAATGTCTATCGATCGCAGACCTTCGTCGAAGGCGCGCCGCAGATCACCTCGATCACCACGCGCACCGCTCGGGGCCGTTCGATCCACGAAGAGATCGAGTCGCACGGGCTCGACGAAGAAGGCGAGGAGACCGACGCGTCGAGCACCACCGACTCCGAATACGACCGGCGCGGCGTGATCGTCAGAAAGACGGCGGATGTGCGCGATGAAAACGGCGTGCACACCACGCAGGATTTCCGGCGGGAAGAAGAGCGCACGGAGCGCGGTGTCGAAGTCCGGGAGCGAACGAAAACCTCCCGCACCGAGCCGGGCGAGGAGGGCGATCCGCCGGCGACCTACGCGAGCGATCGCGAGGTGCGATCGCTCATCGACGGCCGATCGACGAAGCTCCTCTCCACGAAGGAGACGATCGACGGTCCGGACGGCACGGCGACGTCGGTGGTCGACGAGAACGGTCCCCGGCTGACCGTCAATGGTGTGCCCACTCCGATCAGCGAAGCGTCCGAGGAGCTCGATCGCCTGCGCGAAGGCGATCGCGAGCTTGCCGCCCAGGCCACGGCCGATACCTTCCGCGATGTGAAACGTTTCGCCGCGCTCGGGGCCGGCGGTTTGTCCTTGGTATCGATCGGCAAGGGCGCCTCCGATCCGGCCTTGGATTCCCGGCTCTCGGCGGTGACGCGGGAGCGGCTCGACGCGCGGCTCGACGCGTTCAATCAGCGGCTGACTTCGCGTTTTGGCGGCGAACGTGTGTCGAGCGCTTTTCGCGCGCAAACGGCGGGGCTCGGAGCGGCGAAAGGGATCGGCGGCGTCGTGGGTTTGGCGTCCGCGGCGTTCGGCCTTTCGAACAACGTCGATAGCTTCAACATGAACAAAGCACAGGCGGCGCTCGACGTCGGAAACGCGACGACCGGAGGATCACAAGGTGTCGCGGCCGCGAAAGAGGTCAGCGCGCTCAAAGCGGGAGCGTCGGTCGACGAAGCGACCGCGGCGGCGGGTAAGTTTGCGACGTTCGCAAAATTCGGCGGGCTGGCGACCGGCGCCGGCGCCGGAGCATTCGAAGTTTTTCAGGGAATTCAGGCGAAAGACGGCGTGCAGATCGCGCAGGGCGGCGTCACGATGGCGGGTGCCGTCGGTGGGTTCGCGGTCGCCGGCGCCATCGGCGGTCCCGCAGGTATGGCCGCCGGGGCCGCGATCGGCCTCGCCGCGTTCGGGATCCACCAGGGCATCGGCGCAATCTTCGGCGACGACGAGCCGAAGGTTGCAGAGAAGGCGATCTGAATACGAGGCGCCGCGGCGATCAGCGCGGCTTCGGCGCTGTGATCGCGGGGCGAGCTCCGCGCTGTCCAGCGCTCCGATTCCAAGGTGTTTGCGGATGACGATGAGTATCAGCCTCTCCGACCGGGACGAGCGAACCTTTGGCGTGATTGTGTTCAACGCGCTGCCAACTGGTCTGGGAAGCTTCGCTGCAAGATCAGACGCGTGAAATCGTACCGTCTAATGCGAAGCATCGACCGTCGCGCACGTGTGCGACGAGGGGGCTCGGAGATTGTTGAACCACGTCCTATTCGTGGCGTTAAATAATAGGTGATGGATCGGACGCGGCCTGTGCTTCTTCTACTTCGCGCGCGTCTTCGGCGGGCTCCGGAGTTGAGGCGAGAGCAGCTAAATCCGGAGGTGACACATTTACCGGATGGCCAGTGAGGTTCTCTAGAGGCGACGCCGCGATGATCTTGAGACGCTCATATGAGCTCCTATTGTCGGCACGCGTTGGATGCCGCCACGGGATGATCCACGCAGCTCTTTCTTCGTCGAAGATAGGCTCCATCGGTGGCTTGCTTGGATCATGCCGTGGTTCGAGGACCCACAACAGAGTATCGATTGTTCCGCACGCCACGATTAAATTCGGACGAATTTCTCGTACTTGCTCTAGCAACAGCTCGCGGTCGTGCATCGCGTAGCGGTTTGATTGCGCTCGAATCCGCCCATGATCCGCCACTGGCTTTTTTTAGATTAATGAGTGCGATTCTCTTCAAAGCTCCAGACATCGCCGAGGGCGTGTCAGTGGAGTCGAATTTTGGAAACTCGTTGAGCAGTCCCGCCGCCGAGCGACCGATTGTGTGCGAAAATTGATAACTGCCCATTCAGAGCAGGTGCACGAAAAAGCCGCGGGAAACAACATCGGCGGGGCCAGTATCCAAGGGACTGCGCGTACGAACCACCAGCATTCATTAGCCAGGGGAGCGCGCTCTGACAAGAAGTCACGTCGCAACTGTCCTCTCGGCCAGTAGAACACTTTGGCGAACGCTCTTAAAATGCGCCATGACCGAAGACCCTGCGGGCGAGACGCCGTTTGCGCCGCCTGCACGCGAAGTGGCCTCGCGGACCGAAGCGTTGTCAGCGCCCGAGATGAAGAAGGCAAAGTATGAGCTCATCGGTCCCGTCTACGCGTTGTATGCGATCGCGTTGGCGACGGTGATCGAGACGTTCGTCTTGATGGCCGGCTCGAACATGACTCTGGGGATCAATCTGTCGATCGGCGAGCTCCTCGTCGCGATTGCACTGCAGCTCTCAGAAACACCACAATGGGGCGGCGCGATCGGGCTACTGCTCGCCGGTGCATTTGCCTTCGGTGCGGTCCGGGTCGCGAACGGCAGTGTCGCAATCGCTTGGACGCTCTTGATCGCCTACGGCATCGATTCATTGGTCGCGGTCGCGATCGGGAATGCACTCAACGTCATCACGCATGTGTTGTTACTCATCGTCTTGGTCGGCTCGATCCGGCAAGTGCGAATCCTTCGAGAAAAACTGCGATACTTGTGAACGGTGGAAATATTCGGCTCGGCGTTCGTTGATCATCACGCAGGTCGAATATCCTCGAGAACGTGGTTTGTGGTGGTGGCCTGCTTTGCCGTGCTTGTGGAAGAGGAGCCGAAGCGATGGCCCACGGAAAGTTGTGGTCAGGGAGCCATCAAATTTGATGGCAATCCTCGTCCATTGGATCGAAGCCGAGGGGCTTGGGGAGGCGGATCGCCTCTTCCCGATTCGTTGTCCGGCCGGGGTGAAGTTCCTCAGGCGCTGGAAAACGCCGTTTCGCGGGATGCAGCGGACTGTGCTCACGCACCTGCAGGAACGCAGGCGTGCCGCTTCGCGGGATCCAGGAAATGTTTAAGGTGGAATAAGTTCGACAACGCCCAGCGGTGGCGGACGCTCTCTCCTTCATGAAGCGAGCGGCGTACGTGTTCTGTGTGATCTCGTTGGCCTCCGGGTGCGAGTCGACGGAGCTCTCCTACTCCCGCGGCGACGTACAGCTCGAGCAAACGACGCTCGACTTCGGCACCGTCTTCATCGGTCATGCGGAGACGAGGCAGGTCCAGATCGACAACCGAGGTGGGGGCCCGTCGCGGCTCGTGCGCTCGTCGATCACCGGCGCGGATACCTTCGCCGTCGCCGAGCTCCCCGAGCAGATCCCTGCGGGCGCGTTCGGCGCGGTCAAGCTCCAGTTTGCGCCGGCGCTCGAAGGCTCCGCCACCGCGACCATCTCCATCTTCGACGACGCGAAAGACCGGCCGCCTCTGGTCATCCTGGTCTTCGGGACAGGGACGCCCACACCGGCCTGCAACGACAACAACAACTGCACCGACGATACCTTCGACTTCAACACCGAAACCTGCGTCCACACCGCCCGCACCGGCGCCTGCGACGATGGAAGCGCATGTACGGTGGACGACGTGTGCGTCGATCGCAGCTGCGTCGGCCGCGCGATCGCCTGCAACGACGGCATCGCCTGCACCCACGACGTCTGCGACGCGGCGATCGGATGCACCGTGATCCCTGATCACACCGCCTGCCCGGACGAAGATCCCTGTACGATCGATCAGTGCACCGACCAAGGCTGCACCCACGACGACGCCCCGACGGCCATGTCTGCGGGCAGGTCGTCTCCTGCCGGACCGCGAACATCTGCATCTTGAGCACCTGCATCGAGGTACCGATCCCCGAAGGTGCGCCTTGCGATGACGGGAACGGCTGCACGCTCTCCGACGCATGCACCTCGGGCGCCTGCCGCGGGCAACCGTCGAGCTTGGCCCCGCAAGTCATCGGAGAGTCCACGCTGATCCACGATCCGATCTCGGCAGTGTTCCACGACGAGCGCTACATGTTCGTTCACGCGCTCGCCGGCGGCGTGGAACGAACCAAGGTCGTCGAGCTGGATGAGACGATTCCCGCCCCGATGGCCGCTCCGATCGCCGACATCCCGGTGCTCGACGTCGACCGGGGCACGCATCCGCCGCTGTACCGCGCACACATCTCGGAGCTCGTGCTGATCTCCGGATCCGTCTACGGCCGCGTGCACACCAGCTCGACCGGGGATTTGTTCGTCGACACAATCGACGCCTCGAACCCTGTGGCACCCAGCCTGCTCGCCTCGCGGAAGCTGAGCGCGCGACCTGGCATATTGGCCAGCACCACGATCACCTACTCGGGACACGAGCTCTTCTTCTGCGCCAACACCAGCGCGACACAACCAGAACAACAGCTGGTCTCCGTCGACGTCAGCGACCCCCTTCAGCCGCAAGACCTGGTCCTGCTCGGCGAATCCGCGTGCGCGCAGCCGAGCTCGGTCGCCCGCGGATCGGTCTGGATGACCTGGAACAATGAGTCGGCCAACGGCCACTGGCGCGTGTTCCGCGTCGAGGCCGGCGGAGTGACCCGGCTGCAAGACCACAGCTTCGCCACCCGCGGTGCCCACAACTACGGCGCCATCTCCTCCATCCATCTCGACGGACGCCGCGCGCTGATCGCTCTCGAGAACACGCGCTACTCGTTCGCGATCGACTTCGAATCCAGCGACACGACCCATTCACTGGTCACGCACTCCGGCGTCTTTCCGGAACGTGTCTTCGCCGTTCACAACCGCATCGCCTACTTCGAGGACGACGGCGAGCTCCGCGCGCTCGACCTCCAGGACGTCAGCGCACCCGTGTTGCTGCCCTACCGCGAGCCGATCCCCGATGGCGTCCACTACGGCCGCGGGCTGGCCGTCTCCGATCGGCATCTGGCGCTGGTCGGCGTGAACGGAGCGATGGGAATCATGGCGCTCTCGGACCCGATCGAGCCGATCGAGGTCCGCGCGCAAGGGACGTTGGATCGCATCCGGCGCCAACCGGGCGGGCTCCTCGCGTATTCACGCCGCACGCAGGCCTTCATCGAAGATGACCACTTGATCGGCGGCGACCTGGCCACCGCTCCGGTGACCTATCCGGTGGTGGCCGCACATCCGGTGTTGATCGACGGGCCTGCGGGTCCGCTCGGGCTCTTTTTGCCGCGCATCTTCGATGAGCTCTTTCCCTGCGGCGGCACCGCCGAGTGCGAATATCGCACCGGGTTTTCGGTCTTCGGGCCGGCGATCGAGCTCTTCAGGCCACCGCTGTCACCGACCTCTCTTCCGATCAGCTGGCATCCGTTCGTCCGGAACTTCCGTGGGGCGGCGATCGAAGGTTGTACCGGCGTGGCGCCGCTGGAGGGACACATCCATGTGCTCGATCGATGTGGCGGGAGCTTGGCGTCGGTGGGGGAGGTCGAGGTTCCTTCGCCCTGGAACGCGTCGAACAGCTCGCGCAGTTTTATCCACGAAAATGGATCGTACGCGAGCGTGCTCGACGACCGCGCGGCGTTGCTCGTCGACCTGCGCGTGCCCGGCCAGCCGGTGATCGTCGCCGCGGTGGCCATCTCGGATCCGATCAGTGCGGCCTATGACGACGGACGCTGGGTGCTCACCGCGTACAACTTTGCTCGCGGGCCGTTCCAGGCGGAGCTGACGGTGTACGCGGTTCGTCCGAACGGCGCGATCCTCGAGAGCAACAGCGACCTCTCGAGCGACGAGACGTTTTTGGGCCGGATCCTCGGCATGCGCGATCCCTTGGTGTTGATCGCGGCCGACCGTTTCGGAAGAGACCTGCGCATCTTCGACGCCAGCACCGTGCCTCCGCGCGTGCTTCACGAGGTGCAGCTGCCGACCACTCCATTCGATCTGGTGCTGGAGAACGAGACCGCTTTCGTAGCCCGGCTGGACGGGATCACCGTGCTCTCACCGATCTGTTACTAACCGCAGGACGTGAGCGCGCCGCGAACGACGAATCTCAAGGCGAATCGTAGAAATTATTGGCGTACACAAACGCCGTTCGCCCCGACGGGCCCGCGCCCATGTAGCAACCTGTCGAGTTATAAACCAACCGTGCGGACAGCTATTCCCGGATGACCGCAGGCCTCTTCGTGAGCTCGTCGTCGATCACCCCATCCTGAAGCGAAAACGGACCATCGAAGTCCGCGTGTAGCGGCTCGACGATCGCCGGGGCCCTCGCCAAATCGCCCGCGGCGCTCGCCGAAAGCAGCTTCGCGATCGACTCGAGAGGATCCATCTCGAAAACGTTGAGCTCAAGTGTTGTCTCGAGCGCGCCGGCTTTGGAGTGGGTGAGCCGTCAGCCGAAGAGTGCGTCGCGATCCTCGTAAAACCGCTTCTCAGATCCGCAACGCGCGTCCCTCTCGCTAATCGCCGCAGTCGGAAAGATTCGTGGGATGGTCGCCGCGCTCGAGCAACGCGACTGCACAGGAGTCATCCACGCCGACACAGTCCGAGAGGAGCGTCGGGTGGTGGCCCTTTCTAAGAAGCGTTTGCGCGCATCGCGGAGCGACCTCCGGCGTGCAGTCTGAAAGCAGACTCGGGTGGTGGTTGGCTTCGAGGAGCGCCACCGCGCATGCCTCATGCACGTCATCGCAGCTATCGAGCAGCGAGCTCGGATGCCCTTTTGCGATCAGCGATTGTCGACATTTGTTGCTGCCTTCGGAAGCGGGCCGAGATGCGTTCTTTTTCGTTCCACCTTCTGCGAGGACGATCGTCGTTCGATTTTGGCTTTTTGGCTTCCACTTCACAGTCCAGGTGCCGACGGACTCTTTGACGACCATCGTGAGGTATGCATCGCGGCGCGCGTTTTTATAAACAAACGGCACCGTCGCTTCGTGCACTTTGTTCTTCTCGTAGAACAGCTCGACCACCGCGCCAGTGGGCGCCGTCATCTCGATCTCGGGATTGATGGTCATCATTCCCATTTGCTCGCGGAGCTCGAGGACGCGGCCGTCTCCGAGCTTGATCTTGAGCTCGTCCAGCTGAGCGCTGATCACCGGCGTCGCTTTGTCTGCGCCCTTTTTGTTCTTCGACGTCTCAGACTCCATCGCGGGGATCTTGATGTCGCCCAAGTCAGGGAACTGCGCCCACGCATCGTTGGCGAGCGCAAGCGACGAAAAGACCGAACATATTACGACGAACCGCAGAGGCGTTCGAGAAAGATTCATGCGCAAATCGTATTCAAGACGCGCAAGGCGCGCCAGGTGCGCGCGTGTTTTTCCGCAGTGACCCAAACTTTGCGTCTCTGCTCCATCTTAGGTGAAGTGCGTCCACCTGAAGCTGTGGTTGTTCGGAAGGTTCGGATAGGTCTCCGTTGAGCGCGTCGGCAACGACGCGCTTGGTGAGCTCAGAGAGATGCGTCGCGAGGGCTTCGGCCATGCGATCGAACTGCGGAAGGAACGTCTCTTTGAGAAACCGCTCGGGCGCACGAATGACAAATGTAGAGTGTTTCTGGCGCCGATATCGATAAGGCTTCAAGTCATATCGTCTCGCCAAAGCGATGAGCAACCGGCTGGACCGCACCGCAGGGGCTGTCCCAAGCGAGCGCGCACCTCGCGGATTGGGGGCAGCTTTCGCCGCGAACGAAGAATCTCAAGGCGAGTAGTAGAAATTATTGGCGTAGACGAACGCCGTTCGCCCCGAAGGCCCCGCGCCCATGTAGCAACCCGTCGAGTTATAATTCCCGACGGTGCACCCGGGCAGCGGCGACGTGTACAAATTGCCCGCATAGATAAACGGGAACGTCCCCGCGGCCGGCGTGCCGATATAACAATTGGCACCGTCGAACCAACCGTGCGGACAATTCCCGGACAGCGCCGTGGTATACAAATTACCCGCGTAGATGAACGGCGACGTGCCCGGAGCCGGCGTCAGCACGTGACAGCTCGCGCCGTCGTACCCGCCGATTGGACAAGTCGGGTGATGCGCCACGTAATAGTTGTTGCCTGACACAAAGCCGGTCTTCCCCGCCGGCACGGGGTCGACGTAACAATTCGCCGCATCATAAACCGCGTTATTCCAAGAACCATCCCACCACGCGACGCTGGGCGCGCACACGTTGTGACAGATCGTATTCGGATTATTAGAAGTATTGATATCCCAGTAAGCCTGACGATCGGCGATGAAGAGCGACGGGACCCCGTGAATATCGCGGAAGCGCGTGTAAAACTGCGAGATGCCGATACCCGGGTCGTTGCTGAATTCGTACGGATGGCCGAGCCCGCTGTTCGCCTGGAACGCGAGGAGCACGTCGACGAAGTCGATCCAGTTATAGGTGTAGTAGTCACAACCGCCGGTGAGCGGCTCGGTCGTGGACCACGCAAAACTCTGGATATCGAAGAAGTCCCGCCGATAAAAGTCGTCGGTGATCAACAATTCCAGCGCGTGCGTAACGCCGTCGTCATTCTGAGCGACGCGCCCCGGGCTCGTGAGGCCGGGCTGGCTTTCGCTGGCGCAGGTTGGTTGGTTGTCGAGCCACCAAAACGTGCGCGGGAAACGAGCGCCCCCAACAAAGTCATCCCATTCGGGAATGAGAGTGAAGATTTGCCGGAAAAAGAACTCTGCAAATCCTTCGAGGAAAGCGACGTTGACCGATTCCTGGCAATTATGTGTCGAGGTTCCGTGGACGGCGTCATAGACAATATTCCATCCCCAGCCGGACTTGTGCATGTATTGCCAAATATGGCCCATTTCGTGGAGCAAAGTGCCCAAGTCCCAACTATTCTCTTGAAGGTAGACGGTCGGCGTTCCCAGATTCCACGCCGTGCCGTCGAGAATGCTGCTCGGGTGTTTGATCGAAAATTGGCTATTGTAGCGCAACCAAGTCCCCTGCCCGAGGAGCGCGTCGTTCACGCGGTGCGCGACATACCAGCTCGCCGCCTGCGTCTGCCGTTTGCCTTCACCACGCTCGTCGGGCTCGCCGGGGCCGATGATCAACGTCCCCGCGTTGTGATTGCCCGGGCCGACGTTGCCCGCTGTCTCCCAGAGAATAAAATAACTCGACAGCGTGAAGCTCTCGCGTACGTGAACAAGGCTGTCGTCAAAAGATAGTTTGAGCCGGAGCCGTCGATTCCAGTGGTTCTTCTGGTTGCTGAGCAGAAAACACCCCTGCGAGTCCGTTCGCAAAGTCTGCCACTCGGAGAAGACGCCGAGGAGCTCGCCCGACAGCTTGATCAGCGCATTGACGACGGGTCGATTCACCGTCCCCACGGGCGTGAAACTATCGACAAATTGGAGGCAACCTTCGACGGACCAATCCGTCTGCTGGAGGTTGTCGAAAAAGCCGAAGGCCATAGGTTCGATAAAATGTGTTTGATCGCGCGCATCGAGGATGAGCAGCGCGCCGTCGCTGAGTGTCGGCTCGATGTCCGTGGTCATCGACACCTGATCACCGCGCTCCTCGATGGAGAGGATCGGCAGGCTCACCGTCTGGCCTTCCGGAGTCAAAAGCGACAAGCGAACAAAGGGCTCGAGCGCCGGCCAGCTCAACGGCCGAGCAAGAGTGACGATGATGCGGCCGTCCACACGTTCGACCTCGAGCTCGCCGAGACCGCCGTGCTGGTTGAAATACATCGCGATCTGCGCGATTGGCTCGACGCCCTCTTCGCGGGCCACGAGCAGATCGAGATCTTGCTCAATACAAGTCGCGTGCGCCCGCACCAAACACTGATAGTCCTCGAGCGCGCAGGAATTGGGTATATTTCCGCAAGCCCAAGGTTCTTCGATCACCGGGATCGCGAGCGTCCCGGCTGACAAATCGCCCGGGCGCAACGAAGCGTCGCCGATCGTCAACACGCCCGCGCCGCTGAGCTCGCTGTGCTCGATCGTGAAGCGAATGCCGCCTTCTTCGGCATTGTTCGTGCTGATCCGGACGGAGACCACCTGGCCGTCGACGCGATGTAGCCAAGCCGCGAGCGCGAGCTCTTGCGGAGCAAACAACACGATCGGCGCGGCAACGGACGAATGCCGGATGACCGCAGGCATCTGCGTGAGCTCGTCGTCGATCACCCCTTCCTGAAGCGAAAACGGGCCATCGAAATCCGCGTGAAGCGGCTCGACGATCGCCGAGGCCCTCGCCAAATCGCCCGCGGCGATCGCCGAGAGCAGCTCGCCCAAAGAGGCCTGGGCCGAAACAGTCGTTCTAATTTCAGGTGGACCTTGATTGCAGGCAAAAAGAGAGAGCAGCGAGACTCCAACCACGGGGCCGCGCAGAAGTTTCATGATCACGTGTGTACCTCCTCGAGTCATTTGCGGGCCCGAAGGTCCAAGAATGGGACGACGATGTCCATCGAGTGAGCCTCGAAATAGGCGATCAAACAGTCGTCAGCGGGACCTACGTATCCGACGGATGTAGCCGGATACTCATCGCCGTGGTGCACGATGATCGTCGTTCTCGTCGATCTCGTGAGGGGTGAGCGTGTCCTCTTCTCGGGGCATGTGCACGCTGGTGAGCGCGCTGCTCAGCTTGACGTGGATGCGGCTCGACTCGTCAAAGTTCGCCTCGCCAGGTCTAGAGCTCCGCGACGCGAGTGATCTGGCGGACGCGATCAATCGTCTCGATCTGGGGGGGCGCTCGTCTGAGAGCCACGTCTCGTTCCGACGCCGTCGTGAAGCTCGGCGGCGAACGTTTGATGCAGCGCTTCGACCTCCGGCACGATCACCAAACACGTGCTGAACGCGTTTTCGGGCTCGATCCCCGGGATGCCCATGAAGTGGACATGGGCATCGC